>Ga0255212_1000007_pt1 | contig 203347 bp, 198 predicted proteins | sample Miss_Yuk_RepC_8d_FD_188425 | JGI IMG/M metagenome (GOLD analysis project Ga0255212, IMG submission 188425) | Freshwater microbial communities from Mississippi River, Louisiana, United States - Miss_Yuk_RepC_8d | ecosystem: Environmental > Aquatic > Freshwater > River | place: USA: Louisiana...
CCAGCGTTTGCACCAATACCAATATTACTAGAACCAGTTGACATCCCATAAAGCGCTCTAGCACCAAGAGCAGTGTTACTTACACCAGTGTTATTTGCTATTGTTCCGCTACCATATAACGAAGCATGACCAATAGCAGTATTAGCTGTTATGTTACTAGTTACCGATGCACTAACTCCGTACATTGACGATGTTCCAACAGCAACAGATCCCTGACCGGCTGTATTATTTCTAAGAGCGTTAGACCCCTCAGCAATATTATTAGAACCTGTCGTATTACTATTCAAAGCATTAACACCGTTGGCAACGTTATTAGATCCAGTCGAATTGCTAAACAATGCTCTACTTCCATTCGCTACGTTGCTAAACCCAGTCGTATTATAAGATAATGCTTCCGAGCCATTTGCGGAATTATTATACCCTGATGTGTTATTTATTAATGCAGTAGCCCCATTGGCAACGTTGTTAGATCCCGTCGTATTATTGTACAATGCACTAGTTCCATTAGCAGTATTATAACCACCCGTTGTATTCTTATATAATGCTCCAATACCAACGCCCGTATTATAATCACCGCCTCCTGCTTGTGTATATGTTCCACCGTCTCCAACATATAATGACCCTGGAAAATTAATTTGATCTACCAAATATAATACTTGTGTTCCATTAATACCTATCGATTTTTTTGCAACTGTTGTACCTGAGATTTCTAAAGCAAATGATGGGTTTGTCGCTGCTCCAATTCCAACATTGCCACTATTATAAAATACGCTTGTGCCACTCGTTGTCCATTGTGATGCTGCTGATGCGGACACTGGCGTGTAACCTAATGCCGTAACAATATTTGCACTGGACATATTCGCAGCAGGTAATGTTCCAGACACTTGCGATGCTAAATTTACAATCGATTGCGTGGCAAGCGTTCCTAATCCTAAATTACTTCTAGCCGTTGCACTTGACCCCAAATCACTTAAATTTTGACTCGCTTGCAGAGCTCCTGTGATTCTAGCATCGTTTCCAGCAGCTACCGTATTCGCTATAGTTCCAACATTTAATGTTAATACTGGCGTTGATGATGTACTCGCTACTGATAAGTAACTATTCGCACTCGTCACCGAAGTGACTGTTCCACTTGCTGCTCCAGCAACACAACTAAATGCAGATCCATTGTAAAACAAAACCTGACCTGACGTACATGTCGGCAACACTGACTTCATGACAAAAGCAGTATCCGCAAACCCATTTAATGCTAATGCATTAGCTGCTGTTGTTGCACTTGCCGCATTGGTCGCTGTCGTCGCCGTATCGGCTTGTTGTGATTTATACGCATAACTTGCATAGGGTACACTTGTCACTTGCATCGCAGGCACTGTCTGCCAGCCCGTACCGTCGTTAAACTGCATTACAATCTGACGTGAAGCTCCTGATGTTGCTGTGTACGTACCACCCGCTGAACAGTTATAGGTTTGTGTATTATCAAATACATCCGTAAATTTTAAACCACCTGCCGCTGGAAATTCACGTATACCCGAACCTAAAGTTATCGCAGCCAAACCCTGACTTCCTGACATGTTTACATTTGAAAAAGTTTCTGAATAGATACTACATGTCCCTGTTGCGTTCTGAACGATAAATCTAAAATCTACATGTACCGCTTCTAGTGGGTTTCCATCTGGTTTAATAATTTTCGCAGAATAAGTTAAATACGAAGGTGAAGAAGCATGCGCTGTCAGGTTTACAAATAAAAATGTAAAAATTAAGAAAATATAATTTCTAAAATCCAATATTTTATAGTGAAGCATGACTGTATATAATCGGAACAATTTAGAAATGACTTAAACAGTCTCATACTGATAACTTTACTTTATATGCATTTTAGTCAGCAATTTATAGACATTGGTCTTAAATCTTACTGACTAAAATCTAGATGAATCATATCAATCAATATTTAGAGTAGTCGCACTAAATAAATTGTATTGTTCGTTGAAAAAATCATTTAAATACTGTTTCATATTTACATCTTTTTTCAAAGAATCACAATTTGAGCGGTTAACATGACGGTCAATAAATGCCATGCTACGACTTTGTAAAGACTGTAAATCTTTTTTTGACTTATACAGGACAACTGCTCCTAAGGCTGAAGACGCTGGGTGCACGCTAAAACCTTTTTTAATCTCATTCAATTTCTCAGATGTTGTATAGCTTTGCATGATTTGCAACGTCTGAATTTTACGTTGGCAAAATCGCTTGATGAGACGCGAGTAATCTTTATTACAGATTTGAGCCTGCTCGTCACTCAGATTATACTGCCCTTTAAGAGTTTCATATACAACACCTTGCTTTAACTGTTCAGATTGATTTTCACAATCAATCTTTGTAATTGTCATTTGTTGATTTAGCTGTTCACGATATTCAGCCAAACTTAGAGTTTGATAGGCAAATAAATTATGCGCACCAAGCATTAGTGTTGCAACGATAAACATTTTCTTCATGCAATCCTCCGATTAAAATATAATTTTGAAGCAAGTTCTATAACAGTAACTTCAAAAACCATGCTCAATAAAGCAATCAGACAGAATTATCAAAGAAGACTAAAACATCTCAAATTGAGACATGTAACAATTAATGTCTACAGTTGTATAAACCTTTAATCATTATTCGAACTAAAGTCGTGTTTTGGATTTACCGGTTTCAGGCTGACTAAACTTAGCTAAAAAGTTTTTAACAAGATCTTCGCGTTCATCTGCAGTCACAGGGCGATTGCCAGCTTCGTGCAATGTATAAAGATTTTGATCAATTTCAAGCAAAAAACGCGATGGTGATACAGGTCGGACAATCCCCTGTTTTTTACGTTGTTTGCCATAACTTAAAACTAATTTTTCTTGAGCTCGTGTAATACCGACATAAAACAAACGACGCTCTTCATCGATATCAGAGCCCAAACGCTTATGCGGTAAGAGATCCTCTTCAACACCAACTAAAATAACATTCGGAAACTCTAAACCTTTAGAGGCATGAAATGTCATCAACTGTACAGCATTTTTATCATCTTCATCACCAACATCATCACGCAGTTGCATACTATCAATAAAATCTTTAAGCGTTGCTATTGTTGGCTCTCGTCTATTGATATAGCTTTCTAAAATACGTCCAACGATTTCAATGACTTGCCATTTTTTTTCAAACGCCAATCCTTCAGAATTTTGCAGTAATAAATCACGATAACCAATTTCACGAACTAAAAATTCAAAACGCTTACTTACAGTTTCGCCAATCGAAGTATCATCCAGTAGCCTTTGCGGAAATGTCCACAGCCATTGCATAAATTTATCGAGCACTTCACCTTTATCTTCAGGGATTGCTGTTTTTTTCCAATCACGAGCAGCAGCTGGTAAATTAATATGATGCTCTTCAGAATAGGCGATGAGCTTATCTAGCGTTGTTTCACCAATTCCACGCGGCGGTAAATTAATAATTCTTCGAAAAGAAACTTCATCATCATTTAGTGATTGCTTAATATACGCCAACCAATCTTTGGCCTCTTTACGATCAAAAATAGATGTTCCACCTGTAATGGTGTAAGGCACCTGGCTTTTACGTAGACTCGTCTCAATAAAAGCACCTTGTGTATTCGATCGATATAAAATCGCAATGTCTTTAAATTGTGATCCATGATTTTTTAACGCTTGTATTTCTCGACAAACAAAATCTGCTTCTTCTTCTTCGTTTTCTAAAACAAAAACTTCAGGTTTAATATGTGTTGTTTTTTTTATTTTTTCAGAACGCAGAACTTTGCCATGACGTTTTGAGTTTTTAGCAATAACAGCATTACCTAAATCCAAAATCGAAGAACTCGATCGATAATTACGCTCTAGCTTAATCACGGTACAGTTCTCATTATCTTTTGGGAAATTAAGAATATTTTGAATTTCAGCGCCACGCCAACCATAAATGGACTGATCATCATCACCAACAACGGTTAAGTTTTGATGGCTTTCTGAAATAGCTTTAATGAGTTTTAGCTGATCAATGTTTGTATCTTGAAACTCGTCCACCATGATTTGCTGATATCGATCTTGAGTTTGTCTCAACACTTCTGGATGTTTTTCAAATAATCTAAGCGGCTCTAATAACAATCCTTCAAAATCGACTACACCAAATTTGAGCAATTCACGTTCGTATTGTGGGGCTAAAACTTCAGCCATTTCATGATACTCTTGCAGTTGATCAACTGGTAATTTACGACCTGCTCTTAATAAATTCACAAGTTCAAGTAACTTTGAGAAATCAAATTTATCTTTAGTTGTATTTCGAATATTTTTAGCAAGCTCTTTTAATATTGCTTGCGAATCTGACTGATCGATAATACCAAACTGAGTTGGTAAACCACATAGTTTGTGATTTTTGCGAAGCAACTGTAAACCAAAAGAGTGAAATGTCCCAGCCCACAATCCTTTAGATTTAGCGCCCACTTTAACTTGAACACGATGCTTGAGTTCTTTAGCGGCTTTATTCGTAAAAGTCAGAACACAGATCTTATCAGCAGAAGCGATTTTTTCATCAATCAAGCGACCTGTTCTTGACACAAGTACAGTGGTTTTACCAGAGCCAGCACCAGCTAAAATAAGAAGCGGACCATAATTATGATTTACGGCCAAAGCTTGTTCCGGATTAAGTCCTTGAATCCACTGATTTGACATTGATTACGAACGATTGTGCATCAAAGTTTTGACTTCGTCTTGAAAAACAACTTCAACTTTATCAGAAAATGTTTTGATCACAAAACCAATTCCAAATTTAGGATGGCTGATTTTTTGATTTTCAGAAAACTTAGCTTTGATTGAATACTGAGTCGATGGTTTATCACTCTGATTGTCCATCATTAACGTATATTGGCCAGTGTGTGAACGCGCTGAACCTGCAGCTTTTGCTTGACCTGAACCTGTTGCTGATTTCCGTGCTGATGAGGACGATGATGAACCAGCTTTAGGTAATGAGTATGTTTTTCTTGATTTACAAACTTCACATTCGATTTTAGCCGAAGTTGATGACGTATGAGTTAAAACAAGATGATAACGATCAGCATCGCATTTTTTGCAAAAGGTATAAAATGATTTAGCAACTGGTGGTAATGATAATTGTGTCATATATGTCTTTCTTTTTAACGTTCTTGTTTTAAATGGTAAATATTTAATGGATCACAAAGTCCCTTAGATGCAATTTCTAAAGCATTTAAATAAAAAGGACCTTCATTGTTTTGAATTCTTTTTTGCATAGCAATCATTGAAGCTTCGCTTTTAGGATCAACAACAAATCCTGATGGACCATATTTTTCAACAAAAGATAAGTCTTCTTGCCTAGTGAAAAACTTTTCCCAACAATCAGTGTTCACTTCACAACGATATGTCATTGTCTTAGCATGCGTGTGCAATGGAGCATAAGATCCAACCAATTCTAAATGCCCATAGTGTGAATGTAACTTTAGTGACGGACTTCCCCATTGAGTCATCCCTGAGCATTGCTCGACATTGGCGTACCACAATGCAAAAGCTTTAGATAAAAATCCTAATCCATAAAACTGCTGTTCTTTAGGTAAAAAGGAATTCACCGCACATAAGTCGTAAGCAACCCACTCACCTTTATGCATTGTTGGAATAATTATAAATAACGATAATGGGCACCATTCATTTTCTTCAGAATACTCAAGCTCTTCTAAAATGGCCTTAGGCATTTTTTTTGTTCGTCCAGCAAATCCGGCAATAAACCCCGGCATTGCAGCACAATCATAAAAAACCCATTTTGGTATGGCTAAATCTTGATGACCAAATGCTTTCCATTCAATTTTCAAAACCGCGTTTGCAAATTCCATTTCATCTATGTTAAGAGGATTTTTATATATTGGCTCATGTATAAACCAATCCAAATGATGTCTCGTCCCCGGATGAGCAATTTGATTTTCTGGACGTACAAACACATACGGGCGAATATCGCCCGAAGCTAACCAGTCTGCTTTTTGTAATATTGGATTAAGCTTATGCATGTTTGTCATCAATTCACTATTTACCCAATGGCGAGATCATTGTTTCTGGTCTAACAACTTGATCAAACTTTTCAGCTGTCAATAATCCTAATTTAACGGCCTCTTCTTTTAAAGTAGTACCGTTTTTATGAGCCGTTTTTGCAATTTTAGCTGCATTGTCATAACCAATATGCGGATTTAATGCTGTGACTAACATGAGTGAATTATCAAGATGTTTTTTAATTTGTTGAGTGTTAGCCGTAATACCCACAACACAGTGATCGACAAAACTTTCACAAGCATCAGAAATTAGTCGAATTGAATTTAAACAATTAAAAACAATTACTGGCTTAAAAACATTTAACTCAAAATGTCCAGTCGCACCACCCACGTTAACGGCAACATCGTTACCCAAAACCTGAGCACAAACCATTGTCATGGCCTCTGATTGAGTTGGATTAACTTTACCAGGCATAATCGAAGATCCTGGCTCGTTCTCAGGTAAATTTAATTCAGCAAATCCACAACGTGGACCTGAACCCAACAAACGAATATCATTTGCAATTTTCATAAGTGATACAGCTACAGTTTTTAAAGCACCGTGCACCTCAACCAAAGCATCATGCGACGCTAAAGCTTCAAATTTATTCGGAGCCGATACGAAAGGAATTTTAGTCTCAGCAGCAATTGCAGCAGCCGCTTTAACTGGAAAATCAACATGTGTGTTTAAACCTGTACCAACAGCAGTTCCACCAAGTGCTAATTCATGCAAGTGTGGGAGTGTGTTTTTCACACGTTGAATTGAGTTTTTCATTTGAGTTGCATAACCAGAAAATTCTTGTCCTAATGTCAGCGGTGTCGCATCCATTAAGTGAGTTCGACCAATTTTAACAATATCTTTAAATTCAACAGACTTAGCTTCTAAAGCTTTTTGAATTTTTTCAAGCATTGGTAAAAGGCGATTATGAATACGCTCGGCTACAGCAATATGCATAGCTGTCGGAAAAGTATCATTCGAGCTTTGACCTTTATTGACATCATCATTTGGGTGAATTTCTTTACTTGGTAAAACAATTGATTGCATCGTCATCGCACGGTTTGCAATAACCTCGTTCGCATTCATATTAGTTTGTGTACCAGAACCTGTTTGCCACACAACTAATGGAAAGTGTTGATCAAGTGTACCCGCAATAACTTCATCAGCGGCCTTTAAAATAAATTCAGCCTTTTTTGCATCAAGCAAACCAAGCTCTGTATTTGTTTTAGCAGCACATTTTTTAAGTACTCCTAATGCACGAATCATTTCACGAGGAAAACGATCTCCACCTATTTTAAAATTTTCTGTTGAACGCTGTGTTTGAGCTCCCCACAAAGCATGTGCCGGAACTTTAACATCACCCATCGTATCTTTTTCAATTCTGTACTCTTGAGATTTTATTTCGTTATTTTGAGACATCTGAAACTCCAATCTAAAACCACTTCTTAAATAGCTGGTTTAATTAAAATGACTTTTTTAACATCGTTTTTAAATTTTTAATGCTTTTTTCGCCGCGCACGACTTGACCCACACTGGCCTGATCGGTCGGATAAATGACAAGCTCTTGAATATTAACATGTGCAGGTTGATTTAAGCACCACAAAATCGAATTTGCCACATCCTTGGGACTCAGTGGCAGCATATCAGCGTAAACTGCATCGGCTTTTTGCTGATTTCCTAGGCGAACCAAGCTGAACTCAGTGTTCACCATGCCTGGCTCAATGTTAGTCACACGAACGCCAGTACCTTTCAGATCCATGCGAAAACCCTCTGTGATGGCGCGAACAGCAAATTTAGTCGCGCAGTAAACAGCTCCGCCCTCGTAAACTAATCGTCCAGCGACTGAGCCTAAATTCACAATATGACCTTGTGTGCTGATGATATCTGAAAGCAACTCACGACTGAGCCACAACAAACCTTTAACGTTGGTTTCAATCATTTGATTCCAATCAGATGTTTTAGCATTTTGCACAAGCTCTGTGCCTTTAGCTAAACCAGCATTGTTAATTAAATTTTGAATGGTGATTTTCTTTTTTTTCAAAAGTTCAATGGTTTTTGCAATGTCTGCTGACTTTGACAAATCACACGTTATGACTTCAACATTAGGTGAACCCAATTTTATACAGTCCATTTGAACTTTTTTAAGCTGAGTTTTTCGACGAGCGATTAAAACGAGATTCTTTTTTTGTTTTGCAAGGAGCAATGCAGTTTCTTGACCAATGCCTGATGACGCACCTGTTACGAGAGAATAACCATTGTTTTTTTTCATATTTAAAAAGATTAGCACTTGATTCTTAAGTGTCAATCAATTGAGATTCGAACTTGCAAGAGCTAATCTCGATCAAAACGATTATATCGAGGATTATATGAATTCTGACTGCGTCGATTTTCTTTACGCATGAGTTCCGAAAAAACAAAAGAAATTTGCTTTAAGTCAGAACGCGAATCAAGACCTATAGACATGTACTTAAACAGTGTTGTTAAATTATTGACCTCAGAATCACGATCTTGATAAGTTAATACAACTTGAGAACCCAACTGATACAAATCTTGAATTCGACTTAGCAGATCGACAGTATTTTGATGCCCCACATACCCTTGCTGCCAACTATTGCTTAAGTCGACTACTGCTATTTTACTTTTTTCATGTTGAGCAACTTGGCGAAGTTGCGTTTCAAATTCAAAACTCGCCAAGTCAGCATGCAAAACAACAATTCTGTTGGCTTTTGCTAAAGCTGAAACAACAGCAAATGCATCATCGTGATATAAATAGTGAGAACGTCCGAACGACACCAATGGATTAGAACCTGTTTGATCGTGAAATTCGCTCCATGCCTTATTGCTTTGAACCTGCTGAGCCCACCAACTCCAGTTTTTTTGATTTAGAATCACATTCAAACTTTCGCTCGAAAGATCATGTTCATGATTTTTTAAATATGTTACAATATCTTTAAATTGAGCATTCAATCGCAAAAATAAATAGTCCTTACGATTACGCGACATTTCAAGCAATGCTTTATTGATAAGATTAAACAAAACAACTTGCGGATCGCGATCAACTTGAACAAGTATCATTTCATTTTTCGGCACAAGAGACATAGACAATAAACCTCTTTCTGTCCCAACGGAGATATACATTCCGCGATTTGGCATCCTTGTAAAAAGCGCCGTATTCAAACCGATATGTTTTTCGTTTGGTGCCAAGAAGCTCGCCCCTACCAAATGCCCCTCTCTTAATCGGTCAGACTGAAATCCTAACTTTTGCCAATCATAATGAACTGATTTTTGATTTTTAAATAAGTCAAAACACTTCTCAATTTGAGACATTGCAACTGACGAAAACATCAAACTATAAATATAAATAAGGGTCGTGATTTTAATTTTGTACATTAATGAGTAGTGATTGCATTTTTACGACCTTATCTAATCTAACATATTGCAAAACAAGGCTTTAATTTAACTCAGTGACGTTATTTGTTAGACAATTTTAAAATCTGTTTAACAACTTATCCAAACATTTTAGGAGTTAGTTTTTTCTTTTTTGAATCCAGCTCTTGATCTGCCTTAAACAATTCTGTTGCAAGTTTTAAAGCGAAATTTCCTGCCTCTGACTGAACGTAATATGCAGGATTATCTTTTGAACCGTTGCGTTTGATTTTTTTACCTTTAATATCCTTCGTAATAGGTTCGATAAAAACATCGACCACATGACCTTGAATTTTTTTTCCCATCCAAAGCCAATAAACTTTATCATTTTTATTAAATTTCATGATTTAAAATTCCTATCACAAGTTCTAAACTAATGAATGATCCATAAAACAGCAATCCTTTATACACCTGTTCTTTTAATTTGTGTCTTTACGCAAAATTATGCTAATAAATCCATATGAAATACTGGCTCATGAAATCAGAACCCGACGTCTTCTCGATCGATCATCTTAAAAAAGATAAAACTACTTGGTGGGAGGGAGTACGTAATTATCAAGCACGTAACTTCATGATGAATGATATGTCTGTTGGCGACCAGGTTTTATTTTACCATTCGAATGCTGAGCCTTCAGGTCTAGCTGGTATCGCTGAAGTGTCTCAAAAAGCAGAACCAGATCAATTACAGTTTGATAAAAAATCTGAATACTTTGAGCCACGTGCAACTAAAGACAAACCTATGTGGTATTGTGTTCAATTAAAATATGTAAATCATTTTAAAAAATTTATATCTCTCGAAGATCTCAAAAATGATCCTGTCTGTAAAGACATGCTTGTTATCAAAAAAGGACAACGTTTATCAATACAGCCAGTTAACGAAAAAGAATTTAGACACCTATGCAAAATAGGCACGAAGTAAAACTCTATTTAGCTCCGATGGAGGGTGTCACCGACTGGGCGATGCGCGATTTACTGACGCAACTAGGTGGTATCGACCAATGTGTTACTGAGTTTTTACGAGTGACTGATAAACTTCATCCTTACTCTGTGTTTTACAAAAATTGTCCTGAACTAAAAATGGGTTCAAAAACTAGATCTGGTACGCCTGTCTTTATTCAACTCTTAGGTGGACAAGCTTTACCCATTGCTGAAAACGCATTGCGAGCGCACGAACTCGGCGCTGCCGGAATTGATCTTAATTTTGGATGCCCCGCAAAAACTGTTAATCGGCACGACGGTGGTGCTTCGCTACTAAAATCCTGTGATCGCCTTTACGCTATTGTCAGCGCAGCTCGCAAAGCCGTACCTTCAATAACACCTGTGACTGCCAAAATTAGACTAGGTTTTGATGATCCCTCACAATGCCTTGATAACATTCAAGCCGTCACTGAAGCTGGTGCTAACTGGATCACCGTTCACTGCCGCACTAAATCTGATGGCTATAAACCACCGGCCTATTGGGAATGGATCCCTCGTATGCGCGAAGTTTCTAAAATTAAAATTGTGGCCAATGGTGAAATTTGGAATATTCGAGATTTTGAAAACTGTCAAAAACAAACTGAATGTCATGATTTTATGATAGGTCGCGGAGCTATGAGAAATCCGTATATTTTTAAACACATCAAACAAAGCCTCCTGAGTACAGATTTGAAAATACACGATTCAAATCAGGCTTTAAATCTCATTTTGCCTTTTTTTGAATCGTGCACACTTTATGTTAACGATCATTTTGCGACTGCTCGTACCAAGCAATGGTTGAATCAATTGCGCTTTGTTTCAGAAAAAGCCTCAGAAATCTTTCATCAGGTTAAAATTCATAAAAAGCCGATAGAATTTAAAGATCATCTCATCAAATTAATCGAATAAGCATAGGCTTCTAATGACAAAAGCGACTAAATAGCTCTATACTCAAATTATGACAAATACTAAAACACAAGCTAAAGTTGTAATGGTTAAAAAAAATCCATGTCCTTATTGCGATCGTGCAAAAACTTTTTTTGAAGCTCGAGAAATAAAATTCGAAATTATCGATCTAACAGATAAACCAGATGAATTAGCCGCATGGAAAGCTAAAACTGGATGGGCTACTGTGCCTATTATCTTAATTAATGATCAGCTTATCGGTGGATACACTGATATTAAAGCCCTCGATGATGAAGGCAAACTGAACGAAATTCTTTACACTTAGTCGTTTTTAATCTTAAGCTTGTTGTTCTATGCAACAAGCTTTAAAATCTCCCTTTTATTTCCCGATAGAACGTCGTCTATATGAAGTAGCGCCTGGTTTAAAGCCATTGGGCTATGATTTCGGTAATTCAGACTATGACCAAAAAATTTTTCAAATAACACCTCACTTCGGCGAATTTCGTAAAAACAAAGTAGCTTGCAGAAAAGAACGCCTCAGCAAATATTTTGCAACTGCAAACTTAACATCTCAGCAAACGCATATTTTAGCTCAATTTATAATTGAAAATTTAGTAAAAGAATATCCGAGCCTTTTTATGTTTAATTCACAAAATATGATTTTCACAAGTCAACTGACTGGCGACCGATTAACTTTAAATTCTTCATACCAACTTGTTGAATTTAAAAATTTAAAAAATGAAAATACTGATCCCAAACCCGCTCACATACTCGACGCTCTAGCTCTACAATTTGAAGAAGATTATGCTCTGTGTTCCCGCAGATCCGACATGACAGATGATCTATCGATGATTCACCTTTGTAGCGGTAGTCACTGGGCTTGCGAAGATAAAATAGGAAAATCATTTTTACAAGTTCACTCACCCATTCCGCATTTTGACAAAATCGGTAGAGTTTCAACAAATATGATTGAAGCCATGATTAACAAAGGTCCGTTTGTTAGATTTGTATGGTCTTTTGTCACTGATACAAGGTTGAATCATCACCCTATAGCTCCTACTGGCATTGATCAAAACATGTGGAAAGGCCGCAGCTTTAACTCACAACTCACTATACCATTTTATCTCAGAGTCGAAAGACAGGTTGTTTATGGTTTGCCAGAAATTGATTCTAGTTTTTTTGGAATCGGCATTAGTTTTATCGATGGAAACAAGATTAAATCAGACACAAACATGCGAGAAAACTTAATTGGTGCCTTAAATTCAATGAGCCCAGAAAGTCGAATCTACAAAGGAGTCGATTCATGCTTTACTGAGCTCATGAATTGGTTAAATAACTCGTAGCTAATCTTAAGCGTGATCAACTAAAAATTGAGTAATATTATCTTTGGGGTGATTTCCAACAAGTTCACCGACTTGTTTTCCACCTTTAAATAAAAGCATCGCCGGAATACCGCGTATACCAAACTTACCAGGTGTAGCAGGATTTTCATCAACGTTCATTTTAACAACTTTGACTTTACCTGACATTTCTTGTGCAATTTCTTCTAGTTTTGGCGCTAATGCGCGACATGGACCACACCATTCAGCCCAAAAATCAACTAACACTGGCGTTGTTGAGTTTAAAACTTCTGTTTGAAATGTTTGGTCAGTAACCGCTGATGTATTTTGTCCCATTGCATAACTCCTTTTTGGCTATTTCTTTTTAACAAGTGCCAAAGCAAATCGTTTTCTTTCTTCATCAAGACTGTCTAATTTTTCTTGACCAGGATCAACTAAATGCTCCTTGCGTAAAGAAATTTGAACAGCTTTAGTTTGCTTGCGGTTGAGGCCGTTTTTCAAGCCCGCATCAATTCGACTGATCTCTTGATTGTAAACATCTATCTTTGACTGCAAACTAGCCTCAGTTGAATCAATTTCATGCACTAAATGATCACGAATTTTGAGTATTTCTTCATTTGAAACATGATCTCGAGTATTTGCTATACTTTTGGGGTTTGATCCAACTTGACCAGTAACATGAATTAACTCTTGCGCTATACTTTGCCCCGAACTGACTAGAATTTTTTCTTCTTTAGCACGAAATGTAGCGTCGTTTTCAACAAGCTTAATGAGTTTCGATCGCAATGCTTCTTTTTGCTCATTGATGAGATTCAGAACATGCGAGACAAGCTTAATCGCACCGACGGGTTCGAACAACAAAGCATCCATTTTTACACGATTTAGATCATCTGGATTGATTTTCTGATCTTTATTTAAAATAATAATAACTTTACCAGGATACTTAAAGCGATCTCTTAATAAGTGTCCAACACGAAGCGATGAGATTTTTACCGAATCACCTTTGGCGATTAGCACCTCTGGTCGAAAATTTGTCAGCATCTCAAGTAATCCAGCCTCATGGTTAAGAATTTTAACTTCTAAACCAATTTCACTTAATGTTTTTTCAATGTGAGAACTAAAGACAACCTCATCGCTCACAATTAAAACTCTATCCATAAGTCTATTCTAGAATCTGATCAATGACGTACGCAAAGAAATTATTTAAAGTGGTCCTATGTGGAAATCGAAACGCGTCTTTTTTTATCTTTTGTTCGAAATGATCCCTCCATTTGCCTTGGGCGTAATTATTTTCATTTCTATTCTTTTAATGTTTCAAGCCTTAAGGCTAACGGAATTCGTCTTAGGACACGGCATCAAATTTAGTTTTATTCTCGATATTATGGGTTACATGAGTATTTCGTTTTTACCGATGATCTTACCAATGAGTTTACTTTTTTCAGTTTTAATGACTTACAATCGCCTTTCTCATGATTCTGAAATCATAGCTTTAAAGGGTACTGGATATTCTGGGCAAAGCATACTCATGCCGGCCATCGTTCTTTCTATATTGATCTCGATTTTTTCTGCCCAAACAGCTCTATACATAGCTCCATGGGGTAATCGCCAATTTGAACTTCTGATTTCATTTTTGGGAAACACAAAGGCTGCTGCCAGCATAAAAGAGGGCACTTTTTCAAAAGATTTTTTCGATATGGTCGTATATGCCAACAAAGTCAATTCAGACAAAGGAACACTCGAAGATCTTTTTATTTACGATGATAAAAATGAGAACGCACCATTAACTATCATTGCTCCACGTGGACAAATCGTACCTGATAGCGAAAACCCTGGCCACAGTGTGCTCTTACGCTTGTTTGAAGGCCAAATTCACCGTCGTGGTCAATCCCACACAGTCGTCAACTTCACTACATACGATGTTACACTCAACGATCCCGTAAAGTTCGAAGAACGTAAGAAATCCGCACCTTCATTGAATTATAATGAACTTAAGAGCAGAATCGATTCTCCTGAGACTGAACCTCAAGACAAACTCAATTACACCCTTGAACTTCACAAAAGATTCGCGCTTGCAACAGCATGTTTCGTGTTTGGCCTCATCGGTGTAGGTTTTGGCATTCAAACAAATCGTCGCTCTGGTAAATCATCGGGCTTTGTTGTTGCTGTAGGGTTTATCGTCCTCTACTGGATTGTTTATATAAGCTGCGAAGGTCTATCTCGCAGTGGCAAATTACCCGCTTCAGTCGGAGCTTGGATTGCAAATTTAATCTTTGTGATACTCGCCACAGCTCAATTAAAGAAAAAAATAAACTAAAACTAAAATTCAAATATCAACAAATTAGATTTTAGAAATTTTGATAATTTTGTCTTTGATTTATAATAACAGAAGTGATTCGAAAAAAATGAGACGATGCAGTAGCATCCTTACTACCAGGGTCATCCTTGACCACATCGCCCCTCCCTTATTCTTATTTTAGATGCATTATTTAAAAATTTTCAAAACAATTTTTTAGAAAATTTCACTTTTCTACAAAATTTTGACCAAAGGATGTGGCCTAACTAGACCTAGTGGCCACTTTGTGTTTTCACAACTAGATATGGATCATCATGTGCGTCTAAACAGGACCAGACCAAGATTCAGCCTCCCAAAAATCGAGCAGGTCCTGACTTGCACTTACAAAAAACGCTCCTTCTTTCATAAGATATTGATTTCCAGAAAAGGAGCTCATCATCGGATGAGATGGAACAGTTAAAACAGTCTTACCGTTTTGTAGCGCATGATGAACTGTTAAAAAAGAACCACTCTTTCTCTCAGCTTGGACAACTAATGTTAGCGCAGAAAAGCCTGCTATGATTCTATTACGGAAATAAAAGTAATTTTTCCTGACTGTTTGGTTCAATTCAAATTCAGTCAGCAAGCAACCACCCGACTGAATGATTTGATCCTTTAATAACTTTAAGCGCTGAGGATATATTTCATGCAATCCACATGGAAGAACAACCAATGTTGGTCTATTTATCTTAAGACTGATAACATGAGACAAGATATCAACACCTTCGGCTCCACCACTGACAATAGCCACATCACCTTTTATCTGCAGAAATTCTTTTAAGTGCATATCCATCCATTGAATTGTTAATTTATCAATTTTTCGAGCACCAACAACTGACAACGTTTGGAAATTTAACCAACATGGTTGGCCGATATATTCAATAAACAAAGGAGGTTCAATCATTTTATAAAATTGTTGTGGATAATTAACATGCCCAGGATATGTGTACTGAACATTGAGCGACTCAAGATGCTTAATATAAACATTTGCATCATCTAACTCAAACTGGGTAAATACAAAACTTTGCATTTGATCGGCATGTAGTATTGCGTCCGGATTTCGGTATTTCAATTTTCTTTGTAAAGCTTTAAAATAGAGAGCGTGTTTCATAACAAACTCTCTATCAAGAAATGGACCCGAATGATTTAAGGGACTATTTTATCACCATCTTGAATAACATTATGAGCATCAAGAATATAGCCAATTGCTAATGTACCCGTTTTTTGAAGAATTTTTATCTTACCAACGCTTTGCCCTGCTTCATCAGAGTATACGCTATAAATGTCTCCATCTTTTAATTCACCTTGCTCAGCATTTAGTAAAGCGAATTGATGGCTTGAATAAATCGACTGACCGTAAACGGCAAAACCATCTAATATGTGATTTCCAGATTTGTATTTGGTAAAAGTCTCTTGAGGAACAATAACTTGTGCACTTAATGAATTTTCTGTAATAAAAATAACGTCTGAAGTTGAGTTCTCAATACATTTTTGTATACGTAAAGATCCATCAGCATTTAACCGAACCATTCCATTACGTTTATATGCATAAGTTTCTTTCAAACGAGAAAATTTATAATCTTCACGTACAAGCATAATATAATCATTTGGTTCTAAAGTTGTGTCCTGACCTACATTTAAAATTGGTGGTACATAATGATCGTCACGACAAAGCAATTTCTCGACATCAGATTCTTTTATTTTTAAATCAGTTTTAAGTTTACTTGAAGATAAGACATACGGGTTAACAACAGGTGGATCCTCGATAACTTGCTTTTGAAAATCCAATACAGTCATTGTTGGCGCCGACGGATTTAAATACTCTGTTGAAACTGTTTTAGGCAGGCTTGGCGGTGGTCTTTGATATTTAGACTTGCGCCCCTTTGATGAATCAAGCAATTCCTTATTCGAGTTAAATTCTGTGTACTGGCGGTCGTATTTCCCTAAACCCTGACCAGCTACCTCAGTTTCGTCTTCACCTTCTTCAGTTGATTTTCCCTGATTTAGCACAATCTGACCCAAATCAGAAGCCTCACCAACTTGCATAACAGGTGCTGACTGAGAAGTCCCGTCTTGAAAATAAATTTTTTGTCCTGGATAAATCTGGTGCGGATTAGTAATACCAATGTTATTTATAGCCCATATTTTGGGCCAAAACTTACTATCCCCAAACAAAGTATCACTAATTGATGCCAACGTATCGCCTTTTTGAACAGTATAAACATTTACATTTTGCCCATTCGATACAACTTTGCCCCAGACATCATTTGGTGTAGGTGATTCATTATACTTCTTATAAACACTATGAAATTTTTGTTCGCGTACATAATCCGGAGAATCATCAACCAATGACTCAACAATGGATTGCACCGGGCTCAGTTTTTCATGATCTTGTTTTGGCGGGGAAACCTTAACAAGCGGTTTATTTTGTTTGTTTTTTTTACTTTTCTTTACAGTTTTCTGAGGATTTTTTTGAGACTTAGTGTCAAGTTTATTTCGAGACTCATTGTTTTTAATATTATTTTTAACTTTAGGCTGAACTGTCGATGCTGACTTCGTTTTTAAAATGGACTTGATGTCATCTAATACAGGTTCTTCATCTTCCTTTAGGCTTTCTTTTTTTAAAGGTAGTGGATCTAGCGAGTCAGGATCAGCAACAAAAGAGCTGCTCTCTTTATTTAACTCGTCTGTGTATTTAGGACGAATAAGCTTATTTGCATCGAAAGAAGTTGATTGCTCATCCACTACGGTTGACACTTCTGATGGAGCAACTTGATCTGACAATTCTTGAGCTAGAATCTGCCGACCAATAAAACACAATATAACAATACTCACTACGCGAAGTGAGCGGACTGTTTTCAACATTACTGAGTCACCCTTTGGCTGTTACTTACAGAGTTTTTGGACTGTGTTTTTTTAAATTGAGTTTTTTGACCGATGTATTTTTGCGGATACTTATTTAGTACAAGCTTACGCGAGTTAAACTTGAAGTTTTGAGCTAACTTCAGATTGTGCAGAGATTGAGTTTTCAAACCCATTTCTGCATACATTGCTGATTTATCAAAATAGGCTGACTGTACTTCCATTGAACGCGGGTACTTTTTAATCAAAATGTTATACCTTTTTAAGGCTAATGCATAATTTTTGTCATATCGAGCTTCACGAGCAAAATGCAGGATCTTTGCAGGGACTGTTTTAGCAATCACTTTTTGACCAGTTAATTCTTCATATAGCGATTGCCGAGAAATAGGATTTGAGCGCATCGCATCTTGATTTTCCTGACGCGCTAATTTTGAAGCAACAAAGTTTGTTGAGTTCTTCTGATTGCGCATACTTTGACAACCCATTAGCAAAAATGAAACAGAAATGAAAAGAAGTGAAACTTTCATAGAACCCCCTGTCTTAATTAAACTCAAATATGCACATGAATTCAATAAGACCTAGTCCAGTTATCCACAGAAAATGTTATTAACTTATATTTCTAGACTTTAGACCCGTTGAACATCAAGGTTTTCAGCGAATTGCTCATAATTACAACACACATAAGTAATTGAAATATAATGATTTTTTTTAATTCCATATAAAATCTTAAATGAAATTTGTAAATTCTGAAATTGGTGCGCTTCTATTTTGCTAATAATGCATGAAAATTATCTTTATTTTAATCTGTTTAACTCTGATGTCGAGTGCAGTTCGGCTTTCGGTTGCTGAAAAACTAATGCCTGTAGCAAAAAAGCTACACTCAATGTGCCTTACCGAAACCACGGAAAAGCTAAAAAATGTAGAAATCTTAAATGCACTTGTTTGTGGTGAACAACTCAATAACTATAGTTTAAACACTCTATTTATAGCGACTGGCTTAATTCATCTGTTAGTTGTCTCAGGATCCCATTTAAATCTATTGAACCGCATGATCAACAATTTGTTAACGATCATCAATATCGAAAATAAGCTCAATATTCATGACAGTTATCGATCACTGATTCAGCTTTGCATCCTCTTCTTTTATTGTTTAGTCTGTAATTTTAATCCACCGATTGTTAGAGCTTTTACTTTTCTTTGTTTTATTTTTTTACAGGAACATCTACGAATAAAGTTCAGCTTAAATCATATATTAATTCTAGCCGGCCTCACTTGTCTTGCCGTCGAATCAACTTGGATCTGCTCATTGTCATTTCAAATGAGTTGGCTAATTCATACAATTTCTATTTTTAGCTCAAATGCATTCCAATCACGAAGCAAAATTAAAAATCAAATCGCAATTTATTTAGCACTTATACCAACCTTCCATCTACTTGGCTTTCCTCCTTTAAATTCGATCATTATTTCAATTGTATTTTCCTCAGCCATCGAATTTATTTTATTTCCCTTGTCATTTTTAACTTACTTTTTTAACAATTTAGGTTTCATTTTTGATCTGGCTTGCGATGCACTCATTCGTGGTCTACAGTTTTTAGAAACATCAATAATCCCGGCAGTACCGACTACACAGAATATTCAGATCAATTTACTGAATTGGATAATAATTTGTTCTCTACATTTAATTTTGGAACTTAAAATAACTTCCGATCTTCGATCAAAAGAATCTCTAATATGAAACAACTTACTTTGTTATTTTGGACAATTATTTTCCATCATTTACAAGTCCAATCACCTGTCGAACTTAATTTATATATTTTTTGGAGCATCGGCCAAGGTCAGTGGGTTAGTCATGTAACACATACCCACTGCGAGCATTTCGATGCTGGTGGCTCGATTAAAGCTTTTAAAGCAAATAAGCATAAACTCAGGAAATTGTGTGGACATAAAAACAATTATTTATACTTGTCACACCCTGATCTCGATCATTATAGCCTCATTAATCCAATCATCATGAATGTTAAATCAGCTTGTTGGCAAGATGCCAAACATCCTCAAATTGAAACTGTAAAAAAAATCAAACTATGCCCAAACGAACCATTTAACGATATTGAGAAATATCACCCAGTGAAAACAAAATCTTGGTCTAAAAACGAAAGCTCCATAGTTTATCGACATGGTTCATTTTTATTTCCAGGTGATTCGACGCAAAAAAATGAAAAAGTATGGATCAAAAAATTAAATCTCGACAATGTCAATTTTTTACTTCTTGGACATCACGGCAGTCGCACAAGTACAAGCGACGAACTTATTAAACAATTACCAAAACTTAAAATGGCGATCGTACAATCACTTGTCAAAAAATACGGACATCCCCATAAAATTGTCCAAAGTAAACTCAAGGCAAAAAAAATCCCACTCCTCAGAACTGAAGAGTGGGGAAATATTGTAATTAAAATTTAATTCAATTAAATTTTATAAGGACGGTACTCCATGCCCAAGTCACGAGCAACCGGTTCATAACAAACATAACCACCGTACACATTCAGACCTTTCATTAAAGGCTTATTTTTAGCAACAGCATCTTCAACACCCATTGCAGCGATCATCGAAGCATATTTTAATGTGACGTTCGTTAATGCATATGTTGATGTACGAGGAACAACGCCTGGCATATTAGGTACACAATAGTGAATAACACCATCAACTTCGTATGTAGGTTGTTGATGTGATGTTGGACGACATGTCTCTATACAACCGCCTTGATCAACGGCAACATCGACAACAACAGATCCTTTTTTCATAGATGAAATCATATCTTTCGAAACAAGAGTTGGCGCTTTAGCACCCGTAATGAGAACACCACCAACAACCAAATCTGACTCAACAACAGATTCTTCAATATTTTTCGAATTTGAAAACAAAGTTTGGCAACGACCTTGGAAAATATCATCTAAATATTCTAATCGTGAAGTCGATACATCTAGAATAGTGACTTGCGCTCCGAGACCAACAGCCATTTTTGCAGCGTTAGTTCCGACAACCCCACCACCAATAATCGTGACCTTTGCCGGTTTAACACCAGTAACACCGCCCATTAAAATACCTTTACCACCATGATCTTTTTGCAAATAAAAAGCGCCAATTTGCGTTGCCATACGACCAGCAACTTCTGACATTGGTGTTAATAATGGTAATGAACCGTTATCCAATTGTATTGTTTCATAGGCAATTGACTTAACTTTTCTTTCAGCTAAAACCTTTGTTAATTTTGGTTCAGCGGCTAAGTGTAAATACGTATATAAAATTTGATTTTCGCGCATCAATTCGTATTCATCCGGAAGTGGCTCTTTCACTTTCATGATCATATCAGCTTTTGCATAAACTTCTTTTTTAGAATCGATAATTTTTGCCCCAGCTTTTTCGTATTGCTCGTTTGTAATGCCACTGCCGACGCCAGCATCTTTTTCAACGATAACTGTGTGACCTTCTTTAGTTAATTGTTTGGCACCCGCTTCAGTCATACCTACACGGTTTTCACTAATTTTTATTTCCTTCGGCACTCCGATAATCATGAAGTCCTCCTTTTAGAATATAATGATTTTGACTTAAAATTTAGAGCTTTTAAACTACCAGTGACAACTCAAAAGGGCAATGACTTAACTTCTGTAGTCTTGTTTTTATGAACAACAAGCCCCTTGATTGTAACTTTATCCCGATCGTTAACCATAAACTGATAATCAGGTTTGACAACGCCCAACCTTGTCACGATCTCTGGCTTTAAAGTCAGGATTTTTTCTCCGTTATTAGCCACTAAAGTCAGATTTAAGTTTAAACGATAGCGTTTTTTTTGGCTTTCAATAAATTGAGACAAAATAGCATCTATGTTTGATTCATTTTTTTTCCCTTGTATTCTACGATCTTCGCGCGAGTAATGCGCCTGATCATCTAGCATCAAGGTCAACTTAGGCCTAGCAAGCACTTCATCATTGAGCAACACTTCAAACTCAACATCATATGTTTTGAGCTTTGATGATTTCACTAATACTGGATTTTCTTGAGCACTGACAAGCGCTGAAAAAATAGTGATCACAAAAACAATTACTTTAACAACCATTACAACCTCTAACACTTATATTAAAGCCAAAGATACGTCTGTATGCAAAATAAATCGGCCGCTGTTGACAAAACCGCAACACTTTTCTATTTGTTTTGCATGCGTTTGACACAACCAAAGGATATTTTTATGAAACATTTATTAGGCTTTATTTCGTCTGTTTCGATAATTCTTGTGGCGATAAAAGCACAATCTGCTGAAGGCTACTTAACGCACATTTCTTGCATCAGCCAAACTGAAACTGCAAAAATTACAGCCGAATTTAAAACAATTCTAGGCAGTTATAAAAGAGCGAGTCTAACGATTGCTAAAATTAATAGTGCTGAGTTTCGCTTAGATGAAGTTCCTACTGTAGGACCGCTCGTTTTAGCTTTAAAATCTGTTACGACTAAGCAAGCAGAAATACCTCTTAAAAATTTGGTCATTAACAAAAATGAAGAAGAACTATCCGTTCAAACTCTTGCAGGGATAGAGCAAATTAATATTAATTGTAAGATTAGCATTAGCGAAAATTTAAAATATTAACTGATAAGTTAATATTTTATCACACGCTCCACTGCGCAAATTTTTTTATTTCAGTACTGACGTCTGCGCCCAGCTCAACAAAACGATAACTTTGGGGTTGTGATACTATTTTTTTAACTAGTTTATTCATAATATCATGACCAGCTTTATGTAAAATCAAGTGTCCCATCAATGGCATTTCTAAAGTGACAAGATCACCCAAAGCATCGAGCATTTTGTGACGAACAAATTCATCTTTAAACCTTAAACCTTCTGGATTCACGACTTTTGTATCATCAAGCACTATGCAATTATCTAATGATCCACCTTTTGCTAAACCAGCATTTTTAAGCTGTTCAACATCTTTTAAAAAACCAAAAGTACGAGCCGGCGCTATTTCACGAGCAAAAGACTGTTCTGTGATTTCCATATCCAATGTCTCTTGACCAATAACAGGATGTGGAAAATCAATTGTGACTGCTACACGCAATCCATGATAAGGTAAAACATAGGCGTATTTTTCACCCTCAACGTAGCTAATTGGCTCTGTAATATAACAATATTTTCGAGGCTCATCGAGTTCGATTAACTCTGCTTGCAAAAGAGCTTGCGAAAAATGAAGTGAGCTACCATCACAAATTGGAATTTCTGGCCCATCAAGTTCAATATAGACATTATCAATCCTTAGCGCCGATAATGAAGACACACAATGTTCAATCGTTGCGACTTTAAAATGTTCACCGCCTAATACGGTTTGATAACTTACAGCCTGCACATTCATAGCCGAAACTTTTAAATAAGGCCTTTGAGGCAAATCCGTTCGAATAAAATAAACACCTGTATTGGCCGGAGCAGGTTTAAATCGCAAAGCACACGGTTCTCCTGAGTGAATACCGATTCCGCGAACTTCAACTGTTTTACGAATTGTTTTTTGAAAAAACATGTTTACTTCCTAAACCTCAATACTAAATATATCGAGCTGTTTTGAATATTGAGTCAGCACGCGTCCACGCGGTGTTTTTTGAATAAATCCCTCTTGAATTAAGAATGGTTCATACACTTCTTCAAGAGTTTCGCGATCCTCACTCAGTGCTGCAGCCATAGTTTCAATACCAACAGGCCCACCATCATATTTTTCAGACATTAATTTCAAAATACGGCGATCCATATCATCTAAGCCATGGCGATCAACACCTAGCTGGTCAAGTGCATAAACAGCTAAATCTTGATCAATCGATCCATTACCCTTAACTTGAGCGTAATCGCGAACGCGTTTTAATAAACGATTCGCAATACGAGGCGTCCCCCTAGCACGACGTGCAATTTCAGAGGCACCTTCAGAATTCATTTTCAAATCAAGCAAAGTTGCTGATCTCAGTAAAATGGTTTGTAAAGCTTTTTGATCATAAAACTGTAAACGCTCTTGAATACCAAAACGATCGCGAAATGGATTATCCAATAATCCTGCACGGGTTGTCGCACCAATTAATGTAAATGGAGCTAATTGAAATTTCATCGACATCGCCCCAAGACCTTCACCAGTGACGATATCAATGTAGTAATCCTCCATCGCAGTGTATAGGTACTCCTCAATGGATCTATGCAACCTATGAATTTCATCAATAAATAAAATCGAATACGGTTTTAAGCTTGTAAGTATTGCCGCCAAATCACCTTTTTTATCAATTGCAGGCGCTGAAGTAATTTTTATTTCAACATTCATTTCATGCGCAATAATTTGGGCTAATGTGGTTTTACCTAATCCGGGCGGACCAAACAACAAAGTATGATCAAGTGGCTCTTGTCTGTTTTTAGCAGCCTGAACGAAAACTTTAATTTTTTCTTTAACGTCTACTTGTCCTGGAAAATCGGCAAAAGAATGGGGTCTTAATTTGTTTTCCCATTTAATTTCATTTTCAAATGGAGTTGATTCTATAATTCTTGTCATAATTGACCCGAAAGTTTTTGTAGGCCTTGTCTAACTCCCTCTTCAAGAGTCGCTGATTTTGGCATTGTTTCTATAAACTGATCGACGAGCTGTGATTTAAAGCCCAAATTTACCAATGCTGATGCAATCTGCCTGTGTGTTTCAGATTTTTGTGGTCCTTTTGTTTTAGTTTCAATAATCACGAGCTTACCTTGCAAAGTCAGAATAATTTGTTCAGCTGTTTTTTTACCAATTTTTGGTAAGCTTGATAACGCTTTAGCATCACCAGCTTCGATCCAGTTTTGAATCTGCGCAAGCGGGCCGCCCGACATCATTGTTAAAGCCATTTTGGGCCCAACACCGTTGACCTTTAAAAGTTGCATGAAAAAATCTTTTTCTGGTTTTGTTAAAAAACCAAAAAGGGAAAAAGCATCTTCTCTGATATGCGAGTATATCCAAAGAGAAATATTTTGCCCCATTATCATTTGCGCATCTGCCAAGGTCTGGTTGGTTGTCAGAATTTCATAACCAACGCCATTTGTTTTAAGGATCAAGTGATCAGTTGTGACATCAAAAACAACACCTTCTAAATAACCAATCATAAACCTAATTCCTTTTTCTTCGTACTTCTGGGATTATTCTTTAAATTAATCAGACTCAGTTGTGTAGCATGAAAACAAGCCATCGCCAACGCATCTGACGCATCAAGAGACTTGATTGGTGGAAGTTTCAATAAATTCTGTAGTACTAAACGCACATGTTCTTTTTCGGCAGCACCTTGTCCAGTGATTCCTTTTTTAACAGCACGTGTTGCATATTCATAAACATCAACTTCGGCTTTAAGCGCCTCATAAATAACAACACCACGAGCATGCCCCATTTTAAAGGCACTATCCGCATTTTTACCTAAAAATATTTTTTCAAGTGAAACATGATCTGGTTTGTAAGTTTTCATAAGATCACGAATCCCCTCACCAATTTCAAGCAATCTCTGCGATAAATTCTCTTGCGAGTCGAACTTCAAAACACCATACTCGATCGGCTTCATAATTAATGGTCGAATCTGATTAACTTTTAATGCTGCAAAACCCAAAAAGCGTGAACCCGGGTCAATTCCTAAAATGATCATCATTTTATTGAATAAGGGGCTTTTCTTTGAGTCAATAAAATGCCATCATTATTTTAGATGACACAAGATGGAATGCCTAAAAACAGTAATAACCTAGATCAAAACTCGACCGAGAGTTCAGATCATGCTCAAAAAGCATTACAGAAACAACAACAGCTCAAGCGTATTGAGAAGCTTCAAATCGAAATTCAGCAAAATCCAAAGTCATTGGTATTCCCTCAGCTAGCCGACTTGTACGTTAATGAAGAAATGTACGACGAAGCTTATGAACTTCTAGAGCGCGGCTTAAAATATCATCCAAACTCTGTCAGTGCGATGATTATTCTATCTAAGGTTTTAAAACACCGCGAACACTTTCAAGAAGCCGAGAAACAACTTAATAAAGCGATCACATTAGCACCGCAAAACTGGCAAGCCTATCTCTTGCGTGCGGACTTATATGTTAAAATTAAATCGCATAAAAAAGCTCTTGAGGATTTCAAAAAAGTTCTTATCTTTAACCCAACACACCCCATAGCGCGACGAGCTGTCGCAAAGCTTGAAATGTTAACAGCCGACACAGATATCGATGCCGATAGTCAGTTTGAAGTGGCTCCTCTTAAAAAAATATCCGAAACAGCCGAAAAGAGTGAACTTAGATCTCAAGTTGAACAAGTGAAACTACAAGACCGATCGCCATCTTTTCAATCAGTTTCTCCAAAACTCGAAAGAATTTTATCTTTAATCGATGCCTTTACGATGCGACAAGACTATGCAAAAGCACTTAAGCTCCTCTACGAATGTAAGTCTGAATTTGGTCAACACAATGAGATTAACCAGCGTTTATTAAAACTATCACAGTTTGAATCTGCTGAAAAAATACGCCCAAAAAACGAAGTCAAAAGCTCGCGAGCTAAACATATGCTCATTCTAGAAAAAAAACAGAAGACTCTTGAATTACTGCTGCGCAGAATAAAAGATCTTCGAAGCGAGCAACTTGTTCAAAGTTAAGTCCTAGACTAGACTGTTGTTCTTGTAAAAAACTCAAATTAAACACTGGAGTAAACTATGTACGAAACGGCTGATTTTAGAAAAAATTTAAAAATTATGGTCGAAGGCCAACCTTATGTTATTGTTGATTTTCAACACGTTAAACCTGGTAAAGGAAATCAATTTTCGAGAACAAAACTGAGAAATTTATTAACAGGTCAAAACTTAGAAAGAACTTTTAAATCTGGTGAAAAATTTGAAGTTCCAAATGTTGAAAATATTGAAATGACTTATCTCTACAAAGATGACAACGGTTTCAACTTCATGAACCAATCAAATTACGAACAGCTCAGCATGATGGAACACGAAATTGGCGACGCAAAAGATTTTTTAACTGAAAACTTGGCTGTCTTTATCACGCTTTACAATGATAAAGCTGTTAACGTTGAAGTCCCAAAAGCTGTTAATCTTAAAGTTGCCTTCACTGAGCCAGGCATTAAAGGTGACCGTGTTTCTGGCGCAACAAAACCAGCAACATTAGAAACTGGTTTTGTGGTTAACGTCCCTCTTCATATTAATGAAGGAGATCTTTTAAGAATCGATACAACAACTGGCGAATACGTTGAGCGTGTTAACCAAAAATAGATTTTAGGATAAATTCTTGGCAGGTACAAACAGTCTTGAAATGGAAATTCATAGGCTTTTTCAAGAAGGCACCTCAGTTGAGTTTGTCTGCCGAGAGCTTGTTGCTAAATACGAAAAAAGTGAAGTTTTAAGCCCTTCAGAAATAGAAGGGCTTTCGCATTTTTTGATTACATGTGGTCGATTGGATTTATTACGTAATCTGTATATCAAAACTGTTCAACGCTCTAAAACGAATGTTTTTCCAATCGGTTTTTTCATCGAAGCTATAGAAAAGCAAAATAAAATTCTTACAAATGAAATTATCGACATCTGCGAAGCTGCCCTTGAAAATCAACCCTACAATTCGACAGCTTTAAAAAGTTACTCAATGCGTGCTTTTTCGCAAACTGCTTTAAGACAATCTCTCGACATTCAGAAAAATTTCAACAATGCTCGGTTAGTTGAAAAAAATAAATTAATTGAACAGTTAAATCATTATCGTAATTCTGAACTCGCTGAACAAGAAGAAGCTACTTTACAGAAATTAATGAAACTTTTCCCTCAAGATCTCGAAGTTGGCTTACTAAAACAGGCACATCTTGAAAAAAAAGCAGACGAAATTTTAGATAAAGTCATATCGCAAAAAAATGTTAATAAACCCAAGTTCTCAGTTGATTTTACAGATTTAGGACCTGGCTTTATTGCAAAAACACAAACTGGAATCTTACAGGTCGCACGTGAGATACAAAACTCACAACCTGAACAACTTTACAATCTAGCAGTCATGAGCTTTCAAGCAGAACTTTATGAAACATGCCTTGAAGTTTTAAGTTTTGCCCCTGAAAGCCGTTCAAAGTCTTGGTTAATGGCCGACGCACTTCATGAAAGCCGTCGCTTTTTAGATTTGTTGCAATTACTTGAAACAATTGAAAATGGCCCCTATCACGATGCTGACGCAACTTTCGCTATTACTTACTTGCGAGCGCAAGCTTATTATGGTCTAGGTCAAATCGAAAAAGGTATATCATTGCTCGAAAGCTTACTTCAGATTAAACCAGTTTATCGTTCCGCTGAAGCTCTACTCATGGAATGGAAAAGCGAACTGAAGGAGCGCTCATGAAAATCAAAACAAAATTGATTTTAACTTTAGCTCCTGCATTTTCTTTGATTTTTATCGGCCTACTTTGGATCCACAGTTTAAAACCTTGGCTTCTAAAATTAGCCTCTGATCAAATTCCTAAAATAAACCAAATTCAATCGATTATTCAAGTCAGTGCTGGCCAACTCGATTTTTCGCTCATAAAACTGCAAGCGTCAGTAAACGACATTGAACTTGTAATCAAAGAAAGTCCGTCACAAAAGATTTTGATACCTCAAATTAAAATTCAGATTGATCCATTTAGTTTGATTATTGGTCAAATTAAAATTTCATACATCAAATCAGATTTCATCAAGGCAACTCTTGATCAAGATTACTGGATGAGTTCGAACAATTCTGAAATACCTGAAATTAATCTAGAACCGTTTTTTGATTTACTACCGAAATTGCCCATTCAAAGAGTTATACTCAACAAACCAGAAATTGATCTCATCAGTCAGAACTTAAGATCGAATTTAAAACTTAAGCCTTCAACTGTAACTATAACTAATCGTAGTCAAAAACTTGATTTTGATTTATCAACAAGTGAACTTTATGTTGAAACAGAAACACAAAAGTCACAATTTTTATCACAATTCAATGCCAGTCTTTTTGTTAATTCTATACAACTAACAGCGTTTGAAATTATTTCCCATAAATCTAAAATTCAAATTAAAGGCTCAGCTAATAACATCAAAAAACTTTTAAAAGAGCCACAGTTTGATTTAACAACTAACGGTCTAATTATCTTTGAAGATGTTAAGCCACTTCTTTTTCATTTTTCAAAAACTGCTAAGCGCTTACCGCAAATATTGGGCCAGCTTAAGTTTACTGGTCAACTCTCGAACCAAGACTATCAACACAATAAGGGCCAATTCAAAATAGAAACCGAAAACTTTCAATTTGATTTCATGAAGTTTGGTAATGCTTTAATTCAAACCAAAATACTTAACAATGAAATCAGCTTTGATCAAATAACACTTAATCACCCTTCTGGTTTAGTTCAATTAAATCAATTCGAAATCCAGCAGAAAAAGCCATTTGCCTTTAAAAGTAAAATTAAAGTTACCGATTTTAACTTACAAAAATTATTTGAATCTCTAGATTTAAAAGACATTCCTGCAAACTTAACAGCACAAGCGTTGGGCGAATGTTCAGGTCAAATTGATGGTTTTAATGCTCAATGTAATGCCAAACTAATTGTTGAAAATGTTTTAGTGACTCCAGAAATAAAGTCGAGCCTACCTATCGTTTCGATTGATAAAGCTTTACTTGATGTTAAAGGTCAGTTTACTGTCGATGATTTTAAATATGCAGCAAATGCACAGATTAAAGAATCTAGTTTTCAATCAGAAGGAACTGTCGATTTTACAAAAGGATTTAATTTAAAATTCAACTCGCAAGGCTTACAATTAGATCACATCAAAGATATTGCTCACTTAGGCCTGAAAGGTCTTATCTCTGGACAGCTTGAAACATCTGGAAATTCGAGTCGTGGTATTATTAATACAAAAAACTTAAAAGTTTCAAATTTTGAAATTGATCGATTTTTTCTAGGTGATTTTGCCGGAAATCTTTTTTATGAAAAAGGTGTTTTACAAATTCAAAACATAAATGGTGAAGTTGATGGTTCTGAATTTTCTGGACAAGTCGCTCTAGATTTTATTCAATCGCAAATTTCAACAAAAATTGAATTTGCTAAGCTCTACGGTAAAAGTCTAGTGACTATTTTAGGAAATCACTTTCAATGGCCTGATGACATGCTCTTAAGTGGACAAGGTCAAGCCAAAGTCGAAGTTTCGGGCCCATTTGATTTTTGGCAACTTAAATACAAACTCGATGGTTACCTTGATCGAGGCTCATTTCATGCAAATAATAAAAGCCAAAGTGAAAACTTTAAAAGAGTACATGCCCAAATCACAGCCGATGGCAAAAGCATTCAATTAGATGATCTCGTCATTCAAAAACAAAATGGTTTTATAATTTTAAGTGGTCTTATTGATACTGAAAACTCGCAAAACCCTGAATTTAAAATTAAAATGACTTCGCACAACTTGAAACTCGATGATATTGATCATATCAGTGCTTTGTTCCCAAACTCTTCTGGCCAAATCAAAGCTGATGGTCAAGTTACAGGTCGACTGAGTAATCCACAAATCAAAATGACTGTAGTCGCAAAAGACTTAATTTTAGATTCTCAAAGTCTACCAATTAGTCAAATTGATTTCATGCTGAATAAAAATTTATTCAGCCTCAATGGACAAATTTTTGGAAGACAGGCGCAAGTCTTTCTTCAATACCCATTTGACCAACAGAATCCTTTTATTTTAAAATCGCAAATTCGTGACTTTAATCCGTTCATATTATTACCGCTTATACAGTTGCCTTTGCCGACACAAGAGTATTTTTCATCCTTAAGTGGAGAAATCGATTTAAAATCTAATGAACAATCACATCAAAAAATATTAGGCACAATAAAAATAGATAATCTTATATTACAAAGAAATACGCAGGTTTTAAAACTACAAAAACCATCAACACTTGAATTCAATGGCCATTTAACACAAATGACTCCATTAACTCTAATGGGAAGCGACCAACAAATTAGTCTTTATCAAGATCATCACTTGTTAAACTTAAAAGGTCAGTTTTCTTTGCGACCTCTGCAGTTTTTAGTTCCCTTTTTAGATAATTTGACTGGAACTGTTGATTTAAACTGTGGTTTTAATTTAAAATCTGAAAAGATAAACTTAGTCGGAGATGGACAAATCAAGAATGCTCTTATGCAGCTTAAGGGGTTCCCTTATCCGTTAAAAGAACTTTCAGCTAAGATTGATTTTTCTCAATCAAAAATCTTGATTTCAAACATTCAAACTGAGCTTAATCAATCTGCGATCACAGGTTCTGGTTATATTAATTTTACAGGATCAAAAAATATAGATGTCAACATTCAAGCCGAAAGCTCACGCATTGATTTAGAGTTCCCGCCACAAATGCAAACAAATGGTATTATTAAAGCAAAAGTTTATGGTCAATGGATACCTTACACACTTAAAATAGATTATCTTATCGACCAAGGAATTATTACCAAAGAATTCACCGAAGCTGACGATAATTTAAAATACATTGTTCAACCAAACCGCTATTTACCACCACAGCAATTAAAATCTCAGGCTCCAACATTACTTTTAGATGTTAATCCAAAATTTACGAAAGGGATTTATATAAAAAATCAAATCCTCGAAGCGAGTGCATTTGGAGAATTAAAAATCACTGGATCGCCAGAATCCCCAATCATTAGTGGACGTATTGATTTCAAAAACAACAGCAAACTCATTTTCAAAGATAAACCTTTTGATATTCAAACTGGCTATGTACTTTTCAACCCTAATCCAGAATTTCAATCAAGTGAAATTAATCCAGAAATATTCTTAAATACAAATGCACGCGTAAGTGATTATGATATCAATTTACTGATTCAGGGGCCATCAAAGTCACTTGACATTAAACCAACTTCACAACCGCCTTTGAGCCCTAATGACATTTTTTCGCTTTTAGCTCTTGGCTTTACGACCAGTAATCAAAATCAAAATTTATCTTCTGACATGCAACAAAAGCAAACTGGCTATGAAATTATAGCAAATATTAGTAACCAATCAAAAATTAACAAAAAAATTCAAGAAAAATTAGGGCTGAATGTACAAATTGCTCCGTCTATCGATTCTACTAAAAATATTGCAGTACCTAAAGTCGTCGTTAGTCGTAAATATGGGAAGAAAATTAATGCTTCATATGCACGTCCACTCAGCGGAAATCAACAATCCAATGAAGTAAAACTACAGTGGTTATTTCACCCTGATTTTTCTCTCAACTTAAATTATCAAAATCAGACCAGTGAACAAGAAAATAACATCATTCAAAGCAATGAAGACGCGCAAGGTAACTATGGTTTTGATCTTGAATACAAAAAGGAGTTTAAATGATCAAAACGTTTTCATTCGTTCATTTAATTCTTTTGATTTTAATGAATTCGATAACATTACCAACTCTAGCTTCAAATTCATTTGAAAAAACCTATCCTGCGTTTAATTTTACTGATTGGCCAAATGATGTTATCGAACCATTAAAAATAAAAATTCCAGAGCTCAATAAAACTAAATTCAATGAAGAAGAACTCGATCAAATTATAAAAAAGGTTCATCAAGAACTCAACTTTGACTCATTAAAAATTATTTCTAAAAATAATCAACTTTACCTCGTCGGTCAAATGAGCCAAAAAATAGAAAACATACAGTTTATTAATCTCACTGATTTAGATTACGAAGACGCTATTGAATTGACAGGTTTAAATACTATTGATGCAGCCACTGAATCGAAAGTACAAATTGCTCTCGAAAAACTTCAGTCATATTATCGTAATCGAGGATATCGTAAGGCCGTTGTGTCTTACAAATATGAAACTATTCGATCAATTGCACGTAATTTAATCGTCGAAATCAATCTCGGCGCGAAAACGATTGTTTCTGACATCATAGTTGAAGGTTTACCGTACAATGACAAAAATAAAGTTGAACGCTATTTTAACTGGCATGGTAAAGGTGATGTCTTATCTGACGAAACACTTAAAAAAGTTAACCAAGCTCTTCGCGAATCATTAAATAGTTTGGGTTATTACTTAACAAGTATTCAGACACCTCAAATAGTTTTCTCTGCTGATGAACGTCGAGTACGCATAATCTATAAATTGACACCCACCCCACTCTACGGTGTGGAAATTTACGGTCAAAAATCATTTTCGGCATCTTATCTTGAAGATGACATTCTAAAACTCAATGAATACAGCACAAATGACATGAGTTTTGGCGCAGAATTAGCCGAAAAGCTTAAAGCTTTTTATCTTTCGAAAGGTTATGCACAAGTTGAAGTCTCGTTTAGCGAAAAGAAAAAGCAAAATAAAATAATCGAAGTTTTAAATATTCAAGAAGGTCCGCAAGTCTATATTAAAAAGATTAGCTTTATTGGCAATTACTCTCGACCTGAGAATTACTATATAAAAAAACTTTACTCTTTAGGTTCAATTAAATTGCAGGATAAACTTTTAATTAAAGATGATCTTGATATCGCTGTTAAAAATTTACAAACACAATTACAAAATGAAGGTTTTGTATCAGCAAAAATCTCGCGAGTTTCTATTGAGTTACCACAAGGACGTAGTTCTGACAGTTTTATTGAAATTACTCTTGATGAAGGTTTGCAAACCAATCTCAACAAAATCAATTTCAAAGGTAATATAGCCTTTAATGATATCAAACTATTAGAGATGTTAAATTTGAAATCAGGACAGAAGTTAAATCTTCTAGAACTTGAAAAGTCCTTAACTAGTTTGCGCTTATTCTATTCTGATAACGGCTTTATCGAAGCTAAAATACTTAATCAAAATAAAAATTTAATTACTTATTCGGAAAATTTGCTCGAAGCAAATTTGCAGATTGAAATTGCAGAAGGTCCACAAGTTACTGTAAATACAGTTCTTGTAGAAGGGAACAGTCTTACACACACAAAATTAATTTTAACTGAATTAGAATTCAAGCCTGGTGATTTACTTACACCGGCTAAAATAGATGAATCAATTGCACGACTGCAAAGGACTGGACATTTTTCAACGATTGAAATTTACACGCTCGAAGCTAATACACAGGTCAAAGATCGCACTGTTGTAGTCCGTGTCAGCGAAAGAAACCCTGGTGTATTTACAAGTGGTCTGGGTTTAACAAATGAAAATAACTACACTTTACAAGGCTATTTAGGTATCGCATATCGAAATATCGGCGGTTGGGGTCGCGGAGCTTCAGCTCGCGCCGAAATTAAATATAACCCTGACTACATACGCTTTCTTGAGTCTAAAATAACATTCGGTTTTTTAGAGCCTTATCTATTTGAATCTCGCGTAAGATTTCGGATAAATTATACTAGCTCACGCAATGTTTCTGATCTAAGCATTCGTAAAGTGACCTTAACAAACCAAGCGGTATGGTCTATTGAACAAGATTTTTCATCTCATATCACCGGAATTTACGAAGTTCTTAATGTATCAAATTACGTTGATCGCGGTATTGATGAAGCTGATGAGCAAAAATTTAAATATTCTCGTGAAGATCTTGTTATATCAACCACTGGTCCTACACTAGATTTTGATTATCGTGATAATATTTTAAATCCGCAAAAAGGACATTTTTCACGACTAACTCTTGAGTATGCCTCGTCAAATTTAGGTAACCATAACGTTGATGATTTTTATCGTGTAACAGCACAAACAACACTCTATACGCCGATTATCGAAGACTGGAATTTTTCTTGGGCAAACTCAGTTCGTGCCGGTTACGTCAAAGATATTGGCGATAAAAAATTTGGCGTGCCTTTTGATAAAAAAGGATTTATTTTAGGAGGACGTACGACGGTGCGTGCTTTTGATACGGGTGAATATTTTCCAGCCTCGAATCGCCAAATCCCTGTGAATTATAAGTTTAAAGATTACTCACAATATAACCTGATTAAATCAGAATTACGTTTTCCTCTTACAAAATCTGCCGACCTTATGGGTGCCATCTTTTATGACGGCGGAATAGTTTATGTAGACGATATACAATTCGTAGATCCGTATCGTGACGCTTTAGGTATTGGATTGCGTTATAATACACCAGTTGGACCACTTAATCTAGAATATGCCCGCAAGCTGGACAAACAAAGCTACGAGTCAGACGGAGCATTTTATTTGTCAGTCGGAGTCTTCTAGGGTAACTTTTTAGAGTTTTTGACTTAGATTTTTTAAGTTTTATAAATTCTAAAAAGGAGATTACACTTATGCGTCAACATCAAGTTCGCGTTTACCCGTCTAAAGAAAAAATCGATCGCAAAGATCAATTAGCATGGAAAATGGCTGAAATCTGCACTGATAATGCCCCTATCCGCGAAGATGTCATTGATATGGTCATCAATAGAATTATCGACAATGCTTCTGTTGCTATAGCAGCAGCTAACCGTCACCCGGTTGCTTCAGCAAGAGCAATGGCTTTAGCTCACCCTCGTGCAGGTGGTGCCACTGTTTTTGGAATGCCTAATGATCAAAAATTTTCTTGTGAATGGGCGGCTTGGGCCAACGGTACTGGTGTTCGTGAATTAGATTACCACGATACATTTTTAGCAGCTGATTACTCTCACCCTGGTGATAACATTCCACCAATATTAGCGGCTGCTCAACAAACTGGTAAAAACGGTAAGGAACTCTTAAAAGGGCTTGTGTCTGCTTACGAATTACATGTGAATTTAGTTAAAGGAATTTGTTTACATAAGCACAAAAAAGATCATATTGCTCATCTAGCGCCTGCGACTGCTGGTGGTCTTGGAACATTGTTAGGTTTACCAACTGAAACAGTTTACCAAGCTATTCAACAAGCGGTTCACGTTTCTTTTACAACTCGTCAATCTCGTAAAGGCGAAATCTCATCATGGAAAGCCTATGCTCCCGCACATGCTGGTAAATTAGCCATCGAAGCAGTTGATCGTTGTATGCGCGGCGAAGGTGCTCCATCGCCAATTTACGAAGGTGAAGATTCTGTTATTGCTTACATGCTAGATGGCAAAGATGGCAAATACGTTGTTCCTCTTCCAGAAGTTGGCGAAGAAAAACGTGCTATTTTAGAAACATACACTAAAGAGCACTCAGCTGAGTATCAATCGCAAGCATTGATCGATTTAGCAGCTCGTATGCGTTCAAAAATTACAAACTTTGATGATATCAAATCAGTTGTCATTCACACGTCTCACCACACTCACTACGTTATTGGCACAGGTGCGAACGATCCACAAAAAATGGACCCAAAAGCTTCTCGTGAAACATTAGATCATTCTATCATGTACATTTTTGCAGTTGCACTACAAGATGGTACTTGGCACCATGTTGACTCATATGCCCCAGATCGTGCTAATCGCCCAGACACAGTTCGCTTGTGGCATAAAATTTCAACTCTTGAAGATCCAAAATGGACTGAAATGTACCACGATGCTGATCCGAACAAAAAACGTTTTGGCGGCCGCGTAGAAATCACAATGAATAACGGTGAAAAAATTGTTGATGAGTTAGGTGTGGCTAATGCTCACCCCGCAGGCGCTAAACCATTCAAACGTGCTGATTACATCAGAAAGTTTGATATTCTAACTCAAGATATCATCACCAAAGAAGAACGTAACCGTTTTATTTCTTTATGTGAAAGATTACCAGAATTAACAGCTGCTGAAGTTCAACAACTGAATGTTCAAATTCCAATTGATAAGTTAGTGAACAATAAACGTGATCAAAAAGGAATATTCTAGGCTTCGCCTAGATAATGGATACTAGGCTTCGCCTAGATTAAGGATATACTAGTATGTTGTTTCCGCAAATAACGGCAGCAGAAAAAAGAAAACTTTTTCGTGAAAAATTAAAATCCGGGAAACTTTTGCAGTTTCCTGGATCTTTTTCTCCGCTCGTCAGCATGATGATTGAAAAAAAAGGATTCGACGGAATTTATATTTCAGGTTCAGTTCTTTCGAATGATTTAGGTTACCCTGATATTGGCCTAACCACTTTAACAGAAGTAGCTCAGCGTGGTCGTCAGATTGCAAGGACGACAAGCTTACCAGCGATTATCGATGCTGACACAGGTTGGGGCGAACCAATGAATGTCACAAGAACTATTCAAGAATTTATTGAAATGGGTCTTTCAGGTTGCCATCTTGAAGATCAAGAAAACCCAAAACGCTGTGGCCATCTTGACAATAAGGCTGTTGTTGAAACATCAACAATGCTTAAAAAAATCAAAGCCGCTGTGAATGGTAAAAAGCTTGATCCCAATTTTTTAATTATCGCACGTACAGATGCAAGAGCTAGCGAAGGCTTAGATAAGGCGATCGACCGTGCTAAAGCTTATGTTGATGCCGGCGCAGAAATGATTTTTCCAGAAGCCATGCAAAACGAAAAAGAATTCGAAGCTATGCGCAAAGCGATCAGCGTCCCGTTATTAGCGAATATGACAGAGTTTGGTAAAGGCAAGCTTTACACAAAAACTGAACTCGAAAACTTAGGATACAATTTAGTTATATATCCAGTCACAACATTGAGATTAGCTATGGGTGCTACGGATAAAGGTCTTGACATTATTAAATCAACTGGCGCCCAAACTGAAGCTTTACCGCTGATGCAAACACGTCAGCAGCTCTATGATTTAACTGCGTACGAAGATTATAACCAATTTGATCAAAATATTTTTAATTTTAAACTGAACTCTAATCAGTAGTGATTTGAAACCATAAGGAGATAAAATGGCTGAATATATCAATCCAGATTATGTTGCCGAACCAGAAAAAATGAACGTTAAAAAAGGACTTGAAGGTGTCGTCATGGACACTTCAGCTGTTTCAAAAGTTAATGCTGAAACAAACTCGCTTGTTTATCGTGGATACCCCGTTCAAGATTTAGCTGAAAACTGCTCATTCGAAGAAGTGGCTTATTTACTTTATAACGGCGAATTACCAAATAAAGCTCAACTAGCTGAATTTTCAACTAAAGAAAAATCTTATCGCGAAATTTCGAAAGATAATTTAAACGTTATCAAAGCATTACCAAAAAAATGTCATCCGATGGATTCTATCCGCACGGGTGTAAGCTTTTTAGGTTGTGAAGATGAAAGAATTTGGGATGCAACACCTGCTACAAATATGGATAAAGCAATTCGTTTGTTAGCTAAAATACCAACAATGGTGGCTGCCGATTTCAGATTTAAAAAAGGATTAGATTTTATTCCACCAAATCCAGCATTAAGCATTGCTGAAAACTTTTTCCATATGTGTTTTGGTAAAGTTCCAGATGCAAAAGTTGTTAAAGCTTTTGATGTATCTTTAATTTTGTATGCGGAACACAGCTTTAATGCTTCAACATTTACTTCACGTGTTGTGACATCAACTCAATCAGATATTTATTCAGCGACAACTGCTGGTATTGGAGCCTTGAAAGGACCTTTACACGGTGGTGCCAATGAAATGGTTATGCATATGATGCTTGAGATTGCTGATCCGACTAAGGCAGAGCAATGGATGATCGATGCACTAGCACAAAAGAAAAAAGTTATGGGCTTTGGTCATCGTGTTTATAAATCTGGTGATTCGCGTGTTCCAACTATGAAAAAATATGCACAAGTCATGGCTGACGTCACTGGACAACAAAAATGGATGCAAATGTACAATGCTTTAGAAAAAGTTATGGTCGAGAAAAAGAAAATCTATCCTAACTTAGATTTTCCTGCAGGTCCTGCCTATTACATGATGGGTTTTGAAATTGATTTCTTTACTCCGATTTTTGTCATGGCTCGTACAACGGGTTGGTCTGCTCATATCATGGAGCAAACAGCGAACAATCGTATTATCAGACCATTATCTGAATACATTGGCAGCGCTCAAAGAAACGTAAAGCCTTTGTCAGAAAGATAATTTTAAACTGAGTGAAATATATCATTTCAAAGGAATTCAAATAAAAAAGGAGATCTAAATGATCTCCTTTTTTATTTGATACTGAATAGAATTATAAAGTATAAAAATCTAAAATATTTTATTTATTCATCAAGTTCAATGTAATCAAATCTGTACCATAAACGTCTTGGCCGAATGATAATTGACCATTATCTGATAAATGCGTTGTAAAATAAAATATAATAACGGGAACTGAGCGACCTAAGTTTACACGTGTAGACTCAAGAGCAGGTGTTATCAGATTTTCAGTTGCATCTAATAACTGCTGCTTTGACCACATTTCAGGGTTGTTTAAAAGACGTTCGGCAAAATCAAAAGGTTTTTGCAAACGAACACATCCTGAACTGAGTAAACGTTTTGAGTCATTAAATAAGTGTCTTGAATCAGTGTCGTGTAGATAAATTGCATAAGGATTAGCGAGCGGAAATTTAATTAATCCTAATGCATTTTTATGACCAGGCTGTTGAACAAAAGTGTGAATGACATTGATTTTACAAGTACCATTAGCAATTTTCTTCAAATTACAAGCATCTAGCTGTTTGCGATAATAACTCCAGTCAAAAGTTAAAGGATCGACTTCTGTGTCATCAGCATCGCTGTACATTTTCATATTCAAATCAATTACTTTATGGGGATTAGATCTAACATCTTCAAGTCCAGTTTCAGGATCGGTATGACCAGCAAATAAGACAAGTTTGTCTTTACGTATTATACTATCTGGTGCAGTCCACGTTGGGTTAAGCATCAGAAAGCTTATTCGATCAAATAAAATTGGAGTTTGTCGATCTATACGTCCATTGATAGTTTTAAATTCCATAGCAGTTAAACCATCAACAGTATATCTTAATTTTTGAACAGCGAGATTAACAAAAACATTTTCAGCACCTAGATTATCAGGCAACCATCGCGCTCGATCAATATTAATAATTAATCTTGTTTTAAGTTGTTTAACGTTTAAATTTAGCCAAGCCCATCCTTGTGGACCGAGAGCTCCATCTGCCGTTAACCCTTGATTAGCTTGAAATGATTTGATCGCATTGCTCAAATCTTCGTTATAAATTTCATCTTGTAAATTATTTGTGTAACCTAAAATATTTAACAATTGACGTGCATATAAAATAACAGCTTTATTTTTAACTCCGGCTTTTACAACAGATAAAGTTGTAGGCGCATTTGCAAAGAAGCCAGCTGATTCGGCTTGTGTAACCCGTGCCAATACATTGACTAAATTCTGATAGTGTACATTTTTTGGTCTAAATTGTGTCAATAAATCAACTGCAGTGAGTTGTCCTGCTACAAAGGCCTTTATTGCATCTTGCTGCGCTTTTGTGATCTTTTTAGTATTCACTTTAGCTTTATCAGATACCATATCAGGTGTAACACGACCCCGATAAAAATCTGTACATATTTTCTGAACTACGCTCAAAACTTCGGCTTGAATAACAGCACCAGAACCTTGGTTAGCTATAGCATTAAGTTTTTGAATTTGAGTTCCGTTCAGTGACCATCGTGCTAAATAACCTTCTTGTTCTGCAAGCTGAACCAATTCTTGCAATCGATTATAGGATTCAATTGAAGCAAGTGTTTCAACGGCCTTTGAATCATCAATTAATTCTGTAGTTAGAGGAATTGGTAAATTTAGATTTTCTTCATCACCAACGAGAGCTGCGTTTTGTACCGTGCCACTAACAGTTGTCGTTGCGCTAACTTTTGCTGATTGTACGCCCTGGTTAACAGCCACACCTTTTAATTTTTGCAATAAAGTTTCACTCACTGACTGTGCCAGAACAGTTTGCTGAGATATGAAAAGAGTACCAGCTAAAACAACTTTAGAAATCGCATTATTCTTCATACAAACCTCTTACTGACCAATCTCAACAATGTTATTTTTCTTATTGATACGAATGTATTGATTATTTTTTTTAGCTTGATGTAGCTGATTCAAAATCGTAATGTAATTTTTTTCCTGATTAGATATATGAACAGACTTTAATTTTAAATTTGAATCTGATGATGAATAAACTATCGTCGATTTAAGAACAACCTTAATACCTTCTTCATCTTCAACAGTTTTAACTATAAAACCAGATGCAAGATTCTCTTTTTGCACAACTTGTGCATTGACTTGAAAAATAAGCATCATGATTATCGCAAAAATACCAACTATGAATTTACTCATAAACCACCTCTACACATTCTTTGCTTTTCGATGATTATTTTTATCTGATTTTGACATAAATTTCGCCTGTAATGATTCTGACAGGCGTGTGTTAAACTTTTATACAGCTAAAAAGAACACATTGATTAATACAGCGTAAATTCAAAATAATGACATTTTAAGGCTACGGCACAATAAACTAGTGACAAGATTTTAAAACCATATTTTCAAGCCAAATATGAGCCGATAATGGTGACGACTTAAGAGCTCGATCAGTTTCACTGAGTAAAACTAATGATTCTTCGAGTCGCTTAACACTCCATTTTTTGGCTTGATCGCAGTATTCATCAATGAAGTAAGGTGATACATTAGCCAATCCAGCTAATTTTGCTCCACCGATACCTTGATCCATTCCAGATCTAACTGTGAGCAAAATTCGCATATGACGTGCAAGTAAACTCACGATGCCGATTTCACTCTGGCCTTGATCTAATAAGTTCACAATTTGCTCTAACGCAAGTACACGATCTTTTTGCCCAACAGCTTTTGTAAAATCAAAAATATTTTCTTCACGTGTATTTGAAACGACAGCATTAACTTCAGATACATCAACAAGATTTTGACCGTTTAAATAATTTTTTAAATTAGCAAGCTGAGCATAAATTTCCGCTAAATTATTTCCAATCAATCGATGCATACGATGAATAGCGGCTTGTGTTAATTTAAGATCATAATAAGATGCATAATAATTAATCCAACGTGGTATTTCATTATCATATGGTTTTTTAAATTCGATACTTTGAGCATGATCGATTAAATTTTTAAAGTGTTTTTTTCGTTTGTCGATTTTGTCAGCAAATAAAACAAATACTGTGCTATCAACTGGTTTTTTAATTACTGAATCAATCTCTTGCCATTCACTGTCTTTAAACTCTTGCGAATTTTTTAAAACAACTAACCTACGTTCAGAAAAAACCGGCAGTGTTTCTACAGTTTCTTTCAATGAAGTAACCTCAACATCTGCGGCATAATATAATGAATAATTAAAATCAATAGTGGCTTCATTGAGCACAGCATATTTAAATCTTTCAATACATTGTTCAATTAAAAAAGGTTCATCACCATATATAAAATAAAGAGGTGCGAGTTGACCAGATTCTAAGTCTTTATAGAATTTCGTTTGGTCTACCGCTGCCACAAAATAACTCCGAGATGATGTTTTTCGCCTGTTAAAAATTATCGACCATGCGATCAAATGCCAACTGCATCATTTGATTCGCCAAGGTTTCAAGAGTCTGCCTGCGGGCAGATAAATTGTAAAGGTTGTTCGTAGAATTTATGACCGGTAAAGTCACCTGTGGTGGTGTATAATTTAGTGATTGCTTAAATTCGCTGCTCCATAAAATTTGCGACGAATTCACTTTTTTAAGCTCCAACGCAACTGTTACAACAACTTTAACTTGTGTTGAAATAACAGTCCCTCGCGGCAGATAGTTTTTACTATTCTGTGTAGATTCCGCAACAGATTCATCTGAATAAATTTCTACAGACTTAATTTGACCATACATAACGGCATCAGTGCTACTTTCATGATTGTTTAAGCTGATAACGTTTGATGTTAATATTTCCTTTTTGAGAGCATTTGTAAAGTAAACCTCTACCCCAGGCTCGGTTGAGTTATTCTTAAATACAGGTATGTAAAGCGATCTGATATTTCCAGGCAAAGTATCATTGGTACTGCTTAGTTTATACGCGCAGCCAAACTGAAAAATAAGCATACTCAAAAATAATATAAAATTATGCAAAATCCCTACTTTATTTAATTTACTAAACTTATTTTATACATGACAAAGTCAGTCAGTCGAACTTTTTTTGCGACAAAGAGCAATTTCATTGCTGTAATGTTTCTGGTTTCTTTTGAAATTTCAAAAGAAACACCAAAGGACACTGCATGACTACGACTTCTCAAAATAGCCATCTAAACTCGATTTCAAACGCAAAAGACTTAGGTCATTTACAACCCATACTTTTAGCTCCGGGCCCCGTACAACTTCACCCTGAGGTCCAAAAAATTTTGTCTTTACCAATGATTCATCATCGAACACCTGAGTTTGATGTTATTTTAAAAACAGTATTAAACGACCTAAAACAGTTATTTCAAACAGAACAACCTGTTTTTATCTTGAGCTCAACAGGTAGCGGTGGCATGGAAGCCGTACTTATCAATGTTTTGAAGCCCAAATCTAAAGTTTTAGCAATTGTGTCTGGTAAATTCGGCGAAAGATGGGCTGACATGGCACAAGTTTTTGGTGCCGAAGTTCACCGGTTAAACATACCTTGGGGACAAGCGGTCAAGCCAGAGCAAGTGGCTGATTTTTTAAATCAACACCCTGATACGCAAATTGTTATGACACAAGCTTGCGAAACAAGCACGGCAACAAGTCATCCGGTAAAAGCATTAGCCGAAATCGTAGCAAAAACTTCAGCACTTTTTTTAGTTGATGCTATTACAGCTCTTGGGGCGTTCCCCCTACCTATGGACGATTGGAAAATTGATGGGCTCGTCGCCGGTAGCCAAAAAGCAATTATGTTGCCCACAGGTTTAAGCCTGGTCTCTTTTTCACAAAAAGCCTGGAATATAATTAAAGATAACCCGACTCCAAGATTTTATTTTGATCTTCGTAAAGAAAAAACTGCAAATGAAAAGGGTGAAACCTATTTTTCATCTAATGTTTCCCTCATTCGCGCGTTGGCCTTCATTCTAACAGATATAAAAATGCAAGGGCTACCCGCATTATTCAAAACTATTCACCGTCGGGCTGAATACACGAGACAAATGGCGAAGCACTTGGGATTAACACTTTACTCTCAATCTCCGAGCGATTCAGTTACAGCTTACTTGTTACCTTCAGGACTTGATGGTGCCAAACTTCGTGAGCATTTAGAAATGCAATACAAAGTAACTGTAATGGGTGGACAAGATCAACTCAAAGGCCTTATCATTCGCATTGGTCATATGGGATATTTAACTGATTTCGATTTGCACGAAACGACTGTTCGATTGGCGCTAGCACTCAGTGATTTTAAGCAAAATATTGACATCGATAATGTTAAAAAGATTTCTCAAGATTGGCTTAAAAAGACATCACTATAAAAGGCTTTATGAATACAAACAGTCAATCGATTAAAGTTTTAGTGACAGATAAAATCTCAAATCAAGCTTTCTATACCTTGAAAACAGATCATCGCTTTTCAGTTATTAGGTCTGATGATCAGAATGTATTTTTAGAAAACATAATTGACAGCGACGCACTCATCATACGAAGCAAAACACAAATCAACTCAAAATTGTTAGAACAGGCTCGAAATCTAAAGCTTATCATAACATGCACAAGTGGCTTTGATCATATTGATCTAAAGCTCACTCAAGAAAAAGATATAACGGTCATGTACACTCCTGATGCTAATGCACAATCCGCAGCAGAACTGACTTGGGGGCTTGTGATCGATATTAATCGCAAAATATCGCGAGCAGATTATTATTTACGTAAAATGAATAATCCGACATTTGGCTGGAAAAGAAATTTATTTTCAGGCCGAGAACTTCAGGGGCTAAATTTTGGTCTTGTTGGTCTTGGACGAATTGGACAAAAAGTAGCAAGATTCGCACAAGCTTTTGGCATGAACGTGATCGTGTTTGATCCATATCAGCAAGATAGTGTTTTTACTCGATTAAATTTACAAAGATCTAGTTACGAAGAGGTTTTGAAACAATCTCAAATATTAAGCTTTCATGTTCCATCGACTTCAGAAACAAAAAATATGCTTAACCGATCGCATTTTGAATATACAAATCCTGACCTGATTGTTATTAATACCAGTCGAGGAACAGTCATAAACGAAGAGGATCTCATTATGGCTCTTGAAAACAAACTCATAGCTGGTGCCGCTCTTGATGTCTATCAAAAGGAACCTCTTACTCACGAATCAAAACTGCTCAAGCTGGACAACGTTGTTTTAACCCAACACATGGGTGCTATGACTGAACAAGCTTTTGAAAAAGCTTCTAATGAAGCTGCTCGACTTTGTTTACAATATTTTAATTTTAATAAAACTGAAAACACACTTCCTCTAGTTAATAACTGGGGAAGTTTAACATTCAATGATGCTTAACGCAGTTTGAATGAAGATAAAGGAATTATTATGTCAGCTGTAGTTGTAATAGGTGCTCAATGGGGCGATGAGGGCAAAGGTAAATTAGTCGATGTATTTGCATCACACGCAGACTCAGTCGTACGCTTTCAAGGCGGTTCAAACGCAGGTCACACACTCGTCGTTAATGGTCAAAAGACGGTCTTACACTTGATCCCATCGGGCATTTTACACTCTGATAAAACATGTGTGATAGCAACTGGCGTCGTCGTTGATATTCTCGGATTAGCAGATGAAATCAGAAAACTTAAAGCAACCGGTCTGCCATTAACGAGTTCACAATTATTAATTTCAGACACAGCGACAGTTCTACTTCCTTATCATAAAGCAATCGATCAAGCTCGCGAAAAAGCTTTATCAGACGGAAAAATTGGTACGACCGGAAAAGGGATTGGTCCTGCGTATGAAGATCGCGCGTCTCGCCGTGCTTTGATCATGAGTGATTTGTTCGATTCAAAAAATCTTTTGCAAAAAATTGAATTTGCGATCAAAGAAAAAAATATTTTACTTAAAAATCTCTATGATGCCCCAGAATTAAATGCACAAGACATTTTAAAACAAATCCAACCTGCGATTGAAGAGCTAAGAGCTTATCGTTTAAATGATGTTAGCCTTTTTGTATCACAAAAACTCAAACAAGGTAAAAAATTATTGTTCGAAGGTGCTCAAGGTACGCTGTTAGATATTCATCATGGTACTTATCCGTTTGTAACAAGTTCTTCTACTCTTGCGGGATCTGGATCAATCAGCGCTGGTCTTGGACCTCATCATTTATCTAAAATTGTTGGTGTGTTCAAGGCCTATTGTACTCGTGTTGGTAGTGGTCCATTTCCAACTGAACTTAAAAATGCTATTGGCGAACGAATTCAAAAAGACGGTCACGAATTTGGCTCGACAACAGGGCGAGCTCGTCGCTGTGGTTGGTTAGATTTAGTGGCTTTAAAATATGCTATCCGACTCAACGGCATTAACAGTTTAGCTATGATGAAGTTGGATGTTTTATCTGATCATGAAGAAGTTGGCATTTGTACTGCCTATAAATTAAATGGCGAAATCATTACTGAGTTTCCTACCTCAACAGAGCTGGTGGCTCAAGTTGAACCGATCATCGAATATATGCCAGGCTGGAAAGAAGATCTCACTCAAGTGAAACAACTAAAAGATCTACCAATTAAAGCCATGAATTACATTAACTACGTTCAAGGTCAATTAGGAACACCAATTGATATTATATCGGTTGGTCCTGATCGCGAACAAACTTTGTGGGTTAAACCATTGTATCAAAATTAGTGCCCTTCTTCATTGATGTAAATGGTAAATATATTTTATTTACCATTTACATCAATGATATCTATGTTAAAATTTTCATAATGAAAAAATATTCAGCTTTAGCAATTTACAATCAAAACGGACTTTCAATTTTAGAAACTTTAATCGCTGCAGGAATTATGACTATCATTGCTCTGGCGTTTTCCTCTATGCTTACTCAGCAGCAAAAGCAGATCAAAAATCTCGAAGCCAAGCAAGAAATTGTCAATGTTAAGAATGAGATCTTTGCTTTATTGAACAAACATCCATCAACTTGCTTGCTTGGCAATACAGCAGTATCCGATATCCCACCATTTGAAGCAATAGCCCCGCCAAGCAAAATTGAAGTTCAAAAATTTTTTAAAGACCCATCAGGAACAAAATTGTTCGCATCTGTAGCCAATGATTTTGAAAACTATAGTTATTTTGATGTTCAATCTATTTCGATCAACAACCTATCAGGATCGGGCAATATATTTACTGGTGATATTATTATTGAAGCAGATATTTCAAAAGGTGGAATTAAAATTAAACCCATCAGACTTAACTCTGTCATATTTAAAACAAAATCAGTTGGAACAACTGAAGTTATTTTGAGCTGCACTGCTAGTTTAGAATCTGACAACAAAAAGTACTCATTCGGTGGAATATATTCAACTGGACCTGGTGTAGTGCCGCAATCAAACCCACTTACTGGAGCAAAAAACTGTCCCGCTGGATTTAATTCTGCTCGTATTTACTTTGATTCTTTTGCACAATGGGATAACTTAGACGCCGAAATATTTTTATGCCTTGGAGACCCCAAAATAACTTCTGGTTATAACTTCGGGGGTGTGTATTCTACATCAGGAGCTTGTGGTAATAAAAACAATCCATTTACCGGGAACACTAGCTGCCCCCCGGGATTTACATCTTCTTTGATTTATTATGATGATTTCTCTTGCTGGGACAATAATGATGCTGCCGTTTACTTATGTCACTCGGGACCATCAGACTATCCATTAAATGGATTTTACAGTACAGGAATTGATATGGATAACCCATACACGGGCTACAGAGGTTGCCCGCCAGGCAGCACTGAAAGCGAAGTCTACTTCGATAGTTTTTCTTATTGGGATAATGGTGATTCGCGATTAATTCTCTGTCATTAGCAAGTTACTTTTGATAAAATTCATACTCGTTATCCAAAATAATTACTGAATCGACGTATTAAACTTCTACAATAAATGGCAAAGGTTTATAAAATTTGAACCGACTTTTAGCACTTTTGACACTTTTTTTGTTGATCATTTACGCAAAAAATAAATTCTTTAAACGAATATAAAAAAGTTTTAAAAAAAGTTTGACGAATTCAAAACTTTATATGAAATTGTCCATCTCGACTGATGATCCGCTAGCTCAGCTGGTAGAGCACTTCACTTTTAATGAAGGGGTCGATGGTTCAAATCCATCGCGGATCACCATTTTTTCTCAGTTTCTAACTGACAACGTTCCCATCGTCTAGTGGCCTAGGACACCTCCCTTTCACGGAGGATACAGGGGTTCAAATCCCCTTGGGAACGCCAATTCGCCCTAACCCATTGAAATCAGGTTCTACGGTTCTAAATACTGAATTGTTTTCCATATTTATATGTATTTCACTTCAACAGTTTGATAGCTTTCCATATATGTTTCACCAGCAGAACCATAATACGTAACCTTACGTCCATCAAAATCTGCATCATATGCGACCACTCCGGCATCCCATGCTGCCTGCAGAAATTCGGGGAAAGTACTGCGACCTTCCTGATCAATCCTTAATGCAGTAATCAAAGCATCGCGATTAAATTTAGGTATTTCGTGAGTTCCTACAACAAGAGGTACCCCTTGTTGCACAACCGAGCCTTCTTTCATGACATAGATCGATTGACAAGATGGCAATGACCAACGATTCACTTGCACACCTGCCTGACGAAGCACTTCAGCAATAACGGGAAATCCACCAATTTTTGGGCGAATCGACATTGCATGTTTTTGTGCCTCTGTTAATTTTTGAATTAATTGATTCATCATTGGCTCCTTTCATCAAACCGATAAGTGAAACCTATTGTTGCTGAATGAATCCATGCAAAATTATAAACTTCGTCATTATCAGCACCACCTTCAACAGTGCGATAGCCAAAATAAATTTTGGATTTATCGTTATTCCAACTTCGACTTACAAATAAACCCAAATCAATCGCGCGCCCTTGCGGAGCTGCTAAACCATCAAAATCCAATTCAAATTTCCAATCCTGAGCAAACAATCTCATGGCGCGTACATGCGCTAAAGGAACAAAGCCAATATTTGTTTTACTTTCTTTTAAAGCTCCCTGCTGTAATCTCACCTCAGCATCACGTATTTTTCCAGTAAAACCCACAGCCCATTTCCAATCTCCTTGCGGTTCTAAATAATAAGCGTATGTTAAACGATAAGAATTAAATTTATATAATGCTGAAGTCACAGTATTAGCTGCAAAAGTGCTATTCATAAATCTGACCGGAGCTTTAAATTCAGAATTTAACTCTAATTCTAAAGGCGCATATAAAGCCCGAATTTCATGTCTTTCATCCCACTTGTGTCCAAAATAAATACGGTTGGTCAGAAAAGGACCTTTTGCGAAATCTGTTAATGAAATTAAATCTCCACTATTTCCAGGTATACGCTGATCATTTTTACTCTGAAATGTTTGTGCAGCTTCAACTGAAATATAAGTCTGCGACCAGACTAGACTTGAATACAAACAAGTATAAAACAACAAAAATGATTTAATGATTTGATTGATTTTTTTCATATGTTAATATTATTCGTAATGATCATTTGATTGCAAAACAATTTCATTCTTTATAAAGTTATCTTATGAAAAAATTGTTTATATCTATAATTTCATTGTTTTCCTTAACTGGGTGTAGCCTTTTTGGCATTCGCAACGAAGAAACGCCTCAATACGAAATCCTTGTTAAAAATAAGAATTTAGAGATCAGGCAATATGCCCCATACATTGTAGCTACAACATATGTTGATGGCTCTTTTGAAGAATCGCAAAAAAAAAGCTTTCGTATATTAGCAAACTACATTTTTGGTGATAATGAAAAAAAAGTTAATATTTCAATGACTTCACCTGTCGTCATTAGCTCAGAAAAAAATAAATCTGTGAAAATTGCAATGACGGCTCCTGTGACACAAAATCCTGTGGGTCCTGGATGGGAAATGAGTTTCATGATGCCATCTAAATTTAAGAATATTGAAGATCTGCCTCAACCAAAAGATTCTCGTATTTCATTTAAAGTTATTGAATCAAAATCTATTGCAGTCATTACTTTTTCTGGCTTCTGGAGCAAGGAAAAAAATCAAAAAATGGCTGATCAATTAAAAACATGGATTTTAGAACAAGGTGAATATACACCTATCTCTGAGCCTAAATTTGCGGGCTATGACCCCCCTTGGACAATACCGTTATTTCGCCGTAATGAAATGATGATCGATATTATCAAACGATAGGACGAGATATGAGATTGAAAATAGTTTTTGTATGTGCAGGTTTAGCTTTACTAATTTCTACCCTTTTGATTGCTTTTAACTTTTATACTTCGGATCCACTTTCTGAGGCTCGAAAAGATGCTAATCCCAATCGTATTCAAATGCAAAATGGTACAATCACAAAAATTACTGACACAAATAATAAATCAAATCACAATCCCATTTACGATTTAACCATCGATTTTAACACTCAAGAAGGACAAATCCAATCGATTACCGTTCAAAGAGTCATTCGTGCCACAGAATTAGATCGGTTTAAAGTAGGATCGCAAATTAAAATACAATACGATTCTCAAAACCCCACTAAAGCTATTCTATTCGAAGAGATAAACGACTAGTTCAATTTTTGTAGCAATAAAGCAGAGATAGTCAAACTCTGAGAGATCTAAACTAACGACCTATCTGGTAGATAATTTGTATTCTATTGCTGAACGAGTTTTAGTTTTCCCTGGTTAAAAGATTTAAGATCAACGTTAAGCGGAACTAAAAGATTTAAATTCATATTTCGACTGGTGATCTGTACTTGACTTGCGATCAGCGTATCAACACCAAACAAATTTAAATACAAATTATAAGTGCCAATAGCCGCGCGACGTATATGGGTTCGCAATATACGATTAGTTTGATCAATTGCCACGATTCCTTTTGCATAAGGTCTTGCTAATGGTTCACCGATAAAGATTCCTTCTGCTGGCAGCTTAACACTTTTCCAGTAAGCTTCTAATAATGTATCCCCGACAAGCATGTTTGGAACATAGACTATTGATTCAGGAAACTTTTCATAATAAGCACATGGTTCAAACGATGTTCCATAACTTGCAGTTGCACCTGCACGCAAAAAAGCTAAAGCTGAGACTTGTCCACCACCGTATAATGATCCAGAAAAAGAAGTTAACGTATCAGCAATAGCACCGGGTAAAAATACGTTTGTCTGTGATTCGGAAGGATCTAAATTAGCTAATCCAGTTTGAAAAATTAAAATATCTTTTTTTCCACCAATGGTATTTCCTGTGATTAAGTTTAAATTAATTTTTTTATAAGTTGTACTGTATGTGTTCACCGTTCTAGGGTCATATGATGCCGTGTTTGCACGTCGCGAGCGAACAGTATCACTTGTGATACCAAAATAACCACTCGCTGAATACTCTTTATGATCTGCATTTATTCCTTTAGATATTGTATCCAATGCTCCCGCAATATAATCAGCCGTATTTAAAGACAAAGGTGAATAAGCAGACAGCGTACTGATGTTTTGCGATGTATGTGAACTTAAAAGCATTGATGGTCGAACGCGAACAGTGCCAGATGTATCCAGAGTCACAGATTTGACACTGCTAGGATTTCGCGTAAATGCTTCCGCAAAAAAATCATAATAGGCCGACGTATTCGTGTAATAACAACCATATGTATTCACCGACCAATTTTCGAAAGGCAATCGACCCATTGAAACATAGGAAGTTATCGTCTGCTTGCCTCCTACTGTGTAGGGTATAGACCAAGCAATTGCAAACCCCTTTGCCTGCGGGTAAAGAGCTATAGTATCTTGAATCGTTTGAGCTTCAGCATAAGTGATCGATGCTTTAACCGGAAGAGAAATTTTAATAATTTGCGATGAGTTTAATTGGCGTAGTTGAACATATTGATTAGCTAATTCTATACTTGATGGATCATTCAGATTAGCAATGATATATAGATTTTTTTCATTTATACTTTCTTTATCGTAAATGGATAGCGCTAGTGAATCATCTGATCCTATAAAGCTGGATTTAGAAAAATTAAGTTCGGCTAATAACTCCGGACTTTGTAGAGTTGAATACCTCTCATCCCGAGCTGACACTGGTTGACTGACTGTAGTTGTTGAAGAAGTTGTATTTGACACCCCTTGCAAAGGAGTTGTCGTAGTCGTACCACTCGTTAGCTGACCTCCACCTCCGCCAGAGTTTTGATTCTGTTGACCCGAACTTGGTTGTAACTGTTGAGGAGTTTCTTGAACTGATGGACTTTGCGCAAGCGAAGATGCATCTGTATTCAATCCCGATTGCTCAAAGCATCCACTCAATAATAAAAAGCAAAAGACTACTGACGTATATACACAACCTAATCTTTTTAAAAAAAGCATTTTTAATTTCCCCACACTGATAATTTTAAAGAATTTAATTTAAAACAAATAGAACAATGAATCTTTGTGTCTAAATGATACAATTAATATTGATTGAAAGTTTAACAATAAATTAGAAATACAATTTAATTCCAATACTAGAGAGTTCGTTCTTAAATTTTTGATTTGAATCCGATAACATATTTTGTGAATATTGAAGCTTAAACTGATAATTTAAGTTAACGAAATAATTAATTCCAATATGAATATGAGTAGAGTTTTGATCTTGAAAATAATACCGATCAAACGAGCTATCTAACGAAGCTTTATCTAAACGATGAAGATAACCCAAACGATAACCAAGACCTGGATAATACTGTGACTGATCAAACGTACGAAATTCGATTTGATTTTTAATGCTTGGTAAAAAATAAATATAATTTTCTTGAGTATTTAACGGCAGAGCAGCACCAATTAATGCAATTAAATCAATATTCGAGTAACTATCACGACAATCAAAACACATATTGCCATAACTACTCTCAAATCCCCACGACACTTCGAAATCTCTAAGATCGGCTAAAGATAGCGCATTCAATAAAGTTAATTGAGATTGTAGTTGAATTACATTATGATTCTTTCTAGAGAGTCGTGTTTTGAATTTGAGATATTCCAAAAGCGTAACTTGTTCATATCCAAAGAGTGGCGAATCTGCACTGTGAACACCAACTGCATAATCTAAACTCAAAAACTGAACATCTTGCCGAGTTTCTCCAATATGAATTTGCAAATAAGATGGTTTATGACCTAAAAAAGGAGGGTTAATCTGGGCGTACTGTCGCAATTGATTGTCATCTATAGAAGCACTTATCTCATGAATTTCGGATCTTAGCAGAAGTGCTGCATTCATAGCTTGTTGCTCATTTACTTTTAAATTTGTCTGTTTTTTGTAATTTTGAATATTCCAATAATCAATGACTGCATCTAGTATTTTTGGATCTCGTATTTTGCTTAAGGACATGCTATTTGATAGTGATTTTTTATAATTATCGTTTTGTTCATACGTCAAATGATTAATTTTATAATTGAGTTTGGTTTGCAAAGAAGCTCTATACTTTAATGAATTTCTAACTAAATCATTTTCATTCAATAACCGCACAGTTTCGGCAGGTAATACAACGATCGACAATTGATTTGATAAATTTTTATCCGGCCGCACGACATCAATCAATCTGATTAATCTGAACGAACAATTTTCATCGATAAAATAATAGGGAATTTTGCTATTAAATGTATACTCCCAAAGTGTTAAAACCAGAAGCTCAACTTCTTCAGGTTTCAAATTCAATTCATACTCCCAAAGATCACGGCTTTCTGAGTTATTATATAAACCAACTTTTTGATAAAAAGGCTCAATTTCATAACCACCATAATACTGACCTGTAAGACCCTTTGACATATAGACCAAGCTAGAATCAGCTGGATCAGGATGGGCCATAAAGCCTACCGCATAGCTCAGTAAAGGATTTCCATCACGTTCGCTATGATGGTATAATCGCATAAATGTATGTCCCATAATCGAGGCTGGATTACCACGATATGATCCTGCAAAAACAATGGAAACGCGATCGGCATTAATTTGTTGAACCCACTGTTTCATATCATCACATGGATATTCAGGAAACTTAATTTTTAAACTTTTCTCTAATATCTTTTTGCGCGCAGGAAAAGCACAGGCTGCATATGTTTTCTGTATTCCATAGATTTGCCGATGATCATAAAAAGCTTTTATCGCAGCCTTAAATTCCAACTGTGGATTAAATCGACCTTCCGGCGAAAAGAAAAACTCTCGTGCAGCTATTGCACTGGCATTGTTGTTTTCATTTTCAGTTTTATACTGATACAATCTTAAAAATGATGATGGTATATTAGTGGCTTTATCTTGATCTAAAAACAAAAAAGGATCTGCCAACACATTTGCAGATCCAAACAATACAGAAAAAATTAAAAATTTGAGTTTAACCAACATTATGCAATGAACATTGTTGTGTTAATTGCTCGTCTCTAAAAATAGTTCTATAAACTTCAGATAGAGTGTTTTCTGGTTTTACTGAACTATCTGTAAAAATATTTTTAAAATTGTTTTTCAATTGCGAATTTAAACGTGCTTGAGCTTTTTTGTTACAACCAAGTGTGTTTGCTAATGCAGATAAATACTCACCTTGACCTTTTGCCATTTCACTTTTTAACTCAAAATAATTCATTGTTACAAAATACAAACTTTCTTTTTCTGTTTTAACAAGTTTATGCTGTGAACAATTAGAAGTACCAAATGTCATACCAAATGTTACAACTGGCATTAAAAAACCATTTGTAGTTGTTCTAAATGACGATGATACTAAAGAATTTTCCTTAAATAAATACCAACCAGGACCACATCCAGAACTACCGTCAGCAGCGTAAGCTTGATTTGAAAAAACTAATCCCAATAAAATTAAAACAAATGACCCTAAGTATTTTGCTCTTCGATTCATTTTGAATTTCTCCTTCTTTTTCACAATGTTTAAACATTCTCTAAGTTGATTTGAGTGCATTTATTAATAAATAAGCACATAAGCATTATCGAATGTTCAGCATAAGATGTTAAGTGATTTTATGATTAATCCGGAAATCGTAAACTGGTCTAGTTCATATTTATATAAATTTTTAACATTTTTCAGGACTTAGTTCTAACATTTCTCAGAACAAACAAAGACAATTATTCAAATTCATCAGTCAATTTTGGAATGTGATTAAATGAAACCCTTGTTTTAGCATGGTCAGTTGCTTCTAAATATCCTGCCGATATTAATGAATTTGGTCCATACTTTTGATTTACTAAATCCATAACATAGCTGAGTTTGTTTAACTTTGTTTCAGTAAACAAACTCAGCTGTTCATGTGCTGCATCACTTAAATTCCCTAAATAGACAGATACTTTTATAGGCTTAGTCACACATAAAGTGGATGTCATTTTTTTGACCTGATCAATTAAAAAAAATGTATCATTTGTTTCTTGAAAGGATACTGATTTTTCAAACTTACGATTATCTTTTAAATCACGAATAGAAATCCCAATAATTCGACATTTTTGACGACTATACCTTAAACGAGAAACTGCTTTCGCAGTTAATTTAAGTAAAACTTCAAAAGCAGATTGTGGATTACGAGAGTTTGGGGGCAACACATGTTGATGTGATAATGACTTTGATTTTTCGACTTTATGTTCAATATCTTCCCCATGTAACTCTCGCGAAAGTCTCAAACCGACAATACTTCCCCATAAGTTTTTCATTTGCTGCGAAGAAATTTGGCGCAATTGACCAACCTTGTAATATCCACGTTGATTTAATCGATACTGCATATTTCGCCCAACCCCCGATAAAGCCTCAACAGGTAAATGATCTATCATTTCACCAATCTTATCTTTTTCTATTATCACCAAACCATCGGGCTTCATCATGTCTGATGCTAATTTTGCCAACATGATATTTGTTGAAAGACCAATTGAGCTTGTAAGACATTTACCCACTTTCGTTTCGATATTATTTTTAATTTTACTGGCAATTAAACGCGCGTTTTCAATTTGTGTTTCTCGCCCAATCAATTCACAAACCATTTCATCAATAGATAGTACTTTATGAACAGGACAGATTTCATCGACAGCTCTGACTATCTTATGATGATATTCAGTATAACGTCTGTGGTTACCCTCTACAAAAACAATCCCAGGACAAAGCTTCTTTGCATCAATAACCTTAGTGCCCGTCTTTACACCCTTATGTTTTGCTTGAATGCTCGACGCAATGACTGAAGTACTGTCAGCCATCATAGGAACGACCGCAACCGGCTTACCACGAAGATGCGGCTGATCTTGCTGTTCGCAAGAAGCAAAAAAAGAGTTCAGATCAACAAGTAAATATTTTATTTGACTCATTGATTTAATTTACATATAATTTACACCATAATCAACAACGATTTGAGCCAACCAATAAAATCAAGACGACTCGTTTGGATAACTTCAATTTGACGGTCTTGATTGATACGGTAGACACCAACTCGACCAAAAGCTGCATGAACAACAACCGCAGCAAAAGTGTGTCGATCGCACTCTGAATATTTATGAATATAATTTAAAATCTTTTTTTCAAATATAGATTTTTCGATCGATCCCATCATATGTTGATCTGTGTTTTGGTTAATTAAAAAAGTTTGTTGCTGATCAACAGATTGAGAGCGCAAACACTCACTCCTAAAGCCAAAAGATTGATTGTTAAATATTTCGGGTTTGACGATTTTCAAATTGTATTCAAAATGTCCAACTTTATCTCTAACTTTATACATCGATTGATAAATAGATTCTAACTGCTTCAGAGCTACAGGTTCACCTAGTATTTGATAAGCTAATTGTGAAAATCGATAATAAAAACTCGATAAACACACACACAATAAAACAAAACCCATGAGTTTTCTCATGGGTTAATTGAACATGATATTTAAATCACAGACAACTTTAGATCTAATTGACAACTACGACTTAATACAAAAGTCGTACATCAAAAACTCATTAAATTTTTTTCAACTCTCTTTTTAAAATTTTACCAGAATCGCCCTTAGGTAAATCTTTGAGTAAAGTGAAAAATTTTGGATTTTTGAATTTAGCCAAGTTCTTTAAACAATGCTCTCTCAAAACTTGCTCGTCATAGTAATCACCTTTAACACTGACAAAGGCATGACCAACCTCACCCCACTGGTCATCATGAATGCCAATGACAGCGGCTTCTTTGATCCAATCAAGTTTTTGAATAACTTGTTCAATCTCGACTGGATATACGTTTTCGCCGCCAGATTTATACATCTCTTTTTTACGACCAACGACATAAAAATAGCCTTCAGAATCATAGCGAACCAAATCACCCGTTTTAAGCCATCCATCTTGAATTGTTTCAGCTGTGGCTTTTGGGTTTTTCCAATAACCTGTCATACACATTGGGCCTTTTAACCAAAGCTCACCAATCTCATCAGCAGCTAGCGCATGACCATCGTCATCGCGTACTGAAACTTCACTATAAAAATTAGGAAATCCAATTGACCCTTTTTTACGAATAGAGTCAGCTTCACCTAAAGAGAAGACATTTGGGCCAAACTCAGTTAAACCAAAACCTTGTCTAATAGGTATGTTTTTCTTTTGCCATATTTCGATTTGCTCAATCGGCATAGGTTCACCACCAACAATCGCATAACGAATTGTTGATAAATCGACAGTCGAAAAAATATTTGATCTCGACATCATACCCATCGTCGTAGGAACACCAAATAACAACGTCGATTTATATTTTGATGATAAATTTAAAATCTGATCAGCATCAAATTTCTTTGTTAAAACAACCTGAGCGCCGTGATGAAAAAATGGTGTCGATAAAACATTCCAACCACCTGTATGAAACAACGGCAAAAAGATTACGGCCGAATCAGTTGATGTAATGTTTAAACGTAAAGCAGTATTTACAGAATTCCAGAACAAAGCTTTATGCGAAATCATGGCACCTTTGGGAAAACCTGTCGTGCCTGATGTGTATATGATCATGCCTGTCGTTTCTGTTGTCGAATGAAAGTCTTCAAATTTATGGGTATACTTTTGCACAGACTCAACAAAACTTGACGATGTTCCCTTGATTTGCAACCAGTGAGATTCTGGCACATGAATGTCTTGTTCTATTTCTTTAAGAAGACCATGATATTGTTGTTCGTAAACAATCAATGCCGGTTCTGAGTTAGAAATCAAATAAGTAATCTCTCTTGGTGTTAATCGGTAATTGATCGGAACAAGCATAGCCCCTAAACGCGCTAATGCGAAATACAAAACAAAACTATAAACTTCGTTTGTTGAAAAATGTAAAACGCGATCACCCTGACCAATGTTATATTTATGCTTCAGCAGATGTGCTGCTTTTTGCGCTTGATCAAACATCTGCGAATAGGTCAGCTCTTGTTGCGTATCGCCGTCGACTAATGCTGATCGATTTGGAGTATACTGGCTCCATTTTTTAAGCCAGTCTAATTCGAACTCATGACTTTCAAACTCATGTCCAAGTTTAGTCGCTTGATCTTGGGAATTTTTCTTAAATTCGGCTGATATCAATTCATTCATGTATCATAACCCCAACGTAAAGATGTTGCCACCATACTCATTCCGCCACCAGAACCAAGCATAACAACTAAATCACCCTTTTTAAGTTTATGTTGATTTGCAGCATCTGCCAAAGCCATAGCGATTGAAGCGCTACCTGTATAGCCATATCGATCCATAATATAGTGTGCGCGCTCACGTGGTACTTCTAAACGGTCTAAAGTTTCATAAATACTTTGCACATTAAACTGCGTTATAAAAAAACATTTAACGTCTTGCGGTTTCGCTCCGATTGGCTCTAAAACTTTTTTTGTTAATTGAGGCCAGTGAATACCATTTGTTTCTGGTGGAATACGTTTAGGAAACGCGAGTAAATGTCCTTTTTGATCGATCACTTCGTGAGTGATCATTTGCGCCGATCCACCAGCGTAAATACCCATATAATCATGGTACTGACCGTCTGTGTACATTGTACTCGTTAAAAAACCAACATTAGACTCTGTTGTTGCCTGAATAATAGCGGCACCAGCACCATCTGCAAAAAGAGAAGCAATTTTATAATCATCCATATTGAGCCACTGGCTCATCGCATAGGCGCCAACAACTAAAATATTTTTAAAGTTTGGATCTGCTTTGATGTATTTACTTGCCATATCACATGCCGTAACAAACCCCGCACAAGCAGTGTTGATATCAAACGTTCCAGCTTTAGTTGCCTGCAATCTGTGTTGCATAACCGATGCCGTTGATGGTGATAAATAATCTGGAGTATCTGTAGCAACAATTATCAAATCTAAATCTTGAGCAGTAATTTTAGCATTTTTTAAAGCTTGTTCTGCTGCAGGTAATATCAAATCACTTGTGCGTTGTTCCGGTTTTTTCCAACGGCGCTCTTTGATGTTACGTGATTCGCGCAAAAAACTATCGATATCTTTTTTATAAAGATCATTGAAATATTGATTTGTAATAACTTGTTCAGGAGCATAAAAACCAGTTCCAATAATAACTGCATTTCTAACTTGGTTGCTTTGTGCTTGATTTGTTTGAGTCATATTTTCCCCTCTTAATTTAACTCTAAGAGAGAAACACAAAAATCCTCTAGCGTGAAAACAAAAAACTATTGACACTTTGAGTCGCTCTAAAATGGCGTAAATCATTAGCAAAAAATCATCTTTTTCAGAGTGAAAAACTAAGACGCAAAAAGACAAAACAAAAATGCAAAAAAACTATTTGATTGACGATTTTCACAGAGCTGAGCACTAATCTAAGGGTCAATGAAGACATGAAACAAGGGGATCAAAATGTCGACCACAAATGTTCAATTTAATTTCAAAAATAAAAACGCAATTGTCACTGGCGGAGCTCAAGGAATCGGTTTTCAAATCGCATTATCATTTTTACAAGCCGGCGGAAATGTTTCGATCTGGGACTATTCACAGCAAGCACTTGAAGTTGCTAAAAAAGAATTAGCACAGTTTGCCAATCAAGTTCACTTCACACAAGTTGATGTCACTCAGAAAGATTCGTGCGAAGCTGCCGCTCAATCTCTACCATGGGCATGCGATGTTCTCGTTAACAACGCCGGTATTACTCGTGATAAATCTTTTGCTAAAATGGGTTTTGAAGAATGGAATGCTGTGATCAATACAAACTTAACAGGTTTGTTCAACGTGACTAAAACTTTATCTGAAAAATTTAATGCTCAATCAAACCACAAACGCATCATCAATATTTCAAGCGTTGTTGGACTATATGGTAATTTTGGTCAAACTAACTATGCTGCTGCTAAAGCTGGTGTTATTGGTATGACAAAAACTTTAGGTAAAGAATTAGCTCGTAAAGGTTTTACAGTGAATGCCATTGCTCCGGGATTTATTGCCACAGCAATGACTCAAGCGATGCCTAAAGAAGTTTTGGATTCTATGGCGGCAAAAGTTCCAGCGCAACGTCTTGGTTCAACTGCCGATATCGCTAATGCTGTTTTATTTTTATCTTCTGAACAAGCGGCTTACATCAACGGAACAGTTTTAAGTGTTGATGGCGGATTAGTTATCTAATACATGCCTTTTTTTAAAACACGGTCTGGGATAAATCTACATTACGAGATCTATCCCAGATCATCTAAAAAGCAGCTCACTTTTATTCATGGTCATCTAGGATCTTCTCGTTGGTGGACACCTGTTCTAAACGAACTTAAAAATAAAGAGTTGTGTCAAAATTCAGAACAACTAACTGAATCAATAGTCTTGATAGACTTTCACGGTTGCGGAAAAAGCGAGTCACCTCTTAGTATACCAAATTTTAAATTTGAAACTGTAATTGCAGATCTTAATGATTTACTCGTGAACCTAAATCTACCTCAGTACAATTTAATTGGGCATAGCGCCGGTGGTCTTATTGTTTTACATTTACTTACTCAATCAAATCATCGATACAACACAGCAGTTATGATTTCGCCCGTAGGATTAGATGGTTTGAAATTTGATGACAACCTTTACCCGATCTATCATAAAATGGCCAATAACTATGAAATCACCCGAAAAGTAATAGGATCAACTATTTTTCAAAATGATGAGAATTCAGTTTTTTTTAATGATGTTATCGCCACTGATGCCTTTGCTGGTCTCCAAAAATTAAATCATATATTTGTTGATTTATTAAAAAACTACTCTTCGCATCATATACCAATTAAAATTTGGCAAAAAACTTTAATTATTCATGGCTTCAATGATCACCTGTTATCTTATATAGAATCTGAAAATATGTGTTCAAAACTCAAAAACTCTAAAGTGATCATCCTCAAGAATGCTGGTCATTGTCCCATCATTGAAACACCAAATTTAGTTGCGAATGAAATCAATCATTTTTATTTACACGTCTAAAATATTGACAGTTTTAAATTTTTTTCAGGCATATCAATTAAAAACAACAAAGTGACAAAAACTGTGATAAGCATAGTCAGTTGAATTTTAAGCACTTAACTTAATGAGTAAAAGGGCCTTTGATCATGACTATTAAACACATATCTCGTCTGCTTATTGTATTTCAAATTATCTTCCTTTTTGTTATTAATATACAGGCAAAAATTCAATCACTTAAGATTGAAAATGGACGATACGTAAGTTACGAAGCTCATCTTAATCATTCCGATAAGCCAGTTTTTATTTTTTTACCCGGAATTTTTCGAGGATGGACAGCGGAAGACGAATTTATAAAGCTTTTGCGTAAAGAAAAAATGAATTTTATAGCAATACACTATAGCTTACACCCTGAGTCTGTTTCGAAGATCGGACAACAAGAAATTGCATATGTTTCGAATCACAACTATACAGCTCAAGACTTAGCTTTTGAAGTTGAATATGTGATTAACAAATTAAAAATTAAAATGCCTCTTATTGTTAGCTTATCATATAGTTCACTTGTTAGCTCAGTTTTAGCTGAAACAAAAAAATATTCTCCTATTGTTGAAACAGCTCCGATGATACGTTTCGATGAAAGCAATCCTTCAGGCGGACAAGTCACTGATTTTTGGGAAAGTTTTTTTAACCTTAACCCTTTTACTGGTCCAGTGATTACCAAATGGTATCTCAAGCAAACTTACCAACAGTATTGGAGCGATGTTGTTGATAGCATGTTAAAATCAAAAAACCTCAGTTTAAACCATCGTGAGTTGATGATAAAGTCATACACAGAACTGTCAATGACTGCACATGGATTTGATTTTAGTCGTCAAAATTTTGCAAACGGTATTCAAAGATTTTTTATTCTCGGACATCGTGAAGATGAACACCGATACAAACTTCAACAATCTGCAATAGCTCAATATGAAAAGAAATCTGGTTATAATAAATCAACAGCAGTGCTAGCTGAAGCTGGACATACCGTACCAGTTGATGCTCCTCTTGAATATGTTGAATTACTTAAAAAATTAATAACTGAATAATAATTAAAATCAGTTGTTTCATGAATGACAATTATAGATACTATAGGCATGCGTATGCCTGTCATCATCATTATATTGATCCTCTCACACTTCAATGCTGCAAAGATTCAAGCAGCTAATTCTGATTTTGAATTAAAAGAGTTTAATAGTTGCAGCTTCTGCAGTTTAAAACTCGGGTTTAGATTGCTCAGTTTAACTGATTATCGTGGAATAACTGTCGATCCCAATCCACAAATTATGCCTGGCATTGCTGCCTATTTTTATAATAATCAACTTGAAATCTTGCCAATGGCTGTTAATTATTATCATTACACGAATGAACCCTACATTCGCTTTCGCTATCGTCTTTACCAGGTTACTGACAAACCTGTTATCAAAATTCAAAATCAGGACACAACCTCATATTTTCGTCGTGAAAATACTTTTGAAGCTCAATTTCGTGTAGAAACTTTTTGGGGTGGCAACTCAGATGACTATGTCGCAGAAGTTTCATTATCATATTCTAAGGATATGAAAAACAATTGGGGTGATTACTTAGAACTTCTGACTAAATTCAAATTAGAATCATTTTTGCTTGATAAACCAAAAGTTAACTTAGAACCGAATTTTTTTGCTTCGATTGGATGGGGTAGTCGCTCACAAAATCAATATATTTACGGCCCAGAAGCAAATACGAATGGCTTCAATAACATTGCCTATGGACTTTGGTTAGCAATACCCAATCGCGCCGATCGTTATTATCCCATTATTTTAATCAAACGATTCGAAACACTTCAATCCAAGTTTAAAAATGCAGACTACGCCAAAAACCATAACAATGGCGTGGCCATTTCGCTTCTTTATTCTGTAAAAGTTTTATAACTGACGAGTGTCCATAACGAATCGGTATTTTACATCACCTTTAATCATACGCTCATAGGCTACATTAATTTCTTGTGGTTTAATCAACTCAATATCAGAAACAATATTATGCTGAGCACAGTAATCTAACATTTCCTGTGTTTCTTTTAAACCACCAATTAAAGATCCGGCGATAGATCGTCGACCACCGATAAGTGCAAAAGCGGCAACGGGAATAGCATCCGGCGGCACGCCGAGTAATACCATGGTGCCATCGACAGCGAGTAAATTAAGATATTGATTGTAATCGTGTGGGGCGGAAATCGTATTTATAATCAAATCAAAGTGTCCTGCTAATTTTTTAAAAGTACTTTCATCTTTAGTATGAGCAAAATGAGCTGCTCCTAATTTTTTAGAATCAACTTCTTTATTAGCTGATGTACTCAGCATGGTTACTTCAGCACCCATCGAAGATGCAATTTTGACAGCCATATGTCCTAATCCACCAAGACCAACAACACCGACTTTACGTCCCGGGCCAGCTTTCCAATGTTTGAGTGGTGAATAGGTTGTAATACCAGCACAGAGCAATGGTGCAACAGCCGGTAAATTTAATTTCTCTGAAATTTTTAAAACAAAATTTTCATTAACAACAATACTTGATGAGTATCCGCCATATGTTGGTTTACCTAAATGCTTATCAAAACTATTATAAGTAAATGTCGCACCTTTAGAGCAAAATTGTTCTAAATTTTTTTGACAACTTGGACATGTTTGACATGAGTCCACCAAACAACCGACACCGACTGAATCTCCTATTTTAAATTTCTTAACATTTGAACCGACTTGGGTGACTTTTCCGACAATTTCGTGACCAGGTACTAGTGGATATTGAGCACCTCCCCATTCATTACGCACGGTATGAATGTCAGAATGACATATACCACAGTACTGAATTTCAATTTGAACATCATTCGGTTGAACATCTCGCCGTGGTATTGTGAGAGATTCAAGTGGTTTTTGTGCAGCATACGATCCAAACGCTTTAACTTCATTCATGATAGACCTCAATTATATAATTGTTTTGATGAGTCTGAAACATCATAAATAACAGTTTTATGGTTGACTAGTCCAGGACTCTACGTCTGATAGCGACATCCTGGTTTCTTACTCTGAGACAGAATTGTTATCACTTACTGACATAAACAACGAATTCTACTTGATAAACGAATGCTAGTCTAAAGATCAAGATAGGTTGTATATGTATAAATATTTTTATTTTTGGAAAATTAAAGATCCGCCAACGACTGAAAAACCTGTTGTTCTGATCACGGGATGTTCTTCGGGAATAGGCTTAGCATTAGCGAGATTATTTACAAAAAACAAGCAATACAAAGTTATTCTAACTGCTCGCGAAAAAAGTATTGGTTTGCTCAAACAAGAATTCACCGAATCTGAAGATCTCAAAATTATGGCCTTAGATGTTTGCTCGGAAGAAAGTCGGCTGCATGTTGTTAAAGAAATTCTAGAAAAATGGAACGGAGTCGATGTTTTGATAAATAATGCAGGCATCTGCTACCGATCTGTTTTAGAGGAAATGCAAGACCAAGATGAGTTGTTACAAATGCAGACAAACTATTTAGGACCAGTCAGTTTAATCCGTCTTCTGTTACCAAATATGCGAAAAAAAGGGCATGGAAAAATTATCAATATATCAAGTGTGAGTGGTATGCTCGCAGTTCCAACAATGGCATCTTACTCTGCATCTAAGTTTGCACTTGAAGGAGCTATGGAAGCACTTTGGTATGAAACACGACCATTCGGAATTAATGTTTCACTTGTTCAACCGGGTTTTGTTCGTTCGAAATCGCATGAACGAGTTAAGTTTTCAGTGCGTTCGAAATTATCGAATACTCAATTTAGACCCTACACACTTGTTTATAAATACATGATTCCATACATCAGTACTCTCATGGAAATTGGGCTTGCTACACCTGAATCTATTGCTGATTTAGTTGATCATGTTATCAAAACCGAAGATCCACCACTTTGGATTCCTGCAGCTTTTGATGCCGAATTTTTTTATTATTTAAAGAGATGGTTTCCACGAAGATTTCTAATGCCATTTTTTTACTTTATGTTGCCAGGATCCGACCTTTGGGGAAAAGAATTTACAAAAGCACCACGTTCAACATTTTCAACTAAAGTTAAAGCCTTGTTTCGTTCAATAGGAGGAGCATTTACATGGAAAAACTAAATACACACCAAATAGAAGAGTTATTATTTTTTGAAAAAAATTCGGATGAACAAATTATTAAACCCATGATTGATATGCTCGAGCAGCAAATTAGTTATATGATCCCTGAAATGCGCTACAAACTTGCGCTGAAAGATCATAACAGATTATCTCAAATTGCACATTCTCTCAAATCATCAGCTCTGCAACTCGGGCTACAAAAAGTTGCTGATATTTGCTTAACACTCGAAACAGAAGGACGTAGAAATACTGAATTCGCATTTGAGCCTCTTATATTTGATTTACAAATAGAGTTAAGAGAATCAATTACAGAACTAAGCATTTACTTAGAAAAAACAAAACAAATTGCTAGCTAATTTATAATTATTTTTTATGAGGCAGATTTAATGTTCTAATTCTTGAATTTGAAGATAACAAAGCAGAAGGGCCATCATCTTCATCGTAAATATCACCAACAACTTCCTCAAAAATATCTTCGAGTGTAACAATACCTAGAATCAAATCTTTTTTTATAACAATTGCTAAGTGACTTTTTTTGTTTTGCAAAATTTTTAGCGCACTCATGATCGGCTCATCAGCTTGCAATTTCGGTATTGGGCGTATTAACTCATTCCAGTTCACTTTTGAAATCTCTACTTCAGAAATAAACTCTTTTGCATGTAGTAAACCGATCGGCTGACCATTTTCACAAACAGGCATTCGCGTATGTCTTGCTTGTCTAATGTGACTCATGACTTCAGTGTAATGATCTGACTTATCAATATATGCAACTTCACTCCACGGCAGCAAAATATCCTTAACTCGTCTTTTATCGATCGCAATTAAATTAAAAACATACTGTTTGTGCGAATCAGATAAATCATCGATATCAATAGAGGTATTTTGCTCTGAATAAGATTCAGAGCCCATTTTTTCTAAAAACGGACTAATTAACACTTTAGTTGAGATTTCGAGCAAGTAAACAATTGGCGAAAAAGCTTTATCAAGCCAGTTTAGAAAATATCCGCCTAATTTTGCAAAACGCATTGGATACCGTAGAGCTAAAGTTTTTGGAACAAGCTCGCCAATTACAACTGAAAAATAAGTTAATGGAATAACGACCGTGACGATTGCAAATGTTTCTGCAATCTCTTCTGATACATTAAACAAATTTTGAAAAAACGGGCTTAATGTCTCTTCTGCGCCAGCACCACCAACAGCTGCCGAAATAGCTCCAACCAATGTAATACCAATCTGCAACACTGAAAGCACACGTTCAGGGTTGGATTTTAATATTAAAATCTTGCGAGCTAACTTATCTCCTTCTTGAGAAAGTTTTTTAAGATGTGGCTTTGATACTGTAACAAAAGCCATTTCAACACAGGAAAGAATAGCGTTCAAAATCAAGCACACAAGCACAACGACAAATGTTAACAAGACGACTCTCTTTCTTTAATTAACGAAATCATGAGGAATGATTATCACGACATAGAACCTTAAATGCAAAAATAAACATATTGCGTTTCTGCATAAATTAAAAGCACAGCGTCACTTTGTCTGAAATTTAGACAAAAATGCGCATCCATGACGAATTAAACAACATCCTAGAGAGATACCCTTTTTGCATAAAATCATAATGGGAGTCGTTCAAGCTGAAAAAGAGGTCATTACCCCTTACAAAAAACAAGGATTTAAATGTCAAAACACTGAAGTTTTGTTAGCGGCAAATGGTCTGATACAAGCCAGAAAAATTTGTTCATATGATAACGGCAAAATAGAAAGTGCTAAGATCATGGAAATCGAAGCCTTCTTAATGGATGATGTTTCAGAAGCTATCGTGACTAATATTCGATTTAATATCGCTGGATAATTTTCTTAATAACGGGAGCTTGAAGTAAGCCCCTCTAAGAGGTTAATGACTTAAAAAGTAAAGCAATGAAACTACCAACTACAGAGTTAAAAAATGGACTTAGTAGATTTTTATAGACAAATTCTTCAGAATAAAATTGCAATAACTTTTTTTTAAAAAATCCTTCTATAGCAATAAGTATCAATAATAATATAAAGGCATAAATTATAACGTTTAAAGTTGTTTCTTTATTATATTCAAATATAGCTGCAACTAAAATCACACACAAAATCACAGTTGTAATCATCTTTATGACAGAACGTGTATCGTCAAATCTAAACTTAGCTAACAACAAAACCCAATAAGAAATAAAAAATATAGAGTATATTATCATCAAAGCCGATGTATCTAGAAAGTATGTCGCCATAAATGCAGCGATAAACGTTTTAATTTTTTCCAAAACTTGCTCGCCATACTTGTCGTTACTTCTAAAATCATTACACATAGAAGAATAAACGGCTTAATATTTAGATAACTTTAGTAGATTTAAATTGATACATTTAAAGAAACTAACTACTCCAAATTTCGAGAGGGAAATTTGGAGCGGGAGACGGGGCTCAAACCCGCGACCTTCGCCTTGGCAAGGCGACGCTCTATCAACTGAGCTACTCCCGCAATAATGCGTTTTGTGAGAGTTGACTCTAATGGCCTAACACAAGCAAGTCAAATATTTTAACGAAAAAAAGTATATTACGGCCATCATTATCATATGAAAATGCATTGATTTGATGCAAATTGTACATATTAGTCACATTAAAAATAGAACTACCCTTTTTTCTAAATAAATGGTTTATTGCAGCTTCACTGTCATTTTCGTAATTCATTAGATGTCCTATTGTCTTTTCTGTTAATGGCCCCAAAAACCTTCAGGAGGACTCATGGGTAAAAAATTATATATCGGTAACATTTCTTTCAACGTAGACGATCAGTCTTTAACAGATTTATTTGCGCAATTTGGCCAAGTTGAATCTGCACGTATCATCACTGACCGTGATTCTGGTCGCAGCAAAGGTTTTGGCTTTGTTGAAATGTCAACTGACTCAGAAGCTACAACTGCAATCGAAAAACTTAACGGTTACGAATTATCAGGTCGCGCTTTAAACGTTAGCGAAGCTAAACCAATGGCTCCACGCGATAACAGCGGTGGTGGCGGACGTAGAAACTTTTCTGGTGGTGGTCGCTCGCGTTACTAATAATATTTCCTTTCTCTGAAAGGAGATGTTATGGCCAAAGATGATCTTGTTAAGATTGATGGTAAAGTAACTAATATTTCCGGTGGCGGTAGTTACAACATTACGCTTGATAACGGACTAGAAATCACTGGTAAGCTCTGTGGCAAAATGAAAAAATTCAGCATTAAGATTGTTGTTGGTGACCGCGTAAATGTCGGTTTATCACCCTACGATCCTAGTCATGGATTAATTCTTTTACGACATAAAATAATCAGATAATTAAAAGGCGTTCATCTTTTGAACGCCTTTTTTATTTGGTAAAATAGCGTAGCAAATAATTATTCAGCTTAATAAAAAATAATTGAAATGCATTTAAGCGTAGTTTGCGATTTTCTAATGTATCTTGATAAATCTTGTTCAATTCAGATTTAACAAAATCCCTTCTCTCTCTCAGAATTTTTAATTTTTCGTTAAGCGATTGTTTAACGTAAGATTCATCATAAATTACTTTTTCTGCGTCCTTTAACCCTGCCTTTACAATATCATTATTTGTAAGATATGGCTTAACATCATCATTGATTTGAGCAAAAAGCGCTTCTAGAGCTATATCATCAAGCTGATCTACAACTTCTGTCATCACTTGAAAATACATCTCAAGAAGAACTGGATCGCGAGCAATTGCTAAATCGATACGGCCTTCATAATTAAAAATAAGCTGCTTGTTAGATTCATCTGCCATAGCATTATTCGGAAAGGTTGGCACTTGCGCTAAATGCATTTGTTCAGCAAAGATATCATCTAAATCCCAAGGGACTATATCAAAATACATTGTGCCGCTATCTTGTTTTTTACCAAAAAAATAAACCTCATCAACAAAGTCTCCATTTTTTAATAAGTAGTTTAAAGCCATCCATTTCATGTAATTCTGAAGATTAAAATGTTTAGATATTTCTCTAACAAAATCAGCACCGCTAAGCGATGTTAGTTTTTTATGTAACAGACTAAGTTGCTGATGCGCGGCTTTTATTTCGTGATCAGTTAGATCTTTTTTACTGTCTTTAAATTCAATATCGTCATTATAACGACGACGAAAAACAACATCAGCATCTTTTGATTTTATCACGAAATCACTTGGATTATCTGTAACCATATAAAGACCCTGTGACTGACCGTTCAGTATCAACTCAGCATAATCTGATTGAAGAGCTGTTACACCAACATGATTTAATAACGAGTAACTTAAACGATTTTTAAGAAGCAATCCATCTTCAGGGCCAGCGGATAAAATTATCTTTTTAGATCGTATAGAACCAATATTAAATTTTGCATGTTTTTCTTCAGATCCATCATTTTTGTACATCATTTTGAGAGTTAGATTTTTTCGTTTAAATTTTTTTAACGAAGTCTGTCCGCGATTTTGAAGTTCAACTTGAGAACGACCCATGAGTTGACCATTTGCGAAAATCTTAACTTCTGAACTATCAACTTCATACCGATCGGAAGATAGTATCTGATTTAACTGAGCATCTGACATTTTGATTTCAACTCTATTGACGCTACTAGCTTGAGCGACAGCTTGCAAGCCTTGCATGATGACCAAAATTGCTACGAACATTATGTCTTTGCGGAAAATTAGACTTTGTTTCAAATTAAGACTCCTGGTTAGGTGAACAACATTAAATGTCTTATTCATAATGAGGGCCACGCATAGTACAACTACATTCGCGCTAGCTATAATCAGGTGAAAAAATGTTCGACAACTCTCTAACTTCATGACAACAATAGTCTGATCAGTATCTTTGAGAGGTAAATATGAACCATTTCTATAAATTATCAGCTAAAACAATCGACCAAAAAGACTTTTTTTTTGATCAACTAAAAGGTTTAACTGTTCTTATAGTTAACGTCGCGTCAGAGTGTGGGCTCACTCCACAGTACGCAGCACTTGAAAAAATTTACGAAAAATATGCTCCTCACCAATTTCAAATACTAGCATTTCCTGCTAATAATTTTGGAGCCCAAGAGCCTGGAACTAATGAAAAAATAGCCGATTTCTGTCAAAGCCGTTTTGGAGTAAAATTTCAAATGATGTCAAAAATTTCTGTTTTAGGCTCTGATATTCATCCCGTGTATAAATATTTAATTAATCATTCGCCTGAAACAATAACCATAAATGGCGATTACTTTGAAAAAGACATAGCTGAATTTGGTTTTCCTCGCAAACACCAGAACGATATTCTTTGGAATTTTGAAAAATTCTTGATCAACAAAAGTGGACAGATCACCCATCGATTTAATCCTGATGTTTTACCAGATCATGAAATTCTTTTAACGGCACTTGAAAAGCATTTATAATAACTAAATTGTATGTCTATTTTAAAAAGCAATTTTTGGCAGTTATCGCGTGTTTTTTTACCTCATTGGGGGTTTTTTGATATTATTGGCGATGATATCCAGCTTTATATCGAGATTGAGCAGACTAGAAAAATAGAAGTCATCAGCTTTCTTTATGATATAAAGCTATCAAACTTATTTTTCAATCAATACGCACATTTCGCAATGTTGCAGAAAAATGTTGTTGAACATTTCGTAGCTGACTTACAAAATATTTCAGATCAAGGCGAAGTCTATAGTTTATCATCATATAAAATACTATCTCAGATATTAAAAAATCTAGAACAAGTAAAAGAAAATAATTTTCGCTTCATTATTAAAATAAAAAATAATAATCATATAGATTATCAAAATTATTTTCAGTCCGACTGGATTAGACCATGATGATCACAAACGTAATTTTTAATTTTACAATTTACTATTTTTTCGCTTACGCTTGGCTGCATTTATCACTTTTTTTTGAGTTATCTAAAACTACAAATAACATAACTGCGAACGGACCATGGGCCTATCAAAATACACGGAGTGAAATTGAAAACTCTCTGAAATGGATTCCAACGAAAATTTTAAAGTTTACTTTAAATGATGTTTTATTACATTTTATTCGATTTCAAAAAATATTCTATGGACTAATCTGTATCATTATTTTTTTAGCCATCAATAGTCATCATCAAATCAATAGTCATCATCAAATCAACAGTACATTTTCAAACGCAACTCTAGTTTATTTATACGGTTTGATCATCTTACAGTTTTTATTTATTTTCTTACACTATGTTGTGTGCATTCGTTTTCGTGGTCTATACAACGGCGGTAGCGACATGATGATGATGGTCATTGGGATAGGCCAACTCATTAACTTGTGCTGTCTGATTCATGGACATCACTTTATGTGGGGCTATTTGTTTATTGCTGTCAATTTAGTCATCTCTTATTTCAAAGCTGGTCTTGTTAAAGCGCGAAGCATTGATTGGATAAGTGGACAGGCCTTAGTTTACTTTATTGAACATACAAATTCTCGATCATTATTGAGATCATTTGTATTACTGAATACAAAAAATATGTCACTCTTTTTTTGGAAATGTTTGTCGTACTCGGTTATTATTATTGAACTCAGCATGCCATTAGCCCTGATCTCTCATTCGCTATTTTGGTTTTATGCCACTTGGGCTTTTATTTTTCACTTAAATAATTTTTTAATTTTTGGCCTTAATAGATTTTTTTGGACATGGGTGTTAGCTTGGCCTTCATTTTATTACATATTTAAAGTTTTACATACCTATTAAAAGGCTATTTCCCTAAACCATTTATTTATAGCTATAATTTTATCATGATTCATTTCAACAGGCTTAAAGTAGACTAAGTTTTTGTCCATGCGATCATAGATAATATCAAGTTTTAGCCCCTTGATAAAATTAATCTCAATCGGACGGCTAAATAAATATTCAGGAATCTGTTCGAAACTATCAATCACAATTTCTTTTTGGTTAAATGATTTGAGTTTACCCCATGGTTTATCACCAAAACTAAAAAGAATTTTTTTTCTCGAGTATAAATTAATAATTTTATGCTGATCGTTTATATCAACTTGCTGCTTTCTATCCGAAGTTGATTTTGCCTTAAATGACTGTTTCTGTTTCCAGACCAGCTGGTCAGCAATAAATAAAAAAACAGTTAAATTAAATATGAATGTAACCCAAGCCATAGGACCTTGCCAGACAGGAGATTTATAGTTTGCAATTTGCACTAGCATATGCGAACCCACTAGTAACAAAGTGTACTTCCAGGCTTTGGTCGACCCGTTTAACATTATGAATCCAATTATAAAACTAAATACAGACAAAAAATAATTTGCCAAAGAGCCATTTTTTAAAAATGTTAAAATATTAATTTGTCCTATCAACAAATTATTAAAATATTTAATGTAAAAAAAATGAACAATAATATTTAAGAACGGTGAAATTATAAGTGCTAGGCCGAAAAACTTAATGACCCACTTTTTTTCCAAAAAACTAACAACACTCATAGTTACACTGCTTTTTTAAGATTTCCTGGATTTTCTTCAACTTTTGGCTGTTCAGAGCTTATTGGTTCATCGTCTTTAAAATTCATTTGCAATATAATTGAATCTTCAGAATCAGGCATAGCGTTTTCTTGATCGTTTATAACATTTGAATTAACTGTTTTTTTTATTGTATGATTATTTAAATCAGCGCGCTCAGTATTTAAAACAGAGCTACTCTTTAAAGTCCGTCGACTTTCAATTGAATAAGTTGATGCTATAACTAAACAAATAGCCAACGGATCAAAAACTGTTACAAATATAAAAATTAAGTAGCGAACAACAACATCAATATCTACGTTAAAATTTTTTGAGATAAAAATAAGTGGGCCTACTTTTTTCTTAACCTCTAGAATATTCAAATTTGATGCAGTCATCTGCTTATCAAGATCTTGTATTTTGCCTTTGAGTTCCAGAATGCGCGGTTCAATAGCTTGGCGAGCTTGAAGTTTTCGTGTAATTCGCTCATCAGGTATTTCATCAACTGAGTAGCTTAAACGATCGATTTCAGCTTCAAAATTTTCTTGCTGTTTTTTTAAATCTCTTAATTTTATATTTTCAGCTTCAAGCACCACGCTAGCTGATTGATAAGCATCAGACAAATATCCAAAAATACCAACACTTGTAATAGTACTCAGTATAATGACCGAAACTGTCATGTAAATTTTCATTAAAGGATTAATAACTTTCCATGTTTGATGCAAGTAAGCTGCTAATACAAACTTTGCAAACTCAAGCGATCCAGCCATTATCCATATTGATACCGTAGCGCCTGAGAAAAGTGCTCCTAAACCTACAATGGAAAAATACGCACCAAGCGTAGAAACGCTTGTAGCAGCTAACACAAGTCCAATTGTAATCCAGAGTGAAATCATACAATCTTTTCTCGGGATTATAATTGCATGAATTAACGAGACAATGGTCTAGTTCATTTCATTTAAAGACAAATTTAAAAAATTGTTAAATATTTCTTATTACACGTATAATTTATGCCGATAATCAAATCAGACTTAGGCATATGGAGGCTATATAATGTCTGATCATAATAACTTGCAAACACACTTTGGTTCATCACTTACTGTTCGTGAAAAAAGGTTCGATAGCGAAATCTACAAACAAATAAATGTCAAAATTGGCGATATCACTGCAGCTCTGCAAAACATATCAGATACCGGTGTCGCACTTTTTTCAGAAGTCAAATTTGATGCAAATGAAGAAAAAACAATGTCTATTTCGATGACTGAAGACTATACATTACAACTAAAAGGTCGTGTTATCTGGCAAAGGCCTGAGGGTCAAGGTTATATGTGTGGCTTTCATTTTAATAATCAATACCTAACTGAAGGTTTTCTGGAAGCTTTTGCCCACGTCATCGATATAAAAAATGCTGTCAACACCGAGGTTGAAACTTATCTTGGACTTAATCATGATTTCAGAAATTTGACATACGAAATCAAAATGTATTTAGAGAGTGTTAAATCAAAACTCGATCAACTCGAACAGAAAATAAATGTTTCTAGTGCATCTGTTAAGAACTCTTATAAAGAAGTTATAAAAGCAACATTTGAAAAACCATTTGTTGATCAAGTTAAACTCTACTCAAAAAAACTCGATCAATTATTTACGTCATTTAAAGATAAAGAAGTTAAACACCGTCATAAAATGTTCTTTCGAGAGCAAGTTGGTCCTTACTATACAAATAATCCTTTTATTGGACGCGCCCTCGTGAAACCAAGAGGCTATGCTGGTGATTATGAAATGATGAACCAAATTTACCGAGATAATTATGAGGGTAACAATTTTTTTGAAATTTTAATGCATCGTTACGGAATTAACGAAAGTTCTTCAAATTCAGTTAAATACCGTAGAGGCTATTTATGTGACAAAATCATGTCACTTTCAAAGGGAAAAAGTCATTTTACTTTTGGCTCTGTCGCTTCTGGACCAGCCCAGGAAGTTCTCGAGTTTTTAAGCAAAGTAACACCAGAAGATTCAAGTCGTTATTCTATCTTCTTGATCGATCAAGATATTGAAGCATTATTAAATGCTAAAAGAAACTGTTACGAAAAAATATTAAGTCGTGATTTAAAATGCAAAATAGAGTTTGTACCTGTTGCTGTTAAGCAAATTATTGAGCAGGCTCCTGAAGCTGATATTTTAAAACAAATCAAATTTGACTTTGTCTACACAGCTGGCTTGTATGATTATTTAACACAACCAGTGGCGCAAATTCTGACTAAAAATGTTTTAGATCTTGTACAACCAGATGGTCATATGATTATTGGTAATTTTCATCCGAATAATCCGACTAAAACAATTTCTGAGCTTGTTGCCGACTGGAAGCTCATCCATCGCAACGAAGAAGATATGGAAGGTTTGGTGGCTCTTGCTCAAGTAAAAAAAACAAGCATTCATCATGACCCTGAAAGGATAGATCTCTTTTTAGAAATATATAAATAATGTCAAACAAGCAGCAAAACCTCAACAAAGTTGGACGTAAAAGCATGAATCGACATATATTCAGTCGATTCAAAGGTCATATTCGTTGGGGTGCGAGTTTGACATACTTAAGCTTCGGCTTCTTCGACTATCTATATTCACCTGAAAATTTTAAGACCTGGATGATGCTAAGATTCGCTTGGGTTGCAATGATTTATGCATTTTTTTACTTAGCATTTCGTTTTAAAAAAGTTCGTGATTCTATACATATTCTAGCGTCTGTTGCTTTAATTGGTGCCTGTTGGCCTATTGCCTACATGATTTATCAAACCGGCGGATCAAGTTCACTCTACACAACAGGCTTAATCCTTTGCGGAACAACTGGTCTGCAAGTTTTTCGCCTCAGAAGAACGCAAGCATTACTTACATTGAGTATAGCATTTATTCCAACAATACTTGTATTTTTTTACAATCCAGACATGATCACACCAATCAGCGTACTAATACAAACTGGTTTTCTGATCGGCATGATCATTCTGAGCTATATTTACGGATCGAGTGAAGAAATCTACGACAAATACTGGTTAAAGTTTAAAGAACTTGCTAAAGAGGAAATCAATCGACTCAACCGAACAGAAATTCTTAAAAATCACTTTCCCAAATTAATTCGAGAACAATTTGAAAAAAATCCAGCTTCTATATATCACAAAAAAGAATTAAAACAGGCCGTTGTCGGATTCGCAGATATTGTTTCGTCGACTAAAATTGCGAATCAAGTTTCTTTAGATGCTGACTGGGAACTTAAAGAGAAGTTTCTTGAAGCTGCTACTAACCGCGCTAAAGCATCAGGCATGGTTGTGCTCACGCATTTAGGCGATGGATTTTTGTTTTTAGCAAATTACGATGATAATCCAAACTGGAACTATAATTTGATCTCATTTTACGAAGCACTAGTTCGTGATTTTAAAGAGATATCAAAAGCTTATCTCACCCATGCAGCGAGTGATATCGAAACAGGTGTCAAGTTCGGTGTCAGCATGGGACCCGTCATCGTTGGTTTTTTAGGAAAAAATCAAAGCTATTTTACTGCTATAGGACCAGACGTTAATTTAGCTTCACGTCTGTGTTCGCTCGCTGATAAAAATGAAATCGTCGTAACAAAAAAAATATGGACACAGTTAAAAAATATTATTCTTGGTTGGGATATTCATTCTCAACCGAAACAAAATATCAAAGGTTTTTCAGAAATTATTGAAACTTTTCATATCAAACCGTCACAACTTAATAACGCCAATAAAATGCTTTGCAGTTGTTGCAATAATCCACTGGTTTTAGTAACAACAGATGAGGGGTTCCTCGATTATCGATGTCCTGAAGGCAATAACCAACTTAAATTAGCCAAAACTGCTTAATAAACCATATGTTAAGTTATGACTTTTCTATTTATCATAATTAGTTTATTCTCGTCTTAAAGAGAATCAAATCTTAAGAAATATAAAAACTCATGAAAAGCTATATTGAATTATTTTGGATTTTTTTAAAATTGGGCTGCACATCGTTTGGTGGGCCAATTGCCCATATTGGCTTTTTCCACCATGAATTTGTACATCAACGCAAATGGCTTTCAGACTCAGAATTTTCTAGACTTGTAACTTTATGTCAAATTCTACCAGGCCCGGCGAGCAGTCAGCTTGGCATGAGTATTGGTTACATTAAACATCAACACTTTGGAAGTTTTTTAGCTTGGTTAGGGTTTACACTTCCTTCAGCCATTATCATGTTTCTTTTAGCACTGAGTACAACTTCTTTATCCAAAATCATGAATCATCATTTTTTTCATGCCTTAAAAATTATCGCGGTCATTGTTGTTGCACACGCATTGTTTGGAATGATTAAGTCCTCTCTTAAAGATAAAATATCTATTTCTGTAGCTCTCATGAGTACCATCTTTATGTTAATGATGAGTCATTTAATATATTCACAGATAGTTATTATCATGACTGCGGCAATATTGGGTTTTTTCATATTCAAAAAAGATGAAGTACGAACTGAAACTAAATTGTTTACAGGTTTGAATTATTCATTCAAGTTTTTTACGAGTATCTACTTCTTAGGGTTATTACTTTCATTTTTAATTTTATGCTTTATTAGTCCCAACTCAATAATAGGAATTGGTCTAAAGTTTTATCAAATTGGATCTCTGGTTTTTGGTGGTGGTCATGTTGTTCTGCCCCTTATTCAGTCGAACATAGTCAATACTCAATTACTGAATTTAAATGACTTTTTGACTGGATATGGCTTTGCGCAAATCATACCTGGACCAATGTTTACAATCAGCACATATGTCGGAGCTCAAGCTTTCTTAAAATCGACACCTTTTTGGGGAGCATTGATCTCTACTCTTGCAATATTTTTACCCTCATTTATTGTGTTATTTGCGGTTTTGCCGATATGGTCTAGACTTCATCTCTCACCCAAAGTTAATAATATATTCAATACTATCAATAGCGCCGTCATTGGACTGTTAGCAGCAACGTATATCACACCAATAGCAAGCAGTGGTTTGTACTATGGAATAGATTATTTAATTACAGCAATTGGTATTTATGCATTGATCTTTAATAAAATAAAAATGGTTTCATTAGCATTTTATATTTTACTATTTTATGGATGCATTTCAATATTGAGTTTAATTTAAAACTATACGAATGTCTCTTGTGTATTCTTCAATTTTACGAAATAATCTTGAACAATGACTTTTTTTAGCTTGGGAAAACATAAAATGAATCTAAAAAAACTTGACCCTTTTTTATTTGTTTCGATTATTTCATTTTTTGTATTGCTATCTAGTTATTCGTTCAAAATACAAAATTCCTTTGTTTTAGCCGTGATTACTTTTTTTTTAATGACATCTATTCTTTCGTCAGTGCACCATGCCGAAATTATCGCCGAACAAGTGGGTGAAGCACTTGGGACACTTATTTTGGCTTTATCTGTGACAGTTATTGAAGTTGGTTTGATTATTTCTTTGATGTCATCCCAAGGTCCAGAAGCATCTTACATAGCACGCGACACAGTCTTCGCTGCGATTATGATTGTTTGTAACGGCATCGTCGGACTATCGTTGATTTTAGGTGGATTACGGTACAAAGAACAAGGCTTTAGAGTTGATGGGTCTGCTTCGTTACTGATAGTCTTAATCGCACTATCGGCATTAACATTTGTTTTACCGTCGTTTACGTCAACAACTAAAGGTCCTACTTACAATACTGCTCAACTCATTTTTGTTTCAATAACATGTCTCGTACTTTACTTTATTTTTATACTTTTTCAAAATAAAACTCATAAAGACTATTTTGAATCAAGTAATTTAGGGACCCAATCAATTGAACAAACTAAAACAACAGATTCTGATATTAAAAAATCTTTACCTACAATTTTAACTCATTTTGTTGCTATGACTTTGAGTTTAATTTCAGTGATAGGTTTAGCAAAGATGATCTCACCCACACTCGAAAGTTTTTTAATCGATATTGGCGCTCCGAAAGCTACAGTTGGAATAATCATTGCCGCAATCGTTTTGTTACCAGAAACGTGGGCCGCCGTAAAAGCCGCACGAGAAAATAGGTTACAAACAAGCTTAAACTTAGCTTTGGGTTCTGGTATTGCTAGTATTGCATTAACTATTCCAGCTGTAGGACTTTTTTCGCTCTTAACTGAGCAAGATTTAGCTCTTGGTTTAGACGGCAAGGGTCTTGTTTTTTTATTCACCACATTTTTAATTGGTGGTATATCGTTAGCATCTGGCAAATCAACGGCCTTACAAGGATTTGTTCATATTGTGATCTTAGCTTCGTATTTCGTACTTGCACTGATACCATAATCAAAGCAAAGGATGCTCGTGCCTAGCTTTAAGCTGGCTCCAGCGACGATCTATTTCAAATTGAAATTCATCCAAATATTTTTTGTTTTCCGGCTTGAGCATGTGTTTTTCCTTACTCATCATTTGAAGCCACTCTTGCACAGGTCTTTTTTTACCTAAATGTTCTGGATCATACGTGATTGTCGTTAATCCATTTTCAATTTCATAAACTGGAAAAAAACAACAATCGACTGCTCGCTTTAAAATTTCTAATCCAAATTTTTCTTCAGATCCCCAATTAAGTGGACAAGCAACAAGTATTTTACCAAAAACAAGGCCTTTGTTTTTTGCATACCATTGCGCTTTGGCTGCTTTAGCAACCAAATCTGTTCCAAACCCTTCAATAGCTGAAAAAACATAATGAAGACCTGTAGCAGCCATGATTGCTAAAGTATCTTTGTGGTGAAAATTTTTACCAAATGATTGAGATCCAACATGACTTGTACTCGTTGCTTTACCATAAGGCGTAGTATAACTTAACTGTCCGCCTGTATTCATGTAGCCCTGATTGTCATATTCGAGAATAATCATCTTGTGATTACGTAATGCAGTACCGATAGTTGGCCCCATTCCAATATCCATACCACCGTCACCAGTAATCATAATAAAAGTTAAATCATCAGAAGTTTTGATTTCACCGCGCCGCTTAAGTTCATAAAAACTTTCAACCACTCCAGATAAAGTCGGAGCACCATTTTGAAATAAATTATGTATATAACTAACTCTATGTGCACTGAATGGATAATCAGTCGTTACAACCATCGCACATCCCGTGTGATATAAAACAACAATATCACCTTCTATACCTTTGAAAAACTGATCTAAGCCAGAGAAAATACCACAACCTGGACATGCACCATGCCCTGGTGTTATTCTCTTTGGTCGTAAAACGAGTTCGGCCGGAGTTGAAACTTCAGCAAGCATTTTTGGTTTGGCCTTGATATCCGGATTTAAAATCACTCGAGTCAGTTTCAAATCCACTTCATTCTTTGCGAGCGCTGGCAAAACTTGCGGCGGTAGCTTCTGTAAAGATCCCTTTTTAGTACCCATAAAACCAAACAAAGGCACAGAATCTTCATCAGTTAATAGGTTAAACCCTTCTTCAATCAATTTAAGAGCATCAGATTCTTTAAAATCTAAACCACCTAATCCATAGATGCGAGTAACGGCTTTAATTTCACGATGGTGATCGGCTAAAAAAGCTGACCGTATCTCATGAGAAAGAGGACCTCCGGAAGACCCAGGCATATCACTTCGTTCACCAATCACAACAGATTTTAGTTCATGTGAAGATTTTTTGAAATCCTCAAATGGAAATGGTCTCAGCAGTACCGGTCTTAACAAACCCGCTTTTTTATTTTGTGAGCGAACTACATCAATCGCATCTTTTGCAGTTTCAGCAGCAGAATTAAGCAAAACAAGTGCGGTTTCAGCATCTTGCATTTGATACTCTTCAATTGCTAAATATTGACGCCCACTAATTTCATAAAATTCTTCTGCAATTTTTTTAAAAACTGATAAAGCTTTTTCGTGCGCGAGATGCAATTGATACTTATTGTTCACTAAATCAGGGTCATTCATATATGGACCAACAGTAACAGGTTTTCTTGGATCAAGTGTCGTAAAATCAAATTTAGCTTTCCCAATAAAATCTTGAACGATTTGTTTATTTTTAAAAATGACACAAGATTGTTTTTGATGACTTGTAAAAAAACCATCACTAACAACGATGACTGGCAAACGGACATCAGAATGTTCACCTAATTTTACAGCGATGATATTTAAATCATAAACAGCTTGCGCAGTCGAAGCTAACAAAACAATCCATCCTGTTTGTAATGCGTACATAAGATCAGAATGATCACAACGAATATCCAATGGTCCACTGACTGATCGCGTGACTAAGTTAAGTACCATTGGTAAACGTGAACCAGCCTGTACAGGCAACTGTTCTAAGCTGTATAAAAAACCATTGGCACTTGTAGCATTGAGCACCCGTGCACCTGTCGTTGAAGCTCCAAAACAAGCACCCGCCGCACCATGTTCGCCATCTGCCGCTAACATGACCGTAGATACTTCACCTTGAGCTTTCATCTTGTTAATAATTTCGGCAATTTCCGTAGATGGTGTAATAGGATAATAACCCATAAAATGAAAATCGATGTGTTTTGCAGCTTCAGCAACCATTTCATTACCTGTCAAAAATTTATTTTCTTGTTCAAGCATCATACTGGTTTTTCCTTTTTTTGATGTCGGTATATATCGATCGGTGTATCGATAATGATCTGATTACGAGCACTGATAGAAAATTTTTTAACTTTTTTAGACTCTTCCTTAATATCTAATTCAGAAACAACTTCAAGAGCTGACGCTGGGCAAACCAAAACGCATTTCTGACACCCTTTGCAATATTGATAATCTAAACCCATTAATTCTGGAACATTATTTTTCTCTGTATTGACAGCCCAAACAAAACAATAATCTGGACAAACCATATCGCAATATCCACAGTTAAAACACAGCTCTTTAATAAACTGAGGAGCAAAACCTTTTCGACTTGCACTGTGATCCTTCAAAACAGAGTTTCCAGGATTTAGAATAATACCGCCGATTGGTGCATTCACATAACCAAGTTCAAACTCATTTTGCTTTAATTCAGAACCAAGCGATTGTTCATCTTGTCGGTATGATTCGCATGCGACCTTATTGTAGCCGATGTCAAAACCACGAACATTACTCTCTATTACTTCTTTCGTTAAATGCGAAAAATAATTCCGCAACGACTTAACAAGCAAATCTCTATCAATTTCACGCAACACCCACGATACAGCACCTAACATAACTGCATTAATTCCACATTCTTCAGTTGATGCGAAATGTGTGGCATCGACTGTCCAAATTCTTTTAGGTCGCACGTTGTCAGGTAATAAAATTTTTCGGGGTTTTAAATTTGTATTAATAATCAAATCAGATTCTTCGTGTAATCCTAATAAAACCTCTGGATGTGACTCGATTAATGATAAGTGAAATAAGACGAGGACATCTGGCCTTTCAATAAAGGAAACAGAGCGCACAGGTTTATTTTCAGTTGAATAACGAACAAAAGATTTTACAGGCGATCCGCGTTTTTCAGAGCCAAAACTAGAAAAATGATTCCCAGTATATCCAGCACGCATGACTGCCGCTTCAGCAATAATCGCACCAGCCGAGTGCGCACCCTGGCCACCAATAGCTTCAAGACGAATACTCACCAAAGAGCGATTTGGTAAATTATTTTTTTGCTTATTGTTGCTTCGGTTAAAAAACCACATAACGATAATTACCCTTCGAAATGCGACTGCCCCTCGAAAATTTTTTCGTTATTGAGGTAAATCTCATATTTGATAGGAAAGGCTTTTGCAAGCATAGCACTAACGCCGCAGTATTTAGTTTGCGATAAGGTAATAGAAGTTTTTAAAATCTCAGGATCAACCGACCCTACCATTCTGAAAACGATACTCGCATCTGTAAATACCTTTGGCATACCAACTGTCGACAACTGCGCCTCAACCTCAACTTCGAATGAAGTATATGACTGTTTATGTTTTTTCATCAGAGCAACGACATCCATAGCTGTGCATCCACCTAAACCAGCTAAAACCATTTCTTTAGGAGTCATATATTTGTCTTTACCAATTGGGGATTTCGCATCCATCGACACCGTGTGCCCAGCAGCAGTTGCTAAAAATTCCATATCTTGAGACCAATTTAAAACAGTTTTCATAATGACTCCTTTACTTTCATATATTAAAATATATTATTATATTATAATATGTCAATTTCTATAACAGCTTAACATTAAGCAAAAGGCCCTTATGAAAAGCTCAAGTACTGAAACAACAAGAAAACAGCTTCAAAAAAAATCCAAATCTAATGGAGATTTGTCTGTTTTAAAAATTCAAAATAAATGCAATGAAATCTGTCTTATTCTAAAAGCTCTTTCTCATCCCACCAGATTGCTCATCTTGGGACACTTAATCAATGGACCCAAAAGCGTCAACTTGCTCGTTGATCTATGCCAAATTTCTCAATCACAAATGTCTCAGTTTCTAACGCGGATGAAACTCGAGGGACTTGTTAAATCGACGAAAACGGGAAAATCTCAAATTTATTCAATCGCCGACCAGAGGCTTGCACACTTGCTTCACACGATCCAGCTTGAATACTGCCCAAAATAGCTATTGAGTTCGTCGGCTGTAACACCGATATCACAATCATGAAAATATTTAAATTTGGTCACAATCAAGAAAAAAAAGACTTTCAAAACTTAGCCCTTCGTGTTGACGACTTGCTTGAATCAGCAAGAAAGCTATACACACAAAGTGAAGAAATCAAAAAAGTTGTTTCTCATGAAAAAAATGCTGTCGAAAAATCATCTGCAGCAGCACATCAAATAGCATCGATGGTGGCCACAACCGCGGCCGCAGCTCAAGAACTTCTGCAAGCAGCTAATTCCTCTAATCAAAACGTCGATCAAGCTGTCACCGCTCTTGAATCTCTTTCTGGCAGTATCAATGTTGTCAATGAATCAAGTAACCGTCTTCAATTATCAGTCACCAACGGTCTTAAAGAAATATCATCTGTAACAAAAACAATGGAAGAAATCAGAGAAAAAGCTAAAGTGATCAATGATATTGTTTTTCAGACTAAGCTTTTATCCTTCAATGCTTCTGTTGAAGCTGCTCGCGCAGGCGAACACGGCAAAGGCTTCGCTGTCGTCGCCGAAGAAATGGGAAAACTTGCACGTCTCAGCGGTGCAGCAGCAAAAGAAATCGAAGATATTTTAAATTCAAGCGTTGAAAGAACTAATAGCCAAATTCAAAATGTCACGAGTGAGCTTGAGTCTGTTGCTAGCGAAACTGTCAGCGCAATTAACGAAGTGTCTGCTAAAACACAGGAAATCTCTGGTACATTTACGCAATTGACTGAAAACTCAAGAAATACGGAAAGCCAATCACAAGAAATCTCAAAAGCCACAAAAGAACAAGATATTGGCGTTAATGAAATCTCAAAAGCACTTCAAGAACTTGAAAGATCATCTCAACAGCTTGATAGCATGGCTATTTCAAGCAACACTCACTCTGCTGAATTAGCCAATCAAGTCGAATACATTTTTGACACATTCAAACAATTAGCCAACCGCTTAGGTTACGCCATCAAGCCTATTGAGAAAAAATTTGATTTTAATGCGGCTATCGCAGCCCACATCGACTGGAAAATGAAACTCAGCAAATACTTAGTTCATCCAGATGGATCACTTGACCACAGCAAAGTTTGTAAAGACAACAACTGTGCTCTAGGCAAATGGATTTACGGTGATGGCCAATATTATCGCGATTTGGACAGCAATAAGTATGAACAGTTGAAAACTTCACACGCTGAATTTCATAAAATAGCTGGCGATATCATTAGACACATCAATCTAAAAAATACTCAAGAGGCTGAAATATTATTAAGCGCGGAAGGCCCGTATTTGAAAGTCTCAGCTAAAACTGTTGAGTTAATTAAACAACTCAAAGCAACTGTTGAACAGGCTGAGCTAGAAAAGTCAGCATAATAATACAATTGAATTTTTACTCTAGACATTTACTTCGCGCGTTACCTTGATATTGCACTCAAAAGCGTAACGCGCTGTAATCTTGTCGAAAACTTAAAGATCATTTTAAATTCTTCCATGCTAATCGTTTATAAAAACAAATGGAGGTTTTTTGTGATTCGTATATTAACATCTTTGGTTGCATTTTTATCAGCAACTTCTCTTTACGCAGCAGTGGCAATTAATGGCTCTGGATCGACTTTTGCTGAACCTATCTACACTAAATGGTTTTCTGACTATCAAAAAAAACACGCGAATGCTCAATTTAACTATCAGGGTGTTGGCAGTGGCGCTGGTATGAAACAACTTTTAGAGGGCACTGTTGATTTCGCCGGCTCTGACGATCCAATGAAAGCTGAAGATGCAGCTAAAGCAAAAGAGCAAGTACTACACATTCCAATTGCAATGGGCGCAGTTGTAGTTAGTTACAACGCACCCATTCAAGGCGCACTTAAATTAACTGGACCGGTTCTTGCCAAAATTTTTGATGGCCGTATCACAAAATGGAATGATCCTGAACTTGTTAAATTAAATCCAAAAGCTACATTACCCGATCTTGCTATAGTTGTTGCAACACGTTCTGACAGCTCTGGAACAACTGCAGTTTTCACAGAATACTTATCAAAAGTGAGCCCAGAGTGGACTGGAAAAAATGGTAAAACTGTTAAATGGTTTACTGGTAGCTTGGGCGCGAAAGGCAATGCAGGCGTTGCGGGATTGATCAAACAAAATGCAGGCACGATTGGCTATGTCGAGCTTGTCTATGCTAAAGAAAACAACTTACCTTTTGCATTAATTGAAAATAAAAAAGGTGAATTCATCGAAGCTTCTAACAAGTCTGTTTCAACAGCTGCAGAAGGCGTTAAAAAAGAAGCAATCGAGAATAATTTTAAAATCTCTTTAACCGATTCAGCACAAAAAGGTGCTTACCCAATTTCTTCCTTTACATGGATGCTAGTTTTTGAAAAGATGCCTAAAGACAAAGGAGCTGAAATAGTTAATTTTGCTAAATGGGCACTCGGAGAAGAAGCGCAAAAAACAGCGGGTTCAATTAACTACTCGCCAGTACCAAAAGAAATTCGCGCTGAAGCATTAAAAGCCGTTGGTAAAATCAAACTTCAGTAAGTAGTTTTGAGAAGTTTATTTAGTTTTTTAAATCGAGAAAACAAACGAAGCGAAATCAGACATTCTGATTTCGCTTTTGTATTTTTCTTGAGGTCAATAGCTTCTCTCATCATCATTGTTTTAATATTTTTACTTCTTTATTTATGGAATGGGTCACTACCCATCTTAAAAATAACAGGTTTTAAGTTTTTTACCGATAGCAACTGGGACCCTACAGCAGATCAATACGGAGCTTTACCATTTATATATGGGACACTACTAACTGCTGTCGTCGCGTTATTAATTGCAACACCAATTGCTGTTAGCACGGCTCTGTTTCTGACAGAGATCGCTTCAAAAAAAATTGCTAAGCCTTTTGGATTTTTAATTGAAATGCTTTCGACAATACCAAGTGTTGTATATGGACTGTGGGGTATTTTCGTTTTAGCGCCATTTGTAAAAATTTATATTCAACCCCTATTTAATAACTACCTTGGATTCATTCCATTTTTTAAAGGTCCACCTTTTGGTATTGGTATTTTTTCAGCTAGTCTTATTTTGGCAGTCATGATTTTACCAACCATTACAGCGGTCTGCCGCGAAGTTTTTTTATCAATCCCAACAACATTACGCGAAGGTGTTTTTGCACTAGGTTCAACCCGATGGGAAATGATTAAAACGGCAGTTCTTGAAGCTGGTTTTTCTGGTATATTAGCTGCTATCGCACTCGGATTCGGTCGAGCTATGGGTGAGACCATGGCCGTGACAATGCTTATTGGTAATCGAGCCGATATCGCTTTTTCACTTTTTGCCCCCGGAGCAACAATGGCAAGTGTTATCGCCAATGAATCACCCGAAGCGACTTCTATGTTACACGTTTCATCTCTATCTGCTATTGGCCTAACCTTATTTATTGTTTCTCTTGCAGTGAGTGGGATTTCACGATTAATTACGCAATTAACCAAAAGAAGGTTGAGTAAATGAGTAGTCTTAATTCGGCACTGCATTCAACATTACGAAAACGCCGCTTCAAAAATAATTTGATGACGTTTGTGATTTATCTTTTTTCATTAATAGCCATAATACCATTATTTTTAGTTTTCTTTCATATCATTAAAAATGGATCTTCGTCTTTGAATTTAGATTTTTTTACACAACTACCGGCCCCTGTCGGTGAACCCGACGGAGGAATGGCCAATAGTATTGTCGGAAGTCTTATATTAATATCACTGGCGTCGATAATCGCAGTACCACTCGGCATTTTAGCTGGGCTTTATTTATCTGAATACACTGAGGATTATTTTGCCAGCGCCTTAAGATGGACTGTTGATCTACTTATGAGTATTCCATCTATTGTTGTCGGGCTATTTGTTTACACTTCGATTGTAGTTCCTCTTAAATCTTTTTCTGCACTAGCTGGATCTATAGCACTTTCAATTCTCATGCTGCCGATTGTGGCTAAAACAACTGAAGAGGTTTTAAAATTAACACCGACCCATATTCGCGAAGCTGGGCTTGCCTTAGGGTTATCTCGCTGGCGAGTGATTTTATTTGTCGTCCTCAGAGGAAAAAGTTCGGCTGTTCTAACAGGCGTTGTTTTAGCTTTGGGTCGCGTAGCAGGCGAAACTGCCCCATTACTCGTTACAGCATTTGGTAATCGCAACTGGCCTCAATCAATTTTTCAACCGACACCTTCACTTCCGGTACAAATTTATAATTATGCAATCAGCCCTTATGAAAATTGGCACAGACAAGCCTGGGCTGGAGCACTGACTTTAGTTACACTTATTTTTGTAATTAATATTTTAACCAGACTCATCTTTTCAAAAGATGGTTTAGACAAAAATCAATCATGACACCGCATTCAGAAAAACCACTTATTTCTATCGAACATTTAAACGCTTATTTTGGCGATAAACATATCGTCAAAGATGTTTCAATGACGATACCTGAAAAAAAAATTCTAGCAATCATTGGCCCTTCTGGTTGTGGTAAATCCACATTATTACGCTGCATTAATCGCTTACATGAAGAAAACTCAACGGCCAAAGTCACAGGTCGTATTTTTTTAAATCAACAAAATATACTAAACCGACAAACAGATCCAGTGGTTATTAGACAAAAAATTGGAATGGTTTTTCAAAAACCTTCAGCTTTCCCTGGATTGTCTATAGTTGAAAACGTAATTGCTGGTCGGCTACTTAAAGGCGAAAAGAAATCAAACCTGTTGGGGGTAGCCGAAACGGCACTCAAACAAGCATCTTTATGGGATGAAGTTAAAGAAAAACTCAATGCACCAGGAACAAGTCTTTCTGGTGGTCAACAGCAACGATTGTGTATAGCACGCGCACTTGCCGTTCAACCAGATGTTATCTTAATGGATGAACCAACTTCAGCTCTTGACCCAATTTCAGCAGCTCGTATAGAAGATCTCATCATTCAAATACAGGCCTTTACCACAGTCATAATTGTAACCCACAACCTTCAACAAGCTGCGCGTATATCAAACCAAACGGCATTCATGCATGCTGGACAACTCATCGAACTTAATAATACAGGCGAAATGTTCACTAATCCTCGTGAAAAAATGACTGAAGAATACATTACTGGTAAGTTTAGCTAAATTCTCGTAACTAAATTAAAGTTTTTTAATTATAATTGAACTGAATATACGGTTGTCTAACTTTGAGACAATCTCTGCCAATTGTTGGCAAATGCAGTCTAATCTGTGCTTAATAAGTAAAAAAACGTCATAAAACAATCTAAATTGGGAATCATTTTTGAATAAACCCTTGTGAAATAATTTTTATGTACGTTTTCGGAGGCTAAATGAGCTTTTCTCGTCAAATGCTGACTTTGCTTTTTGTTGTCCTGTCTTTTTTCAACGCAAACTCAACAGTATTCGCAGCAGAACAATGTGCGCAATTATTCACTTACAAAACATCTGGCCATGTTCGCTTAAATAAAGATTCAAAAAACATTCTTCTTAAAAAAGAGCAGCCTTTAAATGACAGAACGGCAACAGTTGAACTCTTAGCGAGATTTGCTGCGGATCATAAACTGCCATATCGTTGGCACGAGTTCGGTCCTGCTGATCGAAAAGTGAAACGCCTGGTGGTCGCCATTGATATTAATGATCAAAGTGTAATGAAAGCCTATCGCGAGCTATTTAACATTAATCAACAAACAATTAAGGGAGATAAAAACTCAGGAACATTAGTTATTGAACAAACTTGGGAAGATCCAAACAGACCTGAGCATTATGTCTATACATATATTCGAGCAAGTTCCGATGAAAACGAAAGTGTTTATAGATGGGGAAAAAAAGATCTTAATTGGACAACATCATTTCAATCAATTAAAGATAACGTACGCAATAAAAAAGGTTTAATTGGTTTCGGCCACCTTATTGAGTTAAACTCTGCCGAAGCTCAAAATGTTAAAATATTCTTGGATAACCCAGATCAACGTGGTCCATGTAAAAGTACAAACTGTGTTGCATGGTTAACCGGTACAGAACTTGGCAAAACAAGCAAAACAGCAACTGAAGAAGAAAGGCAATATTTATTTACAGAGCTGGGTATTTCTCGAACTATCGCGCCGTTTGAAATCTCGCGTCGATTGGTACATGCATCAAATGAACGTCACGGAGCCATGGTCGCTTTTGTTAATGGATCGCTTGGAATAGAATCTTTTAATAAAGAATTTGATCTCAATCTCATTCCTGAACCAAAAATTCCTTATGCTAACATTTTAAAAAATTACAAAACACCAAATCCTGCAGAGAATGCAATATCTCATATTCAAGATGGCGAAAAAATTTTTATACCAATAGCCGCTGGTGCAAGCCCAGAAGCTATAGATGCCTTAATTGAAAGATCACAAAAACTAGATCAAGGTATCGATGTACATATGCTTGTTAATGGGATAAGCGCACAAACTTTGCGTAAAGGTGTTGAAACAACTGATGGTAAATTCAGAGTTCATGCATTATTTTTAGGGGGCAATTTAAGAGAACTCCATAGAGAAAAAAAAGTTTCAGTTATTCCTGGAAATCTTTCTGATTTTACACGCATAATGAGAGATCAAACTCAAAATCAGTTTCATTATGATACGATTGTTGTTCGTGTATCACCAGCAAATGAACAAGGATTTCATAGTCTTGGACCTAATCATGACATGATAATGACTATTCTACGTGATCGACCAAATATTAAAATTATCGCTGAAGTTAACCCCAATATACCATTTACTCGAGGCGATAATATTATTCATCAATCAAAAATAACTGCAAAATTTAATTCAAAGACTGAGCTTGCGGGACCAACCACAATACCCGCAAACGAAGTTGATACAAAAATTGGAACTTATCTTGGCCAACTCATAGATTCGGGCGCTACTTTACAAATCGGTATTGGCAACATCTTTGGCGCTGTACCCGACGGTCTCAAGAAAGCTGGCAAGTCAAACATCAAAATTTCTACTGAAATGTTTGGTGATCATATGATGCAAATGATGAATGACGGTATTGCGACAACAGCAGAAGCTGGTTTTGCATTTGGCAGTGGCAATCTTTATAAATGGTTAAATAATAATGAAAAAGTCAAATTCGTGGCTACGGAGTATGTCAATTCACCAGGGCGTGTTGCACAAACTCAAAACTTTCATGCGGTTAACACCGCCCTGCAAGTGGATTTATTTGGACAGGTTAATGCGACTATGGGACCAGATGGCCGTATATCAAGCCCAGGTGGTCAAATTGAGTTTATGTCTGGTGCAGCTCGATCAGAAGGTGGTAAAGCAATTATTGCCATTCGTTCCACTGCAAAAAATGAGACTATTTCCTCAATTAGTTTAAATTTATATAAAGGTCCGATAACAACTCCACATGAAAGCGTTACTCACGTCGTTACTGAATACGGTATAGCTGAATTACGTGGAAAAAATGAACAACAACGCGCAATTTCATTGATTAATATTGCACATCCAAAATTTAGAAAACAACTTGCTGAAGAAGCTCTTGATGCAGGGATAATCACAGCACAAAATTTAAACCAGGTCATATTATGAAGCTCAAATCTAATATAATAGCTATTTTAAGTTTTATTTTATACATCAATACAACTGCACACGCACAAAATAAGTGTGTTGAAATTTTTCAAATACCCAACGCTATCATTTCACAACTTGAAAATTCTTCTGTAGCAATTGGATCAGTCGACATTTATGGAAAAAAAATCCCAACGATTCTTGTTAACAAACAATCTGTTGATTCGCTTAAAACTATTTACAACCAATCTATCGGAATAGTAGTCGCTCACCAAAAGGGTTACAAAAATGATCACGGTTTGTTACGTCTAGGCGATTATTTCATTGATCGTGATATTCCAGGATTTAGAAATCGCGGTGAAATTAACTCTACAGGTCTATCGTGGGCTCCAGTTAAAGAATACACACAATATACTTTTGGTAATCAAGGCAGTTATAATCGCGTTGAAGTTTTATTCGAGCTATCTCCATCAGAATACCAGGTCGCAATGATTTATCAAAAAATGCGTCGTGCCGCAATTATTCGACCTGATTTTACTTTTGGTGGTGATAATAATCCTAAAGATGTTAACAACCGCCTGAGTGATTGCGGTGAAATATGTTTTTCTTTTAGCACGGGCTCAGCAACGAGATCTCAAGAACAATCAATACGCAGAAAAATTCAATCATATAATATTACGCATGTTGATACATTCATGAAATCAGATGATATTATAGTGTACGTTAATTTAATCAAAAGCCATTTGCAAAATAGCGGTTTGAGCGGAATAGAATTACATCCAAATCTCAGTCACCGTTTTGAAACACCTATTTCAGTAAAAAATTTAAATTTGGATCAAAATGCACAAAATGATCTTTTAAATTGGATTATTGGACTGCAAATAACTATGGAATACAGACAACTACTAGAAAAACTTGAAATTAATAACTCTTCAGATTATTCAAGTGCAAGGAGCTCACGAGCGAGTGCCGTTTTGATTTATGACGGCAAGACATCAAAAGAAGACTTTTTAAAATCAGAATATAAATCCGAAGGTGTATTTTCAACTTGGACAAATAAAGGATTAACAATCATACAGGATGGTCAAACACAAGGTTGGGGCATTGATCGAATAGTCGATTTATTTAGGTAACTATACAGATAAATAATAATCCGCAACTTAAATGTTAGCTGAATAAGTAGCAGGTCTGTTTTTTAAAAATTCGATTTTGAGTTATACCCCTAAATGCTTGTGTTTTTTGATGTTTTTTTCAAGCGTGTGGGTTCGTCTCGCTTGACAAATGGTGCAGTCGGCAGGACTCGAACCTGCAACCTACCGGTTCGAAGCCGGGAATTCTATCCATTGAACTACGACTGCACTGTAAGGATTAACTATAGAACGTTTTTTAATGCTAAACTAATCATTTAACCAAATCAACTTATTCGGTAGCTCGTTGATGTCAGTTTCGTGGTTTTTTTGCGGATAGTGCTTAATTAAAAAACTTTTCATATACTGAATTGCATCAATTAAGCCTTTTTCGTGTTGGTTTTTCTTAAAGTTTTCCTGAAGAATTTTTAAAACAGCTTCAGATAACTCTACTTTACCTTCAAACGCTGAACGTGGATCAACGATGATTTGTATTCTTTTTTCAAGCAATGAAATATATAAAAGCATTCCATCATGGGCATTAGTCTGAAATATCTTTTTTTCGAAATAAACCTGTTGGGCTTTACGATAAACATTCATTTTTCTTATTTCTGGTAGTAAAAATAAGCGCACTACTAAGTCAAAGCGCACTAAAAACAGCGAAAATAGCAAACCAAAAATAATAGAAATCAGCCAATACTCAATGACGTTCAAAACAGTTAATGAGTATAAGTCAAATATATATATCAGATCAATCTTCACTAATGCGACCAACTGAAAAAGAAAGAACAATATCCAAACAACATGAGCCCTCGATGAAGATTTTTGAGCTATCACTGGTACAAGCTCGAAACTCACCTGTTTTTCAAAATCAGCGATTGCACTCTCTATGTTTTCGGTATTGATATTTAACTTACTCATAAACCTACCAATCCCCCGATGCGCCACCGCCGGCCGATGATCCACCCCCACCAGACCAACCGCCACCGGATCCATGTCCACCCCCACGACCAGCAGACAGTAAATTTAACAGTATCCAAATGGCAGTTGATGGACTAAATATAAGTATGACAAACCATAGGCCCACTAAAAAAATAATGATATAAATAAGTGGTATACCACCCTCTTCGCCATGAACTCTAGAGTTTGATTTTCTTTGAACTTTAAAAGATTGCACATCTTCTTCAGAAAAAGAATTTTGCAACCTAGGATCATTTAATATTTTATCTTTAAAGGAATTAACATTAAAAACTTCACCGGTGCTGTCCGTAAGCGCCGCTTCGCCAATAGCTTTGACCGCTAAAATAAAACCTAAATCATAATTTTGCGTACGAAACAATGGACGAATAACCTCAGAAATAATTCTTTTTGCCGTGATGTCCGGAATTGCACCCTCTAAACCACGTCCAACTTCAATTCGCATCTTGCGATCCTGAATGGAAGCTAAAATTAAAACTCCATTGTTCTTCCTAGCATCACCGAGTTTCCATTGATCAAAAATTTGAATGGCCACTTGTTCTATCGATTCCCCATTCAAACTAGGAATAATTAAAATTTGTGACTGAACAGTACCTTGTTGATTAGCATTACGTATTTCCGAATTTAGCTGTTGAATAGCAGACTGAGATAATAAACCCACTTGATCCACCACGGGACCTGTGAGCTTTGGCACTTCAAACCCATAACCAGGTAGCGCCGTTAAAACAACTAGCGCGACCTGGGCAATAAAATTTTTAAGCGATAAAATATCTCTCACTAAAATTTAACTTCTGGTGCTTTTTCGTTTTGTGTTTTTTCAGCCTCAGATACATCCCATTGAGGCATTTTTTCAAAATGATAAAATATCATGTTTGTAAAATTAGTCGGAGGCACAGTCACAAGATTATTAAAATTTTTGATGGTTTCAATATATCGATTACGAGCAACAGTAATACGATTTTCAGTACCCTCGAGCTGCGCTTGCAAATCTTGAAAGCTTCTATCTGCTTTAAGATTTGGATAATTCTCAGAAATTGACATTAATTTACCTAATGCCATAGATAAATCACCTTGCGATTTTCTATATTCTTGAAACTTTTCAGCTGTCATATTTTTAGGATCAATCTGTATTGACGTCGCGCGAGCGCGGGCACTAACAACTGCATCAAGCGTTTCTTTTTCATGTGAAGCATAACCTTTAACGACATTAACCAAATTTGGAATTAGATCCGCACGGCGTTTATACTGATTAGTGACCTCAGCAAGCGAAGCTTCGACTTCATTTTTTTGCTGTGGAATACTTTGTATACCACACGAAGACAAGAATAAACCTGTTAAAACTACGAGTAAAATTTTTTTCATGAATGATCTCCTGTCATTTACCTTTTAATATGATACTTATTTAATATATGGCAAGTCCTTGCCTGTGACCACCTAAAGAGATACCCTGTAACTCTATGCATCCAAACGATAAGACAAATCAAAATCAATACAATTCGCTAAATAAACCGGCATCTATAAAACACATCGATAATGAATTGTTTATCATTTTCAATAAAAGAACTGGATTTAGAACCCACAAAGTTAGCGATAATCAATTAGGCTTTGTTGAAGTTTTATCTGATAAATTAAAACTCAATTTATATGTTGTTCACCGTCTCGATAAAGAAACTTCTGGTTTGATTTTGTTTGCCAAAACAAAAGAGTCCGCAGCATTACTGGCTCAAAAATTTGAACAACATCAAATCCAAAAAACATATTTTTTTTTAACAGATCGTCAGTTTAATTTTACCGAAAAAACAGTTACAAGTCATATTGAAAAAAATGATAAAGTTTATCTTAATAATCCATCTAAACCTCATAACAGCGAAACACATTTAACTTATATAAAAAGTATCAACAATCAAATACATCTCTGGAAAGCTGAACCAGTTACTGGCAAACCACATCAAATACGTTTGCATGCAGAGCTTGTTGGCCTACCGATTCTGGGTGACACTGAACATGGTGGCTCAGATTTTTTTAGATTAGCACTACATGCTTCACAAATTGAATTCGAAATCGCTGAAAACAAATATAATTATAAAGCTGAATTGCCCTATTGCTTTCAATCTCAAATGAATAGCCTTGGCGAATTTGTTCGGTCTGAATTTTACGATTTAGAGCATATCTTGGATCTGCAACCGGATCAAACTTATCGCATTTATCACCGCAACAACCATGTTAATGATATCCGAATTGATTTTTACTCTGGAGTTATTTGGGTTTACTGGTACAAAGCTTCTACACCAACAGAACTTGATCTTCAATCACTTGACCAGTTTTGCAATGAGAAAAAATTTAAGTACGTCATCCGACACATGATCAATCGTGGGCAAGGTGTTGGTGGCAAAGAGCATCAGGATTTGTATTTCAAAGATGCTCCTGAGAAATGGATAGCAAAAGAAAATCAAATCCTGGTTGAGCTAAGACGTGACCAAGGTTTTTCACCAGGGTTATTTCTCGATCAACGCAATAATCGTCAGTACATTTTAAATCAATCTAAAAATAAAACTGTGCTTAATTTGTTTTCTTACACCTCTGCATTTTCTGTTGCAGCAGCATTAGGTCAAGCTCAAATCGTCACTACTGTTGATGCAAGCCCCAATTTTTTAAATTGGTCAAAAGAGAATTTTAAATTGAATCAAATTGAGCCGATAACTCAGGACAATGGAAAACCAAAATATGAATTTTTCGCTCAAGACAGTCTTTTATTTTTACAAGGCTCTATCAAAAGAAAGCGTCAATGGGATATAATCATTTGCGACCCACCGTCATTTGGCCGCACAAAAACAACAACTTGGAAAATTGAAAAGGACTTAGCTCAGCTGATTGAGCTCATGTGGAAATCACTAACAGTGGGTGGATTTATTTTATTTACATGTAATTTTGAAAAATGGTCATTAGAAGATATTAAAAAAGTATTTAATCAGACCCTGAAGGGGCAAAAATTTTCATTCGAAAATTTACCCATCTATGATTTAGACTTTGAGTTTCCTGATGCTTATGATAATTTGCTAAAAGGACTTATCGTCCGCAAAAAATGAGAACTTCTGTTCATCTAGTCGTCTTTTAGATTCATTATTCTGCTCATCATTACTGGTTCACTAAATGCATTACCTTTTATTATGAATAAAAACAATCAAACCATCTCAAAACAAATCATTCAAATTCTCTTTGTTATTTATTATGTGCTTAGCTTTAGCTATACTGTTCACGCTACTAACAGCTGTCAAACTCTATTCGCTGATAAGCTCTACCAACCAATTAAATTAAGCGAATTGTATTCTTCTGATACATTTTTAATGGGGCCAGCATTTCGCGAAATATTTAAAACTGATGCAAATAATAAAATTGACTACGCGAGAGCTGGTGCAATTTGGCAAGAAACTCTAAAAAATTTCTCGGAAGTTGATAAAAATAAAATCAAACGAGATCTGATGAGTAAAAAAATCCAAGGTTCTCGTTTTTACAACAATGATTTTATCTGGAGAATAGATTTACTCATTTTCAGTTTAGATCCAATGTTACTATCCCGTTGGGTTCTAGACACTGAAACGTTGCCTCGATCGTATAAGATGTCATGGCAGCTTGCTGTATTTATTCGATCGTATAATTTAGACTTGGCTTATAAAATGGCTAATCTCGCCATACAAAAATATCCGCAAGCCTTAAAAACACGAATAGCAACACCATTTAACTCAGAACTATCAGGGTTCATAGATATTCTACCGGGCAAACGCTCACTTATGGTCATGATTAAAGCGTTTCTTGGTTTACCGGAAAAAGTTGTTGCGCATACTCAAAATGGAAAAATCAACGCAAAATCTCTCATGAATGAAATAGAAAAATTTCAAGTGATAGTTGAAGATCAATTACAAGCCAAGCCAATTATCAACACTCAACAGCAATACGGTGTTATTAAAGAACTACAAAAAATAATTCAAGACTATAAAAAAACACAATCACTAAACCAAAACAATTTAGATTATTTAGTTCTCGATGGCAGTTTTGCGAATGGATTAGCCTTAACTGATCAATCTGATATTGACTTGGCTATTTACGACAAACCACTGAGACAATACGTGAATGACAATCTTATCGCCATACAAGAAAGACTACACAAAACTATGAAATCGCAAGGTTATGCAAATAACCCTCTCAGAATCGAAAATATCGCACAAATACATCCAGAACATTTCTCAACTCTATACTCAGATTTGAATTTTGGCTTTATTGGCACTTTATCATTTAAAATCTCAGCAAATAAAATAGAAGTCGTTGTTTACGATTATCAAAAAAGCACGCCACACAAAGTTGTATTTTCGACTTACGAAATTATTGAGTAATTAAAATCTAGCCACGATCAAGTATATCGCTTGCAGAGTCTAAAGTTCTTAACGCATATTCAGCTTTAAGAATTCCAATTTGCTCTGGAGTGACATCTTCATTTTTGCCAAGTTTGTGCAAACGCGTTTGATAAATTTGGTATAAGCACAGTGCCCCTGCAACAGAAATATTAAAACTTTGAACAAATCCAGGCATCGGGATAATGACTCGCTCATCTGCGGCTTCAAACATTTCTTTAGAGATACCTTGTTTTTCATTACCTAGCACTAAAGCCAAAGGTGTTGAAAAATCAATTTCATGAATTGGTTTTGAAGCTTCAAGCGAAGTCACACAAATACGTATTTTATTTTTTTTGAAATACTCGATAGCTTCTTTAGAAGATTTCCATTTTTTAGTTTCAACCCACTTGTCAGCACCTTGAGTGACTCTTTGTGAATTTTTAAATTTCTCTTGCGTCTCTATCACATGAAAATTTGAAAAACCAAGCCCCTCAGCTGTGCGCATAACAGCGCTAATATTACCACGATCATAGATGCTCTCTAGAACAACAGGAATTGAAAAACATCGCTTCGCTACGACATTTTCGATTTTGCGTTGTCTGTCTGGTGTCAATAAAGGCCAAATCTTAGTTAAAACATTTTCAACTGTAGCAAAATGGCCCGGCTTATATTCTATTTTTTCACTTAGAGGAAAGTGGTTTTGATAAATCACTGTTAAAAGCCCAATTTAGCTAAATCACGCGTAATATTTTTTTGGTGAGCTTCCAAAGTTCCACCACCAATTTCTAATAATTTTGAATCTCTCCAAAGTCTTTCAACAACATATTCCCCAACGTAACCGTAACCACCCAAAACCTGAATAGCACGGTCAGAGACATTCTTAGCCATCGTTGTTGCAACCAGCTTAACCCCATCAGAATCTAAACGATTACCCTCTTTAGTTAAATCAAGTTTACGAGCCGTATCGTATACATAAGCGGCCGCTGCTTTGTATTCAGCGTAAGAATCACCGATGTATTTTTGAATCTGGCCATAAAAATTTAATGGTTTGCCAAAAGCTTCACGTTCGATTGCGTACTTATTCATTATTTGAATCGATCGACGAGCAATACCTAAACTCATCGCTGCTAACCCAACACGTTCAATCTCAAGATTACGCATCATGTGATGCATTGAATCGCCCTCTTGACCAACAAGGCGGTCTGCAGGAATCACGCAATTTTCAAACACAAGCTCAGCTGTGTTTGAAGCCCGCATACCAAGCTTATCCATAATTTTTTGACCGACATAAAAACCAGGGTCATTTTTTTCAACGATAAAAGTTGAAATCAAAGCACGACCATTTTTTTCGCCTGTTTTTGCATAAACCCAAACCATGTCACAAGCTGTTTTATTATCATCAAGAGTTCCGTTAGTAATCCACATCTTACGGCCATTTAAAACGTATTTATCGCCCTTTAGAGTAGCTGTTGTTTTCATCCCCAAAACATCAGTTCCATAATCAGGCTCCGACATCGCCATCGCTCCAACAAATTCACCAGATGACAATTTCGGCAAATACTTTTGTTTTTGCGCTTCTGAGCCATTCACCGCTAAGTTATTAACGCACAATAATGAATGCGCCAAATAAGCCAGGCAAAAACCAGGATCACTGGCTGATAATTCTTCATGAACCAAACACACTGCTGAAGCATCTAAGCCAGCTCCACCGTAGTTTTCAGGCACAGTTAAACCGAGTAAACCAAGATCTCCTAATTTACGAAATAACGGTAAATTAAATTGTTCTTGCCGGTCAAAATTGTGCGCTTGCGGTTCAACTTCAGTTTGAACAAAAGATTTCAGTGTATCACGCAACATTTGATGCGTTTCTGACGGATTTGCTAAATCGAATTGTTTTATATCAACATTACTCATATAATTCCTCTCGAAGACTTCAATCGCTTGACTGTAACAAAGTTGTCAGGCGTGATAAAGGAAAATTAAGTTGTCTTTTATAGGATTTTGCTATGAAAACTGGAAATAAAGCCACTATTTTAGGCGTTGGTACCGAACTCACAACTGGTCAAATCGTCAATAAAAACGGCTCATGGATATCTGAAAAACTCATTCCGTATGGAATCGAAACTGCGGCTCACATTGTCGTACCTGATAACCGTGACTTGATTCTCACATCTTTAGATTACGCAGCAACTCAATCTGATTTTATTTTTGTCACGGGTGGCCTTGGACCAACAAGTGATGATTTCACACGTGATCTTATTAGTCAGTGGTCAGGTCAAAAACTTATTTTTGACGAGGCCTCTTGGGGACATGTTCAAGTACGCCTAACAAGTCGCGGATTTACCGTTAAAGATATTCAACGCCAACAGTGTTATTTCCCGAATGGCGCAAAAATTTTAACTAATTCGCAAGGCACTGCAAATGGTTTTCAAATGACTGTTGAATCTGCTCATGGCCCCAAAGAAGTTTTTGTTTTACCGGGACCGCCTCGTGAAATCGAAGCCATCTGGAATGATTCAATCGTTAAGTGGCTTTTTGTGAAAACGCAATTATTTGATAAAAAAATAACGCAATCATGGGATACTTTAGGCGTTGGCGAATCTGATGTGGCTGTTCTCGTTGAAAAATGCTTTGAAAACAAATGGTCCGATTTGCAATACGATTTGGGCTACCGCGTTCATTTACCTTATGTTGAAGTTAAATTTTCTTACATGAAATCACAAGAAAATTTTGCCAAAGCTATTACAGAAAAAATTGATACCGCACTTAAAGACATAACTATTTTGCGCCAATTTCAAGATATTGCGCAAATTTTTTCACATCTAACTTGCAAAGCTGATTTTGCATTTTACGACTTTGTGAGTGGTGGTTATCTGCATGGACGTCTTTCCTCACATTTAAAAAAATATACCAACTGGATGTGGAAAGAGTCTGCAACGGGTATCGATGCTGATTTTTTCAATGATGAAGAAAACTTTTTAGCGCTCTTGCCAAATAATGAAAGTAATCATAAAGCCATTATTATGTTTAATTATAACGGATCTAGCAAAAGTGTTGAAATAGAAGCCCCTATGACATCCCCCTTAATGACCGAAAGAAGAAAACAATACTTTGCCGAAATGGCCTTAATTCAGTTTGTGAGTAACTTTAAAATGTAGATTTTGTGACAACTGTGTCAAAAATCATACTGATCACTTGATCTCTGAAAAAAACTAGTGCTACCCTATCTTGGAATTATTTCGTTGAGTTATTTCAATTCAACGAGATTTTTTTTAATTTAACTTTTGTTAAAGCCTGTCTCAAGTTTTTCTAAATAGTCTGTCTCGATTATTTAGAGAAATACACAAGATTCGGTTCTGACAGAAGTCTACAAGGAGCAAAAATGCAAACACAAACAGAAGTTCAACCAAACTCTGCTATGAACGCCCGTCTAACAGCGTTCAAATCAGCAATACACACGAAAACAACGACAATGGAAAAAATTAAAGATCAATTTGGCAAAGAATCTCCAGTATCGGATTACTTTGGATGCATGACATTTGGCCTCGCTCAAATGCGCGAAAAACTGCCTAAGGATGCTTATGCGCATTTACTTAAAACTCTTGATCAAGGCAAAAAACTTCCAAAAGAAACAGCGGAAGCAGTCGCTTCGGCTGTTAAAGAATGGGCAGTAGCTAAAGGTGTTACGCACTTTTGTCACTGGTTTCAACCAATGACTGGAACAACAGCTGAAAAGCATGATGCCTTTATCTCGATTCAACATGCTAACCACTCTGAACTACGAGTTATCGAAAGATTCACTGGATCGCAATTGATTCAAGGCGAACCAGATGCTTCATCTTTTCCATCAGGTGGAATGAGATCAACTTTCGAAGCACGTGGTTACACAGCGTGGGATCCTTCATCACCATTATTTATTATCGAAGAAGCAAATGGCAAAACGCTTTGTATACCAACGGTATTTTTTGGTTATCATGGTCAAGCTCTTGATAATAAAACTCCACTTTTAAGATCAACTGAAGCCATCTCAAACGCAGGATGCGAATTTTTAAAACTCATCGGAGACGTTGATGTTAAGAAAATTCACACTACTCTGGGCGTTGAACAAGAGTATTTTTTAGTTGATAAAAACTTTGTTGCCATGAGACCTGACATCGTCATGACTGGCCGTACACTTCTTGGCTCCGCACCTGCTCGTGGTCAACAATTAGAAGATCACTATTTTGGCGCAATTCCATCACGTATTAAGCAGTATATGCAAGAAGTTGAGTTTGAACTTTATAAACTTGGTGTACCAATTAAAACGCGTCACAACGAAGTTGCACCAAGCCAATTCGAAGTTGCCCCTATTTTTGAAGATACTAATATTGCCTCTGACCACAATTTACTGACTATGGATGTCTTAAAACGTATTGCTTTAAAGCATGGACTGGTCTGTATTTTACATGAAAAACCATTTGCTGGAGTTAATGGTTCTGGTAAACACAACAATTGGTCAATGGCTAACGACAAAGGTGAAAATTTACTTGAACCAGGAAATACGCCACACCAAAATATTCGCTTCTTAGCTTGCTTAGCTGTTGTTTTAAAAGGTGTTTATGACAATTCTGCAGCACTACGTGCCGCAATTGCTTCACCGGGAAATGATCACCGCCTTGGTGCAAATGAAGCTCCACCTGCAATTATTTCAGTTTTTTTAGGTAGCTTACTTGAAGACATCTTAAATTCAATAGAAGGTGGCAAAGCACTTAAAGCGACAGATCAACAAATTATTGATCTTGGCGTTAACAAGATCCCGAATGTTTCTAAAGACTACACTGATCGCAACCGCACATCGCCATTTGCATTTACTGGCAATAAGTTTGAATTTCGAGCTGTTGGCTCAACACAAAATGTTGCTGTCCCAATGTCGATTTTAAATGCTGCTATCGCTAAAAGTTTTAACGAATGCACGGCTCGATTAAAAGAACTTTTGAAAAAGAAAAAACGTGACGAAGCCATTATGGAACTCGTTCGTCAAGTTGTTAAAGAAACAAAAAATATTCGTTTCAGCGGTAATGGTTATTCTGACGAATGGAAATCTGAAGCTAAAAAGCGTGGTTTGCCAATTTTGAGTAACTCTCCTGCAGCATTAGAAGTTTTCAAAGATAAAAAATTAATGCAATTTTTAGTTGAAACAAATGTTTTAACTCAAGAAGAAATTAATTCTCGCTACCATATTGCAGTAGAACGCTACGTAAAAACTCTTGATATCGAGCATCTGAGTTTGATCGAATTAGCCGAAACATATGTTGTTCCAGCAATCGAAAAGCAATTTGCTTTGTTAGCCCAAGCCCACGAAGCTATTCCTTCGAAGGCAACTGCTAAATTACACGAAGGACGCTTGGCAAATCTTGATAAAGTTTTCGGGCAAGTTTTAACAGAACTTGAGAAATTCAAAGCAATGGTTGAAAAATCTAAGAAATCCCATGATGAAGAAAAAAGAATGTGGGACATCGCTGACAATTTACAAACTCAAGCTGTGAAACTTAGAACTGCTTGTGATGAAGCAGAAAAATTAGTAGCTGACGATTTATGGCCACTACCTAAATATCGTGAAATGTTACTTGCTAATACGCTTGCTTAAGCGAACTTTGAAAGACTAAAAAAGGGAGATCAAGTTGATCTCCCTTTTTTAATGATTTAACTTGAGCATGCCGATGTTGTTCCACAATTCAAACACTTATAACAACCTGACTCCAAAACTGTATCACCACCACATATTCCACACTGAGGAAACAGACTATTGGCCTGTCTTACCCCTTTCTTCTGGTTGAGTGGTTGCACAAACTTACTCCCATCACGATATAAAGCAACGGCTTTTAATCCTAAACGCCAAGCTTTTATATAAATCTTAGAGACATCATCAACTGTCGCGTTTTCAGGAATATTAACTGTTTTCGATATAGCACCTGAAATAAAAGGTTGCACTGCAGACATCATATTTAAATGTGCATCTGCAGATAAAATATCTTGCCCGTTTCCAATAGTACCTGCTGCCGTAAAAAATATTTTTTGATGTTGAGGGTGCATTAATTCAAAAAAATTTTGACCCAATTGAATTCTATTTTTAATAGCGGTAATTGTTTGTTCGTCATACCCCAAATTTCGAATGACATACTCTACCGTCTGATTAACAAATTTTATTGTGTTCCCTCCAGTTAATTTTTTATACTTTATAAGAGAGTATTCTGGTTCTATCCCAGTTGTATCACAATCCATAACGAGACCTATAGTTCCTGTAGGCGCAATCACAGTAACTTGCGAATTACGATACCCATATATTTCTCCCCGCTGAATAACGTCATCCCAAAGATCATGACACAATATTTTTAGATCGACAGGAATCAACGACCAATCAACTTTCTTTAAATTTTCGCGATGTAAATTCATGACTTTTAACATAGATTTTTTATTTTTTTTAAAACCGCGAAATGAACCTTTTTTTTCGGCTATCTCAGAACTCGTATAGTAGGCCATACCGGTCATTAATGCTGAAATGACACTCGCCCATGCACAAGCCTGTGGACTGTCATAGGATAGACCCATACGCATAAAAACACTGCCAAGATTTGCAAATCCAAGCCCAAGAGGTCGATAATCATGTGAATTCTGGGCAATTTTTTCAGTTGGATAACTTGAATAATCCACCAAAGAATCTTGAGCTAATATAAATGTTTTTACTGCATGCAGAAAATCTTGAACTTGAAATTCAGATCCTCGAAAAAAATGAACCAAGTTAAGTGATGCTAAATTGCACGCTGAGTTATCAAGAAACATATATTCAGAACAAGGGTTGCTGGCCCTAATTGTATCTGTCATTGGACATGTATGATACTTTTGGATCGTCGATTCAAACTGAATACCCGGATCAGCACATGACCAAGCTGAATAACATAGGGATTCCCATAATTCAGAAGCTTTAACTTTTTTAATAACTTTTCCGTCAGTGCGAGCAGTTAATGCCCACATTTTCTTTTGAATAACAGAATTCATAAATTTATCAGACAGACGAACTGAATTATTTGCATTTTGACCAGAAATAGTGTGATAAGCCTCGCCATCAATATCTGCAGAATACCCAGATGCAATCAGAACTTTTGCTTTTTTTTCTTCTTTCATTTTCCATTCTATAAAATCAGAAATTTCAGGATGATCAACATCTAGACAAACCATTTTGGCAGCTCGTCTTGTAGTACCACCAGATTTGATCGCACCGGCGGATTTATCTAAAACTTCTAAAAATGAAATAAGCCCTGAACTTGTGCCACCTGTATGTAATTTTTCATATTTACTACGCAAAACTGAAAAATTTGTTCCTGATCCCGAACCGTATTTAAATAATTTAGCCTCTGTTTTTACAAGCTCAAAAATAGACTCTAAATTGTCATCTACCGACTGTATAAAACAAGCTGAACACTGCGGATTTCGATAAGCATCATGGACAACCTTGATTTTTTCAGTTTTAAGGTCATAAACATAATGCTGGCTATTGGATTTTAATTTATAAGCTTCATGCAAACCGCAGTTGAACCATACAGGTGAGTTAAAACTACCCGATTGATTTAATAAATGAAATTTAATTTCCGCTATAAATTCATTTAACTCTGATGCAGAATCAAAAATACTATTTTGTTGCGTGGCCGTCCTAATTCCCATCAAAACTCGATCCACGAGTTGCGTAATTGAGTTTTCTTTTTTTTCAGTTTTTCGAAAATATTTGCTAGCAGCTATATCAACTGCAGTTTGACTCCAATGAACAGGAACTTTAATTCCTTTCATTTTAAAAAGCGTCGAGCCATCCTTTGAAAGAATATGTGAGTTTACTTTTTTAAATTTAAACGCTTTTAACAAATGCGCTTTCAAAGGAAGAAAAAAAGGATCTTGTTGTTTATGGGAACGTTTTTTAGTTTTAATCTTGGCCATACTTAATTAGAATTGAAATATTGAACACAAACAATATAATTTGAATCAACCTAAAAACTCTATGCGCTAATGCAAATTCAATCTAGACAAAAAAAGAAAAGCCTGCTGAACTTATGTTAGATCATGAAATAACACATGACTTAGGAGGCTTTATGTTCACTCAGTTTTTACGACCTTTTGTTGTCGCGATCGGTTTAACATTGACTGCTAATTTTTCTTTTGCGCAGCTAGGCTCATTAGATATCGCCGTTGATTCACAAGGCTACTCAGCGCAAGGACGTCAGTATTATAACTTTGGCATTGTCTGGCTAAACACCCGACAGGCCGTGAGATACACTGTGACAAACACCGGCGATCAGCCACTCGTTTTTAAACAAGCTCGAATTTCGGGATCTGCTTTTGATGCTTACCACAATTGTTCAAAAGGCCTACAGCCACAAGAAAAATGTAGCTTCACTGTCACTTTTTGGCCTGCGTTTGAAGGACTGTATAGCGGTACATTCGTTTTAAGCTTTACTGAGGACCGTGTTATAGTCGATTTATGGGGCGAAGGACGTAGAATGTAATTTAACAAAGCCCAAGATGCTAAGCTTGGGCTAGCTTTAGAATTTAATTTATGTTATTATAAATCTTGTATGATACAGATTTCAGAAAACGCAGCTCGTAAGCTTGCATCCTTAAAACAAGAAGAAGGTCACCCTGAATCAGCTCCCCTACGTGTTGAAGTCAAAAAGGGTGGATGCTCTGGATTATCTTATAAAATGGATTTTAGTTCAGATCAGCGCCAAGGCGATCAGATATTTGAATCCAACGGACAAAGAATAATAGTCGATGGGCAAAGTTTGCTTTATCTCATTGGAATGACACTTGAATATTCGGGTGGACTCAATGGCAAAGGGTTTGTTTTTGATAACCCAAATGCGACAAAAAACTGTGGTTGTGGCTCTAGTTTCAACGTATAGATATCTTTAATTGACTTTACTAATAAATAAAACTACATTGAGTTTTGTCTTAACCATCTAGCTAATCTAGAAACCTCAACTGTATATAGCCTTGAATTAAGTTGTCTTATCTTCATCGAATAAACTTTTGACAGTCCTAAATTATTTTCACCCTAGTTCGTCGTTACAGGCTAAATAGCAAGAATGTGGATATATTGCTTTACTATTAAACACGAGACGTGAGAATCTCGCCACTCATTCAAATCAAAGGAACATATTGTGAATACCGAAAATACTGTGATACCAGCTTCGCCAGAATCTATCGATGGCGGACGATCTTCAAAACAAGAAGATACTGATTCAACAACAAATCTTGAAACTACAACTGAAAATATTAACGATTTTGCCGAATTTGCACTTTCTCCGGAAGTTCAAAAAGCTTTATCTAAACTTAAATTTACAAAAGCAACGCCAGTTCAAAAGGCTTGTATCCCTTACTTGCTTGACAACGATTCTGATATCGTGGCCCTTGCTAAAACTGGAACTGGTAAAACTGCCGCATTTGGTTTACCACTTGTTGAAAAGCTTTATCCGCAAAATGGCTTACAAGCTCTTGTGTTATGCCCAACGCGCGAACTTGCACAACAAGTTGCTTTAAATCTTAGAAACTTTGCTGAGTTTAAAAAATTAAAAGTAACAACTGTTGTCGGTGGGGAATCCTACGACAAACAAATTAGAGCTCTTAGTGCTAAACCTGAAATTTTAGTCAGCACGCCAGGTCGTTTAGTTGATCTTATGGAACAAAAAATAGTTAACTTACAAGATGTTAAGTATTTAGTGCTAGATGAAGCTGATGAAATGTTATCTTTTGGGTTTCAAGAAGCTCTTGAAACAATTTGGGATGCAACATCTAACCAAGATTTAAAAACTTGGTTGTTTTCAGCGACAATGTCAAAAATGATCCGTAACTTAGCTGGTAAGTATTTAAAAAGTGCTCACGAAGTTACATTAAATACAAAAGCAGAAAAAATCTTAGTTGATTCTTATGCTTGTGTCATATTCGAAGAAGACAAAGAAGATGCCTTATCTTTATTAATCAAAAATGAACCTGAGTTTTACGGTATTATTTTTGCGACAACTAAAAAACAAGTTGCTGAGTTAGAAATTAAATTACGTAGCTTAGGTCTTGATGTTGACAGCTTACACGGTGACAAAGTTCAAGCTGAGCGTACGCGCACAGTTGAACGTATGAAATCACGTCGCACTAAAATATTAGTTGCAACTGACGTCGCAGCTCGCGGCTTAGATATTCAAGATTTAACTCACGTTGTGAATTTTGAGATCCCATGGGATGTTGAAACTTATACTCACCGTATTGGCCGTACAGCACGTGCAGGTAAAGCTGGTACAGTTTGGACAATGGTAAAACCAAAAGAAAGTCCGAAACTTGCTAGATTTGAAAAAGCCTTGGGATTACAGTTTAAAAACTTAAGAATTCCTTTAGTTGAAGAAGTTCAAGTTGCGCAAAAAGTAAAATGGATCAAAGAAATCGCTCAAAGAAAAATGCGCGAAACTGATTTAGCTAAATTTGAAAAAGCAATAGCGGCTATTGATAATCCTGAATTAAAATTAGCTGAATTACCTGCTGATGCCAAAACATGGCTTATCAAAGCAATCGACTTTTTTGGTCAAGGCGAAGAACTTCGCATGAAGCAACCACGCGCTCTTGAATTACGTGCTCGCGGTGATTATAGCTCAAGTGATCGTGGTGGCGATTACGAACGTGGTAGTGAACGTCGCGGCGGCAGTGGTCGATCGTTTGGTGGTCGTGGCGGTGGTGGTTACTCACAACGTCGTGATCGTAGTGACAGATCGGATCGTGGTGATGAGCGCTCTAGTCGTGGCGAAGGCGGATATCGATCGAACGATCGTAAATCTGATGGCGGCTCTGGATCTCGCTGGGGATTTAACAAATCAAGCAGTGGATCAGGTTCTTCATCACGTGATGGAGGCAGCGGCTCTGGTGATTATTCTCGCGGATTTCGTGGAGGTCGCTCGGGGTCAGGTGGCGGTGGATCACGTAAATTTGGCGGAAATCGCAATCGCTCAGCTGAATAAAAATACTCTTCATACATTTTGTTAAAAATTAAAAAAGGCCTTTTAAGGCCTTTTTTAATTTGCGAACTGTTAAAACCTCATCCATTATCAGTTTAATGAAACACAATTTTTTCACAACCCTTATTTGAATTTGTATTTTGAGTCAGCTCTCACAAACAAAAACTTATTCTTTAGATTTAAAACCACATAGACAACAATACTCACCACAGAACTCTATTTTATCAGAAAAAATCAATTGGCATATTCGAAGCCTAAATTTAGCCACAATATGGCAGAAAACACGTGGAGCTGGAGTTACTATAGCCATCTTAGATACAGGTTTAAATGATCCCAATCAGATTTTAAGTTCAAAAATAATAGATCAAAAAAATTTTTTTAATTCTAAAAATAATGATACTCGTGATGTTTACGGGCACGGAACTTCGGTCACAGGAATAATCACAGGATTTGATCGACAGAATCTTAACTTTATCTCAATTGCGCCTGAATCAAATATTCTAATCGCAAAAGTCAGCGATGATCAGGGAACTACTCAATCTAAGGCGCTATCTGATGCTATCATTTGGGCTGCCGATCGTGGCGCTCGTATTGTCAGCGTGAGTTACTCAATCGTGGGTCTTGATCCTGAAATTGAAAAAGCAGCACAGTATTTATATTCAAAAGGTGGCCTAGTCGTTCATTCAACAGGTAATTCTGGAATTGAAATAAATCGAAAAAACTCAGCCTTTTTATTGGCTGTTGGCGCTTCAAATTTAGATTTCAAAAGAGCCAAGTTTTCTAACTATGGCGAGATATTAGATATTGTAGCTCCTGGTGTTGATCTTTATACATTATCCCACACAAATCAGTATACTTTTGAATCAGGCACTTCTTTTGCGACCCCACTAGTTTCTGCTATCTTGGCTTTAGCTATAAGCTGTAATCCACATATCTCTGTTACTGATCTTGTAGCTGCTACTTTTCAAACTCAGTCTGAGGCTAATCAATGCATTTGGAATAAAGAAATTGGTTGGGGTATTATCAATCCAAAAATATTGTTTGAGAACAAATTGTTTTCAGATTGCAAACTGAAATCTGATATGAGCTCCTTGTATTGAGCCATCAGTCGCAATGAGATTATTCGCAATTAATTGGCCACCATGAGATTCACAAATTCTTTTCATGATAACAGATCCCAACCCAAGAGAAAGTTTATTTTGATTTAATTGAACTGTTCCAATATAAGTTACTAATTTTTTAGTGTTTTTGCATAAACACATAATTTTATTTTAAATTTCAACTTAAAACCATAATTTGCTAAAATAACTTTAATGAGTAAAAAATTTAACCTTTTTATTGGAATAGATCAAACGGGTGCAACCAATAAAAACGGTAAACCTAAAAGCCTACCTGTTTGCTTGATTTACAAAAATATAATTTATCCAAACCTCTGGCTCTCTGACTTAAAATTCGAATCTCTGAGTCAGCTTATACAAAAAACGCTCAATATCAAAGTAGATCATCTTAACAGTCTTAGACCACTTATTCTAATAGATTCAGTTTTTACACTACCAAGCGAGTTAAAAATAACTCATCATCAATTAATGACAAGGTCCAACACATATAAATATAATAATAAATCTTTTGGTGCTGTGACAGCTTTTAATTTTTTTAATTCTTTTTTAATTCATGGTCTAACAGCTTTGCCTCAAAGAAAAATTGAACTTAAACTTAAAGCTAACTCTGTGTTTAAATTAAAACCTTTTCAAAGAAACATTGGATGCGGATCGTATCGAGTACTTAAAGAACTTTCTGCTGATCGCAATTGGTTTAAACTGTGGCCTGTCGATAAAAAACAAAATGCTTGGGCCACAATTGCTGAAGGATATCCGAGCTTTTACTGGAAAACGCTTTTCAATTTGAAAAATCGTCCACAAAAAAAATCGTTTAAATTCAAAAATACTATTTTTAATTTCAAAACTACAGATCATATGGATGCATTTGTGTTAGCAATAGCGGCTCAAAAATACAATAAACTCGTATGGCTAATACCCAATGCTATATCACAAAAAGAGGGCTGGGTTTTGGGTGTTACGTAATGCTCAAATCTTTAATATCACTCGTTTAATATCCTGAATTAGACATGGGCTTTAACCTGCTATGTAGTTACAAAATACGTCTGTGATTGAATTTTATACGCTCAATAAACAACTATTAAAAATATACATTAACTCATGTTGGCTCATTTTTAGCAAAAATGAATATACTGGAGAAATCAGGAACGTGATAAAGATTAAACTGTCAATACTTTTGACACTCATTTTAATAACTCAATTTTTACATGCTGGTACTCTTGAATGTACTGATTTGTTTAATCGAAGTCCTCAAAATTTACTGAGCATGCAATCACATTATATAGGTGAAAATCTAGGTCATTATTATGACAAATTGACAAAAAAATATTGGAAAGTTCACTACTTTTCAGATGCAGAACTTGAAAGCTTAACGCTAACTATTCGTGAATCTGCAATATACAACTTTAAAAAAGAAAAATACTCAACTGAATTTGATCCTGAACTTGGAACTTACAAAGAAGCCTTAGTCGTACTTACAGCAGAAAAAAAATTGCTTATATTACCTTATGAAGCTCGAGGTGTATACCATCACTCTTCCTTGAGTCGCGGACAAAAGGTTTTATTTGCTGGAACAATAACTATAGCCAACGGGCAAATTATTAGCCTGACTGATTTATCTGGTCATTACAAACCATCATTTGAATCTCTCATATATTTTATAAAACATCTTGAATCATATCATTTAGACTTAAGACAAACTCTTATTTCTGGATTCAATGTCTATCATAAAACTCGTCAACACTCATTAACATACAATGAGTTAAAAAAACTCTTTAAGTTTGATTTTAACGATTATTATTAACCTGCAAAATTGTCGTGCTAGTTAATAAAATTAAAGCTCCAACGGTTTGTATAGTATTAATTGGCTTGTTTAAAAAAATCCAATTAATTAAAATAGCACTCACTGGAAAAAAAAGTTCCGCTAACGCTACAACACGAGCAGATAAGCTTTGAACACCTTTATAATAGAAATACATTCCAATTAGTCCGGATAACAAAACCATCAAGAAAATTTTTGATACGTGATTAAAATCTAAGCTCCATGTTTGATCGGCACTTAAAAAGATCAATAAAACAAGCGCAATCAATCCATAAAAAAAACGTCCAAACATAATCTGTTCAACTGATAATTTCTCACGATCTAGTTTTTTACCAAAAACTGTTGAAGCACCCCAACTTACAACAGACAAAACGACTAAGCCATAGCCAAATAGCTGAGACTGATTCATCAAATTTTTTGAATTTTGAAATAAATTAATGCTATTGATAAGGTCAGTCCAAGAGATCAAAAGCGCACCAAAGATTGAGAGCAATCCCAACTTTAAAAAATGTTTTGGTATCGTTTCGTTTAAAACTAGTCGAGCTAGAATAATGGCAACGATTGGCTGTAGCTTTTGAAGAACAATAACAAGTGATGGATTAACAATAGAAAAAGCTTGCGTAAAAGCCAACGTACCTAGTGCCGAACCACAGCAGCCGATGATTAAAAAACTGAAAAAATGTTTTTTTAAAAAATCAACTTTTTGCTTTTTGATAAAAATAAAAATTAGAAAAATTAGTACTAATATTAGATGTTCAATGAAAACGATTTGACTGGCTTGAACACCTGAAAAAAGTAATGGATAACGAATGAGTGTATCGAGTGACCAAAAAATTGTAGCCAGCACAATAAAGAGCACACCCATACTGTTCCTATTTTTTATCAGTTGATTTATCTTTCTCAGTTAAGATCATAGTGTCTTGTTTTGCATGAATATCTTTTTGATCTTTAACTTTCACGCCTTTAATCTTTTTTTGCGATTCGGTTTTTGTTAGTTGTTCGGTTAAATCAACAGTAATCGAACCAAAACATCTAACCTGACAACTCAATCTTCGACCATCTAAATGATAACTTGTACCAATCAAATTCAGTTCAGCTTTTGTCGGTTCAGGAATTGAATCCATCCCTTCGACGATTTTAACTCTACATTCTGAGCATGACGGAACGCCATTGCAAATCGATTTAATTTTAATGCTATTTTCAGTTGCCAACTGCAGCAAGCTTTTCTGGGGATCGACTGGTATTTCAACACCTGAAGGTAAAAATTTAATTCTCATATTACATACCTTTAGTTTTTTAAAACTATTTAACTTTAATTTTGATAAACTTTTTCTTACCTGCTTTAAGGATTAACTCATCACCTGATTTCAGAGAAAGTTTCAACTTAGCATCAGAGACTTTTTCCTGATTAATACTAACACCGCCACCTTGTATCAGTCGTGTCGCTTCACTATTTGAAGTTGCAAACGCAACCTTGGTCAACATCTGTACAATTCCAATCTCTTGAGGATCAAAATCAGATTCTTCAATTTGATCAGGCAAACCTTTATCGACAAAAATTCTATTAAATTCATCAACTGCACTTTGAGCTGCAGCTTGCGAGTGAAAACGTGCGACCAAAAATTTAGCTAAATTCACTTTAACTTCACGTGGATGCTTTAGACCTGATGCTACATCTGCTTTAAGCTGCAAAACTTCTTGCGGACGCATATCTGTCAATAGCTCATAGTAGCGAAACATTAATTCATCAGATACACGCATTGTTTTACCGAATATATCTTTAGGGCTTTCGTTAACTCCAATGTAATTGTCTAAAGACTTAGACATTTTATTAACACCATCAAGTCCTTCTAAAATCGGCATCGTCAATATACACTGTTGTTCTTGACCATATGATTGCTGTAAATCACGACCAACAAGTAAATTGAACTTTTGATCAGTACCCCCCAGCTCTAAATCAGTTTGCAAAGCAACTGAATCATAACCCTGACATAATGGATATAAAAATTCATGAATTGAAATCGGTGTACCTGATTTGTAACGTTTAGTAAAATCGTCACGTTCAAGCATTCGAGCTACTGTGTACTGCGCCGATAACTTAATAAAATCTATCGATGTTAATTTTAATAACCAGGAAGAGTTATAAACAATCTCTGTTTTATCTGGATCTAAAATTTTAAAGATTTGCTCGGCATATGACTTAGCATTTGCATCGATTTCCTCACGAGATAAAATAGGTCTGGTCGTATTTTTACCAGTTGGGTCACCAATTAAGGCCGTAAAGTCACCGATCAGAAACTGAATATGATGACCTAAATCTTGCAAAACTTTAAGTTTATTAATAACAACCGTGTGACCCAAATGAATATCAGGTCTATTTGGGTCAGCGCCTAATTTAATCTTAAGCGGTTTTTTTTGAGCAGCACTTTTACGCAACTTCTTTAAAAAATCCTGATCCGATATAAAATCAACAGTTCCAAACTTAATAATTTCAAGTTGTTCTTCTGCTGGTAAAAATTGATGACTCATTTTTCAATCCTTGATCTTCAAAAACCTTAGCGAGCAATTTCTACAGCTCTTGATTCACGCACAACTGTGACTCGAACAGCTCCAGCATGTGGCATTTCACGCTCAATTTTCTTAACAATGTCACGCGCAAGTACGACTGTTTGATCATCCGTTACACGTGAACTTTCAACAAGAACACGCATTTCACGACCTGCTTGAACTGCGACAGACTTAATGACCCCGTCAAATGAATTCGCAATACTCTCTAAATCTTTTAAGCGATTGACGAAACTATCCATTTGCGGACGACGAGCACCTGGACGAGCGTTTGATAAAATATTTGCAGAGTGAACAATCCAAGCAAGTACTGATGTATGTTTATCTTCATCATGATGGGCTTGAATAGCATGACAAACTTCTTCTGATTCACCAAATTTTTTAGCTAATTCAGCACCAACAGAGGCATGATGACCTTCCATCGTGTGATCTGCAGCTAATCCTATGTCATGTAATAAGCCGGCTCGTTTTGCAAGTTTAACATTGTAACCAAGCTCTGAAGCCAACAAACCAGAAATGTAAGAAACTTCCATCGAGTGATTTAAAGCATTTTGAGCATGCGTATTTCTGTATTTTAGAGCGCCCAAGTATTTAACCAGTTCACCGTGTAGACCAGTAACACCAAGTTCAACTACGGCTTTATCGCCTTCTTCTTTCATGGATTTTTGCAACTCGATTTTTTGTTTTTCAACAACTTCTTCGATACGTGCCGGATGAACACGACCATCTTCCATTAATTTATCAATGGTCCGACGAGCTAATTCACGACGAATCGGATCAAACCCTGAAATGACAATTGTTTCAGGCGTATCATCTACAATCAAATCAACACCACAAAGCGCTTCCAATGTTCGAATATTACGACCTTCACGACCAATGATTTTACCTTTCATCTCATCTGAAGTTAAACTCATCACTGAAACTGTTCTCTCTGAAGTGTATTCTGATGCAAATCTCGCTAGCGCACGTGCGATAACTTGTCTCGATTTTTTATCAGCTTCTTTGTGGGCTTGTTCTTCAATTTCAGCAATTTTGCTTGCGGCTTCATTTTTCGCTGTTTCTTCTAAGACTTGAAAAAGTTCACGTTTAGCTTGTTCTTGCGACATTCCAGCTACATTTTCTAATTTACTTTGTACAAATTTGATCTGTTCTTGAGTTGATTTTTCAAGTTCTTTTAATCGCGATTCTGAAATATTAATACGCTCTTGACGATCCTTAAGCGATCTTTCGAATTTTTCATTTTCTTCAACTCTTTGCCGATGTTGATCTTCGATTTCTTTTAAACGTCTTTCTAATTGCGACTCTTTATTTTTTAATTGCGCTTTTTGTTTATTAATTTCTGTTTCAACATTTTTACGTGCTTTTGTTTCAAAATCTTTAGACTTCGTTTCTGAGTCTTTTTTAATTTTTGCAGCTTCAGATTTTGCTTTATTTATAATTTTATCAGCTTCTGATTTCGCTGTTTTTTTTGTGTTTGATTCATGAATGCGATAAGCTGCAAATACCGCAAAGGCTCCAACAATAAGTCCGACAACGGCAGATATAACCAGTTCCATTATTTAGAATTCTCCTGTTTGTGAATTTTATCAATTTTATATACTTGTTTTTCGGTAATAACATAATCCATACACAAATCATGTGATTCATATGGCACATTATTTAAAAAATTAATTTCATAACAAAGTCCAATCTTAGGACCTTGGAACTTCTGAAACGACTTGTCGTAATACCCCATACCACGACCTAGACGATGACCAGATTTATTAAACGCTAAGCCAGGTATAATTAGACCCGCAATATCCTTTATTTCAATTTTTTGACCAACAACCGGCTCACGAACGCATAAAGAGGAAACTCTCCATTGCTCTACATTTGAGTAAAACTGCAAAGTATCATCTTGAGTTAATGGATAGGCTATCTGCAAATGCGGCTCTAAGACAGTCTCTATAACTTCGAAATTGACTTGCGGCTCAGTTCCCAGCGCTTGATAAGAACCCCAGATTTGAGATTTTTGTTGGTTGATAAAGTCATTATTTTTTAAAAAATGAATCAGGTTTAATTGAATACTTAATGAATGCGCTTGTACGGTCTCAGGAGACATGACCATAATTTGATTTTTAATAAATTTTCTAAAATCTTTTTTTAAAGATTTATAATCAATAGCATTCACGTAGGGGCTCCAAAACAAAATTTAATTCAAGTTTGTTTTGTTAGCTTTAGTATTTTCAATTTCTTGAGCCAATTTTAAGGCCTTATTTTCAAGTTTAGTCAGTTCATCCTGAGCGCGTCTTTTCAAAAGAATCATTTCTTCCGCAATATTGAGAGAAGCTAGTACGGCTGCATTTTGAAATGAAGAATTTTTTGTAACTTTGAGTGCCTCTGTAACTTTGTGATTAACGTATTCAATCAACTGATTGAGCGTTTCATCATCATGAGATGATTTGATTTTATATGGGACTCCTGCAATTTTAAAATCAATTGTTTTACTCACTCTAAATCTCGCTATTTATCGCTCTAAAGCTCTTACTGAACTATTTCCTACTAAACACTCATTTACTTTTAATAAACTAGTGTTCTGAACTTGAAATTTAAAAATTCCAAAGTTAACAATAACTTACATTCAGTATAGAGGTATTCAGAACCCACACACAAGACATTTTCTTGATATTTTACGATCTAATTTTCGAGCAAAAACAAACCTCACTCGCAGACTTTTTTTCGCAGCTAAGCTCTTGCTTATCTTTTGAGATAATCGCTCTTAGCTTAGTGATTTCACCCGCACGCACACTATATTCTATAACAAGACCATTTTCTCTTTTTTCAGTATAATCAGCCCACTCTTCTTGTATTCGCGTGTTTAATGTCATCTGCTTAATCTTACCACGAACTGTTGTTAACTTATGCTTCGCATCAATTGATTTTGGTTGCGCCGTACCATCCTCATCAATTCGAAACCAAGTTATTTTATTCTGGCTAACCTTTAATTTATATATTTCATCATTAGCTTTATAAATAACCTCAGCCGCATTGGTTATTTCATTTAATAAAATAAATTGTCTATCAAGGGATGCATACAAATTTTTAAATGAATCAATTTTTTTTAAGTTCTTTAATTGTGGAAAACACTTACTAATTTGATCCTGCAAAACAGACATCTCTTGTTGCTTATTGATTTTAACAGACTTCGGACCAGCAATAAGATTATCAATAATATCATCGTCGATACGAGATGCTTGGCTGCTAACCACTCCACACATCAATAAAGACACTAAAAAAATGCTTAAACCAAACATAAAGCTCATCAAAATAAACCAAATCCTTATTCTAACCTAAAATGGACTCAATATATTCTTGGGGCTCGAATACTTTTAAATCACCGATTTTTTCACCTAAACCGACTAACCGAATAGGTTTTGCTAGCTGATCAACAACACCAAGAGCAACGCCACCCTTAGCTGTACCATCCATTTTCGTTAAAATGATCCCTGTGATTTCTAAGGCTTTATTAAATTCTTGAGCTTGATTTAAGGCATTTTGTCCAGAATTAGCATCTAACACAATCCAAGTTTCATGAGGAGCATCAGCTATCACTTTACTCATGACACGTTTAACTTTTTTAAGTTCATCCATAAGGTGAGCTTGTGTGTGCAACCGGCCTGCGGTATCTAAAATAACATAATCATAACTCTGAGCTTTAGCTTTACTAACGGCATCGAATGCCACAGCCGCAGGATCAGTCACATGATCAGGCCAAAAGATTTCAACATGGCCCTTGGATGAAGCCGCGCGATCTGTCCAGACTTTAAGTTGTCCACCAGCTGCAGCTCTAAATGTATCACCAGCGGCAACTAAAACTTTAAACCCTTGATTCGCTAATTGCGCTGTCATTTTACCAATCGATGTTGTCTTGCCAGCACCATTAACACCAACAACCATCAATACAATAGGTTCATTTTGCTTACTTGGTAACAATTCTGAAACTAATTTACTATTTTTTTGTGATTCATGTATTTGAATCAGTATATCTTGCATTTGTTTAGCTAATGCATTTTTAACTTTATCAAGATTAGCCATATCCGAAGAGGATAATTCTTGCTCAACTTGTGATAATAATTTTTGAACTGTTTTAGGTCCTAAGTCACTTGTATAAAGAACTTCTTCGATTTCTTCGATGACTTTTTTCTTATCTTGATTTGAAAAAGCAGATTTAATTCGTCCAAAAAAACTTTCATTTGTCTTTTTCAAAGCTTTTTCAATTGTTGCCGTCGAATTGAATTCATCTTCAGTCGAATAAACAACAGTCGATGCTGGTTGTGTTAAAGATTGAATTTGTTCAGCTACAATTGGCTTTTCACTCAGCGGCGGGTTTGATTCAGGGTTTGATTTTGACTCAACTTTTGGTTTTTTCTTAAGTAAAGATAAACCAATTGGAACAAAAATCGCCAAAACTAATAAAGCAATGGCGATCAACAAATAATCTAATTGTGTGGCATGTGAGTTTGACATAAGGCTTATCTTATATCAGATAAGCTCACAGATACCATAGTAGAAACTCCGCGTTCTTGCATTGTTACACCGTATAATTTTTGCGCAACTTCCATCGTGTGCTTATTGTGTGTTACGACAATAATTTGTGAACGCTTAGCCATCTCACGAACAAGGTCGTTGAAACGGAAAACATTGGCATCATCAAGTGGAGCATCAACCTCATCCAGTAAACAATATGGTGATGGCTTAACTAAGAAGATCGAGAAAACCAGTGCAACAGCTGTTAAGGCTTTTTCACCACCCGACATTAAAGAAACGTTTTGCATTTTCTTGCCTGGAGGCTTAGCGATAATCTCAATACCCATTTCGCCTTTTTCTTCGTCTTCAACGATTTGAAGCATAGCCTCACCGCCGCCGAATAAAACTGGAAATACTTTTTGGAATCTTTCGTTAACAAGATCAAATGTCTCTTTAAAACGTTTTGAGCAGATCTTATTAATACGATCAATAACTTTACGTAACTGTTCTTTGGCCTCAACAAGGTCGTTATGTTGTTTAGTTAAAAATTCATAACGCTCTTGTGTTTCTGAAAACTCAGCAATAGCTGATAGATTGACTTCACCAATTTTAGCTAGCTTTTCACGTAAATCTTTTAATTCAGCATCAGCTTCAAATGGGTTACCTTCACGATCAGCGTATTTTTCAATGACATCTGGTAAGTTAACCATGTACTTTTCACGAGTTTGATCGATCAAATACTGCTCTTTCATTTTAGCTTGCTCAAGTTTTAACTGAGCATCATTCATTCTGGCTAAACGATCGTTTCTTTCACGTTGTGAACGATTAACTTTTTCGTCTAACTCGCGAATATGTGCAGTCTCAATTTCAAATTGATTTTTGAATTGAGCGACTTCTAAGCGTTTAGCTTCGATGTCAGCCACCATTCTTTCAAAATCAATTTTAGCTTGCTCTAAAACGTATGACCCTTCAGTCATTTGAGAAGAATAACCTTCAGCTTCTTCAGTCATACGGTTTAATTGATGGCTAAGTTCGTTAACTTGTCTTGTCACCATTTCAAGTTGACGTAATAAACCTTGGTACTCTTGAGATTTAGATGCAGATCTAATTTGCAAGTCAGTCACTTCAGCTTGTTGAGCTTCAAAGCCGTCTTTCATGGCATCAAATTCTGAAGTTAATTCTTGAATGCTTGATTCAAGTTCAACTTTTTGCGTTCTCAAAGTGATTAAGTTTTCAGACATTTCGTTGATTTTTTCATCTAACATTGAAAGCTGTTCAGTTAATCTGCGAACTTCTTTTTCTTGTCTTTCAACTGCATTTTGCGCTTGTGCAAGTTCATTATCTGCACGCTCTAAATCTTTACGTAATTCAGTGACTTTAATTTCTTGCTCGATACGTCGTTTTTGAGCGCCTTCAAAATCTGTCAGAATATTGGCCAACTGCTCTTCTGTTTTTTTAAGCGCTTGTGTTGCTAATGCTAATTTACCAGCCCACTCATTTTTCTTGTCAGTTAATTCTTTAATTTCACGACGACGTTTTAACACACCAGACTCTGCTGACTCACGAGAACCACCAGTTAACACACCATCAGCTGATAATGTATCACCATCAGCAGTGACAAATGTCCAACCAGCATAATTTGGTCTTAAATGCAGTGCTGTACGAATTGAATCAACAATCGCAACGCCTGATAAAATATTTTCAACTGAACTTGAAAACTCAGCTTTTGATTGCACAACTTTATTTAACAATCCAACAACACCAGCTTCATTTTCTGGATTACCTTGCGGAGTTAAAACTTTTTCACCTTGAGCTGCAAAAAAGCTCGAACGACCAGTATTGTTAGATTTTAAGTACTCGACAGCTTCTAATGCTGTTTCTTTTTTATTTGATAACAACATTTGAAGTTTAGTCCCTAAAGCAGCTTCCATAGCCACTTCAAACTCAGAAGGAACTTCAACAACTTCAGATACTGGATGAAATGATTCAGAAACTGATCCATCAGCATGAGCTTGTTGCGATTTTGTTTTAGACCAAAGCATAACTTGCTTAACGCCCTCTTCAAAACCTTCGAAATTTGAATGCAAATTTTCTAAACCGTACAAACGAGAAGCAACTTCATTCAAATTGTCTTTAAATTCTTGAACTTCGGCCTGTTTCGTCTGAACTGACTCAGTTAAGATTTTTTTATTAGCTTCGAACGATTCAACATCATTAGACAAATCAAGTTGTAATTGTCTTTCTTTATCAAGTTCATTTGTAACTTTACGACGACGTGATTCAAATTCGTGATGAGTTTCACGTAATTCGTTTAACTTCAACTCTTCATCAGCTAAACGATCTGCAACTTCAGATCTTGATCCGTTAGCTGAGTTCAAGCGCGCATCAATTTGTGATTCAGTTTGCCCTAAAGCAAATTGCTCGCGACGTTTTGTTGTTAATTCTTCGTCGATTTCTGAATAACGTTTTTGATTTGCTGAAAATGCGTTCGCTTTAGTTAAAGATTCTTCTGCTAAATATTCAGATTCAGCTTTAAGCTCATCAACCTGAGCCTGTAATTGTTCTTGATCACGAGACAACAAATCATAACGAGCTTGTTGCTCATTTAAAATTGAACCCGTCATTTGTTCGTTACGTTTAGCTTGCTCAAGGTTGAATCTTAATTCTTGAATTTCTAATTCTTTTTTCTGAACCGAAGCTTGGTGGTTGTAAAAATCTTGTTGTTTGTCTTCAACAGCTTTTTCTTGTTCTAGAATTGTTAACTTTAAAGTCTCTAATTCTGATTGCATCGATGCTAAGTCAGCTTCGCTGCCTACTTCAAGTGATTGAGCTTCGTCAAAGATTTTTTGCGCTTCATCAGCTGCGCGTTTTAATTCAACATACTGAGCTGATGATAACCACAATTCAAGATCTTCAATTTGTGTTTTGATATTTTTATAACGTTCAGCACGTTGCGCTTGGCGCTGTAAAGAATCGATTTGGCGTTTTAACTCACCAATAATGTCTTGCAAACGAACTAAGTTTTGATCTGTCGCTTGTAATTTTCTTTGTGATTCTTTTTTACGAGCCTTGAACTTTGTAATACCCGCAGCTTCTTCAATAAGCATACGGCGATCTTCTGGTTTAGAAGTAATAATTTTACCGATCATTCCTTGGGCGATAATCGAAAAACCTTTTGAACCAGCACCTGTGTCCATGAAAATTTCCTGAACATCTTTTAAACGAGCAGCTTCTTTGTTAATGAAATATTCACCTTCGCCGTTTCTGTGTAAACGACGAGTCACCATAATTTCAGAGTGTTTTAAATATTTAGCTGGAAATGGTCCGCCATCATTTTCAAGTGTTAATGAAACTTCGCACATGCCAAGCGGAGCGTAACCTTCTGAACCACCGAAAATAACATCAGTCATTTGTGACGCACGTAAATCTTTAGCTGATTGGTCACCCATGACCCACATCAACGCATCAACGATATTTGATTTTCCGCAACCATTCGGTCCAACGATACCCGTAATACCCGCATCAAATTGGATAACTGTACGGTCTTTAAATGATTTAAACCCGATAAGTTCTAGTTTTTTAATTCTCAAAGCACAACTCCTTGCTTAGAATTCAGAATGAATACAATAAAATAACACAGTATATAACTGTCCTTTGGTCCAGTAAGTGAGTCAATCATGAAAAGCCCGTTCGGCTTAAGAAAATGATAAAAATGCGCAATGTGTTAAGTTAATTTTTATGCAGATTTTGTTGTCTGCTGATGTTTTGGGTAAGTAGGATCGAAAGTTATGAAGTTGATTGAAGCTTGGGGTGATGAAATAAAAATAATTTTCGCAAAAGTCCGGTCGAAAAATATCAATGAACTAGAATGATTTTTTCTTTCTCAAAACTAGCAATACGCCACTTAAATATAGTTAGATATAGATTCAGCAAAATCAAGGTTTAATGGTTTATTATTCTAAATCACGATAATAAAAAATCAGTTATTTTTTCGTAAATTACTAACCAATAAAAAATACTAATTAAACAACATCTCACAAGATAGAATGACGCGTGATCGTTTTTTTGCAAAACTCATGCTTTGTAAAAATGCTTCGACTTTTTGATTTTGTCGATAAAGAACATCAATTGTTTTATCAGATTCTAAAAAATTAACAATGCGGTCAGAACTTAAAAGTGCCACTAAACCTAAACCACCACTAACGATCAAAGTCATCATTGGAGAGTATCCGTAAACACCAGGCTGTAACACTTGACTCATACTAGCTAATTGAGCCAGTAAAATAACACGAAAATTAGTCAACCTTCTAAGCATGATAACTGATTTAGGATATTTACTCATATCCACAGAAGCTGAAAGTTCTGACCAAGAAAACTGAGTCATTGTAGCTAAAGCTGAAATACCTACAGCTGAAAACCAAAAATTCGAAGTCGATACTGCATCCAATAAATGATCCATTGACATTAATGAAACACGAGTCGTCTGAACAAAAGAACTTAAAGCAAAATTAGCCACGTATTGTGAAATGACTGTAGCTGTTTTATCTGAATGTTTCCAATTGATGTTAAATCGGCTTAATGTATTAAAGACTTTTTCTTTAAGAGGTCGAACAGTTGCAGGCCACAAATCTGGATTAACCCCAAATGTCGCACACAATAATAAATTAAAAGTCACTAATGACGACTTTTGATGAACATCTAATGCACTTGAATGGATCCAGTAAAAAGAGTCTATTCCTACACTAATGAGAGCAACTGTTAATCCAATTTTATCATACTTAATATTATTTTTAACTTTACCCGAATGATAATCAATAAATTGGTTAAATTTTGATTTTGCATTTGTTAATAATCCGAACGGAAGAACTTTAGTTCCGTGAATACTCTTTGCAGAAGATTCTACACTTGCTTTAAAGACTTGTTCATCATCAGTACTAATAACAGTGTCAAACTTTTGCTGCGTATTTTCGATAAAATTTTGAATTTCATCTCGTGAAGATTCACCAACATCACTGACCACAATTCTAACTAACTCAGAACCAATTTTTTGTTCGACAATCATCTGCGGATTTTGATCGATAGCTTGCTGAACTGAACCCTGTAAAGATGGTTGGGTATGATGACTCGTATCATCATTCTTTAAAGCAAATGCCGTTTGAGATGTTAAAGCAAAAACTAAAAACATCCATCGCAGCCGACTGAATACAAATATTGAATAAGGACCAATCAAACTCATCATCTACAAACCACACTTCAGTAAGAGTCAATGTTGTTGTTGTGTTATAACATAGAAATAGATGACAATGTTAAATTCGATGTTCCTCTATAGATCAGATGACTGATCTCTGCAAAAAATTCCAAAGTGTCAATACTTTTGACACTTTGGAATTGACACTTTCAAACCTTACACCGTTTAAATATTATTAAATCAGAGATAAATTATTTTAATTACTAGATTTTTGAACGCGTCGATAGCCATCAGCCCAATTCACTAACGCCGACGGCTTCTTAGTTTGGACATAAACTTTACCCTGACCACGAAAACGACAGACAAACCCTTCACCACTAAAAAAGAGAGATTTATATCCACCTAATTTAATGATGTCGTAATCAAGACCATCCGTAAACGCCACGAGATGACCATTATCAATTAAGATTTCGTCTTGAACATCAAGCTCTGTCAAGGCTCCGTAGCCATTAAACCAAACATCACCAAGACCACTCATTTTAACTAAAAACCAACCTGCCCCAGAAAGAAGACCTGCGGACAATTTTTGAAATTTAGTTTCATAATTCAATCCTTCTGTGTGCGCGACATAAGAGCTTGAAGACAAATAAACAGTTTGATTTTGTAAATGGATATGACCTATATCACCATTTGGCCCAGGGGCAATAGTCACTTCACCATCTACACCATCAGCTTTAAATTCTGATAAAAACAAAGACTCACCTGTAAAAAAACGACGAAATCCACCTTTAAATTGAGACGACATTTTTATATTCGAACTCATCGATGCCATCGCACTTGCTTCAACAAATAATTTTTGTCCTCGAGGAACTTGGACTGTTAACCATGCAAAATCAGGCTTGTGTTCAATATTAAAATTCATAAAAAACCTCTTAGTTACTTTTTGGTCTTAAATACGGAGTTAATAAACTTCCGTACTGTGATGGATTATGTGATTGACACCAAACTGTGCCCCTCCCCTTAAAGCGACAAACAAAACCTTCACCGCTCATAAAGGAATCAAGCCACGTTGATGAGGCCTTTGAAATTGTAAAACTTAAAGTTTCCTCAAAAGCAACGATATGACCAGTATCAACAATATATTCACCTTCAACTTGAATAGGGTATATAAAACCAAAACTACTTAATAAAATTTCGCCATGACCATGAGCTTTAATCCAAAATAAACTCTCACCAGAAAAAATACTTTTCAAGCCTTGCCATTCTAAATCAATCGCAACATCAGAATCACAAGCCACAAAAGCCCCGCCAGCAACGATGATTTTCTGACCAGTTAGCTGATGAACCATCATATCACCCGGCAAAGCAGAACATAACCAAACCTGCGATGCTTGTTGCGCTTGATAGTGATTCATAAAAAAACTTTCACCACTTAAAAGTCTTTTTAAACCCGCCATAACACCACCACCTTTTTTTTGATGTGTGGTTGTGTTGACATTCACTGGACCTTTCAATGCCATCAATGCCCCGCCTTCAGAGACCAAAGTTTCTCCTGCCGGTAAGTGACAAATAGCAATTGTTGAAGAGGGCCTATGTTGCAACTCAAAACTCATTTTTTGATTCTCCATGAATTATCTCCAAAACCTAGCATTCAACCAGGCAGCTAATCCTTTAACGCTTCTAGTTTGTAATTTTATTTTACCATGACCTTTTAATTTTAAAACAAAGCCTTCTTTAGAAAGAAAGCTTGAAATGAGCCCACCGGCCAATTTTAACTCAAGCTGAACTGTTGATGGCCAAAGTAAAAGATGGCCAGAATCAACAATGTAATCACCGACGATTTCTTTCTCAACAACCGCACCATAACAACCAAACCATAAACGACCTTGACCGGTAAATGACAATTTAAATAAACCTTCGCCCGCAATAAAGCTAGCAAGCCCCGCCCATCTTAAATGAGTTTTAACACCTTGTGTACGCGCAATAAATGATCCAGACTCTAAAAATATTTCTTCATTATTGATGTCAATCACTTGTATGTCTCCGGGTACAGACTGGGATATATAAAGTGACTGAGGCTTAGAAGACTTATTAAAGTATTCGTTTATAAAAAAACTTTCCCCACCGAGAAACTTTAAAAGCAAAGCTTTGATAAAAGATCCATTAACAGAGGTGTCTGGAACAATCCCTACATCTTGCGAAGCCATTGCTCCAGGTTCGACAATAATTGATTCATTAGGCATGAGATCACATTTTAATATTTGAAAAGCCGCTGTGCCTTGCTCGACAACTTGCATTTGAGTACCTCCTGATTTTAAACCACAAGTGACATATTCTAAGTTAAAGCTCTTGAATAAGTTTCTGAATTTTGATCCATTCAGAGTTCATTTGTTTATATTTATTATTTTTATCAGTTTGAGCAATTATTTTCTGCATAGACTCTATACGGTCTAGTGTTTGTGGATGAGATCTTAAAAAATTTTGCTTTTCTATTTTTGAAAGAATTTTAGATCCAGGTGATTCTGCAATTAATCTCTGATTTTCACGTTCAATTAAGCTTAAAGCCTCAGATAAACCATGAGGATCTATTTGACTTTCAATAAGAACTCTCACAGCTTGCGAATCAGCTTCTGTTTCTAAATCTCGACTATATGATAAATTTAACAATGGACCACCTTGATCCACAACAACGGCAATAAGTCCGCTGACATCACCTAAAAAAGCTTGAAAAATAACAAATAAGCCAACGCTTTGAAATATGTTCTTAACGACATGTCGTTGATCTATATGAACGATTTCATGAGCAATAACTCCAATTAATTGTTCTGGTTTCTCGATTTTTTTTAACAACCCCTGATTAATAAAAATATGCCCGCCTATTGTCGCGTATGCATTTATTTCTGATTTAGCCGAAACATGAATCGTGTGCTTCTGTGGATCAAAAGATTTCAACTGTGTTAACATAACTTTAAGTTGATCTTCGATTTTGTTTATTTGAGTGAATTGAGATTGAGAATCCTTTGCGAAAACTTGATCTCCGACTTTCTTTTCAAAAGAATAAGGTATCAAAACGCTGAACTGAGAAAAAATAACACCACGATAGTAGACTATCCCTGAAATCATCAAAAAAAAGACTAAAACTATAACTATTTCAGTGTAGAAATGAGAAGACTTATGTTTAATAAATGATTTAAAACGTTCATAAATTTGCGGATGATCTTCAAGATGGTTGATAATTTGCGTGTTCAGTTCAAAATAAACTGTTCTTGATTCACTTAAGTGAATAAAAATGAATTTGTTATTATTGCCACCTTGCTCGATTTTAACAGAATTAAAAAAAAAGACTTCTTGATCAATGACAAGTCCTGAAGGACTCAGTTTCAAAGTAACAGCTTTTTTAAGCTGTCCGTCTTGCAAAACTCCATCTATAACAATCGTTTCATTTATATTCATAGGCTACATTTGACATTATTTTTTTATCAATAACAACTTGTAAAATACAAACAAACTTATTGCTTTTGCGTATTTAAAAATAAAGCGAAAATAACTAAGCCTGAACCGACTAACTGCAATGAAGATAAAGTTTCATTCAAAATGTACCATGCTGCAAGAGTTGCAACAACAGGTTCAATCATAACCACAATAGAAGCTTGTGCACTTTTCATTTTTTGTAATCCGGCCAAAAATAATGTCAGTGGGAACACTGTACACACAACAGCAAGCCCCATAACAACTATTAATTGCTTTGCAGTTAAGTGAGCTAATTTAGACATAGATGGCTGATGCCAAAGATATAATGCTATTGCAGCAGCTGAAATCACATATAAACTTGAAGATAATGGTTTAACTCCTTGTTGCAAACGACCGCTGACCAATACATAAATAGCATACGCAACGGCTGCAAATAGCGCGTACAATACTGCATGTAGAGAGTGAACAACAATAGGCCCCCACAAAACAATCGTAAGTCCTACACAAGCTAAAACAAGACTTAAAATCTGAAGACGACTCATTTTGTCTTTCAAAATAAAATGCGCCCCAAGGCTTACAAAAATCGGAAATGTAAATAATAACAACGCGGCAAGGGCCACTGAAATGCCCTTTATCGACATAAAATACAAAGTCGAAAATAGCGCATAACCAAAAGCACCTAACAACAGCGAAATAACAATTTGTCTCAGAGATAAACGAATTAAGTCTTTTTTAAATAAAAAAAGACCAACCCATAAAATTATCGCAGCCAAAGCAAATCGATAAGTTAAAAGCTCACCAACGTTGAGGTCGTTCTGAAAAGCGATTTTTCCAAAAACGCCTAAAAAACCAAAACAGACCCCAGCAAGTAAGACATAGATAAAGCCGATTATTTGTTGCATACGCCAATTGTTTTAGCGTCTATTTCTTTTTCTTTTTTAGAAATGCTTTAGCTGCCGCAAGCCTTGCAATGGGTACTCGGTAAGGAGAACAGCTGACGTAATCTAATCCAACGTTTTCAAAAAACTCGATTGAATCTGGATCACCACCGTGCTCACCACAAACACCAACTTTAAGGTTACCCTTTGTTTGACGACCGAGATCGACACCCGTTTTAACGAGTGTACCAACACCAACTTGATCAATACTCACAAACGGATCTTTAGCAAAAATACCTTGGCTCACGTAACTTCCTAAAAAGCGGCCTGCATCATCACGTGATAATCCCAGTGTGGTTTGCGTTAAATCATTTGTACCAAAACTAAAAAAATCAGCATGACGAGCAACTTCATGAGCTGTCACAGCGGCACGCGGAAGCTCAATCATAGTACCAACTAAATATTCAAATTTAGTTTTAGTTTCTTTTTGAACAGTTTCAACAACCTGAACAGTTTGCGCACGCAACATTTCAAGCTCTTTAGCCGTTGCAATAAGTGGAATCATAATTTCAGGAACAAGCTTAAAGCCTTCTTTTGTTAACTGCGCAGCCGCTTCAGCTATAGCACGCGATTGCATTTCGTAGATCTCTGGATATGTCACAGCTAAACGACATCCACGATGACCTAACATCGGGTTAAACTCGTGTAATGCATGAACTTTGTTTTTAAGTTTGTTCACATCATAGTTAATTCTTTTAGCTAACTCTTGAATTTCTTCTTCAGTGTGTGGCACAAATTCATGCAATGGAGGATCTAATAAACGAATTGTGACAGGGTGACCATCCATAATTTTAAACAACTGATAAAAGTCATCTCGTTGCATAGGTAAAAGTTTAATTAACGCTTTTTCACGTTCGGCTTTTGTATCGGCTAAAATCATTTCACGAACAGCATCAATACGATCAGCACCAAAGAACATATGCTCAGTTCGGCATAATCCAATTCCTTCGGCACCAAATGAACGTGCTGTTTGCGCATCTTTTGGCGTATCAGCATTTGTTCTAACTTTTAATCTGCGCATGTGATCAGCGATTTTCATTATACGATCAAAGGCACCATCAAGTTTTGGTTCGATTGTTTTAACTTCGCCTAAGTAAACTTCACCGGTGCTACCATCAAGAGTGATGATGTCACCTTTTTTCAAGTTGTAACCTTTTACGCGCATTGTTTCAGTCGCGTAATCAACTTCAACTTCTGAGCAACCAGCAACGCAACACTTACCCATACCACGAGCGACAACTGCAGCATGAGATGTCATTCCACCACGAGTTGTAAAAATACCCTGGGCTGCGACCATACCCGCAATATCTTCTGGAGATGTTTCAACACGAACTAAGATGACTTTTTTACCTTGCTCTTTGAGTTCAACAGCTTCTTCAGGAGTAAAGACAATTTGTCCGCACACACCACCAGGGCTTGCAGGCAACCCCTTAGCTAGTAAAGTTTTTTGTGCTTTAGGGTCAAGAGTTGGATGCAATAACTGATCTAAAGAAGCTGGATCTAAGCGTAAGATTGCTTCTTCTTCTGTAATTAATTTTTCATCGATCATATCGCAAGCAATTTGTAGCGCAGCTTTAGCCGTGCGTTTACCATTACGAGTTTGCAGCATCCACAATTTATTTTTCTCAATTGTGAATTCAATATCTTGCATGTCTTTAAAATAAGTTTCTAATTTTTTATAAATTGTTTCTAAATCAGTATATGGACCTGGCATAACTTCTTTAAGGATGCCGATTGGTTGCGGAGTACGAATACCAGCCACAACATCTTCACCTTGAGCATTAATTAAAAACTCACCATAGAATTTTTTATCGCCCGTACTTGGATCACGAGTAAATGCAACACCTGTTGCAGAATCATCACCCATATTACCAAAAACCATTGATTGAACATTCACAGCTGTGCCCCAGCTTGCTGGAATGTCGTGCAATTCACGATAAGTGATCGCACGTGCTGTATTCCAACTTTTGAAAACAGCACTTATAGCACCCCATAATTGTTCATGCGGATCAGTTGGAAATTTTTGTCCTGTCATTTGCTGAACAAGGTCTTTAAATTTTTGAACAAGTTTTTTGAGATCATCAGTTGTAAGTTCTGTATCTAAGTGAATACCTTTTTCAGCTTTAAGATCCTCAAGAGTCACTTCAAGCATTGAAGAATTCATGCCCATCACAACATCAGAGTACATTTGAATAAATCGGCGATATGAATCCCATGCAAATCTGGCATTATTTGCTGACTGCGCCAAGCCTTCAACTGTTTGATCATTTAAACCAAGATTGAGAATAGTATCCATCATACCAGGCATCGATGCTCGTGCTCCAGAGCGCACACTCACTAGTAATGGATTTTTAGCATCACCAAATTTTTTACCGATTTTATTTTCAACACGTGCTAAAGCTTTTAAAGCTTCTGGTTTAACCCAGTCAGGAAGCTTTCCGCCTTCAGCGTAGTACGCCGTACAAATATCTGTAGAAATTGTAAACCCTGGAGGAACTGGTAATCCAATAGCTGTCATTTCAGCTAAATTAGCACCCTTACCACCAAGTGTGTTTTTCATACCAGCATTGCCTTCAGCTTCGCCTGCAGCAAAGAAATAGACAAATTTTTCAGGTTTAACAAAAGTGTTCGCGTTTATAGTCTCCATGACACGAAATTCCCTTCAATTAGAATTGTTTAAGTTGAATAGCAATATATTGATTAAGTTCTTTAATTTTAACACGCTCTTGAGTCATTTTATCACGATGCCGAACAGTCACTGCGCCATCATTGATTGAATCAAAATCATAAGTTACACAAAACGGAGTACCAACTTCGTCTTGCCTGCGGTAACGTTTACCGATCGATGCTGTCTCATCGTATGTAACATCAAAATCTTCTGCTAATTGATCGCGTAAAGCCATAGCTGGTTGTGACAATTCATCTTTTTTAGATAAAGGCAATACAGCAACTTTGTATGGTGCTATTTCAGGATGTAATCCCAATACAACACGTACGTCTTCGGATTTTTTACCTGTTTCATCTGTCATATGAGTGACTTCTTCACGGTAAGCATCGCACATAAAAGCTAAAAATAAACGATCACAACCAACAGCTGTTTCAATTACAAATGGTAAATATTTTTCTTTTTCAGCTTCGTTAAAATATTCTAAGTTTTTACCAGAAAACTTAGCGTGTTGAGTGAGGTCAAAATCAGAGCGATTGTGAATACCCTCTAGCTCTGAATAACCCATTGGAAAATTATATTCAACATCAACGGCTGCTCGCGCATAGTGAGCTAATTTATCATGATCTTTGAATTTCAAATTTTCTTCACGGATACCGTATTTAAGATAAAACTTCCAACGACGCTCTTTCCATTCTTTGAAATACGATTCGTCTGTGCCCGGTTTCACAAAATATTGCATTTCCATTTGTTCAAATTCGCGCGTTCTGAAAATGAAATTACCTGGCGTGATTTCATTACGAAATGATTTTCCGATAGCAGCAATTCCAAAAGGAATTTTCAAACGTGATGATTGCTGACAATTTTGAAAATTCACAAAGTGACCTTGCGCAGTTTCTGGGCGCAAATAAACAACCGAAGCAGAGTCTTCAAGAGGACCCATGTGTGTTTTAAACATCAAGTTAAAGTTACGTTCTTCAGATAAATTTTTGCCACCACACTGAGGACATTGTTTTTTGGTTAAATAGGATTCGGTATTATCAGCACGAAAACGTGTTTTACAGTCTTTACAATCAACCAATGGATCAGAAAAACCATCAACGTGACCAGAAGCTTTCCAAACCGTTGGATGCATAAGAATGGCAGCGTCAATACCAACAATGTCAGATCTACGAGTCATAGCATTCCACCATGCACGTTTAACATTTAATTTCATAAGCGATCCGAGTGGGCCGTAATCCCAGCAACTGCCTAAACCGCCATAAATTTCAGAACTTTGAAAAACAAAACCACGTCGTTTTGATAAACTCACTAACGTGTTTAAATCTTTTAAACGGCGAATTTCAGGAACATTTTGAGCTTGTGACATGATGCAACCTTTCACTCTGTAAATTAACAAATTAAGGCTAACTTTCACCTAGGCTTAAGTCAAACACCTATGCCGCGAACAATTATGTTGCATAGAGTTTAATGGAGTAAAAACTCGACATCCTATTGATTTTGAACACTAATTCAATGACAGAGCATACGAGCTCACTAACAATAATAATAACGACTCTTCATCGGAGGTTTTATATGCTAAAAACTATGACTTTCTTAGTATTTGCAGCATCAGTAGCGCAAGCTCAAAAGCTTAAATTTAGTACCGAACTGCGCTGTTTAGAATCAGTTCAAAAACTAATCAATGTGACAAATGACTTAGGGTTTTACGATCAAAAATCTCATACATTTACATTTAATGACGAATCTTTTATTTACATCGTTTCACAAAATCAGGTCAAAAGATGCCCATTTGAAAAAAAGGAAATAACATACATTGTACCAGTATCAGCTCAGAATAAAATTTACTACTCAATAACTGAAGTCTTTAATTTTTACGGGCAAACTGAAATAGTCGACGCTAAGCCCTTATCAAACTGCACAGATATTTTAGATAAAAATATTGAAGCCAAAGTCAACGAAGCCATAAAGGCCATATTTGTCAAAACTAACGCAAATCCATCTGAAAACAAACCTGCCCTAACTCCCGATGAAAGCACAAAAGCTCAAAAAACATGCGAGCCCACTTTTGCAAAACTTAACGTTGATCGTTTCAATGAGTTTAACCAAACTATTCAACCATCATTACCAACTAGATCACTAAACAAATCTAGTCGGTAATTAAAAACTCATAAGCTACTTCGAAAACAATTCGATACATTTATGAGCCTTAGTGTGCGTGGCTTTTGATACCGGCAATATTGAACGATAAACAACGTCTTTTGCAGATGATAAGTTTACTGATTTAAGTTCTTGTGCTAATTGTTTTCTATCTAATTGCTCAAGATCAACAACACGTTCTGTTCTTTGTGCAAAATTATAAAACTGCAAACCCATTTGTGATTTCGGTGCCAGCGCACTTTCTGCTTTGACTTTTGTTTCAAATTCAGAAATTCTTTCTCGCACTAAGTTTTTTTGAATTGGATGAATAATTTGATACTGCCTTTGGATGTAAAATCTCTCTAAAACATCACCTTTAATTTCACCTTTAGCAGCTAAATGACGACCAATTGGTAAAAACAACAAATCATAATTAGCGATCAATGTGTGTCGTGCTTTTTCGCGCGCTTCATCCAACAAAACCTCTATTTCTTTTTCAAGTAATGCTTTTTTAGAATCTGACAATGTCATCACGTAAGCATTTAAATCTGAATTATTTGGCTGAGCTCCAGATCTCCATCGAGATGACATACCATAATTAATTATAGCATTGCGTGCTAAATCTGTAGCTCTTTGGATATCATTTGCAATACCAGCTGAATGTAATCCATTACGTACAGTGATTGATTCAGCAACTTCACCGGCCAATAAGATTGCCATTTCATTGATTAATGATTCTCGTGTAACTGGAATAGACTCAACTCGTTCTGAACGAGCAATACCATCATACAAGATAGCCTCACCGTTAATAAGGGTTACTCCTGGCTTGATGGATACTCCTCCTGATCGTTGTGAATCTTGTAGTAAAACTCGACGTGCGACTTCATGACCAGCTTCGTGGTAAGCTGTCCATTGTATTTCTGAATCAGTTTTTTTAATTTTCCGCACAAGACCCTTACCATCAACACTCACTGGGATACTCAAGTTCTGGTTAACGATATTAAGAGTGAAATGAACTTGAGATTGTGATGCACCTGGAACATCACTTATTTTAATAAGCTTCACCGTTTCACCATGCGGAACTTTGGCCTTAAGAAGGGCATCGTGAATTTCAGGAAGCAAGTTATCATCGATAAATCTCTTGATTGAAGCTCCCTGTTCCCAAATTTTAAATCCATATTTTTCTATCGATTCTAAAGTCAAAATATAGTCTTGCTCTGAATTAAACAAAATATTCCATGAACGACGTCCATTCTGCTGTGATGAAAACTTTTTTATTGCTGAAACAAGCTTTTGATGAACAAGTTCACGTATTGTTTTCATTGTATGGGGTGCAAAATAAAATATTCTTTCCTCACCAACACGATTAATAAAAGCTTCAGAAAAGAATTTTAAAAGTGTTGCCCGTCTGAGTCCCGCATTTGCTAGATACTGCTCATAAATGGAACGAGCAGCCGCAAGTTGTTCGTTTTCAGGAATATGCCGAGGAATGTTTTTATACCACTCTTCGCCAGCATTACCTGTCATAACAATTTTAACTTTTGCCATTGATCTTGGTTTTTTATCCGAAAAAGTACGCACAACAGGCTCACGCAAAATATCATATAACGCTTTTAAAATTTCAGAGTTTGCATTAGATATTTCATCAAATACAACAACTAAATCGCCGTTCGAGCGATCAAATTCTGCCATAAAATCTGATGCTATCGAAGAATTTTGACGATCTCTTGACCCCAAAATTTTATCCTTTAAATCTTGCACATTTGTAATTTGGCTAAAATCAATAATCAGAGGTTTTGTGTGAGTTTTATATAAGACTTGGTGCAAGGCCGTAGCAAGTTCAGTTTTACCTGTTGATGAAGATCCTAGAAACATATACACATCAGCGTTTTTTTGATTATATTCAACGTCATTAACTTTCTCTATATTTTGAGAGCGGCGGATATCTCTCGCCAGTTTTTTTACGATATGCTGAACACCTTTAACTTTTTCATTAAGTTTGCTTTCTAAATTAACTAGATCATCGATTTCAGCATCAGTAATGGATAATTTAACTTTATTTTTTTGGGTATATCCAATAGGTAATGATTGACCGTTTAATAAAAGATCATATGTTCCGTCTTGATTATGATGAACATCAACAATTACTTTTTCATTGTTTTTAAATTTGATTTTTTGAGCGAATAAAGCATCTTGTATGGTTTTAGTGACAAGTTGACTGATTTTCCCATCTAACAATCGCGCAGCATCTTCTGCACTTTGATCGTAATTCGCAACGAAATCAACTAAAGACTTTGAAAATTCAACTTGAAGAGATGGCATCCCTTTAAGTTTTGTCTGCGCAAACAATATTGAAACCTGTTTTAATTTTGCAGAGGCTATTTTTGCTACAATGTCAGATGAAAATGGTCTTAATAAAATTAATCGTGAATCCGGTATACGAGAACGAACTTCTTCACTCATGCCCCCTTTGCTATTTTGTGGAGACACTTTGGCTATTTCATCTTTTAACCGTGGTTTATCATAGGCTGCCAATTCCCATCGAGCCATGAGCTCTTGCTCTGTTAATGGACGTCCGACTCGTTGACCATTTTGATCTCGTGAAGCAATAAGACCAATCCCATGATTACTTGTTAATACAAAAGTCATTGGAACTTGCAATCGATTTAGCCCTGGGCCAGGGTTATTGATTTTAAAATAACCTTTTTCTAAAGCTTCTTTTAAGAGTTCATTGATTTGCTCTGCCGACCAGTCGTGCAATTCATTTACAAACAAAATAGCATCTTCTGGAGCAAAATAATCTGGTAAAACTTGCCCAGGTTTCCATTCTTCATTAAGAACGACATACTCTTGTTCTTGTTCATCTTGAGGCTTAACTATACGATACTTACCTGCTGAATGTTTAACTAAAAAACGAACAAGCGGGCTCAAATTTTTCGAGCCAACATATCCTGTTGCTGATCCTGTTAATGTCCAAGCATCTTTAGATTCTTTCACCACAGGATATCTAAAAATGTGATCATTCAGATCCACAGTTTTATTATAATTCACGAAGTGACGTGATTGAATATACGATTCAACAATTGTATCCTTACCCGTTCCAGGCAAACCGATAAACATCAAAACTGAAGGTTGCTTTCGAATTCCGCCACCTGTAATTAAATCTTTTTCAACATCAATCACGGCTTCGACAGCTTCGGGTTGACCTAAAACAGAATTTTGCATGAGCTCTGACATTTTGATAATATAATCTTGATAACTCATTCCCGTTTGCGATTTTTTGCTTTCTGTTGAATTTTGCAATATATCTGATTTTGAAGTTTCATCAGAAAGCCACGCATTTTTTGAAAGACTTAACACATCTTTAACATTTTGCTTGATATCTGCATTTTTGGGTTGAGTATGATTATCTTTAATTTCATCGCCACGAGGTTTGATCAATTTCATAATTTCAATTTGATCAAATCGCGCTGTCGAAATATATTGATCAATGATTGTGCTTCTTGAATCTTGGTCAACATTATACACAAATGTTTCTGATTTTTGCGTTTTTGTTTGTTCTGTTTGATATAAAAAAGAAACAACGTCCTGATAACCATTTATGTCAACAGCTAAACCTTTGATAAATCCATCTCGATAAGCTTTTGAGTTCAAATCGTCAGGTAGAGGAATAATTTTTAAATCACTCGAAAAACCTGTATCTATATAACTGATACGCTTTCCGTCGATCAGCAAAATAACATCTTGCCCTGAGGCTGATGCACCGTACTTTAATTTAGTCTGTGCTGACTGGTTAAAATGAGTTTCTAGAAATTTATAACCTATTTTTTCTAGTTTTGAAATAGCGCTTTCATTACCTTTTACTGGAATATAAAATTGTTTTAAAGATCCTGCATATACGACATCCTGATTTTCATCTAAAACGCGAACATACTGACCGGTTTGAAGCTCGATCGTGTATCTTTTCTGAGTTGATTTAATTTTAATATCAACACGAGTTATTGACGCTGGTCTGCGCTGAATTGTCTCATTAAAAGACAAACTATTTGAATAAAAACCTGCATTCGAAAAAAGACTTACAACTGTCAAACATATAGCCGCAGATAAATTATTAAATCGCATACAACACTTCTCCTGGCATTTTAACTTACATTTATTCTTCAGTTAAAAAGACATTCAAAAAAACAGCCGTTTTTGACTGATGCCGCGCGAATGACGTAAACAACAAATCACTAAAAATAATATCGTATACCCAAACCAAGATGAAAAAATGCGCCCATTGTTGGTGTTAGACTCATACCAGGAACAATTTCGGCAAAAAATCTTATAGGTAACGTTTGGGGCAATACCTCAAAGCCAAATGGAATACGAACACCAAGTCCTAAATGACCAGATTTTTTACCTAAATAGAGATCATCAGAACTACGATCTTTATTGGTCAAAACAATAAGGCCACCGAACCCTACGTAAGGATTTGTCTCAACTGAAAACGGATTTTTATTTTTTATTAAGTGACTGACATGATAATGATAGTCTGCATAAACCAAAGTATAATCACTGAGTGAAAATGAAAATCCGCCAGCGACTGAATTGTGTTTACTGATATTGTGCTGAGCTGTCACAGCAACAGGGTGTCCAATCATGACCCCGATACCAAAATTTTTTTGTGCCGATTGCGCAAAAACAACTTTTTGGAAAAAAAGTACGATTATAATATTAAATACATGAATGAATTTCATAAACTTAGTCTCACATATTTAATAACGATTGCAAGTGGACTTCTAAAAAATCAAATTTTTATTTCTACGAACTGATCTGAATTTGGTTCATACTCAAGTAATGCACCTTGCTCTAGATCAAAATAAATACCTAAAATATTCATTTGGCGACTTTCAATAGCTTCTTTTACGAACGGAAATGTTCTTAAATTATCCATCGAAACTTTAACACCCTCAAGTTCGCAATGTTTACATTGTGTTTCAAAATCTTCATGTGAATGTTTAGCTAATACATTTTCACGTGCATGAGCGGCAATTTCCATCCAAGCCCCAATAAAACTATCCTTTGTACGGGTCTGACCAGACATTAAAGCTCTAATACCACCGCACTGGCGATGTCCCAAAACAACGATATTCTGCACTTTCAAATGAACAACGGCAAATTCGATTGCAGCACTAACACCATGTCGACCGGTGCCGCTCGATTCATGCGGTGGAACTAAATTCGCAACGTTTCTGACAATAAATAACTCACCTGGTGATGATGATGAAATCAAAGCAGGATCAACACGTGAGTCACTACAACCTATGATCAATGTCGAAGGATTTTGCCCATTTGCTAACTTATACGAAAGCGGTTCATCACCGACATAATATTTATCTCGAAAACGCTTAAACCCTGCTACGAGTTTCAAAATTTCTCGATTACTCATCATACCTACTTTCTGACAGTTTGCTATAGAATCAATTTAAGCTCTTCTCGAAACACGCTCTAAATATTCAGGATACGTCATATCATACGTCGTGAGCTGATTTTTATCGATTTCGAAAACTCGCGTTGTAATTTCACGCAAGAAATAACGATCATGGGAAACCATCATCACTGTGCCAGGAAATTCTTTAATCGCTTTCAATAAAACTTCTCGAGATTTAATGTCCAAATGATTTGTCGGCTCATCAAGTACTAACAAATTCACCGGGTGCGATAAAATACAAGCGAGTAAGACTCTTGATTTTTCGCCTCCAGATAATACAGAAATCTTTTTTTCAACTTCTTCACCTGAAAACAAAAATGCACCCAATAAAGATTTAATTGAACCTAACGAAGCATTTGGAACTCGAGACTCGACTTCTTGTAAAATCGTTTTTTGAGGATCTAATACGTCTAACGAATTTTGCGAAAAATATCCCAGTTGTATAGATGGACCAATCGCACAAGTTCCTGTCGATGGATCAGTTTGCTTAGTGATGATCTTTAAAAGTGTTGATTTACCGGCACCATTTACTCCAACAACGGCAACGCGATCTAAACGCTTAACTAAAGCCGATGCACCAGAGAAAACATTTTTTTCACGACCATCTTTTAATGAATAAACTTTGCCTAAGCTTTCAAATTTTACAACTTCATCACCACCCCGTGGAGGCTCTGGCCAAATAAAATCCATCACGCGATCTTCTGCAGGAATTTCGATACGATCGATTTTTTCAAGTTTTTTGACACGTGACTGCACTTGAGCCGCATGTGATGCGCGAGCAGCAAATCGAGCAATAAACTCTTCTTCTTTGGCGAGCATGTCTTCTTGGCGTTTAGCTGCCGCAATTAATTGCTCTTTACGAATATCACGTTCTTTTTCATAAAAATCGTAATTACCGCCATATGTTGTGATGGCTTTATTCGCGATTTCAATTGTTTTTGTCACTAGTCGATTCATAAAATCACGGTCATGCGAAGTCATCAAAAGAGCGCCTTTATAATTACGCAACCACTCTTCAAGCCATACGATTGATTCGACATCTAAGTGATTCGTTGGTTCATCCATTAATAATACATCTGGCACTAGCAATAGAATTTTTGCTAGTGTGACACGCATTTTCCATCCCCCCGAATATTGCCCAACATCAAGTTGCATATCCTCGTTTGAAAAACCTAAACCACCTAAAATTTCTGTCGCACGTGATTCCAAATCGTATCCACCCATAGCTTCAAATTGAGCTTGAGCTTCACCGTACTTTTCAAGAACAGTGACCATTTCATCTTCGGTCAGATTAGGATCACTTAGTTTTTCTTCGTATTTTTTAATGTCAGCATTAACTTGATCAAAACCACCAGCAGAAAGGACTTCAGCTATGACTGAGCGGCCTTTCATGTTTTCGATATTTTGTGAAAAATAGCCAACACGAATTTTGTCAGGACGGCTGATCGAACCCTGATCAGGACTTTCCTCTCCCATGATGAGCCTAAAAATTGTCGTTTTACCTGCTCCGTTTGGACCAACAAGACCGATTTTCTCGCCAGGATTAATTTGAAAAGACCCATTCGAATATAATATTTTTGATCCTTGCTGCTTTGTAACTGCATTAAACGAAATCATTTTTTATAACCTACTTTTATATAATTACATTTGATTTTGTTTTTTTATCTCATTTTTGCTCTGTTGTATATGACTCATTTTTATAATTAATTGGCTCAATTTTGTCTCATTTTCCCAATGAAAAACAAATTTTATACTTTTTTGAGAATCTTTCATAAAAGATGGAAAAGTTTTTCAAGACCAGGTTAATATAAATACATACAGAGAATGCAACTAACGTAAGCCTTGCTAGAAGCTGGTAACAGCCTAATTAAAGGTCAGCGAGGAATCAGTAGTTAGTTCATAGGGGGGACGTTTGATGAGAAGAGTTTTCGATCATAACGATAAAGTACCGAAGTGACGTTGCTAATAATAAAATATTAAACACTTATTATATTATTAAATGACTTAATAATTTAAGTCACATGATGTTAATGACAACTATTTTTTTATAGGAGGTCACTAGCGGTTTTAAAGAATACGGGTCATTCCGTATCCTTCCTTTGCCTCAGGGCAAACCACTGGAAACTGTGGGACGCAAAGCTACAGGGGCTTTAATATGCCAGCCAGCTACCAAAGGGTATTTAAACCTGCGGTGTCAAAACTGCAATGGAAGGAAAAAAATTGAACACAACATTTTATTTCATGGATTGGTTTCATTCCCCTTGAACTCTAAGCCTATCAAGATGATGAGCTTAGGGTTTTTTTCATTTAATTGACTTTATATATCTTATATTTCCTTAGGTATCACTAATCTTACGCCGGCTCTTAACTTTGATTTTCTTTTAAGATTGTTAGCGCGACTCAATTCGTGAACTGATAAATTAAACTTTTCAGCAATCGAAGCTAAACTATCACCTTTTTTAACAATATAAAAATCACTTATTTTTTTTTCATTTTTTTCTTTTTTTTTGCGATCAGCTGTTTGTGAACGATCCTTCAGCGGTGTACGATCTGGAACTAAAATTGTTTGTCCGACCTTAATCCTTTTTTTACGGGAAAAATCATTGATCTCTCGTAAAAAAGCAACTGAAGTTCTGTATTTACGAGCAACCGAAGCCAAACTATCACCGCGACGAACTTTATACTCTTGAGTGTCTTTTTGATCAGGAACAAAATCAACAACCGATGCTATACTGCTTTGCGCTGCATTCATAGCTATTTCAGATGTGCCGGCAGGTATTCTTAAACTTAATTTACTATCACTATCTAACGGGGCAACTTCACCTTTAAACTTAGGATTCAAATCTTTAAAGTCTTCGTAGTTAATATTCATTTTATCAGCCATTTGACGTAAGTTAACTGGCTGATTAAACGTCATGTGATCAAACTCAATCGGAGTCATATAATCAATCCCTTCAAATCCATATTTATCCGGATTTTTGGCGATTAACTTTGCAGCAATAAACTTTGGCACATAATTATCTGTTTCGCTTGGCAGTGCTTTACGATGACGAGCCAACTCCCAAAAATCTTTAGTTTTATACTTGCGTACCGCTCTTAAAACACGACCTTCTCCGACATTATACGCGGCCATTGATAAATACCATGAATTAAAAATTCCATATAAATCCTTAAAATACTCGGCTGCGGCTTGTGTTGCCAAAACTGGATCGCGGCGCTCATCGACCATTTTATTTATTTGCAATTTATAGCGCTTACCCGTGCCTCGAATAAATTGCCAATACCCAACAGCTGATGCGTGCGAAAAGGCCCGTGAACTAAATCCGGATTCAATTAAAGCAATATAAAATAGATCCTCTGGTAACTTGTTATCACGCAATACTTTTTTCATGAGAGCTTCATATCGTGTCGATCTGGCCAAATAGCGTTCCATATGCTCGCGACCACGCCCCTGAAAATATCGTATCCACATTTCAACGCTTTCATTAATTTCAGTTGGAATTGTTTCAAGCTCTTGATCGCCAATCTCAGTATTTTTCAATCCTGCTTGTGTTTGAGATAATCTAAATTTTTCAAGATCACCGTCTTGTGTATACTCGTTTGCAGGACGATTTGCGGTATCAGAATAACTTTGATCTGACGATTTATTCGATGAATTCGGTTTTTGATATAAAGCGCAACCAGTCGTTAATAAATTAATCAAAAAAATTAAGGCTATTAGACATAATCTTGCTATTACTTTTACAGTCAATCGGCTCACATTTTCACCTTTGTTTAAAGCTCAAGGCTACAAGTGAAAAACCAGTCAATCAAGTTTTAAAGACATTTTTAGGCTAAATCAGCTGTAATTTTGTCTGCAGCGCTTCTTAGATTAAGTACCATTGTCTGTATCGGCCTCTGTTCTATAGCTTCACGACGTAATTCTTCAGGTGCAAAACCAACTGTTTGAAAATAATCAAACAATTCGTTTAATTGTGTTTGGTACTTGTGCCGATAGTTTTCCGGCATTTTATCCAGAAGAACTGCCCAATCTTGAGTTGCATTCTTTTCCTGTGCTAGAGCCGATACAATTAAATAAAGCAAATTGACACACTCACGACCCATTTTTTTATAGTCTTGAGCTTTAATAGCCGAATCAACGAGATTTAGTCTTTGAATGACTTTTTGCTTAAGATTCGGCGAATAACTGATCTGTCGATAAACCCATAATGGTTGAACTATAAAACTTATTAAAATAAAAAAGCTTAAAAAACCCAACACAGGAAAGCGCCAATGCGACCAAGAAAGCGAAGCTTGACTTAATTCCGCCACAGGTAAAAATTTCCGCTCAATCTCCGCCGCTGATCCATTGATTTTTTGCGAAGACGATGTTTCATTTTTTTGTCCTTTAATGGGCTCTGTTATTTTAATTGCAAACTCTTCTGTTGATTTTGTTACATATTGTTTTTGTAAAGGATCGAAATATGAAAAATTAATCTGCGGAACTTTAACTTCACCTTGTTTATGAGCCAGTAATAAAATTTCAAACTCTTTGTAGCTTTGTCCATTTTTATAAAACTTAGCTTCGCTTTTAGTATCATAAACCTCTAACCCCTCAGGCCAAGCAATCGAAGGTAGTTCGATCAACTTGGCATTCCCTTGTCCTTCAAAACGGACTTTCAAAGAAATCGGCTGTTCTGCCGGAAACTGAAGACCTTCAATTTGGGTTTGTATTTGAAACTGTCCTACTGCGCCTGAAAAAGACTGCGGTCTGTTTTCAAGCGGGAGCGGCAAGACTTGAATAACCATTCGCTTGGAAGCTTTTGTGTAATCGTTGAGATCACCCCAACCAAATTGAGTTGGCAACCGTACTTTTGCTTTGATTTTAAACTCATCAATAGCAGCATTGCCGGCTTTAATCGGAAACAGAGCATGACTTGCAAGCAGCGCACGACGATACGGAACATTGTTAACTAAAACTTCTTCAAATTGCAAAGCCGGTACTTCTTCAATAATTTCCTTCCAAAAACCTTTCAAGTCAGGAAACTTAGCTCGATCTAAAGATTCAACTTGTCCACGAGTATAAAAATACCAATGAGCCGTTATTTGTTCACCTTCATAGGCAGTTTTTTTATCCGTTTCTAAATGAAGAAAAAAAGCTTCGTTCATGTTAACATCTAAAGTAACAGAGGGCATAGCACGACCTGAACCATTCTGCCCAAACTGTCTTCGACCACCGATCGATCCACCAGGTATACCCATTTGTCTTTGTAAATCTTCGATCATTTTTTCTCGTTGCTTCATCAATTGCGAAAACATGTCATCTTCATCTGCAAATGGATCATCTTGTTGATATTGAGGCCTTCCTGGCACTGTGCCTTGACGATTATTCGATTGCTTTTGATTTCCAACCATAATTTTTTGCGGAGCCGATGAAATCGTTTTTCCATTAATCGAAATATTAAATGAGGGAATGACAACAGTTCCAACTTTAACAGCTTGATACGACATTAAAAATTGCTGCGTTACTGTTTTTGAAAATTCAGTTTTGCCATTAATAAAATTCATTCGCGTCGATGAAGACTGCCCCATATTTTGAGCTTTGATGATTTTGAGCCCTGCTATTTCAGGAACCTGTGGTTGTGAAGCTTCAAAGTCATCAGTCGCCTGTACACTCAATAGAATATCAACCTGTTCACCAACAACTGGATCTTCGGGATGAATTTCGACTTTCAGAGATTCATTGGCATGCAGAAATTGAATAAAAAAACAAAAAACAAAAAGAATGCTGAACTTAATTTTACCAGTCTTTGTCATTACGTCCCTCTTTACGTTCTTTTTTATTAAAATTAGATCTAATTTTTTTATCTTGTTCTGACAATTCACCTAAGATTTTTTTAACATCACCTTCAGTTAGCTGATCACCTTTAAATGGTCTCGGCTGATATTTCGGCGTTTGCGATCGATCTTTGTTTTGGTCTTTATCATCGTTTTTATTTTGGTCTTTATTATCTTTTTGATTATTATTTTCTTTTTGATCTTTTTCATTATTTTTATTTTGATCTTTTTGATCTTGGTTCTGCGATTGACCGCTTTGTTGCTGTTGCTGCTGTTTTTGCTGCTGTATCAATAATTCAATATTGTGTTTTACTTCTTGAGATGTTGGATTTATATCAAGAGCGCGTTGATAAAAATTTAGAGCTTCTTCAACTTTATTTTGACTACCGTAGAATACACCGAGATTGTAGAAAATTTGAAACTTATCTGCTTCTCTTAACGCAGCTATATGGGATTCTAATAGACTTAATGCTTGCTTATGTGCTTTTTCCGACTCTTCTGTTTTTTTCAAATGATCAAATGCTATTCCTAAATTTGAAAAAATTTGAGCATTCTGTGATTCAGTTTCGAGAACACGTAATAAATATTGTAAAGCCAACTCTGGATTTTTATTTTCAAGCGCTTTTTGTGCTTTATAATTAAAATAATATGCTCTTAATGAAGGATATTGAACAATAGATTCTGTATTTACTTCCGCTTTTAGATTTTCACCAAAATTGAGAATTAAAATTAAGGTCACAATAAGCTTCAGAAATTGCGATTTACGATTCGTATTCATATCGCCCTCTCCATTGCATTTGTTCACGATTTCGATCATTTACAAAAAAGCTAATAATTAAAATCATCAAACCTACAATTAAAGGAAATATAAACTTTTCGTCGTACTGAACAACTGTAGAAGAATCAAATTGCATCTTTTCAAACTGATTTATATCTTGAACAATCTGCTTAAGATGATCACCATTAAATCTTGCAAAATAAAAGTGTCCTTGCCCTTTTTCCGCAAGCTGCTTTAAAAAATCGCCTTTAACTTGAGTTATGATAGTTTCACCCGACTGAGTTTTCTTCATTCCTGTTAAATTACCGAATTGATCACGTGTCGGAATGCTACCACCTTTTTCAGTTCCATAGGCGATTGAAATAATTTTTATGCCACTTTTAACAAGTTCTTGCGCAGTTTCAATAGCTCCTTGTTCTTGATCTTCACCATCTGAGGCTACAATAATAACTCGAGTAGTTTTTAAATTTTGTGATTGAGTCACACCACCTTTTTCAAAAGCCTCTTTAGCATAAGATAGAGCAGTTTCAAATGATGTTCCCTGTGTCGATACAGCGTAAGTGTCCAATGATTGTAAATACATTTTTAAAGCTGTCGGATCCGAAGTTAAAGGAGACATCAATGCTGCGCTTCCCGCGAATGCAATTAATCCCGTTTTGTTACCTGGCATTAAATCCATGAGCTTGCTTAAATCAATCTTCATTTGTTCGAGTCGCGAAGGCTTAACATCTTCAGCCAACATGCTTTCTGAAACGTCAGATAAGATCATCAGTTCGACGCCTTCGCTTTTAATTTCCTGTTCAGATTGCCCCATTTGCGGTCTAGCTAATGCAAGCAATAAAAATGAAACAGCTATGATTTCTAAAGATAATTTCAACCGACGTTTAGATTGCGAAACACGACTTCTGAGCCAAGGAACAACCTTTGCTCCAAAATGTTGACCTAATTGTTTTTCAAATTTTTTTTCGACTAAAAAATAAAAAACGATATAGCCAAACAATAGCAAAAAAAACCAAAATGCTGTAGGGTTACCCCATTTAAGAACTGACATTTAAGGCCCCCTTCTTAAATAAGTTAAATTAAGAACTGCATGTACAAGCAACAATAATAAACCCCAATTTAGAAAAACTAAATAAAACTCGTTGTATCTTACAAATTTCTGATCTTCGATTTTAACAGTTTCAAGCTTATTAATTTCATTAAAAATACCTTGCAATGAATCCTCTTTATTTGCGCGAAAATATTTTCCACCAGTTAATTTAGCCATTTGACCAAGTAGATCTTCGTTCACTGTGCTTTCAAAAGGCTGATAACGTTTAAATTTATTTCCGAACATATCTTGTGAATAAATTGGTAATTTTGTAGGTCCGTCTTTGCCAATGCCTACAGAATATATTTTCAAACCATAACCTTTAGCGATTTCTAAGCCAGTCTCAGGATCAATAGTACCTGAATTGTTCTCACCATCAGTCAAAAATATCATAACTTTAGATTTAGCTTGTGAATCTTTTAACCGCGCCGCACCTGCCGCCAAAGCCACACCGATAGCTGTACCATCTTTAATTCTCGCATCTCTGGCTGTTTGGATTTGAGTAACACGTTCCATAATAAGCTGATAATCCAATGTTGGCGGAACAAGCGTAAAAGCTTCACCCGCAAAAATAACCAGACCAATTCGATCCGAAGATCTATTTTGAATAAATTGTGAAATTGTTTCTTTTGCCGACTCTAACCGATTAGATGGCTTCATATCTTCAATTAACATACTGTCTGATATATCAAGTACGATAACAATATCCATTCCATCCAATGTCCTTTTAACTCTTGAATCCATTGTTTGTGGTCGAGCTAAGGCTAAGATCATTAAAGCCACCGCACCAAGCAATATAAACTGATTAAAAATAACAAGTTGCGCCTTGCCTCGATTTTTCCAAGGTCGAAAAAGTGCGACTGAACTAATCTGAAAAGTTGATTTCTTTTTTTGTAAACGACGAAGAACCAAATAAATAATTGGCAATAACAACAGTAAACTAAATGCCCAACTATTCGCCCAAATATAGCCAAAAAACTGAAGTGTCATCAATTTCCCCTTCCAAGATTACGAATAACGCTATCCTGCGGAAGTGATTCACACTTATCTATAAAGTTATAAAAATTTTTGATAAATTTTTGTTTCTGTTCATCGTTTAAGTTTGAACTGTTAGAAATATGCTCTATATCTTTAAGCATATTGATAATGACTTTGCGATGATCTCCAAAACGAACGAACTTGTTTTTGAGAAATTGATTGCTTTCAGAAATTGCAAGATCAAAAACAGGTAATTGATACTGTCGTAATATATATATACGACAAGCTTTAACGAGTTCATCAGTTGGAAATCGTCTTTTTTCAATCTGACGTATAGATTTATAGAATTGCTGTTCCGGACTTTGCACACTATCAAATGATCTTACCTGCTCGGAGAGACGTTTCCATTTTTGACGACGTATAGCTTTGAACAGCACATACAAAACAAATGCAAATAAAAAACCAATAATACTCAATGTATATATAAGTGGCCAATTCAAGTGTCCAAATGCATAACCAAATGGCTTAGGTTGCTCTTGAGACACAGATTGCTGAGACTGCGTTTCTGGTTGAGGCAAAACTGATCGCACTTCAAATTGAATATCACCTAAACTTATTTGATGTGAACCATCACTGATTTGCAATTGAGGAATCGTGATTTGACCTGCCACATACGTAGTGACATCTAAATCAAACGATTGTGTATCACGAGCTTCAGCTTTAAATAACTTCAATACATGTTGTTCTTGAGAATTGAGCATTAGTTGTGCTTGATCAAATTTGAATGATTTATCCCATTGTCCCAAACAGTTAATCACAAAATGCCTACCGACAGTTAGTTCCTTTTCAGGCAAACCGTCAACGTTGGGAATGTTTATTTGACAATTCACATCAGACATTATCGCGCCTTTCTTCTTTTAAAAAACGCTAGTAAAGATTTGTGAAATTCATCATTGGCTTCAAACGTAAAACTATCGACTCCTGATTTCTTTAAATTTTTTTGAAACGTTTCAAAATCCTGTTTAAATCGAGTTTTCATTTCCTCTCGGAAAGCTGGATTTGATGTATCAACTAACACAGTTTCGCCAGTCTCAGCGTCGTGCAGATCAATCAAGCCCACATCTGGAAACATAAATTCTGCTGGATCAGTCACAAGACCAGCTATGACCTCATGTTTTTTTTCTAAATATGACAATGCTGTATCATAGTTTGTATCTTGAAAGTCACTCAGCAAAAAAATAGTGGCTCTTTTTTTCAAAACACCGCGTAAGAAGTCTAAACTATTCTGAATATTCGTTTTTGAACTTTTAGGTTTAAAAAATAATATTTCTCGTAAGATTCTATAAACGTGAAATTTGCCTTTTTTCGGCGGCACAAACAACTCGACATCATCCGTGAATAATAGCAAACCAACCTGATCATTATTTCGAATAGCACTAAATGCCAAAGTGGCTGCAACGTACGCCAATGTTTCGCCTTTAAAATTATTTTTCGATCCGAAATCCTGCGAGCCACTTATATCAACAGCAATAATAAGTGTTAATTCTCGTTCTTCTTCAAATGTTTTGACATATGGTTTTCCAGCGCGAGCCATTAAAGCCCACGAAATTGACCGAACATCATCACCAGGGACATATTCACGAAAATCTGAAAAAGTCATTCCCTGACCTTTAAATTTTGTATGATACTCACCAGAAAAAATATTATTAACCAATTTGCGTGTATCAATTTCGATTCTTTTTATTTTTTTTAGTATCGATGTTGGCACTTGCTGCTGGTTGTGGTTGGCCTGATGATGATGATTCATGTTTAAATCTCTTTCTAAATCAAAATATGCTCAATAAAACTCAATTGAACCTATGCTGATACCTCAACTGCAGACAAAACTTCTTTAATAATGTCATCTTGATTTAAATTTTCAGCTTCAGCTTCATAAGTTAAAATCAATCGATGTCTTAATACTTTATAAATAATTGATTTAATATCCTCAATAGTTACAAAACCTCGTCCACGCAAAAAAGCGTGAGCCTTAGCTGCACGAATAAGACTTAAACTTGCGCGCGGTGATCCCCCAACAGCAATAATTTTTTCTAAACGATTTAAGCCATATTGTTTTGGTTCGCGCGTTGCCATAATCAAATCAACAATGTAATTTTTAACTTTTTGGTCGACATAAATTTGATCTACCGTTTTAACAGTTGCTAATAATTGTTCTTTTGTCAGAACTGTTTGTATTTGAGGTTTTTCATTTATTCCCATGCGAGTAACTATTTCAAGCTCTTCTGCTTTCGTCGGATAAGTCACATTAACTTTAAACATAAAGCGATCCATTTGCGCTTCCGGTAATGGATAAGTTCCTTCTTGTTCAAGTGGATTTTGTGTTGCTAAAACTAAAAAGGGATGATCGAGTTTGTAAGATTGCTCTCCGATGGTGACTTGCTTTTCAGCCATAGCCTCTAATAAAGCCGATTGAACTTTAGCAGGAGCACGATTAATTTCATCAGCTAAAACTATATTCGCAAAAATAGGTCCTTTTTTTGCTGAAAACTCACCTGATTTCGGATTAAATATCATTGTTCCAATTAAATCAGTAGGCAGCAGGTCCGGAGTAAATTGAATACGCTGAAAATGCAGCGAAATTGTTTGCGCAAGTGTTGAGATCGTGAGCGTCTTTGCTAATCCAGGTACACCTTCAAGTAATATATGACCACCTGTTAATAATCCCATGACGATTCCTTCAATCATCTCTCTTTGACCAACAACAACCTTATTCATTTCATTCATCATTTGCGAAATGAATAAACTTTGATCTTTAACAGCTTGATTTAGCGCCGCAACGTCCATATGAACACCTCTAAGTTTGACATAGTTTGTCTGAAAAATACGTTAGAATTTATTTTGGCACAAATAGCCTTGATTTCAACCTGAAGTCGCAGGAAAATTGTAAGCTATGAAGACCTTGACCCAAGTCTGGCTGTGGAGTGCTGCCGGATGTTTCCTAACATTATTATTAGGTTTCAATTTAGCCGATCGCATTGGTTTATTTTTTGCGTTTTTATTATGTTTAGCTTTTTTATATTTAACTTTTTATGTTGGACTTCGCATATTTTTATCAAAGACTAAGTCGCATGAGATTCTAGGGTCTGATCCCAGTCGCATGACCGAGTACTTTCAAGAAGTTCAAAAGTACTATGGCGTTAAAAAAGTTAGATTTTTTACAACACCACACCGCACCCCGCCTTTAGTCTGGTCGGAGTTTTCAAATGAATTGATCATTACAATCAATCAAAGGGTTATTAACCATCTCACAACACAAGAAAAAAAAATTCTCTGTCATTTATTACTCAGTCACGGACAACATCAATCTAAAATGCTAAGACGTGTGCTTGGTCTATTATTCATGTCATTGACCCCGATTGAAAAGCTTATTAGTCCTTTTTTTAATTTTGCATCTATTCTTTTAGGACTTTCTAAAGAAATATATACAGCAGATTTAAAAGCCCTGTCTCAAGCGCAAACTTTGGGACACGCCACCCAACTAGAATTTGGTCTATTCTTACACAAATTGCACTATATCAATCAGCATAAAGCTTTGTTAACTCAAGGCACTTATTATTTTTCAATACTTTCAGATAAATTTTCAAGTCTTTACAACTTAAATTTTCATCCCCATATTACTAAACGAGAAAAAAACATATTGGGATACTCAATATAAGGCAAAGGAAAGAAAACATGGAAAAAATGGAAGCCTCACTTACGGTTCTTATCATGTCAATCGGATCTTCTGCAGCAATTGCTTTGGGCATAGAGCCTGATCCTCAAACAGGAAAACAACATGTAGATAAAGATCTCGCAAGATTTAATATCGACCTTCTATCGGTCTTAAAAAGTAAAACACAAAACAACCTTTCTCAAGACGAGTCACGGTTGATCGATAATTTAATTCACGATCTGCAATTGAAGTTTGTAAGTTTAAGATAAATTTTTAACTCATAGCTGAAAAAATTTGAAAGGACAATTTATGAAAAGACTTCTCTATGTTACTATCGTTATAACATTAGTCATTTTTGCTTACTTTGAATCAAATACTTCAACGGCTCAACTCTTTCAAAAATCCCCCCCTACTCTCAAACTTGGCGACGCGATGCCTGCCAATTTATTTGTTGAACTAGCCAAGGCTATTAATCCATCTGTTGTGAACATCTCAACATCTGTGATCCCACAAGGGCGTGCGTTTCGAGATCCAATGCAAGAAATGCTTGAACAGTTTTATGGAATTCCTCGCAGACGCAGCCCACAACCTGGCAAACCTCAAAGAATGGGTCTAGGAACTGGATTTATTATTCGCGAAGACGGACTTATTGTTACTAACAATCATGTGATCGATGGTGCTGATATTATCGAAGTTCAACTCACTGAAGATTCAAACAAGCAATACAAAGCTGAAGTCATCGGCCGCGATGCCCGAACAGATATTGCTCTCATTAAAATTAAGGCTGATGTGAAGCTTACAGCAGCAGCTCTCGGTTCTTCGACAGACACACAAGTTGGTGAATGGGTTGCAGCATTTGGCAATCCTTACGGCCACGGACATACAATGACCAAAGGAATTATTTCATCTAAGGGTCGTGAAATCGAAGAAATAAATCGCTTACCTCTTTTACAAACTGATGCTTCGATAAATCCTGGAAATTCTGGTGGACCGCTTGTGAATTCAAAAGGATTTGTTATTGGTGTTAACTCAGCCATAGATGCCAGAGCACAAGGTATTGGTTTTGCAATTCCAATTGATGAGGTGAAAAAAATTATTCCACAACTTGAGCAACGGGGGTCGATTCGAAAAGGTTTCCTCGGTATTGGATTGGGTGATATCGACACTAGCTCAGCTCAAGCAATGGGTTATGAGGATCTTGCTGGCGCAGTGGTCTTAAAAGTTGATGATGGGCCCGGAAAAAAAGCCGGATTAAAACAATACGACATCATCACTGATTTTAATGGAAAAAAAATTAAAAACTCGCGCGACTTAACTGATGCCGTTTCTGATGCGGAACCAGGTCAACAAGTAAAAATGAAAGTTTTGCGCGGTGAAAAATCGATTGATTTAACAATCACTCCGACAGAGAGACCATCAGAAAAAACTTTAGCTAAATCTTTCGGTCAACAAAATGATTCTCAGGACGACAAAAATATAAATAAAAAATCGAATACTCCACACAATTTAGGTGCTCAGGTTTCAGATTTAACAAATGAATTGCGCTCTGAGTTTAATCTGAATAGTGAGGTCAGATATCCTATCATCACAGCTGTTGATCGTGGCTCAATAGCAAGTCAGATTGGATTACGCGTTGGAGATCTAATTTTAAGTGTTAATAAAATCGAACCTAAAAATGCGCAAGAGGCTATTAAAGCCTTTAAAAAAGGACAAAACACTTTACGTCTAGCTCGTGGTCGAGGGTTAAGTGTTTTAACTTTTGATCTAAATTGATACAAAATTTATTGAGTTTTCTTTTTTCACAGGTGGTCTAGAGCTATTTTTCTAAAAAAATCGCCCACCTGTGTTATTTTTTTAAAGTCTCAAGACGATCGTCCCGATACAAGACCTAAGTAGTAATACTGTTAGCAATGCAGCAAGGTATAACTACAAAAGTAAGTCTGATAAAAATCAACTTACTCTACAGGGGACAGCAACATGAAGATCAGCGAAGTTAAAATTTTTCCTGTGAATGAAGACCGCTTAAAGGCTTATGTCACGATCACAATTGATAATGTTTTTGTGGTTAGAGATTTAAAAATCATCCAAGGCCCAGGCGGTTTATTTGTGGCTATGCCGAGTAAAAAGCGCAAAGATGGACAGTTTCGTGATATCGCCCATCCGCTTAATCAAGAGACGCGCGAGCTACTTGAAGATTTAGTTTTTGAAGCTTATGAAAAAGAATTACGCTCTATGGGAGAAACATTAACGCATTTGAAGCGTCAGAAAGCTCCGCAGACTTATCAGGGTGATGATTAATCATTCTTCAGTAAGTAGGCAATAGGGGGAGTTTTTTGAAACTTCAAGTGGTTATAAATATAGCAACTTAGTACGACGAACGACAAATTGCCCTGCTCAGGTGATCAATTTTTGTGGTTCACCATAGAACAAACGGCCCAAACTCAATAAACTGAGTTTGGGCTTTATTTTTTCTTGCCCTCTTGAATAAAATTCATTATTTTAATTTTTACATTCAAACTGTTGGGGTATCGCCAAGCTGGTAAGGCATTAGATTTTGATTCTAACATTCGGAGGTTCAAGTCCTCCTACCCCATCCAATTTTCCTTCCAAAAATTTAGACCCAAAAAAAACTTAGTAAAGTCGCGGTAGCGGCTTAATTGGTTCTACGGTTCTACGGTTCTACGGTTCTTACAGATTCAATGATTTGTGCTGGCCTAAAACAAGGTGGCAAAGACTCTTGCCAAGGCGACTCAGGTGGCCCACTTGTAGTAGGTATCTAATGAGGGCGGAAGTCACGGTCTTGTAGGCGTGGTTAGCTGGGGAGAGAGATGTGCACGAGCGAATAAATATGGAGTATATTCCAAAGTAAGCTCTGCTATTGATTGGATAAAATCAAAAATTCAATAATACAAGATGTGAATGTGGTGACTGCTCAAGACTTAAGATAATACTTTTTTAGGGGATTAAGTGAACCTTTCGATTCTAAAACAGCCACAACGATTTTAAAAATTACTTACTTTCTTCTTTTTTTTCATCTTCGTGATGTTCGTCTCCCTCTTTGTGTTCGTGTTCATCGTCATGTTTATCGCACTTGCAGTCTTTTTTACCCTCGCACTCCTTGCATTGTTTTTTCACAGCATGCTTTTCGCCTTTTTTGTGCTTGTGGCCATGATCTTTACCCGCATAAGAAACTGGTGCAGACATCATCATGACAACTGCAACCATTAAAATATTTTTTAGCACGTTCATTTATGAACTCCTTTTTTGTTAGTGAGCTACTTTACCAGTCATGTATTTTTCAAACTTTGAAAAAATGATCGGTAAAACAACTAATGTTAATAATGTTGATGAAACAATTCCGCCAATCACAACTGATGCTAAAGGCTTTTGTACTTCAGAACCAATTCCTGTTGAAAGCATCATCGGTATAAAACCAAAGATAGCCACCAGTGCTGTCATCATCACCGGACGTAAGCGAATCAATGTTCCAGACAGAACTAAATCTTTACCAGATTTCCCCTCAGACTTAAGTTGATTGAAAAAATTAACTAACACTACCCCATTTAAAACTGCGATACCTGACAATGCGATAAATCCAATTCCTGCAGAAATACTAAAAGGTAGACCGTTTAACATTAAACCAATAACACCACCCACTAACGCCATTGGAATACAGCCAAAAATAAGTAAGGTTTGAGCGATACTGCCAAACGCAGCATAGACCATGAGTAAAACTAGAACTAGTGCAACTGGAGCAAGTATTAACAGTCTAGATCGGGCTTGTTGTAAATTTTTGAAGTTACCGCCCCATTCGTAATAATAGCCTTCGGGTAATTGGATTTCTTTTTCAACTTTTTGTTGAGCTTCGTTAACGAACGACTCTGTATCACGACCGCGCAAGTTAATTAAAACTGCTGTTCTACGATTTGAATTTTCGCGATTGACTGAACCATAGGTTTCTTTGAATTTGATACTTGTCAAATTACCCAACGCTGTTGTTGTGTTGGCTGATAAACCTACAGGCAGGTTCTTAACGGCATCTAAATCTGACCTTAGATCATTTTCTAGCCTTACCACGATTGGAAATTTTCTTTCGCCCTCGTAAATGTAACCCGCTTTTTCTCCTCCAAGTGCTGTAGATATCGTACCGAGCACGTGATCCATAGAGGCATTGTATTTTAGTAGTTCAGACTCTATCGGTTCGATTTTCAAAACAGGTGAAGTGCCTGCTAAATCTACTTCAACATCGCCTGCTCCTTGTACTTTAGAAATCACTTCTTGAGTTTTTTTAGCGAACTCAACTAATTTATCTAAATCTGGTCCGAAAATTTTTACAGATACGTCGGCTCTTGTGCCCTCAAGTAATTCATTAAAGCGCATTTGAATCGGTTGTGACGCTAAATATGTCTGGCCCGGAAGTGCTTTTTCAAGCTTTGCTACAATAGCATTTGTTAGCTCTTCGTAGGTTCTTCTTTTACCATCTATCTTTGGCCACTTGTTTCTTGGCTTTAGCATAATGTAGGTGTCAGAAACATTAACCCCCATAGGGTCAGTTGCCACTTCACTTGTTCCGATTCTTGAAAAAACGTGACTCACTTCGGGAAATGTTTCTACTATTTTATCAGCTTTTTTCTGAAAATCGACAGAGGCCGTTAAACTGACATTCACTGGTCTAATCATGTGAAAGGCAAAAGATCCTTCGCTTAGTTGCGGTAAGAATTCCGCACCACGAGTCATAAATAACACCGCGCCAACAACAACTGAAAGCCCTGCTAAAAAAAATGTTATTTTTTGACGAGCATACGCCCACCCAAAAATAGGAACGTAGCACTTTCTGATCCAGCTCATAAGCTTTGGCTCTTTGTCTTGAGCATCACCTGACATAATCATACTTGCTAAAGCAGGAACTGCGGTGAACGAAAGTATTAGCGCTGATAAAACTGCGATAATAAATGTATAAGCCATCGGGCCAAACATTTTACCCTCAACACCTGAGAGTGCAAACACTGGCAAGAAAACCATAGCTACTATAATTTCACCAAAGCCTGCCGCTGTTCTGATTTCGACAGTGGCTTCGTATACAGCCTGCTTCATTTCTTCTGCCGAAAGTTTTCGACCCAGTTCCTTTTTACGATTTTGAATGAACCGAACGACGTTATCCATAACGATGACCGTACCATCTACGATGATACCAAAATCTAAAGCTCCTAAGCTCATTAAATTTCCAGAAATACCTAATGGTTTCATCACCAAAAAGGTAGCCAGTAAAGATAACGGAATCGTAATCGCCGTAATGATTGCTGCTCTGATATTACCTAAAAGAATCAACAAAATAATAGTCACTAAAATAGCACCAAAAATAAGATTGTGCTCTACAGTTCCAAGCGTAGCATTAACTAAGTCGGAACGATTGTAAACTGTGATAAGCTCCATGTCTTTAGGAAGTGTTTTTTGAATTTCTTGAATCTTTTCATGAATTCTTGTTGAAACAGTTCGACTGTTTTCCCCCAATAGCATCATCACTGTACCCAAAACCGCTTCATGACCATCATAAGTCGCTGAGCCATTTCTTAGTTCTTTACCAAGCTTAACTTCTGCTATGTCACCTATTGTGACTATTTTAAATGATTCTAAAGTTTTTACCGGAATTCTTTTAATCTCAGAGGGTGATTTAATCAGCCCTACCCCTTGAACTAAAAATTGTTCAGCAGTTTGCTCGACGTAACCACCACCAACATTCTTATTTACTTTTTCTAATGCTTCCTTAATTTCATCAAAGTGAACACCATAAGCAGCCATTTTTTGCGTGTCAGGCTGAATGTGGTATTGCTTTTCAAAACCACCGGAAATATTTAATTCCGCAACACCCTCAGCTGTTAGAAGTCTTGGTTTGACAAACCACTCAAGCGTTGCTTTTAGCTCCATGAGTTGCTCAACTCTGGCATCGCCTTCTTTTTTTTCTTTGTAGTCTAGAATAAATTGATAAATCTCGCCTAATCCGGATGAAATCGGGCCAAGTTCAGGTTGGGCATCAATCGGTAAATCGCCCGCAACTCCTTGTAAACGTTCTGCTACAAGCTGACGTGCTCGGTAAATATCTAGACCATCTTTAAAAACGATTGTTACTTGCGATAAACCAAATCGTGTAATACTTCTGACTTGTTCAACGCCCGCAATACCACGCATTGAAGATTCAATCGGGAAAGTAATTGTTCGCTCGATTTCTTCAGGAACAAGCCCTTCTATCACTGTATTTACTTGAACTTGATTGTTGGTGATATCTGGCACCGCATCAATTGGTAAATGTTGAAAGCTATAAATTCCTGCAATGACTAGGGCCACTGTAGAAATTAAAACTATTGTTCTATTATAAATTGAAAAATGAATTATTTTATTTAGCATATTGTAATCCTTAGTGAGAATGTCCTTCGGGAGCACCATCGAAAGCAGCAATTTCTGTAACTCTTAAAAAACTCAAACCCGTAGTTGCGATTTCATCACCTTGTTTAAGATCCTTAGATTTAATTTTTATGCTTGTTGCACTTTTTGTAATCGTATTAAAGTCAATACGCTTATAATAACCATCACGATATCTATACACATTTACTTCTATTGTCGAAGTGACTAAAGCTTTCTTGGGCAACTCTACGCCATCAGAAGATTGCACTTTAACTTTTTCGACTATAAAGTTTGCTTCAGCTTCTGATGACAACTTAAAGCCCTTTTCTTTATCAGCTTCAAGAATACCTTTTTCTACGCCTATCTGCGCATTTTCTTCACCGTGCTCGTCGTCGTGCCCATGCTCGCCTTCTTCATGTTCGTCTTCGTGACCCTTCGTATGCTCATCTTTTCCGTGTTTATCATCCTTATCTTTACCGTGACCACGTGCATCTTCTTTATGATCATCATGGTCAGCATGAGACTCTTCATGATCATGGTCGTTTTCGTTTTCTTTTTCTCCATGTTCATGCTTTTCTTCAGCTTTTTCTTTGTTCGTTGTTTTTTTAGTCTTCGTTATTTTTTCTTTTTGTTTTTTAGAATGATCATGAGTTCCATGTGAATGGTCATGCAAATCTTTCGATTGCGCCGCTATAGATAACGCCAACAATGATAAAATCATTATAATTTTTTTAATCATAAAATAACCTCTGAAAATTTATTATCTATAATAAGAATTTGGCCAAGTGATTCGATCGCAATTCTTTCGGATTCATTTCTTTTTGACTCTAAATCAAATAGCTGTCGGTGCGCTTCGATAATAAGCGAACTTGGCACTGTGCCTTTGAAAAATTGTTTTTCAATTTTTTCATGTTTATCTGAAACAGCTTTTGAACTTAATGTATTTTTAAGCATTTCTGTTGTGCTACGATATCTATTAACCAGTTGACCACGAAGCGCTGAAATTTTATTTTTTTCGTATTCAAGGCTCATTTCAGATTCAATAACTTTCTGACGAGCTAACTCACGCTCACCACCATTCCAAGAAAAAACTGGTAGTGGCATAGATAGACTCACGCCCGCTAAGTTTTCAGTTTCATTTCCTTGTTTGTTTCTTTGAATTGTTGGACCAATTTTTAATTCGGGCCATGAGTCAGCATTAGCGATACTTTTTTGACTTTTTGAAAGGCTTACTTCGCTTTGAGCTAGCTTTACTTGAGGAGCGTTCAGCGTGTCAGTGCTTTGCTCTACAGTAGGCCATTTTGTTCTATTATTTGGTAGGTTCTTTAAGATTGTATCTCTATCAAGACCTGTTGAAAGCATAACATCAGCTATTAAATTTTCAAAAGTTGATCTAATATTAACTAAATTCAATTGGTGATCTGCTAAAGCCATTTTAAAAACAGAAAACGAAACATCTTGTTCCGGTGATAAAGCCGATCGGCCCTGATACTGCTTAATAACTTTAGAAAATGTAGCAACCGATTCTTCTTCTAGTATAATTTCTGCCCTAAGATGACTTAACCGATAATATGAAAGCATTAAACCTAGTCGCTCAGACTGTTTTTCAAGCTCTATGGAAAGGGCTGCTTTATCATATTCGGCACGCGCTTGAGTAATTCGCGCAGACCTTTTACCACCTAAGCTCAAATGAAAATATAATGTTGCTGCTTCCTGTCTGATATCTGAATTTTTTGAAACAGATTCAACGTCGATCTCGGGATTAACCCACTGACTGGCAGCAATTTCAAGCTGCTCTGCAGTTTTTAACTTTTGATTTGAAATTTGTAGATTTTTAGATCTGATTAATGAACATCTAACAAGTTGTTCATAATTACTTACAGAACAATCTGATTGCGATGCTAACGCACTAAAACCCAGTAATAAACCTGTACTAACAATTAAGAAATATAACTTCATGATGCCTCCGGCAAAAATGATGAATAGTAATATGATGTGAATAGATATTTAAGAAACCGACACTTAGCAAATCGGCGGTCGAAACAAACCAAATTGATAGTTGTACAAAACAACTTCTAAATCATTTAGAGTAAAGATATTTTTTGTTCGAGAGTCGACAACTAATACGTTTTTCGAAATTACAAACGAGCAGTGTCCAATATGACATCTTGAACAATCATGAGTGCCTTGGTGGTCATGACTACGGTCTGCGCAGCTAGATGACTCATCGTAGAAGCTATTTTGTGTAAGATCTGCCGCTTGACTATAGTTTGATCGGGAAAAATTTGTTAAAACATTCGTAGAAGTCTCGTGAGTGCTTAAAATAGCACTTATTAAAACAACAATCGTAATGAATACAGCGACAATTTTTTTCACAAAACTCCTTAACTCAAAACTAATAGCTAACAACTAATGCACTGTCAAATTCGAAAAACTGTTTTTCAAGTTCATGTTATAATCATTAATCTCGCTCTGTGCTTCACGAATCACCGAATTGGCCGAACGTAAAAACAGAAAAGCAATCCCAAGCCCTACAACAATATCAGGAATAGCTGAACCAGTCACTATGACCAAACCTGAAGCAGTTATTACAGATAGGTTTGCTATGATATCATTGCGCGAACAGAGCCATGTTGAACGCAAATTGATATCATCTGATCTATGCCTAAATAGTAGTACCACGCAGGCAGTATTCGCTGCTAACGCCAATATTCCTATCATCGTCATCGTTTGAGTCTCGGGAACAGTACCCATCATAATCTTAACTACAACTTCTCCTAAAATGAAGAGCCCGAGCAAGGCCATTATAATGCCCTTAGCAAGTCCTGCACGCGATCGCCATATCGGCGCCTTATGAAGGGCGTATAAACTAAAAGCATACACCGCAGCATCGCCAAACATGTCTAAAGAATCCGCCATCAAGGCTGATGATTTTGAAATGTAGCCAAATGTGAATTCAACAAAAAACATAATTGCATTGATAGCCAATACAATTTTAAGAACTTCTCCTTGTCTTTCGCGTAATTTGACCAATTCATGTTTTTTGCTTTCGCAGCAGCTTTCACCCATAATTTAACGCTCCCTAGCTTACATTAAACACTCTGGAGCAACTCTAGGGTCAAGTGTTATACTTTATTTTATGAAAATCGGCGAACTTGCTAAAAAAACTGGCTTATCTATAGACACAATTAGGTTTTATGAGAAATCTGACCTCATACGCAGCCCTGATAGAACGGAGGGCGGTTATCGTGAATTTAATAAAGATGAGGTTTCAACCATTATCTTTATTTCGCACTGTAGGGCGTTGGATATTCCAATATTAGAAATAAAAAAGTTACTACAGGTTCGTTCTGGCTCTGCAAAATCTTGTCGCGAAGCCGATGAAATCATTGAAACACAGCTTAAAAAATTACGCGAGCGCATCAAAAGCATGAAGGCTCTTGAGAAACAGCTCGCCCAACTTCAATCAATTTGCCATCAGGAACTTGATCCTAAAGATTGTCCGATTTTAAAAAGTCTGCAAAAAGAGAAATAGCTTATTTTGCTTCGATTAACGTAACTTCGTCATCCTGCATCTGACTAATTGGCGTCACAATATCTTCATCAGGATTAAGCTCTTTTCCAATATCAGTTAGTCGCTTGTCTATTAGGGCTTGAACATAAGGGCCGTCCAATTTCATTTCTTTCATTTTTTGCACTCGACCCAGCTCAAATCCCGTTACATCTTTCATGACGTGATAAGTCAGTTCGCTACAATAAATTCTTTCCTGTGACCATTCAAAATAAATGTCGTAAGGCTTATTGTACTTAGGCAACCGTGCTTTCATTGCAGTAGCCATAGTTGCCGCATCAAAATGTTTAAAACGATAAATGCGGTAAGATTTGTTTTTGCTTCTAGCAATAAAATCAGCCAGTGGAGTTTCTTTTAATGGGCCTATTGCTTCTGCAACATACCACTTTGAACTTTTCTTAATTAGAAGCCCTACATGTGTCCATACTGATTCAGTAGCTTCTCGCAAAGCCGCCGCTTGTTGCGTTTGGCTTTGAATAAAAATAATGTCACCCTCAGCGTAATTAACAACGGTACGAGGCTCTTCGGGAGCCGGACGTCCTCGTCCCATAGCGAATACATTTGTTGCAGTTAAAGTAAAAATAATTAGAATAACGATTCTAGTTTTAATTGTTTTCATACATATATTTTCGGCGTATGCGAAAACATTATGCAGACCTTTTTTAAAGATCTAGCCTTAGGGTTGGAAAACTCAGACCTAAGACTGTGTATACAGAACAAAATTATTTTTATTGGCACGATGAAGTTTTTGTATCATCTTTCTTTTACAAAAATTTGGAATTGCATTCTTCATTTTAACTGTATGTATTCTGATATTTATGTTTCGTTGTAAGGAATCATCAGATGATGACTTACTGGATATTAACAGCTGTTTTTTTAAAGTTATTAGTTTACTTTAATTAAAATACTTTCAGAATTATTTTTATATTTATAGCTCACTCTAACTGCGTATATTTCGTTTTTTGTAACTGAATTAGCTTTCGCGTCCCAGTGATGACCGTCAGGGCGAATCGTCCAAGCTGTTGGAATTAACTCGTCTGCACCTTTTGCATCTTTACTTACAACTTCAATCACCATTTCAGTAAGGTCTTTAGCTTTTTTCTTGTTAATGATGTCTGCTGTAAACTCAAATGCAGTTTTAGAATCAGGCTTTTTATCGTAACCAATATGGCCGCAAATATCAGTAGTTTTATCGCTGCAAAAATCTTTAGATTTAAATTCATGAGCGAAAGCAAGTTGCGAAATAAAAAATGTCACGATCAATAAGGTCTGTTTCATTTAAGTGTCTCCTATTAACCAAAAACTTATATCACTGTACGCCGTTAATCAAATTTATTCGCTGCGGTTAATCCGCAGCGAATAAATTTTTGAATGTTTGCGCCATTTTCATAGCATCTATATAGCTAAGACTGATTTTAAACTCATAATGACCAAGATAGGTCTGACATATTGAAGCACTCTCAGTGCTAACATACTCAGAGCCTAAGGCATTTCTATTGCCATACTGACTGCAAATTTCTCCACCAATAACAGATGCCAAAGCTTTTGGCTTTTGAATGTTCAACTCATCAGCTTCTTGTCTTTCATTTTTTTCACGTTTCAATTCAAAAAAATCTCTGTGATATTCGGGCATCAACCTATGTCGAATATCTTTAAAAATTTTTTCGATAGGCTTATCAAAAGAACATCCAATCGAATGATTATGTTTAGCGTGAAGACTGCTAACCACTGTTTTATTTTTCCAGTCCTCTAAAAACAAGTTCCATTCCGTTATCATTTTTTAAACGGTTTTCTTGGGCTGTATACCCTAAAAATAGCGGCTTTAGATTTTTAGTTTTAATTTTGTCTGCGCCGTATTTGCCGCGAATTTCGTCCATCGAAAGACCGTCTTTTTTGTATCTGCGAGTTTGTGCGTATTCAGGGCGAAAATAAACCATTTTCTTAGGTGGTGAAAATTTGAATCCTGCTTCTTTTAATGTTGTCCAATGCTCTTTCGTGTTTCCAGAAACCCAAACCCATGCACCACAAATTTCAATGATAATACCTTGTAGATTCACAATTTTATTGAGTGCTTCGTTGATTTCTTCGCCGTAGTTGTAACCCTCATCATTCTTGGCGGGGGAAAAATAGTAAGGAATTGGCACGCGTTGCTCGATTTCTCGTTAGAGGCCATACGGCCGATCACAAGGCATGACAGACACTTGTGGCTGGCGTGACTTGATGAAAAGAGAAATTGAATTGCAAGGCGTGAGAATGACGACCAAATATAAAATCAAGATTGCTGCTCAATCTTAAGAATATCTTGAAGTGAAAGTCGATGCCAGAGCATCGACGCCCTAAAATATAGCTATTGGATTAGTCCATTACTAATTCAATTTTATAATTGAATTTAACTTTTGTCGTTTAACGAATTAAGGTGAATCAGTAACTAGTTAATTATACTTTAATATTTTTTTTTAACCGTCGATTCTTATCGATAGTTTTCTTGACCGTTTCAGGCAGCCAAATTTTTAAGCCTTTAGGCTTAATTCCAACTTCATTTAAATTCTTTGCAATCTCAGTGAAGGAAATTCCACGGCAACTATCTTCTTCAATCTTCGACAAAATCCATTGTTCAGCTTGGCTAGCAACAAGTTTACTTCGCTTAACTTCCCATCCAAAAGGAACATCTTTTGGGCTAAAACGAGTATCTCTGCCATGCATACTAATTCCAAATAGAGATAATTTTTGTTTCACCCACTTTGGCTTCCTATTCAGTTTAAGACAAATTTCATCGAATGATAAATTTTCATGAAAAAGCTCTAGCACTCGTTCTGGCTTAATTTTTCCAGCAATAGTTATTTCCATTGGTATAAAAGACATTACTTTTACTTCGCTATTTTCAAACTGGGGATACATACTACCGTCATCCTTGTACATTCTGACATTAAACTCCTCAGCAGAAATCCCCATTCTCTCAAAATCTTTAAGCCCTTGGTCTGCAACTGCCCGTACCTTCGCACGCACTGGTTGAATAAAAAACTTCTCTAAGAAATCATACTGACTCATTATATCTTGCGATTCATTTAATAAGCCTTCTGGATCTAATCTTTTTATTTCCTCATCCAAATCAGAAATCGCTTTTTCACATTTAGCTTTTTCATCGAGCAAAGCAGCTTCCAATAGTTTTTTTGCTTTTAACAATTTATCGCTAGAATCAAGATCATCTTTTTTTAAAATTAGGTTTATTTCCTCGATTAAACTCATAAAACACCTTCTTAATTCTTAATGATTTAACAGTACAGCGATAGCTTTTTTGATTCTGATTGTTCATATTCGCCGATAAATTCTCTAGCAGATTCAGATTCGCGTAATTTCATATAAACGATCTGAGCCCTTTTAATATGAGCATAGCCTCTTCGTTAAAGCCACCTATAACAGTTAAAGAGTCTGGATCAAACTTTTTTAATTTTTCGATCAACTCAGATACTTTCATTCGTTCCGTTTATTAAAGAAGTGACCAATCACAATTAAAATTTCTAGCAGAATTTAGCCAACCAGAGTAGTATTTTGCTCAACAGAGGTGCATTAAATGACCGTAGAACAACTTATTTCTGAACTACAAACGCTTCCACCAAATTTGCTTGTACTTGTCGATGGCTACGAAGGTGGCTTCTGCGATATTGATTCGCTTAAAACCATGAAGGTTGAACTTAATTTTCACTCTGAAGATTACTATGGGCCACACGAAGAAACAGACAAGGCTACTGTGCCTGCAGTAAAAATCATTCGGACAAATAACCTAGATCAACAAGTAATCCTTAATAAAAGCCACAATACTTAATTATTTTGGCGAGGGCTTTGATTTTTAGCTGCAGACTTAAAAACACTTGGATTTCCCCAGCTACTCGCGCGTGATTCGTAAAGTAGCTTTGCCTGCGCTTTTATAACCCAAAGTTGCAGCCGATCCAAATTACCCAGCAATGCTGCCGCTAATACCACTGATACTGCTAAATTTGTTAAATTTCCTAATCCCATTTTTTCCTCCAAATGCAATTCATTAAGTTTTCGGGGAATTTAATTTTGATTCCCATTTCTGATAAGTACCGTCATCGATTCTTTGAACTATGGTTCTGATGACCCCGTAAGCCCATTCTTTGTTGGTTCTGCTTTTGATCTTCTTTTCCTTTAGCTTATCCATGATGGAATTTATGCTACAGCCCTGATTCCATAGCCTGCTGATAAGTTGTAAGGCCGGATACTCAACAGGTTCTTTTGTGACAACACCTTCAAAGACGCAAAACCCGAATGGGGGCTTCGCGGCTTTACGGCCAGCGTTCTTTCGCCATGCTTCTAAAAGCGATGGCTGCGTGTTGCGAATTCTTTTTTTGTACAGATTAATTTCCCGCCACACGATATAGCGCGAAAATCCTGTCATGTTGGCAATTTCAGATATGCTTAAACCTTGCTTAAAATGTGGCTCGATCAGCTCGAATTTATTGATTCTGCGCCTCGCTGATACTGGAATCACATCAAAAGCTACATCAAATGAAACTAATAGGTTCTGGCATTCGCTACTTTGTGTCATCGGCCATCCAATTTTCATTCCAAAAATTTAGACCCAAAAAAAACTTAGTAAAGTCGCGGTAGCGGCTTAATTTCATTTAGAAAATCGAGTGGATCAGTATTGGTTCTACGGTTCTACGGTTCTACGGCACTTTTGATGGATTTAAATATTATTCAAGGCAGGATGTTGAGAATTTACTTATTTAGAAAAACAAGAGTCGCTGTGCAACTCTTAAAATCTAAATCTTAGTTCTATTTAATCGCAAGGCATTTCCTACAACCGAAACAGAACTCAAACTCATAGCTAAGCTTGCAATCATGGGACTTAGCAAAAGTCCAAATGTGGGGTAAAGAAGACCAGCTGCTATTGGTACACCGAGAGCATTGTATCCAAAAGCAAAAATCAAATTCTGACGTATGTTTTTCATCGTTGCCTGACTTAACCGATGTGCGCGAACAATTCCTATCAAATCGCCCTTTACAAGCGTAACTCCAGCACTTTCAATTGCGACGTCGGTACCAGTGCCCATTGCAATACCAATATCAGCTTGGGCTAAAGCTGGGGCATCGTTAATTCCGTCCCCGGCCATTGCCACAATTTGCCCTTCAGATTTAAGCCTTTTGATAATTTCATTTTTTTGAGCTGGCAATACCTCAGCCTCCACGCGATCGATTCCCATTTCTTTTGCTACAACTTCAGCCGTATGCCGATTGTCACCTGTCAACATCACAACCTTGATACCTTTGGAGTGAAAGTATTCGATAGCAGGTTTTGCAGACTCTTTAATTGGGTCTTTGACAGCTATAACTGCGGCGGGCTTTCCATCAATTGCAGTCAGCATTGCCCCGTGACCTGTGCTTTGAAGTTCTTTTGCAATTTGCGATAGTTCAACTGATTCGATTCCGAATTTTTCAAGAAGCTTTTTATTTCCAACCAAAACAACTCGACCAAGAACTTTTCCCTTTACTCCCATGCCTGTGAAGGATTCGAACTCTGTTACGTTTTCAATTTTCAATTTTTTCTCTAATGCTCCGTTAACAATGGCCTCGGCTAACGGATGTTCGCTCGACTTTTCTAGTGACGCCACAGCTGACAATGTGTCCGACTCATTAAACCCATTCAAAGTGCTTACTAAAGCTAGTCTTGGTTTTCCCAATGTCAGCGTTCCAGTTTTATCAACAACAAGGGTTGTGATTTTCTCAAGACCCTCTAAGGCTTCAGCATTTTTAATGAGTACGCCAAGGTTTGCTCCCTTTCCAGTGCCAACCATAATCGACATCGGAGTTGCCAGCCCAAGAGCACAGGGGCACGCTATAATTAAAACGGCAACAGCATTGATAATTGCGTGAGTTAATTTTGGCTCTGGGCCAAAGAAATACCAAACAACAGCGGTTACAAGAGCTATTAGAACAACAGCAGGCACAAAATACCCAGAAACTTTATCTGCCAATTTCTGAATTGGTGCACGACTTCTCTGAGCCTGTGAGACCATTTTGACGATTTGAGAGAGTAATGTATCTGACCCTACTTTTGTGGCTTTCATTACAAAAGCACCAGTTCCGTTGACTGTCGCGCCTGTTACTTTGTCACCGATTTCTTTTTCGACAGGAATGGGCTCTCCAGTTATCATTGATTCATCAACAACACTTCGACCTTCAACGACCTCACCATCGACTGGGACTTTTTCGCCGGGCCGAACCCTCAATAGATCTCCGACAAGAATTTGTTCAACAGGAACGTCTTCTTCCGATCCGTCAGATTTGATTTTGCGTGCAGTTTTAGGTGCAAGCCCCAGCAAAGCTCGGATTGCGTTTCCTGTTTTATTACGGGCCTGTAACTCCAAAACTTGTCCCAATAGTACCAACGTAACAATCACGGCAGCTGCCTCATAATATAAAGGAACCATTCCGCCATGTATTTTCAAGCTATCAGGAAAAATGGATGGATAGAATGTTCCAACCAAACTAAAAATATAAGCGACACCTGTGCCCATCGCAATAAGTGTAAACATATTGAAATTTCGAGTTTTGATCGAAGACCAACCTCTTTCAAAAAATGGAAATCCGCCCCAAAGAACAACTGGAGTTGCAAGAATGAATTGTATGCTTGCATTGACCCATCCAGGAATCATGTGTTGCACAGGCTGCCCCGGAATTAAATCTGACATCGCTAGAATAAGTAATGGGATTGTTAGTGGAACACTCACTTTTAATCGTCTTACAAAATCAATGAGTTCAGGATTCTCAACTTCCTCTAAAGACACTTCTTCAGGCTCAAGCGCCATTCCACAAATGGGACAATTTCCAGGCCCTTTTTGACGAACCTCAGGGTGCATAGGGCAAGTGTAGACCGCTTCGCTGTCTACCTTCTGTAGCCTTTCAGCCTGGGGTGACAAATATTTTAAGGGTTCAGCCTCAAACTTAGTTTTGCATTTTGGATTGCAAAAATAAAAGGTTTCTCCATTGTGCTGGGTATTTCCACCTTTAGCGCTTAAAGGATCAATCATCATTCCACATACAGGATCTTTCACAAGAGTCGATTTTATTGCAGATTCACTCTTGGTCGAACAGCACGAGTGTGATTCGGAATGTGGGTGATTGTGTTTATTTTCGGGTTGATTCATAAAGACTCCTAATTGACCTGAAACTTAAATTCTATTTTTCTGTCATAGCCGTTGATGTGCTTTGAGATTTTAAATTTGGATGACTGCTTACAAGCTCATAAATTTTAAGCTTCGTAAGATAATAGTCTTTTCGATATTCAAGATTTCTAATGCGAGCCTCAACGAGACGCTCAGATGCACCGACCATGTCGGGAGAATTTTTAACCCCACGTCTGTACTCGCCTAACGTAATTTTATAATACTCTTCAGATTTTGAGAGATTTTTTTCTTCTAAATTCAACCGATCGTTCAAAGTTGCAAGTTTAGAAAACAGGTTATCAGCTTCAGCGAGCGTCGATAAATTTTTCTTAGAAGCAGAAGCCTCTTTAGCAACTACTTTAAATCGGGCAGATCTAGTTTGATTGAGTGTTTCTAGGCCAGAGAATAATGGAACTGAAACCTTAAGTGCTACAGAGTAATTATCATTTCCAGCAAAGACACGTTCTTCATTTGCCAGTTTACCGTATGTTGCTTCGAGATCCACTGAAGGTAGAAAACCAGATTTTGCAACTCGTGCATCCATTTCGCCGAGTTGAATTTCAGCCCGAGCCTCAGCAAGTTCAAAATTTGAATCACGGATCTGAGCAACGATGGAGCTACGATTCAAATCTAATGATGAATCTCTTGTTAGGTGTCCTTTCACAACCAAAGGAGTCGCAATGTCCTTTCGACCCAGAAGAACGGATAGCTCTCGAGACTTTTCAGATACTTCTTGTGTCAACATTTTCAAATCAGAGTTCAGAGTTGTATCTCTCAACTCGAACTCGATCACATCGGCACTCGATGTGAACCCAGAACTCTTTTTCAGCTTTCCCAACTTCATCTGTTCTTGATTCATTTGAATCGCTTTTCTTTTTAGATCGGAGCTCTCTAGCAAAAAGAGCAACTCAAAATAAACTCGACTGACTTCTCTGCTTATTTTTGCCTTAACAGCCTCGAGTCGTTTTTGTTCAAGTTCACTGACGATTTTAGATTTACCGAGCTCACTTGAGTCTTTACCGCCGCGATAAATATTCCACTCAGCCTTGCCATACAATGCAGTTCCAGAGTTCTTTTCAGACTCGAAGCTGGTGGTGATAGGTCCACCCTCTATAGAAAGCTGAGGCATTAAAGGGCCAGATTTAGAGCTCTTTTCTAGCAAAGAAGTTTTATATTGAGCTTGAGCTTCTTGGATTTCAAGATTTTGATCTGCAGCTTCATTTAAAAGTTGTTCTAACGTCAGCGACCCCTGATTCGGATGATCTGCGAAAGCAATGTTTCCACTTAAAATAGAACATCCAATTAAAATTAAATGAAGAAATTTAAGATGCTGACTCATAGATTTTTCCTTAGCTATTGTTCCGGCTCAATATTGAAACTCATTTTTTCAGGTTTTCCGCCATGGGTAACTGTCATATCGAGCGTGTAACGATGAGAGTTTTTCGCATCAATTTTTGCTTCGAACATGTTACCAACTGGGGCAAAATCAACTTTCTCAGATTTAGGTTTTCTCGGGAACTTTACTGAGGCGACAATTGCCACGTCTTTAGTTGGGATGTCATTTTTGTCATGATCAAAAACTAAAACCTTAACTGTTCCTTTTTCCTCTTTAACTTCAACAAACATATGAGATGTTGTCTTGACCTGTCCTGGTGGAATCATTTTTGAAATCTGGGCTCCGGGGACTTTGTCATGGCCTTCATGGGCCTGAGCTATCCCAGATGAAAAAATTAAAGCTGCTAATAAAAATAATGTATTCATAAATTCTCCCTAGTGGTGCGTTGGTTTGAGTTCAGTTTCATTAAAGTTGATATTCTTTTCGGCTGATTTTTTGCCGAAGCGATAAAAAACCGTTGGTGTCACAAACATATCAAGCAAAGTTGAGCTGATCAGTCCGCCGACAATGACGACAGCTACTGGATGCAAGATTTCTTTCCCAGGATCGCCCTCCGCAAGAACCAATGGCAAAAGTCCAAGAACGGCAGTTAATGCTGTCATCAGCACAGGAACTAATCGCTCTAGCGATCCTCTAATCACCATTTCCTTGGTGAATTTTTCGCCTTCATACTTCATAAGATGTAGATAGTGCGAAATCATCATGATGCCATTTCGACTTGCGATACCGCAAAGAGTGACAAAGGCGACCATCGTAGCGATCGAAAATACGCGGTCAGAATAATAAATGGCGACTAAACTTCCAATCAGAGCCATCGGAATATTCAGCATAATTTGAACGGCAATGAATGAAGATTTAAAGTGAGCGTAAAGTACTACAAAAATACCGATCAATGACAGTAGTCCCAAAAGTAGAATCAATCGACTTGCTGACTTTTGACTTTCAAATTGCCCACCAAACTGAAGAAAGTAGCCATCAGGTATTTGAACATCTTTTTGAATTCGAGTTTGAATTTCTTGAACCAAGCTGTCCAAGTCACGCCCCGATGAATTAGCAGAAACAACAATTCTGCGCTGTGCATTTTCACGATTGATTTGATTTGGACCTTTTGACTCATAGACATCAGCCACTTTTTCTAATGTCACTTTTCTACCGTCAGGCATTATCTTGAGTGTAGTTTGCTTGATCAAATCTAGATTCGCTCGAGATTTATCATCAAAGCGCATGTACACATTGAAAGTTCTTTGCTGATCAAGAACCTGTGCAATCACCTCGCCATTGAGTGCTTTTTCTAAAGTTTCAGATAACTCACCCGCAACGATCCCGTACTGGCCAGCTTCATCACGTAAAAGTTGAATTTTTACCTGAGGTATTAGCACCTGCTGCTCTATCTGAAGATCAACAAGCCCCTTTGTTCCCTCGAGTGACTTATAAATTTCAGATGCTTTTCCACGAAGTGTGCTTAGGTCTGGACCAAAAAGCTTGATTGCGATTTGCGCACGAACACCTGAAAGTAGGTGATCAAGCCGATGGGATATGGGTTGACCAATGTTTACGAAAACACCAGAAACGGAATCAAGCTTTTCGCGCATTTCTTTAAGGACAAATTCTCTTGGGCGGCCTTCATTTTTAAAATCGACATCAATTTCTGACGAATGAACACCTTCAGCGTGTTCATCGAGCTCGGCTCGGCCAGTTCTGCGGGCAACAGACTTAATTTCAGGAATCGACAGAAGCAATTCTTCGATTTGTATTCCTACTTTGTTAGATTCCTCCAAAGAAATTCCTGGCTCAGCCAGAACACCGACTGTAGCTGTTCCCTCATTAAATTTTGGCAAGAAATCGCGACCCATGAAAGGGATCAAAGCCAGAGATGAGGCAAAGAGGACTATTGAGATACCAAATACAACATTTGGATTATCAAGGGATTTGTTTAATAGCTTTCTATCCCAGTTTTTAAGTGCCTCAACAAGCTTTCCATCTTTATGTTCAATCAGTTTGTCTTTAGCTAAAAGGAAAGAGCAAAGCACAGGTGTGATGGTTAATGAAACAAACAGAGAAGCAATCAATGAAACAATATAAGCCATTCCAAGTGGTATAAATAGGCGACCCTCAATACCACTCATATAAAAGAGCGGTAAAAAAACGAGGACAACAATGATTGTTGCAAAAACGATTGAGTTTCTGACTTCGGACGAAGCGTTATAAACCACTTGCAATGTTGGAAGAGGTTCAGCCAGCGTCTTGTTTTCTTTAAGGCGTCGAAAGACATTTTCAACATCAACAATCGCATCATCCACAAGTTCACCAATGGCAACGGCTACACCACCAAGTGTCATTGTATTCACCGACAATCCGAAATAATGAAAAACGATAGCTGTAACTAAAAGTGATAATGGAATCGCGGTCAGCGTAATGGCAGTGGTTCTGAAATTGAGAAGAAACATGAATAGAACAATGAAAACGAGGATTGTCCCATCTCGAAGGGCCTCTTTGACATTGTTCACGGCAGCCTCAATAAAGTGACCCTGTTTAAATAGGTCCTTGTGAAATTCGGCGCCTTTGGGAAGTGATTTTTCGAGCTCCGTAAGTGCTTCATCAATTTTTTTTGTTAGTTCAATTGTGTTTGCACCAGGCTGCTTTTGAATACTAAGAATAACAGCGGGCTTACCATTAACGCTGCCATCACCGCGCTTTATTTGAGCGCCTATTTTAACTTCGGCTATGTCTTTTACAAAAACCGGTTGACCTAAGTGAAGCCCAACAACCGAATTTAAAATGTCTTCTTCTGATTTTATTGTCCCAATATTGCGAATTAAAAATTCTTTTTTGTCTAAATCAATATAACCGCCTGTGGTGTTAAGACTAATTTTTGACAATGCTTTTTCGATGTCTTCTAACGGCAATTGAAATTTTTGAATTTTTTCGGCGGAGAGTAGAATTTGATACTGTTTTACTCCACCGCCAATCGCGATGACTTGTGAAACTCCAGGAACAGAGAGAAGTCGCGGCCGAATTGTCCAATCTGCGAAAGTGCGCAGATCAAGTGGATTTACTTCAGATTTTGGTGATGACAATCCAATGAGCTGAATTTCACCCATGATAGACGAAATAGACCCCATGACCGGAGTTACACCAGCAGGAAGTTTTTCACTCGCCAATTGAAGCTTCTCCGAGACAAGCTGTCTGTTTCGATAGATATCTGTGTCCCATGCAAACTCAACGTAGATAACTGAAAGCCCTATACCTGTTGATGAGCGAACTCTTTCGACACCTGGAAGACCATTGAGCACTGTCTCTAAAGGAAGTGTAACAAGAGTCTCGACCTCCTCTGGAGCCATTCCAGGAGCTTCTGTCATAATGTTCACAGTTGGTCGATTGAGATCTGGAAATACGTCGATAGGCATCTTACTGACTGTGAAAAGCCCGTATGCGGTGATCAATATAGCTACCGAAAGCACAAGAACCCTATGAGTCAGAGAAAATCTAATTATACGATCAAGCATAATGTTCGCCTTCCGTCAAAAATGACTAGTGATGACTACCGTGACCGTCATCAACCTTTTGTAGTTTTAGCGGAAGCTCATAAGATACCGTCATTCCTTCTTGGCCTTCTCTTTTTGCCTCGACTAATAGTTCTCCCTTTTTATTAAGGTCGACATTTTTAGGTAGTGTGCAAACGTAGTAGTTGGACTCGATCGAACATTTCGTTTTTAGTGCTTTGTCTTTGGTGTGATTAACACTCAATGAAGAATCCTTTATCGATGGATTTTTCCACTGCATGTCTAATAAAAAAACTTTTAATGTATTTGGACTCGTAAGAATGACTTCCGTGTGAAAAGCACTTGGCATGCGAATAAATCCACCGTTGGGTCCTGGCTTATCTTCACCGTGACCAAAAGCGATCTGTGCTACAAAGTGTGATCCCAAAATTGCTCCTAAAACTAATAATTTCATTTTCATTTCCTTTTCATTTTTTATCTCTATTAAACTTAAACTAAAATACTCTGTGGATGTCCTTCCACACAGTATTACGACTTAGCCAACCATTTTGTGACAAAACAGAATCAAAAAACCTTTATTGAAACAGGTATCACTTTGAGATTTCCGTCATCAATAAACTGAATCCACAATCTATATAAACCAGCCGATGGGAAAGTGGCGTGAAGCATACCTTTGCTCTGGCCCGTGCTTACAGAATGAACATGAATCAGCGAGTCACCATCGTCAGGAGTTGCGATTACATGCGCAAACGCCCCCATATATGGACTTAATTGAGGATTCGATCCATCGGTTCTGGTCATAATTAAATCAAGCATCGCCATTTTTCCAGCGGTCACTTTGTTTGAGCTTAAGTTTATTTTTGAAACTCCAGACTGACCACTTCGCATATCTGACAAAGCGGGCGGCGTCGGCCAGGCTATAACTCCACCACTCACACTAAGCTTTGACGAAGTCGAAAACTCTGTACCGTCAGCAGCCAGCTCTCCCTGAGCCCAAACCCAGTACTCGCCATTCACTAAAAACTGTGCTGAAACGCTCCACGAATTCCCATTGAACTCAGGATGAATATGTTGGAACTCATTCAAAGAAGAGTCATAGATGACAAGATGAAGTTTTTTTTCATGAGCTATTGATAAATCAGAGTCGCTAACAAGCTTGTTTGTTTCTGTATCAATAAGTTTAAACTTATAGGTACTCACTCCAGCAGAAAATGAAGTCAATTCTGGCTCGAGGACAATTCTAGTTTCTGCCTCCCCGTGACCAAACGCAGACTGACTCCAAACGCCGAAAACTAAAGCCCCCAATGAAACCATTGCCTTTATCATATCTCCTCCATGAAAATTCATTTGACACTAAGCTATACCCCCTGTAGGGTATCTGTCAATTACTGCTTTTGACTTAAGTTTTCAACGAGGAAGGCTGACAAGACATGCTAGAAAAACAAAAAACTCATGGAAGAACCAGAAAACACTCAGACGCAACTCGCCATGAACACGAATCACACGACCATCCCGATCACTCGATTCACATTAAAAGACTAAATAGAGTTAAAGGACAACTCGAAGGAATTGAGCGCATGATTCTTGATAGGCGATATTGCACAGACATCATTGCCCAGCTTAAAGCTGCATCTGCCGCACTGAAAGCTGTTGAAGCTGAGGTACTTAAGTCTCATCTAAGAGGTTGTGTTAAATCTGCCTTTAGCGGAGATGATGCTTTTAAGTCTGAAGAAAAAATTCAAGAAATAATTAAATTAATTTATTAAAAAAGGGAGTTCACATGAAAATCATATCTACACTTTTAACAGCACTACTAATCGGATCATCATTTGCAATTGCTCACGAAGATCCATCCATCTCCACTGCAAAAATAGCCGAACTATCGGCGCATAGAACTGACCGTTTGGTTGTTCTAGGTAAAATTGATGCCTCATTCGTTCAAAAAATGGAAAAAATCGAGGTAGTTAAAATCACGAGCGGCCCAGCCGCCTACAAATCTATTGTTTCTCAAACACAGCCACAGGCTGGTGCGCCACTTCAGCTTGAGCTTCAATTTGATCATGATGGCAAACCGCTGTCGTTCAAGGTGCTAGCTGGCGGAACCGCTGGATCTGACTTGCAGTGGTCACCGAAAAGCGCAGGCGAATTAATTGAAAATGGGATGCACTATGTCCTGGATAATAAAACAAATCCTGCGATCGCCCCATATTTTTCTGACTTTACAGACCTTGTGTTGGTGAAAGGTGTCTTAGGCGGCAAAGACGTTGCGTTGGTTCAAGTTGTATCAGCTAGTCAGCAAAAAGCATTGAATGTTTATGTGAATTTAGACGGATCAATTAATTCAGTTGAAGTGGCTCCTTAAGAAATTTATGAATCATTTTTCTATTCTTCTCAGTTTATTTCTAGTTGCAGGATTATTAAGTTCCTGCAACTACACACGCTTAAAAGATGTCCCTGAGTCGACTCAAAATTTCGGCGAGTTAAGCTTTGAAGAAAAGGCAACAATGATGAACTTTCAGTTCATCAATTCAAAAATTTTAGAACCAAAGTGCGCAAGTTGCCATGGCACCTCGGGGAACATCAGCCTAGAGTCGTATGATTTAGTGAAGGCTCAACTTTCAAAAATACAAACATCTGTGTTTGTTGAACAAACGATGCCAAAGCGTGGCTCGCTGACGACGGAAGAAAAAAGATTGCTTTGGAATTGGATTAAAATCGGAGCGCCGCTCGAGAGTTCTGAGACTCCTCCCCCCGAGGAACCGCTGATTGCCTCTTACGATTCAATTCGTACTCACGTCTTCGAAACAAAGTGTCTTACTTGTCACAACCCCTCGGGAACTGGAAATAAGATTCCTCTCGATAAAGAGTTTCTTTTGAACTCTCCACTTGAATTAGTACTGCCGGAAAATCCGGATGAATCTGGCTTAATCATAGCTCTTGAAAGAAAAGACAGTAAAAGAATGCCGCCGGAAAAAGAGGGATACTCAGCTTTAAAGCCTGAAGTTGTTCAAGTGATCCGTGATTGGATCACGAACGGTGCAAATTAATATTTAAAATAAAAAGGGGTAACAATGAGAATCTTCGTATGTTTAGCAATTGTATCATTCATAAGCCATGCGGCACAGTCTGAAGTCATTTCCTGCAATGGATTTACAGATGCAGAGCAAAAAACAAAAGTTGAATTAACCATACAGCCGCTTAAGAAAAAAGGCCAAATCCGATTCATTTCACACAACAGCTCAGTCACTCAAGGTTTAAATTTAAACGATGCCTACTATCCTGCACCAAAAACTTTGCGATATGCAGACTATTTTGGAAATTCATATCTAGATTTTTTCATCGAAAACGGCATGACATTGAGAAATTCATTTACTCATGGCGCATATTTTAAAAACGCACAGCTTGATTGCAAAATAATTGGATCAATACCTCAAGCACCCTCATGCGGAAAAGATCCGTCTGAAAATCTGATTACCACCATTCGCGAAGGTCGCTCTTATCATACTTTGCGTGCAGTTAATTACGCGATTGCTTGCGGGGCCGATGTAAATTTCACGGATAAGTTTGGCTGCACTCCACTTCTTTATTCAATAGACCCTCTCTGCGGAAAAAATTCAAATTCAGTCGCACAGAGTATGACAGATCTTCCAGCAGTCGTTGATCGACTTGTATCTGAAGGTGCCTTTGTCGATATCGTAGATCCTGCAAACAATGAAACTGCTTTGTTGAAAGCAGCAAGACTTAATCTTCGAAACGTTTTTGAGACTTTTATTGCTGCAGAAGCAAATTTTGATTTCCAAGATAATCATGGAATGACCCCATTGATGTGGGCAGCGTACAATGGTGATGACTGGACGGTAAAAGATATTTTAGAGGCAAGACCTGATCGTCGTTTGAAAAACAAAAAAGGCCAGACTGCTTTCGACATCGCGACTCATTGGCAAAAAGAAAGTGTTATCGAACTCGTTCGCATACCAGATGTTACATTTGAAATTCAAGGTATGGATGATGGAAGTTGCTCACCATTAAAATTTCAAGCAAGTGCAGGTCAAACAATTGAGGTCGCACTGAAAGCCCCATCAAAGATGTTTAAATTAGATTCCGGAGAACTTGGGTTAGACCTTATGGCTGACTCAAGAAGTCGAGTAGCGCAAGTTGTAAAAGCTGAAGAGGCAGGTGCATTTAGCTTTACGTGTGGTGTTCACCATTCAAGCCAGATTTCAACTGGGGAAATCATAATTAAATAGAATCAATTGCAAGGATCACAGATGTTAAAGGCTCGATTTTTTACACTTATTTTGACTTGGGGCTTTGCCCCACTGTCAGCACATTCAACCATTCTGTTAGATTTGTCCAAACAGACATCAAAAGTTGAATTCTTTGCAGTCGGAAAGCCCAGTTTAATTAAAATTAATGGAACTGGCGGGAAGTTAACTGGAAATTTAGAAATTGAAAAGAATCAGGTCAAAGGTCAATTTAAGGTGAATCTCGACGAGTTCACAACTGGTATCGCCTTACGCGATCAGCATATGAAAGAAAAGTACTTAGAGGTTTCCAAGTTTGCTGAGGCCACGTTTGAAATAGAAAAAATTGAGCTACCGGAAGATTTTTTGAGTACAAAAAAGATTTATTCAAATGTTCCATTCGAGGGGAAATTTTCTCTGCACGGAGTAGAAAAAAAACTTAAAGGTATCGCTGAAGTTGATACGAGAAAAGACAACCCGGCAGTAGTCACAGAATTTAAGGTTTTAGTATCTGACTACAAGATTGATATTCCGACTTACTTGGGAATCAAAGTTGCTGATGAAGTCACGGTCAAGACGACAGTGAATCTTAATTTTGTGAAGCAAGAATGAAGATCCTAAGCCTACTTTTTCTTTTTGTTTTCACGTCTAAGGCTTGGGCTTTTCCTGAGAATGTAAGACATGGTTATTTCTCATGCACAGCTTGTCACGTTTCACCCTCGGGTGGTGGTGTACTCACGCCTTATGGGCGATCTCTTTCAAGTGAGCTAATGAGTACCTGGGGAACAACTAAAAATGCAGACTTTTTGTTTTCGAATCCTGAAGATGAAGCAAAGATGCTATGGCTACGCCAACAGGTGTTCATCAAAGGTGTGCAGACTTATCGAGACACTCCACAAGTTGAAAAGGCAAAATTCATTCCTATGCAAGCTGATTACGAAATCGGTATTGATTTAGAGAAGTACGCTTTCGTATCCGCATTTGGGTTTCGGGCTAATGACAGCTCTTTGGATTTGAAAGAGTTCTTTTCTAGACGTCATTTTATTCTTTATCGCTTTAGCGATCAGATTATTGGCCGCATAGGAAAATTTATGCAGTCATTTGGTCTCAATGGTCCAGATCACATTACGGCAACTCGACGAGGATTAGGTTGGGATCAGGGCTCTGAATCGAATAATTTAGAGTTAAATTACCTTGGAGAACTATTTAACCATACTCTGACACTGATTTCTAATTCACCAGAGGAAAAATCAATAACCAAAGATCAAGGGGTGTCATTTAACTCAAGTTATTTTTTGAATGGTCATTCAAGAATTGGGGTAAGTGCCTATCTCGGCCAGCAGAAAGATTTTGAGAGAATTGTTTTTGGTCCGTATGCTACAGTAAGTATTACCGAAAAAATATTTTTAAATTCCGAAATTTTTTTTCAAGATAAGTCCTTTAAAAACGGTACGAATAATCAAAGAGGTTATGCTTCTTTTTCGAGGTTAGGGATTGAAGCTGTGAAAGGTCTCACTACATTTGTCCAAATTGATCGCTCGTTTTTAAATGATTCAGATCGTAGTACTCGATTTGATTCTTATGGAATTGGTGCTCAATGGCTTCCTTATCCACACCTAGATATCATGCTATTTGGCGGCAAAGAAAAGGCTGCAACTCGCGAAGCCACTGATTTTGCTTGGCTGATGTTTAATGTATATCTCTAAAATCGACAGCTTCTTGTAGCTTACGCCCACTGCCTACGAAAGTAGTAGCTGCCTTCAACAACAACTACAGAGCCAATGAACGCTCCTAAAATCCAAAGACCTACAAAGGTTGCTACTAATTCTGCACCAAAAAAATAGAATGCAGCTATCGAAATCAATCCTAGAACCCCAGATTGCAGCCACTGATATTTCCTAACTGTTTCAAGCTCTTCTAAATTCATAACCACATTTGCTAACAGATAAGTAGTGGTCATAAAAAAGATTCCACAGGCAATCATACAGAAATTATGACCACCAACCTGCATAAACCAATCCATCAAAGAACGATTGGTCCCAAATGGGTTCAAACCAAATTGACTACAAATCGCCAAAGATAAAAAACCGACAATACTATGAATTGCCAGAATCTTTCCAAAAACCTTCCAAGGGTTTGGAAATAATCTGTTCTTAATTTTATTAAATATTTCGTTTGGAATACCTGAGCTGTCCAACTGAACAAACTCGGTGTATTCTTTCAGCCAACTATCTTTATCTGACTTCATAATACTATTCCCTTTCTTTTACGCTCAACAAGTCACGCAGCTTTTTTAGGCCGCGGCTTACAAGTTGGCGTGCATTTTCAGGAGATGTCGAAAGTTTAAGTGCTATTTGATCAAACGTTGCATCATCGATAACTCGCAAACTTACGGCAGCTCTTTGCGGATCAGGGAGTTGATTTAAGACCTTCAAGTCAACTCCAGGAGATTCGATATTGTATCCGGATTCATTTTTTGCATTTAAGTTAATTCGATTTTCGACAACTTCAGAATCCGTTGCGTACTCTAAATTCTTCTTTTTTATGCAATCTAACCATACAGACCTAGTTATAGAAAACAACCACGGCGAAAAGGGCAAAGTCCTGTCATATTGATGTTTTGAACGATGTAGTTTCAAAAAAACATCTTGTAGAAGATCTTGTGCGTCTTTATCTTTTGAAATTCTTCGTCGAAGATATCCAAGTACAGCACCAGAATTCCGTTGAAACAAAATGTCAAAAGCAACTGAATTACCCAATTTGTAAAGCTCCATCAAATCTTCATCAGACTTATCTGTTAATCTGTTCGCAGCCATAAGCTCCTAGTATCTAATACGACATTTGATCTTATATTGTGACATTGAGAATTAGCTAAGTCAAAAAGAGTCGTGATTTCCAAGCGTTAGCCTGCTTTGTCACAAGTCTCATTTGAGAGTCGTATATCTCATAAGAAGGAGCGTAAGAGAGTTCTAGGTACTGCGTTTAGCGTGGTCTTTGCATTTCTATATTTGGAGATTTAAAGACGGAGGTTAAAATGAGCTATAATCTGCTTCTAAAAAATAGTTTGGTCAGATGTATGACAATTTTTGTCATCATTGCCGTTTCGCCCTCCATCTTTGCTAGAGATAGTTCATATTCAAAAACCAACAGAAAATACACAGCAAACTACTCAAATAAAAACGGTATGAATTCAGTGAAAAGCTTAATCGCTGGAAATGTTAATAAACGCAGTTGGGAATTTAGAACTGCTCCAATCGCTCTTATCGCTCGATGGTTCACTCTGGATGTCTCCTATCGGTTGTCTGACCAATGGGCCACTGGCCCCGCTGCAATTTTGTATAATGCTGAAGGACCAGGAGGTATGCTTAGTCCGTCATATAAGGGTTATGCAGTCGGGTGGAACGGCAATTACTACTTCAACTCTGTCTATAAGAATACATGGTATGTAAGTGCTCATACATACTACGAATCGTATAAATCGTATCCTCACGCGTACCTAGGATATAAAGAAATTGATGGATTTAAAGCTAATTCAGTTATTGGTTATCAGTGGAAATGGTCAAGAATAAACATGATGACTGGAATTGGTGCTGAATTCAGGAATCAAAATGTTGTAGATAGAAAAGATGCAGTCAATAGTGTCGAACAATCGCCAATAGAATCTAGAGATTCCTTTTGGCTACCACATATTGAATTTAAAATGGGCATAGAGATTTGAAAGCTAAAATTCTTTCAGTTGGTTGGATGCCTTAGAAGATTAAAAATATTTGCTGTGACCACGCTGGTCTCTAAATCAAGTTCCCTTAAAAGTTAAAATAGCTGCGGTCACGACGCGAACTTATTATTCAGGAACTCATTATTGGTCTTTGAAAATCAATGGCCAAAATTACAAAAAGCACTCATTCTGATCTTACCACGAAAAAACGGACACGCAATTATGCGGCTATTTGGTGTTTAGCTTCATACTCAATCGGTGTCATATAATCAAGTGAAGAATGTATTCTTTGTCGATTATACCAAACTTCAATAAATTCAAATATTGCAGCTCTTGCTTCAGCTTTCGTTTTATAGTTATTTTCATATATTAACTCAACTTTTAATGTTTTAAAAAACTTTCAACAAATGCATTGTCATAACAATTACCTTATCTCAAAACCATTTCATTAATGATCCATGTGATCGAGATTTTAGAATGACTGGAACTGCGACAGTTTTCTGCAAGAATTAATTTGAATTATTGATATTTAACCTTAATTGAAGTGGCTATAAATAATGTTTATAGCCACAGATTTTAGTAATTGCAGTCAGATAGAATCAATCTATGATAACTACTAATGCATCAATGCACTTTAATAGCTTTAATATTTTTTTGATTTTATTCAAAACTACAATCGTGACTTCGATTGTTTTACGATGTGCTCTTTAAAAAAAATCAGTACTCCCCCATGTTTCAGTTCTGGATTCATACAACAACTTCGCTCGGGCCACATAAACCCACTTCGTGAATGAATCCAAGTTTCCGGCGAGTGCCGCAGCCAACGCAACTGTAATTGCAAAATCAGTTAATTTATCAAAGTTCATCTTCAATCTCCGTTGATTTGTGTTTTTTATTTTTGGAATTTTTATTTGATACTAAATTTTCTAACGAGCCATCTTTCGATCTTTTAATAATCGACTTAATGACATTATAGCTCCACGGCTTGTTCATTCGAGACTTCGATCCACGCTCCTGAAGCTTTAGCATGATGGAACTAATACTCATACCCTGTTTCCATAGGCTTTGGATCAATTGTAAAATTGGATACTCTTTCGGGTCCTTAATCACTTCACCCTGAAAAAACGAATACCCATACGGCGGCCGCGAAACAGTTCTAGCCATTCTCATTACGAAGAAACAGCAAAAACTGTATTTGCTCAAATTTTACTTTTTTGAGCCGAAGTTAAATCTTTGATAATACAACTTGAGAAATTGAAATGAAATTTGGAATGACCGAAGAACAATTTAATATTCTCGAACTGCTTGTTATTCAACCTTTAAAAAAACAAAATGCTCGCGTATTTATTTTTGGTTCAAGAACAAGTTCAAGACATCACTCTCACTCTGATGTCGATGTTCTTTTTCAACTGCCAGAAAACGTCGATCTTTCATCTGGCGTTCTATCGTAAATCAGAGAAAATATTGAAGAGTCAAGATTTCCATTTACTGTTGACATTGTTAATGCTCGCGAACTTGCTAAATCTTATCTTCCTTCTGTTGAGAGTTCAAAGATCGAAGTTTAATATATGGGTAAATCATTTAATTTTTTCACCAAGTTCTTAAAATATATAGGTGTATCTGTATTTGGTTTTATCTCATTTGTCACAGTCTATATTGGGTGGAGTTCTTTAGATAAAATAGATACATAAGTTATCAAGAAATTTACAGACGATAAGTCGAAAAGTACCAATCGAACCGAAATTTCATTAAATGCCGTTGACGTTATTAACACTAGCACAATAAAATCAAAGTATGGTGATCCCCATCTGATTGGCAGAAGTGGACATCCAAATTCTCTCGCTATTTTTTGGAAACTAAATAATTAAATGTCTAATTCAGATCGCAAATTACCAAAAAAACGTTCTAATAAATATCCTCCTGCTGGAGTTACACTTGAGATGATGATTCGTGCTCTTGTTGAAGAGTATGGTTGGACCGAGCTTGGTCAGAAGATTTATATTCGTTGTTTTAACGATAATCCAAGTCTGAAATCAAGTTTGATTTTTTTAAAACAAACTGAATGGGCAAGACTTCAAGTTGAAGATTTGTATTACTGGCGCTTTGGCGGCCGTCCAGCAAATTGGGTTGGCCCCAAACCCCGTAACGACGATTAATTCAGAGGACAAAAATTAGGAACTGTGATTTTAAATTTAATACTACCCAAGATATTACAGCTTTAACTCAAAAGCTTAAGGATAAAGACCTAATTTTATTGCTGAAATGCAAAGTTTTCTCTAAGATACCTCGATGACACCGCTTAAAGAACTCCTTAATTCATCGGCTTTAGAAGAAATTTCCAAATCTATCTTTATTCATGAACCTAATTTTGATCACAAACGATTTGTAAAAGAAACATCTCCACATTTAAAAAAATTGGAACTTAAGGGCCGCGTTAATTTTATTGCTGACCAATTAAGGATTTTTCTTCCTCAGGATTTAAAAAAAGCGATTCCTATTCTAACAGCGGCGGTCCAAGAAAAAAAAGGCCAGGTAAATTTATCCGGCTTTAAAGTTTGGCCACTGACTGAATTTATTTCGAAATATGGCCTGGATGAAGTTGAACTTTCAATGAAAGCCTTAAAACAAATGACTGTGGTCTTCACAGCCGAATTCGCTATTCGCTCTTTTTTGTTAAAAGACCCAAAAGCTATTTTAAAATATTTTGACCAGTGGGTTAAAGATCCCAACGAACATGTCCGGCGCTTAGTCAGCGAAGGTTTGCGTCCCCTATTACCTTGGGGACAACGTTTACCACTATTTGTTCAAGATCCCAAAATCACGTGGTCTTACTTAGAAGCTCTAAAAAATGATCCCTCTGAATATGTGCGAAAATCAGTTGCTAATCACATCAACGACCATTCTAAGAATCATCCAGAATTTATCACGACATTTTTATTAAAATGGAAAAAATCAGATCCTAAAAATGAAGATCTAGATAAACTTATTCGACATGCAAGCCGCACACTGATCAAAAAAAATCATTTAAAGGCATTTGCACTTCATGGGGTTAGTTTAGAAAAAATTGATGTGCAATCCATCACATTTTCTAAAGCACACATTAAATTAGGAGATTCATTAGAAATTTCCGTTAAGTTAAGAAATCCACACAATAAATCGATCAAATTAATTTTAGATCATGATGTGCATCTGTTAAAAGCAAATGGGTCTCATAATGTAAAATGTTTTAAAGGCAAAAAGATTGAAATTAAAAGTAAGGAAATACTGATAGTTCCCTTAAAAGTTAAAATAGCTGCGGTCACGACGCGAACTTATTATTCAGGAACTCATTATTGGTCTTTGAAAATCAATGGCCAAAATTACAAAAAGCACTCATTCAAATTAAAAGTCTAACTTACTAAAACCCTGGCCAGCATGAGTTTTAGTAAGTTATTCAGGAATTAATTAATCTTTCTTACGGATTAATTTATCTAAAGAGTATTTTCCAGCTCCGTGAAATACAAATAACAAACTAGCAAAGAAATACACAAAAGCTAATTCTTTCACTTTAAATTGATCTGAACCATGCACGACTAAACCCGCAACACCCATTGTAAAACCTAAGAATAAAGCAGCTGGTCTTGTAAATAATCCTACTGCAATCAAAAGCCCACCAACAAATTCACTTAAAGCGGCACACCAAGCAAAGACAATTGGTAATGGAAAACCTATTGCGGTAACGGTTTCAACCATTTGATCAGAAGGTGGCATTTTACCTAAGCCATGCGCAAAAGCCATTGATAACCCAACAAAAAGTCTAAACAGCAATAATCCTAGATCAGAATTATAAATAATTTTTTTCATTCTTCCTCGCTTCGTAGTAAGTGGTTAAGTTGTCCTAGTAAGATAAATAGAGAAATTCTAATTGTCTCTATTTTTGTTACAATTATAACATGGTCCGGGTTTCAGACTACATAAAAACCAATAACTGCTCATTTTGAAAGTTTAATGATCAGACTTAGATTGATGGAATGCGATCGCGAGTGATTTTTACGATATGAGTATGACCTGCATCTAAACTAGATTCGACTTCAATACCTATAATGTTCTCGTCGCAATTTAAAAATATTTTAATTTTCACTTTTTTCGCCGGTACAAATTGAGCAAGGAAAAAACTCCGCTTTTTCAAACGGAGTTTGGCGTAACTAAATTTTTCCACAATATAGGGGTTATTTCCAATTACAAAAACTATTGGAGTAGGGATTTTTAACAGAACCAACTTTGTAAGCTCTAAAGTATAAGCCTATTCCAGATTTTTCGTTACGAGTTTCATCTACTCCAAAAAACTCAAACACTTCTTGTGATACTTAAAAGAAGTCTCGATCGAAGTGCGCCCGATTGTAAAAATTAAAATTAGAAAATGAAATGAAATGAAATGAAAAACTTCATATAATCACCCCTTTAGTACGATTTTAGTTTAATTCAAAATGAGGGGGTTGATCGATTCCATTTTTAATCAAACTATTTCAATCTATATAAATTCAATAATTTAAAATTTACTTTGATCTCAAAAAATGAGATACCCATCCTATGGACGAACAAAGATTTATTGATATTGAAACTAAACTCTTGCATCAGGAAGTTATCATAGAAGACCTTCATCAGGTTTTGTATAAACAGCAAGAAATGATCGATATTTTACAAAAAAAAATTAAATTGTTAGATGAGCAACTTCAAAACAATAATGAAATTCGCGCTGCTGGTGAAAAACCTCCCCACTACTAGAAGAATGGCTATGGGGATACTGTAGATCAGCGTGAATTATAGATTTAGTCTAATACAACATATTCATTCTTAAAAAAACAAAATGCTCGAGTTTTTATTTATGGATAAAATATCGTTGTTAAATCGATAGAGCTAATTGCCTTTGCGACGTCCCCACGAAGGACCAACATTCGAGTTATTTTCGTTGCGTTGTTTTTTGGGCTGAAACTGATTAAATGAACTCGTGATAGAGCCAGATTTTTGGGCTTCGACTTTACGTTTGTTGGCTTCTGCTAATAGGTTTGATTTAGCTGGTGTTTTTTTCATGACTGAAGAATAAACTTAAAACTCCGTTTAAGGAACAAAGTTTATTCACAAATGCTCATTTTAATCTAAATTCGGTAATTTTTTACATGAGACTTTATAGATATTTGTTGTTCAAATGAATATCTAAAACATCTCGAGTTATTTATAACTAATTTCATGGAGCAATAACAGATTTTAAAAATGTTCTACCGGAAAAAAAAGCGCTATTTATGAGAAATGGTAGTTCACTTTCTACAAATAAAGTTTCTGATTCGTTTTGTATAATTGAGGTATATCCGTAAGTCTCTTTATATCTAACGCCATCCTTTTGTGTAAAAACATTCTCAATTGAATACCAAACATATGTTTGGTAAAAAATTTGATAAATTTCTGGATTATTAAGATCACTCACATTTAAAAACATAAAAAGAATTTGCGACTTTAACCCCTCGACTGGCTCAATTCCATATTGATTAGGCCAATTCGCTAACATGCCCAATGGAGCTGCGTTAACCACGCTACCGATTTTACTCATATGCAAAGTGATTTGCTGATTATCTCCAGATAAGGGATATAAAAATTCTTGCTCAAATATTTTTTTATCAGAGTTACGAGTTAGTTTTACTTTTAGACTAAGATGTTTAAGTGAAATATTTTCAGCGAATTTAACATCTCTTATTTCAGAATTTACAGAAAACTCACAGATTGATTCACTTAAATTTGTGACCAGATTAAATTGGCAAAAACCTGGAAACATTTTTGCCCATTGATATTTTTTAAACATTCGCACAAGTACATCATGTTGAATTTGAATTTCTTTATTTATATTTTCACTAGCATCAGAAGCCATTGAAAAACGTTTATCAAAGTCATTGTTCTTTAAAAAAGTTAAAAAAATATCTGTATTTAAATTTTCTTTTTGCGACCACAGCCAAGCCGTAACATTGCGAATTTTTTGGTGATCTTCTTCGCCTAGTGGTTTATAGTTTTCAGGACGAAACATTTTCCATCTGCTTACTTTTATAAAATCATCATTACATGAATTCGACATTTTACAAATTTGCTCTAAAGATAAGTATTTTAAAAGGTAATAACCCATGACCATTTCATGAAGCAGTAGTTTAGCTTTTTCTTGTTGTGACATCGAACTGTATGACAATGAATCAATAAATACTTCACGAGCTGTATGGATGGCCGTTTGGTAAGTTTCAACATACAAACCTTTTCTCTCTGATGGTATATCTTTTAATTTACAATCAAGGATATACCAGTTTTTCATCTCAGCCGAAAAACTAAATGGTGAAGTTGATTTTTGACTTTCACTATTTGAAATTAGCTTCTCTAAAATAGGCTGTAGATAATTTTTAAACTCTGGCAACAAGGTGATGTCGACTTTATAGCTTTCAATTAACTTACCGTTACAAGTATCACCACCACCACTATCATTAGGTCCTTGCACAGAGTAGTTATGCGCTTTGCGCTGATCGATCTGTCCATCCTTTTGACAGCCTAGAAAAATTAACATTGTTGGCAATGCTAAAAGTAATTGAATCGTTTTCATTTAAAAATTCCTACAGATTTAATATTATGCAAAAAACAGGACCATTAAATTTATCATCAATACATTCTTCAAAATAAATACCCAACACCTACGTTTATACCCAAGCTTCGATAACCCATTTCAATAGATTTTCGATCATTGTTTAGAGCGCCATATGTTTGTTCAGCTTTTCCACCAGATATAATACCTCTGTAGGATATTTCCACATCCAAAGTTATGTTATTTTTGTATACATCTCGAAAGCCAACAGATACCAACCCCAACCACTTTGGATCAATTTTATATTCGCGTTCATTTGTGCCTTCGATAATTTTTAATGTTGATCCACCTGCATACTGCAGACTTGGTCCCAAATAAATATGAGAATCACATTCAAATATAAAAAAACACTTATCAAAAACAGAAGAACCGTTATTGAGCTTTTTTGAAAAGTACTTATATCCAATAGCAGAAGTTGCACCGACAAAATCAAGTCCTAGCACCAGTGAAACAGCATTATTCTCAGATAAAAAATATTCGCCAGAAACTCCAAATATGCCACGACTTCCAAAAACACCGAATCCAGCATTAATATTGATATCTTTATCTTGAAACGCAAAGCTTACATTCGAACAAATAAAAATAACTACCATCAAAAATAATCTCATAAATATCTCCTTAAAAGAAACAAGTTTGTTTTAAACATTTGATTCTGTGATTTTTTCTATACTCATTTCACTATAAAGTTCAGCGGTTTGAATGACTTGATCAGATATAAAGTCTGCTCGGAAAATTGCGACTTTAGTTACGACTGATTTTTTCATTTTACATCCTTTTTTGAAAATTCGATAAATCACATTTAGACTTTCGTCTATTTTTAGTTTTTTATATGAGGTGGTTATAATGAACTTATTATCCATAAAACAGATTTAGTTAGTAAATATTGTCTATAATTAATAACCATTTGGTAACTATTTATAATCTAAGTTATAGTAAAGACATGAAGGTATTTGAATTTAAAGATTATAAGAAATTTATAAATGAGTGGATTAAGCTACAGCCAAAGGGAGGACGAGGACAAGTTCGTAAAATGGCTGACCACTTAAGAGTTTCGACGACCCTTTTAAGCCAAGTGCTTAAAGGTGAAAAACACTTTAGCTTAGAAACTGCAGCAGAACTAACAGATTACATTGGACTGAATGACAAGGAATCTGAATTTTTTCTCTTACTTATTGAACATCAAAGAGCTGGTGCTTTCAAGCTTAAACAGATTTTATCAAAAAAATTAGAGCGAGAACAGCAGGCCGGTTCACAACTACAAAATCGACTTAAAAAAGATCGACAACTTACAGACGAAGAAAAAATGCAATTTTATTCAAACTGGATGTATTCAGGAGTTCGCCTTTTAAGTGCAATCCCCGAAATGAATAATGCTAGAGTTATTAGTGAACGTCTGAGTGTGCCCTTACCTTTAATTAACAATATTATTCAATTCCTGTTAGATAATAGCCTCTGTGTTTTAAAAAATAATAAGCTGACTTACGGAACATACAGCACGCATGTAGGAAAAGACTCGCCATTTGTTGTGAAACATCATCAAAACTGGAGACTAAAAGGATTTCAATCTATGGAACTACGCCGTGACGAAGATTTATTTTTTACTCAACCTATGGCCTTATCTCATGCTGCTGCAGAAAAAATTAGGTTAATGCTTCCAGGAATTATCGAAGAGCTTCATAAAATAGCGGGACCTTCTGAAAGCGAAACTGTACGCTGTATTAACCTTGATTGGTTTGAGTATTAGACTAATGACAGCGTGTTTCGAAATCTCAAATATAATGATTTAACTCCGCTTGCGCAAAGTTAAATAAACAGAAAGTGCACCGATTAAAATGGCTGAACCTGATGCTGCTAGTACACCTAATTTGGCCACTGGAACGAGATCATTTGTCAGTGCCAGTTTTCCAATAAACAATGACATTGTAAATCCTATAGCTGCTAAATTACCAAGTGCAAAAATATGTATCCAGTTTAAGTCTTGTGGAATTTTGGCGAGTTTGAACTTACAACTTAAAAAACTAAATAAAAATATACCAATAGGCTTACCAAATATTAATCCAAAAAATATACCTTTAAATAATCCTGTTGAAGTCACTTCAGATAACAAATTTATATTGATTTCTACGCCCGCATTAGCCAAAGCGAATATAGGCATAATGAAAAAGCTTACAGGAACGTGCAAAATCTTGATCAAATGTGCCGCTGGTTCTAATAGCTTTTTATCTTCATCTTTAAAATGAATCGGAGTTAATAATCCCAAAATAACCCCGGCAATTGTTGCATGCACACCTGAATACAGTATTCCCGCCCATAATACTAAAGCAAAAGGCGCGTAAGCAAAATAGCTTGTCATTTTTATTTTTTTCATGATTTGCACCATGACAATTGCAAATACACCAATTAACAACCCGATCCATTTCAATTGGGATGTGTAAAATAATGCAATGACAACAATAGCCCCTAAATCATCAACAATAGCAACTGCCAGTAACAAAACTTTAAGAGCAAGAGGAACTCGTTTTCCAAATAAACTTAACACCCCCAAAGCAAAAGCAATATCTGTCGCCATGGGTATGCCCCAGCCTTTTGCCTCGGGTAATTGCTGATTAAAAGTAAAATAAATCAACGCCGGAACAATCATACCCCCAAGAGCTGCTGCAATTGGTAAAGATGCTTTTTTAACTGTATTGAGTTCGCCTTGCACAATTTCTTTTTTAATTTCTAGACCCACTAAAAAAAAGAAAATAGCCATTAAACCATCATTGATCCAATGTCCAATTGATAGACCTAAAATATTGTACTCTAGTACGAAAAAGTAATCTGCGGCTAAACTTGAATTAGCTAAAAACAACGCTAAGGCAGTTGCTAATCCTAAAACTATACTCGATGAAGATTCAATATGAATAAATTTAACAAGCGATTCTTTAATTTTCGATAACATAAAATAACCTCTACTTAAACTTCTAAAGCTGTTATGTGTTTGACAAACTTCTCATGGACCATGTGTTCCATTTTGTATAGCCCATTTTCTTTATTTAACAACCACTTGCCAGCAAATATAGCTCCAGTTCCAAATGCAGAGCGACTGATTGATTCATGAGTTAGACGCAACGTTTGATGAGGCAAACCAAAAATGACTTCATGTTTTCCTACAATCCCCCCCACTCTAATTGAGTTAACATGCTGGTCGGGGTGTATATTAAGATGTTCAGCAATTTTAAGTGCAGTGCCAGATGTTTCATTTTTTGCTCTAAAATGCTCTTCAACAATTTCAACATCAGCAAATGGAATAATTTTTCTTAGTATTTTTGATGCTACTAATAGCCAATTAATCCCTAGAGTAATATTGGGTGAAGCTAAAATTGCAGTATCTAAACATGCTTTCTCAAGGAGTTCCATTTGTTCTGTCGTATATTTTGATATAGCTGTCACAATTTTAATATGTTTTTTAGAAAACAGATGATAATACGCTGTTGATTCGCCAGATGAAAAATCAATGATTAAATCTATTGGTTTAAATTTAAAAAAATCATCTGTTAACATTGAGGGCGTAATAAATTCTGCAAAACTACGATCATACCCCAATGAATGACTCGCATATTTCTGATTAGCAGGTATGTTGTTGCGACAGACCCAACTCAACTCTAAATCAGGATCATTAACAATTTCTTTAGCTACTAAAGAACCAGTGCGTCCAAAACCAAGCAAACCAACTTTAATAGACATAGGGCTCCCTTCAGAAATGACCCTATTTCTTATTAACTATGTGATAATGTCATTACAAATGACACCACACACACCCATTTGAAAATGAATTTTCTAAATTAAACCACATTAAAAGCAGAAAGTCAATTTTGATTATTTTTTAATCACAAGAGAGTGATCTACACTAATTCCAACATTACTCATTCGTCTATAAATTTCTAGCTCAATTAAATTAATTTTATTTATATTTGGCTTTAATTTCCAAATCACGCGCACATGAAGTCCATTTACCTCTATACTCGATATCCTATCTCTCATTTCTTGAGATAGTTGTTTTAAAATCTCGTCTGAAGCTAACTCTTTACTATTCCGATGAAAAGTTGATTCATTATTAAAAAACCTAACAATATCACTTTTTTTAACAAATTTTTCTTCAAGCTCATTGATAGACAGCTTATCTTTATGAACTGAAACGATATTTAGCTCTGTATTATTAAGATTCTTATAACCGAGAATGTTTTTCTGAAATTGATTTTTTCGATCATCATCAAGCTCTTGACCGAGTAAATAAATATTAATCTTAGGCTTTCGAATATCAAATACAATCTCTTTTTTAGTGATTACACTTGACGATGAATCAAACTCTGAACTTATGAATAGTTCTGCACTATTCTCGAATTGCGATTTTTTTTGAAGATACCATGCCATAAAAAGACTTGGAATAATCAAAGAAAATGCACCTATTGTCATATATCGATGAATTTTTTTGTCTCTTATAATGTCGCGATCAACGAATAACCTAAAACCAAGCAATCGTGTAAATAGATAAGTGGCTATCAAAATAAAGACCGCGTTTATTAAAAATAAATAAAAAGCCCCTAAGGCTAATCTTAACTCAAAATGGCCAATAAAAAATCCCACAGTACAAAGTGGCGGCATCAAAGCTGTGGCAATGGCCACACCTGGTATTGCGTTTCCTTTGCTCAAACGCGTACTTGCAACTATTCCGGCAGCTCCTCCAAAAAAAGCAATCAACACATCATAAAATGTTGGTTGAGTTCGCGCTAGCAATTCCGATTTTTCTGAGCCACTCGGGCTAATTAAAAAAAACAATGTTGAAGTCAAAACGCTAATCAGTACAGCATAACTCAAATTTTTAATTGATCTCTTAAATAAATCAAAGTCATGTGTTCCTAATGAAAAACCAGCTCCAACAATTGGTCCCATGAGTGGTGAAATAAGCATCGCACCTATAATGACAGCTGTAGAGTTGACATTTAAACCGATGCTAGCAATAAAAATTGCAAAAATTAAACCCCACGCATTGCCGCTCTTAAATTCGGAATTTGCACGAATTAAAGAGTACGTTCCCTCTTCATCAAAGTCAGACTTTAAATCAAGAAGTTTTTTAGTGTATGAAAAATAACGAAGTGTCTTCATTTTCAATTTTTGCAAAACAATACTCCTTATTAAAAATTAACCCTTGTTGTTTGAATGTTTTTTAATCTTATCAATGACTTGATCTTCAATTTTATGAATACCTTGTGAGTTCTGTAAAGACAATGCTTTTTTAAGACCTGCACTTAACAATTTAAGCTGTCTTGCGTATTTTCCACAATGATGACACATCATCAAATGAAGCTTGATTTCAATTTTTTGCATCCAACTTATTTGATCTTCTGAGCTTATTTTTTTTACAACGGTTTTACAATTTAACATATATCCCTACCGGCTTTTTTGATCAATACATTCACGCAACTGATTTTTAGCACGAAACAACAAGACGCCAAGATGTGTCGCTGTTATTTCTAAAACTCGACAAATTTCTTCTGTTATTTCTTCTTCAATTTCTTTGAGCACAAAAGCCATTCGTTGATTTATTGGTAAATAATCTAAACATTTCCCAATTATTGATAAAGTCTGAGTGTTTTCAAAAAATTTATCCGGACTCACTGGCGAGTGATTTAAAATCCAATGACCATTTTCATCAAAATGCGCATCAAGAACAGATTCGATATTCTCTGTTGCATCAGCTTTTTTTAATTGTTTTCTAAGCTCGGAAGCTTTGTTATAAAGTATCCCAAATAAAAACGTTCTAATTGTTGATCGTCCTTCAAAGACATGAATAATATCAAAAAAAGTCATCCATACACTTTGTGTAAGATCTTCTGATTCGCTTATAGAAAAACCCATACCCAAACATGCTTTATATAAATGCTCGGTGTGTTGTCGCACAATAGCTTCTAATTTGAAAAAATAAAAACAAGCGAAAAGACTATACAAAAACTGACGCAAGTAGTTCCAAAGACTATTTTAAAAGGACATGCTTTCAAAGCAGGTGTGTTTGATTGCAAAGAACTTGAAAAGGCTATTTAATGACAAAACATTTCAAAGAGGCCAATTATGAATAAAGTGACCAAAGAAATAGCTGAACAAATTTTAAATCGCTTTTCACTTAGAAAAACAGACTTAAGAATTCATCTTATTTTGTTATTCTTAAAAGAAAAAAAATCTTTATCGCAAGCTGAAATCATCGAAGAACTTGAAAAAGAAACTGGGGCTGTAGATCGAGTTTCCATTTATCGAAATCTGAATCAGCTGAAGACAGCAGGAATAGTGCATGAAATCGAAAACAATAAATATGTTAGTTGCACACACGACTGCGAAAAACATGCACATGTTCTTTTATATTGTCAGTCTTGCGAAAAACACAATGAAGTCAAAGACCACGATAAATTAAATTCATTTTTTAAAGCCATGGGAGGCTTTCAATTTTTAAGCGCAAATCGAGCTGTTTTTTTAAAAGGAATTTGTCAGTCTTGCGTAAGTTAACAGTTTAAAGAATGGCTTTTAGAACTTTCTGTTTTTGCCCCCCGGATCAATTAAAAAAAGTAATTATTAATTTATAAGATAATCTACAGCTGCAAATAAGAAGATCGCATGAGCTTTGCAGCGATAGGATTTTCTAGTTTTCTTTGTGCCGAAATTAACCAAATTTCTTCAAACACATCTGGCAGACGACCTAATTTTATCAAGTTGACTTCTTTAGCACCCGAAACTTCAGAAAATGGTGCTAGTCCCACCCCATGTTCCGAAAGTAATTTTTGCAAACTAGAATCTTGCGTCTCTGCTACAGGTAAAGCTCGAATTGAATTTAATTTAAAGAAATGATTTAAATCGTGACGAAGCTTGCTATGCATTGTTGGCAACACAAAAGGTTTGCCATCAAGCGATTTCGGAAAATTCTTACCAATCGATGCAAATTTTTTGGCTCCGTAAACTGACACCGGTAATTTTGCGATTGATTTTGAATAGACTTTAGCCTCTTCAAGATCTTGTGCCGGATAATTCGAAACAATCAAATCGATTTTGTGTGCTCGCAACTCTCTAAATAATTCATTTCCCTTACCTTCAAGTATCGATATTGCACACGGTGCAATTTTGTAAGCTGCCATAACTAAAGCTAAAATCACATTCTTGGGAACGCTATCTAAGGCTCCTATTTGTAAATGTGGTTGATTGTCAGGCGTGTTATCTTTAAGAACTTCGAGCATCTCATCGCCCAATCGAAATATTTCATTGGCGTAATCAAGCGCGGCCTTTCCAGCCTCAGTCAGAATCAATTTGCGATTTTTTCTTTCGAATAAAGGTTTACCAACCATATCCTCAAGCTGCTTCAACTGAGAACTTAACGTCGGCTGACCAATATGAAGTCTTTCAGCTGCTCTGGCAATACCCCCTTCAGTCGCGATGATTCGAAAATAGAATAAATGATGATAGTTTAACCACTGCGTGTTTATCCGCGTCATAATGTCCTCTTGCAAATAGTTTGTTTTAAGCGAACAATTAGTTATTATTTATCGTCTTTTAAAAAGTATCTGTCAAAGATAAGATTATATATTGTTGGAGGATATTTTATGGCATGGTTTAAACGCATAGGTCTTTTCTTGGCGGTCAATGCACTCGTAATGATTACAGTGTCATTTATCTTGAATTTACTTGGGGTCAATTCCTACATCACAGCTTATGGTTTAGATTATAAATCTCTCATGATTTTCTGCTTGGTTTGGGGTATGGGAGGAGCATTCATTTCATTGGCTTTGTCAAAAGTCATGGCCAAATGGATGATGGGTGTACAAATCATTGCCCCCGAAACTCGTGATCCCGAAATGCGTGAGCTTGTTCAAATGGTTCATGAGCTTTCTCGAGCTGCTAATTTAGCGAAAATGCCAGAAGTTGGTATTTACGAATCACCAGAGGTCAACGCCTTTGCAACTGGACCTACGAAGTCAAACTCTCTAGTTGCTGTTTCAACCGGACTGCTTCGCCGTATGAATACTAATGAAGTAAAAGGTGTCATCGGTCACGAAGTCGCTCATATCGCAAATGGTGATATGGTCACAATGACTTTAATCCAAGGTATCGTAAATGCTTTTGTCATGTTTTTAGCTCGTGCAATTGCATTCGCCCTGACAATGACAAAAGGTCAAGATAGTGAAGAGCGCCAAGGACCTCCATTATCATTCTACATTGTTCAATTCGTTTTAGAAATTGTCTTTATGATATTAGGCTCAATTGTTGTTGCATGGTTTTCGCGTTATCGTGAATACCGCGCTGATGCAGAAGGTGCAAAACTTGCGGGTCGTGATAAAATGATTCAAGCGCTTGAAGGATTACAGCGTACAATTGATCAGATCGACACATCTGCGCAGCCCAATGTGCAAAGTTTTAAAATTTCTAGCAGACCAGGTCGTTTTTTAAACCTATTTTCAACACATCCACCACTTGAAGAACGCATTAAAAGATTAAGAAGTTAATAATGAAAAAAATTGAAAGTCTTTTCGAAAGTATTATTTTTTCAAGTCGCTGGATTCAAGCCCCAATTTACGGCGGTCTCATTGTTGGATCGATACTTTATACTTATAAATTTCTAGTTGAGCTTATTCACTTAAGCTCAACTGTGACAACGATATCAGAAGAACTTTTGATGCTCGGTATTCTTACACTTGTTGATATTTCAATGGTATTAAACTTACTTGTTATGGTTATCATTGGCGGTTATGCAACTTTCGTTAGCCGAATCCATTTAGATCAGCACGAAGATCGCCCGGATTGGCTACAAAAAATCGATGCCGGAACTCTCAAAGTTAAACTTGCTGGAGCTTTAGTGGGAATTTCAGGTATCCATCTTCTTAAGTCATTTATAAATATCAACAATAAAGATTTTGAACAAGTCAAGTGGCAGATCATTATTCATGTTGTCTTTTTATTCTCAACATTAATGCTAGCCTATACAGAAAAAGTACTCCATTCTTCACACAGTAAACATTAATATTTAACCATTAAATTAAACTCATTACGCAACAATAAAGGTACAGTTATGGATTTCATTTCACAAGTTTCAATCGCACCATCTTGGCTTTGGATTTCTTTTTCAGTCGGTATTATCATTTTATTGATGATAGATCTCAGCTTATTTGGCAAAAGCATGCACAAGTTTTCTCGCAAAACAGCTCTCATCGAAAGTGGTATTTGGGTTAGCGTTGCGCTTTTATTTAATTTGTGGTTTGGATTAACCTACGGGAAAGATCTAGGTCTCGAATTTCTGACTGGTTACTTAGTTGAGAAAAGCTTAAGCGTTGATAATCTTTTTGTTATTTTATTAATATTTAGCTCGTTTCGCATTCCTGAACAATATCAGCATCGAGTGTTGTTCTACGGTGTGCTCGGAGCAATCATTCTCAGAGCATTCTTTATCATATTAGGCGCTCAACTGCTGCATATGTTCCACTGGATACTCTATGTGTTTGGCGCTATTCTAGTTATAACTGCCATCAAATTTCTTCGTGAAACTGATGACAAAATTGAGGTCAAAGAAAATTGGTCTATTCGATTAATTAAACGATTTATACCAACAACTGCAACAATACACGGAAATAATTTTTTTATTAAAGAAAATGGCATTTCAAAAGCCACACCGCTTTTCTTAGCGTTAATTGTCATCGAAGTTACAGACCTGATCTTTGCAGTTGATTCTATTCCAGCAGTCTTTGCTGTCACACAAGATGCATTTGTCGCCTTTGCTTCAAATATTCTGGCAATTCTTGGTTTACGTGCACTTTATTTTGTATTAGCTGATTGGGTTAGCAAACTTAGATATTTAAAACCGGGACTTGCAGCTGTACTGGGCTTCATTGGTGTTAAGATGTTGATTATGGACTTTTTTAAAATACCGAGTTGGGTCTCAGTTCTTGTGATTTTATCAATATTAATTACAGCAGCACTAAGTTCATGGTACGTCGCTAAACTTGAAGAAAAAAGAGTAAAGTAACAAAATAAAAATAAGACAGATAAGATACTTATTTAGATCGGATAGTTTTGCTTATGATGATCGAAAAATTACAACGTAAAATTCAGAACTTTGTAAAATCTATCCAAAAATATACTGATCGCTTTTGGTATGCTCCACTCATAGGACTTTTAGCGGCATTAGATAATCTCATTATTATTATTCCCAATGATGGCATTTTAATTTCAAGTTCAATGCTAAAACCTAAACATTGGTTTTTATTTTCACTCAGTGTCGCTATTGGATCTACGATTGGAGCAATAGCTCTGGCTGCATTAGTTGAATACCAAGGATTGCCATGGATACTTGATATTTATCCAGGTATAAACGAAACTAAATCTTGGTCTTTATCAGTTCAGTTTTTTGAGCAATACGGACTATTTCTCGTATTTGCCGTGGCCATTACGCCATTTATGCAACAACCCGCTGTTATATTAGCAAGTTTAGCAAATACATCATTAATACATCTCGCGGCAGTTATTTTCATAGGTCGATTTATTAAATTCTTAATTATGGCCTATATAGGATCGCATGCTCCACGTCTATTAAGTAAATTGTGGGGCCTTAAAGATGAACTCAAAGACGCTGGTGTGAACTTAAAGCCAGATCAGTAGTTGTTGCTGCAGATTTTTAATCTTAAACACGATCAATCAAACATATAAATGCCTTGTTTCTCAAAAGCGAAAAACAAGGCCTCGAAAAAAACTAATCTACTTTAAATTGATTTCGATAGGCTTACCTTTATATTCAACACTTTTCTGCAATGATCCAGCCAAAACAGTTACATCCAAATCTTTTAAATTTTTAAATACGGTGAAATCAATTTTAATTTTTGTATCGACAACACTTTTCTTACAAACAACATTGTAATGAGCTTGCCAATCAGAATGTTTTACAATCTCTGTTTCACCTTTTTCAGGAATTTGCCCAATAACATCCGGCATGATTATACATTCTGCGTTTTGATCAAACTGCACAAATTGTTGAATAGAGTTATTGAATTGCTCTGTAACCGTTTTCAGTTTCTGAAGGTCTTTGTCTTTTTTAGGCTTATATTCAAACCCTAAAACACTTTGGGCCGCTGTTTTAAATTCAATACGTCCATTTAAATTATCAAATGCGATCGATAACTCACCTCCACCATGAACATGGGCTGCATGATGATGTTTGTGGTGTTTATGCTCTCCGGCAGCAAATACATTTTGTGCGATTAATGCTAGTAAAATAATTATTTTTGTTTTCATAAAATTCCTTTTTTCTTAATTTACAAGTTGCTATTACAATATCTGATTTATATTTTCATGGTTATTTTTAAGTATTTATTTATGAGATATATACGTTTGTTCTTGGTGGTTTTTTCGAGGCTCAAGATATGGCTGAAGGTATCGTAATTCAACGACATACACGAATGGATAGTCTAATCTTAAATTAAAATCAGCTAATCCTATCTCTAAAGTGAAATCAAAACTCAATTTTTCAGATAAATGTTTGCCCTCGCGACAATTATGCCCATCAGAATTACTATCGACAATTTGGTCAATATTAGTTTGAGAATTAAAAGTAATGAAATGGAAGTGAAATAATTCATCACAATGCCTATAACTATCAATCAAAAAACTTGACTTGATCGAGCTCACTGCGAAGATGAACAAAAATAAATAGCTAATACTACGATTAATGTTTTGCACGTTAAGATGTTAATCGCTCTCATTTCAATCAGTCAATCACTCTAATCAAGCACATCTATATACAACACAGCCCAATTTAAGCACTTTGTTGATCTCTCTCAGCCGTCAGTTCTAACTCAAAACAAGTTCCTAATTCACTTTTCGAGAGCTCAACAAGAGTAATTTTACCATCCATCATTTCTAAGTATTTTTTAACGATAGGCAAACCCAAGCCTGTTCCCTTCTCTCCGGAAGTGCCCAATCTAGTTGTTTGCTGATCTAACTCGAAAATTTTATTTCGTAAATCATCAGGAATACCCACGCCATAATCGCGAATTTGCACAGCTACTTTGTTACTATCCACTCTCACAATAATATCAATTACTGAATTTTCTGGTGAAAACTTAATTGCATTAGTCAGAAGATTCATTAAAACTTGGTTTTTCAACCAAGAAGCTTCTCCGCGAATAAAAATATTTGAGCATTGGTTAGAATCATAACTGATTTTTATATTTTTCATTGCAAGCTTTTCTTCGAGTAAATTGACAACTTCACTCAATAAACTATCTAATCGAATTGAAACAAAGTTAACACTTATTTTCCCTAATTTTGCACTATGAAAATTACGTACAGTTGTCAAAATTTCATCTATGGAGTTCATTGCTCGTACTAACTTTGGATATCTCTCATACAGATACTTTGCTTGCGAATCTGGTTCTTTATGTTTTTTCAATCCAGTCATACAATTGAAAATAATCTGCATTGGATTACTAATATCATGAACTAAAATATTCAATAGAGCTTGATTTTCCTGCGCCATCTTATCGATCTCTTTATACTTATATTCTAAAATAGTATTTGTTTCAGACAGTTTTTGATTTGCAACCTGCCATTGATCAGTTCTCGATATGACCATGTCTTCAAGTTGAGACTCGCGTTCTGTATCGATTTTTTTAATAACATATAAGGGTATAAAAATAGAATATATAAAGTAAAATGTGATGGCTACAGCAAATCCAAAAATAGCAAGGCCTTCTCTAGGTCTCATATAAGGATAATCTAATACATGAAATGAATTCGTTATTAAAAGTAGCGCATAACCAACATCTAATCGTGTACGGTTTGGTGATCTTAAAATTAGATAGGAAAAATAAAATAAAGCACATGAAATAAATAACACACCAGGTATTGCACTAATTGAATATGAAAATTTCATCGCAAATAGCACTAAACTCAATGCCAAACTTAGACTTGCTAAAAATGTAATATGTTTCCAACTAATTTTAAGACCTAGCAAGTGTCTTGAAATCTCAAAGAGGTAATAAAAACACAAAAAATGCGCCAAAAAAAACAATGAGAAATGTATAGCATTTAGCTCACTAAAAACACCTTGCGCTACGAAAGAAACACATCCACAAATCCAAAATAAGAAAAAATTTTTTAAAACTTTTTCGCGAAACGAATACCACAACAGTCCGGCGTACACCGAACTAATGGCTAAAATCCCCCCAAGAATATAAACTAAAACTTGTATTGTACTCATTGCAGCAGTCTACTTATCGGCATAAAGAGTCTATTTTTTAATCTAATTTAGGCATTTTTTGCAGAAAATTAACACATCTTGACAATGATTTAAATTAAAAATAGTTGATTAATCAATTTTTTAATTACTAGATTAAGGTCATGCATCTAAATGAGACACACAACCATTTGAGACTTTATGTAACAAATATCAGCCAGTCAAACACGTGGACGAATGAAGAATTCGACATAGCTAATCAACAATATGAATATTGGAAATGTATCTGGAACGCTCAATTCAAAAAAAAATCCCCAGAGTTTGTATTAAGTAGTGATAATTTCATGAGGCAAAAAGAAATTTACTCTTTACATGTTAATGATAAAATTATTGCACTTATTGCTGCGGATATTTTCGACTTAAACCATGTATTTACAAGAGACCATTCTTACTTTAGTGAAATTCCTGAAGATGTTTTTCAAACCTTAAAAGAGAAAAAAGCACTGAGATGTTTCACCATAAATCAACTTCTTGTATCACAAAAATGGTACGGAGATGCTCGAGTTGTTGACATTATGGCTGGATTAATTCTTCATCGCCTGTATACTTCTTTTTTGAAATGGGCAATTTGCTATACTCGCAATATTGGCAAAATAAATACACTTGGTTTAAGATGGACAGGACAATCAATTAAATCTGACTTTTTAGTTCATAACGAACCTTCCGACTTTGTTCTCTTTAACAAAGACAGTTATCTATCTGCAGAAATACAACTTGAAAAAAAAATTGTTACAAATTTGTGGGATGAATACTTTTCAAAGCCTTCTCAAATACTTAAATTAAATACAGAATTTGGATGGAATTTCAATAATTACAAACAAATCATGACAAAAGGAGAATTAAATGAACCCAACACTTACACCGAAAACAGTCTATAATGAAATGCTTGTTGCGATTGACCGGATTGCACATGATTGCGAAAAGTTTGCTTGGCACGATGAACAGACTTATGCGAATTGGTTAGCGCAAAGCTATTACTATGTTTCTTGGACAACAAGACAACTAGCACTTGCATCAGCCAGAACTAAACCTGGAACTGAAGATACACTTCATTGGAGATTTATCGAAGAGGCTAAGGAAGAAAAAAAACATGAGTTGCTAGCATTAAAAGATTTAAAAGCACTGGGCTATGAACTCAGTATGTTTCCTGAACTTCCTCACACTGCATTTTTTTATCAATCTCTGAGCTATATGATTGAAAACGAACACCCAATAGCTATTTTAGGATTTTCACTAACTTTAGAAGGTTTCGCTGCAAAAAAAGCTCATCTTTCTTACCCAAAAGTTCTTAGTTCACACGGACAAGAAGCTTCGACTTTTATGAGATTGCACTGTGAAGTTGATGTTGAACATTTCAGTCAAGCATTACCTCATCTTGAAAGCTGCCCTACACATTTATTACCGATTATTTCTCGTGGCATACAGCTATGTACTGCTATTTACTGCGGTATTTTAAATGATATCACTCTAGATCAAGCAATTCGCAATCAAACGCATTCGATTCAAACTGAAACATCTATTTAATTTATTTATCGGGCTCAAATATATTGAGCCCGATAAATATGATTTTTTTTCGTAAAACTTTTTGTCACTAACTTTAATCACCCGTATTTTACTTTTCTAAATTGTAGAACTTGTAGACTCCGCTGTCCTATCTCGATAAAAATACAATTTTCCCAAGCTATTTAAAAAAAATAATTTCAAAATATAAAACAAGTTGTCTAAGCGACAAGGAGTTCATAATGTCTTTTTCAAGAAAAATGATCACGTTAGTTGGATTTTCAGTTCTTCTGTGTTGTAACATTTCTCATGCAGAAACAACTGTCAGCATCATGCCATCATTAATTATTATACCAGATGACAATGGATGTACCTTTAATGGACAACCATTACAAGATGGGGAATCGATCACGGCCTATCAAAACTCAACAGTTGCTTTTGGTAATCAATGTATTTCCGAAACTCGCACTTGCAAAAGCGCATCACTCAGTGGCAGCTATCAATTTGCATCGTGTGCTGTGGATCAACCGGCTAGTTGTCTTTTTAACGGTCAAACTATTTCGCATGGACAGACGATCAATGCGTTTATTTCCAGCTCGGTTTCATTCGGCAGCCTTTGTCAATCAGAACAACGCACATGTCTAAACGGTGTACTTTCTGGGTCTGCTGCATATGCATCCTGCGCTGTCGATCAAGCAGCGAGCTGTCTTTTCAATGGCCAAACGATAGCCCATGGTCAAGCGGTTAAAGCTTTTCAAAATTCAAGTGTAGTTTACGGTCAATCTTGCATTTCTCAAGATAGATTATGTGACAATGGTGTACTTACAGGTGCTTATCAATTCGGTTCATGCTCTGTTGATCAACCTGCAAGTTGTCTTTTCAACGGCCAAACAATAGCTCATGGTCAATCTGTAAATGCTTTTGCCACTAGTACAGTTGGCTACGATTCGTCTTGTCAACCAGAACAACGTACTTGTCAAAATGGAATATTATCTGGTTCTGCAAACTATGCTTCGTGCGCAGTCGATCAACCTGCAAGTTGTCTTTTCAACGGCCAAA
>Ga0255212_1000008_pt1 | contig 191673 bp, 177 predicted proteins | sample Miss_Yuk_RepC_8d_FD_188425 | JGI IMG/M metagenome (GOLD analysis project Ga0255212, IMG submission 188425) | Freshwater microbial communities from Mississippi River, Louisiana, United States - Miss_Yuk_RepC_8d | ecosystem: Environmental > Aquatic > Freshwater > River | place: USA: Louisiana...
CTGGGGTGTGTGCCTGGGGTGTGTGCCTGGGGTGTGTGCCTGGGGTGTGTGCCTGGGGTGTGTGAAGGTTGCCGCCCTGTTTAACAAAGCGTGAAGGTTATGGCCATGCGTCGCTGTGCCTGTTGCGCAGCGGCGCGGTTACGGTTAGTCTCGCCAGAACAGGAGAGACCTTCCCATGTCCATGCGCGTATTTGCCCTGCTCGCCGCAGTTCTGGCCATTTCGGCTCAGCCGGCAGCAGCCCAGCTTGAAATCTGCAACAAGACCCCGGCACCCTACAGTCTGGCGATCGCTTATGAAACCGATAGCGATGTGGTGTCACAAGGCTGGTGGACCGTTGATCCTGACAAGTGTCAGGTCGTCATTCCGACCGAGCTTAATCAGCCCTATTACTATCACTATGCCATCTCGCGCGCGCTCAATGTAGAATGGGCTGGTAGCTCCAATTTCTGCACCAGTGATGACCCGCAGTTCCGCATCAATGGCGGTGGCAATTGCGAACAGCGCAATGCGCATACCAAGGGTTTCCGTCAGATCGATGTCGGCGCCAACAAGCGCTATACGCTGGATATCAGCATGGGCCCGGTTGCCGCCAGTGCGCCGCCTCCCGCTGCGCAGCCTGCTGCCAACCAGCAGATCGAAGCCGCGCCAGCAACCAAGTAAGCGGCGCTGTCCGTCAACATGAAAGCGCCCGGTGCAAGCCGGGCGTTTTTCTTTGTGAGGGCTCGTTGGCCGCGCTTAAGACAGCTTGTTTTTGCGCCGATCGACAAAGCCACCCGCTGGCGGTTTGCCGGGCTGGTTCTTTGGCACAATCTTGTTGTTCTTGCCGGGTTTGCGCCGATCAGGGGCCTCTTTGGTATCGCTTTTCTTGCTCAGCGATACCGCCGGGCCGGCAGACAGCAGGTCACTGGGGCCAAATTTAAGGGTGCGCTGGGCAAAGTCCTGCGCCAGCCGGGCTTGGGCCATCAGCTGTTTGGTGGCGTTCTCGCGGTTTTCGGCCGGGTTGGCATTAAACGGCAGGGTCATTCTCAGGCGGGTGGTTTCGCTCGGGCCTTCCCGTTTCAGGCCGGGGTCACCGCTGAAGGCGTTGGGGTCGGTCACGGTGTTGACCATCGACGGATTGGTCACATACGCGGCAAAGGCCGGATTGGCGTTATAATACAGGCTGCGCGGATTGCGGATGTTCAGCGGATGCTCGGCATGCAGCGGGCTGAGCGGGTGGTTGGGGTCAAGCAGGGTGCCCGGCTCCAGATGCGACCAGAGCAGCTCGTTGATCGGGGCTGACGGGCCCAGATTGTGCAGTTTGGTGCGGTCCACCAGCCAGCGCCAGTCCGGGCTGGTGCGCATGCGCGGGTTCACCGCTTCCATATGGCGGGTGCAGGCATAGGTGTTGCCGGTAATGATGGCACCGACCGAGCCATTGGCCGGGTCAACCGCCAGATTCTTGGCATTGGTATTGGTATAGTCAGACGCCAGCTTGCACCAGCCGCGATTGCCGGCGGTTTGCGGGTCGAGCGGGTGCGGCGACAGGCGGATATAAGCTTCGCGCTGCGCGTCTTCAATGCGGGCGTTGGGGTCGGTATAACGGGCAATGGCCAGCAGGGCTTCGGCCTCGTTATCGGCATTGGACCAGAACCGGCAATTGGCGCAGCGGCCTAAATGCGGGTTGCGGGTAAAGTCGGGCGGCGGCGCATTCATGGCGCGGCGCGGGCGGGCCTGATAATTGATGCAGCCAAAATCATGCGCGCAGATCATGCGGGCGGCTTCCCCGCTCAGCAAATTGATCGAGAGCAGATCGCCCGGCGTGCTGGTGCCGGTTTGAGCCGCAGTACACCAGCCGCGATAGTCAGCCTGATCGGCGTTGAGAATGTCCTGCGTCAGCTCCAGACGGATGGCTTTGCGGGCGGCTTCAATATCCTGCGGGGTATCTTTGGGCGAGGTGCGCTCGGCCAGCAGGTCGGTGGCCGATTTCCAGTAGCGGCAGGAGCTGCAGCGGCCCAGACGAGAATTTTCCGTCTTCATCGCGGCAGCTGTGCGGCTGGAATTGAAAAATCAGGTCGGGCCATAGGGGCAGCATGTGCGTCCGCTCCTGAAATTGCAAGAAAATTATCAGTGATATCAGTATTTTGCAGGGCTTGCCGGGGCAGGGTTACAAATTTGTAAAGATGCTAGGGAGGCGGTGGGGGATTTAGCAATAAGTTTTTAGTAACTATATTGCATGGTAAGACGGTTGGAAGTGAGGATCACATGCGGTTTGCTCCCCTGGCACTGGTTACGGCCCTGGTTGCGTTTGTTGTTCTGACAGCTCAGACAGGTGGCGCGGCTGCCTCGCCGGGTGAGCTTTCGCCCGCTCAGCGCATGCAGCGATTTCAGGGACAAGATCCATCTGCGGCGTTTCGCTCGAATACGCCGCCCAGACCGGCGCTGCCGGGCGCGGCGCCTAATATTCCGCCGAATATCCCAATGCCGCCGGCTAGCGTCATGGCCACCACGCAAGGAAATCCAGCGCCAGCTGGGGCGCAGGCCTCGGCCACCGCATCCGCGCCGCAATTGGCCCCGGCGGATGAGAGTGTTCTGAAAAAGGATTCCCTGACGGTTGAGCAGCTGGAAGGCAAGATGGTGGCCTCGTCGGATGCCTATTGGCAGCATCAAAACCGCCTGCATGAGTTTGACCTGCTGCGCCGCTATCAGGCTGCTCAGCAGGTATTAGAGCAAACCCAAACAAGCGCGGCGGCCTCAACCGCCGGTGCAGAATAAAATTGGCGTCGTGACAAGGCCGTTTCGCGTATAGACGGCCAGACAATCTCGGGGCACAGTGTCTGACCACAGGCTATATCTGTGGCGAGGCGCGGCTTCGGGCTAACAGGCAGGAGATGTCGGCATGAGCATGCCGCAACTTTTTGATGATTATGTCGCCCCTTCAGAAGTGTATGAAGGGCGCAACTGGATTACCGCGCGCCTGCTGATGGCCCGCGCGTTCCATGCGCTTGACCTGATTGAAGACAGCTGCAGCTTCCTTGATGAAGAAAGCCCGGAGAAGCTGCGTTTTCGCCTGCGCGAAATGTATGAGCTGGCCTGTAAGGCCGACGTGCTGATCGGTGAAGCTTTCATGCAGGTGGCGCCGCACCTGTTCCAGCAAGGCGGCAATGAATCAGCCGGTGAGCATATCAAGAGCTGCCTGCAGGAGATCCGCGATCGCGGCAACCTCTCGGGCCGCGAAAGCGCCATCAACCTGCAGCTGCGCCTGCAATGGGTGCTGTCACTGGTCTCGCACCTTAAATACCATCTCGCTGGTATCGATCAGTAGTGATCCAGATCAGAACCCGGCGCGCATGACCACTGCCCTTTATACCCATCCACTGTTCCTGCAGCATGAGACTGGCCCCGGCCATGCCGAAAGCCCGGCCCGGCTCACCCATATACTGGCCGCGCTGGAGGGCGTATCTGGTCTTGAGCGGCGCAGCGCAGCGGCCGCAACACAGGCGCAGCTGCTACGGGTGCATGAGCGCGCCTATCTTGATATGCTCAGTGTGTTTGGCCCCGGCGCGCTCGATGCTGACACCATCTTGAGTGCCTATAGTTATGACGCGGCGCTGCATGCGGCTGGCGCGGTGTGTGCGGCGGTTGATGCTGTCATGGCGGGTGAGATCAACAATGCCTTTTGCGCCGTGCGTCCGCCCGGTCACCATGCCGAGCCGGGGCAGGCCATGGGCTTTTGCCTACTCAATAACGTGGCGGTGGGCGCGCTGCAGGCCCAGCAGGTGCAGGGGTGCACGCGGGTGGCGGTGCTGGACTTTGATGTGCATCACGGCAATGGCACGCAGATGGTGGCGTGGGATAATCCGCATGTCTTTTTTGGCTCGTCGCATCAATGGCCGTTTTATCCCGGCACGGGCGCAGTAGATGAATGCGGCGCCTATGGCAATATCGTCAACGCGCCGCTGGCGGCAGGGGCGGGCAGCCGGGCGTTTCGGGCGGCGTGGCGGGAGCGCATTCTCCCCGCCTGCCGGGACTTTGCGCCGGACTTCATCCTGCTCTCGGCCGGGTTTGACGCGCATCAGGATGACCCTTTGGGCGGGCTCGGCCTGCAGGAGGATGATTTTGGCTGGCTGACCGGCGAGATTCTGGCGCTGGCGGCGCAAACCTGCGCGGGGCGCGTGGTCTCGGTGCTGGAAGGAGGCTATAATCTGGCCGCAACCGCCGATTCGGCGGCAATTCACGTTGCCCACCTCGCCGGGGCTTGAACGAAACGGCATAAACCCGTACAGTCCGCCGCCATGAGCGCGAAATCTGCCCCAAAATCAGACACACCAGCGGCCATTCCGGCCGACATCGCTGCCCTGCCGTTTGAAGAGGCCTTGGCCCAGCTCGAAACCATTGTCCGCCAGCTTGAAAGCGGGCAGGGCAAGCTCGACGACGCCATTACCGCCTATGAACGCGGCGTGCTGCTGCGCCGCCATTGCGAGGCGCGTCTGAGTGAGGCGCAGGGTCGTATTGAGAAAATCTCGCAGGGGCCAGACGGCACCCTGACCACCACAGCCATGGAGTAAGCCATGCCCAGTTTGCACCCCCAAATTCAGGACGCCATGGCCGATGTGGTCACCGCCGTACAGGAAGAGCTGGACCAGTTCATTCCGCTCACCGGCAATCCGGAAGACCGCCTGTATGAAGCCATGCGCCATGCGGCGCTGAGCGGCGGCAAGCGCCTGCGTCCGTTCCTGTGCATCAGCTCGGCCAACATGTTCGGGGTTGATCCTGCCCGCTCGCGCCGTGTGGCCGCCGCCATTGAAATGCTGCACTGCTACTCGCTCGTGCATGACGATCTGCCCGCCATGGATAATAGCGACCTGCGTCGTGGCAAGCCCACCGTGCATAAAGCATATGATGACGCCACCGCCATTCTGGCTGGTGACGCGCTGCTGACCTACGCGTTTGAAGTGCTGTCCAACAACGCCACGCATGAAGACCCGCAAGTGCGCGCCAATCTGGTGCTCGGTCTGGCGCGCGCGGCTGGTGCCAATGGTATGGTTGGCGGCCAGATGCTCGACATGATCGCGCAGACCACTGAGCTTGATATTGGCCAGACCACCCGTCTGCAGCGTATGAAGACCGGTGAGCTGATCGCCTTTGCCTGCGAGGCCGGGGCCATTCTTGGTAAGGCCAGTGACACCCAGCGTCTGGCGCTGCGCAAATATGCGCATGATCTGGGCCTGGCGTTCCAGATGATCGACGATCTGCTCGATGTTGAAGGCAAGCCCGAAGAAGTGGGCAAGCCCACCCAGCGTGACGCCGCCGCCAAGAAGGCCACCTTCGTCACCATCCTCGGCCCCGAGCGCACCCGCGCCCAGGCCGAGATGCTCTCGCAGCAGGCCCGCCGCCATCTCGAAATTTTCGAGAGCCGCGCCCAGCTACTGCGTGACGTCGCCCAGTTTGTGGTTGAACGCCGGAGCTGATTCATGCGACTAGTGGAAAGCCGTCATGCAAAAAGATGATTTTCTTTCCAGTGTAAATGAGCGTGATATCGACCTGCTGTTGCTGGAGGAAGCTTCGGTAAATCCGGAATTTCAATCATGGCTTATTATGCGTGTGTGGGGTGAGCCGGTTGAGTATTCGAATTTTGAAGCCTATCACTCGGTTCTGAGCTTGGGGCGAGAGTCCGACCTGATTTTCCGGTTTATAGATGCGCGCAATTCAACTCGCCATATTGCCATACTCGTAGAAAACAAAGTTGACGCTGTGCATCAGCCCGATCAAGGGAAGGGCTATCTTGCGCGCGGAAATGAAGGCATCAAGACCGGAGACTGGACCGAGTTCATCACCTGCATCATTGCGCCTGAGCAATATCTGGCCAAACCTGAAACACGCGAACATCCCTACGGTGAGCATATCTCTTATGAGGAATTGCTGGCGTTCTTCTGGTCGCGCCGCGCCCGCGATGAGCGTAATGCTTACCGCTTCCAGGTGCTGCTCAAGGCTATCGATAAGAGTAGGCGACACAATCTGTCTGAAGTCAGCGAACCATTAACGGCGTTTGTGAGTGATTATTATCATTATGTGCAACAGCACATGCCATATATGAGCATGCCAATGCCAAAGTCGCGCTCGGCTGCCAGCACATGGATCGAGTTTCGCCCCAATGTCTATCCTTCTTACCTTCGCCTGTATCATCAGTTGAGTGGTCATGTGAAAGCGTTTTGGTCTGGCGCGGCCGATCGGTTTGAGGACATGAAGCAGGTAATAACGCCGCTTTTGCAGCTCGGCATGCAGTTTGAGGTAGCGGGCAAGTCGGTCGCGCTTGTGCTGGCCGTGCCAAAGATAGATGCCCTTTCGCATGGTTTTGTTCAGGAGCAGGCGAATGTATCGCTGGCTCTTGAAGCGGTGCGTAGGATCGATAAAGTCATCCGCGACTATGAGGGGTTGGAACAAACTCCTTGACAATTGCCTAATTTTGTGGCATTGACATTGATACGGATAGTTGCGTCCGTTTTCAACCGCTGGCCTTTCAAGACCGGCGGTTTTTGTATGGTATTACCTTACAAAAAACGTCATGCCAGCGCAGACTGGCATCTTAAGACCCCAGCCTTCGCTGGGGTGACTAAGTATAAATAACATCCCCTCCTGCCTGATCAGCAGTGGTTAAGCGTACGCAGGATAAAATTTAACGAGTGAGAGAGCAGCTCCGGCGGAGCCATGCCTTTTTTCAGGCCAGCTCCCTAAGATAATGCCCGGGCAGGAGAGGTTGGTGGCACCCCTTCCTCTCCCTTTCCCATACCCTAACCCTCTCTATCCCCGAAGGGTCAGCGTAGCTGAGCCAGAGGGGTAGAAGGGTGAGGGTCTCTCATTCTCCGCGCGCGAATCTTGTTTTGCCCTACCGCTTCCCTACATGAGGGCGGGTTACATACCGCCGGGGGCGGCAAGGGCCGGGCGCCGGATCGAGTGGCCGCCAGATTGGCTGAGTGATAGACCGAGTGCCGGGTTATTAGGTGCAGGAATGCTCGGGCCAGGCCCGCTTGTATCCCACGCCATGTCTTCAACAATGGTGGCGGGCGTTAGGACAGACTGGGTCAGTTCACCCGCCTGCAGGCGCTGCTGGCTGAAGTTGCTGTTAAGCGCGGTCAGCGTCGCGCGCTGCGCAGCGGTTAGCTGGCCGTCACCTTCCACATAAACGCCAATGGCGTTGCCGTTTTTACCGGCGTCGATCTGCGGGTTCAGGCTGAGCGGGCGGGCATGCGCGCTATCCTGCTCAATCGTACCGTCGGCCTTGACCAGCAGATGCGCGCCGCAATGAGTGAGTGCGCCACCGGCGCGGTCAGGCGCGGTATCGCGCGCGGCCAGCGCTGCCAGCGTGTTGCCAGCATCGCCTGCTGGCAGACCGGTAAAACGCCAGCTGATGTGATCGACATTGCCGCGCTCGCCCATATCATCGCGTCCGGCATTCATGCTGTTATAGGCGGGCAGGGCCTGCGCCGGGTCAGAAATCATGACGCTGGTTGCCGCGCCCACAGCCGCTGGCGCTGCCAGCCGCGCTGCGCCGGCCAGTGCGCCGCTTGCAAGTTCAGCCGCGCCATTGGCGGCCGTACCAACAGCGCCACCGGCACCTAATGCTAAGGCGCCTGCGCCCGCCATCATGGCCACGCCTACTTTTGCCATGGCCGCGTCAAACGGATGCTCCTGCGCGGTTTTTTCAACAATTTCGGCGAATGTGGGCTTGGCCTGCACAGGCTGCGCGGTGTGTGCCTGTGCGTGTGCCTGTGAATGTGTATCCGGCTGGCCAAGGGCACTTTGCTGGCGAATGTTGTCAATCTCGTGCTGCTTGATCTTGTTCAGACCCTGCTCAATCTGCTCGATCGGCAGAACACCAGCTTCAATATCCTTCGGCCGGTCTTTCTCAGGTATGTGTGCCCATGCTTTAATTCGTAACTCTCGAGCTTTCTCGCTAAGTTTTTCAGCGGTTAGCTCTTCAACAAGTTCACATGCCTTCTCTGCCAATACAGTGGTTGGATATGCCCAGCGCGGATTATCCTTTATCTCTTCGGTTAAGGTTGACATGGTAAACATTTCGCCGCGAAATGCCGGGTCAACTTTACTTATGTTGGGGTCACGTGAGTTGAGCGCAAGTTGATCTTCCATGCCAAAATAAGCCCGATCCATGCTGCGTCTAAAATAAAGTTCTAGTTTATAAATTTCTTCTTTAAGGACATTGTCAGCCGTGTCAGGATTGCTGAGAATGGCTTCGTTGTATCTTTTTTCAATATTTTCTAGTTTGCTCGTTACTTCTTTTGTATATGCAGGATGGCTACCATTATGCAGTGATAGGTTGGCTGCTAATGCCCCGCCTACTGTAGCTGGTAGCTCCATTAAATTATAAATCCCGTCTTTGCCAAGACCGGCCTCATTAAGCACTTCTAGTACGTGTGGTCTTTTAAGAAATTCATTCTTATCCCATAATTCACGAGGGATAAGGTGGTGCTCTTGTGTGCTCGCGCAAGGATCAAAAAAATTATAGCCAACGGTGGTCAATAGCGGAGATGGGCGCTCAGCAATTGGGTTGAATGCGGCGGCAGGCGTAAAAGGCATAATAGGCAGGCTATGCTAAAGCCATTAAAATATAGTGTGCGGCATTACCGGGATTAATCCCGCTGCAGCTAAGGCATACCCGGCTAATCCTTTGGCCGAATAGATTCCAGAAATTCGCGGCTGATTTCCGGCGGGGGGAATGCTGACCAGCCGCATATAGGCGGCAGGTTATAGAGTAAATAATTGAGGCCTTTGGGGCTATTAATCGAACGTCGTATTGATTCAAATTCTTCTCTGTAAGGTCTGTAGGTCATGCGATAAATTTTTGCTGATTTAAAAATTTTCATTAGTTGGTGCGTTATAAGTACGGGTCGCGCTGCAACGCCGCCTATTCTGAACATGGGGTAATCGGCGATCACGTCTGTTTTCAGTCTGATGTCGAGTAAGGGGCGCTCTGTCTCAGGCATAATCTCCCCGTAGCGCGCTGCATCTTCGCGTAGAAATTTGGATGTGGGCAACGGGTCGCCATATACTAACTCAAGGCAATCAAGCATCGGCGTCCACAGAAAATAGTATTTATCGGTGGCTGGGTATTTGCCTTGCGGGTCTGGTGTGTAGTGAATGGGCATGAGGCGAATGGTGTTGCCGCATTCCTTTTCCAGCAGGTCCGCCACGCGCTGACAAACGATGGTGTCGTTATATACTTCGTAAAAGCGCGGTTTGGGGGAGCTGATAAAAACCGGCTCGCGGCATTCATACCCTTCCGGGAAGGGTTTGCTATTACGCACATCTATGCAGATTTCGTTGAAAGTGGCGGGCGGATCAAACCGGAGGTGCAGTCCGGCCATGGTGAGGCGATCATGGAAGGTATAATAAGGCGATTTCATGCAGTCAGCTTAAACCAAATATAGTTGGCGCGCTAATCCTTTGGTATCAGGGCTACCATCTGCTCCCGAGTGATGCCGGGTGGAAAATGCATCACCCAGCCATATAAGAGGGAGAGATCATAGAGCAGGTAAGTTAGTCCTTTGGTTTCATTTTCGATTTTACGAATAAGCTCAAGGCGCTCCTTGGAAGGAGTGTAGCTCATTCGATAAATTTTTTCTGCCTTGCACAGCTTCATGAGCTTTTCGGAGATAAAAACAGGATTTGCATGGTTACCTCCCGCTCTAAACATCGGGTAGTCAGCCACTACATCTTTCTTGAGATCGATGCGAAGTAGCGGGCGCTCAGTCTCCGGTGGGGTGCGGCCGCGCTTGATTTCTTCTGCCCGGAATGTTGGGTATACTGGCAGTGGATCGCCATAGGTATATTCCAAACAATCAAGCATCGGCGTCCACAGAAAATAGTATTTATCGGTGGCTGGGTATTTGCCTTGTGGGTCCGGCGTATAGTGAATGGGCATGAGGCGGATGGTGTTACCGCATTCTTTTTCCAGCAGGTCAGCCACGCGCTGGCAGACGATGATGTCAGTTTGGACCTCATAAAAACGCGGTTTGGGTGAGCTGATAAAAACCGGCTCGCGGCACTCATATCCTTCAGGAAATGGGCGGCTGTGGCGTACAGCGCTGCAAATGTCGTTAAAATTGGATGGCGGCTCGAATCTAAAAGAGAGCGCAGCCATGCTGGAGAAGCTATGAAAAACATAATAAGGCGATTTCATGCGGCTAGCTTAAACCAAAGATAGTTGGCGCGCTAATCTTTTGGCCGGATAGATTCCAGAAATTCGCGGCTGATTTCCGGCGGGGGGAATGCTGACCAGCCGCATATAGGCGGCAGATTATAGAGTAAATAATTGAGGCCTTTGTATGAATTATAAGATTGCCGACAACCTTCAAAAAATTCTCTATAAGGTTTGTAGCTCATCCGATAAATTTTTGCAGCTTTGCAGGTCTTCATCAGGCGCTCGGTGATAAGAACGCAACGTGAGACTGTGTCGTTTAGCCTAAACATGGGGTAATCGGCGATCACGTCTGTTTTTAGTCTGATGTCGAGTAAGGGCCGCTCGGTTTCAGGCATAACCTCTCCGTGGCGCGCTGCATTTTCTTGGCGAAATTTGGATGTGGGCAGCGGGTCGCCATATACTAACTCAAGGCAATCAAGCGTCGGCGTCCACAGAAAATAGTATTTATCGGTGGCTGGGTATTTGCCTTGTGGGTCCGGCGTATAGTGAATGGGCATGAGGCGGATGGTATTGCCGCATTCCTTTTCCAGCAGGTCAGCCACGCGCTGGCAGACGATGATGTCGTTAAATACTTCGTAAAAACGCGGCTTGGGGGAGCTAATAAAAACCGGCTCGCGGCATTCATACCCTTCCGGGAAGGGTTTGCTATTGCGCACGTCAGTACGGATTTCATTGAATTGGGATGGTTGTTCTAGCCGGAAGTGAAGTCCGGCCATGGTGAGGCAATCATGGAAGGTATAATAAGGCGATTTCATGCGGCCAGCTTAAACCAAAAACACCCTGCCCGCGAATGATTTGGCGAGCAGGGTGTGGTTGGTTGCTTTTGGAGAGGCGCGCTGTTACTGCGCCAGCACCGGGCCGGTATAGATCAGGGCGCGGCTGGGCTGGCTGACTTGGGCTGAGGCCTGCTGCAGGCCGAGCAACAGGTTCTGCCATGTCAGCATGCTAAATGTCGGCGCGCTGATGAACTGGCGCAGCAGGCCGATGATCATGTGCGGCGACAGCTCCGGCTCGGGCAGCTGCTTGATGGCGAGGCGCTCACCTTCCGCCAGTTGCAGATGCTCGCGCACAAGGCGAATGGCGTCTTTAAGGCCGCCCAGCTCATCGACCAGCCCAACCTTTTGTGCGCTCACGCCCGTCCATACACGGCCACGCGCTACTGCATCCATCTGCGCGGGCTTGAGGTTGCGCCCATCCATCACACGCTGCAGGAAGGTTTTGTAGACCTGATCGAGCGAGGCGTTGATCTGCGTCACCGCCGTGCCGCTAAACGGCCGCGCGGGCGAGAACATGCTGCTGTTGGCGCCGGTGTTGAGATCAACCCAGTTAACGCCAAGTTTATCCGACAGGCCGTCAATCACCATCTTGCCGCCCACCACGCCGATGGAGCCGGTGAGGGTGCTGGGGTCGGCCACGATGCGGTCAGCAGCGGTTGCAATCCAATAGCCGCCAGAGGCCGCCATCTCGCCCATCGAGACGACGATATATTTGCCGCGCTCATGCGCCCGCACAAGGGCGCGGTGAATGGATTCAGACGCGGTGACCGAGCCGCCCGGGCTGTTGATGCGCAGGATGATGGCCTTGATGCTGTCATCCGCCGCCGCCTTGTTGATGGTGGCGACCAGCTCTTGCGCGCTGGCAACATCACGCTCGCCGGTGGGGCCGCTATCGCTGGCCAGCCGTACAATCGGCCCATCGACATAGATGAGCGCGGCGGTGGCCTTGACCGGGCCCTTGGGCGGCTCCAGCGCGCTGATGTAATCGGCCATGTCCAGCCACCGCTTCTTTTCGCCCATGGTGGCTTCGACCTTGTTGATGAGCTGGTCATGATAGATGAGCTCGTCAAGCAGACCGGCCTTTTGCGCCTGCGTGTCGAGCAGCGGGGCGGTGTTGACCAGCTTTTGCAGATCCGCCCGGCTGATTTTGCGCGCCGCGCTGATATCATTCATCATGCTGTTGTGCACGTCATCGATCATCTTCTGGTAATTGCTGCGCAGCGGCGCCGACAGGGTGGTGTCGGTCATGGTGGAGGCCGCGCCTTTAAACTCATAACGCTCGCGGATATCCGGCGTGATGCCGATTTTATCGAGCAGGCCGCGCGCAAACGGCAGGCTCATGCCAGCGCCGGTCAGCCCCACAGTGCCCAGCGGCTGCATGGCAATGGTATCAAACGCGCTGGCCAGCCAATAGGGGCGGTTGCCGGGGCCGATATCGCCAAAATTATCGGCATAGGCATGGGCAAAGCGGCCGCTGGCGCGAAAGCGGGTAATGGCGGCGCGCAGCTCTTCGACCTGTGCGGGGCCGAGATTCATGTCGCTGACATCGGCGACCAGCCCCTTGATGCGCTCATCGGTGCTGGCGCGGTCGAGCGCGTAAATCAGGGTGTGCAGGTCAATGGTGTCGTCACCCAGAAGGGCGGCGAGCGGGTCGGCCTGGCCTTGCTCGGCCACCTGGCGCAGGTCAAGCTGCAGCACGCTGCCGTGATGCACAAACACGCCATGCGGTTTGACCAGCGATTGCATGAGCAGGGAGGAGAGGAACATCATCACCATGGCAAAGCCCAGCCAGGTGCAGATCCGCATAAAGCTGCGGCGCACAAAGGCCCACAGGCGGGCCAGGCGGCCAGCACGCGGGGTGGGGGTGGGGATGGGGGTGTAATGGGCGGTAAAGCTCATGGCAGGCTCACAAAGGGGGCGCGGATGCGCCGAGGGGGTAGAATAAGGGCAATCTAGCACGCGGCTTTTAAAAAAACAGGCATCACGGCAGGCACTTGGGGCGGGAGTGCCACAGCGCCGTGGCGATTATGGCACAGGGTGTGCAAGGCTCTTGCTGAAATGGTTGCTCCAAAAGCCAAATCGGGCGAATATGCCAGCCGTCTCATCGGGATAGCTTTATGATCATCACATGTCCGCGCTGCTTTGCTACCTACAATGTTCCTGACACCTTCGCACAGGTGGGCGGGCGCAAGGTGCGTTGCTCGGACTGCAAGTTCACTTGGACCGAGACACCGCCCCCGCAGGACGCCATCGCCGCGCTCGCGCCCGAGCCAGCAGCCAATACGCAAGCCTCCAGCTTTGCTGATATGGTGACATCGCCGCCGCCGGTTGCTGAGGAGCCCAAGCCGCGCCCGGTTGTGCGCCGTGGCAGCAATCGCCCGCCCGCGCCCAAGCGCGACATGGGCATGATGGTAGCGTGGGGCCTGTTTGGCATTACCGCACTGGCCTGCGCGTTGGTGCTGCTGCGCGGCCCGCTGGGCAAGAGCGCCCATTTCATGACTGACCTTTATGAGGATATCGGCCTGCCGGTGGAAACGCCGGATGACTGGTTCCGCTTTGAAAACATCTCGCTGGAAAAGAGCGTGGCCGATGGCCAGACCGTGCTGCTGGTGCGCGGGCAGGTAGTGAATCAGTCGCGCCGTTTGCGTGAGGTGCCGCAGCTCAAGCTGTTCTGGCTGGACAAGAGCGGGCAGGAAGGCCCCATGACCCTGCTGCAGGCGCGCCCGGCTGAGATTGAGCCGGACGAAAGCGCCCGCTTTAACGGCGAGCTGGTGGGGGTAGATGCCAGCGCTGGCGGTGAAGTGAAGGTGACTTTCATCGGCCCGGATGCGCATGAAACCGGCGATACTCCGCCCGCTGAAGGGGCTGGGCACGAGGATACGTCCCACGCTGCCGCGCCACACGAGGCGCCTGCTCATGAGACGCCTGCCCATGAGGCGCCGGCTGTGACCTCGCAGGATGTGCCCGCTCATGAAGCGCCCGCTCATGAAGCGCCAGCGCATGAGGCTCCAGTACAAGGGGCTCCGGCGCATGACGCGCCCGCGCATGAAACTGCTGCCCCTGCGGCCCCAGCTGAGGGAGGGTCACATGGCGCGCCAGAACCACACGCAGCCGGCCACTAAGCCGATCATCGATCGGCCAACCTTGCCCATCGTTGTGCGTCATCCGCGTGAGCGCCGTCCGCTGCTGCTCTTGGTCGCGCTGGCCTTTCTGGTCTGGCTGGGCTTTACCAGCAAGGATATGAATTTCAGCCTGCCCAAGGTCGCACTGCCGGATGTAGCGATGCCGGACATGACCTTTCGTCGTACGTCCAATCCGTTTGTGATCGAGGCGGTGGCGCTGCGCCCCAGCACCAATAAAAACGGGATTAACTGGATGGTCAGCGGCTATCTGCGCAACAAGAGCGACAAGACCACCAAGGCGAGCGATCTGCGCATTCGCCTGCTGCGCGCGGACGGCAGCGAGGCGGCCAGCACCTTGCTGCGCATGCAAAGCCAGCTGGTGCCAATGCAGTCGGCTCTGACATTTGTGACCTCGCTGCAAACCTCGCGGCAGGAAACGACGCTGAGTGCTGAGGTCACCCCGCTGCCGGTTGAGGTGACGCCATGAGCGATCTCAGCCCGATGGATACCCGCATTCTGGTGGTGGAGGATGAGCCGGGCGTGCGTGACTTCGTCAAACGCGGCCTGCTCTCGGTCGGCTATGATGTAGTCACCGCTGAAGACGGCGAGCATGCGCTGGAACGCCTGAAGGAAGGCCCGTTCCACCTGATGGTGACCGACATTGTCATGCCCGGGCTTGATGGCATTGCCCTCGCGCTCAAGGCGGGCAAGGATTATCCCGATCTTAAAATCCTGCTGATGACCGGTTATGCCACCGAGCGCCAGCGCGCCCATAATCTGGAAAGCCTGGTACATACGGTGCTGGCCAAGCCCTTCTCGCTCAAGGCCCTGATTGCGGCGGTGGAAGAAGGCCTGCTGCAAAGCCCGCGCATGAATTGAAGCTGGGGCCGCTTGATCTCTGGGATATGCTCAGGAGAATTAGACCTGCTCGTGTGGGGGGCTGATGAGTGCACTAAATAAGAAACTTCCGCCGTTATCAAAATTGAAAGTTGGTCCTGTGCATCTATGCCCTGAAGAGACGGTGCACCAAGCGTTAGAATTCATTTATATAAATAATCCGGAAATGTTTTGGAAGTTTGAGCAGCGCGAGCGCACTGGCAAGGATGAGGGCCTGCAAATCGCGCAGGAGCTGGAGACTTATCTTTCCTCTACGGTTTCAAAGCACGTGACTCTTCCTGACCTGAATGCGGTTTGGGTAGTCATGTTTGAATTGCGACGAGTTGTTCGTGCAATGTTTGGGCTTCCATTTATATAACAAATAAGCCCGAATGCTGCTCTGTAGCATTATTGCGATTGAATAGGTCGATGCTGCGCGCGACTTGGACCTAAGCCCTAAAACCATTTGAGCAGGCGCTCGTAATAATCGCGTTCGTCCTGTGAGCGGCGCATGTCCCCGGCGCGGCGGCGCAGTTCGTCCAGCACGTCACGCGCGCGGTCGCTTTCGCTCTGGTCGGGCACTTCAATGTCACGGGTATCGCGCCCGCCATTATTGCTGTCCTGCCGGCCGAGCGGGTCGGTATTGCCGCGTTGTTCCTGTTGCTGGCGCAGGATCATCTGCCGCGCGGCTTCGCTCATGCCTTGCTGCATCTGGCGCAGGGCTTCCAGCTGGTGCTTGAGGGATTGCGGTGCATCCGGCTTGCCCAGCTGCTCGCCCGACTGGCCCATCTCTTCCTGCGCCTGACCGAACGGGCCTGATTGATAGCCGCGCTCGCGCAGCTCTTTGAGGATCTGGCCCAAGCGGTCGCGCAGATTGTTCTGCTCGCCGGGTGTCGGTAGACCCTCGGCTCCCGGCTGCTGGCCAGATTGATTTTGAGAGTTTTGACCTTGCGGGTTTTGGCCCGGAGAGTTTTGCTCCTGCGAGCTTTGACCGGGAGAGGATTGGCCTTGGCCGGGCTGCGCCTGCGGTGATTGACCCGGAGATGATTGACCCGGTTGGCCTTGGCCGCCCTCTTGCTGCTGCGACTGTTGTTGTGCCTGCTGCTGAGATTGACCGCGATTGGGCTGCGGGTCAGTGGGCATTTGCTGCACCGGCGGCGGGGTTTGAAAACGCTGGGTGCGTTCTGCCATTTGCTGCTGTTGACGCATGATGTCCTGCAGGTCGCGCAGGGCCTGCTGGTCACGCGGATCACCCATGCCGGGCTGGCGCAGATTTTCCATCAGCTGCTGAAGTTGGCTGAGCATATCCCGCGCCTGATCGCGCTGGCCGCTTTGCGCCTGCTGCTGCAATTGCTCTAAAAACTTTTGCAGATCCTCACGGCTGAGGACGTCACCCAGTTTGGGCAGGCCCATCTCACCGGACTGATTTTGCTGCTCGGCCATCTGGTCGAGATATTGCTCTAGGGCCTGCTGCAATTGCTGCATAAGCTGCTGGATCTCGGCGTCGCTGGCATTGTTGTTGAGCGCGTCCTCCAGCTCCTGCTGGATGATGCGCAGTTCGGCCAGTTTTTGCTGGGCGCCGCCATCTTCAAAATGCAAAGCGGTGTCCCACATCTGCTGGATAAGGCCGGGCATGATGGCGCTGTCATCGTTATAGCGCAGGCGGCTGACCATGCTGCGCAGCGAGAGCGGGCCCACCCAATCACCTTCGTTATTATCTTCAGCTTCGCCCGCCAGCTGGTTGAGGGCAATCATCACATCCTGCCGGGCGCCCATGCCGCGCACCACCAGATCACGTCGCAGTTTAATGAGGGCCTTGGCAATGCTGTTGGTGAAGATGCGCTCGGGCAGTTTGAAGCTGAGCGGGGCGGTTTCGGTTTGCTGGCCCTTTACGTCGGTGGCGCGCAGGGTGATGAGCACATCGCTGCCCGCCCATGGATGCGCGGTCAGGTCAAAGAAGCGAAAACCGTGGGTGTCCTTGGGCGGCGGCTTGCGCAGTGGCATGCTTAAAACCAGCGGCGCGGGGGGCGCGCTATCGGCCGCAATGGTGCCGGGCTCAATGAGGGCGTCAATCTGTGTCAGGCCCAGATCGTCAATGGCGGTATAATCAAGGCGCAGCGCTTGCTCATCCGTCTGGCTGGGCGGGCGGGCAAAGGCAATGCTCGGCGGTGCATCCCCTAGCAGGGTGAGAACCCAGCGCCCCAAAATGGCCCCGTCCTGCCGCAGATACAACACGCCGCCGTGGCTGAGCGGCATGTTCAGCACATAACCGGCGGCTTGCGCGTTAGTAGCGGGTTCAGCGGTTAAGCGTATGGCGACATTATCAATCAGGGCGACGGGCGGGAACCAGCCCCCGGTCACGCGCAGCTGCAGGCTGCTGCCTTCGGGAATGCTGACCTCGCTCATCTCGGCGCGCAGGGAGAAGGGCGGCTGATTGGTATAAGCGGGCGGGGTAATCCACGCATCCAGCACCGGCTGCGGCAGCAAGCGGGCTACCGGCGGGTGGACAGCTTCATTGAGACGGCGCGGGGCTTCATCCCAGCCGAGCAGCAAGGCCAGCAGCAAAACCGCCCACGCGCCCAGACGGATCGGGCGGGCATCAAGCTGCGCAAGCGTGACGCGCGGCAGGCGCAGGCGAACGCTACTGACCTGTTTTGTCAGCCCGTCAATATGCGCTTGCCACAGGCGCGGGGCCAGTACGGGGGCATCGGCCAGCGCTGTAAGTGGGCGGTGCGGCAGGGCGCTGGCGCGCTCAACCGCGCGGCGGGCCTGCGCGTCATTCACGCTCTGCCAGCGCTGCCACGACCAGACGAAGGAAGCGGCCATCAGCAGGCCCGAGATCAGCGCCAGCGCCAGATGCGCCAACGCGCCAAAAGCACTGAACAGGCCGAGCAGAATAGCGGCCAGCACCAGCTTGACGGTAATGGCAAACGGGCCAAAAGCCTGCGCAAACGCCAGCAGGCCCAGCCGCAGGCGGGCGCGGGCAATGATGCTGTGCCCCAGTGATCGCACGGAGCTGATAGGCTGACGGGAAGGAGGAATGCGCGGCGCGTTCATACCGCAGCTATTCTATACCCAATCGGGCACCTTATCCCAGCCAATTTGCGTTGCGGCATCAATACGCGGGCGGATGACCGACCAGCGGGTGCCGTCCACCAGCACCTCGGCCACCAGCGGGCGCACATTGTAGGTGCTGCTCATCACCGCGCCATAGGCACCGGCGGTGTCAAACACCAGCAGGTCACCCGTGTGCAGTGGGGGCAGCTGGCGCTGCTGGGCAAAGCAATCGCTGCTTTCGCAGATAGGGCCAACCACGTCCTGCGCGGTGATGGGGGCATCGGCGGCGGGTGCCTGCACCGGGCGGATATGGTGATAGGATTCATACAGCGCCGGACGGATCAGGTCGTTCATGGCGGCGTCAACGATCACAAAGCGGCTGCTGACCCCCTGCTTGATCAGGGTGACGCGGCTGAGCAGCACGCCGGCATCGGCCACTACATAGCGGCCCGGCTCAATGGTGAGCGCACAGCCCAGCGGCATGACGGTGTCTTTGAGCATCTGGGCAAAGGCAGCAACGTCAAACACGGCGCTGCCGTCATACGGGACGCCCATACCGCCGCCCAGATCCAGCCGCTCCAGCGGCAGGCCCAGCGCGCGCAGCTCGTTATAATAGCTGATGGTGACCCGATAGGCCTTGCGGTAGGCCTCAATATCAAACAGCTGCGAGCCGATATGCACCGCCAGCCCGCACACCTTGACATGGGGCAGGGTTTTGGCGAGCGCGGCCACGCTGGCCAGCTGCTCATGATCGATGCCGAACTTGTCGCCCTTCTTGCCGGTGGAGATCTTGTGGTGGGTGTCTGCCGCCACGTCCGGATTGACGCGCAGCGCCACGGCCGCCACCACGCCCAGTGCGGCGGCGCGGCGATTGATCTGGCTCAGCTCTTCTGCGGATTCTGCGTTGATCTGGTGAATGCCAGCGCGCAGCGCCGCATCCAGCTCATCATCGGTTTTGCCCACGCCGGAAAAGACGATGCGGGTGGCGGGAATGCCCGCCGCCAGCGCGCGGGCCAGTTCACCGCCCGAGACAATATCAGCCCCAGCGCCACATTTACCCAGCAGCGTGAGCACCGCTTGATTGCCATTGGCCTTAACGGCAAAGCAGATCGCGACGCTCGGCAAGGCCTGCATCAGGCGCTGCACATTGGCGCGCAGGCGGGTGGCGCTATACACATAAGTAGGCGTGCCCACGGCCGCGGCAATTTCAGGCAAAGGAACAGCATCGGCACACAGGGTGCCGTTTTGATAAGTGAAGGCGGTCATTTGGCGCTTTCGGCAGGGGGATAATGGTAGGTAACGCTGCTGGCCGGGGTTTCCGGCTCGCCGGGTTTACGGCCACAGCCGGGTAGCATAGCTGCGGCAGCAAGGAGCATTACGATCAGCACAGGTTGTGCTAGGTTTAAACGCATGAATAAAGACATGCCCGACTATAGCCCGCTCCCGGCTGACTTGTCACGCGGCTCAATCTCCCGCCGCTCGCTTTTAGGCGCTTTTGCCGCTGGATTAGGGGCTGGCTTGGCCGGGTCTGCACTGGCGCCGTCCCGCGCCTGGGCAGCAGATGCTGCTTCTGGTGGTTTGGTGCTGGCGCCCACGCCGCAGCCGGTGCCAGAGCTGCTGTTTAGCGATGCTGGCAACTTTCCCAAGGCGCTGAGCGAGTATAAAGGCCGGGTGGTGCTGTTTAATGCCTGGGCCACCTGGTGCCCGCCCTGCGTGGCGGAAATGCCCTCACTTTCGGCGTTACAGGCTCAATTTGACGTGGCGCAGATGATGGTGTTGCCGGTCTCGATGGATCGGGGCGGGGTGGAACGGGTCCAGAAATTCTATGCCGATCACCAGATCAGCAATCTGCCGGTTCTGCTTGACCGTGAGCTGTCCATCCCGCGCCGCTTGCAGCCGCGTGGCCTGCCGCTCTCGCTGCTTATCAATAAAGACGGGCAGGAGGTGGGCCGCGCCGTTGGCGGGATCGATTGGGCCGATGCCAAAATAGCTAATACGATCAGGGCTTTCCTCTAAACCGTTCTAATCCGTACCTTTTGCATACCGGATACATATGGTACCAAATGGCTGAAAAAGCTAAATAATTTGACGGTGTGTTATTGATTTTTCCGGCAACTTGCGTCACAACAGCGCAAGTCGAAAGGAATGTCATGACATCCGTTACCTCTGGCGCTGCTTTGGGCACTGCCGCCGCGACCCGTCCGAACTATAATGACGATGTTGTTCGCTTGTTCGTCCTTGCCACCATTTTCTGGGGCATTGCCGGTTTTGTGGTCGGTCTGCTGATTGCAACGCAGCTGGCCTTTCCGCAGTTCAATATTGAGCCGTGGCTGAACTTTGGCCGCCTGCGCCCGCTGCACACCTCGGCGGTGATTTTCGCCTTTGGTGGTAATGCGCTGTTCGCCTCGGCCTATTATGTGGTGCAGCGTACCTGTCAGGCCCGCCTGTGGGGCGGCTGGCTGGCCACCTTCACCTTCTGGGGCTATCAGGCCATGATCGTGATGGCCGGTGTGGGTTACCTGTTCGGGATCACCCAGGGCAAGGAATATGCCGAGCCGGAATGGTATGTTGACCTGTGGCTGACCATTGTTTGGGTAGCGTATCTGCTGGTTTTCCTCGGCACAGTGATCAAGCGCAAGGAACCGCACATTTATGTGGCCAACTGGTTCTATCTCGCCTTCATCATCACCGTTGCGGTTCTGCATCTGGGCAACAACCTCAACATCCCTGTGAGCCTGCTGGGCACCAAGAGCTATCCGGTGCTGGCGGGTGTGCAAGGGGCCATGGTGCAGTGGTGGTATGGCCATAATGCGGTGGGCTTCTTCCTGACCGCCGGCTTTTTGGGCATGATGTACTATTTTGTGCCCAAGCAGGCTGAGCGTCCGGTGTACTCCTACCGTCTGTCGATCCTGCACTTCTGGTCGCTGATCTTCATCTATATCTGGGCCGGTCCGCACCATCTGCACTACACCGCTCTGCCGGATTGGGCGCAGACTCTGGGTATGACCTTCTCGGTTATGCTGTGGATGCCCAGCTGGGGCGGCATGATCAACGGGATCATGACCCTGTCTGGCGCGTGGGACAAGCTGCGTCGTGACCCGGTTCTGCGTTTCATGATCGTGGCAGTTGGCTTCTATGGCATGAGCACCTTTGAAGGCCCGCTCATGTCGATCAAGGAAGTGAACGCGCTGAGCCACTATACTGACTGGACCATTGGTCACGTGCACTCGGGTGCGCTGGGCTGGGTGGGCTTCATCAGCTTCGGTATGCTGTACTATCTGGTGCCGCGTCTGTGGGGCCGTGAGCGTCTGTACTCGGTCAAGCTGGTGAACACCCATCTGTGGCTGGCAACGCTGGGGATCGTGCTTTACATCGCTGCGATGTGGCCAGCCGGTATCTTCCAGGGTCTGAACTGGCGTACTTATGACGAAATGGGCTTCTTGAAGTACTCGTTCGTCGAAACCGTAATGGATCTGCATCCCTACTACATCATCCGTGCCCTTGGCGGCCTGCTGTATGTACTGGGCGCGCTGATCATGACGTACAATTTCTGGCGCACCATCCGTGGTGATGTGGCAGCGGCCGAGCCGGTTGCCAGCCAGCTGAAGGGAGCGGTAGCATAATGGATCTGCTTGGCAAACACGGCTTTTTTGAGCGTAATTCGATTTACATGCTCATTGGCATCATCGTGACGGTGCTGATCGGCGGTATTGTCGAAGTGGTTCCGCTGTTCCGGATGGAAACCGTGATCGAGCCGGTGAAGGGCATGCGTCCCTACACCCCGCTCGAACTGGCGGGTTTCAATATCTATGTCCGCGAGGGCTGCTACAATTGTCACAGCCAGCAGATCCGTCCGCTGCGTGACGAAGTGGCCCGTTACGGTCACTACTCGCTGGCAGCCGAGAGCATGTACGACAAGCCGTTCCAGTGGGGCAGCAAGCGTACCGGCCCGGATCTGGCCCGCGTAGGCGGCAAGTACTCCGATGCGTGGCAGGTGGCTCACCTGACCAATCCGCGCAGCGTGGTGCCTGAATCCATCATGCCGACCTACAACTTCCTCAACCATAATGCAGCCGACCTGCACAATATCGACAAGCATCTGGCCACCTTGCGTCTGACCGGTGTTCCCTACACCGATGACGATATCAAGAATGCCTATAAGGATGCGGTTGATCAGGCTACGGATGGGGCCGACGCGGCGGGTCTGAATGCCCGTTACGGTGAGAAGGTCAATGTCCGTGACTTTGACGGCAACCCCAACATGGTGTCGGAAATGGACGCCCTCGTCGCTTACCTGCAGGTGCTGGGCACGCTGGTGGATTTCACCAGCTATGACCAGGCTGCTCTGCCGGCTAGCGCTGCCAAGCCGGCCGAGGCCACACCATGATGCACGCGGCTGCCAACGCCATGGCCGGCATGATCGGTCTGGGTATCTTCGTTCTGTTCTTTGCCGGTGTGGTTTACATGCTGCTGCGTAAAGGCGCGAAGGAAGAGGCAGCTGCTCACGCAATGATCCCTTTCAAGGAGAATGGTTCCCATGACTGAACCGAACAATCACAAACACGAAATTGACACCGTTACCGGTGTTGCCACGACCGGCCATGAATGGGACGGCCTGAAGGAACTCAATAACCCGGCGCCGCGCTGGTGGCTGCTGGTGTGGATTGTGTCCATCATCTTCTCGATCGGCTATTGGGTGGTTTACCCCGCTTGGCCCACGCTCTCGGGTAATACCAAGGGCAGCTGGGGCTGGACCCAGTATCAGGATCTGGCCCGCACACAGGACGAGATTGTTGCCCGTCAAGCTGGTTATCTCGCCAAGTTTGAAGGCGCTAGCTTTGAGCAGATCATGAAGGACCCAGAGCTGTTCAAGTTTGCTGTTGCCGGTGGCAATGCCGCGTTCAAGGACAATTGCGCCACCTGCCATGGCACTGGCGCTGCCGGTGGCTTGGGCTATCCCAACCTCAATGATGACGATTGGTTGTGGGGCGGTACGGTTGAGGACATTTACCAGACCATCCGTTTTGGTATCCGTTCGGCTCATCCGGAAACCCGTACGTCGGCCATGCCCTCGTTCGGTAAGGATGGCGTTCTTGACGCTGCCCAGATCGGCGCCGTGGTTGATTATGTGCGCGCGCTCTCCGGCACTGGCGAGAAGGTTGACGCGACCTATGAGCAGGGCCAGACCGTATTTGCCGAAAACTGCGCCGCCTGCCATGGCGATAATGCCAAGGGTGTTCGTGAGTTTGGTGCGCCGAACCTGACCGACAAGATCTGGCTCTATGGCGGTGCCCGTGATCAGGTCTATAACTCGGTGTTCAATGCCCATGCGGGCGTGATGCAGGCGTGGGAAGGTCGTTTGGACCGCAACACCCTACGTGAACTGGCGGTTTATGTTCACTCGCTCGGTGGTGGTGAAGCCTCTGCCGCAGCGGAAAGCACGCCGCCCACGCCGTAACCGGCTGGCCGCAGATTGGTTTTTATGGCCCATCTCGCGCTGGCGGGGTGGGCCATAAGTTTGTTACAAGGATTGTATGATGAGTGAGACAGTAAATGCGGGCGCAACGCCCACGCCGGAACAGCCGATTGAATATTTTGCCAAGCGCCGCAAGATTTACCCGCGCGCGATTTTCGGTTTCTTCCGCCGCCTGAAATGGGGCGTGATGGCGCTGTGTCTGGCGCTGTATTATTTTGCGCCGTTCATCCGCTGGGATCGCGGCCCGCATGCGCCGGATCAGGCCATTCTGATCGACATGGTGGGGCGCCGCGCCTATTTCTTCTTTATCGAGATCTGGCCGCAGGAAGTGTACTACTTCACCGCCGTTCTCATCCTTGCCGCGTATATGATGTTCTTTGCCACCTCGCTGTTCGGGCGTGTGTGGTGCGGCTATTTCTGTTTCCAGACGGTGTGGACTGATCTGTTCATCTGGGTGGAAAAAGTGGTGCAGGGCGACCGCGCTGAGCGCATGCGCCTAGATGAAGCACCGTGGAGCCTGCGCAAGCTTGCCAAGAAGCTGATTACCCATCTGGCATGGATTGGTATTGGCCTGCTCACCGGCGGTGCCTTTGTGCTGTACTTTAATGATGCGCCCACCTTGGTGCATCAGCTGCTGACTGGCACGCTCAGCCCGACCGTAACGATCTTCATTCTGGGTCTGACCTGCAGCACCTATGTGATGGCGGGTTTGGCGCGTGAGCAGGTCTGTACCTTTATGTGCCCGTATGCACGTTTTCAGTCGGCCATGTTTGACGAAGACAGCCTGATTATTGCGTATGACAAAGTGCGCGGTGAGCCGCGCGGCAAGCACAAGAAGGGTGAGAGCTGGGACGGCAAGGGCCACTGCATCGACTGCACCCAGTGCGTGCAGGTCTGCCCGACCGGCATTGATATCCGTGACGGTTTGCAGATCCAGTGCATTGCCTGCGGCCTGTGCGTAGATGCCTGCAATAGCGTGATGGAAAAGATGGAGCTGCCGCTGGGCCTGATCCGTTACGACACCGAGCGTAACATGCGGGTTGAGCAGAAGGGGCAGGTCTATTCCCATGCGCCCAAGCTGCGCCTGCTGCGCCCGCGTACCATTATGTATACAATTGTGCTGTGTATTCTGCTTGGCGTGGTGGGTACCAGCCTGGCCATGCGCAGCATGCTGGAGCTGCATGTCCTGCATGACCGCAACCCGCTGTTTGTCAGCCTGTCAGATGGGTCGGTGCGCAATGGTTACCAGATCAATATTCTCAACAAGGCGCTGGAAAACCATGATTACCGCCTGAGTGTGAAAGGCATTGACGGTGCGCGTCTGGATATTCGTAGTGTGGGTGATGAGCATAACGATCTGCTGCATGCGCCTGCCAACAATACATCCGAATATCGCGTGTTTGTGATTGCGCCGCCGCAGAAGGAAGAGCATCAGGAAATTGAGTTTGTCCTGACGCCCGAGGACGGCAGCGCACCTGTGACCCACAAATCCATCTTCATGGGGCCGGAGGAAGAATGAGTATGCCTGATGACGGGCCGCGCCCGAGTGATAAATACATTCCGCTCTATTTCGTTGCGGCGTTTCTGCTGCTGTTCGTGATTGATGGCACCATGGTCTATAAGGCCGTGTCCACCAATACCGGCGTCGTGACGGACAAGCCCTACGAGCATGGCCTGGCCTACAATACCTATCTGCAGGAACAGGCCGAGCAGAATGCGCGCGGCTGGAAAGCCGATGTGACCTATAAAAATGGTGCGCTGGCATTTACCCTGAAGGGGGCAGACGGCCAGCCGTTGACCGGTGCGCAGGTCAAGGCGCATATCATGCGCCCGGTACAGGCCGGGATGGATTTTGACGTAACACTGGCCGAAACCACGCCCGGCCTCTATATCAGTGAGAGCAAGTTCCCCAAGCCGGGGCTATGGAATATTGAGGTGAGTGCATCATGGCAGAACCAGCCCTATCGACTGGCGCAGGAGCTGGTGATCCAGCCGTAACGACCGCGAACGACGATTTTACCGGTCGCTTCTCGCCGTTTGCGCAGGCACAGGATGATGGCCTGCAGCATCTGGCTATGGCGGTTGAGGGCGTGAATTGCGCGGCCTGTATCCAGAAGATTGAATCTGCCCTCGCACGCGAGCCGGAGATCCGGCAGGCCCGCGTCAACTTTTCGACCAAGCGCCTGAATTTGGCCTGGCAGGGCGATGCCGCCCGCGCCGACAGCTATGCCCGCATTGTCACCGGGCTTGGTTACCGCGTGCAGCCGTTTGAAGCGGCGCGCGCGCTCAGCACCGCCGAGCAGGAAAGCCGCTTTCTGCTGCTGTGCATGGCGGTGGCGGGTTTTGCCAGTGGTAATATCATGCTGCTCTCATTCGCGCTGTGGAGTACCTCCATGGCCGATATGGGCGTGATGACCCGTGATCTGATGCACTGGATTTCCGGGCTGATTGCCATTCCCACCGTTATCTTCAGTGGCCGGCCGTTCTTCCGCTCGGCGCTGGCGGTGCTCAAAAATGGCCGCACCAATATGGACGTGCCCATCTCGGTCGGTGTGATCCTGACTACAGTTATGAGCCTGCTGCAAACGCTGTGGAAAGAAGAGCATGCCTATTTCGACTCTGTCGTCATGCTCATTTTCTTCCTGCTGATTGGCCGCTATCTGGATCACCGCGCGCGTGCCAGCGCTCGCTCGGCCGCAAGTGATTTGCTGGCGCTGATGGCAGGCACTGCCAATGTGCAGCAGGAAGATGGCAGCTTTAAGCCGGTGCCCATCCGCGACCTGCGCGAAGGCATGATCATTCAGGTCGCGATGGGTGAGCGCATTCCGGCGGACGCGCTGGTGCAACAGGGCCGCTCCAGCCTTGATACTTCCTTGGTGACGGGTGAGAGCCTGCCACAGCCCATTGGGGTAGGTGACATGGCGCTGTCGGGCATGCTGAATCTGGATGCGCCGCTGCGCTTGCAGGTGGCGCGCGCGGCCGATAACTCGCTGCTGGCGGATATTGTGCGCCTGATGGAAAAAGCCGAGCAGGCCCAGTCGCGCTATGTGCGGCTGGCCGACAAGGTGGCCCGCCTTTATACGCCCGTGGTGCATTTTCTGGCGCTGCTGACCTTTCTGGGCTGGACCTTGGGCGCCGGTATGAACTGGCAGCCCGCACTGATGATTGCAGTGGCGGTGCTGATCATTACCTGCCCCTGCGCGATTGGTTTGGCGGTGCCGGTGGTGCAGGTGCTGGCAACTTCGCATCTGATGAAGCGCGGCGTGATGGTCAAAACCGGCGATGCGTTTGAGCGGCTGGCCACCATTGATACGCTGCTGTGTGACAAGACCGGCTCGCTCACCTTGGGTCATCCTGAATTGCTGCGGGCCGAGAGCTATGCGGCGGATGATCTGCAGCTGGCGGCATCGCTCGCGGCGCACAGCCGCCACCCGCTGGCCAAGGCCATGGGCCGCGCTTATACCGGCACCTTGCTGCCGCTTGAGGTGACGGAGCATCCCGGGCAGGGGCTGAGCGCCCAGCTGAACGGGCAGACAGTGCGGCTGGGCAGCCGCAGCTGGTGCGGTCAGGCGGATGCGCCGGCCAGTGCCGAGCTTGAATTGTGGTTGGCCCGTGATGGATTAACGCGTGACGGAGTAACGCCAGTACGCTTTGCACTGGGTGATCAGCTGCGCCCGGATGCAGCCGAGGTGGTTGCCGCTCTGCGCCAGCGCGGTATTGCCATTGAGCTGCTGTCGGGCGATCGCGCCGAGGTGGTGGCCGATGTCGCCGCCCGTCTGGGCATCGAAAAATGGCAGGGTGGCATGAAGCCGGCAGATAAATATGCCCGTCTGGCCGAGCTGCACGCGCAGGGCCGCAAGGTGGGTATGCTGGGCGATGGCCTGAATGACGCGCCGGTGCTGGCCGGGGCTGATGTGTCAATCTCGCCCGCCACCGCGATTGATATGGCGCAGAATGCGGCTGACATTGTGTTTATGGGTGACAAACTCAGCCCGTTGCTTACTGCGCTGGCTACTGCCCGCATGTCGCAAAAGCTGGTGTGGGAAAACATCATGCTGTCGGTGATTTATAATGTGGTGACGGTGCCGCTGGCGATGGCGGGTTTTGTCACCCCGCTGGTGGCGGCGCTGGCCATGAGCGGCAGCTCCATTCTGGTGATTGCCAATTCTTTCCGCCTCAAGCAAGTGCGCTGACAGGAGTTTGTGATGGATATTCTCATTGTCCTTATTCCGCTGGCGCTGGTGATTGGCGTGCTGTGGCTGGGTGTGTTTGTGTGGAGCATCAAGAGCAACCAGTATGACGATCTGGAAGGCGCCGCCCGCCGGATCCTGATTGATGATGACCCGCTACCGCCCCCTAGCAATAAGCACTAAATCACTCTATATTCCGCGCCATGCCTGCCGGATCCTTCCTTACCCTGCTTGATGACGTTGTTGCCGCTGCCCGTGTGGCGGCCGCCAGTGCTGACGACGTTGCCGTTCTCACTGTTGCCAGCACCAAAAAGGCGGGCGGCATTGTCGTGGACGATATGGCGGTAACCGCCGGTGGCATGGTGGGGGTTGACCCCAAGCGTGAGCTGCCGATTGTGTGGGCGGTGGCCAAAGGCTCGCTGTTCAATAAATGCATTCTGCTGATTCCGGGGGCGCTGCTGATCAACTGGCTGGTGCCTGCCATCATGACGCCGCTGCTGATGGCTGGCGGCGCGTTCCTGTGCTTTGAAGCGGTCGAGAAGATCCTGCATCATCATAAAGAAGATCAGGACCCGCATGTCATGCCGGTGGCAGCTGACCCGGTGCAGCTGGAGAAAGATAAAATTCGCGGCGCCATTCAGACCGACGTGATCCTCTCGGCCGAGATTGTCGCGCTGACGCTGGCCGGCCTGCAGGATAACGACCCGCTGTCGCGCGCCATGGTGCTGTATGGCGTGGGCCTGCTGATGACGGTGGGCGTCTATGGTATCGTCGCCTTGCTGGTGAAGCTCGACGATATGGGCATGTATCTCGTGCGTCAGGGCGGTCGGCGCGAAAAGCTGGGCCGTTTTATTCTGCAGCATGCGCCGCGCCTGTTTCAGCTGATTGCGGTGATTGGAACGGCTGCCATGCTGTTGGTGGGCGGCGGGATTATTGTGCATGGTCTGCATCTTGGCCATTTCGTACCGCAGATTGCATTTGTCACCCCGCTGCTCAATATCCTGCTCACCTTGGTGGTGGCGGGGGTGAGTGGCTTGCTGTGCATTCCGCTGGCGAAAGGGTTTGACGCGCTCAAGGCCCGGATCAAGCGGAAATAATAATTAAAAACAATCCATTACAGGATGTCATCATCTTGTAATTTTATTTCCTGTGCGCCGCCCGCTAAGGTGCAGCCAGAGGAGATCATTATGGCTGTCAGTTCTTTTTTAGCATTGCTGGATGATGTGGCTGCGGCCACCAAGGTGACGGCGGCATCGCTTGATGATGTAGCCAGCCTGACCGTACAGAGTTCGCAGAAAGCCACCGGCATTGTGGTGGACGATATGGGCGTAACCGCTGGCGGCATGGTCGGTATGGATGCCAAGCGCGAGCTGCCGGTGGTCAAGGCGGTGGCGTTGGGTTCACTCAAGAACAAGTTTTTCTATCTCATTCCCGGCGCGCTGGGGCTGAGTGTGGCTGCTCCCGGTGCCATTGCACCGCTGCTGATGGCGGGCGGGGCCTTCCTTTGTTATGAGGGCATGGGCAAGGTGCTGGGCCATGGCCATGGCGCCGATGAGCCGCATCTGCTGCCTGCTACACTTGACCCCGTTGTGGCGGAAAAAGAAAAGATTGCGCAGGCGATCAAGACCGACGTTGTGCTCTCCGGTGAGATTGTCGCCATGACGCTGGGCATGGTCACGCAGCAGCCGCTGCTCAAGCAGGCGCTGGTGCTGGGCGGCGTAGGTGCTGCCATGACCGTGGGTGTGTATGGCATGGTCGCGGGTCTGGTGAAGATGGACGATGCCGGTCTGGCGCTGGCGCGTAAACAGGGCGATGGCCTGATCGCGCAGAGCATCCGCAAGGCTGGGCGCGGCATTGTGCAGGCGGCGCCGCATGTGTTTAAAGGTATCGGCGCGATTGGCACCGGGGCCATGCTTTATGTGGGCGCGGGCATTCTGGCGCATAATATTGCCCCGCTGCATCACGCCATGGAGGCAGTTCATGCCTTTGGTAGCCAGATTGGCCCGTATATGGGGGGCGCGGCTGAGTTTGCCGCCACTTTGGCTCTGGGCGCTGGTATTGGCGCGGCTGCTCAGCCGCTGGCTGGGCCGCTTGAAAAGGCCTTTGACGCGCTTGGCACCGGCCTGAAGGCGGTGAGCCGGCCAGTTGTGAAGGTCGCTCACGCCCTGCGCCAGAAGTTGGCGCCAGCGCCAGTGGCTGAGCCGCAGGTCAGTGTAAAAGTGGCCAGTGTAAAAATGGCCAATGCTGATGTGCCGATACAGCAGCCGGTTGCCCCGGTTGCCCCGGTTGCCAATGATGTATCGCCCACCCGGCAGTTGCGGGCGCTCAGCCCGCAGCGGGAACTGGACGGCCCGCCGCGCAAGCTGGACGGGGCATCTCCCAGCCGCGCAGCCAAACCGGGCACGGGTCAGCAGCTGGGCGGCTAAGCCGGTTGAACAGGCTAGAATGAGGCTGGTTATTGGGGCAGTGTGGCGATGAACGTGGCACTGTCCCATTCCACTTCAAGGCCCACATATTTGCGGCGCCAGCGCTGCTGCGCATCAATCAAAATGGTTTCGGGAAAGCGTAAGGTGCCGTAGAGGTCTTGCGCAATTTTGCGCTCGCCATCCCGTGCGATGATGATGTTGCTTGGCAGCGTGCCAAAGCTGGCGGTAAAGCGGTTCATGGCGGCATCATCACTATCAACCGACAGCGCCAGGATGGTGATATCCGGCCTTGCCTGCGCCAGCTTGATGAATTGGGGAAACTCAACCCGGCATGGGCCACACCAGCTGGCCCAGAAGTTGAGCAGCACCACCCGCCCGCGCAGATCCGACAGCTGGCGGCCCGGTGCATAGGTAAAGTCCGGCGCTATAGGGTAGCTCGCGGCCTCAGTTGCAATCTCGGGCGCGGAGACAGAGGCTGCAGGTGAGCGCGGTGCCTGATTATAAAGGTAATGCGCAGCAAGCCCGAGGATGATGGTGAGCAGCAGAATAAGCGCGTTACGCATGGTGCACCTGTGGTGCATTGCGCCTGCGGGCCAGAACCCACAAGATGGCGATAGCGAGCAGATTAAGCGCGGTAAAGCCGAACAGCGCCGCCGCGATGCCTTCAATAAAGCCGTAAGAGTGCAAACCAGTGCTGAGCAGGTTGACGCCAAACCAGGCCTGCGCCACCACAATAGCCAGCGCGGCCATACCCGCCATATAGGTGAGCGGCTTGATCTGCCCGGCCAGACGGCTGTGATGAATCCAGATCAGCCACAGCACGATGATGAGCGCGCCATTTTCCTTAGGGTCCCAGCCCCAGAAGCGGCCCCAGCTTTGATCGGCCCAAACACCGCCAAGCAATGTGCCCACGGCAGTGAGCAGCAGCGCCACCAGCGAGAGCTTATGCAACAAGGGCAGGCGGGCTGATTGGTCATGGCGGGTGCCATGCGTGGCCAGCATGTAATAGGCCAGTACGGCTGTGGCCAGACAGGCGCCGTAACCAGCGGTAATGCACAACACATGAATGGTCAGCCAGAAATTGGTGTTGAGTACGGCGCTGAGCATGGTCAGTGTCTCGCCATCCTGCTGCACAAAAGGCGCGAGCAGGAGCAGGGCCGTCGGCAGCAGCGCCCCGCCTGCGATTAACGCGGGGAGCTGAGTGCGGCGCGTGGCCATCAGTGCGGTGAAAGCTACAATCAGGCCGACAAAGAGCATGGATTCATACAAGGTGCCAACCGGCGGGCGCTGCAGGATCAGCACGCGGCAGGCTAGTGCCGCCGTCAGTGCGATGCTGCCCAGTGCCATTACAAGCCAGCTGCACCGCGCGGGCAGGCGCTGGCGTAGACCCTGGCGCAGGCCCGGCAAGCATAACAGGGCCGCCAGCACAAAGGTCAGCGCGGCTACATCAAACAGATGCAGCTGATTAAACAGCACTTCAAGCTGCAGGCGGGCAGGCAAGGTGGCATCACTCTGCGCGGCCAGTGTAGCGGTGTGCAAGGCAGATAGCGCGCTGCGCCACGCGGCGGCGTCTTTAGCGCGGTAGGCGCTGGCTGCCGCTTGCCACTTGGTGATCAGGTCTTGGGTGATGGGGCTGCTCTTGCCGCTGATTACTACTTGCCATGGGGCCAGCCAGTCCGCACTTTGCTGCCAGTTCAGCGGGATCACACGCAGCATCTGGTTATGCTCGCCGCCTTGGCGTAATTGCTGCAGGGCCGCTAAAAAAGCCGCCTGCTGCTGCTGGTCTGCGGTGAGGCGCTCGGGATTATTGATCAGCTCTGGCGTGAGAAAGGCGCGTACCTGCGCTAACAGATCAGGCTCAAAGCGCTGCGCCTGCAGATAGGTGGGGTCACTCAAGGCAAGACTAGATGGCGCCGGCGCGGGCAGCGGCAGTACCAGCGACAGGCCCTGCAGAAGCTGGTTATAGGCCAGCACATGCTCATGCAGTTTGATGAGGTCGTTTTCATCGCGGCTGAGCGTCTTGGGATCTTTCTTGATGATCTCGGCGGCTTGATCGGCCGTGGCGGCCATGCCCATGGCCAGCTCGGACAGCGCATAGGTTTTATCGGCCCGTTCCGGCAGTTTGAGCGCGGCGCGTAGATGGGCGTTGCCGACCTTGAAGGTGGGCATCTGGCTAGCATCAGCGGGGTCAAACAGGGTGGCGGCCAGCCAATGTGTTGCGGTGATGCCTTGCACCTGCGCCTGGCCCGCGAGCTTGACGCGCAGATTGCGTGCAAACGTATCCAGCGGTTTAACGCGGCCATCTTCTAAAATGGGGAGCTGACCCAGCGCCGCATAATCCAGCTCCTGCGCCAGTGCAGGCAGTGCGGCCAGTGCCAGCATAACAGTCAGACCAAGACGGGATAAGGCACGGGCTACCAAGTTCATGGCTGATCTCCCACACGGCGCAGATAGATATGCATGAGCAGACCAATCGCCAGAATGAGCGTGCCCAGATAAGGCAGGAACTGGCCAGCATCCTTGCTGACGGCCAGAACGGTCAGCTCCTGATCCTGCGCCTGCATGAACGAGGATTGATAGAAGGTATAGCCGCGATAGCGCAGCGGGCCGTTCATCTCAATGCGGGCGGGCCAGCTGACGGCCCCATCGGTAATGACGACGTCAGAATGATAGGATTTGGCGGTGTCAGTGCCGGGATAATTGACCTTCACCACATCAACCAGTTTGACCTGAAACGGCAGGGTGCGCTGCTGCTTGCCCAGTACCAGCTCCAGCGTGCGGCCCTCAAGAGTGAGTTTGGTGGCCGGGCCGTCTTCAAACAGGATGTAGGTGCCGTTCTGCTCTTGTGCATCGCCGCTCAGCCCGTCAATGCGGAAGGTCAGGCCCGTGGTGTTGGCCTCGTCCTTGGGGTTGGGCTTCGTGTCGCTGATGGCCATGCCGCGCGCCATGCCACGCAGATCATCGCTCACCGGCTCATTGCTGTCGCTGCGGCGGGTGATATTGCAGTTGCGGCAGGTCGAAAGAATATGTAGGCGCAGCGGATAACCGGCAAAGTCTAGCGTGCGGCCCGCCTGAACCTGCTCATAGGGCACGGCGGCCAGCAGGCGGGTGCCGTCTACCAGCATCAGCTCCCGCTGGTGGTAATCATGGACCTGTGCGCTGGTGCTGCCTTCAGCAATAGTCATGGCGCCATCTTGCGCGGTAAGGGAGGAGATGATGCCACCGGCAAACAGCAAGATCACGCCCATATGCGCCAGATTGATGCCAGCGCGCGCGCGGGTCCATTGGCTCTTGAGCAGGAATTTGAGGGTGAGTGAGAGCGTGAACAGTCCCATCAGCAGATAGCCGCCGGGCAAGGGCAGCCAGCCGCCCGCCAGAAAAATGAACGAGCTGAAAAAGGTTTTTTCGGCGATATACAGGCCCACATATTTTTGGGCGATGGTGCCCACGGTGATGAGCAGCATCAAAGCAGGCAGCAGCCAGAATAAGAGGCGCGGCCCCGCCAGCCAGTTGATGAATGTGCGCAAGGGTGCAGGCAGTAAAACCATAACGGCAGAGATGTAGAGCAAAATCCGCCCGGATGGAATGCCTCAATCATGTACCGCGCCCATGTCCTGCGCCTGCGACCAATAGCGTGCCGCTGGGGTAGGCCTGATTATTAAAAAACTAGAGTGGGGCGCAGGCCGCCGCCAGCCAGTGCTGATTGGTGGCGTCCAGCTGCGGGGCAAGCGCCGCCAGCACGCGGGCGTGGTAGGCGTTGAGCCAGCTGCGCTCGTCAGCACTGAGCAGGCTGACCTCGATCAGGTTGCGGTCAATCGGGCAGAGGGTGATGGTTTCAAAGCCCAGCATCTCACGCTCGGCCCCGGGCAGGGTGGCTTTTTGTACCACAATCAGGTTCTCAATGCGGATGCCGTACGCGCCGCTCTTGTAATAGCCCGGCTCGTTGGACAGGATCATGCCTTCTTCCAGCACGCCCAGCGGTGAGGGGCGCGGGCTGATGCGCTGCGGCCCTTCATGCACCGACAGATAACTGCCAACCCCATGGCCGGTGCCATGGTCAAAATCGGCACCAATCTGCCAAAGCGCGTGGCGGGCAAATGCATCCAGCTGGTGGCCGGTAGTGCCTTTGGGGAAAAGGGCGGTAGCAATAGCAATATGGCCCTTGAGCACGCGGGTGAAGCGGTCCTTCATCTCGGGCGTGGGGGTGCCAATAGCAATGGTGCGGGTAATATCGGTCGTGCCGTCAACATATTGCGCGCCGCTATCAAGCAGGAACAGCTCGCCATCTTGCAGGTGGCGGTTGGTCTTTTCGCTGGAGCGGTAATGCACAATCGCGCCATTGGGGCCGCTGCCGGCGATGGTGTCAAACGACAGATCGCGGAAATGCTCGCCTTGCGTGCGCGCGAGATAGAGGCGCTCGGTCACGCCCAGCTCATCATCCCCGGCTTTAATGGTCGAGAGCAGCCGCACCATGGCCGCACCATCGCGCAGATGGGCGGCGCGGGTGCCCGCCAGCTCGGCCGGGTTTTTACGCGCTTTGGGCAGAAGGCAGGGGTCAGTCTGACGGCGGATGTTATCATCCGCAGCAGCAGCAAAAATCCACGCGGCGCTGGCATTACTGTCGGCAGCCAGTACACATGTGCGTGAAAGTGTATTGATGGCCTGCCCGAGTTTTTCCGGCGCTTCCAGCTGCACGGCATTGCCCAGATGGGCGCGTACATCATCTGTAATCTTGGCGGCATCGACAAACAGATCTACCGTTCCGGCGGCATGCAAAATGGCAAAGCAGAGCGGGAGCGGCGTGTGCGGTACGTCATGACCGCGAATATTGAGCAGCCAGGCGATGCTGTCCGGCGCGGTGAGAACAAAGGCATCTGTCCCGCTATCCTTGAGCATCTGGGCGATGCGCAGGCGCTTGCTTTGCGCGCTCTCACCAGCAAATTCGGCAGGCTGCACAACAAAAGGCGCGCGCGGGGCGGGCGGGCGGTCAGCCCAGCAGCGGTCAATCGGGTTATAGCTCAGCGGCACCAGTGCAATACGGCGGCTGGCCAGTTTCTTGGCGTTGGTTTCAACCCAGCTTTGCGGATGCAGCCACGGGTCAAACCCAACCTGCGCACCGTCTGGCAGCGTGTTAAACAGCCAGTCTGCCGGTGGCGTGGTGCCGCTGTGGTGAATGGCAAAGAGCTGGGTATCTACCTCGGCCGGGGCTTGCAGGGTATAGCGGCCATCAACAAACAGGGCGGCCTGATCAGCCAGCACAATGGCTGTGCCTGCCGAGCCGGTAAAACTGGTCAGCCACGCCAGCCGCTCGGCGCAGGCGGGGACATATTCATTCTGATATTCATCCGTGCGCGGCACCAGAAAGGCATCGACCTTCAGTTTGGCCAGTTCGGCCCGCAGCGCGGTGAGTTTATCGCTCATGCTGCGCGGCCCTTGCGCAGTTCAAGAATGGTCCATTCCTGACGCTGTACGCGCTTGATGAGGTGAAAGCCCTGCGTGCGGTAGGAACTGATGACGCCCGGTGCCTGACTATGCAGCAAACCCGCCAGTACAATGGTGCCACCCGGTTTGATCATGCGTGCGGCTTGCGGGGCCATCTGGCGCAGCGGGCGGGCCAGAATGTTGCACAGGATCAGGTCATACGGCGCTTTGCGGCCAACCAGCGGCGTGCGGTAGCCCGGCCCGGCCTGCAGCTGTACATGCTTTTCAAGGCGGTTGGCGCGCGCGTGATTGCGGGTGACGCGGATGGATTCCGGGTCGATATCAATGGCAATCACCTTACCGCGCCCGGCGCGAATGGCACCCACAGCCAAAATGCCCGAGCCGGTGCCCATATCCAGCGCATGCGGGAATTTCTTGCGCTTGAAGATGCGCTCAATCGCGCCCAGACAGCCAGCGGTGGTGGGATGCTCGCCCGAGCCAAAAGCGGTGGCGGCATCAATCTGCAGCGGCCAGCTGCCAGCGGGCGGTGCCTGTGTAATGTGGCTGCCGTGAATCCAGAAACGGCCCAGCGATTTGGGCGGGAAGCTTTGAAAGCTCATCTGCAGCCAGTCGGTATCCGGCAGCGGATTGATGCTGACCTTGGGCACCGGGCTGTGCGCGGCTTTAAGCGCCTTCAGCACGGCGGCGCTGTCGGGCTTGCCTTCGCAGATCGCTTCAACCTCAACCACACCGTCTTCGTCGGTGTCGATCCAGCTGACAGTGGGACAGAACAGCTCAAGCGCCGCCGCATAGCGCGGGGCGGTGGCTGTGTTGGTCATCAGGCGTATTTGCCAGACATCGGGCTTGCTCATTGCTCCAACTTAGGCGAATAATCACAAATAACAAGTTTTTTCAGGATGTTATTGTGAGCGTTGAGATCAGAAGTTTTCTGGAAGCCGCCGCGCTGGCGGCCCGCCAGGTGGGCATCATGGCCCGCCGCCTGCAAGGTCAGGTCGCCAATGAGGGCAAGGACGAGGCTGGCCATCCCAATGATGATGAGCGCCGCCGCGCTGTGCGCAATGCCAAGACCGCGGTGGACGAGATTGCGCAGGATATTCTGATTGCAGCGCTCGCGCCGCATCTGCCGGTCGATAACACCTTGCTTGATGGGGAGGAAGAGACGCCCGGCAAAGCCCTGCTGCCCGCCACCAGCGGTGATTATGTGCTGGTGCTCGACCCGATTGATGGAACGCTCAACTATGTTGAAGGCGGCGATGGTTATTCGGTTAATATCGGTTTGCTGCATCAGGGCACGCTGGCGGCCGCGCTCATGTATTATCCGGCGCTGGATGTGGCCTATTGGACGCCGGGCACCGGCGCCTACCGTGCCCGTCAGTTTGCTGCACACGGCATGGCGCTGGCCGAGCCGGTGAGCTGCGCGGCTGACCCTGCCGCAAAAGACAGCATTTTTGTCTACCATGACATTGATCAAGCCATTTGGGAAAAACTGCGCGCAGCCGGGTTTAACACCCTGCGCACCTTCCGTACCGCGCCGGGGAAAGACCCGGTAGCGGGCATGTTTGACGGGGTGGTAAGCGCCGCCGTGCTGGAGCATGTGCAAGTGCGCGATATCATTCACGCCGCCATCTTAAGCTGCACAGACGGGGCTTTCCTGCAGGACTGGCAGGGCAATCCGGTGCGCTGGCCTGCGCGCGGCGGCGCCATGCCTAAATGCGTCATCTCCGGTTGGGAGTTGCCGCAAAAGTTAAGGGATGTGTTGTATTGCTGTGCAACATAAAAAGCGCAAAGCATGCTATTTATGCATGTGTGCGCTGCACCCCCAGCTGATTGTTCTTATCAAGGTTCAACGTATATTAGCCCGAGGCACAACATGAAAATCCTGCCCTGTTTTTTATCTGCCCTGTTACTGGTGCAAGCAATGAGTGCACCCGTCTTCGCTGCTGACAGCGAAGGGAGCGATACATCAGCCCCCGCGGCCGCCTCTGGTTTGCCGCTGCCGCGTTTTGTATCGACCCGCTCCGAGCAGGTAAATGTACGAACTGGGCCGGGTGAGCGTTATCCCGTGCAGTGGGTTCTTCGCCGCAAAGGGATGCCGGTCGAGATTATCGCCGAGTATGAGAACTGGCGTAAAATCCGCGACTGGACCGGAACTGAAGGCTGGGTGCATCAAGCCCTGCTCTCTGGCCGTCGTTATGCGGTGATCTATCCGCATGATGGCGTGCTGCGTTCCGACGCAACCCCGATTGCGCAGCCCGTTGCACGGGTGCAGGCCGGTGTGATTGTGCGCCTGACTCAATGTTCGGCTGACTGGTGTGCGCTGACGATTGGCGAGACCGAGGGTTGGATGAGTAAGGAATTTCTTTGGGGAATCTATCCAAGCGAGAAACTAGAATGAACGCAACACGTCACCAAGCCCTTGAAGCCGACATCCAGCGCGATGTTGACACCCTGATCAGCCGCACGGCAGCGGCACTTCCGTCCGCCCAGCGCGACTCCTATACAATTTACGCTCAGGCCCTGCTGCACGATGTGTCGCCGGAAGATGTGCTGGGTGTAGCAACCGCCCAGCAGGATGCCCGCTTGAGCGGCCTGTGGCATTGGGGGCAGACCCGTAGCCATACCGCGCCGCATTTGCGCATTTATAACCCGCCCGCAGCCGGTGGCCACTGGCGCGAAGATGTGACCTTCATTGAGCTGGTCATGCCGGATATGCCGTTTCTGGTGGATTCCATCAGTGCTGAGCTGGCCCGTCAGAACCTTGAAACCCAGATGTTGCTGCATCCGGTATTCAGCGTTGTGCGCAATGACGCCGGCGAGCTGCAGAAGATCCAGCGCCTGAAGGCCGAGGGCATGGCGCGTGAATCCTGGATGCATATTACCATTGAGCGCCAGAGCAATGAGGCGCTGGATGGCATCAAGGCCATGCTGCTCAAGGTCCTGAGTGATGTGAGCGTTGCTGTAGCCGACTGGCAGGATATGCGCGGGGCCATGCGTGCGGCCATGGCCGCTTTGCCTAGCGAGCTGCCCAAGAAGGCCAGCCCGGACATGGTGCTGGAAGCCAGCCAGTTCCTGCAATGGGTGGATGACGACCATTTCCTGTTCCTGGGCTATCGCGATTACCGTTTGAGTGCGGACGGCGCTCGTCTGGATGTGGATGCGGCCACCACGCGCGGCCTGCTGCGTGACAGTGACTTGGTGGTGCTGCGTGGCATTCGCCGCTTTGACCAGCTGCCGCAGAGCGTGCAGGACTTCCTGCAGGGTGATGAGATCCTGTTCATCAACAAGGCGCAGGCCCGTTCAACCGTGCATCGCCCGGTGGCTTATGACATCATCGGCATCAAGCATTTTGATACCAACGGCAAGTTTGCCGGTCTGCGGGTTTTTATCGGCCTGTTTACCTCTATCGCCTATAGCCGTAACGCCGAGGATATTCCGTGGTTGCGCCAGAAGGTTGACCGTGTGGTGGCCCGCTCGGGTCTTGATCCGCGCGGCCATAGCGGCAAGGCGTTGATGCATATCCTCAACACCTATCCGCGGGATGACCTGTTCCAGATTGATGAGGACAGCCTGTATGCCATCAGCCGTGGCGTGCTGCTGCTGGCCGAGCGTCAGCGCACCGCGCTGTTCCTGTGGCGGGATCCGTTCAGCCGCTTTGTTTCGGCCATTATCTATACGCCGCGCGATCATTACGATACCGCGCTGCGCCAGAAATTCATGGCCATTCTGGAAGAGGGGCTCAATGGCAAGGTCAGCTCCTTCACCACGGCCTTTACCGACAGCCCGCTGGTGCGCTTGCATATCATTATTGATCGTGAAGCGGGCAGCTCGCTGGCCAGCCTCGATATCGCCCAGCTGGAAGCGCGCCTGATTCAGGCCGCACGCGGCTGGAATGACCGCTTTGTTGATGCCGTCATGGAGATTGGCACGGAAGAGACCGGCCGCGCCCTGCGTGATCGCTATGGTGATTGCTTCCCGACGATTTACCGTACAGCGGTAACCCCGGAGCAGGCCGCGCGTGATCTGCAGCATTGCGAAGCCGTGCAGGGGACGCGGTCGATTTCTATCGCGCTGGCACCGCTGGCTGACCGTCCGCAGGGGCTGCAGTTGCGCCTGTTCCACCGCGACACGCCGCTGGCGCTGTCGGACGTATTGCCTCGCCTTGAGAATATGGGCCTGCGCATCATCTCGGAAGCATCGTACGGGTTGACCCCGCGCTCGGGCGCGCCGGTCTGGATCAGCGAGTTGCTGGCCGAGAACCGTGATGGGACTGCGATTGATCTGGCCCGCATTGAAGCGCCGTTTACCGAAGCGTTCTACCGCCTGTGGGCCGGTGCGCTGGAAGATGACCGCTTCAACCAGCTGGTGCTGCGTTTGGGCCTGAGCTGGCGCGAAGTGTCGGTGCTGCGCGGTTATGCCAAATATCTGCAGCAGGCCCGCTTTACGCCGACGCCGTCTTTCATCCGCGATACGCTGTCAGCGCATGCGGACATGGCGCGTCTGTTTATTGCGCTGTTCCATGCCCGCTTTGACCCAGCCCATCACAATGCTGATAAAGCAGCAGCTCTGGTGGCCGAGATTGAAACCAAGCTGGAGAACGTCACCAGTCTGGCTGAGGACGAAGTGCTGCGCCGTTACCTGAATCTGCTGCAATGCACGCTGCGCACCAACTATTATCAGACGGATGCGCAGGGCCAGCCCAAGCCCTATATCTCGTTCAAGCTGGATAGCCAGAAGCTGACCGGCCTGCCGCTGCCGCGTCCGCTGGTGGAAATTTATGTCTACAGCCCGCGGGTTGAAGGTGTGCATCTGCGTGGTGGCCGCGTGGCCCGTGGTGGCCTGCGCTGGTCTGACCGTCGTGATGATTTCCGCACCGAAGTGCTGGGCCTGATGAAGGCGCAGCAGGTGAAAAATGCGGTGATCGTACCGGTGGGCAGCAAGGGCGGCTTCTATTGCAAGCGGCTGCCAACCGACCGCGCCGCTGAGGCAAAGGAAGTAGTAGCCTGCTACCAGACCTTTATTCGCGGCCTGCTGGACCTCACTGACAACCGCGTGGGTGATGGCATCATGCCGCCCAAGGATCTGGTGCGCCATGACGGGGATGATCCCTATCTGGTCGTCGCGGCCGACAAGGGCACTGCCAAGTTCTCGGACATCGCCAATGCCCTCTCGCAGGAATATGGCTTCTGGCTGGGGGATGCGTTTGCCTCGGGCGGGTCGGCCGGGTATGACCACAAGCATATGGGCATTACCGCGCGCGGCGCGTGGGAAGCGGTTAAGCGCCACTTCCGCGAGCTGGGCACCGATATTCAGACCCAGCCCTTCACCTGCGTAGGCGTGGGTGACATGGCGGGCGATGTTTTTGGTAACGGCATGCTGCTGTCCACACAGACAGTGCTGGTGGCGGCGTTTAACCACAAGCACATCTTTATCGACCCCAACCCGGATCTGGCGGTCAGCTATGCCGAGCGCAAGCGCCTGTTCGAGCTGCCGGGCAGCCAATGGTCGGATTATGCGGCCGACAAGATCTCCAAGGGTGGTGGCGTGTTTGAGCGCAGCGCCAAGCAGATCAGCCTCACGCCGGAAATGAAGGCCCGCTTCGGTCTGACCGAGGACAAGATGGCGCCAAGTGATCTGGTCAAGGCGTTGCTGCGCAGCGAGATTGACCTGCTCTATTTCGGCGGTATCGGCACCTTTGTGAAGTCGAGCGCTGAAACCCATGCCGACGCCAACGACAAGGCCAATGATGCCCTGCGCATCAACGGCAATGAGCTGCGTGCCAAGGTGGTGGGTGAAGGGGCCAATCTGGGCTTTACCGCCCGCGCGCGTATTGAATATGCGCGCATGGGTGGCCGCATCAATTCTGACGCGATTGACAACTCGGCCGGTGTGGATACCTCCGATCATGAGGTGAACATCAAGATCGCCCTGCAGCCGGAAATGGTGCGCCTGACGCTCACCAAGACCGCGCGGGACGAGCTGCTCACCGCCATGACTGACGAGGTGGCGGGTCTGGTGCTGCGTGATAATTACCTGCAGACCCAGCTGCTCTCGCTGGAGCAGCAGCAGGCGCCGCGTCTGATTGACTCGCATACCCGCCTGATGCATGTGCTGGAAAAGGTCGGGCGACTTGATCGCGCGGTTGAGTTCCTGCCCAGTGATGACCAGCTGGCCCAGCGCGCCGCTGCCGGTGAAGGGCTGACCCGCCCTGAGCTGGGGCTGCTGCTGGCCTACAGCAAGATGTCGGTGCATGACGAGATTCTGGCCAGCACCCTGCCGGATGATCCGGCGGCGATGTCGGCCCTGCCAGCCTACTTCCCGCAGGCCATGCAGCAGCGTTTTGCTCCGGCGATCAGCACGCATCGCCTCAAGCGCGAGATTATTGCAACCGCTCTGGCCAATGATGTGGTCAACCGCGTGGGCATTACCTTTGTGCAGCAGCTGGCCGAGCGTAGCGGTTATGCGCCGGCTGTGGTGGTGCGCAGCTATCTGATCGTGCGTGAAGCCATGAAGCTGCCGGCCTTGTGGTCGCAGATCGAAGCGCTGGACAACAAGGTTCCCGCGCAGGTGCAGCTGGATATGCTGCAGGCCATCGGCCTGTTTGCCATCCGTGCGTCGAGCACCACGCTCTATCTGTCGGGTGAAAGCCAGAGCCTGATTGAAGAGCTTGGCAAGCTGTGGGCCGGTCTCGCCGCCAGCTTTGACAGCACGGTCTCGGCCTCGCAGGTGGCTAGTGCCAAGGCGCAGAGCACGCAGTGGGCGCAAGCAGGTGTGCCCGAGGCATTGGCCCGTGCGGTGGCTCAGCTGTCGGCCTTTGCGTCAGGCCCGCGTATCATCAAGATCGCGCAGCAGTGCAAGCTCGACTATCTCAAGGTGGCCAAGGTGTTCTATGGTGTGGGCGAGCAGGTGGAATGTGACCGCCTGCGTGGCATTACCATGCATTACCGCTCGGCCAATTACTGGCAGCGTCAGCAGGCCATGAGCCTGACCGACGAAATCGGCCGTCTGCAGCAGCATCTCACCCAGGCCGTTCTGGCTAATGGCGGGGATATTGCAGCGTGGCTGAGCAGCCAGCAGGAGCCGCTGGCGCGTACCCACCAATTCATCGCTGAACTGACCAGTGGCGGCCAGCCGGATCTGTCGATGCTGACCATGGCCATTCGGGCGCTGCGCACGCTGGCCAGCTAAGGGCAGAAGCATACACGTGAAAAAGGCCGGGTTGATCGCCCGGTCTTTTTGCTGGTGTCAAAATAACGGCATAAAAAAAGCCCCGCGTGAGCGGGGCTTTTACCTGACGGATCAGGCGATCTTATTCCTTCGAACGACCGACATATTCACCGGTACGGGTGTCAATTTCGATCTTCTCGCCATTGTTGATGAAGGCGGGAACCGTGGTTTCAAAACCGCTGGTCATCTTGGCCGGCTTCATGATCTTGCCCGAGGTATCGCCACGGACGGCGGGCTCGGTGTATTCAACTTCCTGCACAACCTTGGTCGGCAGTTCAACCGAGATCGACTTCTCGTTGTAAATGGTGATTTCGCACGGCAGGTTGTCGCTCAGGAAGAAGTGGCCATCGCCAACAACGTCCTTCTCGACATTGTACTGGTTGAACTCGCTGTCCATGAATACGTACAATTCGCCGTCGTTGTAGGAGTAGTTCACTTCCTTCTTGTCGAGGATGATGTCCTCAAACTTTTCGTCGGCGTTGTAGATGCTTTCAGTGGCGGTGCCGGTCAGCAGGTTCTGCAGACGCATCTTCACCACAGCGGCGTTACGGCCGGACTTGTTGTATTCGGCCTTGCGGATAACCATCGGCTGATCGTTGATCATGATCACGTTGCCGGCGCGGAGTTCCTGAGCGATTTTCATTTATATCTTCCTGTCGTTAAGCAACCGCAGCATGCGGCTGACACAATCTTCACTGGCTTCACTGGCGGAGAGCAGTTGACTGGCTTGCTGGCTGACCACGGCTACCTCAGGCAACCGGGACAGCAGGCCGGTCAGGGCATGCGGATCCGCGCGGGCGGATAGATTCCACAATCCATGCGCAAGTTCAAGCGTCTGTGCGCATGATTTGGGCATTTCTGCGTCATATCGCTGTAAAAAAGCCGATATTTTTGCTTCGTGGGCGTTTTCGGGCTGGGCGTAGGCCTGCCAGACAAAGGGGCGCCCGGCCCAAATGGCGCGCACCCAGCTGTCTTCCCCGCGCACAAAGTTCAGATCGCAGCTCCACAGCAGGCGGTCAAAGTCATCCTGTGCGAGCAGTGGATAGGAGATGATCTCTACCTGCCCGCTTGAGACTAGGGCCGCATCCGTGATGGTTTGCGGCACCAGTAAGGTGACGGGGCGCTGTGTGGCGTGCAGCGCGTCCATCAACAGGGCATAGGGCGCAAAGCTGTAGGCAAACAGGCTGACCTTCAGGGTGCCTGCTGCTGGCCATGGGGCGGGCATGTGTTGCTGCCACCAGCCTTGCTGCGCAGCGCTATCCCGCTGGAAGGCGTCGCGCGCGGCCAATAAGTCTTGCTCGCGCAGCAGGCCGCCACTGGCCCGCGTAAAACCGGGAAACAGGAACAGACGCGGCAAGCCGCTGGCGGGATGAATGGAGGTCAGGCCGTGGCTGCCATCTACCCACGGCTCGGCCGAGAGATGGTCAAGGTTCACCCAATGCGGCGGCTGAGGCGTTGCCTTCATGGCGGCAATGTAGGAATCTGGCAGGCGGCAGCTGAAGGTTTCAATCACCAGCTCAGGCAGCTGCGCGGGCGGTGAAAACGGCTCATGCCACTGCGCGATGGTGATGCCGGCTAATGTTTGTGTGGCGGCGTTTATATCAAGCGATGGTTCAAGCTTGCGAAAGGTGGGCAGGTCATCCACCCACAGGCAGACCTGCATGTGCCGCTCATGTGCCAGCTGGCGCGCCAGCCGCCAGCAAATACCAATGTCGCCAAAGTTATCGACAATGCGGCAGAAGATGTGGGCGCTGCGGATCATGGCCCTTTATAGGCGAGGACACGCCACAAACAAATAGGCCACCAGCGGGAGCTGGTGGCCTATTTGCTGTTCCATCAAGAGCGACCCGGCGTAGCGGCTTGGGAGGGTGGCGGGAGTTGCGGGAGTTACCGCTGCCGCCGGGTCAAACCTCTTGAGTGTGTGGGCGAAGTGACATTACTGTCCTTCACTTCTTGTTCTTTAAAACTCAGGTTCCCTGTTCTTTTTTCTTGTTACGCCCCGATATTTATTCGCTGCGTAACATAAGGGGAGCAAGTGCCGTGCCAGCCGCATCACTTCAATAAAATCAGGGCCTTAGCAATTTTAGGAAAGTTTGTTTTCGCGGTTTGAATTGCAAAGTGCAACGCGAAGTCGGTCATCGCCCGGGGCGCGCGCGCAAATGGCGTCCAGAGCCCCGATCTGCTCGGCAAAGGTCAGGCGGTTGAAGCGTTCAACCAGTACCGCGCGGCTGGGCTTGATGAGGTCGTCTTCAAATGCCATATGCTGATGCAGGGCCGCCAGATAGTACACACCGCGCAGGGGCTGCAACTGGTCGGCCACGCTCTGGAACATGGCCAGCAGCGGGCGGCGCTCTTCTGGCGCATTCTCACGGACAATTTCAAGCGCGGCCATTTCGGCAGCGGCCTCTACATTCTGGCGGGCATGGGCCAGCGCAACATCGCGCAGCGGTAGCTGGTCGGCCGTCAGTGCGCCGTGGTGGTTCTCTTTGTGGCTGTGCCGCTGCTGGTCAATCATGCCCCAGGCTTGCGCGGGAGATTGCTGCGCGGCTGTGATAATGCCGGGGCGGGTATGTGTGGCCAGCGCCCGTTTCAGAATTTCAGTGCCGGGCTGCGCATAGACAGAAGGGGCCAGCTGGATGAGCGCAGCTGCGGTGACCTGATGCAGCTCCTGACCCACGGCGTGCTGCAGCTTGTCGTTCCCCAGCTGCGCGGCAAACGGCACCATGATGCGGGCAAAGGTCAGCGGGTCGCTCTTGGCAATATCCGGCATGCGTTGCACCAGTACATGCTGCAAGGTGCGGAAGGCCGGCGGAGAAATGTCATCATCTTCCATGGCGCGCAGGGTGAGATTGCTAAACAGCTCGTTTGTGCGCAGGCTGGCTGTGATGCTCTCATTATGCAAGGTGGCCAGCGCCTGAATGATGGGCGTACTGACCGGGGACTGATCACCAAAAATATCGAGCGCAGTGGTCAGCTCGCTATGATGCAGGTCAGGGATCTGGCTGGCGGGAAAATCAGGAATGCCGGTATCATTGGCGCGGCGCTCTGCCGCCAGACTGGACAGCCACCATTGATTGAGCGTTTGCGCCAGCGGCGCATGCAGGCGCTGCTCGTGCTGCTCATGCGAGATGACTTGCAGGCAGGTGGTACGGGCAAAGCGGGCCGGGCGGAACTCATCAAGTAGGCCTGTGAGTGTTTCAGCTGCATAGCCATGCGTGGGCTGGCCCTGATTATAGTCACGGCCAATCTGCGTAGTCATGCGCTGCAGATATGCGGTCGCTTGCTCGGCGCTCATCAATGGCCTCAGGCGGGTTGCAGCTGCGGGGCGTCAACCTGCAAACCGGCCAGTACTGCGCGTGTGAGCACGCTCATGCTGGCGGCAGCGGCTGACCCGGCACTGGCCAGCCCGTGCGCCAAGGCTGCGCTGCGGGCGATTGCGGGTGCCAGCGGATAGCCCAGGCTGTGCAGCTCAGGCGAGATGATCTGGCCTTGCTCCAACGTGGGCACCAGCATGGCCTTGATGTTCATGCCGTCATGCTGCGCTTCACGTAGACGCTGCAAGGTTTGGGAGGTGGCATGCAGCGACAGGGTGCTGGCACTGACCGGCACCATCACCAGATCGGCCGCGCGCATCAGCGCCGCGCCGCGATAATCGGTATGTGCGGGCAGGTCAGCAATGATGATGTCAGCCTCGGCCAGCCGCGCGAGCTGCTGAATGTCCATCAGCGGGGACTGGCCCGGCTCATCATGATGCTCAAGGCAGCTGACCACCTGCGTGAGCGGGTCAAACCCGGCGGGCATCTGGCTGGGCTCGGCTTCAGCGGCCCAGCGGCAGGCGTCCTGCGCCGGGTCAAGGTCGATCAGCAGGGCCTTGTGGGCAAGGGCAGAGGTAAACGCGGTCAGATTGATGGCCAAAGTGGTGCGGCCAGAGCCGCCTTTATCTGAGGCGATGACCACCAGTTTTGGCATATGAAAATGTCCCATTAATGAAATCTCCCTGAGCCGCAGCATAGCCGCTCAGGGAGGAAATCATAGCCTGATTATGTGCTGTTTTTGTCGCAGAATCCGAGTCTGCGTCTTAACACATCAGGGGGTAACGCCCAGCTCGCCCAAGAAAGCGTTAAAGTCGGTCGGCTCGGCGGCCAGAACCTTCACTTCTCCGCTCTTGGCGCGGTACACGCTGTAGGGCGTTACCTTGAGCTGCCAGTCGGTAAACAGCTTGTCGTTGTTGGAGATGGCCATCACCACCTTGTCCGACGGGCTGGCTACTGCAGCCGGCTTGGTGCCGTTAACAGCAGCAGTCCAGGCCTCAGCCGGATTGCCCGACGACAGGATCGCGTACATATCCTTGCGGCTGGTGGCAGGGTCAACCAGTGTGATCGGCACCACGCGCAGATAGAGCTTGCCCTGCTGGGTGTAGGGCAGCAGCTGCTTGAAGAAGGCGTGGCAATGGTCACAATTGGGGTCCATGAACACGGTCAGCTGCGGCGCTGTGGGCGGGCCATAGGCAATCCAGCTGGCGGTGCTGGCGTCACGCATCAGGCGCTCGCCCGGGCTTTGCGCGGCTGCGTCAGTTGCAGCTGGTGTTGCACTGCTGGCCTGTGTGCTGCCGCTTTCACTAGCCTGAATGGAGCCGTTGGCAGCGGAACCGTCAAAGAACGGGGTGGGGTCAAAGCCGGTGCGGCGCAGACGTAGCAGCTGCATGAAGGTAATGGCGCTGCCATCCCCGTTAAACAGGGTGCCAACCAGGACGGCCTGCTTGTCCGGCGTGAGGTACACAACCTGACCCTGCCCCTTGTTGGTCATGAAATAGGCCTTGATGCCGTATTCATCGCCCAGATAGCGGATTTCGGTACCGGCCTGCACAATATTCTGCAAAGCGGGCAGTGTACGCGGATCAATGATTTTGCCGATATCAGCGGGCAGCGGGCCTTCCAGCCACGAGGCGGCACCGGCATTAGCTGCAGGAGCAGGTGGCGTAGCAGCTGCGGGCGCTGCGGCGGGAGCGGTTTGAGCCCCGGCCGGAGCGGTCAGGGCAAGAACAGTCAGCAAGGACAGGGAAATACGGCGCATGGAAACCTCAGTGAGTTGAAGTGCGCCCATTATGCCTGAGAGGCCGCGATTGGCAACCCGTCAAAAGGTCACGGCTTGGGGGAATTGTCAGGGTTTTTAGGCATATAGCTGGCGCCACAGCCACACAGGCCCGCCACATTCGGATTATTGGTGAATTCCAGTTTGGACTCCAGCCCGCGCTGGACAAAGTCCAGGGTGGCGCCGGTCAGGTGCAACTCGGCCAGCGGGTCGAGATAAAAGCGGATGCCGTCCACCATGGCTTCGCGGTCTTTGGCGTCTGGCGCCGTGCAGAAGGAAAAGTCGTTCTTGTAGCCCGAGCAGCCCGCCGATCTGACGGTAACGCGCAGACCCAGCGCCTGCGGATTTTTGGCCAGCGCGCTGGTCAGATAGGCCTGAGCGGCCGGGGTGAGCTTGAACGGTGGGGGCAGAGCACGAACCATCAGAACATACCCAGGCTTAACTGGGCCTCCTCACTCATACGCGTCCGGTCCCAGGGTGGGTCCCAGACCAGTCTCACCATGGCGCTGCGCACGCCATCAACCATTTCAACCGCCTGCTGCACCATGCCGGGCATTTCACCGGCGACCGGGCAGCCCGGCGCGGTCAGGGTCATGTCGACCTCAACATCGCCGGACGGATGAATCTCTAATCTGTAAATAAGTCCCAGCTCATAGATATCAACCGGGATCTCGGGGTCCTGCACGGTCTTGAGCGCAGCAATGATGATCGGGCGCAGCTCATCCGCGTTGATTGGCGCAGGCGTGTCAGGCAAGGAGGTGGGCGAGGGTGTGGTGGTCATGCCAGCATCTCCGCAGCCTTACGCAAAGCGCGGCCCAGCGCCTGCACATCATCTAAGGTATTATAAAGACCAAAACTGGCGCGGCAGGTGCCGGTGATGCCCAGATGCGCCATGAGCGGCATACAGCAATGATGACCGACGCGAATGGCAATGCCCTGCTGGTCGAGCAGCAGGCTGATATCCTGCGGATGCGCGTCAGCCAGCGTGAAGGAGAGCACCGCGCCTTTGTCCGGCCCGTGGCCATATAGGGTCAGGCCGGGAATAGCGGAGAGCTCGGCCGTGGCGGCCGCCAGCAAGGTCTGCTCATGCGCAGCAATGCGGGCCATGCCGCAGGTGGACAGATAATCAAGTGCGGCGGCCAGCCCAACCGCTTCAGCAATCGCCGGGGTGCCGGCTTCAAAGCGTTGCGGCGCCGGCTTGAAGGTGGTGCCGGTAAAGCTGACCGTTTCGATCATGTCACCACCGCCTTGCCAGGGCGGCATGGCGTTAAGCATGTCTTCCTTGCCGTACAGCACGCCAATCCCGGTAGGGCCATAGAGCTTGTGCCCGGAGAAAGCGTAGAAGTCAGCATCCAGCGCTTGCACATCCACCGGCAGGTGGGTAATGGCCTGCGCGCCGTCGAGCGCGACTTTGGCACCGGCAGCATGGGCGAGGCGAATAATCTCCCGCACTGGCTGAATGGTGCCCAGCGCGTTGGACATATGCGAGATGGAGACGAGTTTAACCTGCGGGCTGAGTAGGGCGGCAAACGCCGCCAGATCGATATGGCCGCTGGCGTCAATCGGCGCGATGCGGATCTCAAAACCCAGCTGCTGCGCCAGCAACTGCCACGGCACGATATTGGCGTGATGCTCCAGCTGGCTGATGATGATGGCATCACCGGCCGTAAGGTTGGCACGGCCCCAGCTCTGCGCAATGAGGTTGAGGGATTCAGTAGCGCCGCGCGTCAAAACAATCTCGTTGCTGCTGCGGGCATTGATGAAATGCTGCACGGTTTCGCGCGCGGCTTCAAAGCGGGCGGTGGCGCGCTCAGACAGCGTATGCAGGCCGCGATGCACATTGGCATAGTCGCTTTGCAGCAGGGAGGTCAGCGCGTCGATCACCGCTTGCGGCTTTTGTGCTGAGGCAGCGTTGTCCAGATAGACCAGTGGCTTGCCATGCACTTGCGTGCCCAGAATGGGGAAGTCCTGCCGGATGGCAGCTACATCATAGGCGGGCGCAGGGGTGGCGGGCAGGGCGCTCATGCTTTGTGCTCCAGCCATGCGTGGGCGTGGGCCTGTAGGGTCTCGCGCACAGCTTCGGGCGCGTAATCCAGCACGTCGGTCACAAAACCATCGATCAGCAAGGCGCGGGCGGCAGCCAGCGGCAGACCGCGCGCACGCAGATAGAACAGTGCCTGCTCATCCAGCGCGCCAATGGCGGCGCCGTGACTGCACTTTACATCGTCGGCAAAAATCTCAAGCTCGGGCTTGGTGTTCATCTCGGCGTGCGGGCCCAGTAGCAGGGCGCGGCTTTGCTGCTGGCCGTCGGTCTTTTGCGCGTGTGGCGCAACGCGGATGCCGCCCTGATAGACGCCGCGGGCCTGCTCATCCAGAACATTCTTGATGAGCTGGACGGAGCTGGTATGGGGCTGGTTGTGGGCAATAGTGGTGGTGATGTCACCATGCTGCTGACCGCGTAATAATTGCAGCGCATACAGCTCGGCGCGGCTGCCGGTAGCCTGCATATTAAGATGCAGCTCATGGCGTGACAGCTCAGCCCCGGTGACGAGGGCCACCTGCTTGTACTGGCTGTCCCGGCCGAGCGTGACCTGTGTGGTGCTTAAGTGAATGGCGCTGAGGTCTAAGGCCTGCGTGCGAATGTGCGTGAGGCGGGCATTGCCCTGTAGGGTGATGCGCAAAGCCTGCTGCGCCAGTGCCAGACCCGGCTGGGTGCTGGTGTGGGATTCAATCAGCGTAATATCGCTCTGCGCGGCAATTTCGATCAAGAGCTGGCCAGCGCTGCGGCCGGGGGCAATGAGATGCTCCAACGTGACGGTTTGTGCGCCGGATAAAGTCAGCAGCTCACCATTGTACGGCGCGCTGCAGCGGCTGGTCAGGCTGCCGTCTGGCAGGGTGAGTTTACCCAGCCGCGACAGGTCGGTGTATTTATAGGCCTCCACCTTGCTGGTGGGCCAGATGCCAGCCGCATCAGGCAACATGGGCATATCCCTTGGCTTCCAGTTCCAGCGCCAGCTCCGGCCCGCCGGATTTTACAATGCGGCCAGCGGCCAGCACATGCACAAAGTCCGGTTTGATATAATCAAGCAGGCGCTGATAATGGGTGATGACCAGCAAAGCACGGTCCGGTGCGCGCAGCGTATTCACGCCTTGAGCAACAATCTTGAGCGCGTCGATATCAAGGCCGCTGTCGGTTTCATCGAGAATGGCGAGCTTGGGTTCCAGCAGCAGCATCTGCAGAGTTTCCATGCGCTTCTTTTCACCGCCGGAAAAACCGACATTGATCGGGCGCTTGAGCATGGCATCGTCAATGCCCAGCTGGCTGGCTTTGCTGCGCACCAGCTTGAGGAAGCTGGCGGCATCATACTCGCTCTCACCGCGCGCCTTGCGCACGGCATTCACCGCTGTGCGCAAAAAATTCATGGTGCTCACACCGGGAATTTCAACCGGATATTGCATGGCCAGAAACAGGCCAGCGGCCACGCGCTGTTCGGTTTCATTTTCCAGCAGGTTCTCGCCGGCAAAGGTCACGCTGCCGTCGCTCACCTCGTAATTGTCGCGGCCAGCCAGTACATAGCCCAGCGTAGACTTACCCGCGCCATTGGGGCCCATAATGGCATGCACTTCGCCCGCCTTCAGGCTGAGGGTGAGACCCTTGAGGATCTCTTTATCATCATACTTGGCGTGGAGGTTTTGAATATCGAGCAGCATTATCCCACACTTCCTTCCAGGCTCAGCGCAATCAGCTTCGGCGTTCTCACAGCACTCATAGTGAAATCCAGATGGTTTCTAGGTTTAATTCGGACTTCAGGAATTTTGCGAACTCCTGGGCGTGGCTCTGATCAAAAGTGCCAAGAATGATTGGCTTCATATCCTTTAGTTTAAGGGTAAGTGTCGCTTTGCCTTCACTGACAGCTGAAGCGATAATATTTTCTACGTCCTGCAGCGCGTACAGGTGACCATCATCAAGAATATGTGACCCGTCGAGTGTGTCCTCTATCAGGTGCTGAACGAAAATTTCATCTTTCCTGAATACGACAACCCCTTGAGATGTCTGTTTGCGGGTAGGGGTGGCGCCCAAAAAAATGCCCGCTATATATAAAAAAGCCTTCTTTAAAAAATAGACATCATTCTCATGTGTGATTTTTTCGCATGAGTTGAAGGATAGTGGAAATTGAATGTTCCGTTCGTTCATCCCACACTTCCTTCCAGGCTCAGCGCAATCAGTTTTTGCGCTTCGACCGCAAATTCCATCGGCAGCGCCTGCAGCACTTCCTTGCAAAAGCCGTTGACGATAAGGCCGACCGCCTCATCTTCCGACAGGCCGCGCGCCCGGCAGTAAAACAGCTGGTCGTCACTCACCTTGCTGGCGGTGGCTTCATGCTCAATGCGTGCGCTGGCGTTGCGGCTTTCAATATAGGGGACGGTATGCGCACCGCAGGTATCGCCCAGCAGCAGGGAGTCACAGCGGGTATAGTTGCGCGCCCCTTCGGCGCGCGGCAGCACACGCACCAGACCACGATAGGTGTTGTTGGAATGGCCAGCGGAAATACCCTTGCTGATGATGGTGCTGCGGGTGTTCTTGCCCAGATGGATCATCTTGGTGCCGGTATCGGCCTGCTGGCGGTTGGTGGTGAGCGCAACTGAATAGAACTCGCCCACGCTGTCATCGCCCTGCAGAATGCAGCTGGGATATTTCCAGGTGATGGCCGAGCCGGTTTCTACCTGCGTCCACGAGATCTTGCTGCGCACGCCACGGCAAGCGCCGCGCTTGGTAACAAAATTGTAGATGCCGCCTTTGCCGTCTTTATCGCCGGGATACCAGTTCTGTACCGTGCTGTACTTGATCTCGGCGCCATCGAGCGCCACCAGCTCAACCACGGCGGCGTGCAGCTGGTTTTCATCGCGCTGGGGCGCGGTGCAGCCTTCAAGGTAGCTGACATAGGCATTCTTGTCGGCAATGATGAGGGTGCGCTCAAACTGCCCGGTATTCTTGGCATTGATACGGAAATAGGTGGACAGCTCCATCGGGCAGCGCACGCCTTCCGGCACATAGACAAAGCTGCCATCAGTAAAGACGGCGCAGTTGAGGGTGGCAAAGAAATTGTCGGACGTGGGCACCACGCTGCCCATATATTTGCGCACCAGATCTGGGTAATCGCGTACCGCATCCGAGATGGAGCAGAAAATGACGCCAGCCTTCTTCAGCTCTTCCTTGAAGGTGGTGGCGACCGACACACTGTCAAACACGGCGTCAACCGCTACACCGGCCAGCATCTTCTGCTCGGACAGGGGAATGCCCAGCTTTTCGTAGGTTTTCAGCAGTTCCGGATCAACTTCATCCAGACTTTGTGGCGCTACCTTCTGCTTGGGCGCGGCATAGTAATAAGCATCCTGATAGTCAATCGGCGGATGGTTGAGCTTGGCCCAGTCCGGCTCTTGCATGGTCTGCCACAAGCGGAACGCAGCCAGACGCCACTCCAGCAGCCAGTCCGGCTCGTTCTTCTTGGCCGAGATGAAACGCACGGTTTCCTCGCTCAAGCCCTTGGGCGCAAAATCGCTCTCGATCGGCGTTTCAAAGCCGTGCGGATAGGCAGCATTGGCCAGCTCCGCAACAGTCTTGACGGTATCGGGATTGGCGCCGCTCATGGCTTAGCCTACAGAGCTCGCGCAGGCAGACGGGGCGCTAAAGCGTGCTTCCAGCGTGTTATCTTCCGAGCGGATCATGTCGGTCAGCTTGACCTCGTTGAAGGCGCGGTTCACGGCCAGATTGATCGGTTCCCAGCGGCCAAAAATGGCGCAAGCATGCTCATGGCCGCAATGCTCAACATGCGGGCCAACGCAACCGGCAATCTTGATCGGCCCATCAACTGCTTCGATGATGGTGGCTACCGGAATCTCGTTCGCCGGGCGGGCGAGTTTGTAGCCGCCAGCGGCGCCACGTGTGGCATTGAGCAGGCCCACTTTAGCCATGCGCTTGAGCAGTTTGGATACGGTCGGCACCGGCAGGGTGGTGAGCTCGGCCACACGGGTGGCGGTCATCATCTTATCCTGCTGGCGGGCCATGGTGGCCAGAATGACAACGCCGTAATCGGCCAGTTTGCTCAGTTTCAGCATGATCAGTTACCTACTTTGGAATGCTTATATAGTACTAATTTTAGGACTAATGGTTAAATGAGCTTTTTGGGCTGCGGAGTCAAGTAAATCGGCGCAGAAAAAATCCGTTATTTTTTGTGACGTTAGGGTATAGTCGGCCAATAGTGGCGGATAGACGATTTAAGGAGCAAAAATGGCGCGGGTTTTGGTGCTTTACTATTCAGAACAAGGGCATACCGAGCAGATGGCCATGGCCGTGGCCCATGGCGCGCGTACCGTGCAAGGCACTGAAGTGACCATTAAACGCGTGCTGCCATTAGGCAAACCGGATACCGCCAAGCCCGGCTCGGCCGCCAGCCAGATCGAGATTGCCGATCCGTTGGAGCTGAAGGATTACGATGGCATCATCTTCGGCACGCCCACCCGCTTTGGTAATATGTGTGCCGAGATGCGCTATTTCCTCGACCAGACCGGCCCGCTGTGGGCGGCCGGGGCGCTGGTGGGGCGTGTGGGGTCGGTCTTTGTGTCGTCCTCCACCCAGCATGGCGGGCAGGAAACCACCATCACCAGCTTTCACACCACCTTGCTGCACCATGGCATGATCATTGTGGGCATACCCTATACCGAGCTGGCGCTGGTCAATACCAGTGAGGTCAGCGGTGGTTCGCCCTATGGTGCAGGCACCATTACTGCGAGTGATGATCGCCGCCAGCCCAGCGATAACGAATTTGATATTGCTGAAGCGCAAGGCCGCCGCGTGGCCAATGTGGCGCTGCGCCTATACGGCTGATGCTGGAAGCACGCGTTTTTTGCTCGGCCCGGCCCGGCCCGCATCTGCTGATTTTGGGCGGTGTGCATGGGGATGAGCCGTGCGGCACCATTGCGCTCACCCGGCTGGCGCAGGAGCTGTCGTCTGGCGCGCTGCCGCTATTAGCTGGCCGCGTGACGCTGATCCCGCAGGCCAATCCAGCCGCTGGTGCAGCCAATACCCGCTATACCGAGGCCAATTTAAACCGCGTCATGCGCCCGCATGAAAACCCGCATCATTACGAGCAGCGCCTGGCCAATAGCATTTGCAGCTATATCGGCGGCGCTGATCTGCTGCTGGACCTGCATGCGGTGACCTCGCGCTCGGTGCCGTTCACTTTTCTGGATTGGGATACGCCGCAAACCCGTAGCTGGCTGCAGGCGCTGGGGCTGCCTTATGCTTTAAGCGGGTGGGACAAACTCTATCCGCCGGATAAAGACAGCAGCAGCTCGGCGGCTTATGCTGTCGGGCAGGGTAAAACGGCGGTCGTGGTTGAATGCGGCCAGAAGACGGACCCGGCCTCGGCTGAGGTGGCGTATACCATGGCGCGGGCCTCATTGGCCTATCATGGTCTGACGGCACCGTATAATCATGCTGTGCAGCCCACCCGCGCCCTGCGCCTGACCAGCATTGGCTGGAAAGAGCGGGACGGGCAATTACTGCAACCTTTCACCAATTTTGAAGCCGTGCGCCAGGGTCAGCCGTTGGCGCGCTATGACGATGGCACCGTGCTGCAGGCCGATGTAGATGGCTATATCATCATGCCATGGCCAACCGCGCGTATTGGCGAGGAATGGTATTATCTGGCGGTTGATGCACACGCGCTATAAGCGTGGGTTAGCGCATCTGCTTGTATTTTTCGGTCGCTTCAATCAGGGCGCTGCGGATGCCGGGTTCCATGGCTGAGTGGCCCGCATCCGGGATCACCACATAATGCGCTTCCGGCCAGGCCTGATGCAGGTCATCGGCTGACCGCAGCGGGCACACCAGATCATAGCGGCCTTGCACAATAGTTGCCGGAATATGGCGAATACGGTCCACATCGCGCAGCAGCTTGTCATCTGGCGTAAACAGGTTGTTGTGGAAATAATGCGCTTCCATCAGCGCCATGCTGTGGGTGAGGGCAGTGGGCTCAACCTGATCCAGCCGGGTATTGGGCGGCAGCAGCGAGGAGGTGCCAATTTCATATTTAACCCACGCCATGGCCGCCGGCATGTGAATGGCCGGGTCCGGGTTGGTTAGACGCTTATAATAAGAGCCGATAATATCACTGCGCTCGTCCACGGTCAGCGGGGCCAGCAGGCTGCGCTCATGCTCGGGCCAGATTTGCCCGGCCTGTGTGAGGAACCAGACAATGTCGGCTTTGCGCAGTAAAAAGATGCCGCGCAGGATCAGTGCGCTCACCCGCTCGGGATGGGTCTGCGCATAAGCCAGCGCCAGGGTGGAGCCCCACGAGCCACCAAACACATGCCATTTCTCAATGCCCCACATAACGCGCAGGCGCTCAATATCGGCAATCAGGTCGGCTGTGCTGTTATGGCGGATTTCACCCAAGGGGCGTGAGCGGCCCGCGCCGCGCTGGTCAAACAGGTGAATGTTGTAATGGACGGGGTCAAAAAAGCGGCGGTGCATATCGCTACACGCCCAGCCCGGCCCGCCATGCAGGAACAAGATGGGGTAGCCCTGCGGGTTGCCGCAGCGCTCCCAGTAGATTTCATGCGGCGCATCAACGGCCAGATGGCCGCTGGCATAAGGCTCAATCGCCGGGAAGAAATCAAACGGGTAATGCATACGCGTTATGAATCATTATTTGCCGGTTTCTGGCAACAGGATTTGTGAGGCCGCATCCACGCGCAGGGCCGGGCCGTAATACCATTCCAGCACCCCGCGCACCTCAACTACCTTGCCGGTCAGCTGGGACAGGTCAAGCGTGCTGGCCACGCGCTTGGGAATGAGAATGGTAAAGTCGGTACGCCAGTCCGGCCCGAAGTTGACATAGGTTAGCTCACGCCGCGCGCTGACGGCATGAACAGTGCCGCGCACAGCGCGCCATTGCCCAAGCGGCCATTGCTTGAGGGCGGTCACTGGCTGGTTTGCGTCCAGCAGCTGGCAGCATGGGTCAGCCCATAAGCCGCGCCGGGCCTGCTGGGCGCTACGCTCGGCACTGATGAGCGCAGCCGAGGGTGCCTGCGGGAAGTAGAGCAGCTGAGCCAGTCCGTCATTGACGAGTAAGGTGCTGACGTCTTGCCCATCGGCCGTGCTGAGGGTGCTGATCTGGCGCTGCCAGCGGTCGGTGCCCGCCGGGTGCGCGGTGAGTGGTAAGCCAGTCAAACGCTCTTTGATGGCGGTGAGGTGAGCGGCATCACTTGATATGGCTAGGTCAGGCAGGGTGAGGGGTGTGCCATCGGCCAGCACCAGCGTGAAAGGGGCGCGGATATCCGTGAGCTGGGTGCCACTTTGAGTGCTGTTTTGAGCAAGGGCTGACGGCGATAGTGTGAAGAGTGCGCAGCAAAGTATCAGCTGCAGCATCAGCCGCCGCGCGCTGTGGCGATGCGTGCGCTCAGGCTTCCGGCGCAATGCCGAAGAATTCAAGCTGCCAGTTGATATCCTCATCCGAGAGAGGATAGGCGCTCCCCTCGCGCGGGTAAAGCGCCTGTGAAGGGGCAATACCGGCCAGCCGGGTTTGCAGCTGCAAGGCCAGGCGCATGGACAGGCCCGCTTTATGCGCCAACGCGGTCATGCCTTTGGCACTGCGCGCGCTGATGATGCGGTTGACGGTGTCCTTGTCCGTTGCACCTTTCAAGGCAAGGGCGGCGATGACAAAACCGCGCTGCCCGTTTTCAAGCGCGCTGGTAATGGCGGGTTCATCCAGTTTGCCTTTATCGGCCAGTGCTTGCACTTGCTGGGCGGGGGTGATGGTTTCATCAGGGGTATCAATACGGCTGCGCACCAGCTCGGCTATTTCGGCGGCGGCTTGTTCATCAATCGCAGGCTGGCTTTTCAGAACATCGAGCAGCTGGGTAGCCACAAACTGGGCCAGGCGGCGGATGGCCGCCAGCGGCAGGCGGGGGCGATGCACAAACGGCTCATGCCAGAGCGGATGAGCAGGTGCCTGCCCACACAGCAGGTTGAGGGTTTCCTCGCGGATCTGGGCGCTATGGTTGGAGAGCAGGGCCGCAATCGCCTGTTCATCACTGCTTTGCGCAATGGCGTTGCTGACCGGGTCGCTGAGCTGGCTGCGCTTGGCAATGGCGCCGAGCGCACCGGCAATCGGGCCGTCGCGGATGATATCCAGCAGGTCGCTATCGGTCAGGATGGGCGATTGTTTCAAAACAGGTTCAGCCACGCGCAGCTCAACATCGCGCGCCAGCTGCAGAATAATATCGTGCGGGACATTGGGCAGGCTACCCAGCGCATCGGCCAGAATTTCACGGATACGCACCGCTTGATCGCGCGCCAGCTGGCGCAGCACTTCAAGGGTCAGCTCCTGTACTTTGTCCTGTGTGGTCAGCGGCAGGTCGGGCACCAGGGCGGCAATCTTGGTGGCCAGCGCCGCGCGCACGCTTTCCTCCCCATCGCTGGCCAGTTTCAGGTCAGCCTGACGCGGGGTGGCGCTGTTGCCAGCCACATGGCGGCGCACATCGGCATCATGGTCATCGGTCAGGAAATACAGGATTTCCGGTACGGTCAGGACATCCCCGGCCACTTTGCGGCGGTCATCGACATTCGCACTGCTGGCGAGGGATTTGGCAACGTCGTAAGTGGTCATGAGGCAGTTTCGGCGTGGCCCTTGCCGCTGTGTTTGGCTTTATACATGGTGGCATCCGCCCGCTGTAGCAGGCTGGTATAGGTGTCTGTCTCGTGAACAGCGGCTATCCCGATGGACGCCCCCAGTTTTTTGGGCAGCTCTGGCAGGGAATGGCCAATCTCCTGCACGCCTTCAATGATGCGGGTGGCAACGGTCTGGGCGCCAGCTTCATCGGTGCGTTCCAGCCAGAGTAGAAACTCGTCGCCGCCGACACGGGCGGGAATGTCACCGGGCCGCACGCTGCGCTCCAGCAGGGCGGCAACCCGGCGCAGCACATCATCACCCACATTGTGGCCGAGCTGATCGTTGATGACCTTGAAGTTGTCCAGATCGATATTGATGAGGACGCTGCCACGGGTGTGGCGCTCCATGCGCTGACGCACCGCGTCGGCAAAGGCGCGCTGATTGGTGAGTTTGGTCAGACCGTCCTTGTCAGCGCGCTCCTGTAGCTGCTCATGCATGCGCAGCTGCTCCCAGACAATGCCGAGCTGTTCGGCTACGGATTCAACCAGCTTGTTTTCATCCGGCGTCCAGCTATGGCCGCGCGGCTTGCGCCAGATGGCCAGCGCGCCGTTGGCAATGCGGTTATGCTGGGTGCGGCAGATCAGCCATTCATGGCCTTCGCCGTCGAGCTGCAGCGCATCGCCCCGGTTGAGGGTGGCGCGGCACAAGACTTTGGCGGCAGATGGCACCTCACCGCCATAATGGCTGATGACCTCGCAATCTTCACCCCGGCGGCGGAAAATGGCACTGCCTTCGGCCGACATGGCCAGCGTGAGCGCGCGGGTGGCAGCGGCAAACTCACGCTCGGGCGAGAGGTCATCGCGGATGATGCGCACGATATAGCGCACAATACGTTCACGCATACGGGCGGCAGCCAGCTGGCTTTCATGCTGGTGCTGGGCGGTGATATCGCGGCAGATCCCGCGCGCCCCGATCCATGCATTTGTGGCGTCCTGCCGGGGGCGGGCCGAGACTTGCAGGCAGCGCAGCTCGCCAGTTTTGTTCTTCAGCCATAATTCGGCGTCTTTAATCGGGGTCTGCGTAAGGAAGGGTGTGGTGAGGGCGTCGGTGGCCACCAGCCCTAGCTCATGCGGGCGCCGGCCGATAATCTCACTATTGTTCCAGCCCAGCAGCCCGGTATCACTCACATAATCAAAGCGCCCGGCATGATCAGTTTCCCATACATAATCGGTCGACAGCTCCAGCAGGTCTTTAAAGCGCTGGCGGCTTTCGCCCAAAGCGTGGGTGAGGTTGTTTTCCAGCGTGGCGTCACGGCCGAGTAAGAGCCAGTGGGTGTCATCGGTCGGCAGCGCTTCCCACTCGATTACCAGCAGCTCGATCTTGGAGCCGGGCGCGTAGGCGCTCAGTGCCGCGGGATGGCCAATGCGGGTTTTCATGCGATTGCTTTGATGCGTGTTCTTGTGGCTGAGCCAGTCCGACAGCAGCGGCCACCAATGATCGTCAATCAGCAGCAAACGGGCTTTATCATTGGTATGCAAAACCTCATCCGCGCGCACCAGCAGGGCTGGCCCGCTGTGGCGGCTCATCAATTCATCCAAAGCCACGGTGCTGCGAATGCCTGCGCTTTGGGCGTGCGGGCCAGCAGGAGCCATCGGGGCGGTAATCTGGGGGCTGGGTGGTTTGGGCATGTGGGGAGTAATTTAGTTCAGGAAAGGCGCTAACAAACGGGAAAGGCTATGATTTTTGTTTGATCTTACCCCTAAAGGGTTAAAAATCCCTAATATTTTCCGGTGCGGGCCGCATGAAAAAGTTGCGAAATCAGCACACTAGCCCTATGTTGCGCCGCCTAAGGGCTGCCGCCTAAAGACCGTTTTCTGACGATTAAAGTGATAGACGACATGACCGATCCCAAACTCATCCGCAACTTCTCGATCATTGCCCATATTGATCATGGCAAAAGCACGCTGGCTGACCGCCTGATCCAGTATTGCGGCGGCCTTGAGCTGCGCGAGATGAAGGAGCAGGTGCTCGACAGCATGGAGATCGAGCGTGAGCGCGGCATCACCATCAAGGCGCAGACCGTGCGCCTCAATTACAAGGCGCAGGACGGTCTGATCTATCAGCTCAACCTGATGGACACCCCCGGCCATGTCGACTTTGCCTATGAAGTCAGCCGCTGTCTGGCCGCGTGTGAGGGCTCGCTGCTGGTGGTTGACGCCTCGCAAGGCGTTGAAGCCCAGACGCTGGCCAACGTTTATCAGGCTATTGATAACAACCATGAGATTGTCCCGGTCATCAACAAGATCGACCTGCCCGCCGCCGATACCGAGCGCGTGAAAAAGCAGGTGGAAGATGTAATCGGTCTGGATACCTCCAACGCCGTGCTGATCTCGGCCAAGACCGGCCTGAATATTGATCAGGTGCTGGAAGCCGTCGTCACCCGCCTGCCGCCACCCAAGGGTGTGAGCGATACGCCCGTTAAGGCCATGCTGATTGACAGCTGGTACGACCCCTATCTGGGCGTGGTCATTCTGGTGCGCGTGGTGGATGGCAGCATCAAGGTGGGCCAGAAGATCAAGCTGTGGTCAACCGGCGCTGAATATGACGTGGACCGCGTCGGCTACTTCACCCCCAAGAAGGTGGAGATCAAGGAGCTGGGCGTAGGTGAGGTGGGCTTTATCACCGCTGGCGTGAAGAACATTCACGACACCAAGATCGGTGATACCATTACCGACGCCAAGAAGCCGGCAGCCGAACCGCTGGCGGGCTTCAAACCCTCCATTCCGGTAGTGTTCTGCGGTCTGTATCCCACGGATTCAGCCAATTTCGAGCATCTGCGTGAATCGCTGGGTCGTCTGGCGCTCAATGATGCCAGCTTCCACTTCGAAGCCGAAAGCTCGGCCGCGCTGGGCTTTGGTTTCCGTTGCGGCTTTTTGGGTCTGCTGCATCTGGAGATCATTCAGGAACGTCTGGAGCGCGAGTTTAATCTCGACCTCATCACCACCGCGCCGTCGGTGGTTTATAAGGTGTTCCAGAATGATGGCACCATGCAGGAAATTCACAACCCGGTTGATATGCCGGACGTGGTGAAGATTGACCATATTGAAGAGCCGTGGATCAAGGCCACCATCCTGACCCCGGACGAATATCTGGGCTCGATCCTGCAGCTGTGTACCGACCGCCGTGGCGTGCAGCAGGAGCTGACCTATGTGGGCAACCGCGCCATGCTGGTGTATCGCCTGCCGCTGAACGAAGTGGTGTTTGACTTCTACGACCGCCTCAAGAGCATTTCGCGCGGCTATGCCAGCTTTGACTATGCGCTTGATGGTTATGAGACCGGTGATCTGTGCGTGATGAACATTCTGGTCAATAGCGAAGCGGTTGACGCGCTGGCTATCATCGTGCACCGCGCCCATGCCGAAAGCCGTGGCCGTCAGCTGTGCGAACGTCTGAAGGACCTGATCCCCAAGCATCTGTTCAAGATTGCCATTCAGGCTGCGATCGGCGCCCGCGTGATTGCGCGTGAGACCATTAGCGCCATGCGCAAGGACGTGACCGCCAAATGTTATGGTGGCGATATCAGCCGTAAGAAGAAACTGCTGGAAAAGCAGAAAGAAGGTAAGAAGCGCATGCGCCAGTTTGGCGAGGTGGAAATTCCGCAGAGCGCCTTCATCGCCGCCCTCAAGATGGGTGAGGATTAGTCCCGCTCATCTGTGTCTGATACTGCATATATTTATAAGCGCCCGCTGGCCCTGTCGGCGGGCGTTTTTATTGCTTTTTTCAGACATTCGAGACGTAGTTGAGGCGATAAATCAGAGGCAGGTTATGGTCTGTTATGCAATAGGGAATATATTGAGAGTCACAACATGTAATGGGACTAGTTTGGTATCATAACAATTACTTAAGTATGTAACCATTAACTATAATGTAACCATTAACTATAAAAATAGCTCATGGCATACCATGGCAAGTAGGGGCAATATGTCTGACTTATCTCTTCTTCGTCAAATTAAAGATGGCGCTGTCGAATCCAATCGCTACAGCATAACCGGGCGTGAAGTACGTTTTGCTGAGGATGAGATCATCGTCAGCAAGACGGATCCGCGCGGGATCATCACCTACGTCAATGATGTTTTTCTATCTGTGAGCGGGTATGCCGAAGAGGAAATGGTGGGTAAGCCGCACTCAGCCATCCGGCATCCACATATGCCGCGCTGTGTGTTCAAGCTGCTGTGGGAAACCATCAAGTCCGGCAACGAGATTTTTGCCTATGTGGTGAACCGTTGTAAAAACGGTGATCATTACTGGGTGCTGGCGCATGTGACGCCGACCTTGAATGAAAACGGCGAGTTTAACGGCTATCACTCCAATCGCCGTGCGCCGAACGCACAAGCGCTGGCGGTTATTAAGCCGATATACGAAAAATTGCTGGCGGAGGAAGAACGTCTGGGCGGTGTTGGCCGTCAGGCGGTCGATTCATCGCTGCAGATGTTGCATAACATGCTCGCGGAAAAAGGAGTGAGCTATGACAAATTTATCCTCTCTCTCTAAGTTACAGATCTGTGCCTTTGTCACCATCGGCCTGGTTGGCCTGGTGATGGTTCAGTCTATTTTCGTGCAGGATTGGCAGGCGGTTGCGCTACTGTTGCCTGTCATCGGTGCGATGGTTGTTCTGCTTAGTCAGATCAAACATATTCGCGGCCGCATTGCCCAGATCAATGATGTGTTGGGGCAGGCCGCGCGCGGTAACCTCAATGTACGGCTTGTCAATTTCAAGGAAAAGGCCGAGCTGGCCGAGTTGGCGGCTGCGCTCAACCGCAGTCTGGACCTGACCGAGGCTTTTACCAAAGAGGCTGACGCTGCCATGCGGGCTGCCAATGTGCGCAAATATTATCGCCGCATTCTGCCGCTGGGCTTGCGTGGCAATTATGCGCATTACGCACAGGCTATCAATCATTCGCTGGGCCTGATGAAGCAGCGCGATGATGAGTTCGCGACTTTTGCCAATGATAAGGTCAAGGCCGTGGCGCTAACGGTGGCCAGTGCCGCTGGGCAGCTGAGCAGCAATGCGTCGGCCATGTCTGATCATGCCCAGAACACCAGCACGCAGTCTGGTGCAGCGGCTACAGCAGCTGATCAGGCGTCGAGCAATGTGCAGGCGGTGGCGGCGGCGGTAGAAGAATTCACCGCCTCCATTAATGAAATTGCTGCGCAGATGAACCGTGTTTCGGCGTCAGCCGGCGAGGCAGTGACGGCCGGCGGTCAGGCCGATGAAACCATCGGCCGGTTGACGCAGGCGGCTGAGCGCATTGGCTCCATCGTGTCGATGATTAATGACATCGCCAGCCAAACCAATCTACTTGCGCTCAACGCCACAATTGAAGCGGCGCGTGCGGGTGAAGCCGGTAAGGGCTTTGCGGTGGTTGCCAGTGAGGTCAAAAATCTGGCGACGCAAACTGCCAAGGCAACTGAAGATATCACCGCGCAGATTTCCAGCATGCAAAATGTTGTCGGTGAAGTGAACAAGGCCATTGGCGACATCAATGTCAAAGTGCAGATGATTGGTGAAGCATCATCAGCCGTGGCCAGTGCGGTTGAAGAACAGCGTGTGGTGACGCGTGAGATCAGCGGTAGCATCAATTCTGTCAGTCAGGCGACCAGTGCCGTTAGCAGTGCCGTCGGTGAGGTGAGCGCCACCGCGCAGAAGAGCCATGGTGTCACCAAGGAAGTGTCGAGCGCGGCGGGCTTGCTCGCGGGTCATGCTGACGGTCTGCGTACGCATATTGACAGCTTCCTGGAGCAGATGCGGGCCTAGTGCGCCGTAAATTTGGCCGCGACATTTCATCCATATCAGCTGCCGCAACGCCATGATCTGGCGTAGCGGTTTGCTGTGCTTAATCGTCATGCCTTCCATTTGATATAAAAGGTATGAAAAAACCTCTGCACAGCAGCAAGGGGGTTTATCTTTTGTTAAATCGTGCGGGGTAGTTTTCTTATTGAGTACTGCGGTACTCGAAACAATCAGCATGCAAATTGCGAGGGTATCAAAATGGGCGCTATGGCTGAGCGGGTACGGGCTGGACTGGAGACGGAGCCGTTTTTTAGTGGCCGCGAGGTTACCTTTTCAGAAACGGAAATCATCGTCAGCAAGACGGACCCGCGCGGGATCATCACCTACGTCAATGATGTGTTCATGGATATTAGTGGCTATCGCGAAGACGAGCTGATCGGTAAGCCGCATTCATTGATCCGGCACCCGCTCATGCCGCGCTGCGTGTTCAAGCTGCTGTGGGACACCGTTAAAAGCGGCAAAGAGATTTTTGCGTATGTTGTCAATCAATGTAAAAACGGTGACTATTATTGGGTGTTGGCGCATGTCACCCCGACCATTGGCGAGAATGGCGAGATCATTGGCTACCATTCTAACCGCCGCACACCGTCAGCGCAGGCGCTGGCCGCCATCCGCCCGCTGTATGCCCAACTGGTAGCGCAGGAGGAGCAGCAGGGCCATCATGGCAGCGCTGCGGTTGAGGCCTCAACCCGCTTTCTCAGTAAAGTCCTTGCAGAAAAAGGAGTGAGCTATGACAAGTTCGTCCTGTCTCTCTAAAATAAACGCCGCCTTTATGTTGGTCGGCTTGCTGCTGCTAAGCTCAGGCCTGATTGAGCTGTATCAGCAGGACTATAGCTGCAGTGTTATCAATCTGCTCGCGGCTGGTGGGATTGCAGGCGGCCTGTACGCCATGCGCCAAGCGCGGGAGAAACTTAACCGCATTATTGCGGTGCTGGCGGAATCAAGCCGGGGCAATCTCAATCAGCGCTTACCCTTGTTTTGCGAAGGGGGAGAGCTTGGCCAGATTGCCAAGCTGCTGAACCGGACGCTCGATGTGGCTGAAGCTTTCACGCGTGATGCGGACGCGGCGATTGGCGCAGCGCGTGAGCGCCGTTACTACCGGCAGATCGTGCTGCGTGGCATGAGCGGCAATTATGCGCATTATGCAACCACCATTAATCAATCGCTTCAGTATATGGCGCAGCGGGATGAGGAAGTGCGTGATTTTGTAATCAAGAACGTACATCCGGCCGTGGGACAGGTGGCGCAGGCTGCCGGTCAGCTCAATCACAATGCGGCTGATATGCTGGGCTATGCGGCTGATACCGATAGCCGCTCGGGCACGGCGGCGCATGAAGCGCGTCAGGCCTCCGGCAATGCGCAGGCGGTGGCAGCGGCGATTGAAGAATTTACCGCATCCATCAGTGAGATATCCCAGCAAATGACCAAGGTTGCGCGTTTCTCGACCGATGCGGCGCAGGCCGGGGCCAAGAGTGATGCAGCCATTAGTGCGTTGACGGAAGCTGCGGCCCGCATCGGCTCCATCGTGTCACTGATTGGCGAGATTGCCAACCAGACCAACCTGCTGGCACTTAATGCAACGATCGAGGCGGCGCGCGCAGGTGAGGCTGGTAAAGGCTTTGCGGTGGTCGCTGGTGAGGTCAAAAATCTGGCATCACAAACAGCGCAGGCTACGCAGGACATTACCGCACAGATCGGGGCCATGCGGGATGTCGTCCAGAATGTGAGCGCTATTATGGCGGAGATCAATCAGAAGGTACAAGTCATGGGGGATGCTTCTGCGGCGGTGGCCAGTGCAGTCGAGCAGCAGCGTGCGGTGACGCACGAAATCAGCGGCAATGTGCAGTCGGTCGGTCAGGCCACCTGCGTGCTCAGTGAGGCGGTGGCCGGAGTGAGCAGTACCGCGCAGCAGAGCCGTCAGGTGACGCAACAAGTATCCGGCGCGGCGGCCCAGCTGGCCAGTCAGGCTGATATTCTGCGTGGTCAGCTCGATAGCTTCTTGGGCCGTTTGGCAGCCTAGCTGTATTGCACACAATTACGCCAGTATGCCTTGATCTTAATCATTTTTAATAATTTGGGAGTCACACTCTTGCCTGTGGTTAAAGCCAACAGTTTGCGGGTGAGGGTTTATGTCGATAGCATTAGCAGATGCAGCTGAGCTGCGCAGTATTGACCGCACAAGCCTGACGGGCCGCGAGCAGACCTTTCCGGAAAACCAGATCATTGTCAGCAAGACAGATGCGCGCGGTGTCCTCACCTATGTCAATCGCATGTTTATTGAAATCAGCGGATACGAAGAGGAGGAGCTGCTGGGGCGCCCACACTCACTGATCCGCCATCCGCACATGCCGCGCTGTATCTTCAAGCTGCTGTGGGAGACTATCAAGAAGCGGCAGGAGATTTTTGCTTATGTCGTTAATCGCTGCAAGAATGGCGATCATTATTGGGTGTTGGCACACGTGACCCCCATGCTCGGCGCCAATGGCGAGATTGTGGGCTATCACTCCAATCGTCGCGCTCCGCGCCGTGAGCCCTTGGCTGTCATTGAGCCGATTTATAAAGACCTGCTGAAAATCGAAAGCGCAGGCGGCACCGCCGCCATGGAAAAGGCGTACGAAACATTGATGGAGAGGCTGCTGCAACAGGGCCTGCAGTACGATCAATTCATTCATTCGTTTTAAATCGCGGGAGGCAATATGTTCAAGGTAACATCAATTCGCCAGCAGGCGGCGCTGGTTGGCGCTGTTCTGTTTGGTATTGTCGGGGTGCAGTTGGCTGTGTCGGCGGTGTTGGGCGTTTCCGGGCTGCATACAGCTCAGTCCTTTATCGCCTACCAGAGTAAAGATGTGACTGGCGCTTTACAATTACAACAATCAATTGCCGACATCCGCTACGACGTCATTCAGGTGCAGCAGAACCTGACTGATCTGTCTGCAACGCGGGGCCTGAACGGGCTGGATGATGGCCGCCAGTTGTCGGCCGAGTTTGCGGCCGCGTTCGAGCGGGATTTGCGCACAGCACAGGGGCTGGCAACGCAGGTGAATGATTCGGCGTTGATGACCACTCTGGCCGATGTGCAAACCGCTTTCACGCCCTATTATGAGCTGGGCCGCAAGATGGCTGATGCCTATGTGCAAAACGGGCCGGAAGCAGGCAATGCCATGATGGCGCAGTTTGACTCAACCGCAGAGTCAATGACGGCGACATTGGAAAAAGCGGCGACGGCTTTGCAAAATTATCTGCAAGTTGCATCAAGCCGTGCCGCAGATGAGATGGCGAGCGATCAATCATTCATTCGCTTTATTCTCGGCTTTAATATCCTGCTCGGCGTTGGCGCGATCGGTGTGATTTATCTGATTGTACGAGCCTTGCGTCAGGCTTCGCATTCCTTGTCATCCGGAACAGAAGTGGCGCGCCGTGCTGCTGAAGGTGATCTCAATGCGCGCAATATCCGTATCGGCCGCCGGGATGAAATTGGTGAGCTGCTGGATAACATCAACCAGATGCTGGACATGACGGAAGCCTTCACCAAGGAATCCGAAGCAGCGATGAGCTATGTGAATAAGCGCAAATATTACCGGCGGATCATTCCCACTGGCCTGCGCGGTGGTTTTGTTCACTATGCTAACACCATCAATGAGACACTGACCGAGATGGCAGGCCGTGATTCTGAAGTGAGTGAATTTGTTGACCGTAATGTGCGTCAGGTAGCCGAGACAGTAGCAACTGCTGCCGCTAACCTTAATGGCCATATCACCACCATCGGTCTGTTCTCGGACGAAACGCGTGAGAAGGCGGGCTCGGCCACCGGGGCGGCCACACGTACAACGCAGAACATGCAGACGGTGGCGGCGGCGATTGAGGAGCTGTCGGCCTCTATCAATGAAATCTCTTCGCAGATGTCCAATATGTCCGGCAGTGCCGAGCAGGCGGTGAAGGCTGTGGCCGATACGGATGCGATTGTCACATCGCTGGCTAAGGCTGCCGCGCGTATCGGCTCGGTCGTTGAGCTGATTAACGATATTGCCGGGCAGACCAATCTGCTCGCGCTCAATGCCACTATTGAGGCCGCGCGCGCCGGTGATGCCGGTAAGGGCTTTGCGGTGGTGGCTAGCGAGGTCATGAATCTGGCGACGCAAACCAGCAAATCGACTGAGGAAATCACCCAGCAGGTCAATGCCGTGCAGGCGGTGGTGAAGGAAGTGAGCCATGCCATTGAGGATATTGGCGGGCGCGTGCGCAATTTTGGCGATATTTCTTCGGCCGTCGCGGCCGCTGTTGAGGAGCAACGTGCCGTAACGGAATCGATTTCGGGCAATGTCAGCGATGTGACTAACGCCGCCAATGATGTGACCCACGTCATGGACACCGTGTCGATTACCGCGAACGAAACCAATACGGTCGTGAAGGAAATTTCCGGCTCATCCTCGTTCATGGCCAGCGAGGCCGACCGCCTGCGCCAGCAAATTGGCGGATTTATGGAGAAAATTAAGGCCGTTGGCTAGCGACTCGGATTGTTAATAACAGTTTTTGGGGCATGAAAGGCCGGGCTTACAACCCGGCCTTTTTCTTTGCCAGAGGGAGGGCCTGAGCCGGGCGACTGCTGCGACGCTTTGTGTGAGGCGCAGCCGCTGGCAAAAGCTTTACCTTTGCGGCCTTTTGTGGCTTTATCCCGCCGCTAAGGTGAGGTTTTCGTATGCGTATTTCTCGACGTTTCTGGTTGGGCGGTTGTGCCGTGGTCGCGTTGGCGGCTCAGTATCCCGCTCTGGCGCAGGCGGCAGCTCATGCTGCTGCGCCTGCCGCACAGAAATTCAGTTTCGACTGGTTGCAAGATCAGGCGCGCGCACTTGCAGCGCGTGACTATGCGCCGACGCGTCAGGCCGAACAGGATTGGTTGCTGAATTTGGGCTATGACGCCTATCGCGACATCCGCTTTGTGCGCGACAAGGCGCTGTGGAGCAAACAGAATTTGCCGTTCCGCACCGAGTTCTTCCATCTCGGCTCATTGTACCTTAAGCCCGTACAGATGTATGAAGTGGTGGCCGACAAGGCGCAGCTTATTGACTACAAGCCGTCTTACTTCAGCTATGGCCATTTACAGGTGCCGCCTGAAGTAGCTGAGGATAGCCATCTGGGCTATGCGGGCATTCGCATGCTCTATCCGCTGAATCGCGCCACACAGCTCGATGAGCTGTTTGTGTTCTTGGGTGCCAGCTATTTCCGCGCTTTGGGCAAGGGCCAGTTCTATGGTTTGTCGGCGCGCGGTTTGGCGCTGGATACAGCCTCGGCGCGCGGTGAGGAATTCCCGGACTTTACCTCGTTCTGGCTGGAGCGTCCCAATAGCCGCCGCAGCAAGAGCGTGACTGTCTATGCGCTGCTCGACAGCCCGAGCGTGGCTGGGGCTTACCGCTTTGTGGTGACGCCGGGCGAGAATGTGACGATGGAAGTGTCAGCCCGCCTCTATGCGCGCCGGGACATCAGCAAGCTGGGAATTGCACCGCTGACCTCCATGTATGCGCATGGTGAGAATAATAATCGCCTCAATCAGGATTTCCGCCCGGAAGTACATGACAGTGACGGCCTGCTCATTGCTAACAGCAATGGGGAGTGGCTGTGGCGCCCCACCATCAATCCGCTGGAGCTGGGGGTTAGCACCTTCAGCCTGCCGGGTCTCAAGGGCTTTGGCCTGCTGCAGCGTGATCGTGATTTTGATAATTATCAGGATATTGAAGCGCATTACGAAGCACGCCCGTCTGCCTGGGTTGAGCCCAAGGGGGACTGGGGCCCCGGTGCCGTGCAGCTGGTGGAAATCCCCACCGATAGCGAAATTCACGACAATATCGTGGCCTACTGGATTCCCAAAGAGCCGCTCAAGCAGGGGCAGTCCCTCTCACTAGATTATACGCTGACCTGGGGCACGCCGCCTGCGGGCCGCGGCCGTCCGCTGCAAGTCGCTTCCAGCCATGTCGGTCTGCAAAATGGTGTGGGCAATCCCCTGACCAAGTTTGTCATCGACTTTGTGGAGCCGGATGCTAGCCGCCGTGGGGTGGCTGTCACCGCGCCCAAGCCGGAATTGTGGAGCAGCATCGGCGAGATCATGAACCCCATCCTGATGCCCAACCCGCATAGCGGCGGCTGGCGTGTGGTGTTTGACCTCAAGCCGGATGGCAACAAGATCCATGAGCTGCGCTGTGTGCTGCGCCAGAATGGCAAGGCCGTGTCGGAAGTCTGGTCGTATCAGTGGCGGATCTAACAGGAAACAACCATGCCTTTTGCTTCCTCCACACATCCGCTTAAACATGCCTTGCTGGCCTATGCCCATCAATATGGCGTGCAGGATGAAGCGCAGGCCCGCCGTCTGGCCGCGCAATTGTGGCGTGCCTTGCCCGAGGGGCTGGATGCCCGCGCGGCTATTGTCTGGCTCGATCAGCAGGTGAGTAACTGGGCCTTTGCTCTGCTCGGTGAGCGCCTGAGCGCGGCTGAAGTGCGTGCGGCTTTCTTGTCTGGCGCGCTCGACCCATTGTTGTTGCTGCGCCCGCATGATGGCACCGCAACTTATAACCAGCTGGCTCGCGCGCTGGAGCAGGCAAGACCTATGGTGCAACCGCCGATTACGCCAAGCATGATGCCGGTGCAATCGCTCGATCCCATTTCCTTGACCGGCTGGATGCAGTCGGCGGCGTCGGTCTCGGCTGTTGCCGTTACCGCGCGTCATTAACCCTGTTGTTGAAGGTGCGCGTGTGACTGATCCGCAAACTGCTTCTGCTGCCAATGCCCCCACAATTCATGCAGCGTGGCGCCGCCTGTTTCTGTTCCCGGTCGCGCTCGGCACCACGGCAACGGCGGTGATCGTCTGGGCCGATCTGCTGGGTATGAACGGCACCAACTGGTTTGACCGCATTCAGGTGACTTTGTTTGCCATCAGCTTTGCGTGGGTCAGTGTGTTTTTCTGGAGCTCGATCGTGGGCTGGCTGCGCCTGATGGTGGGCGGCAAAACGCCGGGCCTGGTCCTGCCCGCACCGCTGGCCGCTGGTGCGGCTGCGCCGGAACTGCAAAGCGGCAAGCCGGTGGCCGTGGTAGTGCCGGTTTATAATGAAGAGCCGCAGGCTGTGTTTGCCCGTGTGGTCGCCATGTATGAGAGCCTGCAGCAGCTGGGCAACCTGGCGCCGTTCCATTTCTTTGTGTTGTCGGATACCACCAACCCGGATATCTGGGTGGCGGAAGAAATCTGCTGGGCCGAGGCCATTCGTCAGACCGGTGGCAAGGGCCGTATCTTCTACCGCCGCCGCCTCAAGAACACCGCGCGCAAGGCGGGTAATATTGCCGACTTCTGCGAGAAGTGGGGCGCCCAGTATGAGCATATGATTGTGCTGGATGCCGACAGCCTGCTGACCGGCGCTTGCCTGCTGCAACTGGCCCGCACCGGCCGCCTCAATCCCACAGCGGGCATTATTCAAGGCCTGCCCAGCATTATCGGCTCGCATAGCTTTTATGCCCGCGCCCAGCAATTTGCGGCGCGCTTGTTTGGCCCGATGTTGGCAGCTGGCATCAATTTCTGGCATATGGGTGATGGCAATTATTGGGGCCATAACGCGGTGATCCGCTGCGATGCGTTTACCCAATGCTGCGGCCTTCCGCATCTGCCGGGCCCGCCGCCGCTGGGCGGCCATATCCTCAGTCATGATTTTGTTGAGGCCGCGCTGATCCGCCGGGGCGGCTGGCAGGTGTGGCTGATCGGTGAGATTGAAGGCTGCTTTGAGCAGATGCCGCAAAGCATCATCGAAAACGGCAAGCGCGAGCGCCGCTGGGTGCAGGGTAATCTGCAACACAGCAAGATTGTGCTGGCCAAGGGGCTGCATCCGCTCAGCCGCCTGCATCTGTTTATGGGTATCCTCTCGTATCTGGCGCCGGTGCTGGGCTTGCTGTTCCTGTTTACCGGTCTGGCCTCGGCCATTTATGCCGAGCTGGTGCCGCCGAGCTATTTTCCGGATACGCCCAGCCTGTTCCCCACCTGGCCGATTTTTGATGGTGACCGCGCTTTGCAGCTGCTGGCGGTGGTGATCGTCATGCTCACGCTGCCCAAATTGCTGGCGGCGTTTTATGTGTGTGTTTCGCCCAGCCGCGCCAAGGCGTGGGGTGGGCGTATGCGGCTGATTGCCAGCGTACTGGTGGAGCATCTCTTTACCATTCTGATCGCGCCGATCATGATGCTCATCCACACCAGCTTTGTGCTGGAGGTGCTGTCGGGCCGGGATTCCGGCTGGGGGGCGCAGAACCGCGGTGATGCCCGTACCAGCTGGCGTGAGGCATGGCAGCGTCATCGTTTTCATATGGCGTTTGGCGTTGCGCTGGCGGGGATCAGCTATGTGTGGGCGCCGTCACTGTTCTGGTGGCTGTCGCCCATTATCACCGGCTTGCTGCTGGCGTTGCCGCTGTCGGTGTTCTCCTCGCGCCCCTATGCGCAGGCCTTGTTCCGTATCCCGGAAGAAGTGGCAGTGCCGGCCGAGTGGCAGCGGGCGCAGGCAGTTGAAGCCGGTATGCTCAAGCTGATCCCGGAGGTGAAAGGCCCGCTTGGCCGCGCCGAGATCGTGCTGGATGATGCGCGCCTCAACGCGCTGCATGTGGCGCTGCTGCCAGCCAATAGTGTGCAGCTGGCCGATCAGGATGAGCTGGCCAAAGCGCGGCGCAAACTGGCGCAGCGTGTGGATGGCCACAATATGCCGGTGCTGACGGGCAGCGAACGTGTAGCGCTGTTGCTCGACCGTGAGAGCCTGACACAAGCCCCCATGGGCATTCGCCCGGCCTTGCCGTAACGCTTGGCACTCGCGTGCAGACATTGCTAATTGCCTGCAATTTGAGGCGATAGGCGCGCGCGCTTTACCTTTTCTTAGCCTTCATTTTACCAGAATAAATCAGGAACCGCGCAGGATGTGCGGGCCGCCCCCAAGGCCTTGGAGCGCAAAGCTTGGGGGCCATCTTGGTTCAGCTCAGGGAGGGCACGATGGGCCATATGAGCCGTACTGATTTTGAAAAGCAGTTGCAAAGCTATCGGCTGACGACGGCCGAGATTTTGTATCACATGCCGGATCATCCATTGGTGCTGCAAACCTTTGTCTGGCAGGAACTGGACATGGCGCCGCGCTTTCCCGTGCTCAAGAAATTCCTGCATTACTGGCATGACAATCTGGACGGCAAACTGCACTCGGTCACGGTGGCAGCTGTCGGGTTGATCAAGCCAGCCGAGTTCAAGTTATGCGATGCCTTCTTTCAGGTGCAGTAACACATAAACAATCAGGGCCGGCGGATATCTCCACCGGCCCTGTTGCCTGCTGCGCTGTTAGTGGGCGGCTGTTACTTCTGCCTCTATCCCCAGCTGCTGGGTATCATACAGCTGGCGATAGCGCCCGTTTCTGGCCATCAGCTCTTGATGGCTGCCTTCTTCCACGATCTGGCCGTGGTCGAACACCAGAATACGGTCCACCGCCCGCAAGGTGGACAGACGGTGCGCCACAATCAGCGTGGTACGCCCATCCATCAAGCGGTCCAGCGCATCCTGGATCAGCGCTTCACTGACACTGTCGAGGCTTGAGGTGGCCTCATCCAGCACCAGGATCGGCGCATCTGCCAGAATGGCGCGGGCAATGGCCACCCGCTGCCGCTCCCCGCCTGACAGCTTCACGCCACGCTCACCCACCAATGTCTCGTAGCCTTGAGACAGCTGGCTGATAAAGCCATGGGCGTGGGCTTGCCGCGCCGCATCCATCACGTCGGCCAGACTGGCCTGCATGCGCCCGTAGCGGATATTCTCCGCCAGCGAGCGGTGGAACAGCACCGGTTCCTGCGGGACCAGCGCAATGCGGCTGCGCAGACTGCTTTGGCTGATGCCGCGCAGGTCCTGGCCGTCCACCTCAATGCTGCCATCCGTTACGTCGTACAGACGTTGCAGCAGCTTGATGCAGGTACTCTTGCCCGAGCCGCTGGCGCCCACCAGCCCCACCTTCTCACCCGCACGAATGTGCAGGTTGAAGTTGCTGTAGATGCGCTGGCTCTGCCCGGCATAGGCAAAGTCCACCTGATTGAAGCGGATCTCGCCGCGCTCAATCCGGGCCGGCCGGGCACCCGGCGCATCATCCACACTCAGGCGCATGCGCTGCAGCCGCACCACATCTTCCAGCTCGTTGCTCGCCTTTTGCAGGTTGCGCACATTGTTGGCCACCTGCCGGATCGAGCCGGAGATCAGGAAGTAGGCGGTCAGGCCATAGGCCACATCGGCTGCCTGCGCTTGCCCCTGCTGCCACAGCCACACCGGCATGCCGATGATGGCGGCCATGTTGCACAACACCAGCACGTTCATCACCGCTGTCATGTTCTGCATGCGCGTCCAGTTGGTGAGCGTGGTGCTGTGCCACAGACGGGTGGCTTGGGCCAGCCGTTCATCTTCCCGGTTTTCCGCCCCGAACGACTTGATGGCGGCAATGCAGGTGATGGCATCGGCCAGCGTGCCGGACAAGGCACTGTCCTGCAGATTGGCCTTGCGGTTGGTCGGCGCGATATAGTGCAGCGAGAGCGTAATAGCGACTGCAATATAAAGCGCGACCGACACGCCCGACGCCAGCCCCATCAGCGGATGTTGCCACACCATCAGCCCGAGTGAGCCGGTGAGCAGCAACGCTGTGGGCATCAACCCGCTGATGACGGTGTCCGAGAACCCGTCAAACGCCCACATGCCACGCGTCAGCTTGCGCACGGTGCTGCCGGCAAAGGTGTTGGCGTGCCAGTCGGTGCCGGCGCGCTGCACCTTGGCGAAGGTGTCCTGTAGCAGCTGCTCCATATGGGCAATGGTCTCGCTGCACAGCTTGCGGTAGCCGATCTGGTACAGGACAAAGTAGCCTGCCGCTGTTGCCAGAAAGGTACCCATCATCAAGCCAGCCCGGCTGATATTATTGTCCTGCACGCTTTGCGCAATTTCCCGCGCGATCAGGGGCAGGGCCACGTCACAGCCAATAGCGGTGCCAATGCCGCCGCTGATAATGGCCACCGCCAGCGGTGTGCGCCGCCAGTAGCGCCAGACCAATCGGGTGATCTCCCGGAAAGAGACAGGGTCTTCCTGTTGCCTGTGTCTGTCCTCATTTTCTGTTTCCTGCATGTGTCCCTCCTGTTGCTTTTGAAGGGCCCGATTTTTGGCAAGGCTTCGCCCCCGCGAGAGCCACAGCGCAAACGCACAGCAGCTCACACGCAAGGCTGGCCAAGCCAATCAACAGGGCCGGTGTAGGGCACACGACGAGTCAGGTTGCGGTCAGTATTCGCCTGTTATGATATTCGAAAACCCGCTTGTCTCATCGTTGGTGCCCGGTTGTATGATGCCCGGGTCATCAAGGTCACTGTTCTCGTTCAGCGACGGCGATGGCCGGGGAGTTATTAAAATTGGATAGCTTGAACATAGCCAATGTCTCCCTCGTACGCGGTTGATGAGGACGCACATTGCGCCCTCAGATTTTTTCAGCGTAATTGTGCAGCGCAAAAAACGCAAGAAAAATATGGTTAAAATGTAGGCGTGTGGTTAGCCGTCGGCGCGTTCGGTGCCGATGAGCAGTTCATGCAGGTCTAGCTCTAGCTGCAGTTCACGCGCCAGCTCATCATTGATGCGGCCATGCTCGCGCATCTTTTCCAGCTCCAGACGTTCAGCGCTTAACGCGGCCATGGCCAGACCCCGGTAGTCTTCACTGTCCTTGGTGATGAGGTCTTCCAGTGCGTCCTCGCTGTTATGCGCGCGCAGATGGGCAATCATCTTCTGATAATGATCGCTCAGACGCTCGATGGCGGTGGCGCTGTGCCCGTTCGCGTTCTTCTGCACATGCAGCAGGCCGGCCAGACGCAGCTGCGCGCGGATCTCGCGGCTCTGGTTGGGGGCGCAGCTGACCGCTTCAACCTTAAGCTTGCGCACCAGCCAGCCCAGCGTGCTGCCTTGGCCAACCAGCGTCACCAGAATGACCATATAGGTGATGAACAGGATCAGGTCGCGGCCGGGGAAGTTGCCATAAGGCTCGATCTGTGTGGGCAGGGCCAGTGCCGCGACGAGGGACACAATGCCGCGCATACCCGCCCAGCTGATGACATTGATCTTGCCGGATTGTGGGCGCGGTTCCGTCTCGCGCACCTTGCGGCTGAGCAGATGCGGCAGCCACATGGCGGGCCATACCCAGATGAAGCGGGTGACAATCACAACCGCGCAGATCACAAAGGACAGCTGCGCCAGTTGCAACAGGCTGTAGCGGTCGGACAGGCTGGAAAACACGGTGCTGATCTGTAGCCCAATCAGCAAAAAGCCGATAGCGTTAAGGATGAATACAATGATGTCCCACATGGCAAACATCTGCATGCGGCTGGCGGCCGAGAATACCTTGACGTTGTAGGACGCCCGGATGATGCCCGCGGCCACCACGGCAATAACACCGGAGAGGTGCAAATGTTCCGCCAGAATGAAGGTGAGGAACGGAATGGTGAGCGAGAGCATGATTTCCAGCAGCGGCTCGGCCAGACGGCGGTGGATTTCAATACTGACGCGGCCAATGAGCAGGCCCAGTGCCATACCGCCCAAACCTACCTTGATGAACTCAATCAGCGCATCACTTGGTGTAAACGTGCCATAGACCACAGCTTTCACTGCCAGCGCATAGAGTACCAGCGCGGTGGCGTCATTAATCAGGCTTTCGCCCTCCAGAATGGTGGTCAGGCGTGACGGCGCGCGCACTTTGCTGAGCACTGATGTAGCCGCCACTGCATCGGGCGGGCTGACAATCGCGCCCAGCACCAGCGCCGCTGCAAAAGGCAAGCCCGGCACTAACAGCCAGAGCGAGCCAGCTACGGCAAATGCGGTAAACAGCACAAGGCCAATGGCCAGTAGCAGCACCGCGCGTAGATTAGCCTTGAGCTCCGACCATGAGATATGCAGCGCCGCCTGATACAGCACTGGCGGCAGAAAAACCGCGAGGACAGTCTTGGGGTCAAGCCGGATCTCTGGCGCAAATTCAAACGCCGCCAGAACCAAGCCGCCCAGCACCAGCATGATCGGGTCAATAATGCCCAGCCGCCGGCCCAGCCAGCCCAGCCCCATGGCATAGAGTGCAAGTAGCAGAATCAGCTCGAAAGTTTCCATGTTTTCTTGTCGTTGATTTGCCGGTATCGCGCAAGGTTAATGAGGTCGCAGGCGGGAGATAACGCGGCTCTGAAATCCGGCAAACGTTAATTGTAGTGGCATTAACCATGTCGCAGCGTAATTTGTTTGAGGTCGGTATTTGATTTTGTTACCAACAGATCCTGTTCAAATTTCAAATACGCGGAGTTTTCACCATGACGTCCATTCAAGGTCAGCCGTCTCAGTTCACTGCCAGCGCGACCGAGTTGGACAAGCATGTAGCAGGTACCGCTGGCGTTGCTGGCATGTTGCAGCTACTGCAGGGCATCGCCAAGGAAACCATGACCGCCGCGTAGGATAAGGGCTTGCTCAGCCACGCTGCTGAAGCCGCAACCGCAGCCACCATTCTCAACACCATGGCCGCGCAGATGCCGGTGGCCCTGTACAAGCTGGCCAATGCCGCAGCTGCCGTGGCAGGCGATGGCAGCAATGGTATGCCCTCGGCCCTGTACCGTTCCATGCGGCAGGTGGTGGCGCATACGCGCCCCGATCTGGCCAGCATCGCGCCGCGCTGGGAAGGTGAAGCTGCAGCTGGCAAAACCCTGCTGGTGCATTTCACGAACGGCCAGGGTTTTGGTGACACTTTCATGTTTGCAGGTCTGTTGCAGCCCTTGCTGCGCAGCGGCGCCGTTGGCGCTATTGCGTATGAAGTGCAAAAGCCGCTGAAGTCGCTGTTCCGTAATCTGGCGAATGATACTGGCCGCCCGATTACCGTTTTTGCCCGTGGTGAAGAGCTGCCGGCGCATGATCTGGTCATTCCCAATATGGATCTGCATCAGGCTATGGGTATCAATCTACAGCGCTACCGGGCCGAGCCAGCCTTCTTCAAGACGCCGGAGATTATTGCGGCTGAGCATCAGGCCTGGATACAGAAAGAAGTGGTAGAGCCACAGCAGCAGGGCAAAACGGTTATCTGTCTGGCGTGGCAGGGTGATAAAGGCAATATCGCGCTCGAACCCGCGCGCTCGTGCCCGCTCGACAATCTGCTGCCGATCATCATGAACGACAAGATCAAGGTCATCAGTGTGCAGGCCGGTTATGGCAGCGAGCAGGTGGCCGCCTTGCCGGAAGCGGCCCGCGGGCGCATTACGCTGGTGTCGGAAACGTTTGATAGGCAGGCTGGTGCGTTTTATGACACTGCACATCTGATGAGCAAGGTGGACGCTGTGGTCACCACAGACACTGCAACCGCGCATATTGCCGGTGGCCTTGGTGTACGCACGTTGCTGATGTTGCCGCTGGTCTCCGAGCTGCGCTGGCCGTGTGCCCCCACAGATTCACGCGCCACACAAACGCCGTTTGGCGCTTACCGCACACCGCATAACTATTACAGCAATATGACGCTGTTTACGCAGAGCGTGCCGGGGTTCTGGTCGCCGGTGGCTGAATCGGTTGCGCATGAGCTGACCTCAACCCAGCAGGTGGCGCAGGCCAGACTAAAGCAGGGCCCCAAGCCGGCTGTGGCTTGATCTTGATTAGGCGCATTTAGGCGCTTGGGTTCAATAACCGGTCAATTATGGCACTGGCGCGGCTGATCGGCTCGCGCCAGTCGCCTTTTTGGGTTTGGCGCAGCAAGGTCATGGCTGGATACCATGGCGTGGTCTCGCCGCTGAGGCCCCAGCGCCAGTTCGGCTCCTTCAAGGTGAGCATCAGCGTGGGGATGCCCAAGGTGGCTGACAGATTAGGCCACGCCGTATCACACGCGATCACCACATGCTGCTGCTGAATGATTGTAGCCATCTGCGTGAAGGGGATCCGCCCGGCAATGGCCGAAAACCGGCGCAGGCGTGGAGCGGTGCCAATTTCTTCCGGCGTCATGTCATCCAGTAAAGATGTCGCGACAATCTGCGGATGGTTGATAATGGGCAGCAGCGCGGCCAGCGGCACATCGCGCCCGGGGTCGAGTTTGTTGTTAGGGTCTGTGCGCCAGCAAAAGCCAATATGCAGCTTGCCGTCTTTTGGTGGTTGATGGGTGCGCGTGAAGGGTGGCGGGGGAGGGATCTGATCCTGCAATGCCAAGCCCAGCCATGCGGGCAAGCTGAGCAGCGGCAGCACATGGCGGATCTCAGATGATATCGGAAAGATGGTGCCATCAGCAGCGGTGCGCGGGATGATTTCAATGCCATCCATGCCGGGCAGCTGACGGATCAGCTCAAGCAGCTGGTTCTGCACTTCAAACACCAAGCGGGCCTGTGGCAGCTTGGCGCGTAAGAGTGGCAGATAACGGGCGAACTGGATGGTATCACCCGCGCCGCCTTCTGCCACAATCAGCAGATCAGTAAGCAAAGGCGCCTCAGCGCTTACGGGCCGGGCAAACTCTGTAAGGTTACGTTTGGTTTGCGACCAGCCGTGGCGGCGTGCCCAATCCGGATCATGGCGCGCTTCAAACAAGCGCCAGCCTGTCGGCCAATCACCCTGCGCATAGGCGGCTGGCGCCTGCGCAATCTGCAGATCAGCCTGTGAACCGGTTTGAGACATGCGCGCGCTTATGGTTGAGTGGTTGTGCCCTTGCAGCCTGACTATAGCAAAATCCGCTCCCAAGGTCTTGGCTTTGATGACGGATTCGTCATTTTTCCTGACCATTGAAAATCTTTATTTTCTGATCCTTTCCTCTTCACAAGGGGGGCGGGTTGAGGCACCCTGCGGCCAGCAGGAGAATGCGGCATGAAGATTGCTGTCTTGAAAGAAACCCGATCGGGTGAAACGCGCGTTGCGGCCACACCGGATTCTGTGAAGAAGTTTTTAGCGCTCGGCGCTGAGGTTGCCATTGAAGCCGGGGCCGGTCAGGCCGCCAGCTATACCGATGATGCCTACAAGGCGGCGGGAGCCACAGTGGCCGATCGCGCCGCTGTGCTCAGCGGTGCGACGATTGTCATTAAGGTTGCCCGGCCTGAGGCGAGCGAGATTGCCAGCCTGCCGGAAGGCGCTACGCTTGTCGCTACCCTGAGCCCGCATGCCGACAAGTCGCTGCTGGAGGTGTATAACAGCCGCAAGCTCACCACCTTCGCGCTTGAGTTTGTGCCGCGTATTACCCGTGCGCAGGTGATGGACGTGCTGTCTTCGCAGAGCAATCTGGCCGGGTATCGCGCTGTGTTGGAAGCGTCGGTCGCCTATACCAAGGCCCTGCCGATGATGATGACAGCCGCCGGCACCGTGCCGCCCGCCAAGATCATGATTATGGGCGCTGGCGTTGCTGGCCTGCAGGCCATTGCCACCGCCCGCCGTTTGGGCGCGATTGTCAGTGCAACTGATGTGCGTCTGGCCGCCAAGGAGCAGGTTGAATCCCTTGGCGCCAAATTCGTGATGGTGGATGATGAGGAGGCCAAGCAGGCCGAAACCTCGGGCGGCTACGCCAAGGAAATGAGCGAGGCCTACAAGGCCAAGCAGGCTGCACTGATCGCCGAGACCATCAAGACGCAGGATATTGTCATCACCACCGCGCTGATCCCGGGCCGCAAGGCACCGCTGCTGATCACCGAAGACATGGTCAAAAGCATGAAGCCCGGCTCGGTCATTCTTGATATGGCGGCTGAGGCAGGCGGTAATTGTGCGCTCACCCAGGCGGGCGAGACTGTGGTGGTGAATAATGTGACCATCATGGGGCCCACCAATCTGCCCGCGCATATTGCAACTGACGCGTCGGCGCTGTTTGCCCGCAATGTACTGGCCTTCATCACGCCGCTGATCGATAAGGAGACCAAGGCGCTCAAGATCGATCTGGCCGATGAGATCCAAAAGGCTTCCTGCCTGACCCGAGAGGGCGCGACTGTTCACGCCCAGTTCATTCCCAGCCAAGGAGCTGCTGCATGAGCACGCCCGTTACTGAATCTGCCCATAATCTGTCGTCCCAGCTGCGCGCGCTGGCTGATCATGCCGATCAGCTCACCCAACAGCTCACCGATGCGCTGGCCCAGCAGGCCGCCTCCGGCCAGCAGCCGTTTTTCATTACCGGGCTGACCATTTTTGTCCTCGCCTGCTTTGTTGGCTATTATGTAGTGTGGCGGGTCACCCCGGCGCTGCATAGCCCGCTGATGGCGGTGACCAATGCCATTTCCTCGGTCATCATTGTGGGCGCGCTGGTAGCTGCCGGGCCGGATCATTTCGGCTTTTCGTCCTTCATGGGTGTGCTGGCGGTGCTGCTGGCGGCGGTCAATATCTTCGGTGGCTTTATCGTCACCCAGCGTATGTTGGCCATGTACAAGAAAAAGGCCAAATAACGCATCTGGCGACCTGTTTGTTCAGTTTGTTCGGGCCTGTTGATGCGGGCCAACGAGTTCAGGAGTAGAAGAATGATCCCGACCTTTGCAGCTATTGCCTATCTCATTTCGGCGGTGTGTTTCATCATGGCGCTGCGCGGCCTGTCCAGCCCCGAGACAGCGCGGCAGGGGAATTTCTTTGGCATTGGCGGCATGCTGCTGGCGGTGCTGACAACGCTGTTGCTGCCGGGTATGCACACCTATCTGCCGCTGCTGATTGCCATTGCTATTGGCGGTTCGATTGGCACCTATATTGCCCTCAAGATCCAGATGACCGCACTGCCGCAGCTGGTGGCAGGCTTTCACTCGCTGGTGGGTTTGGCGGCGGTGCTGGTGGCCATCTCGGCCTTTACCGCGCCAGACGTGTATCAGATCGGTGAGCTTGGCCATATCCATGCCGGCTCGCTGATTGAAATGGCGCTGGGCGTGGCCATTGGTGCTATTACCTTTACTGGCTCCATCGTGGCGTTTGCCAAGCTCCAGGGCTTGGTGAGTGGCAAGCCGCTGGTGTTCAAGGGCCAGCATGTGCTGAACGCCGGGTTGGGCGTGGCCATTGTGCTCCTCATTGTGCTGCTGTGCGCCAGCCAGTCGGCCGCTGCGTTCTGGCTCATCATCCTGCTCTCGCTGGCTTTGGGTTTCCTGCTCATTCTGCCCATCGGCGGCGCAGACATGCCGGTGGTGGTGTCCATGCTCAATTCCTATTCGGGCTGGGCGGCGTGCGGCATCGGCTTTACGCTGCAAAATCCGCTGCTGATTATTACCGGCGCGCTGGTGGGCTCATCAGGTGCCATTCTCTCTTACATTATGTGTAAGGGGATGAACCGCTCGATCTGGAACGTCATCCTCGGTGGCTTTGGCGGGGACAGCAATGCGGCAGCGGCGGCGGGCGTCGTGGGTGACCGCACCGTTAAAACCGGCTCGGCCGAAGATGCCGCTTATATCATGAAGAATGCTTCAAGCGTCATTATCGTGCCGGGTTATGGCATGGCGGTGGCTCAGGCGCAGCACAGCTTGCGTGAAATGGCTGACCTTCTGAAGAAGGAAGGCGTAACGGTGCGCTATGCCATTCACCCGGTGGCGGGCCGTATGCCCGGCCATATGAATGTGCTGCTGGCCGAGGCTAATGTACCGTATGATGAAGTGTTTGAGCTGGACGAAATCAACCGCGACTTTGGTCAGGCTGACGTGGCCTTTGTAATTGGCGCCAATGACGTGACCAACCCGGCCGCCAAGAGCGACCCGCAATCACCGATCTTCGGTATGCCCATTCTGGATGTGGAAAAGGCCAAGACCGTACTGTTCGTCAAGCGCTCTATGGCGTCGGGCTATGCCGGTGTTGAAAATGAACTGTTCTTCCGCAGCAATACCATGATGCTGTTTGGCGATGCCAAGAAGATGTGTGAAGACATCTGCAAGTCGATGGATTGATGACAGCACCATTGCGGTTGCTGCTGGCATTCTGGCTCTGCGTTGCAGGTGCCCCGGCTTGGGCGCAGCAGATGGCGCCAGAAATTATGCCTGAGATTAAGTCAGAAACAGCCGCTGCTGGTCATGGCGCGTCAGATACGCCAACGCCACTATCAAGCGCGCTGAGTGAGTATGAAGACCTGATCCAGACCCTGCCAGACGATACTGTGCCAGATGCCAGTTCAGGCGCTAGTGCGGCTGCCACGCCGCAAGGTGCGGTGCCCGCAATCCGGCGGGACGCGCAGGGACGCATTTTGCCCAGCCGCCGCACACCCATTCGCCCCAGCGTGCAGATCTTGCAGGGCAACCATATTTCCAAGCGGGGGACGTTTCGGGAAAACGGGGTGACTGTATATCGCGGTTCGCTGAGCGATAAGCCGCAAGAGACGGGTAATAGATAGCACTCACCCAGCTTGGGAGAGGCTTACCCATTCTTCTTCAGAAATCACTTTGACCCCCAAGGCCTGTGCGTCCTTGAGCTTGCTGCCAGCTTCAGCGCCAGCAATCACCAGATCCGTCTTTTTGGATACGCTGCCCGAGACCTTGGCGCCCAGCGCCTCGGCTTTGGCTTTGGCTTCCTGCCGGCTCATGGTGGTGAGGGTGCCGGTGAACACCAGTGTTTTACCCGCCAGTGCGCCGGTGGCGGCAATGGCGGCGGCATCTTCGATGGTCAGCTCGCGCTGCAATTCATCGAGCAGATGCAGGTTGTGCGGCTCGGCAAAGAAGTCGGTCACTTCCTGCGCGATAACCGGGCCCATGCGCTCAATCCCTTCCAGATCGCGCCAGGCCTCGCTGGTGTGATCGGCCGCCGCAATCATCTGCGTGCGGAAATTGGCAAACGAGCGGTAGTGGCGCGCCAGCAATTTGGCATTGGCCTCGCCAATGCGGCGGATGCCCAGCGCATAGATAAAGCGCTCCAGTGCAATGGTGCGGCGCGCTTCAATGGCGGCCAGCAGCTTGGCGGTGGACAGCTCACCCCAGCCGTCACGCTGCTTGAGCTCGGCTTCATGCGTGCTCAGGCGGAAGATATCGGCCGGTTGTTTGAGCCAGCCTAAATCCCACAGTTCCTGCACAATCTTGTCGCCCATGCCGTCAATATCAAAGGCGGTGCGGGAGACAAAATGCAACAGCCGCTCTTTAACCTGCGCGGTGCAGATCAGGCCGCCGGTGCAGCGGCGCACGGCTTCGCCCTCTTCGCGCGTGGCCAGACTGCCGCAGACCGGGCAGTGGGAGGGAAATTGATAGCGCTGGCTGTCCGCCGGGCGCTGGGCGGGCACATGGCCCACCACTTGCGGGATTACATCGCCCGCGCGCTGGATGATGACCAGATCACCGATGCGGATATCCTTGCGGGCAATCTCGTCTTCATTATGCAAGGTGGCGTTGCTCACCATGACGCCGCCCACACCAACCGGCTCCAGCTTGGCCACCGGGGTCAGCGCGCCAGTGCGGCCGACCTGAATATCAATATCCAGCAGGCGGGTCTGCGCTTGTTGCGGCGGGAATTTATGGGCCACTGCCCAGCGCGGCGCGCGGCTGACAAAGCCCAGACGTTCCTGTAGCGCCAGCTCGTTGACCTTATAGACCACGCCATCAATCTCAAATGGCAGATCAGGCCGCTGCGCCATGATGTCGTTATAATAGGCCAGTAGCTCAGCTTCATTATGGCAGATGCGTGATGGCTGACTGAGGATAAAGCCATAGCTGGCCAGCGCGGCGCGCGCCTCATCCTGCGTGGTGCCTAACGGGCGGCTCACCTCGCCCCAGGCATAGCCAAAGAACCGTAGGGGGCGGGTGCTGGTGATTTTGGCATCGAGCTGGCGCAGGCTACCAGCGGCGGCATTGCGCGGATTGGCAAACAGCTTGTCGCCCGCCGCTTCTTGCGCCGCATTGAGTTTGATAAAGTCAGCGCGGGTCATATAGACCTCACCGCGCACTTCCAGCACGCTGGGGGGATTGCCGGTGAGCTGCTGGGGAATGTCGGCAATGGTGCGCACATTGGCGGTGACATCTTCACCTTCAGCACCATCGCCGCGCGTGGCGGCATAGATCAGCTGGCCGTTTTCATAGCGCAGTGAGAGTGACAGGCCGTCAATCTTGGGTTCAGCCACGCAGGGGATGCTGACATCCAGCGGCAGATTGAGAAAACGGCACATGCCCGAAAACCAGTTGCTGACATCCTCACCGGTAAAGCAATTATCGAGCGAGAGCATGGGCCGGGCATGCTGGATTTTGGCAAAACCGTCCTTGGGCGCAAACCCCACTTTGGCCAGCAGCGCTTTGGCGGCGGGCAGGGTGGGATATTGCCGGGCAATCTCCAGCGCGCGGGTTTTTAATGCATCATAGTCAGCGTCGGAGATTTCAGGCGCATCATCACGGTGATAGCGGGCATCGTGATGGCTGATCTGGGCGGCTAGCTGCTCCAGCTCTGCGGCGGCCTCTTTGCGGTTGCTCATGCCGCTGCATCCTTAAGCAGGGCGGCGGCGGCTTTGCGGGAGGCGTCGGTAATGGTTTCACCGGCCAGCATGCGGGCCAGCTCTTCCTTGCGTTCTTTATCGCTGAGCACGGCCACGCTGGTGCGGGTGGTGGTGCTGGTGCCTTGCCCGGTCACGGCCTTCTCAACCTTCCAGTGCGTATGCCCTTTGGCGGCCACCTGCGGGCTATGTGTGACCACCAGAATTTGCACTTTCTTGGCCAGACGCGCCAATCGCTCACCCACAGCGGCGGCGACCGCGCCGCCCACGCCCTGATCAACCTCATCAAAGATCAGGGTCACGGCATCGCTGCTTTCAGCCAGCACCACTTTAAGCGCCAGCATGAAGCGCGCCAGCTCGCCGCCCGAGGCAATCTTGTTGAGCGGGCCTGCAGGCTGGCCGGGATTGGTCGAGATCATGAACTGCACCGCATCTGCCCCGCTTGGGCCGGGAGTGGTGGCGGTGATCTGAGTGGTGAAGGTGGCGCGCTCCAGCTTGAGCGGGGCCAGCTCTCCCGCCACGGCTTTATCCAGCCGGGTGGCCGCTTTCTGGCGCTTGGCTGTCAGCTCACGCGCGGCGGCGTCATAGGCAGCTTGGGCGGTGAGGGTGGCTTTAGCGAGTTTGCCCAGCGCATCATCCGAATGGCTGAGCAGGCGCAAACGTTCACTGAGCTGTTCGGCCAGCTGGGGCAATTCTTCCGGCGTGCAATGATGGCGGCGGGCGCAGCCACGCAGGGCATAGAGGCGGTCCTCCACCTGTTCCAGCGAGCGGCCGTGCTCATCCATATCATCTGACAGGGCGGTGATGGCGCTTTGCGCTTCGGCCACGGCATCGCGCGCAATGTCGAGCTGGGCAAGGGCGTCGGCGGCGCGGCTGCCCGCCTTATCGGCAATCTTGCCCAATGCGCGGCTGGCGGTGGCCAGTGCAATCTCGGCGCCCTGTTCGCTGCTCAGCGCATCGAGCGCGGTTTGCAGGCCTTCCATCAGCTTTTCGCGGTGCTGCAAGAGCTGCTTGCTGTCAAGCAGCTGTGCTTCTTCACCCGGCTGCGGGGCCAGTTTGCTCAGCTCATCCACAGCGTTGGTCAGCCATTCTTCTTCTTCTTTGGCTTTGCTTAGCTCAGCGCGGGCGGCTTCTTCTGCGGCCAGTGCCTGCTGCCAGTGCTGCCACGCTTGGCGGATGTGAGCGAGATCGGAGCCGGCAAAGCGGTCGAGCGCGTCCTGATGTGTGCTGGCGTCGAGCAGGCCATGCGTATCAAACTGGCCATGTACTTCCAGCAAGGTGGCGCCCAGTGTCCGCAGCAGACCCACACTGACCGGCTGGTCATTCACAAAGGCTTTGCTGCGGCCATCAGCATGCAGGGTGCGGCGCAGGATCAGCTGGCTGTCATCCACCTCCAGCTCATTCTCACGCAAAATGGCTAGCGCCGGATGGGCCGGGCCCAGCTTATATTCAGCCGTGATGCTGGCCTTGTCAGCGCCAGCGCGAATGGCGCCGCTTTCACTGCGCGCGCCGGTGGCAGCGCCCAAGGCATCAAGCAGGATGGATTTGCCAGCGCCGGTTTCACCGGTCAGCACAGTCAGACCTTGGCCCGGTATCAGATCGAGCTGATCAATCAGAACAAAGTCTTTAATGCTCAGGCCGGTGAGCATGGCAGATCAGAACACGTCCTTGAAGGTGCGGCTGAACCAGCCCGGCTTGGCCTCGCCGTCGGCGGGGGGCATGCTGGGGTCAGCGACCAGACGATAGGTGTCCTGATACCACGGGCTGCCGGGGAAGTTGTGACCCAGCACGGCGGCATTCTGGCGGGCTTCGTCAATCAGACCGAGTTTGACATAGCTTTCCACCAGACGGTGCAGCGCTTCCGGCACGTGGGTGGTGGTCTGGTACTGCTCGACCACACTACGATAGCGGGCAATGGCGGCCTGCAGCTGGTTCTGCTTCTGGTACCAGCGACCGATTTCCATTTCCTTGCCGGCGAGGTGGTCGCGCGTCAGGTCAAGCTTGATGGTGGCTTCCTTGGCATAGTCGCTGTCGGGATAGCGGCTGCGCACCAGCTCCAGCGTTTCCATGGCGCGGCGGGTCATGTCCTGATCGCGGCTGACATCCGAGATCTGGTCGTAATAGCACAGCGCCTTGTAATACAGGGCGTAGGGGGCATCGGCATGGCTGGGATGCAGCTGCAGGAACTGGTCAAAACCGATGATGGCATCATCATAATCTTCGTTCAGATAATGCGCATAAGCCGACAGCAGCTTGGCGCGCGGCGCCAGGTCAGAATAGGGGTGCTGTTGTTCCAGCTGGTCGAACACGGTGGCGGCGGCGCGATAGCGCTCCTTGTCCATGTTGGTCTGGCCTTCGTCGAACAGCTCCTGCGCGGGGCGTTCGGGCGGCGGGGCCTCCTCTTTCTTGTCAGAGCTGCAGGCAGAGAGCAGCAGCGGCAGGAGCACCAGAGCGGGGAGAATACGACGCATGAAAAAACCTCGGAGTTGACCTCCGAGGTTTATAGCACGCCAGTGGCGTCTTTCTACGGGTTTAAGGGTTAAACCCACGCCCAATTTGCCGCGTCTGCAAACAAAGCGCGCAGCAGCTTGTTATTCAGGGCATGGCCGCCCTTGGCCGAGCGGAACGCGCCGATGATCGGGGCGCCAGCCAGCGCCAGATCGCCGACCGAATCGAGCAGCTTGTGGCGCACAAATTCATCACCATAGCGCAGGCCGGATTCGTTCATGATCTTGTCGCCGTCAATCACAATGGCATTGTCGAGCGAGCCGCCCTTGCCCAGGCCCATGGCGCGCATCTGCTCCACTTCCTGCAGGAAGCCAAAGGTGCGGGCGCGGCCCAGCTCATCGGCAAAGCTGGTGGCGCTCAGGGTAAACTCACGCGCCTGCTTGCCAATGGCCTGACTGGCGAATTCAATTTCCATGCTGTAGCTCAGGGCATCGGCCACATCGAGGCTGGCCCATTTGCCGTTTTCCTCAACACGTACCGGGCGCAGCACCTTGATGGAGCGCACGCGCACCGCCTGGCTGATGGTCGCCGCCTGTTGCAGCAGCAAGACGAACGGGGCTGACGAGCCGTCCATGATCGGAATTTCCGGGCCGTCGATGCGGATGATGGCGTTATCAATGTGGCTACCGGCCAGTGCGGCCATGAGATGCTCAACCGTGCCCACGCCCACGCCATGCTCGTTGGTCAGGACTGTGCACATGCGGGTGTCGGTCACGCGGTCGTAGCGGGCGGGAATGCGGTTCTGGCCGTCCGGCTTGTCAGTGCGGATGAAGATGATGCCGGTATCAACCGGGGCGGGCTCAATGCTCAGATTGGCGGGCGCCCCAGAATGCACGCCAACGCCGGTGCAGCCCACTTTACGGCCAAGGGTTTGCTGCCAGCGGGTGGTGTGGCTGATGGGAAGGGTGGCGCTATCGCTCATCTGGCTCTGCGTGGCTGAAGGGGTGCCGCTAACGGCGGGTGTGAATGATCCGTCCATGCGCTGGATGTAGCTGTTTTGGTGCAGCGCGGCCAATCACCCTTCGTTACTCAATGTTACGGCTTAACTGGCTGATTTGCCTGCGTAAAGTCGGCCGGGTTCCAGCGCCGTAACGAGGCCCAAACCTGCTTGCGGTGACGGGCCCAGGCGCGGGCGGTTAATTGCCAGCGGGTAATGGGCAGGCGGCCGGCGTGAAAGTCGTACTCACCATGCTCAATCGGCACAGCGCCGCTGACTTCCTTCACCCGGTTGGAGGCATGGTTGGCATCGGCGCTGGTAAACAGCAAATCGGGCATGCCAAGGCCGGGCAGGGCGTAATCGTTAAGGGCAAAGGTGGCCTCGGTCATCAGGCCCAGACCATGCCAGCTGCGCCCCAGCCAGAAATTGCGCTGGCTGTAGGGGGTGGCAAAATTAAGCTCAATCACGCCAATCAGGCGGGCGGCCGGGTCGTTGCGCAACGTAATGGCCCAGCTGTGGCGGGTGCCCTTTTCAACCTCGGGCAGCAGGCGCGTGCGCAGATAATGTGCCGCGCCATCAGCCGGATAGGGCCACGGAATGGTTTTGGGAAAATAGCGCACAATCTCCCAATGCGGGAACAGCGCCTGAATGTCGGGCGCGTCACTCAATTGCACCGGGCGCAACAGCAGCCGCGGCGTATCCAGAGCAGGATGCATGGCGTTATCTTAACAAACCTGCCCGGTCAAAGTCTACCCGGGGCAAGTCCATTAGTCCCGTCTCAGGGCGCCAAACGGTGCAGGCGGTGGCTTGGCTCAACCGGCGGGCTGGGCGGTAGTGCGGCGGCCAGCTGCAGAGTGGGGATCATGCCCAAAATGGCATTGCGCAGATAGGTTGCGCGCGACTGGCCGGTCAGCGCCTGATGCGGGTCGGCATGGTTATCAATCGCGCCAGCTTCCTTCATGATCTGGCCATAGGTGGTGGTGGCAAAACCACGGCGGCGGGCTTCGTCCACATACTGGTCCGGCACCACCACTTCCTGACTCCAGTTTTGATAGATATCGCCCTTGCGGCTCATCATGACGATGGCGGCTTTATCAACATACTGGTTCTTGTCATTGACCATCAGGCCGTTTTCAATCCCGATATAAAGACGTAAACCACCGACCATATTAAACACAGCCTGCGCGCGGTTGCGGGCACCCGCCATGGTCTCTTCTTCGCCAAAGGGCTGCGCGGCGATGCCGGAGGGGACATTGATGGTCGACATGGTCGGGCGCAGGCCACACATGGAAAATGCCTGTGTCACGGCTTGACGCTTGATGGAGCTGTCACTGGCCAGAATGATATGCATCTGAATCTCGCTTTTTGAAAATTTGGGCTGGAACCATAAGCGCGCACGCCAGCGAGATCAAATGCAAAAACCAGCCTGCGGCAAAAATGTGTTTTTTAACCATGGCGGCTGCCCTTTAACGCGCGCTCTGCCGCCTGACTTTACGTTATGCGTATCATGCGGGACGTTATGCGTATCACGCGGGGCAAAAAGAAAGGGACCGGCTGAGCGGTCCCTTTCCATAACAGTTTATTGAGCTGCGTTAGTTGGCCCTATTAGTTGGCTTGGCGGCGCAGAAACGAGGGGATATCGATCTCGGTATCCTCAACCGGGGGCAGACCGGCACGGCCACCCTGGGTCACTTCGTATCCGGCGCTGCGCTGGGCCTGCATCTGCTGCTGAGCGGCAGGGGCAGGTTCGCTTTCTTCAGCGTCCATCTGGCTGACAAAGCTCTTGAACGCACCCTTAACGCGCTGGCCGAAGCTGGGCTTGCTGGCCGGCTGACGGCTGGTCGGCGCGGGGGCGGCCTGCATGGGCACATCGTTATACATCACAGCCTGACGCGGGGCCTGAACCGGCGCCGGGGCTACGAACTGGTCACCCTGACGCAGGCCACGGGTCGGTGCGGGAGCCTGATGGCTGCGCGGCTGCGGCTGGGCATACATCTCTTCCTGCGGGACACGCAGGGTGTTGCCAACCTGCTCGGCCTGCATGCCGGAATAGAAACCGGTGCTAGCAGCGGGCGCCATGCCGGTGGGCTGGCCATAGGCCTGGCTCATGCTATGTGCGGTAGCTTGAACAGCCGTCTGAGATGAGGCCTGGGCCTGCATCTGCTGAGCCATCTGCGCGGTAGCCGCCTGAGCCGGCTTGGCGGGCGCTGTGAACAGCGAGCCAATGGCCTGCGCGGCGGTCTTGCCAGCGGTGGACGGGGTGGCGCTGGGCATATAAGCCGAGGCCGCCGGCTGCTGCGGCAGACCGCCAGCCTGAACCTGACCACCCACAACCGACAGCGGCTGACGGGCAACCTGAACGTCGATCCCGGTGGCAACCACCGAGATGCGGATGCGGCCATTCATGCTCTCATCGAGCGCGGTGCCGAAAATGATGTTGGCATCAGGATCAACTTCATCACGGATGCGGTCAGCGGCTTCTTCCACCTCAAACAGGGTGAGGTCGCTGCCACCGGTGATGTTGATGAGAACGCCACGCGCACCCTTGACCGACGCATCGTCGAGCAGCGGGTTGTTGATGGCCATTTCAGCGGCCTGACGGGCGCGGTTATCGCCTTCGGCTTCGCCGGTGCCCATCATGGCCTTGCCCATTTCGCTCATGACCGAGCGGATGTCGGCAAAGTCGAGATTGATCTGGCCCGGGGTCATGATGAGGTCGGTAATGCCGCGCACGCCCTGATACAGCACGTCGTCGGCCATCTTGAACGCGTCAGCAAACGTGGTCTTTTCGTTGGCCACGTTGAACAGGTTCTGGTTGGGGATGACGATGAGGGTATCGACATATTGCTGCAGCTGGTTGATGCCCTGCTCGGCCGAGCGGGTACGCACCTGACCTTCAAACTGGAACGGCTTGGTGACAACACCAACCGTCAGGATGCCGCGCTCGCGTGCCGCGCGGGCAATAACCGGGGCTGCGCCGGTGCCGGTGCCGCCGCCCATGCCAGCGGTGATGAACACCATGTGCGCACCGTCGAGGTGGGCGTTGATTTCGTCGAGTTCTTCTTCAGCAGCTTCGCGGCCGACGTCCGGGCGGGCGCCAGCGCCCAGGCCACGGGTAACGGTCTTGCCCAGCTGCAGCTTCTTGCTCGCGAGATTGGAGGACAGGGCCTGCGCATCGGTATTACCGGCGATAAACTCGACGCCTTCAAGGCCCGAGCGGATCATGTTGTTGATAGCGTTGGTGCCAGCACCGCCGACGCCAAAAACCACGATACGCGGCTTCATCATGGCATCCTGTTCGGGCACGGAAATGTTGATCATGTTGTTGATGCTCCCTTAGACATTCTCGCGAAACCATTCGCCGATCCGGCCCAACAGACTTCTGGACCCGTCACCGGTAGAAACGACTCTATATTCCGTATTGGGCTGAGTCGCGTAAAACAGCAAGCCCAAAGCAGTACTAAATGCTGGTGACATCAACGAGTCGGGCAGGCCCGGCAGCGGGTGGGGTTTGCCCAGACGGACCTGCTTGTCGAGGATGAGTTGAGCCAGTTCACGGGTGCCCTGCATCTGGCTGGCACCGCCGGTCAGCACCACGCGGCGACCGCCGACCTTGTCAAAGCCGGAATGCTCCAGACGGGCGCGCACCATTTCGAAAATCTCTTCCAGACGGGGCTGGATAATGCCGGTCAGCAGTGAGCGCGGCACCTGCGCCATGACGGCCACTTCATCCTCACCAACCTGAGGAACATCAATGAGTTCGTGCTTGTCGGTGGTGGTGGTCATGGCATGGCCATACAGAATTTTCATGCGCTCGGCATGGGCGGTTGGCGTGGTCAGGCCGCGCGCAATATCGTTGGTCACATGAATGCCGCCCATGGGGATGGCGTCGGTGAAAACCAGCTCGCCTTCGCTGAACACACCGAGCGTCGTGGTGCCGCCGCCCATGTCGATGATGATGGAGCCCAGCTCGGATTCATCCGGGGTCAAACAGGCGCGCCCGGCGGCGAGGGGCGACAAAATGACTCGGTTCACATCAAGGTGGCAGCGCTCAATGCAGCTGGTCAGATTGCGCAGGGCCGCCTGATTGACGGTGACGGCATTAAGCTGCACGTCCAGCTGGCCGCCGATCATGCCGCGCGGGTCTTTAATGCCACGGCTGCCATCCAGCGCATATGAGGTGGGGATGATGTGCAGCGGCACGCCATTGATCTCGCTCAGCGCTGCTTTGCATTGCTGGGCCACACGGCGCAGGGCGGGCTGGCTGATGGGCGCGCCAGCGGTGGCTACCTTCACTTCAATGGTGGAGGAGGTGGGCTGGCCGCCGCTCATATTCACATAGACCGCGCGCAGGGTCTCGCCGGCCATTTGTTCGGCTGCCTGCACGGCAGCGCCAATCGCGCTTTCGGCCGCATCCATATTGGCAATGGAGCCGGCGCGCATGCCAAAGCTGGCCTGATGGCCGGTGCCGACAATGGTGAGATTGCCCAGATCATCGGGCCGCGCAATCAGGCAGACAATCTTGCTGCTGCCTGCATCAATCACGCCAATCAGGTTGTTTTTGCTGGTCTTGCGGTTCATGCCATTCCTCTGAAATACTGATTAAATACCTTGTTTGGGAGCGGTGCGGCGCGCCGCAGCGGCGGGGGTGGGCGTCACAATCATGCGGTCACCCTGACGCAGATCAATCGACAGCACATCCTTGTCCATCACCTTGCTGTCGTCCTGCGCGCGCTGCAAGCGGTCGAGCGCGCTTGCGGGGTCAGCCTCCGGCAGCAGGACATCAACATTATTGGTCAGGCGCAAATTCCAGCGGCGCTGGTTGAGCAGCGTCAGCGCTTTTACCCGGTGCAGAATATCGGGATGCGCCTGCAGGGCTTCAATAATGCGCGGCGCGGCCTGCGGGCTGCCTTCACCCACCAGAACCGGCAAGCCCGCCCAGCGATTGAGGCCGTCAGTGGCCAGTATGGTGGCGGATTCATCAACCAGCACCAGCTTCTCGTTCTTCTGATAAAAGCCGATGGGTTGGCGCTCGGTCAGCGTGACCAGCACCGTATTGGGAAAGCGGCGCTCAACGCGGGCCTGCTTGACCCAGGTGAGCTTTTCCAGCTGGGTGCGGGCAGTGCCGGGGTCAAAATGCAAGAGCGCCTGATCCTTGGTAATGCCCAAGGCTAGCGTGACATCGCCGGGCGCAGTTTCGGTACGGCCGGTGATGAAGATGTTATCGGCCACCAATCCGGCCTTGGCGGTGCGGGCAATGACGGTATCTTCCAGCCGGCCCACCTGCTGGCTGACCCAGCCGCTTTTGATCAGATAGGTGGGGATGGAAAGCACAATAAGGCTCACGCCAAAAATGGCACCCAGCTTCAAGCTCTTTTGCACCCAGAGCGGGGTGGGCTTTTTGCGCTGCTTGCGTTGCAGATGCTCGCGCCGGGTGCCACGGTCAGAATTAGCGGGGCGGCTCATGCGGCTTGCTCCTTGCTGGCCTGCGCGGCGGCGTGGTGCCGGGTATAGGCGTCTTCCACCATCCAGGCGCACAGGTCCGCATAGGAAATGCCCTTGAGCTGCGCCTGTTCCGGCAGCAGCGAGGTGGGGGTCATGCCCGGCTGGGTGTTGATTTCAAGGAAGATCAGGCCGCTGATGCCGGGCTTGCTGTCGTCCCAGCGGAAGTCCGAGCGGGAGACGCCGCTGCAGCCCAGCACGCGGTGCGCGGTCAGCGCATAATCCTGCACGACCTTGGCAATCTCGGCCGGGATCTGGGCGGGCACAATGTGGCGGCTGCCACCGCTGGCATATTTGGCGGTGTAATCGTAAAAGCCGCTTTCCGGCACAATCTCGGTCACGTCCAGCGCCTGATCGCCCATGATGCCCACCGTCAGCTCACGGCCGGGAATGTAGCTTTCCACCATCACGATATCGCCATAAATCCAGCTGTCTTCCGCCAGAATGCGGTAGTTGCTACCCTCGCGCACAATGCGTACGCCAACTGACGAGCCTTCGTTCATGGGTTTGACTACATAGGGCACTGGCAGCACATCGCCCGCCAGCACCTCGTTGCGGTGGGCCAGCTTTTCCCGCGCCACCGGCACGCCTTCACGCGCCACCAGTAGCTTGGTCACCGACTTGTTCATGGCAATGGCGGCGGCGGCTACACCGGAATGGGTATAAGGCACATTGAGAAAATCCAGCACGCCTTGAATGGTGCCATCTTCGCCACCCCGGCCATGCAGGGCATTGAAAATAACATCCGGGTGCGGGGAGAGTGCGCGCATCAGGCTGTCCAGATCGCGCTGCACATCAATAGCGGTGACTTTATAGCCTTTATCCTGCAGAGCTTTGACAACACCTGCACCAGATGAGAGGGACACTTCACGCTCGGACGACCAGCCGCCCATCAGGACAGCGACGTGTTTGCTCGCAGCGTTCATGCTTACCCTCCTGTGGCACGTCCTATCCGCCGGATCTCCCAGCGCAGTTCAATGCCGCTTGTTGCCTTTACCCTGTTCTTCACCTGTTCGCCCAGATTTTCAAGGTCGCTCGCGCTGGCGGTGCCGGTGTTAATCAAAAAATTGCAGTGCTTTTCGCTGACCTGCGCGCCGCCCACCATCAGGCCCCGGCAGCCAGCGGCGTCAATCAGCTTCCAGGCGCTCTCGCCGGGCGGATTGGCAAAGGTCGACCCGCCGGTGCGGGTGCGGATGGGCTGGCTGGCTTCGCGCTTGGCCTGAATGTCCTGCATGCGGGAGGCAATGGCCTCGGGCGTGTCGGCACTGCCGCGCAAAACGGCATCCACAAAGATCCAGTCATCCGGCACGTCGCAGTGGCGGTAGGTCAAATGCAGGTCAGCCGGGGTGAGGGTATGCAGCTGGCCGCGCCGGTCCAGCGCGCGGCAGCTCACCAAGACATCCTTGATCTCGCGGCCATAGCAACCGGCATTCATGCGCAGCGCCCCGCCCAGGGTACCGGGAATGCCGGTCATAAATTCCAGCCCGGCAATGCCAGCCAGCTGCGCGGCCAGTGCCACATTCACGTCCAGCGCTGCCGCGCCTACGCGGATCTGCTCGCCTATCGGCTCAATTTCGGCAAAGCCGCCACCCAGACGTATCACCACGCCCTCAACACCGCCATCACGCACCAACAGGTTGGAGGCCACGCCAATGGTCATGACCGGAATAGTGGTCGGGCACTGTTGCAGAAAATGCTGCAGATCTTCAAGGTCGGCCGGTTTGAACAGGACATCGGCATTGCCCCCCACCCGGAACCAGGTGGTAGGGGCCAGCGGCGCATCAAACGTATAGCGCCCGCGGATCTGCGGTAGCTGGGCGCGCCAGCTGTCAGGCAAGAGTGAGGCCGGGGCCACCATCAGCCTGCTGCTTTCTGGCTGGTGCGTTGGCTGAGCTGCTCCGGAAGCGCAGCGGCCCAGCTGGTAATGTTGCCCGCGCCCAGACAAATCACAAAGTCGCCGGGTTTGGCGATGCGGCCCACCAGCTCGGGCAATTGCTCGGCGCTGGGCAGCGGCAGAACCTGCGGATGGCCATGCTTGCGGATGCCGTCCACCAGATGGTCGCGGTCAGCACCGGCCAGCGGGGTCTCGCCAGCGGCATAGACATCGGCCACCAGCACGGCATCGGCCTCGGCAAAGCAGGTGCAGAAGCTGTCAAACAGTGACGCCAGACGGGAATAACGGTGCGGCTGCACCACTGCAATGTTGCGGCCCTTGGGATTGGCGGCACGCGCGGCCTTCAGCACGGCGGCTATTTCAACCGGGTGATGGCCGTAATCATCAATCACCACCACGCCTGCACCTTCACCCACGCGGGTAAAGCGGCGCTTCACGCCCTTGAAGGTAGTTAGCGCACGCTGCACCACCTCATCAGCAATCCCCATTTGCGCGGCAATGGTAATGGCTGACAGGGCGTTGAGGATGTTGTGCAGGCCGTACATGGGCAGCACATAGTTTTTAACGGTGCGGGCCTGCGCGCCGGTAAACACCACGTCAAACGTGCAGCCGTCTGGGCCGCTGGTGACGTTGACAGCGCGCACATCCGCCTCAAGGTCAAAGCCATAGCCCAGCAGGCGGCGGTCGGTAATGCGTGACTTGAGCGCGCGCACTTCCGGGTGGTCAACGCACAGCACGGCAAAGCCATAGAACGGGATATTCTCAACAAAGCGGTCAAACGCGGCCTTGAGCTGCTCAAAGTCGCCGTAATGCTCCAGATGCTCGGGGTCGATATTGGTGACCACAGCAATGGTGCCGGGCAGGCGCAGGAAGCTGCCATCGCTTTCATCGGCCTCCACCACCATCCACTCACCGCTGCCCATGCGGGCATTGGTGCCATAGGCATTGACGATACCGCCGGTGATCACGGTGGGGTCTAGTGCAGCGGTTTCAAACACATGGCCGATCAGCGTGGTGGTGGTGGTCTTGCCGTGGGTCCCGGCCACCGCCACGGTGGACTTCAGGCGCATCAGCTCGCCCAGCATTTCAGCGCGGCGCACCACCGGCAGGCCGTTCTTGCGGGCGGCGATCACTTCTGGATTGTCGGCCTTGACGGCGGAAGAGATGACAATGACACGGGCCGCGCCCAGATTCTCCGCCTTATGGCCAATGCTGACCTCAATACCCAGGGCGCGCAGGCGCTGCACATTATAATTCTCGGCAATGTCCGAGCCCTGCACCTCATAGCCCAGATTATGCAGCACCTCGGCAATACCGCTCATGCCAATACCGCCAATGCCCACAAAGTGCAGGGCGCCAATATTAAGGGGAATGCGTGCGCTCATCTTGTTACTTTCCTTCAGCCGTGGTCAGCACCAGATCGGCCAGACGCTGGGCGGCATCAATGCGGCCTTGGCCATGCGCAGCCTTGGCGGCAACTTCCAGTGATTGCGGGTCATGCAGAATACGCTTGAGCAGGCTGGCCAGCGCCTTGGCGGTAAAGTCCGGCTGCTGCATCACCCATGCGCCGCCCGCTTGCTCAACCGCGTGGGCGTTCCAGGTCTGCTCATCCAGAATGGCGATGGGCAGCGGCACATAAATAGCCGGGCGACCGGCCGCGGCCCATTCCGCCACGGTGGAGCCACCCGCGCGGCCAATGCACAGATGCGACTTGGCAATACGCTGCGGCATATCAGTAAAGAAGGGCTGCAGCTCAACATGCTCCATCAGGCCCAGCTTGGTGTAACCGGCCTTGGCGGTGTCCAGATCTTCGGCGCGGGCTTGCTGGCTGATGTAAAGGCGTTTGCGCAGACTGTCATCGAGCAGGCCAATCGCCTCAGGCACAACGGTGCTGAAGATGCGCGCGCCTTGCGAGCCGCCCGTGACCAGCAGCTGAATGGGGCCGTCAGGGGCGGGCAGGGTATAGGGCTGATCGCGCAGAGCTGCAATCGCCGGACGGATGGGGTTGCCGGTCAGTACGGCGCGGCGTGCCTTGGGCAGGCCAATCACCTGATCAAACGACTTGGCGATGACGCGGGCAAAGCGGGCCACCACACGGTTGGCGCGGCCTAGCACTGCGTTTTGATCATGCAGGATCAGCGGGGTGCCGGTCAGTACTGCCGCAATGGCGCCGGGAAAAGAGGGGTAGCCGCCAAAGGCCACCACAGCGGCCGGGTGGTGAGTCTTGATGAGGCTGCGGGCCTCGCGCGCGCCACAGCTAAGCGCCAGCACAGCGCGGATCTTGGTCATCAATCCGCCGGTGGGGGTGGAGGCCGAGACGCGATGCACGGTAATTTCCGGCAGATTATCGCCAAAGGCTTTGCCGCGTGTATCGGTAATCAGATGTACCTGATGGCCGCGCGCCAGCAATTCACGCGCCAGCGCTTCAGCCGGAAACAGATGGCCGCCAGTGCCGCCAGCCGCGAGGAAAATGGTGTGGGGAGATGATAGGGTCATGGTGAGTGTGTCCGTTTACGGGTCAGCGCCAGCAGCATACCCATGCCGATGCCCATGGCCAACAGGGATGAGCCGCCATAGCTGATAAAGGGCAGGGTCATGCCCTTGGTGGGCATTAAATGCAAGGCCGAGGCGAGGTTGATCAGCGTCTGTGCGGCAAATTGCAGAACCAGCCCCGAGCCGGCCAGCGACACAAACAAAGTGGGGCCTTCAGCCGCGCGGAAGAACCCGCGCAGGATGATGAACAGCATCACCCCCAGCAGGATCAGGCAGAGAACGGCGCCCAGCTCTTCACCGGCCACGGCAAAGATGAAGTCGGTATGCGCATCCGGGATCTGTTCCTTGATGGTGCCCTGACCGGGGCCTGCGCCCAGCAGCCCGCCGGCACGGAAGGCTTCCAGCGCCCGCTCAATCTGGTAATTGTCGCCGCTCTCCGGATTCAGGAAGCGGTCGATGCGGCTGGTTACATGCGGGAAGAACAGATAGGCCGCGCCCAGCGCCCCAAAACCCATGATGATCATGACCACCACCAGCATCATCGGCAGGCCCGCCACAAACAGCTGCCCCAGCCAGACCAAGGTAATGAGTGAGCTCATGCCCAGATCCGGTTGCATCATGAGCAGGCCAACAGTGGTGAGCAGCAGCAGGGCCGGGAGCATGCGCGGGCCCCACAGGCTGCGCACGGCCGGATGTGACAGCAGCCACGCATTGATGACGATAAACGCAGGCTTCACAAATTCTGACGGTTGCAGGGCAAAGCCCGCCACACGCAGCCAGCGATGGGCGCCTTTGGTTTCAACGCCAATGAACGGCGTCAGCATCATGCCGACAATCCCAACTGCAAAAATGGCGCTGGCCAGCAGCAGGACGCGGCGCGGCGTGAGCAGGGAGATCGCAATCATCGCCATGATCGCAGGCGGCAGAATGACAAAGTGGCGGATGATGAAATAGTGGCTGTCATAGCCAATACGCTCGGCTACTGCCGGGCTGGCCGTAGGGATCAGGAAAATGCCGAACAGGATGACAATGGCCAGCGCTGCCAGCATCCAGCGATCAACCGTCCACCACCAGCGGCCAAACATCGAGTTATCAGTACGGCTGAAGAGGATCATGCGCTTTTGGCCTCCGGTTGGAGCAGGGCAGATACCAGCGCGGCAAAGGTTTCGCCGCGATGTTCATAGCTTTTGAACTGGTCCCAGCTGGCACAGGCCGGGGAGAGTAAAATGGTGGCCTCACCTGGCTGGGCGCAAAGTGCCGCTTGCGCGTCATGGCTGGCTTGGCGGGTGGCTTGATCGAGCGTGCCGCACAGTGCAAAGGGCAGCTGGTTGGCTGCGCACCATGTGGCAAACTCATCCTGCGCCTGCCCGATCAGATAGGCTTTGCGGATACGCGGCACCCAGCTCTCAAGGCCGCTCAGCCCGCCAATTTTAGGCTGGCCCCCGGCAATCCAGTAGATGTTGTTAAAGCTGCCCAGCGCTTTGCTGGTGGCGTTGGCGTTGGTGGCTTTGCTGTCGTTGATATAGGTGAGCAGGCCCGCCTGAGCTATTTTTTGTTGCCCCACCTTCTGTTGACGATGTGGCAAGCCGGGATAGCTGCGCAGGCCTTGTTCAATCTCAGGCAGGTTCAGGCCAAGGTGCAAGGTGCATTCAATGGCGGCAATGGCGTTTTGCCAGTTATGCGCGCCGCGCAAGGTGGGCAGCTGCGCCAGATCAATGCCTTTATATATGCCGTCCGCCGGACGCACGATGCTGTGCAAGGTAAAGCCGCGGCGCTGCGCTTGTTGGCCCAGCGCTACAGTATAGGCATCATCAGACCCGCAAATGGCCAAAGCACCGGGGCGCGGCTGTTTAAAGATATTGGCTTTGGCTGCGGCATAGCCGTCCATATCGCCGTGGCGTTCCAGATGGTCGCGCGTCAGGTTCAGGCAAACGGCAACATCCAGCTGCAAGGACGGGCAGCGCTCCAGCTGATAGGAGCTAAGCTCCAGCACGGTATAATCGGCTGCGTCCAGCGCGAGCGGCGAGGTGCCGATATTACCCGCCATCACGGCGTGGCGGCCAGCCTGTTGCAGAATATGGGTGATAAGGGCGGTGGTGGTGGATTTGCCATCTGTGCCGGTAATGCCAATCAGGCGGCCGCGTGGGGCGGTGCGGGCAAACAGCTCAATATCGCAGATGATGGGCACCTGCGCGGCGGTAAAGTGCGCGGCCACCGGGTGCGGTTGTGGTAGTTGGTGAGGAATACCGGGGGTCAGGATCAAGGCCTGAAAGCGGGCGGCCTCACAGCTGGCTAGGTCGGCAATCCGGGCGCCCAGCGCGGCGACGGCGGCGCGTTTGTCAGCATTATCGTCCCAGGCGGTGACCTGTGCGCCAGCAGCCAGCAAGGCGCGCACCGCTGGCAGGCCGGATTTATCCAGCCCCATAATGGCGTAGTGCGTGCCGGCGAGGTTGCCCAGATCAATCATCACTCACTCACCCAAAGCTTAGCGCAGTTTCAGCGTCGACAGGCCCAGCAGCGCCAGCACAATCGCCACAATCCAGAAGCGGATGACGATATGGGATTCCGGCCAGCCCAGCTTTTCAAAATGGTGGTGCAGCGGTGCCATCTTGAACACGCGCTTGCCGGTCAGCTTGAATGACGCCACCTGAATCATCACCGACATGGTCTCGGCCACAAACAGGCCGCCAACGATGGCCAGGACAATCTCATGCTTGGTCATCACGGCCACACTGCCCAGCGCGCCGCCTAACGCCAGTGAGCCGGTGTCGCCCATAAAAACTTTGGCAGGCGGGGCATTAAACCACAGAAAGCCCAGCGTTGCGCCGACAACTGCGCCGCAGAATACCATCAGCTCGCCAGTGCCGGGCACATAATGCAGCTGCAGATATTCAGCAAACTTCACGTTACCCACGAGATAAGAGAACAGCATGAAGCAGGCAGCTGCAATGCACACCGGTACGGTGGCAAGGCCGTCCAGCCCGTCGGTAATGTTCACGGCATTGCCCGCGCCCACAATCACCAACGCGCCAAAGACAATGTAGAACACGCCCAGATACAGCAGCGCGTCCTTGAAGAACGGAAAAGCCAGATGATAGGCCAGCGCCGCTGGCTGTAACTGCATGACAATCCACAGCGCAGCAAACGAGATGGAAAATTCCAGCAGCAGGCGCACCCGGCCCGACAGGCCGGCATTGTTCTTGCGGTTGGTCAGCTTGTTGTAATCATCCACCGCGCCAATGGCGCCAAAGCCCAGCGTGACGCACAGCGCCAGCCAGGCATAGGGGTTGGTCAGGTCAGCCCACAGCAGCGTGCTGGTGGCAATGGCCAGCAACATCATCAGGCCGCCCATGGTGGGGGTGCCCTTTTTCTTGCCGTGGGTTTCTTCCAGATAGGAGAGGATGGGCTGACCTTCAGCCTGCTTGGCTTTAAGCCAGCGGATGATGCCGGGCCCGGTGATCCAGCACATCAGCAGCGCGGTCAGTACCGCGCCGCCGGTACGAAAGGTAATGTAGCGGAACAGGTTGAACAGCTGGAAATGGTCGGCCAGCGGAGCCAGTAGATTATGCAGCATGAGAGCTGTTGTCCTTCCCGCCCTGCTGGCGCTCAATGGCCGCAATGACCTGCGCCATGCTCGGGCTCATGATATTGTTGATTTCAACCTGTTTGCCACGTGAGCCTTTCACCAGCACCACGTCATCTGCGCGCACTGCTTGCGCAACCAGCGGGGCCAGTGTGGCGGCATCCGGCGTCCACGCGCCTTGCAGCTCTGCGGGTAGGGCCTGCCATAAATGCTGCATCAGCGGCCCGCAGCAAAAAACCTGATCGACCTTGGCGGCCTGCAGCACGGCAGCCAGCTCGGCATGCGCGGTCGGGGCAATTTCGCCCAGTTCCAGCATGTCGCCCAGCGCGACCAGACGGCGCCCGGCGCCTTCGCTCTGGCCCAGCACTTTAATGGCGGCCTGCATGGACAGCGGGCTGGCGTTATAACATTCATCAATCACGGTGATGCTGCCAAAATGCTTGCGGCTGCCACGGCCCTTGAGCGGAGCAAAGCTGGCCAATGCCTTGACGGCACCATCCAGATCAAGCCCGGCCGCTTGAACAGCCAGCAGAACGGCCACCGAGTTAAGTGCCATATGCTCGCCCGGCACCGGCAGGATGTAATTAATGGTGCGGCCCCGGATATTGGCGGTGACCTCAATGCTTTCGCTATGCGGCACGCAGCTGACCAAGCGGCCATCAGCCTCGGCATGCACGCCAAAACTCAGCAAGGTGGGCACGTTGCGGCTCTGTGCTTCGCTGACCAGCAAGCTGTAATACTCACTGTCACGCGGAATGATACCCACACCATTGCTGGCCATGCCGGTAAAAATCTCGGCCTTGGCGCGCGCAATGCCGCTCTGACCGTCGGCAAAGTTTTGCATGTGGGCCGTCCCAATATTGGTGATGACGGCAATATGCGGACGCAGCAGCGTAGCCAGGGGGGCAATTTCGTTGGCGTGGTTCATGCCAATTTCAAACACACCGACTTTGGCCTGCAGCGGCAGGCGCGCAAGGGTAAGCGGCAGGCCGATATGATTGTTGAGATTGCCGATGGTGGCATGTGCGCCGCCAGTGGTGCCAAATTGGTGGCTGGCAATGTGATGCAGCATTTCCTTGGTGGTGGTCTTGCCGACTGAGCCAGTCACAGCCATCAGCATGCCTTGTGCGCGCAGGCGTGCGGCGGTAGCGAGCTGGTAAAGCGCAATCATGGTGTTGGGCACGCGTACCACGGGGGCGGTAGTGGGCAGGCCAGGTACATCAGCGCAGATCAGTGCGCCGGTGGCGCCCTTGGCCAGAGAGGAAATTACATGGTCGTGGCCGTCATGGTTGTCACCCACCAGCGCAATGAACAGGTCGCCGGGCTGAACGGTGCGGCTGTCAATCGAGAGGCCCGCCACGGCAAAGGCCGTGCTGGCGGTGCCACCAGTGGCGGCGGCAATCTCGGAGCTGGTCCACAGCGAAGCATTCATTCCACATCATCCCCTATCAGCAGCTGCCCCGCCATGATCTGACGGACGATGTCGGCATCATCAAACGGGCGGACCTCGTGACCGACGATCTGCCCCTGTTCGTGCCCCTTACCGGCAATCAACAGCGTATCGCCGGGTTTTAGCTGTTTCATGGCGGTTTGAATAGCCTTGGCGCGGTCTGCGACGTCATGCACCGTGGCGGCCATCGTGGCGGCGGAGTCGCTAGCGCTGATGTTAATACCAGCCATAATCTCAGCGCGAATCGTGGCCGGGTCTTCATGGCGGGGGTTATCATCGGTCACAAAGACCAGATCGGCCAGCTCTGCCGCAATTTTACCCATGACCGGGCGCTTGCCTTTGTCGCGGTTGCCGCCGCAGCCAAACACCACCAACAAGCGGTTTTCCGTATGCGGGCGCAGGGCGCGGATCACGGTTTCCAGCGCGTCCGGGGTATGGGCATAGTCAACATAAATGCCGGTGCCGGGTGGGGCGGGGGTGACGCGCTCCATGCGGCCGCGCACATTGCGCAGGGCGGGTAGGGCGTCCAGTGCCTGCGAAACGGGCAGGCCGCTGCCCAGACACAAACCCAAGGCGCATAAAATATTGCCACTCTGGAAGGTGCCGGTCACTGCCAGCAAGACCCGGCAGGGCTGCCCCAGAATGTTCAGCTCCAGCTCCAGCCCGTCCGGGCGGGGGGTGGCTTTAAGCAGGCGTAGCTCCTGCCCGTGCACGCCATAGCTCAGCACCTTGTGGCCACGGTCATGGCAGAGTTTGGCCAGATGCGTAAATTCGGGAATGTCGGCGTTGAGCACAGCGGTGCCGCCAGCGGGCAGCACGCGGCTGAACAGCTCGGTCTTGGCGGCCAGATAATCCTCAATGGTGCCGTGATAATCCAGATGGTCGCGGCCGATATAGGTAAAGCCCGCCGCGGCCAGTGCTACGCCGTCCAGCCGGTATTGGTGCAGCCCGTGGGAGGAGGCCTCCAGCGCAACATGGCTGATCCCTGCTTGCTGCAAGCGGGCCAGTGTGCGCGCCAGTGTGACAGGGTCTGGCGTGGTCATGGCGCCATCTTCATCCAGCCCCAGCGCTTGCGGGCCGCGAATGCCCAATGTGCCCAAGGCCGCCCCGTTGATCTGCGCCGCGTCCCACAGCTGCTGGGCAAAGTTGACGGTAGAGGTTTTGCCATTGGTGCCAGTTACCGCTACAGCCTGCAAGGTGAGCGGGCCATAAAACTGGCTGGCCAGCTGCGCCAGCGCCAGACGGGGATTGTCGCTTTTAATATGGGCCAGCCCGTTAGGCACCGGCACATGGGCTGGCGCACATATGGCTACCGCGCCTTGCACAGCGGCCTTTGCAATATACTGGCTGCCATCAGCTGCGGTGCCGGAGAGGGCGGCGAACAGAAAACCGTTTTCAATCTGGCGTGAGTCTGCACTGATCCCGCTGATGACCGGGTCCTGCATGAGGGGTTGCGCCAGACCGGCGCGTTTAAGCAGCTCAGTAAGTCTCAATCTCTTCCTGCCGTGAACGGATCTCTAGTTGGGTGGCTTTGCGAATGTCAGGATCGTTGGGGTCAGCCGGCGCCATGCCATAGAGCGGGCCCAGCTGGGCAATCACATTACCCACCACGGGTGCAGCCACCCAGCCGCCGGTGGCATAGCCGTGTGAATCGGCATTGGGGCGCGGCTCGTCAATCATGGCATAGACCAGATAGCGCGGCTTGTTCATGGGAAATGCGCCAATAAAGGACGACAGGCGGGCGTCACGGTTGTAGCGGCGGCCTTGGGTCTTTTCGGCGGTGCCGGTCTTGCCGCCAACAAAATAGCCCGGCACATCAGCACTCTTGCCGGAGCCTGCCACCACATTGGCGCGGAACACGCGGTGCATCAGGTCAACTGTGTGCGGGCTGACCACGGTGACGCCTTGCGGTGTCGTCACGTCATCGCGCTTGAGGAATGTGGGGGTGACCAGATTGCCGGTGAGGGTAGCGGCAGTGGCCTGCATCAGGTGCAGCGGCGTAACGGAGATGCCATGGCCAAAGGCAATGGTCATGGAGCTGATATCGCTCCAGTTGGCGGGGATCTGCGGCGTGCCCAGTTCCATCAGCTCGGTTTTAACCGGTTCACACAGCCCAACCTTGCACATGAACTCACGCTGGAACGCCGGGCCCATATCCATCGCCATGCGCGCAGCGCCAATGTTGGACGAGTAGATGAACACTTCCGCCACCGACAGTGCACGATGCTCGGGGTGATAATCGTTGATGGTAAAACGCCCGTATTTAATGGGGTTGGCAGCATCGTAGAAGGTGTCGAGCGTCATGTGCCCGCTCTCTAGGCCAGCCGCCGTGGTGATGACCTTCATGACCGAGCCCAGCTCATACGTGCCCAGCGAGAAGCGGTTGAAGCGCTCTTCATCGGTGGAGGTGGCCAGTTGGCCGGGGGCAAAGTCCGGCAGGGAGACAGCTGCCAGCATCTCGCCGGTATACATGTCCATCACCATGCCCGCGCCGCCCACGGCGCTGAAGCTCTGAATGGCTTTGGTCAGCTCGCGTTCCATGATGTGCTGCACGCGCAGGTCAATCGAACTGGTAATGGGCGCACCGCCCGCCGCCAGCGGGCCATTGAGGGCGCGTTCAAGGCCAGACAGACCCTTGCCGTCCACATCGGTATAACCCAGCACATGCACGGTGCTGGTGCCCGCCGGATAAAGACGGGTGCTTTCTTCCTGAAACTCAAGGCCGGGCTGGCCCAGTGCATTGACCTTGTACACTTCATCCGGGGTCAGGTTGCGCTTGATCCAGACAAAACGCTTGGCGCTGGTCAGCTTGTCCAGCACCTCTTCAAACTTGATGCCGGGCAGGGCATTTGCAATACCGCGCGCCGCCGTAACCGGGTCAAGCAGCTTGGCCGGATCAGCATAGAGCGATTGTGCGGGCAGAGAGGTCGCCAACATCTGGCCGTTGCGGTCGGTAATATCCGCGCGCGCAACCATGGGGGCACCGCCGGGCTCGCCATAATTGGCGATTGTGGAGTTGGCCTGAAACATGGTGGCATCAATCAAACGCAGCGCCACCACCAGAAACGCAATGGTGGATACAGCCCCAAGGATGGCCAGCCGGGACTGCGCCATCGCCAGTGAGGAATGCGGGCCAATGCGCCCCAGCGTTGCGTGACGTTCGCGCGGCGCGTGGCTGAGCGGAATATCAAGCGGCAGTTGCTGGTCAATGGCCTCGGTCATCAGTTAGCGATCATCTGCAAAGCTGGCGGTAACAACATCAGGTTGGCGCGGCTGGCTGTCGCGCTCAATGATAAAGCTGATCTCATCCTTAGGCGCGGCTGGGGCGCTTTGCTGGTTGATCAGGCTGGCCACCTGATCGCTGGCGCTGTCATCAATCGTTGCGGTTGTCGTTGCTATTGGCTTGGGCGCGGCAGGTTTGGCGCTGGCTACAATAGTTTGGGCAGGGCGTGCCGTGGCTCTGGCTGAAGTTGCAGTTGCCGGAGTAGCTGCCAGTGCGGTGCTACGGGTGGCCGGTTTGGCGGCACTGGCCAGCTGCACGGGTTTGCTCACTGTCTCGGTCTTGGGGCCTGCCTGCGCCAGCGTGGGAGCGGGTGTTTCAGGTTCGGGCAGGCGGTCGGGAATGTCGGCCAGACTGGCGATCTGCACCGGCTTGATGGTGTTCATGTCCTTGATGTAGCGGCGGGTGAGCGCTTCAATGCGGCCCGGCGACTTCAGGCTGTGCCATTCGGCGGTCAGCACGCGGATGCGCTCCTGCTCGCTGGCAATCTCACGGTTGATCTGGGCCAGGCGGTCTTCTTGCACGCGGGTCTTCAGGCTGGTGTTGAGCACCATGGCGCCAGCCATCAGTGCCAATGCAGCTACAAGAACAAAACGGCGGTTCATGCGTCACCTCCTACAGAAGCTGGGACGGCCACGTCAGTGCGGGCGGCAACGCGCAGCTTGGCCGAGCGCGCGCGGGGATTGGCTTTGGCTTCAACTTCACTGGCGGCAATTGGTTGCTTGCCCACCAGTGTAAAACGCTTGGGTGGCGGCGCCCCCACCGGAATATGGCGCGAGGCGGCGGGGGCCGTGCCTGACGCGTCCTTGAGGAAGTCTTTGACGATGCGGTCTTCCAGCGAGTGAAAGCTGACCACAACCAAACGGCCCTGCGGCTTCAAGACGGTTTCAGCGGCGGCCAGCCCGCGCTCCAACTCGCCCAGCTCGTCATTCACGGCAATACGCAGCGCTTGAAAGCTGCGGGTAGCGGGGTCAATCTCGTGCGGTTTGCTGCGGATCACGCTGCGGATAATCTCGGCCAGCTGCAAGGTGCGGGTGATGGGGCCGTGTTCACTGCGATAGCGGACGATGGCAGCAGCAATGCGGCGCGACTGCCGCTCTTCGCCATATTTATAGATGAGGTCAGCCAGCTCGCTGTCCTTGAGGTGGTTGACCAGATCGGCAGCGCTGGGCCCCACGCGGTTATCCATACGCATATCCAGCGGCCCGTCCGCCCGGAACGAAAAGCCGCGTGCTGCTTCATCCAGCTGCGGGGAGGACACGCCCAGATCAAAGGCAATGCCATCTACGCTACCCGCCTCAATCACCTCGGCCAATGCGCCAAACGGAGTGCTGATGATGGAGAAATTGCTGTTCTCGGCGGCCAGTTGCTGACCGGCGGCAATGGCGTCCGGGTCGCGGTCCAGCCCAATCACTTTCGCGCCCCTGGCCAGCATGGCGCGGCTGTAACCGCCCCGGCCAAAGGTGGCGTCAACATAGGTGCCGCCCGGCTTGATCGCCAGCGCGTCCATCACCTCATCACGCATGACCGGAATGTGGCTCATGACGCCCCCTCCGGTTTGGTTGGTTTGGGCAGCACCAGACCCTGACGCACCACATCCAGGCGCGACTGTTCGCGGAAGGCGATAAAGGCCTGCGGCTCCCAGATCTGAAAGCTCTTGCCCATACCCACAAAGGTGGCCTCGCTGCTGATATTGGCGTGGCTGAGCAGGGCTTTGGGCAGGACAATGCGGCCTTCGCCATCAAAGGTCAGCGGGGTGGACGAGCCAAAAATGGCGGCGGCCAGCGCATCGCGCTCGGCAGAGAATTCAGGCAGGGCATCAACAGCGGCGGCCAGCTCGTTCATCTGCTGCCAGCTGCGGCACTCCAGCGCCGGGCTGCGAAAAGCGGGGAACACCACCACGCCGTCAAACTCATCACTCATCAGATGCGGGCGAAAGGGGGCCGGCACCGACAGGCGACCCTTGCGATCCACCTTGTTGGTGTAGGACGACCAGAAAGCGGCCCCGAAGTTGCTCCCGAGAGAGCTCATGACACACCCGAATATTAAGACCCAGCCCCGAAACCCGGCCTTGCGGCAGCCTCAACGCAGCTCGCCCCAATTGTTTATGAGCTAACCCATTGATTTTGCTGTATTGCCAGATTCCACCCTCTCTTATGGGATAACATGGGATTTTATGGGCCGTCAAACCGATTCGCCACACGACTCGATAAAAAGAATCGCCCGCGTATGGGGCGGATTGATTGTGTCCCGCATACCACAGTGTGGCCACACTGCCTGTCCCGTCCCATGACGGGGACAAGACACACTGTCCCATGACTGGGACGACCTACTGTCCCATGACGGGGACAACACCCCCACTGTCCCGGGACGGGACAAGGCATAGGCGCCCGCACCCGTGCCGCCCCCCGGCTGAGCTGGTGGCCTTAACCATCTATGTGACTGAGAAGGTGCGCCAGATCATGCGCCCGCTCTTGAGCTTTAAAAAAACCATGTCATTTATGTTGCGGTCATGATGCGCAAAATGATAAAAAACCGGCATATTCTGGAGATTTTAAAAATGCAGCCCAACAACCATAAGTTGCTGACGCCACCACTGCCTGCGCCGTTCCGGGCCGCACTTAAGACGCTTGTTCCAGCTTCTTTTGTGAGTTGGGGGGCAGCTGTTTATTTAGGTGGCTGGGCGGGAGCGGGCATGGTGCTGGCGTATGAGACGCTCGGCCTTTTGTCTAAGGCTGCTGGTGTTTTTGTGCGGGCTAACGGCTCAGGCGGAAAAAAAGAGCCGATGCTTCAGCCAGCCGTTTCCTCTCCCAAGCGATATGTAGATGTTGATCGGCTGAATGTGGATTTTGCTAATCTGTGTCAGCGGATGAATATGGATAGGTATATTGGCAATATCAGTGTTCATGATAATCCCTACGTTCATGCGGCACTCGGTGTGAGTGGCGCTAAATCGGGCTTTCAGATCTTGATCTCCAAAGGGGCTGTTAACACGCTCCCATACGCCTCGGTTTTGGCTATGGCGCTGCATGAGCAGGGGCATATCAACCAGATCATGCAGGAGCGTATTTTAGACGCGCATGTATTTGGGCCCAGGGCGTCTGTTGGATTATCTGCGCCGCGCGTTATCTCGCCATCACTGATTGTTGGGTTGGGGGCGGCCGGGGTGTCAACGCCAGCCTTGCTGGCAGCTGGTGCAGGTTTGGTGGGGCTGTCTTACGGGTTGACCGCGCTCTACAATACCCGGGCGCGCCGTATTGAGCTGGCCTGTGACTATACAGCAGTTCATGCGATGGGAACTGCGGTTCCACTTATACGCGTTCTCAAGGCCATGCAGCGTGAACATGCGCAGCATCGCAAACAGCATCCCGTATTATCGTTTTTAACTACAGCGCTGCCGTTTTGTTCAACGCATCCGTCTTTAACCGCCCGGCGCAAAGCTCTGCATGTGGCGCACAGGGAGATCAGGCAGCTGGCCAAGGTGTCAGGTCAGGTTGCGCTGACCGAGCGTCTGGCGTCAGGTCTTCAGTCTGGAAGTCTTCAGTCAGGCCCGCGTTACCGCTAGCTGCGTTTGAAAACCATAGTGATGTAGCCGCCCGTGCTGCATTGGCTGCTGGTGAGCGGGGTGGTGGCAGGCCCCCATTCGGTCTGCCAGATATAAAGCGGGGATGAGGCGGCGTTGGACGAGCTGAGCCAGCCGGTCATCTGGGCGCTTTTGCCAATTGCAAATTCCCACCACAGCCGGATGCAGCGATCAATTGTCAGATTGGTGAAGTGAACAATGATCTGATCCTGCTGCGTGCTGTTGGCTGGCAGCATGATGACCACCTGATTGCCCCATGGATCGACCAGCCGCGACCCGGAAAACATATCGGAGGGGGCCAGCCCCATCTTGGCAATCGGGTCCACACCGTTATTGGCAAAATCAGTCAGCCAGACGTCGCTGTTGACCGGCGTGTTGCGGTACATCGCCCGGATGTTCTGGATGGTGAGGATCACCTGCTCGCTAAAATGGCTGTATCTGCGGTTTTCGCTGACGGTGCTGGAGGCAATCCAGATCCCACTGACAACCAGCCCGATGACGGCCAGCACAATCGCCGCTTCAATCAGGGAAAAAGCTCTGCGCCGTGGTGTTTTGATAGGCGTGTGATGTTCGGTCAGGAGCTGCATGTTCTAATAAAATAGGAGTGGCTTGAGATATGTCAAACTGAGTTTGTGCGTAGGGTCTGCTGGCTGATGGCTGTCCCATGACGGGGACGAACTCCTGTCCCCTGTCCCGGGACGGGACAACATCCCCACTGTCCCGGGACGGGACAACACCCCCCCACTGTCCCGGGACGGGACAGTAGCGATGGGGTAAAGCAAGAACAAACTTGACTTTATAAAGGTATTGTGTATAGTAGGCGCACATTCAGGCGTGGCTATCCATCTCCCCTCTAGCTCTTAGGGCTAAGAGGCGGCGCGGTGTTTTCTTTTTGGAAAAGAACAAAACCAATGATCCGCTGGTTGGTCGTGAGTGCAGCCTCTAGCCCAGCCTCTAGCCCAGCCTCTAGCCTAGCCGTTAGCTCAGCCTCTGGCCCAGTCGTGAGTGCAGCCACTCGCGCGGTCTGCAGTCTTGCCTATTGCGGCTGGGACTGCTTGAGCTTCACGCCGATTTTGCCATACAGCGTCGTCACGGCTTGCACAGCCAAATGCTGGTCGAGCGCTTGCGAGAAGGCACTTTCCACAATCTTGCCATCTGCCCCCTTGTAACGCAGGCAGATGCGCTGCCCCTGACCATGCTGGTTAAGCAGATGCAGGCCAATACGCAGCGAGAGCATCATCGCCTCATCATCACTCAGGCCGTTATGGCGGGCAGCATCGTGCAGGGTGCGCTGACCTTGCGGGTCAATCTGAATGGGCATCAGCACGGTGCGCTGTGTTACCTCGTCCAGCGTCAGCAGCTGACCGGCAAAGTGGGCGCGGTCATAAACCACTGGGCTCTTGTGGGCTGGCTGCCGCATGGATTGGCTGGCCTGCTCGTCCTGACCCAGAAGAATGCGGCCAGCCTGCGCTAGCCGGTTCCAGAAATTACGCAGTGTCATGATAGATGCCCTAGGATGTTGCCCTGTTACTTTTATTGTGGGGATAAGGCTAACAGAACCAGACCGGCAGGCAAGTGCCGATCTGGCTAACAAACTGCAAAAGAGGAGACAGGTGAGCGGCTATGCCACGCTATGCAGGGCGATGAACAGCACAGTCCAGAAGGCGGCCAGACCGCTCATGCAGACCGCGCAGCGCTTGGGGGCGCCGACCAGCGGCGTGAGGAACCACAAGGCCGCCCAGCCAATCGAGGTCATGACCAGACCCAGAATTTGCGCGGCTTCGCCCTGCGCCACCATCACATGGCCAAAGGCCGAGAGCTGATACTGCTCTGTCCAGAACGAGAAGGAGCCATGCGCAATCACCGCGACCGGCAACAGGGCCAGCATGATGAAGAGCGGCCAGTTCTTATGGTGGGCATTTGTGGTGATGCTGCAGGTGGTCATGTGGCGTTTCTCCCATGTGCTTTGCTCTTGTCTTTGTTGTGTGGATCTGCTGCGGCACCCACTATTTCATTATAGCATCAGGGTAGTGCTGATTAAAGAAAGCGCCAGCAACTTGTCTCGCACTGCACCATCGGAAATGGCAGTCATATCAATGCGATCTCACGCAATTTTGATACAAATGACAGTAACTTTATAACCACTCAGCTAGCTGCATACCCCGGTGCCGGAATGGTGCGGGCTGACTGTCCCGTCCCGGGACATGGGACAGTGTGGGTGTCCCACCAGGACGGGACAGGACAGGGTATGTGCGCGTCTGTCTGGGACAGCGTCTTAACTATTGAACGGTTGCGTGGTGCCATGGCGCCGCCTACAAACAGGGCCATAGAGTATGAACAGGTTGAAGGAGAGGGGCACAACATGACACAGAAATCATCTGCTGGGGGATCATCCGCCAGCCGCGCGTTTGACGACACATCAGCCCTTTCTCCCGCCGGGAAGGAAACCGCCTACAACCTGTCCATCCTGCGCCTGCAGAGCATGGCGTATGCGCTGCGTTATGAGCAGCATACGCTCACGCATTTTGCCGGGTTCAAGCCGATGGTGGTAGCCAAGGCCGCGATTGCGCAAAACGCCATTGACGTACTGATCGAGCAAAAGCCCAAGCTGATGCGCCGCCTGCTTGGCGCCATCCGTGAAGCCCAGCCCAATGCCCCGCGTGATAGCGCGTATGCGGCGGCGGCGCTGTTCATGATCAAGCCGGCTTTGTTCATCCATAACAACAAGCCGTTGGCACAGCAGACCGGCCTTGACCTGTTGATGAGCAAACATGCCGACCAGCTGCCCGCCTTTGCCGCCGCACAGGTGGCACAGGGTGAATATAAGGTGCTGGGGGGTGATGCGTTCCATCACGCGGTGGCCTGCGCCGCTGCCACAACCGACAATGTGCGCATCTGGAAGAGCAAGCTGGAGCCCAAACCGCTGCAGCGCCATCCCATCCCAGCCATGCGGGCCAGTAATGTAAAGTAGGGCGCTGTTCTAAGACTAGAACTCGTTAAACGACTTTTATGCCATGCTGTCATCCAGTGTGACTGAGCCGGGTCATCCCCGCGCGACAGAGCGTAGTCATCCCCGCGCAGGCGGGGATCCATTCTAACACCGGGGCGGATTTAACGATGGATTCCCGCTTGCGCGGGAATGACTATCAAAGGGACTGACTGTCAGATAAACCTATTAGGTATGCCCGCCTATGTTTACATTCTCGCGTCCAAAAAGAACGGCACACTTTATGTCGGCGTAACATCTGACCTGCCGCGCCGCATGGCCGAGCATAAAACTGGAGTTGTAGCGGGGTTTACCAAGAAATATGGCGTGACGACCTTGGTCTATGCTGAACAGCATACTGATATTAAAGAGGCCATTGCGCGCGAAAAAGCCATCAAGAAGTGGAATCGCGACTGGAAGCTGCACCTGATTCAAAAAGCTAATCCTCAATGGCAGGATTTAGCTCATGAGCTGGCTTAATCTGTAGGCTTAAGAGTCAAAAAAGAAAAATGCCAAAGAAAAAAATGCCAGATGGTCTGTAAGCCGGGTTCTGTTCACACCCCGAAGGGCGGAGATGACCATTCATCTGGGATGAACATTGCTGTTCACCTCACGCGACCAACCCGAGCAGCCGGCGGAACCACCGCACTGCAGATCTGAGCCAGAAGCTCATCTATGCAGCTATGCCACTCCTATTCGGTCTTGCTCCCGGCGGGGTTTACCTAGCCAGTCCTGTTGCCAGTCCTGCGGTGGGCTCTTACCCCACCGTTTCACCCTTACCTGCCTGCCTCTTGCGAGATAAGCGGGCGGTCTGTTCTCTGTTGCACTGTCCCTCGGGTTACCCCGGCCGGCCGTTAGCCGGCGCCGTTTGTCCTGGAGCCCGGACTTTCCTCACCGTTTGACGGGCGCGGTCATCCGACCATCTGGCCGCGCTGTTATGCGGGATTTAGCGGGCAAATGCAATCGATTCAAACCAGCTACAGTGTGTGGTGTTGAGCTTTAACGCCCGGTTTTATTGACCAGCCATTGCAGCAGGCTACGGGTTTCTGAATCGGTCAGGCCCGAGCAGTCCCGTTGGCGGTAGTGCCGCTGGAAAGCGATGATGGCGGCTTGCGGGTCGCGCACATCATAGCCCAGCCGGGCCAGCAGGTTTTCCAGATCGCCGCCGGGGGGCATGGGCAGCGGGCGGGTGGGCAGCAGGGCCAGACCTTCTGCGGCCAGTCGTTTCCAGTCAAACCGCTCACCAGGGTCGCGCTTGCGGCCGGGGGCAATATCGCTATGGCCCAGAATGTTCTCGGGCGTAATGTGCCAGCGCGCGCAGATCGCTTTGCACAGCTCAACCAGCGCATCCATCTGCACATCCGGGAACGGGCCGGGAATGTCCAGCTCTTCGTTGGCTTCGTGCTCATCCGACCATTGCAGTTCAATGCCGATGGAGGTGGAGTTGATGTCCTTATGCCCGCGCCAGCTGCTTTTGCCGGCGTGCCAGGCGCGCTTGTCTTCCGGCACCATGCTGAAGATCTGCCCCTTGCTGCTGATGAGGTAATGGCAGCTTACCTCGCGCGGATTGGCGGTCAGCAGGTCAAGCGCCGAATCCACCGGCATCCCGATGGAATGGATGATCAGCAGGCTGGGGGCCACGCCGTCGGCGCGCTCGCCGAACTTGTCGGTGGGAATATTGATGATCTTGGGCATGTTCTCTAACTTGACCTATTCTAACTTATTGGCCAAGAGTGTGCCATGAGTTTGATGCAGCAACTTCTGGACGAGGCGCGGCGCGCCGGCACGCAGGGTGAAATTCCCGTTGCGGCAGCTGTGGTGCTGGCCGCCACCGGCGAGGTAATTGCACTGGCCAGCAACCGGACCGAGCAGGACCATGACGCCACCGCCCATGCCGAGCTGCTGGCCCTGCGCCAGGCTGGCGAAAAACTGGGCACACCCCGTCTGCCGGAATGCGACCTCTATGTCACGCTGGAACCGTGTGCCATGTGTGCGGCGGCCATCTCGTTTGCGCGGATCCGCAAGCTGGTGTTTGGCGCGTATGACGTGAAGGGCGGTGCGGTGGAGCATGGCCCACGCTTTTATCAGCAGCCTACCTGTCATCATGCGCCGGAGGTGATTGGCGGTCTGAACGAGAGTGAGGCAGCGGCCATGCTGCGCGACTTCTTCAAGGAGCGGCGGGGATGAGTGATCTGTTCAGTGCGCCGCCGCCTGCCGCCGGGCCGGGCAAGAATGACGAACCGTGGAGCGTGTCAGGTCTGGCCTATGCGCTCAAGCGTGCGGTTGAAACCCAGTTCAACGAAGTGACCGTGCGCGGTGAGCTGGGCCGGGTCACGGCAGCGGCGTCCGGCCATAAATATTTTGACCTCAAGGATATGGATGCGGTTTTAAACTGCGTCTGGTTCAAAGGGGCGCAGCGCGCTGGAGCCTTGGCGCTGGAGCAGGGGATGGAAGTGGTGGTGCGCGGCAAGCTTACCACCTATCAGGCGCGCTCGGCTTATCAGCTCATCGTGTCATCGGTCGAGCCTGCGGGGATTGGCGCGCTGCTCAAGCTCATTGAAGACCGCCGCAAGAAGCTGCTGGCCGAAGGCCTGTTTGATGACAGCCGCAAGCGCCGTCTGCCTTATCTGCCGCGTACCATCGGTATTATTACCTCGCCCACCGGCGCGGTGATTCAGGACATTCTGCATCGTCTGCGTGACCGCTTGCAGCCGCATGTGCTGCTCTGGCCTGTGGTGGTGCAAGGCGAGCAGGCCGCCGCGCAGGTGATTGCCGCCCTCAAGGGGTTTAATGCGCTTGAAGCTGGTGGGGCGGTGGCCCGGCCGGATGTCATTATCGTGGCGCGCGGGGGTGGCTCGGTTGAAGATCTGATGCCGTTTAACGATGAGGCTCTGGTGCGGGCCGTGGCGGCATCTGCCATTCCGGTGATCTCAGCCGTGGGGCATGAGACCGACACCACGCTGATTGATTACGCCTCTGACCGCCGGGCCCCAACGCCAACCGCAGCGGCTGAAATGGCGGTACCGGTACTGGCCGAGTTGCTGGCCACGCTGGCCGATCTGCGCAGCCGTTTAACCCAAGCCCCGCTGCGCCTGCTCATGCAGCAGCGCAAGACCTTGCCGCAATTGCGCCCGCCTTTGGCTTTGCTGCAGCATCACATGCAGCGGCTGGATGACCGCGCCGCCCGCTTAAGCGCAGGTCTGCGCGGCTGGTTGCAAGCCCAGCAGATCAAACTGGCCCGGCTCAAGCTGCGCTCACCGTCGGATTTGGCCCTGCGCCAGCAGGAAAAACTGGCCATGCTCGCTGCTCGCCTTGGCAGTGTGCCCGTCCTGGCCCGCCCGCAGGAGCGCCTGACTATGCTCAGCGCCCGCCTCACCCCTCAGCTGGCCGCGCGCGCGTTAGAGCCGCAGCGCCAGACCCTGCAACGCGTGAGCGAAAAGCTGGAGGTTCTCTCCTATCGCGCGACCTTGCAGCGTGGTTTTGCCGTGGTTAAAGCGGCCGATGGTCATGCCGTATCGACCGCGCTGGCGGCCGGGCAGCAGGGGAGCAATCCCCTCACGATCGAGTTTGCTGACGGGCATATCCGCGTATCGCAAGTAGAGCGTTAAGGTTAACAGCCGCTTTGCCGCAGCGTTATTTGCTTGAAATCGGTCAAGCTGAGGGCTTATCTAAAACAGCAATTTCAGGAGAACATCATGGCAAACGTAGATCACAAGGGGAATGACGTTGGCGCCCCCACAAAGCCGCTCAACAAGCTGGCCGTTCTGGGTGACGATCATCAGGAAGGCCGCCGGGTTGAAACCCGCCGCCCGCTTCATCCAACCTTCAAGGCCGATACCAGCAAGAACAAGCTGGCCTAAATCAGCCGGTAGGTTCATCAGCAAACACCCCCGCCTTGGCGGGGGTTTTTCTTTGCTCTATTGATGGGGGACAATTCCACTCAATAAAGGTGAGCGTCGCTTTAGCGAATAAAGTAAGTGTCACCCCAGCGAAGGCTGGAGTCTTAGGGTGTGGACTCAATTCGGTTAAGTAAGGCCTGATAAAATTCTCAAATCGTCATTCCACCTCTGCAATGTGCATTTCACAAATCTCGCGGCCTATGAATACTTCTTGACCGCTCTCTGAATAGAAAGGTTCAGTTACATAATGATTTCCCGCGGCCCCCAGATTCAATACATAGGCACGGCCATCGTAGAGAAATACATCCCGCATATTCCAAGGTAGTGAAAAACTATGATCCGCCTCAGGATTGGAAATATCTGGCCTGCCGCTGTTAACTGCCAGTTGCCAGTAGGTACCCGGCATCCATCCGTTTTTCCTCGCATCCTCACCCTTATGAAGTTCCTGAGGGCTATAGCGGAATACATCGTCCTTATACCCGTCATGGTCGAAATCGAATTTCGCCATTTGAAGCTCGCCACCACCACCAGCTATGTCAGAATTAATCTGCTGCTCGATGACGGCAGGATTAAACGGCTCAGGATTATTTCTGCGCTCAGCCTTAATTCTTTGATTATAAGTCAGGATACGCCGCACTACATCTTTATGATCGGCGATGGAAACCGGCAGCCAATCCGGTTTACTAAGTAGAGGGAACCTCGGGCTAACTGGCCAGTCGCCGCGCGCATAGGCTGGATCGGGAAGCAGATTTATATTTGCCAGAATGTCCTGGCAAACAGCGTATGGCTGACCTTTGATAAGCCGTAATGATTTAGCCGCAAGCGCATCCTTAAAACGCGGATCTAGGGCCTCTTTCGAATAATCTGTCTGTCCTGCTACACTTTGTTCTGCACGCACAGCCGAGTTCGCTGCAAGAAATGCTATCAGAATGAGCGCGGTAGAAGTTGCTTTAAAATATATCTTCATGTGCGCATCTCCTCTTCATAGCGAGCATGGAAGCGTGTCGCTATGGAATAGTCAATGTGGTACAGAGTATGGCATTTCTTTGTTAATGCCGGAATGTGGGTCTGCTCATAACTGGGGTGGGCGATCTAAGTGATGGGTATAACTCGGCTCAAGCGAGTTTGTAGCTAATCAGCCCAGCGGCGATGCAGCCATAGCCATTGCGCCGGGCGCTCGCGGATCCAGCTTTCCAGCTGGGCATGCACCTTGGCTAGATGGTCGTAAGTGGGCTCATCCTCACCAATCCACACGGGCGGCAGTGCCGTCATGCGGAAATGGGCGCCGTGGGTGCGCTCAATCCGGATCATCACAATCGGGGCGTGATAGGCCTTGGCCAGATCAACCACCGCTGGCGCACTCATGGCCGGGCGGCCAAAGAACGGCACCGCAATACCGGGATTGAATTTCTGGTCAATCAGCATACCCAGCGCCTTGCCCTTGCGCAGGGTCTTGATGGCCGAGCGCGCGCCCTCAACGCCCTTGCGGGCCATGGTAATGCCCATGGGAGTACGGATCTGGTGCAGCAGCTTGTCAACATACGGGTTATTGGCATGCCGGTAGATGAGCTGCGGCGGCAGGCCTAGATGCGCGAGGGTCACTGGCAATACTTCCCAATTGGCCATGTGGCCACTGGCTAAAATACAGCCCCCCGCGCCAATGCGCTGCTGCAGATGCTCGCCGCCAACCACTTCAACCCGGCTATCATCAAACTCCTGAATGTGCGGATACTCGCCCATCACCCGGCCCAGATTATCCCACATGTCACGGGCAATCGTCAGGCGGGCTTGTGCGCTTAGTTCCGGCAGGGCTTTCTCAAGATTGCGCAGTACCTTCTTGTTCATGCCGGTGTGAAACAGGATGTGCCGGCCAATAAACCCGCCGATGGCCGACGCCGTATCGAGCGGGATGATGCGGAACAGATAATAAATGCCATAGACCAGCACCGCTTCCAGCTTGTGTTTCAGGCTCGGCGCCGGCGTTGCTTTAGATGTGGGTTTGGGTTGGCTCATGCAGGCCTCCATAAACGGGTGCAGAGGGCATCAATCTGTTCGGTCTGCCGGAAGATGAAGTCACCTTCAACCACCCGCACCTGATCGCGCAGGTTCCACGGCAGGCGAATGGCGTCCTTGCTGGTGGTGACGGCAATAGCGTTTTGGGCTTCGGCATCGCGCAGCAGGCGGCGCACCTCATAATCGTGAAAGGCGTGATGGTCAGGATAGGGCAGGGCCGCCACGAGCTGCGCGCCAGCGGCAGTGAGCGTGGCAAAGAACTTCTCCGGCTGGCCGATCCCGGCAAAGGCCAGCACGCGCGTCCCGCGCAGCCAGTCGGTGTTCTTGACGGTGAAGTCACCCACAATCACCGGCTTGCCCTCATAGTCACGCGCTTGCCCGCCCACCTGAATCACGGCTTGTACGCGGGCCAGCGCGCGGCTGAGTGGTTCACGCAGCGGCCCGGCGGGGATCAACTGGCCATTGCCAATGCCCAGCACCCCATCCATCACCAGCAAGGCCAGATCCGGCGCCAGACGCGGGCTTTGCAGCCCATCATCACTGATAATTACATCAGCGCCGGCAGCGGCTGCGGCTTGCAGGGCCAGACCCCGATCACGCCCAATCCAGGTGGGGGCATGGCGGGCCAGCAGCAAGGGCTCATCGCCCACATCAAAAGAGGTATGTTTGTCAGGATCTACCTGCAGCGGCCCTTTGAGTTTGCCGCCATAGCCCTTGGCAATCAGATGCACACGGCGGCCCTGTTGCTGCAGGCGCTGCGCCAGCGCAATGGTCACCGGTGTTTTACCCGCGCCGCCTGCAACCACATTACCAATCACAATCAGCGGTACCGGGCAGGGCGCGGCTTGCCCGCGCCGCAGACGGCTTATCCCCTGATAGGCGCAGGCCAAGGGGCGCAAGGCGCGGGCCAGCAGGCCCGGAGGTTTAAACCAGAACGCAGGGGTTTTCATGCCGCGACTATACCTAAAGGCTGCAGGATCGGCGACATGTTTGACAGGATGCTGGCCATGATCTGGGCCTGCTGGTTGCTGGCGGTCAGCCCGGCTTTGGTCATCTCGGTGCGCAGGCTTTGATTTTCCAGCAATTCCTGCAGATTCTGCATGAGGCTGCCCGCATCTGTCACCTTGCGTAAGGCGCCAGCGCTGCTGAGTTCGGCAACGATGTCCTCGCATTTGCTGGTGTCCGGGCCAATCAGGGTGGCGCAGCCGCTCTGCGCGGCTTCCAGCGGATTATGGCCGCCCTTGGGGGTAAAGCTGCCGCCCACACACACAACCGGAATCGCGCGATAGAACAGGGCCATCTCGCCCATGCTGTCGGCCAGATAATAGGGTTGGTCTGCGCGCGGCCATTCCTGCCGGCTGCGGCGGGGCACAGCGCCGCCCAGCATCATCTCAATATCATCAGCGCGGGCCGGGTGGCGCGGCACAATGACGGTGAGCAGGTGGGGGAAGCTGCGCGCCAGTTTTTCATGCGCGGCGCGGGCAATCTCGTCCTCACCGGGATGGGTATTGGCAAACAGCCAGACTGGCCGCGTCCCGATATGGGTTTTAAGTTCGGCCAAAGTACCGCTATCCACCGGCGCCGCTGGCACGGTGAATTTGAGATTACCGGCATGCACCACCTGGCTGGGCTCTGCAAACAAAGTCAGGCGCTTTGCATCGGACGGGCTGATACACAGACTGCGGGCAAAGCTGGCCTGTAAATACCGCATCCAGCCGGCTACTTTCATCCAGCCGTCAGCCGAGCGGGCGGTCAGGCGCGCATTCAAACGCAGCGCTGGGATCTGCCGTTGTTGCATAGCGTGCAGCAGATTGGGCCAGAGTTCAGATTCAAGCCAGAGCGCGGCATCCGGCTGCCAGTGATCGAGAAAGCGCCGGGCATAAGCCGGTGCATCAAGCGGAATATATTGATGCAGCGTGCGCGCCGGCAGGCGCTTGGCCAGCATCTCGGCCGAGGCTTTGGTGCCTGAGGTGATCAGAATATGCAGGTCAGGATTAGCCGCCAGCAAACGCTCCACCAGCGGCAGGGCCGAGGCGGTTTCCCCCACGCTGGCACCATGCAGCCACAGCAGCTTGCCAGCCGGGCGCGGCTGGCTGGCATAGCCATAGCGCTCAGGCAGGCGGGCGGGATCTTCCTTGCCGCGCGCTACCCGGCGCTTGAGGTAAGAGGGCACAGCGGGCCGCAGCAGCGTCATGGCGGCGGCATAGGTGGCCGCTGGCAAACAGACAGAGAGGCGCAAGATTATTCGCCGGTATATTCGTAGATCATGTTCTTGTAGAACGGATCTGTATAAATACGCATGCTCAGCAAGGTGGCGCGCACATTGGCCTGAAAGGATTCTGCCCCGCCAGACGTGATGGCGCTGAGAATGCTGAAGTCGTTCATGCGAATGTAAAACACGGCATAGGCGTTGCGCGCACTATTGCCCATTTTATCCATCTCACGGGTCAGCTCAAAAGCCTTTTCTTCCGGGATTTCAAGCTCAGTCAGCGTAATGGGGTTATTCAGGCGGATGTTATACGCCATAGGCAGATGGCTGGGGGTATAGGGCTCGCACTTGTTCATGTTGCGGTCGATGCGGAACTGGCCCGTGCGGCGGAACTGGTTTTTTTCGTCCAGAACAAAGGCTTTCTTGTCAAAGTCGTAACGGCCGAGCGGCAGCTTGCCGACGATGTAGAAATATTCAGGATAGTTTTCCAGATTGCGGATGATGGAGGCCCGGATAGCTTCACGCGCCTGCCGCCAGGAGAACTCGTCCTTATAATACTGGGTCAGGACACTACAGAAATTGACCGAGGCAAAATCGTCAATCAGCACATTGTCAGTCAGATCAACGCCCGTCAGCTTGATGTAGGCTTGCGAGAGATATGTCATCTTGGTCGGGACAAAAATCAGCGGTTCGCCGCCGCCCACACTCAGCGGTATACCATCGGTATAGAATTTTTTGGCTTCAGGTGCCGGAGCTGCCGGGGTGGCTGTGCCAGCGGCCGGAGGGCGCGCACCGGGTGTTACAGAAGTTGGCGCGGTAGAGGTGGGCGCGGCTGACGTACCGCTGGCCGGGGCGGTCTGTGCCAAGGCCGGGTGGCTTAGCGGGCTGGGCAGGGCCAGCACCACCAGCGTGGCCAGTAAAAGCGGGCGCAGGGAAAAAAGGTTACGATTGAAGAGCATAGCCAAACCTCGTGTCATCGCCCTGACTATACACAAAAGTTGTTAACGGGTGAATGCGTCATGCGGTAGCCTTTAAAAAAGGCAGGCTTTCGGCCAGAATCTTCTGCATCAGGCTGGGTAAACCGGCTTTTTTGGCTTCCGGCGCAGGCAGCCACAGCCCGTTTGGCCGGGTTTTGCCGGTTTTGGCGTAATACAGGCTCAGTTGCAGCTCAAAATGCGTAAAAACGTGGGTAACGCGGGCGGGCAAGGGTTTCCAGCTGCGGGCGGCGGGCAGGCCGGGTTCTTTGGCCAGCGCGTCTTTAAGAAGGGGCGGGCTGTCCTGCCAGTCGGACGAGGGCAGCTCCAGCATGCCGGCAAACAGACCCTTGCTGCCCCGGCGGCGCAGCCAGAGCGTGCCATCGGGCGCTTGCAGGATAAACGCAAGGCCATGGCGCACCGGGCGTGGTTTCTTGGCGGCGGCTTTGGGGTAGGCATCGGCCATATTCTGCGCCAGCGCCTGACATTGGCTTTTGAGCGGGCATTGATCGCATTTAGGGCTGCGCGGCGTGCAGATGGTGGCGCCCAGATCCATCAGGGCCTGCGCATAATCACCAGCCCGGCGGCGCGGCACCAGCGGTGCTGCTACGTTCTTGACCGCCGCTTTTAGTTGGGGCTGGGTTTGCGGCAGGCAAAACAGGCGGCTCATGACCCGCTCCACATTGCCATCCACCACATTGGCGGGCACATCAAAGGCAATGGCGGCAATGGCGGCGGCTGTGTAGGGGCCAATACCGGGTAGTTTCAGCAGCTCGGCCTCGGTATTGGGGAATGTGCCTTTATACGTCTCCAGCACCGCCTGCGCGCAGGCATGCAGGTTACGCGCGCGGCTGTAGTAGCCCAGCCCGGCCCAGGCGGCCAAAACATCTTCCTGCGGGGCGGCGGCCAGTTTGCGCAGGCTGGGCCAGCGCTTGAGAAAGGCCTGATAATAAGGCCCCACGGTGGCGACTGTGGTTTGCTGCAGCATGATCTCGGACAGCCAGACGTGATACGGATCAGCCCTTTCGCCCGGGCCCGCCCGCCAGGGCAGCACGCGGCGGTGCTTGTCGTACCAGCGTAATAAAGGAGCAGCGATATCTATACGGATATCGGCTGGCGGCAGGGCAGGTGAGCGGCGTGGTTGCGGTGACATGCGGTTTCATGGTCTAAAGGCTTCATGGCTGTTCCGCAACTCCTTGGGCGCACCGTCGCCCAGATCGCCGCCGCTGTGGTGGGCAAGAAACATCCCGATCTGGCCGGGCTCATGCGCGCCTGGCCGGAAATCGTGGGGCCGGAATGGGCCGGGCGGGCCTCACCGGTGGGCTGGCTGCGCCGTCATGGCCGGGCCGAGAACAGCCCCATCACGCTGGAGCTGGCGGTGCCGCAAGGGGAAAGCCTTTTGGTGCAGCATGAAACGCCCGTGCTGCTCAGCCGTATCAATGCCTATTTTGGCTTCAAGGCGGTAACCGCCCTTAAGCTCAAGATTCTGGACGAAGATTTGCCCCGCTCACGCGCCCGTGTCACGCGGGAGCTGCCACCGCTGCCGGTGGAGGGAATCGACAATCCCGAGCTGGCCGCCTCGCTTGGGCGGTTGGGCGCGGCAATTCGCGAGTCGGCGCGCAAGCGTTAAAACCCTAAAATTGCAGGATAAATTTTGTAGCTTCGACTCGCACGAGAAGGCTATGGTCAAAGCCGAATCGCTGTAGGAGTCTCGCCGTCGAAAGGAACGATACCCATGCGTCGCATTCTCATTGCTGCTGCTGTTGCCCTCTTCACTCTTGCTCCCTTTGCGCCAGTTTCTGCACCGGCTTTTGCACAGGACGCAGCCGCGCCTTCAGCAGCACCGGCACCGTTTGTTGTAGCCTCGCAGGCCTTTCCGCAAGCCATGAGCGAGCGCTCGATCGGTGATGAGAAAGCGCCGGTGGTGCTTGATGAATATTTCGCGCTGACCTGCCCGCATTGCGCGCACTTCCATAAAGAGATCCTGCCCCAGCTGCAGAAGGAATATATCGACACCGGCAAGCTGCGTCTGGTGTTCCATGACTTCATTTTCAATGAAGTGGGCCTCAAGGCGGCCATGGTGTCGCGCTGCGTGGCGCCCAGCTCATATAAGGGCATGATCACCACCCTGTTTGAAACCCAGTCGGTCTGGACCAATCCGCAAGGCGGCGAAGAATCCCTCAAGCAGGTCGCTGGCTTTGGTGGTCTTGCTCCCGCGCAGTACACCGCATGTGTGGGTGATAAGTCGCTGAGCGATTGGTTGCTGCAGGGCCGTGTGGATGCCATCAACAATCTCAATGTTGAGCAGACTCCCACCTTCCTCATCCGTGGCTCGCTGGAGCGCATCGTGGGGGCGCAGGACTTTGAGCAGTTCAAGGTGGTGATTGACCGTCAGCTGGCCAAGGCTGCACCGGCTGCACCGTAAGCTCAGTACTACAAGGTCGTTTCATCAGTCCGTATAAGAAACAGAACGAAATATAATAAGAGAGGATCGTAACGTGCATTTTACCGCGCTCCGTCTGGCAGGCTTCAAGTCCTTCCTTGAACCAACCGAACTGCAGATTGCTCCGGGTCTGACCGGTGTTGTTGGCCCTAATGGCTGCGGCAAGTCCAATCTGGTGGAAGCATTGCGCTGGGTGATGGGTGAAAACTCGGCCAAGCGTATGCGTGGCGGCGAAATGGACGATGTGATCTTTGGTGGCTCCACCACCCGTCCGGCCCGCAATCTGGCGGAAGTCTCGCTGGTGATGGACAATAATACCCGCACCGCGCCCGCCGCCTTTAACGAGGCCGAGCAGCTGGAAGTGACCCGCATCATCGAGCGTGGTCAGGGTTCGGACTACAAGGTCAATGCCAAGCCGGTGCGCGCCAAGGACGTGGCGTTGCTGTTTCAGGATAATGGTACCGGCCCGCACTCGGCCTCGCTGGTCAGTCAGGGCCGTGTGGGCGCGCTGATTGCCGCCAAGCCCACCGAGCGCCGTCAGCTGCTGGAAGAAGCCGCTGGTATTACCGGTCTGCACACCCGCCGCCATGAAGCCGAGCTGCGCTTGAAGAGCGCCGAGAGCAACCTGCTGCGTATGGACGACGTGCTGGGCACCATGGACGCCCAGCTGCAGCTGCTCAAGAAGCAGGCCCGTCAGGCCAGCCGCTATCGCAACATCAACAGCGAAGTGCGCCGTCAGGAAGCTGCGCTGCTCTATCTGCGCTGGCAGGCCCTGCAGAACGAATTGCAGGACGCCAATGCCGCCTTCGCCGCTGCTGACAGCCGCGTGAGCGAGCTGATGCTGGAAGTGGCCCAGTATGAAAATGCCCGTCTGAGCGGGGCTGAATCCCTGCCGCCGCTGCGTCAGGAAGAAGCGTCTACCGCTGCCGCCCTGCAGCGTCTGGTCATTGCCCGTGAACAGATTGACAGCGAGCTGGCCCGCGTGGCCAGCGCCACACAGGCCGCCGCCCAGCGCAAGGAACAGGCCGCGCGTGACCGCGTGCGTGAACAGAGCCTGGCCGATGACGCCGTGCGCGCCATTGAAGGCATTGATGCCGAGCGCATCGAGCTCAAGGCAGCTGACGATAACGCCGCCCTGCAGCGGGACAGCCTGCTGGAACGTGCCACCGCCGCCGTTGCCGCGCGTGAAGCAGCGCAGGGTGTTGTGGCCGAGCTGCAGCAGCGTCTGGCGCTGGCTGAAGCTGAAGTGCGTAACTTTGAACGCCGTGATGTTGAACTGGCCAACCGCAAGAGCCGTGCGCAGCAGCGCCAGCAGCAGGTAGCCGCCGACCGCGCCCGTGTTGAAGCCGAGCAGATGTCTGATCTGTTCGTGGCCGCCGCCCAGCGCGAAGCGGCCGAGGCCGAGCAGAAGCTCAACGATATTGCCACCGCCATTGAAAGCGCCGAGCAGCAGCGCACGCAGGCCGATGCCAGCGTGCAGCAGGCCCGTGAAGCCTCAACCCAGGCGGACGGCACCTTCAGCTCCTTGCAGGCCGAGTATAAGGCGATCGAGCGCGTGCTCGCCGCCACCAGCAGTGACTATCCGCCGGTGCTCGACCAGATCACCGCCCAGAAGGGGTATGAGCTGGCGCTGGCCGTGGCGCTGGGCGATGACCTCTCTCTGCCGCTCGACGCCAACGCCCCGACCTATTGGCAGAACCTGCCGGGTTATGAACAGGCCATCAGCCTGCCCGGTGGCGCGCAGCCGCTCTCGCATTTTGTGCAGGCCCCGGCCGAACTGGCCCGCCGTCTGGCGCTGGTGGGTGTGGTGCCGGACGCCGCCGCCGCTGCGCTGCTGGCCGATGATCTGCAGCCCGGTCAGTGTTTGGTCACGCCAGAAGGTGCCGCTTGGCGCTGGGATGGTGTGGTGATCAAGCCGGGTGCACCCACGGTTTCCGCTATTCAGCTGCAGCAGCGTAATCGCCTGAAGGAACTGCAGGCCGAAATGGCCAGCGCCCAAGCCGCGGTTGACGCCGCCCGCGCCACACTGGCTACTGCCCAGCAGCAGGCCAGCGACGCCACCACCGCCCTGCGCAGTGCGCGTGAGGCCCATAACGGCGCGCTCTCGGCGCTTACGCAGGCCCGCCGCGCGGCCAGCGCTGCTGAATCTGCCATGTCGGCTTATTCCAGCAAGCTCGCTGCCGTGAAGGACAATGAAGAACGCATCAATGCCGAACTGGCCCAGCTGCTCGCCGAAGAACAGGAGCTGCAGGCTGGCAAGGCCGCGCTACCCGCGCTTGATGGTTTGCGTGAAGAGCTGTCCAGCCAGCGCGTTGTGCTGGCGCAGGCGCAGACCGAAGCGGCTGATGCCGAAGCGGCCCGCCGCCAGTTTGAGCGTGAGCATGAACAGCGCACTGCGCGCCTGAGCGCACTTGAAGCTGACTATCAGCGTTGGCAGGAGCGTGCGCAAGGCGCCAGCAGTCGCATGAGCGAGCTGGACCAGCGCATGACCCAAGCCAGCACCGAGCTGGACGAGTTGGCCAATCTGCCCGCCCAGCTGGAGGCTAATCGTGCCCGTCTGGTTGAGGAAATCGAAACCGCTGAAGTTAAGCGCAAGGCCGCGGCCGATGCACTGGCACAGGCTGAGAACATCCTGCGTGAGCAAGAGCGCACCCTCAAGACCGCCGAAAACGCGATGACCGATGCGCGTGAGCGCCGCGCCACCGCGCAGGCCGCTGTTGGGGCCTCACAGCAGGCGCAGCTGGTGCTGACCGAACGCATTACTGAAAAGTGCGAATGTTCGCCTGACGGGCTGATGGCGCTGGCCGAGATCGAAGAAGGCCAGCCCATGCCCGAGCCGGAAGCCATTGAAGCCCGCCTTGAAAAGCTGGTGCGCGAGCGTGAAGCGCTCGGCCCGGTCAATCTGCGCGCCGAACAGGAAGCTGAAGAACAGCAAAACACCATCGAGAACATGAACAAGGAAAAGGCCGACCTGCTTGAAGCCATTTCCAAGCTGCGCGGCGGCATCAGCAGCCTCAACCGCGAAGCGCGTGAACGCATGATGGACGCCTATGGCAAGGTGCAGGAGCATTTCAAGCGCCTGTTCGCCGAGCTGTTTGGCGGCGGCAGTGCCGAGCTGCGTCTGACCGATGCCGACGACCCGCTGGAAGCCGGCCTTGAAATCATCGCCAGCCCGCCGGGCAAGAAGCTGCAGAATCTCAGCCTGCTCTCCGGTGGTGAACAGGCGCTGACCTCGGTCGCGCTGTTGTTTGCGGTGTTCCTGGTCAACCCGTCGCCGATCTGCGTGCTCGACGAAGTCGACGCCCCGCTCGACGAAGCCAACATCAACCGCTTCTGCAACATGCTGGAGCTGATGGCTAAGGAAGGCACCACGCGCTTCCTCGTCATTACCCACCAGCGCCTGACCATGAGCCGCATGAACCGCCTGTATGGTGTGACCATGATGGAACGTGGCGTGTCCACGCTCGTCTCGGTTGATCTCACCCAGGTTGAAGAACTCAAGGCCATCGCATGACCGACGCGCCCGAGCCAGCTCCGCACACGCAGGTTGCGTACAGTGCCAAGACCGACGATAACATCGCGCCGGATCTGGCGACCCTGATGGAGCGGATGGAGCGGGCGCGCAAGTTTTTGCGGGTCGAGCGCGAGTATATCAAGCTGGTCTTGCTGGGCTTTGGCTTTCTCGCGGGCGGTACGCTTTACAATAATATGTGGGCGTGGCGCATCTATCTGCCGCTCACACTCATTTTTACCCCGTTTGTGTATGCGTGGCTGAACCTGCCCAAGCTGCGGCTGGCCAATGCCTTCCGTAATGAGGCCATGCCGTTTCTGCTGCGTGATTATGGCCGCTGGAACTATGCCCATGAGGGGGCGCATTTCTCGCGTGACGCCTTTTTCAAGGTTGGTTTTCTTGACCACACGGATGGTGTAGCGGTTTCCAGTATCTCCACCGGTGAGCGTTATGGCGTGCCGTTGCAGTTTGCGGTGGTGTCGGCATGGCGGCATCCCATGTTTGGCATTTATCGTGGCAGCAAGCCCAACTTTGCTGGCTGGGCTGCCAATATCCGCCTGCCAGAGCTGCCCTCTGGCCATGCCCTGATTTTGCCCAATGGTAAAAAGCCGCTCGGGCAGGGCTGTGCCGGTTGGACCTCTGTGGCGCTCACGCCCAGCCATATGCTCTGGCACGCGCCGGACGCGCCGGTGGTGCTGCCCGCACCGCTGGTCTCGCGCCTGCTGACCTGCATGATCGAGCAGCCGCTCTCGCAGTTTGGTCTTCTAGATGGCGTGCTGTGGGTGCTGGTGCCCGGTGATGGTGAGCGCTTTAATCTCGCGCAGGACTTTACCGTGCCGCTCAATGAATCCGCGCCCTATAACAAGGCCCGCGCCCAGCTGGCCGAGATCTTTGCGGTGCTGGACAAGGTGGTCTGGCCCGCCCCGGCCACAAACGTGGAGTGAGTGCGTATAAGGTGAGGGTACAGCCCATTTTTTAGCACCCTGATGAAATCTATCTGAGCTGTATGGGGGCTGAACCGGCAGCATAGTACAGTTAAACAGGGGGCACTATGAGTCAAACCAAGCCAGTCCGTACCAGCACTTGGAGGCAGACCATCAAGGCTGTATTGGCTAGATTAGTGTTCCTGCTGATATTGGCTCTCACTTTTGTTGAATGGTTTGTTGATCCGTTCCCCAATAGCCTTTGGATCCTTCGCATCCTCAATACTAAATACCTTGTGCATGTGCGTGCTGACCTCACGGTTGATGGCGAGCCGCTGGTCATGGAGCGGACGATAAGGTGTTTTGATCCGGTAGATTATCACCTATTTCCAAACACCCCTCCTAGAGGCGATGTGCTTGCAAGTCACGGACAAGCGGGTGATACCCTTGCGCAACAGACCAGCAAAGGCAGGCTTTTTGCCATTTTGGTTTCGGATGCCTGCGCTGCCGGATATACTCAAGGTTTGTATAAGGTCAGTAGTGACAAGCTGCAGATTCCGGTTCTTTTTGAAATCTTTGGCGATCGCAAAAACACACAGAGAATTGATGCCTACATTGCGCCGGACCTACTATTGCAGGGCTATCATGGGGTGCAGCTGAAAGATCTGGCAGTCGAGCAAATAACCGGAGGCAATGCACCAACCCTACTTCTGAAAGACTGGACCAGCTACGACTGGTTTGGTACCCCAAGCTGGATTCATAGAGCCTTGCCCGGAAATGGAAGTGTTTTTGATAGTTATATGGCGTACATAATTGGTAAGGCCGATTGGAACCGTATCGCTGAATACAACAAGACGCATGCCAATATCAGTCAAGAGACAGCGCTCAAACACGCTCAAATTTTTGAGGAACTTCGTACGGGTGGTCCAAGTAGAAAGCTTCCAGATTTCAATCCTTTTTATGTGTTCAATATGTTGGCGCATCAGCCAACTGCGTATTCATATGGGTTCACCAGCTCCACTTTAATTCCTGCCGGGTTTGAGAACGTTGAATTGAAAAAAGAGTTTTGGTGGTTCCTTAGCGCCGTTATTCCATGTTCACCATTGCCCGATGGTGGAAGCGCAGCTTTTATATGTAATAAAGATTTAAATGGGGTAGTTTCGCTCTACCCATATCAGCCTCCACCAAATCCACGCAAAATTAATTTACAGTTTGGTGCCGCTGCCTATGAAATTGATCGAAGTGATGGAGCTTTTTTTGACTCAGCATCTGGTCAAGTCATAGGCTTTGAGCTTGTCGGAAATGTACTGAAGGGAGAATAATCTTGGTTAGCGCCCAAGATGCGCATGATCGTCCGTCTTAGCCAAGACGGTTTTGGTGTGTGGCAGTGATGGTCTGAAAGTGCTGGCGATTGAGTGGAGCCTGATGTTAGTCGGCAGTTTTTTTATCGCCCGCCTCAACGGTGCCATAGGCTGCCCACAGGCGGTCATCGACATCTGCCCATTCAGTCGCGGCGATTGGCATTTGCGGTGCGTCCAGCGTAATCCCCACGGCTGCCAGCATCTGCGCCGGGGTAATGCTGCCCTGCGGCCCGGCCAGCAGCCCGCGCACAAGCGCCAGCGCGGCCACTTTGCCGTCCATGGTTTCAAAGCGCTGGATCATGTAGATCCATTTATCATCCCAGCTGACCACGCGGGTGCGCAGGCAGAATTTCTGGAACGGGGCCAGCGAGCGGCGAAAGCGGATGGTGCAATTACCCAGTAACGGCGCCCAACGCTCGCGGCGCATGACCGGTAGCATGCCCAGACGGGTGACCAGATCCATCCGGCCCAGATCCATCAGGGTCAGATAGCGCCCGTTATTCATGTGCAGGTTAAAGTCCAGATCGTTCGGCCAGACCCTGAAATGCAGCACTGAATCTTGCAGGCCCACAGCACGCGGAGCCAGCAGACCCCCGATCAGGGTCTTGAACAGGCGCACATAGATATACACAGCTTAGGCCGCGCCGCGGCCAATACCCAGCGACGGCAGGGCAAACTGGTCGTGGCCCATCTCCATCAGCGGCTGGGCGCCAGCGCCAATGGTCTTGGCGAGTGTGTCGGTTGCTGGCAGCAGCTTGAGGAAGAAGAAGCGCGCGGTCTTGAGCTTGGCGTCATAGAACGGCGCCTGACCGCCTGCAGTAGGCAGCTTGCTTTGTGCGACCTTGGCCATCTTCAGCCAGACCCAGCCTAGCGCTACCAGCGCAAACATGCGCAGATAATCGCTCGACGCAGCGCCCGCTTCGTCCGGGTCTTTCAGGCCCTTCTGGGCGATCAGCGCCGTGGTCTGCTGCAGCTTGGCAAAAGCCTTGGTGAGCGGGGCGACAAATTCAATCAGCGCCGGATTGCTGCCTTCAGCTTCCAGTTCCGCCATCATGGGGTGGAAGAAGCGGCGCAGCAGCCGGCCCATATCCTGCGGCAGCTTGCGGCCAACCAGATCGAGCGCCTGAATACCGTTGGCGCCTTCATAGATCTGGCATATGCGGGCATCGCGCACCAGCTGCTCCATGCCCCATTCGCGGATAAAGCCGTGGCCGCCATAAACCTGCATCCCCATATTGCAGGTCTCAAACGACATGTCCGTGAAGAAGGCCTTGGCAATGGGGGTGAGCAGGGCCACAAAGTCGTCGGCCTTGAGGCGTTCCTTTTCATCCGGATGCTTGTGCGACTTGTCGATCTCCATCGCCATCCAGTAGGCCAGAGCGCGGCAGCCTTCAACATAGGCGCGCTGGGTCAGGATGTTCTTGCGCACGTCCGGGTGCACCAGAATGGGGTCGGCCGCCTTGTCCGGGAACTTAGTGCCGCTGATCGAGCGGCCCTGAATGCGCTCCTGCGCATAGATCACCGCATTTTGCAAACTTGTTTCGGCCAGACCCAGGCCCTGAATACCAACCGCCAGACGGGCGGCATTCATCATGGTGAACATGGCGCGCATGCCCTTGTGCGGGTCGCCCACCAGCCAGCCCTTGGCCTCGTCAAAGTTCATGACGCAGGTGGCCGAGGCCTTGATGCCCATCTTGTGTTCGATGCTGCCGCACACGGCCTTGTTGCGCTCGCCCGGTGCGCCATTGGCATCGGGAATGAACTTGGGCACGATGAACAGCGAAATACCCTTCACGCCGGGCGGGGCGTCCGGCAGCTTGGCCAGCACGAGGTGGATGATGTTGCTGGTCAGGTCATGCTCACCAGCCGAGATGAAAATCTTGGTGCCGCTGATCTTGTAGCTGCCATCGGCATCCGGCACGGCCTTGGTGCGGATCAGGCCCAGATCGGTACCGCAATGCGGCTCGGTCAGACACATGGTGCCCGACCATTCACCGCTCACCAGCTTGGGCAGATAGGTCTGTTTGAGCGTGTCTGTACCCCAGCGCAGCAGCGACTGGTACGCCCCGCTCGACAAACCCGGATACATGCCAAAGCTCAGATTGGCCGAGCAGATCATTTCCTCAAACACGGTGTTGACCGTATGCGGCCAGCCCTGACCACCAAAGTCAGGGTCGCAGCCCAGCGCCGGCCAGCCTGCTTCGCAGAAGGTCTTGTACGCTTCCTTGAACCCCTTGGGCGTGGTGACGTTGCCATTGTCAAAATGGCAGCCCTCTTCATCGCCGCTGCGGTTGAGCGGGAACAGCACTTGCTCGCACAGCTTGGCGCCTTCTTCAAAGATGGCGCTCATGGTGTCGGTATCGAAATCGGGATACCAGGCCTTGAGCTGGGACACATTGAGCACTTCGTTGAGAACGAAATGGATATCATCAAGCGGGGCTTTGTAGCTGGGCATGAGATGCCTCCTTAATTGCGTAACGGCTTGCCTTTGGTGAGCATATGCTCGATGCGGTCGAGGGTGCCCTCGTTCTTCACGAGTTTGACGAAGGCCTCGCGCTCCAGACGCAGCAGGTCATCTTCGCTCACATCATCAACCAGATCCTTGTTGCCGCCGGTCAGCACGTCGGCCAGCGCGTCGCTCACCACCACGTCATAGGGGGTGGCTTTGCCGGTCTGGCGGAAGCCGTCCACAGCCATGTTCAGCGCGGTCTTGCCCGAGCTGCCCGGCAGGCGGATCACCTGCGGTTCAGGCGGGGTGTAGGTAGCCGCTAGCTCCAGCGCCTTCTTCTTGGCGTCAAACAGCAGGCGGTCGCGGTTCATGGTGATGCCGTCCGTCACGCGGAAATAGCCAATCTCCTTGGCTTCAAACGCGCTCTTGGCCACCTTGGCCGTGCCGATGGTTTCAAACGCCCGGGCCACCGGCGGGAAGGGGCCGTTGCCGCGCTTCTTGTCCTTGAAATAGCGCAGCAGCATTTCCTTACAGCCGCCCCAACCGGGGATCAGGCCCACGCCCACTTCAACCAGACCGCAATAGGTCTCGGCATGGGCTTGCACATGGTCGGCATGCAGCAGGATCTCGCACCCACCGCCCAAGGCCATACCGCTGGGCGCGGCGACCACCGGGAACGGGGCAAATTTCAGCGCCTTATAGGTTTCCTGACCTTCGGCCACAAACTGGTCAATCTGCGGATACAGGCCAATATTGAGGGCAAACATGGCAATGCCCAGATTGGCCCCGACCGAGAAATTGTCAGCCTCGTTATGGATGACCAGTGCCTTGAAGGCGCCCTTGCCATCACCAATCAGGCCCAGCACCTTGCGGTACATGGCAAAAATCTGATCGTCCATCGAGTTCATCTTGCTGGTGAACTCAAGGCACAGCACGCCATCACCAATATCCCATACGCTGGCCGAGCCGTTCTTGGCTACCGGCTTGCTGGCGCGCTTCACATCGCTCAGCAGCAGCACGCCCGGCGCACGGCTCATAGCGGCATAGCTGCCCTTGGGGGTGAGCTGCAGCAGCTTGCCATCTTCCAGCTTGTAGAAGGGCTTGCCCAGCGCTACCAGCGCGGGCACTGGCATCTTGTCCTTGGTCAGCTCGGCGGCGAAGGTTTCCACGCCGATGGCGTCAATCAGCTCAAACGGGCCGTATTTCCAGTTATAGCCGAGCTTCATGGCGCGATCGACCGCGTCCACCTCATCGGCAATTTCCGGCACCAGCGCCGCCGCATAGCTCAACACCTGCAGCAGCACGGCGCGGGCATATTGGCCGCCTTTATCCGGATGCGCGATCACCGCGCCCACACCCTTTTTGCCCAGCTCCGCACTTTCCAGCGACGGCTTGCCTGCCTTGCTGTACTCACCGGTCTGCAGGTTGATGGCTTCCTTCACCTTGTCGGCGCCGCTCTTGTTCAGGCGGTAGAAGCCGCCTTTGCCTTTGCGGCCGGTATAGCCGTCGGCAATCATCTTCTCGAATACGGGCGGTGAGCGGTAGATTTTGCAAAAGCCGTCATCGGCCGGCAGGCTGCTCATCAGGCTCTTGGCGATATGCGGCATCAGGTCAAGGCCGACCAGATCCATCAGGCCAAACACACCGGTCTTGGGAAAGCCCAGAGGCTTACCCATAATCAGGTCAGCTTCTTCAACCGACAGGCCGCGATCCATCGCTTCGTTAAACGCGCACTGGATCCAGAAGGTTCCAATGCGGTTGGCAATAAAGCCGGGGCGGTCCTTACACGGCACCACGCCCTTACCCAGCACCACGTCGCAGAACTGGCCGACGGCGTCAGCCGCGTCCTTGCGGGTCTTGGGCCCGGTCACCAATTCCAGCAGACGCATATAGCGCGGCGGATTGAAGAAGTGGGTAATGCAGAAATCCTTGGCGAACGCGTCGCTCTGCCCGTCAATCAGCTGGGTGAGGGGAATGGTGGAGGTATTGGAGCTGACGATCGAGCCGGGCTTGCGCACCTTGTCGATACGGGCATAGAGATCATGCTTGATCTCGATCTTCTCGATCACCGCTTCAATAATCCAGTCCACTTCGGCCAGCTGGGCCAGATCATCCTCGGTATTGCCGGGGGTAACCAGACGCGCCGCGTCCTTGCTCATGAACGGGGCAGGGTCAGCCTTGAGCATCTTCTCGATCGCGCCCTTGGCGATCATGCTGCGGTCGGGTGCATCCTTCGGGACGATGTCCAGCAACAGAACAGGAATACCGGCATTGGCAATGTGAGCGGCAATGCCACTCCCCATCACACCGGCACCAATAACGGCGGCGCGTTTGATTTCCATGGCGGCCTCCCGGCTTTAAGCTACGGCTTCGAGAATGGTGGCGATACCCTGACCGCCGCCGATGCACTGGGTGGCCAGTGCAAACTGCTTGCCTTCGCGCTTGAGCAAGGCGGCTGCCTTGCCGGTGATGCGGGCGCCGGTGGCGCCCAGCGGATGGCCCAGCGCAATGGCGCCGCCATCAATATTCATCTTGGCCAGATCAATGCCAAGGTCGCGCACCACGGCGAGCGACTGGGCGGCAAACGCCTCGTTCAGCTCGATGATGTCGATATCCTTGATGCCAAGGCCAGCGCGCTGCAGCGCCTTTTGTGTGGCGCTGACCGGGCCAATGCCCATGATCTCCGGTGCACAACCGGCAACCGCAATGCTCTTGATGCGGGCGAGGGCCTTCAGGCCATGCGCCTTGGCATAATCTTCCGAGCAGATCAGGGTGGCGGCGGCGCCATCTGTCAGCGGGGAGGAGGTGGCGGCAGTGACGCTGCCATCTTCCAGGAAGGCGGGCTTGAGGGTGCTGAGTGATTCTTGTGTGGTGCCGGGGCGGATACAGCCATCTTCACTGACCGAGCCGGCCTTGTGAGTAATGGTGACGATCTCGTCCTTGAACTTGCCAGCTTCGCGGGCCTTGGCAGCGCGGTCATGGCTGATGACGGCCAGCTCCTGCTGGTCCTGACGGGTGAGCTGGTATTTGCGGGCCAGGTTTTCGGCGGTAATACCCATGGAGACAAAGGCCTCCGGATAATCCTTGGCCAGACCCGGATGTGGCAGGAAGTTGTAGCCGCCCATGGGAATGCGGGTCATGCTTTCAATGCCTGCGCAGATAAAGGCTTCACCTGCGCCCATCTGAATGGCGCCAGCGGCCTGATGAATGGCCTGCATGGACGAGCCGCAGAAGCGGTTGACGGTAGTGCCACCAGCCGAGAGCGGAATTTTGGCGAGGAAGGAGATGATGCGGGCAACGTTCATGCCCTGCTCGCCTTCGGGGAAGGCGCAGCCCACAATCACGTCCTCAATGTCTTTGAGGTCAACACCGGTCTGCTTGAGCAGACCCATGACCGTTTGTGCCGCCAGTTCATCTGGTCTGACACGAGCCAGCTCCCCTTTAGTCGCAAAGTGAAACGGGGACCGGGTATAACCCGCAATGACTACTGGCTTCATCTATTTCCTCTCCCTCTTATGACCTCATGCGCTAGGACCTGTGCCCAGTCGCGCCGAGACTTCAGCAGTTATGGCATGGAGTTCCTTAAGAGTTTGTTCAAGGTCCACGCGTTGCTGCTCCAATACTTTGATGCGTTCTTTCGCCTTGTCCAGTACGAAGCGCATCTGATCGACCTGATGGTTGCCGGATTCATACAGGTCGAGAAAAGTTTTGGTGATCTTGAGGCTGAAGCCCAGGCGCTTGGCGCGGCAGATCAGCGACAGGCGACCACGATCGCGGCGGCTGAAAATACGTGTGGTGCCTACGCGGGTAGGGCTGAGCAGGCCTTGATCCTCATAAAAGCGGATCGAGCGCAGCGTAATGTCAAACTCACGGGCGAGTTCGCCAATAGTGTAGGTTACGTTGCTCTGTTCGTCATTCGTCGGTGTTTGTGTACGAGCGGTGCTTTCCATTTTTATTCTCCGTTTCTGGTTTTTTTTCCGCCCCGTCTAACCATAACGTAAGCGGAATGTATTAATATTCATCTAATGACTATGGGTCATAAATTCAATGCGACATTCCATCATCTATAATCATATCAATTAGATAAATGTTTATAGATTGATCAAAGTCAATCGCACCGAAATTTATCTCCTCCTCCAAGCGCGTAAGATAATACGCAAGAGTGTATAAATTCTTTAACTATAAACATCAATACGCCGGTGTGCGCATCGTTGTATGTTTAAGCAAATTCGGTGACCAAAGCCGTGATAGGCGCGAAGCTGCGCCGATGATGTTCCGTTACCCCATGTTCTTTTAACGCTGCCATATGCGCAGCGCTGCCATAGCCAGCGTTACTGGCCCAGCCGTAAGCGGGATGGTCCAGTGCTATACGTTTCATGTAGGTGTCGCGCTCGACCTTTGCAATGACCGAGGCGGCAGAAATGCTTAAAACTTTAGCATCTCCGCCAACAATGGTGCGGGCCGGACAGCCAAAGAAATTTTTGTCCTTGGGCAATTGGTTGCCGTCAATCAGCGCAAAGTCGGCCCCGCCTAGTGCCGTCAGCGCGCGCTGCATGGCCAGAAAGGTGGCTTGCAGAATATTGATCTGGTCGATTTCCTCAACGCTGGCATAGCCCAGCCCATAGCGGCAGACCTCTTGCAGCTGCGGGGCCAGCCATTCACGCTTCTTGGCGCTCAGGGCTTTAGAGTCAGTAATACCGGCAGGCAGGCGGGAGATATCATCGGGCAGGATCACCGCGCAGGCCACCACCGGGCCAGCGAGCGGGCCGCGCCCCACTTCATCCACGCCAGCCACGCGTAGGCCCCTGCTGCGGCCATATTCAGTCTCCAGCGCCAGATCCAGTAAGGAAATAGGCTCAGATGACTGTGCTTGAAGGGAAGGAGTGCGCGTCACGCCGCCAGCTTACTGCAGCGGTGTCCGGTCGGCAACACGCAGCACGTTCTCGTCGGCCGGGCTGTAGGTCGGCCAGTCGCCGCCCGCTGCCATGTCCAGGCTGGCGGTGGGTTGGCCCAGCTGCATCTGGTAGATCCAGTAATTGGCCAGCACGCGCTCGATGAAGTCGCGGGTTTCAGCCGCCGGAATGCTTTCGATGAACAGCAGCGGGTCGTTGCTGGCGGCGGCGCGCTTCCAGCGGGCGACCTGTGCCGGGCCACCGTTATAGGCGGCGAGCATGTAGAACAGGTTGCCGTCGATGCCGTCCTGCTCCATCAGATATTCCACATAGCGCTGACCGAGGGTGATGTTCAGCTCGGGGTCGGTCAGTTCGCGGGTGTTGGTGCGGGTAAAGGTACGGCCGGCCATATAGCTGGCGGTGGTCGGCATCAGCTGCATCAGGCCGGTGGCGCCCACCTGGCTCTTGGCGGTGGGGTCAAACTTGGATTCCTGACGGATCAGGGCAAAGATCAGGGCGCGGTCAACGCGGTAGCCATTGCTGGGCTCCCAACGCGGCACCGGATAGAGGGCGGCATCATACAGGCCACCAGTCGGGGTGGGGATGGCGGTACCTACGCGCATGGCCAAGCCCGGCAGGCCGGCATTGGCGGCCAGCGCCACCAGCGCTTCTTCCAGCTTGTCATTGCCGCGCGGATGCACCGAGCGCAGCTCGCTTTCGGCCAGATCAAGCTGGCCAATCTGCAGCAGGGCCAGCGCGCGGTGGCCAGCGGCTACATTGTCCACGGCCAGCAAATGGTCGCGGGTCAGGGTGGGTACGTCCCAGTTCAGCCCGGCGTCAACGCCCAGCTGGCGGCTGGCCAGCAGGCCATAGAAAGTGCGGGAATGAACGGCGGCGCGGCGTAGCCAGGTGGAGACGTCAGCCGGCTGACCCAAACGGGTCAGACAGCGGGCGGTCCAGAACGCACCGGCAGACTGGTCCCACGGGCTGGCATTTTCGTTACGGGCGAGGGCGCGGAAATTGTTGAGCGCCGTGGCATAATCGCGGTTTTTCCAGGCATTGAGGCCCTGCTGCCAGTTGGCCGAGTTGGTGCTGCCCATGACGGCGGCGGCGGTCAGACCGCCATTGACGCCCCGGCTGGCCGAGGGGTTGTCCAGACGGGCGGCGCCCGTGCTGGGCTTGCGGCTGATGGCCAGCGCATGAATACGCTTGGCCTGCGGCAGGTCGGCATACTTGTCCAGCCACACCTGCAGCTGGGCATAATCCGGCTTGAAGGCGGTGGGGTGCATATAGCGCTGGGCCAGCACATGGCCCATCAGGCGCTTGTCGGTGAGCTTGGCAATGGCGGCATCGGCCTCAGTCAGATTGCCAGCGGCCTGCGCGGTGAAAATAGAACGATAGAGATCAGCATCCTCATCACTGAGAAGCGCAGACTTGCCGCCGTCATTGAGCAGATCAGCCAAAGCAAAGTCCAGCCACGCACCCGTGCGATCAGTATTCAGGGTGGGTTGTTCAGCAACCGGCAAAGTAACGGCGCTATCAGCACCAGTCATCAGGCCTTCACCAGCAGCAACGCCAGTACCCGCTAAAACAAAACCAAGAAGAGCAGCCACCTTGAGCACGCGCATGGTCAATGCTCGGCGCGAGCGCTGCAAGTAATCGGCTGACAAGAGACGGTCTGTCATAATGGCCCCGGCATAGCCAAGCCATCGCGCCATTGCAAGCAGGCGAATCTTAAGATTCTAGCAATTAATATATCTTGACACTATTTTTGGAAGTCTTTTTGGTGACTTAGGTCTAGTCAATGGGAATCGATTTTTTTCTTCAAAAGTCTTAAATCCCGCCAGGATTCCCTTTTTTGGGCAGGAGTTCTTAACAAATAGGCCGGGTGGTAGCTGACCAAAGCGGGCCGAGTCTCGCCCAGGCCGGGGGAGTGATAATCCCACCAGGTGCCGCGCAAACGGGTCACGCTTTCTTCTTTGCTCAGCAGCGCTTTGGCGGCCGGGCCACCGAGCAGAAGAATGATTTTGGGCTGCACCAATTCAATATGGCGCATCAGATAGGGCAGGCACGTCGCCACTTCATCGGCCTTGGGGGTGCGGTTGCCCGGCGGGCGCCACGGCAGCACGTTGGTAATATAGACCTGCGCGCGGGTCAGGCCGATGCTGGCCAGCATTTTCTCCAGTAATTGGCCGGCCGGGCCTACAAACGGGCGGCCGGAGCGGTCTTCTTCCTCACCCGGTGCTTCGCCAATCAGCATGACCGGCGGCTGGCTGGCCCCTTCGCCGAACACAAAGTTCATGGCGGTTTCCTTGATCGAGAGACCTTGCAGCTCGCTCATGGCGGTCTTGAGGTCGTCAAGGCTGGTGATGGTGGTCAGATCGCGCGGCGGGTGGAGCGGGGCGGCGGGCGCGGCGGGGGCAAGGGGGGCGGCTTCCTGCTGGCGTGCACTTATATATATAGGTGAGTTGGTGGCCGGTGGATTGGCAGCCGGGCGGCCGGGGGCAGTAATCCCGGTGGGGAGCAAAGCTGGGGCGAGGGCCAGCGGCTGCGCATACAAAGCCTCATCCGCGCCCATCGCTACCTGAAAGCGAAGGTCGGCCAGATAGCCGGCAATTTCAGCTGCACTGGGTTCCATGTCTAATTCTGCACTGACTCCTCCCTTTATCCAATGGACGTCAGGGCTTTGCGGGTCAAGAGATTCCCGCTACATCGTTCATATGACCCGCGCTGCCGCCAAATCTGCCGCCTTTTGGCAGGACGCTGAACAATATTTAGCCAAAGCTGACCGCCAGCTGGGCAAAGTCATCAAACTGGCCGGGCCGTGCCAGTTGCGGCCCATCCGGGGGCGCTCGCCCTATGAGGCGCTCAGCCGGGCGGTGGCGTTCCAGCAATTACACGGCAAAGCCGCGCAAACCATCCTCAACCGCTATCTGGCCTTGTTCCCCGGCCAAGACTTCCCAAGTCCTGAGCAAGTCTTGCAAGTAAAGGACAGCACTATTCGGGCCTGCGGTTTTTCGGCCAGCAAAGTATTGGCGCTGCGCGATATTGCCGCCAAGACTGTGGATGGCACCATTCCTGACCGCAAGACCTGCGTCCGGCTCGATGACGCCCAGATTATTGAGCGCCTGACCCAGGCGCGTGGGGTGGGGCGCTGGACGGTGGAGATGTTCCTGATGTTTACGCTCGCCCGGCCGGATGTTCTGCCGGTGGATGACTTTGGCGTACGCGAGGGCTACCGCCTGCTGCACGGGCTGGACGAACAGCCCAAACCCAAAGTGCTGGCGGAGCTGGGGCAGCACTGGGCCCCGTGGCGCACCGTCGCCGGCTGGTATTTGTGGCGGGCGGTGGAGCAAGCGCGGCTTGGTCATCTGTAGGGGGAGCGGTTGGGCCAGCTCTAGCCAGCCGGGCAAATCATGCTATGTTTGCCTCCGGTTCAGCTGACGCCGCCTTGGGTGGCGTGGGGCTGGTCACTGAATTTCAAGATGTCACTGTCTTGGTCCGTCCCGGAGGAAGTCATGAAGAAGTTTCTCGTTCTCGCGCTGATGCTCACCGCTCTTGCTGGCGGCCTGTCGGCTTGCAATACCATTCAGGGTGCCGGTCAGGATATTAAGGACGGCGGCGCCGCGCTCGACCGCGCCATTCGCTAAGTAAATCAGCCGTCATCTTTGGAGGGCGCTATGTCCAGCAAGGCCGCGCGTTTGAAGCAGATTGCAGAAATTGCCGCGCGCGTGCACAAGCTGGGCAGCGCCTTTCAGTATCTCTCGCAGGCCGACCGTGATCGGGTGCGTCTGCTGGCTCCGCGGCCAGTCGCTCCGGCGCGTTCTGCACCTGCCGAAGATATCCTGAATAAACCGTTTGATGTTACATCAGATGGCCAGCGCTGCTTCCACTTGGCGCCAGAATTAAATAAGCCTTACGGTTTGTAATACCATTCAGCAGGGTGCCGGTCAGGATATCAAGGACGGCAGCGCCGCGCTCAACCGCGTCATTCCCCCGCTATGTAGAAGTTTTTATAATGTATTGATATTAAATACATAAAAACACCTACTTTTTCCTTTGCAGATGTTGTGCAGGAAAAATTGGCTGCACAGTCAATTTTTCAGCACCACAAACGATTATCGTGTCACCGGAATGACAAGGGTAAGCACGGAGCAGCAGGATGTAATTGCTTTAATACGCAACTTTTATTGAGCATTAGCCGCCAAAGTATCTAATAGCTAATCGTTAGATCCAATCGTACGTAGGCAGGGAGGTGTACCATGACTTTTAGAGTAACTAAACACAATTACCTGTAGTTGGAGTAAATATGAAAATTAAACTCGGCAGACAGGCATTCAATATGACTGCTACACATGTCTAGGGTGTGTACCCACGGAGGCGTATGAAATGGCTTTTAAGTACTTCCGGGCAGATGGTAGAGATGGAGTTTGGGATGACGAAAAGAAAATAGGGCTTCATTATATTAATAGTGGGCCTGAGGCTCCGCGGGAGTTTAGGTTATCTGGTCTTGAGAAGGATGTTTTGCTTTATCTTAGAGATGCGACAAAAAAAACCCACGGAGCAAAGAAAAAAATTGTCTGGCTCGTTGAGCGCGTTTGCTTGCCTGAAGAGATGGTAAGAAAGGACACTGAGATTAAAACGATTTTAGAGGAAGCACTCGAAGCCTACACCGCTTACTATAAACCCGAGGCAGTGGCTTCTATCGAGGCATCGTTTGAAAACACAATCTGGAAATGACGGGGAGCATTACTATGAACGCACAGGACGCACTTGATCTGATTGCGCAGCGCATACAGAAAACGTGAGAACTGCCGATATCAGAACAAAAGCCGCAAAGAGCAGAACTGAAAGCGTCAGCACAATTCTTCTTGGGTTCATCTGACGTGGCATCGCATTCCTTACACGCGGCAAAGCAGCAGTTAAAAAAGAACAACCGCCCAAGCTTAGTCATATATGAGCTGAGAGAAAGCTATGGCTAGCCCGCCGCCTTCTTGCCGGCTTCTTCTTCCTGCAGGGCTTTTTTGCTGAGTTTGCCGATCATGGTTTTGGGCAGTTCGTCGCGGAACTCCACCAGGCGCGGGCGCTCAACCGGCGATAGTTTGTCCTTGAGGAAGGTGTTCAGCGCGTCGGCGGTCATGCTCTGTCCGCTCTTGAGCTTGATATAGGCTTTGACCGCCTGACCGGTCTTTTCGTCCGGCACGCCCACCACCACGCATTCGGCCACAGCCGGATGCAGGTAGATGGCTTCTTCCACATTGCGCGGATACACATTGTAGCCGTTATACAGGATCATGTCCTTGATGCGGTCCACGATGCTGAAAAAGCCGTCGCTGTCCATAATGCCCACATCGCCGGTGCGCATGAAGCCGTCCGGCAGCATGACCTTGTCAGTATCTTCCGGGCGGTTCCAGTAGCCCAGCATCACCTGCGGGCCCTTGATGCACACTTCGCCGCGCTCGCCCTGCGGTACTTCCTGTGTGGGGTCTTCCAGTGAGCGGATGGACACAAATGTGCCCGGCAGCGGCAGGCCGATCGAGCCGGCGCGGTTGCCGCTGACCACCGGATTACAGGTGGCCACCGGCGAGGTTTCCGACAGGCCATAGCCTTCAAACAATTTGCAGCCGGTCAGTTTTTCAAAGCGCTGCTTGACCTCAACCGGCAGCGGCGCGCCGCCGGACATGCACTTGCTGATCGAGCGCACATCATATTTGTCGATATCCTTATGATTAAGGATGGCCGAATAAATGGTCGGCACCGCCGGGAACAAGGTGGGCTTGTGGCGGTTGATGGTTTTGAGCATGTCATCGAGATCAAAGCGCGGCAGCATGATGATCTCGCTGCCCAGCCTGACCGCCAGATTCATGGCCACGGTCATGGCAAAGACATGGAAGAACGGGATGACGGCCAGCATGCGCTCCTGGCCTTCGACCGAGCCCTGAAACCAGGTGGCGCACTGAATGGTATTGGCGCAGATATTACCGTGGCTGAGCATAGCCCCCTTGGATACGCCCGTGGTGCCGCCGGTATATTGCAGCACCGCCAGATCCTTGTGCGGCTCAATCGTCACCAGCTGCGGCGTGGCGCCGGGCGCGGCCAGCAGGTCATGCCAGTCCAGATGCTGCGCATCTACCTGCCAGCGGGCGGTCTCTTTGCCTTTGGCCAGCGGATAGAGCAGATTTTTGGGGAAGGGCAGCGCGCGCGCCAGCTTGGCAATGATCAGCTTCTTCAGGCAGGTCTGGCCGACGAGTTTAAGCAGCTTGTCATGCATCAGCTTGAGGTCGAGCGTGATCATCAGGCTGACCTGACTGTCATTGATCTGGTGGATCAGCTCGCGCTCGGCATAAAGCGGGTTGAAGTTCACCACCACGCCGCCCGCCTTGAGAATGGCGTAATAGGAGATGATGTAATACGGGCAGTTGGGCAAACACAGGCCCACATGCGTGCCCTTGCCAACGCCCATCTGCTGCAGGCCGGTGGCCAGACGGTCAACCAGCGCGGCACCTTCCTGATAGGTCCAGCGCTTGCCCAGAAATTCCATGAACGGACGGTCGGCAAAACGCTTGGCCGCCTCGTCCAGCATCTGGTGAACCGGGGTTAAAGCCAGCGGCATGTCCCACGCCAGACCGGTGGGATAGCTCTTTAACCAGGGTAACGGGGTATGTGCCGGGTGATGCAAAGAGGCATCATTAATGTTGCCTGACATGCTGTTTTGGTCCTCCCCCGAGGTTTTGTCCAATTATATCAAGGTTTCATCCACAATATCTTAATTTGGCCGCTTGCCAAGATATTGCGCAAATTTCTCGATTCTATTGTGGAAATGGTGACGTATTTATGCCAAATTTCAGCCGCTGGGTCCCAAGGTGGGGTCTGGCAGCAAGTGCCCCAGCGTTAAGGGGCCGAGTGAAAGGTTGTGAGCGTGTCTCGGTTTAATCAGTTCAATGCCATGCCGATGGAACCCGGTGTTCCCGTCAAGGTTAAGGTCAAGTGGTTCAATACAACAAAGGGTTTCGGTTTCGTCGCGCCGCAGGATGGCACGCCGGATGCGTTCCTGCACATGTCGGTCGTTAACCGCGCGGGCAAGAATGAACTGCACCCCGAGGCAGAGCTTGTGTGCGAAATCGCCCCCGGCGCCAAGGGCCCGCAGGTGACACGCATTGTTGAAATTCTCTCCGAAGGCACCCCCGGTGCTGGCGGCGGCGAAGGCGGCGGTTTTGGTGACCGTGGCGATCGCGGCGGTCGTGACCGTTTCGGTGGTGATCGTGGCGGCTTCGGCGGCGGTCGTGACCGTTTCGGCGGTGATCGTGGCGGCTTCGGCGGTGGTGACCGCGGTGGCTTCGGTGGTGGTCGTGACCGTTTCGGCGGTGGCGAGCGCGGCCCGCGTCGTTTTGAAGACGGCCCGGCTCCGGACATGTCCAACGCAGCCGAGATGGACGGCACCCTCAAGTGGTTCAAGGGCGACAAGGGCTTCGGCTTTGTGGCTCCGGGCGACGGTGGTGCTGACGTGTTCCTGCATCGCTCCACGCTGCGCCGTGTGGGCCTGATGCCGGAAATGTTGCAGCCCAACATGAAGCTGAAGATCAAGGTTGTAGATTCCGACAAGGGCCGCGAGGCCGTCTGGATCGCCATCCAGTAATCATTCAGCCCAGCTGAATACACAGACACCCCGGATCAAAAGTCCGGGGTGTTTTGTTTGGGGTGCTGAGGTCGGGTGCGTTCAAAATAGAAATCGTCACCCCAGCGCAGGCTGGGGTCTTGCGCTTATACAAGTAGAATATTGCCAGAGGATAAGATGCCAGCCTGCGCTGGCATGACGATATGTTATATGGGGCGTCATTGAGTGCCCAAAAACTCTCTGCTAAACTCTCTACTTACCCGCTGCGCCCCCGCATCCAGCGCAGCACCGGCTGGCGGGCGGCTTTGGTTTCGTCAAGGCGTTGGCGCGGCGTATGGCGCGGCGCACCGGTAAAATGGGCCACATCTCCCGCTTTGGCGCGCGCGGCCAGTGCCCGCAGCACGGCAATCAGCCCGTCAACGCTCTGCTTGCTTTCGCTCTCGGTTGGCTCAATCAGCATGGCGCCATGCACCACCAGCGGGAAATACATGGTCATGGGGTGGAAGCCCTCATCGATCATGGCCTTGGCAAAGTCCAGCGTGGTGACGCCGGTATCCTTTAAGAAGCTGTCGTCAAACAGCGCTTCATGCATGCACGGGCCGGGATAGGGCGCGCTCATCACATCCTGACAGCGGGCCAGAATGTAATTGGCATTGAGCACGGCATCGCCGCTGGCTTGATGCAGGCCGTCAGCGCCGTGGCTGAGGATATAGGCCAGCGCGCGGATGAACATGCCCATCTGCCCGTGAAAGCCTTTCAGGCGGCCCGGCTCATGGCCGCGGGCCTGCTCGCACAGGCTATAGCCCTGCGCGGTCTTGATGACGTACGGCACCGGCACAAACGCCGCCAGCCGGTCAGAAAACACCACTGGCCCGGCGCCGGGGCCACCGCCGCCATGCGGGGTGGAGAAGGTTTTGTGCAGGTTGATATGCATACAATCCACGCCCAGATCAGCCGGGCGTACGCGGCCGACAATGGCGTTGAAGTTGGCACCATCACAATAGAAGTAGGCACCGGCTTCATGCACCGCGGCAGCAATCTCGATAATCTCGCGCTCAAACAGCCCGCAGGTATTGGGGTTGGTGAGCATGATGGCCGCCACCTGCGCGGCCCCGGTTTGGCTCAGGGCGTCGCGTACGGCAGCAGCGGTCACGCGGCCATCGGCCCCGGCTTTGACCGGCACCACGCTAAAGCCCAAAGCGGCGGCGGTGGCGGGGTTGGTGCCATGCGCGCTTTCAGGTACCAGCACTTTAGTGCGGGTCTGATCTTCGCCGCGCTGCTTGATGGCGGCCTTGATCGCCAGCATGCCGCAGAACTCGCCATGCGCGCCAGCCGCCGGGCTCATGGCCACAGCGGGCATGCCGGTCAGTTGCATCAGCCAGTTGGCCAGCTCATCCATGAGTTTGAGCGCGCCTTGCACCGTGCTGACCGGTTGCAGCGGATGCAAATCGCCAAGGCCGGGCAGGCGCGCCAGCTTTTCGTTCAGGCGCGGATTGTGCTTCATGGTGCATGAGCCCAGCGGATACAGCCCGCTATCAATCGCATAGTTCTTTTGCGAGAGGCGCGTGTAATGGCGCACAATCTGCGGCTCGGCCAGCGCGGCCAGACCAATGCTGCCGCGCGGCTTGACGCTGCCCAAACGCGGCGTATGCGCGGGCAGGGCAGGCAGATCAACGCCGCAAGCACCTGGGCTGCTTTGTTCAAACAGCAAGGCCTCTTCAAACTGCAAGCCCTTATGACCCAGCGCAGACGGCGCCTCGCTGGCGCTCGGCGCGGCGGGAGATGTGGGGCGGTTTTCAGTAAAGGTGGTCATGTTACCTGCTCCGTGGGTACAGTATAAACAGCTATAATTCTAAAAGGGCCGGGTTCGGCATTTGAAAGGCGGCCAGTCTCCAGCAGCTCCATGGCCTCATCAAGATCGCCAAGTAGGCAGTGTTTATTCACCTTGATGGATTGAGCGAGACGATTGCAGGATAGGGGCGAACATTCTGCTGAGGTGGCAATGGAATAAGTCACCACATCATATCCCATCAGCATCTTATTGGCGGGCGGTGCGATACGGGCGGGGCTGGGGAAATCCTTTTCGGGTTCGTAGGGCTGCCAGCGCTTGGTCTCGTCATCGTACTCAAGAGGATAGCCCTCAAAATACAGTAAGGTTGTGTCCTCAAGACTGGCGTTCAATTCATGCGCGGCATCTGCTATATCGCTCGGTGAGTTGAAAAACCAGAAACCGTTATGCTTCCAGACTGGAATGTAATCGGCAAAATTCTCAGAGATACAATGACTGACAGCGTAAATGTCACGTACATTCGCGGCCTTGATCCAGTCAGGACAAAGGGCGATTTTTTTGCGCATATACCCCAGAGCAATCAGTGAGGTGGGGCGGGTGTTAGCAGGGGCGGTCATGCCAGCGCTTTCGCCAGTTTATCCATATCAGCTTCGCTGGTCAGTTCGGTGGCGGTGATGAGCAGCAAGTTCTCAAACTCCGTCACGCCCGGATAGAGGCGGCTGACTGGTACCCCGGCGAGGATGTTGTGAGCCGCCAGCTTTTCTACAAGCGCAGCAGCGGGGCGGCCTAGATCGACCGTCAGCTCGTTAAAGAAGCTGTGGTTGATGATGCGCAGGCCCGGCGTGCTTTCGAGTTTTGCAGCCAACTGGCAGGCCTTGGCGTGATTAAGCTGGGCCAGCTTCATCATGCCGTGTTCACCCAGCAATGCCAGATGAATGGAAAAGGCCAGCGCGCACAGCCCGCTATTGGTGCAGATGTTGCTGGTGGCTTTCTCACGGCGAATATGTTGTTCACGCGTGGACAGGGTCAGAACAAAGCCGCGCTTGCCGCTGGCATCTACCGTTTCGCCGCACAGGCGGCCCGGCATCTGGCGAATGTATTTATCGCGCGTGGCGAACAGGCCCACATGCGGCCCGCCAAAGCTGGTGGGCACGCCCAGACTTTGCCCTTCACCCACTACAATATCCGCGCCCATATCGCCGGGCGGGGTAAGCAGGCCGAGTGACACTGCTTCGGTAAAGGCAATGATGAGCAGCGCGCCCTTGGCATGGCAAGCGGCTGCCAGCGCAGTATAATCGCGCAGATGGCCAAAGAAGCTGGGGGTTTGCACCACCACGCAGGCCACGCTGTCGTCAATCTGCGCGGTGAGGTCTTCGCGGTCATGCGCGTCTGGCGCGGCCAAAATGGCCGTGTGCGCGGTCCAATGGGTTTGCGTGGCAATCACCTCACGGTAATGCGGATGCACACCGCCCGAGATCAGCGCGGTCTTGCGGCCGGTGACACGGCAGGCCATGGCCACCGCTTCGGCTGCCGCGGTGGCGCCGTCATACATGCTGGCATTGGCCACTTCCATACCGGTCAGCGCGCACACCATGCTCTGAAACTCGAACAGGGCCTGCAGCGTGCCCTGCGAGATCTCCGGCTGATACGGCGTGTAGGAGGTGAGGAACTCGCCGCGCTGGATGAGCGCATCGACGCTGGCAGGAATATGATGGCGATACGCCCCCGCCCCCAGGAAAGACGGCTGGGCCGACGGGCTGCTGTTAGCGGCCGCCAGCTGCTGGATATGCGCTTCCACTTCCATTTCGCTCATGGCCAGCGGCAGGCCCGCAATGGGGCCGGGCAGGCGCGCCGGGGCCGGCACATCGGCATACAGGGCATCGACCGCAGGTACGCCAATGGCCGCGCACATCTCGCGGCGGTCGGTGTCAGTTAAAGGCAGATAGCGCATGGCAACTCGCGTGGTTGAGGTTACAGACCCTTGAGATGGGCGTTGTAGGCGGCTTCGTCGAGCAGGCTGGCCAGCTCAGTGGTGTCGGCCAGTTTGAGCTTGAAGAACCAGCCGCTGGCTTCCGGGTCGCGGTTGACCAGGCCCGGATCAGCGCCCAGCACCGTGTTGACTTCTGTCACGGTGCCGCTGACCGGCGCATAGACATCTGACGCGGCCTTGACCGATTCAACCACCGCCGTCTCCTGCTTGGCTTTGACCGTGCGGCCGATGGCGGGCAGGTCAACAAACACCACGTCGCCCAGGGCGGTCTGCGCGTAATTGGTAATGCCGACGGTGGCGATATCGCCCTCAATCTCCAGCCATTCATGCTCGGGGGTATATTTGCGGGTCATGCTCAAAATCTCCATTTCCGCCGCCCAGTTTAGGTGAGTCGCCGGTGGGGTCAAAATTGAATTATGCCCTCAAGTAGCGAAGCGATAGGGCAAAACAAGAGTCGCGCGCGGAGAATGAGGGACCCTAACCTCTCTCCCCCTCCGGCTCAGCTACGCTGACCCTTCGGGGATAGAGAGGGTTAGGGTATGGGAAAGGGAGAGGAAGGGGGGGCCGACCTCTCTTGCCTGGGCATTATCTTAGGGCTTTGGCCTGAAAAAGGCATGGCTCCGCCGGGGCCTGTATTCACTCGTTTAATTTTATCCTGCGTACGCATGCTCCTGTTTAATTGAGCCCTGCTGATCAGGCAGGAGGGGATGTTATTTATACTTAGTCACCCCAGCGAAGGCTGGGGTCTTAAGATGCCAGCCTGCGCTGGCATGACGTTTTTTGTAAGGTAATACCAAACAAAAACCGCCGGTCTTGGCAGGCCAGCGGTTGAAAACGGACATAGCTATCCGTAGCAAAGTCAATGCCACATTTTTAGGCAAAAGTCAAGAGGTTTTGATGCGCTGACCTTGATGTGACCTTGCGATACGAATTATAGTGGCGACATGAAGTCAGTCAAAATTTCAAAAAACGCGTTTAGCGGCCTGCTGCATTTGCAGCAGGTGGATGAGGCTGCCCGACAGGCCGCGCCTAAACCGTCCAAGATCAGAAGCAAACGCGCAGCGGCTGCTGCCCAGAGCGCAACGGCTGATCTGGCGAGCGTTCTTGCCGGTGCGGCCCTTGCAGACAAAGCATTGCCGGGCACTGTAACCGGTGGCCTGCGAACAAATAAATATGAGGCGATACCGTTTGATTTTGAACGCAAGACGCATGTTGAACATGCGGTTCCTCTGAGCGCCCTGTTTTATAGTTCTGCGGCGCTTAAAGAGTCTTTTAATTGCATCGCGCCAGAGCAGGGCGTGCCTGTTTCTTTCAGATTTCATGAAGCACTGAATGTGGATTCACTGTCTGCGAAACACTCCGGCGTGATCGGTTATATGTATCCGGCTGAGCAAGTGCCTGAATCTGTTTTGCACGATTGCCTGAGAATGGGTGCAAAAGGGCTGAAGAATAAACGAGACGGGTGGAGCGGTGATTATGCCAAGAAGCCGGATGAGCTGCCCGCCCATCTGGATAATTTCTATGAAGGTACGCCGGGCATTAATATAAAAAATCGCGGTGTTTTGTTGCGTGCGCCGTTGCTGAAGCCTTAAAGCCTCTTACTTCTTATACCCATGCGGGACAAATGGCAGCGGTACGATGGTGGCCGCGTGCAGCGCGGCGCGTACATTGAGCTGAACATGTGCGCCAGTGCTGGCGTGGCTGCGGGTGACGTAGCCCATGGCGATGGGCCCATTAACGGTGGGGCCAAAACCGCCGCTGGTAATGGTGCCGATCTCGCTGCCGTTGGCATCACAAATCACGGTGTTTTCACGCGCAATCACGCGGCCTTCTGGTTTAATGCCCACACGCAGGCGCGCCGGGCCATTGTTCAGTTCATCCAGAATGCGGGCATCGCCATGAAAGCCACCTTCGGCGCGGCGGCGCTTGCCGATGATCCAGCTCAGCCCCGCTTCAATCGGGGAGATGGCGTCGGTCAGCTCATGGCCATACAGGCACAGGCCCGCTTCCAGCCGCAGGCTGTCGCGCGCGCCAAGGCCAATCCATTCAACAGTTTCATGTTCGGCCAGTTGATCGACCAGCGACAGGCCTTCATCCACCGGAATGGAAATTTCAAAGCCATCCTCACCGGTATAGCCCGAACGCGTAATGATGAGGCCCTCATGCCGCAGCCCCTGCATAAAGCCCAAGTCCGCCACCTCCGGCACATGGACTTTCAGCACGCTTTCGGCCAACGGGCCTTGCAGCGCCACGAGCGCGCGCTCGCCTAACACTTCAAGGGTGACATCACGCGGCAGATGGCTGCGCAGATAGGCGTAATCAACCTCTTTGCGCCCGGCATTGACCACCAGAAACAGCAGGTCCTCGCGCAGCTTGAGCACCATCAGGTCGTCCAGAATGCCGCCTTGCTCATTGAGCAGCACCGTGTAGCGCTGGCGGCCAACTTGCAGGCCGATGATGTCACCGGGCACCAGTTTTTCAAGCGCAGCAGCGGCGTGCGCGCCCATCAGATAGGCCTGGCCCATATGCGAGACATCAAACAGCCCGGCCTTGGCGCGGGTATGCAGATGCTCCTGCAGGATGCCTTTGGCGTATTGAATGGGCATGTCATAGCCGGCAAAGCCAGCCATGCGGGCGCCCGCTTCGCGGTGATGGTCGGTAAAGGGCGTGGTGAGCAGCGGCTGGGAGCTATCGGTCATACGCCAAGGGTAAGGCTTTATGCGGTTTCGTCAACCAACTGCGGCGAGCAGGGGCTGCGGGGCGGTGCCGACCGACATGGTATCGACCGATTCACTATCGCCCGCGATGGTCACAGCGATGTTGACGAACTTGGTGACCAGACCTTGAATGATGCGATCTTCCGGCGAACAGCCGGCTGATTGCACATTGACCAGCTCCAGCGCGCCATTGGCCTCGCAGAAGAAGCTGGACACCGTCGCCCGGGTGCGGGAGTCGGGAAGGCAGGCCAGAGAAATGATCGTATCGCGGTCCATTTGAATCAAGACGTTAGGGCAGACTCTTGAGTCCGGCAAGAAAGCATTAACTAAAATTCACACTATTTTTACGTTTGCTAATAAAGTGTTGCCAAGGAGCGACAGGCCCGGCTACAGAGGACAAATGACCCAAGCTTCCGACCATCCTGCTGAAAAGACTCATGAAATGAATCAGTTACGCGTTCTGCTGGCCGCGCCGCGCGGCTTTTGTGCGGGTGTTGACCGCGCCATCCAGATTGTCGAGAAGGCCATTCTGAAGTTTGGCGCGCCGGTCTATGTGCGTCACGAGATTGTGCATAACAAGTTTGTGGTCGACAGCCTGAAGGCCAAAGGCGCCGTGTTTGTGGAAGAGCTGGACGAGGTGCCGGACGGTGCGCCGGTGGTGTTCTCGGCCCATGGTGTGCCCAAGGCCGTGCCGGTTGAAGCCAGCCGCCGTACCATGATCGGGATTGATGCAACCTGCCCGCTGGTGACCAAAGTGCATAAGGAGGCCGAGCGCCACCATGCCGATGGCCGTCATATCATCCTCATTGGTCATGCGGGCCACCCTGAAGTCATTGGCACCATGGGCCAGCTGCCCGCTGACAGCGTGACGCTGGTTGAAACGGTGGAAGATGTTGCGGCGCTGGCCGTCAGCAATCCGGATAATCTGGCCTATTGCACGCAGACCACGCTGTCGGTTGATGATACCGCGCGTATTGTTGAGGCGCTGCAGGCTCGCTTTCCCAGCATTGCCGGCCCGCGCAAGCAGGACATTTGCTATGCCACCACCAACCGTCAGGCCGCCGTCAAGGCGCTGGCCCCGCAGGTGGAAGTGATGCTGGTGGTGGGCGCGCCCAACTCCTCCAACTCACAGCGTCTGGCTGAAGTGGCGCGGCTGTCGGGCTGCGCCAAGTCGCTGCTGATCCAGCGCGCGAGCGAGATTGACTGGAACTGGCTGGGCCGCCCCGCCAGTGTGGGTATTACCGCTGGTGCGTCGGCACCTGAAGTGCTGGTCGATGAAGTGATCGCGTTACTGAAAACCCGCTTTGACGTGCAGGTTGAAGAAGTGCGGATTGCTGAAGAGAATATCGCCTTCAACATTCCGCCGCTTCTGCGGGACGATGCAGCTTAAGTCAGCGCGGCGCTGTTAGCGCGGTTGCTGCGCGGCCAGCCGGGCGCGCTGCGTGAGGATAATACGCATATCCTGCCCCTCAACACTGTCTGGCGCATAAGTTGTAGCCAGATGGTTGTACCATTCCTTGACCGGGCTGTTGATCAGGCGGTCAGGCACGCGCACGATCAGCAGGCCAGCCTCCTCGCACATATCGGCAAACATCAGGTTGTTGCGGGCGCTTTCCTTCATCAGCACGCAGCCTTTGGTGCCGGGGAAGGGGCTACGCAGATATTTGGCTAGGTCCATGATCTGCGCGCGCGATAGGCTCCAGTCGGCCATTAGCGGCATGTGATAGAACAGGTCAGCCCTATCAAATGAAATGGACGGCAGCGCGCCCACACGGGCGGTGCGGTTAAATTGATTTTGCATATGAATATTCCTTTGCCGCTTCTGTAGCAGATTGAACTGCCCGCTTTCAAGCCGCCAGAATCGTGATAATCCAAGGATATGGCTGTTTATACGCATATTTCGGCAGCAGAGCTGGACGCGTTCTGGCGCGATTTTGACCTGCCGGCCCTCACGGGCTTTATCGGCATCAATGAAGGTACAGAAAACAGTAATTACCGCATCGAGACAGAAACCGGGCCCTATATCCTCACGCTCTATGAAAAGCGCACCAAGGTGGAGGAGCTGCCGTTCTTCATCGCGCTCATGCAGCATCTGGCGGGCAAGAACATTACCTGCCCGCAGCCGGTGGCCGCGCGCGATGGCGTGGCGCTGCGCCACTTGGCGGGCCGCCCGGCCTTGGTCACAACCTTTCTGCCGGGGCAGTCGGTCTTGCGCGGCATCATGCCGGAGCATTGTTATGAGCTGGGCCGCGCGCTGGCCTCCATGCATCTGGCGGTGGCGGACTTTGCCCCCACGCGCCGCAACGCGCTGGATCTGGCGGGGTGGGGCGAGCTGGTGGCCGCCTGTGCAGATGGCGCTGATGGCGTGATCAGTGGCCTGCGCACCACCCTGCTGCACGAGCTTGAGCTGCTCACCGCCAGCTGGCCGGCTGCGTTGCCGCGCGGGATCATTCATGCCGACCTGTTCCCGGATAATGTGTTTTTCAGGGACGGCAAGCTGAGCGGGCTGATTGATTTCTATTTTGCCTGCAGCGATGCCTATGCCTATGATCTGGCCATTTGCCTCAATGCCTGGTGCTTTGAAGACCATGTGGCCTTTAACATTACCAAGGCCCGGCAATTGCTGCGCGGCTATCATGCCGTGCGGCCCTTGAATGCGGACGAGCTGTCTGCGCTGCCGCTGCTGTGCCGTGGGGCGGCCTTGCGCTTTTTGCTCACCCGGTTATATGACGTGCTGCATCCCAAGGGCGGCAAGCCGCGTGACCCGCGCGATTACCTCAAGCGGCTGAATTTCCATCAGCAGGTGCGCGCGGTCAGTGAATATGGACTGGAGATAGAGGCGTGACCAGCAAGACCGCCCAGCGCGTACAGATCTATACCGATGGGGCCTGCAGCGGCAATCCCGGCCCCGGCGGCTGGGGCGCGTTGCTGCGTCTGGGCGGCCATGAGAAAGAGCTGGCCGGCAGCGAGCGCGACACCACCAATAACCGCATGGAAATGATGGCGGTCATCTCGGCGCTGGAAGCGCTCAAGCGGCCCTGTGTGGTCGAGATTTATACCGACAGCAAATATGTGATGGATGGCGCCACGCAATGGCTGGCGGGCTGGAAAAAACGCGGCTGGAAAAACGCCGGGCGTGAGCCGGTCAAGAACACGCCGCTGTGGCAGCGGCTGGACGGCCTGCTGCAGCAGCATGAAATTCACTGGCACTGGGTAAAGGGCCATGCCGGCCATGTGGAGAATGAGCGCGTGGACGCTCTCGCCCGCGAACAGATTGATAAACTACGCGCCCAAGGGTTGGTGTAGTTTTTTTTTTGACAAGTGGTGGTGTGGATTTGAATGCGCATCTTATCAACGAGGTCGCCCGTCACCCCCGCGCGCCAAAGCTGTCTTTGGCATAGATAAGCCGGGGTCCATCGGGCCGCTTGAGCTGATGGGGACATGGATTCCCGCCTGCGCGGGAATGACATATATGATATATAACTGTTATATAGATATTTTCTGTTATCAATATCCGCACAGACTATACACAGATATATTTATAATAGTCATGGCGCCTCCCTTAGCGATCGTACGTAGTCAATTGCGGGCTCTTTGATGGAAAGAAAGTCTGCAAGTGGGTAAGTTATACTACTAATGTCTCCTCGTGACTGAGGAGTCAAAATCTCTGAGCTGATGTCAAAAGAGATCGATAGCCTTATCCCATCATCGAGTGTCTCTGCATCCATACAAGAGAGTCCTTTGGGAAAGGCTCCAGAATCTAGAAGGACCCTGCCATTGCACCAGATGGCATCAATAAATTCTCCATCACGCTCAACTGCAATATGCGCTTCTGAGTACAGTCGATACCAAATAAGCTTTGTTCCGCTCGGAACTGGAACGCCACTAATTTCTTCAGGCGTACCGAAGGTTGAAAGTGAGCTGCGCGAAGGAGAATTGTAGTCATTTAAAAAATTTCTCAGTATGACATCCCTGCCTTTGGTTTCATCTCGTGGCTTGATAATAATGCTGCCGGGCAGCTTGTTACGTGTCCACCAACCCACGTAGTTTTTTATGGGCATAGGAGAATTTGCCGTGAAGTGGGGAACTCCAATCCGAAGTTGATTCACTTCGACCGGAGTGGAGCAAATATCACCGAGGTTATCTACCGGAAGTACCGACCTGAATGATGCAACAATCATCGCCATGGGGCGGAATTTCTGGCCATCTATAATGAATGTCAGCTTCTGCTCTGGCTTGCATGCCTTGAGCAGGCTCTGGACTTTCGTAATATCAGACGAATATGGCGTGGCCCTGACGCGTTCCTGCGGTGTGAGAGTATTCATTACGTAAAAAATACTCGAATACAGCAACACGCCTGCAGCAAAAAACGCCACAGCTATTTTCGCGGCCTTACTGTGTGTTGATTTTTGTGGTTTTTGTTCTGTCATGGCTGGCGCCTGAAACCTGACTGCACCTTAGTTATGATATTACCCCCACATGGCCATGCCGCACGGTAAGAGTCAATGTGCGCACGCCGTTAGGCTGTGGCATTCCTGTGGATAAATATGGTCGGAACAACAAACAAGTAATCTTTGTAAATCGGCATCTTCTATATCATCCGGCGTATTGAGGCTCGCGAGAGTATCCTTTTCATCTTTGAAAATCGGGAAACCGTAACGTAGCGCCCAAGGCCATTAGCCCAAACGGCTCAAGCAGATGAAAGATAAGTCCATGGATCGTGATTTTACCACTCGTGAATAAGTCATACCCAGCAAAGCGCCAAGATAAATGAACGGCATTGGCATTAGAAGTCAGAAGAAAAAGCATAGCGGCAAAGAGAGCCCAGGATAAAACCGCAAAGGCGATCTTTGATTTTAAAAGGCGAATTGAAATTATAAATACCAGAAAACACGGGACTGAATAAAATAATGTATCGAATAGAGGTAGAAGCCACTTATCAAGAGGGGCGTCGCCAATAATGTTACGCCGCACAAAAACGTAACTATAGCAAAGCAGCACAGTGACGAGAAAATCCCGCAAAATAAGCCGTAATCCGCTTGGCTGACTGACTTTTTCCATATTCATCAACTCATGTTATTGGCCTGCCGCTTGATCGAGGGCGGCGGCGACCTTGGCGGCGCTGAGCAGTTCCGGCATGACCACGCCCTGCGGCGCAGCCGGGCCGTAGGCCATGTTAAAGGGAATGCCATAGCGCCCGAACTTTTTGAGATAAGCGGTGATGGCGTCATTGGGGGTCGTCCAGTCGGCCTTCATCAGCACCACATGGCTGGCGGTCAGGCGGCTGCGCGTGGGCTCTGCAGTGAGGACAAATTTTTCATTAGCATGGCAGGTCAGGCACCAATCCGCCGTCACATCGACAAACACGGTTTTGCCCTGCGCCACCAATGCGGGAATGGCGGCCTCATCAAACGACTGCCACAACAGCGGATTGGGCAGGTCCTTGGGTGGCTGGTTGGCATACATGAGCGCGCCAAAGCTCAGGCCAATGGCGATGATGCCTTTGATCAGCACAATCGGCCGCTCAATGGAGCGGCGGATCCAGAGAATGGCCAGCACGAACAGCGTAGCGCCCCCAATCAGCGAGGCCGGGCGCTCGCCCAGCTGCGGTGTGAGGATGCTGGCCATCCACAAGGCCGAGATCAGTAAGGCCAGGCCAAAGACCGCGCGCAGCCAGTTCATCCAGCGGCCGGGCTTGGGCATGTAATGCGCCACTGCCGGGAACGCGGCAATCAGCAGATAGGGCAGGGCCAGACCCAGACCCATGGCCAGCGCAATCAGGGTAATGTCGAGCGGGCTGCCCGCCAGCGCAAACCCCAGTGCCGTGCCGACAAACGGGGCCGAGCAGGGCGTTGCCAAAACAGTGGCAAAGGCACCGGTCATGAAATTGCCGAGCAGGGTGGGGTCCTGCTCACCGGGGGCGGGCAGGCGGTCGTTAATGGCGTCGGCCATGAAGCGGGGCAGGGGAATTTCAATCAGGTTCCACATGCTGGCGGTGAACAGGGTGAGCATCGCCACAATCGGTATAATAAAGGCCGGATGCTGGAACTGAATGCCCCAGCCCACCGCTACCCCCGCCTGCTTGAGGGCAATGGCCAGCCCTGCCAACACCAGAAACGAGCTGACGATGCCGGCAGCAGAGGCCAGAAAGCTGCGGCGAATATGGCTGCGCGGCGCGCCAGCATGGCGCACAATGGTCAGCAGCTTGAGCGAGAGCACCGGCAGCACGCACGGCATGAGGTTGAGGACCAACCCGCCCACCAGCGCCATGAAGAGGGCATAAGGCAGGCTGATGCCGGTTTGCGCGGGCGGCTTGGGTTGCAGATCAAGCGCGGCACCGGGCGTGATGTTCTTTTCCATCAGACGGTCGCCATCAACCAGCGTCAGGATATATTCATCCTTGCTCAGCGGCGCATCGTCTCGCACGGGTGTGGTCAGGGTGACGGTGAGCTGGTTAGGCGCGGTCAGCTGCGCGGCCGGGAAGAGATAGCCCGCCTTGCTTTCCACAAACAGCTCAGGCGCGGATAGCGGCGGATTGGCTTTCACCTCCACCACCAGCGTATTGCCCTGGGCGCTGGCGTGCAGAATATCAAAGTCAGCTGTGCCGCTGCCCGGCACGCGGGCCAGCCACGGGGCCAGAATGGCTTGATAGGGGCTGTCAGTAGCGGCGCCTGCGGGCAGCTCTAATGTGAGGTTGAAGTTGAAGGGCACGCACAGCTCAGCGCAGGCCAGCAGGCTGACTGCAGTTTTGAAGGTGGCGGGCTTGGTTGCATCGGCCAGCGTGACGGTGATGGGCAGCACGGCATAATCAAGATAGCCAAAGGTCTCCAGCCCCTGCGAGAGCAGGCGCTGCGGCGCGGGCCAGCGGATCTGCGCGTCCTTGAAGTTGGTAGAACCGCTCCAGTCCAGCGTGGCGGGCAGGCCCGCCAGCCCCGGCGTGCGCCAGTAAATATGCCAGCCCGGCTGCATCTGCACTTCAAGCCCCAGCGTGAGCTGGGCGCTGTTGCCGGTCGTGAGGCTGGGCGAGATCAGGCGGGTTTTAACCTCCTGCGCGCCGTCAAAGGCGCTGGCGCCGGTGGCGGCGGATGCGCTGGCCGCACCCGTCCAAACCAGCGCAGGAAAAAAGAGCAGGAAAAAGAAAGCAATAAGTCTGTTCATCACAACCTCGATATAGGCTAGTATAGGGGCTGCGACCATGACTGACACCCCTTTTCTGACCGGCCATTTCCTCATTGCCATGCCCAGCATGCCCGACCCGCGCTTTGCCCGGGCGGTGATCTATCTGTGCGCACATAATGCCGATGGCGCGATGGGGCTGGTGATTAACCGCCTGTTTGAGCCGCTCTCCTTCCGTGAGCTGATGGAGCAGCTGGACATTGAGGTAGATGCCCGCAGCCGTGACATTCGCGTGCATTTTGGCGGCCCGGTTGAAGCCGGCCGTGGTTTTGTGCTGCACTCGGCTGATTATGAGAGCGAAGGTACCATGCGTGTGGATGATGAGATTTCGCTCACCGCCACGGTTGATATCCTCAAGGCGCTGGCGGATGGACGCGGGCCCAAGCGCTGCTTCCTCGCTTTGGGTTATGCGGGTTGGGCGCCGGGTCAGCTGGATGCCGAGCTGCAGGCCAATGGCTGGCTGCATGCGCCCGGTGATGCCGGCATTCTCTTCAGTGATGATGTGGATGGTAAGTGGGAAGCCATTTTAGCGCGTCTGGGCATCAAACCCGCCATGCTGAGCAGCGAAGCCGGGCACGCCTGATTTTTTCATTCATAACTGTTATGCAGCGTGCGCCAGAAACTGCGTCAGGCCGAAATAAGCCGGGTTGCTCAGTGTGATCACGCCAGTGGGAATGGCCTGCATATAACTCTCATAACGGCCTTTGGCTTCAAAGCGGGCGCGGAAGGCTGATTGCGTAAAGAACGGCAGGATGCGCGGAATGATGCCGCCTGCAATATAAACCCCGCCCAGCGCGCCTGTTGTGAGCGCTACATTACCCGCCACTTGCCCCATCAGCGCGCAGAACATGTGCAGGGTTTGCGTGCATTGCGGATTGCTGTGCGCCAGCGCTTGCGCGGTAATATCAGCGGCAGTGAGCGGGTGCGGCGTCACATCTTCCAGCTGGCACAGACTGCGATAGATATTCTCAAGGCCCATGCCGGAGAGCAGCCGCTCGGCCGAGACATGGCCATATTCCTGCCGCAGATGGCGGATCACCGCTTCTTCCTGCTCATTGCCCGGTGCCAGCGTTACATGCCCACCTTCCGTGGTGAGCGGAACCGGGCCGTGCGGCGTGGGGATGGAGGCTGATACGCCAAGGCCAGTGCCCGCGCCCAGCACTGCCAGCGGCAGGGTTGCGTCTACCTGCTGATGCGGGCCAACCCAGCAGACATCAGTGGCTGTTACATAAGGCAGGGCCAGCGCCACAGCGGTATAATCGTGAAACAGATGGAACTGCGCCAAACCAAGCTCGGCCTGCACTTGCGCGCGCGAGAAATAATAGCCCTGCCGGTCGGGCGTGGGCACGTTGGGCATATGCAGCACATCTTGTGGCGTAATCTTGGCGGCGATTGATAAAGCAGCGGCGTGCGGTTGGTCGCTGCCCAGAAAAGCGCGCACCGCTTGTACGAGGGAGGGCTGCGCTTGCCAGGTCTGCTGGCCTTCACGGATCACGCGGCCCTGCTCAACCAGCGCAAAGCGCAGATTGGTGCCGCCAATATCGCCAATCAGATGCAGGCTCATGCGGCCAAGTCCTCGCGCAGCATGCCAAACAGCACATGATCTTCCCACTGGCCGTTGATGCGCAGATAGCCGCGCGCCAGACCTTCTTCCCGAAAGCCAACGCGCTGCAACAGTTTGCGGCTGGGCATGTTATGCGGCAGGCAGCCCGCTTCAAGGCGGTGCAGGGCCTGCGCGCCCAGCGCATAGGTGCAGACTGCGCGCACGGCATCTGCCGTATACCCTTGCCGGGCATAACGCTGGCCAATCCAGTAGCCGAGCGTGCCGGTCTGCGTCACGCCCCGGCGGATATGGCTGAGCGTAACACCGCCCAGCAGCGCCTGATCCTGCGCACGAAAGAACAGGAAATTATAGGCGCTGTCATTCTTCCATTCATCATACTGGCGGCGCAGGCGGCGCTGCCACGCGCCCTTGGTCAGGCAATCAATGGGCCAGCTTGGCTCCCACGGGGTGAGAAAAGCGCGGCTGGATTCCCGCAGCTCGGCCCAGGCGGGCCAGTCATTGAGATGGGCCGGCCGCAGCCAAACCTGAGCGCCCGATAACTGAACGGGGGGCGGCGCAGGCGGGGCAGAGCCGAACAATTCCATCATGCCACTAATCTCCGGCGGGTCTGCTCATACCCTTCCAGCGCCTCAACCGGACCCACAGCCGCACGCAGCAGCGGCGTTGCCAGCAGATGACGGGAGATGGCATTGATATGCTCGCGGCCAACCTGCGCAATGGCGCGCAGGCTGTCCTCCACCGTAATGATGCGGTTATGGGTGAGCCAGCTGACGGCTACGCGCTCGGCGCGGGCGCTGGTGCTTTCAAGATCCATCAGCAGGCTGGCGCGGGCGAGGGCTTTGGCGCGGTCCAGCTCTTCATCGGTCATGGTGCTGGCCAGCGTGGCGGTTTCACTTAAAATGAGATTGGCGGCTTCCTGCGCGCGCTCGGGGTCGGCTGCGGCATAGAGCATGAACAACCCACCATCCTGATACGGCGCGGCAAAGGCGCTGACGCTATAGGCCAGTGCGCGCTCTTCGCGCACTTCATGGAACAGGCGGGAGGAGGTGCCGCCGCCCAGCATCAGGGCATACAGGGTCTGCGCATGATAAAGCGGGTGCGTGGGCGGTACGCCCTCCAGCCCGAAGCACAGATGCAGCTGCTCAATATCGCGGTTTTCCAGCGCATCACCGCCCTGATAGCGGGCCGGCAGGCAGGCGACCGGATCACCGGCGGCAATCTTGCTGAAGTGCTTGGCGGCCAGCGCCACAAACGCCTCATGCTCAACCGCGCCTGCCGCACACAGCACGCCGCGATGCGCGCGGTAATGCGTGGCTACATAAGCGGCCAGCATGTCACGGTTGATGCCCGCCAGCGTTTGCGGTGTGCCCAGAACTGGTTGGCCCAGCGGTTGCTGCGGATAGGCGGTGAGATGGAAGAGGTCAAAGATCCAGTCATCCGGTGCGTCATACGCCTCGCCGATTTCCTGCGCGATCACGCTCTTCTCTTTTTCAAGATCAGTGGCATCAAAGCGCGGCGCCTGCATCATGTCGGCAATCAGCTCAAGCGCCAGCGGCAGGTCCTGCGCCAGCACGCGGCCGGTGTAAGCGGTTTGCTCGCGCGCGGTATAGGCGTTGAGCGATCCGCCCACGCTTTCAATCTCACGGTTGAGGGTCTTGGCATCACGCGTGGTGGTGCCTTTGAAGAACATATGCTCCAGCAGATGCGACAGGCCCACTTCGTTGTGGCCTTCATAGCGGGTGCCCACACCAAACCAGATGCCCAGACTGACGCTGGCCACATCCGGCATGTGATCGGTAATGATGGTAAGCCCTGACGGCAGGGTCGAAACTTTAATGCTGCTCATGCCCGCAATTTACACGTTGCGGCCTGAATTGTCGCGTATGAAGCGGGTAACGGTTGCGTAATCCTTGTTCAGATTGGTCACGCGTTCAGGCTGGCCCAGCTGGGTTGCCACCCGCGCAGGCAAAACCGGCCGTACGCCTGAGGCTCGTACCACCGCATCCGGGAACTTGGCCGGATGCGCACAGGCCAGACTGACAACCGGAAACTGGCGGTCATATTGGCCGGAATAGACAGCTGCCAGACCAACGCCGGTATGGGGGTCAACAATCTGCCCGCTATCCTTGAAGGTGCGGCTCATGGCCAGCAGGGTCATATTGTCATCCGCGCGGTGGCCAGCAAACAGCTGGCGGTAGCGGCGATGCTGGCCGGGGGTCAGCTCATAACTGCCGCTGGCGCGGAACTGGGCCAGATTGCGGATGACCTCGCCCGATTTGCGCTCGCACAGTTCAAACATCAGACGTTCGAAATTGGAGCTGACCTGAATATCCATGCTGGGGGAGAGCGTGGGTTTGACGATCTCGCGCTTCATGGTGCCGGTTTCAAAGAAGCGGGTGAGAATGTCATTGGCATTGCTGGCGCAGATCAGCTTGGCAATCGGCACGCCCATATGCATGGCGCCATATCCGGCAAAGATGTTGCCAAAATTACCGGTGGGGACGGCATAACCTACAGCACGGTCCGGCGCGCCCAGAGCCACGGCTGAATAAACGTAATAGACGATCTGGGCCATCAGGCGCGCCCAGTTGATGCTGTTGATGGCGCCCAGATTGAGCTCCCGGTTCAGATGCTCGTCATTGAACATGTTTTTGACCAGTTCCTGACAATCATCAAAGGTGCCATCGATTGCGATGTTGAAGACGTTGGCATCCGGCACGGTGGTCATCTGCTTGCGCTGCACGTCAGAGACGCGGCCGCGCGGATGCAAGATGAAGATGTCCAGATTTTTGCGGCCTTTGCAGGCGGCAATCGCCGCTGAGCCGGTATCGCCGGAGGTAGCGCCAATGATGGTCATGCGCTGATTACGCTTGGCCAGTACATAATCAAACAGATGGCCCAGCAGCTGCAGGGCAATATCCTTGAAGGCAATGGTAGGGCCGTGGAACAGCTCCTGAATCCAGAGTTGGCTATTGAGCTGAACGAGGGGCGCCACACATTGATGGCTGAATGGCGCATAAGTTTTATTGATGATGGTGCGCAGGTCCTGCGCAGGAATAGCGCTGCCTGTAAACAGCGAGATGACTCTAAGCGCTACTTCAGTATAAGGCAGGCCGCGCATGTTGCGCAGGTCATCTTCACTCAGTTGAGGCCAGACCATCGGGACGTACAGACCGCCATCATCGGCCAAGCCTGCCAGCAGGACGTCTTCAAATTCAAGCGGTGCGGCGGCGCCGCGCGTGGAGATATATTTCACGTTGACCCCGGTCAGCCGGATTGACCAAAACGTTATTCAACTTACACGAATTTGCGCGTGATGGGAGCCAGATAGTTGCGGGTTAGGCGTTTTGTAAACGCCTGTGTAGTTAACGGCTGGCCGGTGGCACTTGCGATGCGGTTGGCGGTTGGGGTTTGCGCGCCATAGCGCCACAAGCGGCGGTCCATCCAGCTGGTGAGCTGCTCGATGTCCACCTCGCCATGGGCGCGGTGCTGGGGCCGCTGGGCGGTTAGGCCAAATTGTGCTGCGGCCAGTTGCCCGCCCAGATAGCCGGGATAATAGCCAAAATAGCCGCCAAACCAGTGGGGATCCTGCAAGCAGCCTTCATTGTCATGGGTGGGAGATAGGTTCAGCCGCCGGGTCATGGCGTGATTAAAGGCATGCGGTAAGTCAGCGACGGCGAGCTGCCCGCCGATCAGGTCTTTTTCAAGCTGATAGCGCAGCAGAATGTGCTGCGGGTAGCTGACCTCATCGGCGGCCACGCGCAGCAGATGGCTGCCCATCTGGTTGAAAGTCTGGTGCAGATTGGCCGGGCTGAAGGCGGGGTCATCGCCATAAACGTCGGTCAGGTGCGGGCTGAGCCAGCGGGCAAAAGTAGCCGAGCGGCCAATCTGGTTTTCGCATGCCAGCGCCACAGCTTCATCCATCAGGGTGCCGCTGATCTGCCCGACGGGCTGATGGTGCCAGGATTGCGGCAGATGCTGGCGGTACAAGGCGTGGCCACTTTCATGCACCATGTCCAACACGGGTTTGAGCGGGTCTGTCGCCGCCGCCGGATAGCTGATGCGCACCATTCGCAGCGCGCCATAGCAGGCTGCATGCGGGCCAGCGCGCAGCTCCAGCCGGGCCGGGTCAAGCTGCATATAACCGGCAATGCGCCGGGCTATCTCACCTTGCTGGGCCGGCGTGGCCGTGACCTGTGGCGTGAGCGGGATTTTGTTGGTCTGCCTGGTTTTGATCCGGTCGGTCAGCCACGGCAATTGTGTATCGAGCGCGGTAAACAGCCGGTCATACTGGCGGCTGGTCAGGCGCGGCTCATGCTGGCTGATGAGCGCATCATAGGGCTCCAGCTTCAAGGTGTGGCTGAGCAGGCGGGCCTCAGCGCGTTTGAGTTCAACCAGTGCCTGCAAGCCGGGTAGCGCGCGGGCAAAGTTGTTAGCTGCGCGGGCCTGCACCCAGCCGGCAAAGCTTTCCTGCGTGGCCTGATCGCGCTCGGCACAGAATGTGGCAGGCAACGCAATGGCGCTGTTATGCCAATGCGCCATGATCTTGAGATTGGCGCGCTGCCAGATATTGAGGTTCAGGTAATTCTTCCAGCTGCAGCGCAGATGGCCGCCAATCTCGGGTTGGGTCAGTTCTTCATGCAGGTGGGCGCTGAGCGTGGCCAGCGGGGCCGGGTCAGCATGGCCGGTCATCACATCAAACTCCAGCAGGTTGCGCTGCTGGCGTAAAGCGGTGATGGCGCTAAAGCGCTCTTCAAGCTGCTGGTATGCGGTTGGCTTTTTCATGTGCCGTTATGCTGCCCTGTTCAGCAGGCAGATTAGCGGCGGGCGCGCAGGCGGGAAAGCACAAAAACAGCGTAGATAATAGTTAAAATGCCAGCCAGACTGAACCAGGTGATGGCATATTCCAGATGATTGTTGGGAATGTCATGCTGGCCTGCGCCCCCCAGGGGCAGGGCGCTGCTGTCTGTATTGGCGTCGGCCTCTATATAGAGCGTGGTGACGCTATGCGGCTGGCCAGTGGCGGCGGCCATGGCGGGCAGATCCACATAAAACCATTGGTTGCGGGCCGGGTTGTTAGCGGGTTGCATCCAGCCGCGGGGGGCAGGCTGGCGGGCGCGGCCGCTGACGCTAACCACACCAGCAGGCTGGCTGTTGGGCCGGGTGGCGGGCTCCAGCTGGGCTTGAGGCACCCAGCCGCGATTAATCAGCCAGACCCGCCCACTGGCGGTGACGAGCGGGGTGATGAGTTCTGCCCCCACTTGCCCATCCCGCGTGCGCGGGATCAGGCGCAGCTCATGGGCATGGTCAAACTGCCCGCTTACTTTAACCGCGTGCCAGGCCAGATCCGGCAGCGAGGTCTCTCCTGGGGTCTCTCCTGGGGCATCTCCCGGCAGCGCATCGAGATCAATGGCGGGCGCCGCTTGCGCCGCTGCGATGCTGGCCAGCAGCTCTTGCTTCCAGTGTAGGCGCTGCAGCTGCCAGCCACCCAAGGCCAGCATGGCGCTCACAGCAAGGGCGGTGAAGAGCGTAGGAAGCAGCGGCGGGAGCAGGGGCGGGCGCATTACAGCTTCTGCCCGTCCTGACGGCGGTGTTTGTATTGCAGGGCAATTGTAAAGGCTTTGAGCGGGCGCAAGGTGAGCAGGGTGCCGCCAATTGTCAGCCCGCCCCAAACCAGCATATGCAGCCAAACCGGCCAGTCACTCTGAAAGCCGACGATGATGGCAATCGGCGTAATCAGAAAGCCGAGAAAGAAGATGATAAAAACGGCGGGGCCGTCGCCGCTGTCCTCGGCCGACAGGTCAAGCCCGCACACGCTGCAGGTCGGCGCTACGCTCAGAAAACCCTTATACAGCTTGCCCTGTCCGCATTGCGGACAAACGCAGCGCCAGCCCGCGCGCAGGGCCGGAACAGGGGGATAAGCAGGAGCCGACATAGAAACATCCTTACAAGGTAAAATCCCCTCCGGTGAGGGAGGGGATTGAACAGAACCAACCCGGTTTAGTGGGCGGCGATCACGGCGCCGTGACTGCCCCACCAGTAAATGGCGGTGAACAGGAACAGCCAGACCACGTCAACAAAGTGCCAGTACCAGGCGGCAGCCTCAAAGCCAAAATGGCTCTTGGGGGTGAAGTGGCCCTTGATGGTGCGCACCAGGCAGACCGCTAGGAAAATCGTGCCGATGATGACATGCAGGCCGTGGAACCCGGTGGCCATGAAGAAGGTGGAGGAGTAGATGTCACGGCCATCGAGCTCACCATCATTCCAGCCGAAATGGGCATGGGTATATTCATAGACCTGGAAGCAGCTGAACAGCACGCCCAGACCCACGGTAATGGCCAGCGCCTTGACGGCTTCCTTGTTCTTGCCTTCCAGCAGCGCATGATGGGCCCAGGTGACGGTGGTGCCCGAGAGCAGCAGGATCAGCGTCATGATGAAAGGCACGGCAAACGGGTCAAACGGGTGAATGGCTTGCGGCGGCCAGACAAAGCCGGTGGCCTCAGTCGGGTAGAAGGCCGCACCAAAATAGGCCCAGAAGAACGCCACGAAGAACATGACTTCAGACGCGATGAACAGCACCATGCCATAGCGCAGGCCGATCTTGGCAACCGGGCTGTGCGCCTTTTGCACCACGGCTTCCTTGATGACGTCACGCCACCACATCCACATCACAAACAGCACACCGAGCAGGCCGACCAGCGGCAGCTTGACGCCGCTGAGCAGGCCGCCGAACAGGCTTTCGTCATGCATCCACAGCACCGTGCCCATGGCGAGCACACCTGCCGCCAGCGAGGCCACCAGCGGCCAGGGCGAGGGGTCAACCAGATGGAACGGGTGGTTGGGCTTGCTGTGATTATCGTGGGACATTTTACTCTCTCCGTCAGTGAACCAGATTAAACTTATTGGGCTTTTTGCTCAAGCGGGACTGCTTGAGAGGGATAGAAGGTGTAGGACAGGGTGATCTCGCGAATGTCGGCCGCTTCTGCATCATCCTTGATGGACGGGTCAACATAGAACAGCACCGGGAAGGACAGGTCCTGCCCGGGATTGAGGGTCTGCTTTTCAAAGCAGAAGCATTGGGTTTTGACAAAATAGCTGCCCGCTTGCGGCGGCGTGACGTTGAACACGGCCGTGCCGGTAATGGCATGGTCGCTATTGTTGCGAGCGTGATAGGCAATCAGCATTTCCTGCCCGGGCTTGATGCGCACTTCGCGCTGCTCGGGCGCAAAGGTCCAGGGCAGGTCGGGGCTGGTATCGGCATTGAACTGTATGCGCAGGCTTGGCCCGCCCACCACTTCACCCGGCGCAGCTGCGCCAACTTCAACCTTGGGCACGCCGCCAAAACCAGTGACCTGACAGAACAGGCGGTACATGGGCACTGACGCATAAGCAAGCCCGACCATGCCACCGGCGAGGCCAAGCAGCAGGGCAAGCGTGCGGTTATTGCGGCGGGCGTGGGGCTGGGTCATGCGCCCTTCATCTTGATGATGGCAATGGCATAAACCAGCACGGCAAACGCCACGATCAGCAGCAGCGTGACCAGATTGCGCGTGCGCAGGTTGCTGTTGGGATTGGGGTTATTGGTGGGGGCGGGTTTTTCGCTCATAGCGGCATGATCCTCATGATGACTTTATCCAGCCACAGGGCTGCAAACAGGATGAATAAATAGAACAGAGAGAAAAAGAACATGGCGCGCGGGGCCGCATCGCCCTCATGGTGCAGCACGCGCACCGCATGGCCGATAAAGGCAAGGCTCATGGCCAGCGCCACTGCGCCATACAGCCAGCTCGACAGCCCAACATAAACCGGCGCAACCGAGAGCGGCAGCAACAGCAGGGTATAAGCCAGCATTTGCCATTTGGTGTGGCGCTTGCCTTTAACCACCGGCAGCATGGGAATGCCGGCGCGGGCATAATCATCACTGCGATAGAGCGCCAGCGCCCAGAAATGCGGCGGCGTCCAGAAGAAGATCAGTGCAAACAGCAACCACGCCTCTAACGGGGCGTGGCCGGTGACCGCCGCCCAGCCAATAACCGGCGGGAAGGCCCCAGCGGCGCCGCCAATCACAATGTTCTGCGGCGTGCGGCGCTTGAGCCAGATGGTGTAGACAAACACATAAAAGGCAGACGCCACCGCCAGCCAGAAAGCCGCCACCCAGTTGGTGGCCAGTCCCAGCAGCATGATGGAGAAGAGCGAGAGCACCACGCCAAACGTCAGCGCTTCAGCCGGGGCAATCTTGCCGCGCACCAGCGGGCGGCCCCGGGTGCGGTTCATCAGCGCGTCAACATCGCGCTCGTACCACATATTGATCGCGCCCGACGCGCCAGCGCCCACGGCAATCGACAGCACCGCCGCCAGCGCCAGAACAGGGTGCAGATGGCCCGGTGCCAGCGTGAGGCCCACTACGCCGGTAAAAACCACCAGCGTCATAACGCGGGGCTTGAGCAGCGCAAAATAGTCGCGCACGTCAGCATTGAGAGGCTGGGCCATGGGTTGTGCGGTTGGGGTCAGGCTGATGTCGCTCATGTCTTAACCACAGAATTGAGGGCCACTGTTCTTCCACGGCGCGGTGAAGGGAACAGTCAGGGTTGAGGTTGTGCCAGCGGGCGTCCAGAAAATGTCGCCCTGCAGGGGCTGGTCTGCGCCGTCCGCCTTTTTCAGGACCAGACGTCCGGCGGTGGGCTTGCACATATTGTTGATGGACGGGGTGCCGGTGCAGACTTCAAGGCGGCCGTCACCGTCCATGCCGTAATCTGCACTGAAGGAAATCTCGCCGCCTGCGGTAGCCTTGTTCAGGCCGTCGCGCCAGAGGTCGATGATGAGATGGGTCGCCTGCTCCGGCGTGGCCGCGCTAGTGCGCGTGGTAATCTTGAGGCTGATCGCAGCGCCATCCCAGGGCGCGCAGGTGCGGCTGGCGGCCGCTTCAACCAACAGTTCAGCCCGCCCAGCTTCCTGCGCGCTCGCTGCACCAGCAGCCAGCGGCAATAACAGGAAGAGGGCGGGAAGAACCTTACGCATGCTTAGTGACCGGCTTCAGCTGTGATAACCGGCTGGGTTTCAAAGGTGTGGAACGGCGGCGGCGAGGAAATGGTCCACTCCAGCGTCGTTGCACCTTCACCCCAATAATTGGCGCCCACCTTCTTGCCCCACTTGAGGGTGTAGATGGCAATGCCAACAAAGAACAGGGTGGAGGCAAAGCTGATATACGCACCGATTGACGAGATGTTGTTCCAGTACGCATACGCATCCGGATAATCAACATAACGACGCGGCATGCCCTGCAGACCCAGGAAGTGTTGGGGGAAGAAGATCAGATTCACGCCAATGAAGGTGGTGAAGAAGTGCAGCTTGCCCGCCCATTCCGGATACTGACGGCCGCTCATCTTGCCGATCCAGTAATAGTAACCGGCGAAGATGGCAAACACGGCACCGAGCGAGAGCACGTAGTGGAAGTGCGCCACAACGTAATAAGTGTCGTGCAGGGCCAGATCCATACCACCATTGGCCAGCACCACGCCCGTGACACCACCAACGGTGAACAGGAAGATGAAGCCAATCGCCCACAGCATGGGGGTGGTGAAGCGGATGGAACCGCCCCACATGGTAGCAATCCACGAGAAGATCTTGACGCCTGTGGGGACGGCAATGATCAGCGTGGCGGCGGTGAAGTAGGCACGGGTGTTAACCGACATACCCACCGTGTACATGTGGTGTGCCCACACAACAAAGCCGACCACACCGATGGCCACCATCGCATAGGCCATGCCCAGATAACCGAAAACCGGCTTCTTGGAGAAGGTCGAAACGATGTGGCTGATGATGCCGAACGCCGGCAGGATCATGATGTACACTTCCGGGTGACCGAAGAACCAGAACAGATGCTGGAACAGCAGCGGGTCACCACCGCCTTCAGGCGCGAAGAACGAGGTGCCGAAGTTGCGGTCGGTCAGCAGCATGGTGATGGCACCACCGAGAACCGGAACCGAGAGCAGCAGCAGGAATGCGGTCACCAGCATCGCCCAGCCAAACAGCGGCATGCGGTGCAGGGTCATGCCCGGTGCGCGCATGTTGAAGATGGTAGTGATGAAGTTGGCTGCGCCCAGAATGGACGAGATACCGGCCAAGTGCAGGGCAAAAATCGCCATATCGACCGACATGCCGTCATGGCCCACTTTGCTGGAGAGCGGCGGATACACGGTCCAGCCGGTACCGGCGCCCATGCCAACAACCGCCGAGCCAAGGAGCAGGGCAAATGCCGGCACCATCAGCCAGAACGAGATGTTGTTCAGACGCGGGAAGGCCATGTCCGGTGCGCCGATCATCAGCGGCACAAACCAGTTACCAAAGCCACCGATCAGGGCGGGCATGACGGTGAAGAATACCATGATCAGGCCGTGCGCGGTGATCATGACGTTCCACAGCTGACCGTCACGGGTGCCGTTATCGGTTGGGGCGCCGGTGCTATCAACCGTGGCGCTGGACTGGCCTGCGACCGCGTCGTTTGCCATGCGTTCAACTGCGCCAACAACGCCACCGGCATGGTCGGCGTCCTTGGTCAGAACGTACTGAACGCCCGGATGCTGCAGCTCGGCGCGCATCATCACCGAGAAGGCGCCGCCAATCAGGCCGGCGATCAGCGCGAAGATGATATAGAGCGTACCAATGTCTTTATGATTGGTCGAACAGAACCAGCGGGCAAAAAAGCCGGGTGTATGATCGTGAGTGTCGTGTGCCATTTTTCCGTTTCCTTAGGGTGGGTGGCGATTAGTTGGATTGGGTCGCGGGGGTTAAGCCCTGCTCGGCCTGCTGGGCTTTAACCCAACCGGCAAAGGCATCCTTGCTCACCACTTCAACTGCGATGGGCATATAGGCATGGTCGGCGCCGCACAGCTCAGAGCACTGGCCGTAGAAAACGCCGGTCTGGTTGACCTTGACCCAGGTTTCGTTCAGGCGGCCGGGGATGGCATCGCGCTTCACGCCAAAGGCGGGAACGGTCCAGGAGTGGATCACGTCAGCAGCCGTGACGATGAACTTGATGTTGGTATCAACCGGCAGCACCAGGCGGCGGTCGGTTTCCAGCAGGCGGGGCTCGCCCGGCTTCAACTCGTCGTTCTTCTTGATGTAGGCCGAGAATTTAATGCCGTTCTGGTCGGGATACTCATATTCCCAATACCATTGATGGCCAATGACCTTCACGGTCATTTCGGTCTGCTCGGGGTTGCGCTCAGTAAAATAGAGCAGCTTGAGCGAGGGAATGGCAATGCCGATCAGGATGAGGATGGGCACCGCAGTCCAGATCACTTCAATCAGGGTGTTGTGCGTGGTCTTGGACGGGGTGGGGTTCATCTTGCTGTTGTAACGCAGCATAACCCACAGCAGCAGGGCAAAGACAAAAACGACGATGCCGGTGGTAATGGGCAGCAGCAGGTCATTATGGAACCATTCCATATTTTCCTTGATGGCAGAAGCCGGCAGCTGCAGGCTCAGGCCCTTATCAACGGGCTGACCAATGCCGGGCTTGGGCTCAAGGCCGGTGGCATAGGCTGGGGTGGCAAGAACAAGAGATAACAGGGTCCAGAACACGCGCATGGCGGATAACCTCGTGGTTAAGAAATTGGCGTAAACTATACTCCTAAAGTCCTAGTTGCAACAGGCAGTTAGGACTTCTGCAGTGCACATTATTGCCAATGTATGAGGCAGCGTTGCCGTAAAACACAGCCTGCCCTAGGGGTGGGCACTGGTCAGCGCGCCCAAAACAGCGCATATAAAGCAGATAAGGAGCAATAATGAGCCATCTCGCCGCCACCGATGACCTTTTTTTCACCCAAGCCGGACTGGACAAGTCCCGTACCGAGTCGCTCGTAAAAGAGGCACTGACAGGGGCCGATGACGGTGATTTGTACCTTGAATACAGCGAATCAGAGGCGCTGGTGTGGGATGATGGCCGCATCAAGAGCGCCACCTTTGACACCGCGCAGGGCTTTGGCCTGCGGGCGGTTGCGGGGGAGGCCACCGGCTTTGCCCATGCGGCGTCGCTCGACGAAGCGGCGATCAAACGCGCAGTGCCCACAGTGCGCGCCGTTTTAGGTGGCTATGACGGCAAGATGGCGCCGCCGCCCGTGGGCACCAACCGCCAGCTCTATGTGCCGGATAATCCGCTGCAAGCGCATGACGTTGCGGAAAAGACCAAATTTCTCGCCGCGCTTGATAAATATGCCCGCGCCAAGGACCCGCGCGTGCGGCAGGTCAGTGCCTCGCTCGCGGCTGAATGGCAGGCGGTGCAGATCATCCGGGCGGATGGCCAGCGCATTGCTGACCTGCGCCCGCTGGTGCGCCTGTCTGTGCAGGTGATTGTGGGTGAGGGTGACCGTCAGGAAACCGGCAGCTGGTCGGGCGGTGGGCGCGTGGCGCTGACCCGTTATCTTGACCCCGCCGTCTGGCAGAACTCGGTGGATGAAGCGATCCGTCAGGCGCTGGTCAATCTGGTTGCCATTCCGGCGCCTGCGGGAGAAATGACCGTGGTACTGGGCAATGGCTGGCCCGGCATTTTGCTGCATGAAGCCATTGGTCATGGTCTGGAAGGTGACTTTAACCGCAAGAAGACGTCCGCTTTTGCCGGTCTGCTGGGGCAGCGTATTGCTGCGCCGGGCGTGACTGTGGTGGATGACGGCACCATTGCCGACCGCCGCGGCAGCCTGACGGTGGATGATGAAGGCACCCCCACCAATTGCACAACGCTGATTGAAGACGGCATTCTGGTGGGCTTCATGCAAGACCGCCTCAATGCCCGCCTGATGGGGATGAAGCCCACCGGCAATGGCCGCCGCCAGAGCTATGCACATAATCCCATGCCGCGCATGACCAATACGGTGATGATGAGCGGCCAGCATACACGGGAGGAAATCATCGCCTCGGTCGAGAAGGGTATTTACGCGCCCAACTTTGGCGGTGGGCAGGTGGATATCACCTCGGGCAAGTTTGTGTTCTCGGCCAGTGAGGCTTATCTGGTTGAAAACGGCAAGATCGGCCCGGCCATCAAGGGCGCGACCATCATCGGCAACGGGCCGGACGCGCTCACGCGTGTGAAGATGGTGGGCAATGATAGCGCCATGGATCCGGGCACCGGCATGTGCGGCAAGGCCGGGCAGAGCGTGCCGGTTGGCGTGGGCCAGCCGACCTTGCGTATCGATGGCCTGACAGTGGGCGGCACTGCAGCTTGAGTTTTTGTTGAGTTGGCTTGATCAAAGCAAGCGGCCCGCCGGTTATGCCAGCGGGCCGTTTTTTGATGTGGGGTCAGGGGTCAGTCAAACCCGCCACCACCACCCCCGCCGCCGCAATCGAACGAGCCACCGCTGTCACAGCTGTAGCTGCTGCCGGTATCAATGCTGCCGATGCTGCTGGCAATATCAGAGCCAATGCTGCCCAGATCACTGGTCAGGCCGCCCAGATCGCGCTGCATGTCGCTCAGCTGACTACCCAGATCAAGCGTGGGGGTCTCAAACTGCATGCCCTGACCCAGATCATTAAAGCCACTGGCCAGCGCCGCGCCGGCGGCAAACTGCCCAATCCCCTTGTCGCTGCTGTCATGGCTCAGGCTGTTGAAGTCGCTGCTGGTGGGCAGGTCCACACCTGACCCGCCGCTGGCCGGGCTGACGCCCAGATCCTGCAACACCTCCGGCGCTATGCGCAGCTGGCTGGCGTCCAGACCAAAGTCTTTGGCATTGTCCGGCGTTACGCCCAGCAGGTCAGCCCGGAAGTAGCTGTTGGTAGCTGGTTCACCCCACTGGCCCTGCGCACCGGCTCCGCCAAACTCACCACCCGCGCCGCTGGCAAAGGCCGGGGCGGCTGCCTGTGCCGGGCCGTGATTGTCCGACAGGATGAGATACCACAGCAGGAGGTCGTTGCTGTTATCCTGATGATAATAGCTGGTGGTTGTTTCGCTGCGGGCGGCGCTGCGAATATCGCCCGAGGCCTTCACCCGTTGCTGCAGCAAGGTCTGGTGCTTGGCCATGCTCTGCTGCTTGCCGTGCAGGTCAAACTTCACCTTTTTGCTGCCGTTGCTGTTCCGCACGGCTTTATTAAGGTCATGTAGCGGCTTGTCCAGCTGGCGGATGACATCGCTCACCTCGCGGCTGTTCTTGCCGATATTCTCAGTCAGCGTGCCAAACAGCTGCATGCGCGTATGCAAGGCCCCAGCTTCAGGCGGGAGCTGGTCGGCAAAAGCGGCTTTCACGGCGGTGAAAACAGCCGGATTGCTCAGCAGCGTGTCTGTGACATGGCTGCGCATCTCGCTCACAATTTCCTTGGGGCTGCTGAGGCTGGCCTGTGCCTGGGCATAGCTGCGCTGGGCATTGCTGGCGCGGGCCAGCGCGCTACCCATCTGCTGGACGTCGTTCTCACGGGTGAGGTAGGCCATGCGCACATCATCGCGGCGGCTGAGCATATCGGGCAGGTCATGCTGGTGCTGCTCATACTGGTCGAGCACCGGGCGCACCGTGCGGTAGCTGTTATCGGTCAGCCAGCGCCAGCCCTGTTCGATCAGCGAGGCTGGGCGAGCATAGTTTGGTAGGTCAGCCGCAATCACGCGGGGCAGGTTTTTATCACGCAGACGGGCGTTCATCTCATCAAACAGGTGCAGCTTGTTCTCCAGCGTTTCATGGGCAAAGCTGGCCGCCTGCAGGCCGTGCGGGCCGCCCTTTGCTTCTTTGAGCTGCTGTTCAAGCTGGCTGATCTGGGCGCTGACGGCCTGCGCCGAGCCATAGGTTTGATCAAGACCGGCGATGTTCCTGCGGGCCTGCGCGTTTTGTGCGTGGCGTGCTTCACGCAGGGTCTGGGGAGTTTCTTCCAGCCCCAGCTCGCTCATGAGGGCGTGCAGGCTGGCAACGGCGGGAGCATCGGCCGCCGGGATCAGGCGGGAAACAAAACCCGCCAGAACCGGTTCAAGGGCTTGGCGGGCGGCATCGCGTTCGGCACGGGCCAGGTACTGTTCCTGGCTGAGATCATGTGAAATGGATTGATAGGTATTGCGGTTGTCCTGCAGCATGTCGCGGATATCGCGTACACGTTCTTTGCTCATCACTTGTTCTCCTCGTTTAGTTTCGACGAGGTCACCCTAAACGGGGTGTGTGACACGCAAATGACAGCGATGTGAAAGAATTATGACAGTTGCAGCAGCAGCCTGAATGGGGGGTTAGGTGCCGACGGTACCGGGCAGGCGGCGGCGGGTGTCGTTATCGTCCAGATGCACGCGGCCCGCCTCCAGATTGGCATCAAACGAGCTGATAAAACGGCGGGTTTGCTGGTCAATCATGTCCAGTGCATCATACAGGCGGTCAATTGCCTGCGGCCAGCGGCGGCCAAACTGCTCGGCCACTTGCAGGCGGTAGGTGGGATCGCCCATCTGGTCGATGATGGCTTCCTGCACAGCTTTCAGCTGTTGCGTGGGGGTGAGGCGGCTGGTCCAGGCGGTGACATAAGCCTCAACCCAGCCGCGCTGGCGGGCGAGGGCATCACGCTGCACTTCATAGGTTTGCTCGCGTACCAGCAGTTCGGTCTGCAACTGGGCGCGCTGTTGAAGCTGGGCTGCCAGTGAGGTGCCCTCTTCAAGATGGGCCAGCGCATAACGCAACTTGCGGTACTGACGGTTGCCCACCCAGCGCACATAATGCTGCAGGCCTTGGGCTTTATCATAATGCGCGGCGGTTTCGGTTGTGATGGGCGGCAATGCCTGCGCGCTCAGTTCCATGTTGAGGGCGGTGAGCGGTTCCAGCTGCACATCAAGCCGGCTGAGGGCGCGGGCCGTTTCTTGCAGGCTGGCCTTGGCCTTGGCCAGTTCTTTCTCGGCCTGCGGCAGCTCATCGGCCAGCTGATAGATGTTGAGATCCCGCTCATAACGCTGGCAGAGCTGGCGCGCGCGCAGACTTTGCTTTTCAAGCGAGGCGGCCATGCCGCTGGGCGTGGTGGCGCTGTGAGCGGCCTGTGCGGCATGGTCAAACGGGGCAAGGGCGGCTGCGCCCAGATCAGGCACGGCGCCTTCAATAAAACGGGTCAGCTCGGTTTCCAGCTGAGCCAGCAGGGCAGTGCGCTCGGCGCGCAGCGGCTCCAGCGCGGTGCGGCGCGCTTGCAGGTATGTCTGGCTGCGGTGCTGGCGGGTGGCCAGTCGGTCCAGCGGATGGGATCCGTCAGGATGGCTCATGATGTTGCCATATCAGCATATATTCGGGGGGGAGCGCCAGCCTAATGCAAACGCCTGACACGCAAGATGTCGCAGCCGGGGCGGGGCTGCCTAAATCAGCGATGCGGCCTGAAAAACCGGGTCAACCGATTGACCCCATTCATCAAAATAATGGCGCAGCAGCTCATCCGCCGGGGTGATGCCCAGTTCAATAATGCGCTGCAGGGGCTGCAGGTAAACGCATTCGTTAAAATGCTCATCGCCGCTGATGCCGCGCCGGGCCAGCCCCTTGGCCGCGATCGCCAGCATGTCCTTGGCAAAGCTGCGCAGACTGCGCGCGCCTACTGGACTATCGAGCTTGAGCAGCGGCGCCTGATCGTGCAGGGCCAACTTGTCGGCCAGCGTGAGGCTGCGGATCAGCTCTTCCGCCTCATCCAGCGCGACGGAATCATAAAGCAGGCCCACCCACAAAGCGGGCAGAGCCAGCGTCATGGCGGTGCTGCCCATGTCGGCCCCGCGCATTTCAATATAGCGCTTGAGCCGGACGGGCGGGAACAGGGTGGTGAGGTGGTCGGCCCAGTCAGTCAGGGTGGCCACATCACCGGGCAGCTCTGGCAGCTGGCCTTGCATGAAGGTTTCAAACTGCTGGCCGGTGAGGTCGATATAGCGGCCATCGCGATAGGCAAAATACATCGGCACGCTCAGCGCCCAATCTACATAACGCTCAAAGCCAAAGCCGTCTTCATAGACTAGTGCCAGCGCGTTATAGCGCTGCGCGTCGGTATGCTGCCAGATGTGGGTGCGGTAGCTGGGCATGCCGCTTGGTTTGCCTTCCTGCAGGGCGGAGCTGGCAAATAACGCGGTGACAATTGGCTGCAAAGCCAGGGATACCCGCATCTTGCGCACCATGTCAGCTTCATCGCTAAAGTCGAGATTGGCTTGCACGGTGCAGGTACGGGTCATCATGTCCAGACCCAGCGTGCCGACTTTGGGCATATAGTTCCGCATGATGCGGTAGCGGCCCTTGGGCATCCACGGCATTTGCTCGCGCGTGGCCTTGGGGTGAAAGCCCAGCCCCATTGTGCCCAGACCCAGCACGCGGCACACGCTGCCCACTTCATCCAGATGGTGGTACAGCTCGGCCGCGGTTTCATGCAGGTTGCTGACCGGCGCGCCGGACAGTTCCAGCTGGCCGCCAGGTTCGAGCGAGATGTTGGTTTCGCCCCGGCGCAGGCCAATCAGGACATCGCCTTCAGTCACAGGGTTCCATTTAAAGGCAATCAGCTCGTCCAGCAGCACGCCAATGCCGTTCTCACCTTCATACGGCACAGGCTTGAGGGTAGCGCGGTCGAACATGAACTTTTCATGCTCGGTGCCCACGCGCCAACGCTCGCGGCTCTTGGCGCCGGTTTCAAGCCAGCTGACCAGCTGGCGCTTATGGGTAACTGGCGTTGTGTTCAATGTGCTGGGAACAGACATGCGCTGACCTTAGCATTGTTCGCCCAAATATGAAGACGCAACAAAAAGGCCCGCCAGCGCATATGCGGGCGGGCCTTTTCCTATCGGGTCCTGATCAGATCAAGCGACCTTCGGGGCCTTGGTCGCAGGCTTTGCCGGGGTCGGCGCGGCAGCTACCGGCGCGGCGGTGGCGGTTGCGGGCTTCTTGGCTTTGAATGTTTTGGTGGGGGTGGTCATCTGATCTCTCCTTCGCTTGGGTTAGAACTACAGAGTTGCGTTCATCTGAACGTGAGCGAACCCTAGCGGGTATTTTTCAAACGCCCAACAAGTATCGCCTATAAAACAGGCAAAATTGGAGATACTCAAATTGCAGATAATTTAGTTATGGATCTGCGTAACTAAATGGCGCTTGGGCAGCTAATTCGCCCAGTCGCCCTTGAGCACCATCCAGGTGGTCAGGGCCGCAAAAGCCGCTGTTTCTGCACGCAAAATGCGGGGGCCTAAGCGGGCCGGGCGGGCATAGGGGCGGGCCAGCACCATGTCCAGCTCCGATTGGGCAAACCCGCCTTCCGGGCCGATGAGAATGGCGGCCGGGCCAGCGGGCAGGGCCTGAATGACGCTGGCGATGGGGCTGGCATCACCAATTTCAGCACAGACAATAATGGGGCGGTCCGCCGGCCAGCCATCGAGCAGCTTGGGCAGGTCAACCGGCTCACGCACCTCGGGCACTTCCATGCGCTCGGATTGTTCGGCCGCTTCAATGGCATTGGCGGTCAGGCGCTCGGTATTGACGCGGGCCACATCGGTATGGCGGGTCATGATCGGCCAGATGACGGAGGCGCCCAGCTCGCTGGCCTTTTCCGCGACCAGATCAATGCCCTGCCGCTTGATCGGCGCAAACAGCAGCCAGATATCTGGCGCGCCGCGTTGCTCGCGCAGCTGGCGGATGGCTTCAATCTGGCCTTTATCCTTGCCCAGCTCAGCAATCCGGCCCAGCCATTCGCCGTCCTTGCCGTTGAACAGCGCCACTTCCACGCCAGCGGACAGGCGCAGGACATTACGCAGATAATGCACCTGCTCAGGGGTGAGATCGACAAAGGCGCCCGCCGTCAGCGGGGCAGAGACATAAAGACGGGTACGCAGAGATAAAGCCATGGGAGGTCCAGATTAGACGGAACCGGACAAAAGCGCTATAGCTTGCTGATGAGCTCTGCCGGTTATACCGATATCCGCGCCCAGCACTGGGTGCAGCTGTTGCCCCTCCCGTGGCGGCATTATGCGCTGCTGATGCGCCTAGACCGGCCGATTGGCACCTGGCTGCTGCTGCTGCCGGGGCTGTGGGCGCTGGCGCTGACACAGGCACCGCTGGGCTATTATCTGCTGTTTGCGGTTGGCGCGGTGGTGATGCGCGGGGCAGGCTGTGTAATTAACGATATGTGGGACCGCGATATTGACCGGCAGGTGGAGCGCACCCGCAACCGCCCGCTGGCCAGTGGCACCTTGCGTTTGCGTGATGCGGCCTTGTTCCTGCTGCTGCTGCTGCTGATCGGGCTGCTGATCCTGTCGTGGCTTAATGATTTATCAGTCGGGCTTGGCGTGCTGGCCTTGCTGCTGGTGGTGACCTATCCGCTGATGAAGCGTATCACTTGGTGGCCGCAGGCATTTTTGGGGTTTACCTTTAATTGGGGCGTGCTGATGGGCGCAGCGGCGGTGACTGGCCATCTGCCTTTGTGGGTGTGGCCACTCTATGCCGCGGGGGTGTTGTGGACCTTGGGCTATGATACCATTTACGCCCATGCCGACGTGCAGGACGACGCGTTGATCGGGGTTAAATCCACCGCCCGCCGCTTGGGTGCGCAAAGCCGCCGCTGGATTGCCGGTTTTTATGCAGGTGCGGGCGTGCTGGTGCTGCTCACCGGCCTTATGCTGCAACTGGGCTGGGGCTTTTACCTGATTTTGGCGCTGGTGGCCGGGCAAGTGGCGCATATGCTGTGGAGCTGGAAGATGGATGATCCGGCCGATTGCATTTTGTGCTTTCGCACCAATTATGTAACGGGCCTGCTGTTGCTGGCTGCCTTCATGTCTGGTCAATTATAACCTGAGGAGATGATGATGAAATCTGTATCTGCTTTAGCTTTGCTCTCGGTTTTGCTGGCGGTGCCTGCGGTTGCACAAACCGCGCCTGCAACACCGGCGGCCCTTGTTGCGGCCCAGCCCACCACGCTGCAGATCAGCGCCACCGCCGAGGTAAAGGCCGCGCCGGATATGGCCACCATCAGCGCTGGCGTGATGACCGATGATAAAAACGCGTCAACAGCGCTCAGCAAAAATGCCCAGCGCATGAACGAGGTGCTGGCCGCGCTCAAAGCCGCCGGGATTGAGGCTAAGGACATCCGCACCACGGGCCTGACCGTTAATCCGCAATATATCTATGCCGACGGGCAGGCACCCAAGGTCAGCGGCTATCAGGCCAGCAATAATGTGGATGTGCTAATTCATAAATTAGACCAGCTCGGCAGCGTGATTGACGCGCTGGTTGCCAAGGGTGCTAACCAGATCAGCGGCCCTAACTTTGGTATTGATGCGCCCGATGCGCTGCTTGATGGCGCGCGCGCCGAAGCAATAGCCAAGGCCCGTGCCCGCGCTGAAATTTACGCCAAGGCGGCCGGGCTGCGCATTCGCCGCATCCAGTCGATCAGCGAGGGAGATATCAGCCAGCCGCGCCCGCCCATGCCGATGATGCGCATGATGGCGGCTGCCGACAGCGCTACCCCGGTGGCGCAAGGTCAGCTGGAGCTGGCGGTGAGTGTGACGGTCACTTTCGAGCTGGAACAATAAGCTCAGGCGTTTATAGTGGCGGGCATGACTATTGCCCGCCAACCCGCTGCTGCCCCCGTTCCCGATCAATCTGTGCTGGATGACGTTATTCAGCGCGCGCGCCGCCTTGGGGCCAGCGCGGCTGATGCCATTTTGGTGCGCTCTACCTCGCTCAGCGTCTCCGTGCGTCTGGGCAAGACCGAGATGATTGAGCGTAGCGAAAGCGCTGATCTGGGCCTGCGTGTTTTTAAAGGCAACAAGCAGGCGGTGATTGCGGGCTCTGATTTCCGCACTGACCGGCTGGACGATATGGTGGCCCGCGTGCTGGCCATGGCCGATGCCACGCCCGATGATCCCTATGCCGGGATCGCCGCGCCTGAGCAGGTGCTGCGGGATTTCCCTTCGCTTGATCTGGCTGAACCGACCGAACCTGCCGCCGAGGCCCTGATCAAAGCCGCGACCGAGGCTGAGGCCGCTGCGCTGGGCGTGACCGGTATTACCAATTCTGAAGGCGGCGATGCCTCCTGGGGCCGCAGTGATGTGTATCTGGCCGCGTCTAACGGTTTTGCGGGCGGGTATAGCCGCACTTCCTGCGGCGTCTCTACTACCGCGCTGGCCGGTGAAGGCACTGCCATGGAGCGCGACTATGATTATGACAGCGCCACCTATTGGGCGGATCTGCGTGATGCCGCCAGCATTGGCCGTACCGCCGCTGAGCGGGCTGTGCGCGCGCTTCATCCGCGCCGGGTGAGCAGCCAGCAGGTGCCGATCATTTTTGAAGCGCGTGAGGCGCGCGACATGGTCAGCCATTTTCTGGCAGCGATCAGTGGCAGCTCGATTGCGCGTAAATCCAGCTTCCTGAAAGAGCGGATGGGGCAGGCGGTATTTGCCCCCGGTATTGTGATTGAAGAAGACCCCACCATTGCCCGCGGCCCGCGCTCGCGCCCGTTTGACGGTGAGGGCTTGAAGCCGTTTAAAGGCCGCCTGATTGATCAGGGCGTGCTGACCAGCTGGCTGCTGAACCTCTCATCTGCGCGGCAGTTGGGCCTGGCGCCTTCCGGCCATGGGTCGCGCGGTATTGGCGGCCCGCCCGGGGCCAGCACCAGCAATGTCTGGATGCATGCTGGCAGTGCCAAGGTTGAAGATATGATTGCCGATATTAAGCAGGGCCTGTTCCTGACCGGCGTGCTGGGCCATGGCACCAATATGGTGACGGGCGATTATAGCCGGGGCGCCAATGGCTTCTGGATTGAAAATGGCAAGATCACCCATCCGGTCAGCGAGCTGACAGTGGCGGGCAATCTGGCTGACATGTTCAAGAACATGTCCCCGGCCAGCGACCTTGATTGCCGCTTTGGTATCGACGCGCCCAGTCTGCTCATCAACGGCATGACGGTGGCTGGCCAGTAAGGCCAGCCGGTCACGCCCGCAGTTTAGGCAGCTTTATCGCCGTTCAGGCCCTTGTTGCGCAGGAGTGCATCGCGCTTGGGGTCGCGGCCTCTGAATGCTTTGAACAAATCAGCCGGATGCTGGGTGTTGCCTGCGCTGTAAATATGCGTGAGCAGCTTCTCGGCCGTCTTTTTGTGGAAGGGGTTTTTCTTCTCTTCAAAGGCGGCAAACACATCATGGTCCAGCACGCTGGCCCAAGTATAGACGTAATAGCCTGCCGCATAATAGCTGGAGTTGAACAGATGGCCAAAATGGGTGGGGCGGTGCATGAACTCACCAATTTCCGGCATGGCGTAACGCGCCCGGAAGTCGGCTTCCACTTTCATGATGTCAAAATCAGCGCTGACCGGCTGGCTGTGCAGCTCCAGATCCAGCATGGCGGATGAAAGCGCGCGCACAGTCTGGAAACCTTCGCCAAACTGCTGGGCTTTGACAATCTTCTCTATCAATGCGTCCGGGATCGGCGCGCCGGTTTCAACATGCTTGAGATAGCGCTTCATCACCTTGGGTTCGGTCAGCCAATGTTCAAACAGTTGCGAGGGCAGCTCGACAAAATCGGCATAGACATTGGTGCCCGCAAGTGACGGATAGGTGGCCTGCGAGAGCATGCCATGCAGGCCGTGGCCCAGCTCATGGAACAGGGTATTGGCCGCGTCCATGGTCAGCAAGGCAGGCTGGCCTTTGGCTGGCTTGGGGAAGTTGCCGACATTGTAGACGATGGGTAAACGGCCGCCGTTGAGCTTATGGCGGCCAGCAAATTCGCTCATCCACGCGCCGGACAGTTTGCCATCTCGCGCATAATAATCGGTCAGGAACAGCGCGACCGGCGCGCCGCTGGCCTTGTCCAGCACATCAAACGCCTTCACGTCCGGGTGCCAGCCCTTGAGTTTACGCGGTTTGAACTTGATGCCAAACAGCTTCTCTGCGGTACTGAAGGCGGCTTTGCGCACCGCGTTCATACTGAAATAGGGTTTGAGCTCAGCCTCATCCAGTGCGTATTTCTGCTGACGCACCTTCTCGGCATAATAGACCCAGTCCCATGCTTGCAGTGGCTCGTTCAGGCCATCAGCCTTGGCGGCCTCTTCCAGCTCACGCTGCTCCATGGCCATCTTGGATTTGGCGGGGGCCCACAGATCGCGCATCAGGCTCAGTGCAGCGTCCGGCGTGCGTGCCATGTTGGAAACTGTGGCGGCATGCGCAAAGCTCTCAAAGCCCAGAATGCTGGCTTCCTGCGCACGCAGCTGCAGAATTTGCGGGATCAGGGCCTTGTTATCAGTCTTGCCGCCATTGTTACAGCGGTTGATAAAAGCCGTATGCAGGCGCTGGCGGGTGGTGCGATTGCTGCAGCGTTCCAACGCGCTTTCCACTGCATCGCGCTGCAGTTTAATGGCATAGCCAGCAAGCTTCTTTTTGTTGGCATCTTCCTTCAGGCGGGCGAGGGTGTCAGCCGAAAGGCCTACCAGTTCGTCAGCGCTGGCAATCACAAACGGCTGCTCATCCACTTCGTTCATCAGATTGTTGGCAAAGCGGGTTTGCAGCTCTGTCGCTTGCGCGGTGACCTCAATCAGCTTTTGTTTGTCAGCCGGGGGCAGCTTGGCACCACCGAGGACCAGCCCGCGATGCTTTTCTTCCACCAGGCGGCGGGCTTCCGGCGCCAGCGCCTCGCGCTGCGCGTAAACCGCATCAATACGCTCAAACAGCTTGGGCAGCAGCGAGATCTCGGTGTAATGGCGGCTGAGCAGGGGCGAGAGCTTCTCTTCAATCTTCTGCAGCTTCTTGGTGCTGCGCGTGCTGGAGAGAATGGCAAAAATGGCGTTCACGCGTTCCAGATTTTCACCCGCCAGCTCAAGCGGCACCAACGTATTGTCAAAGGTGGCTGGGGCCGGGTTGTTTAAAATGGCATCCACCTCGGCGCGGTGTTCCTTCATGGCCTGCTCAAACGCCGGCATGAACATGTCAGCCTTGATCGCCTTGAAATCCGGCAGGGTGCAGGTACGGTTCCAGTCCGAGAAAAACGGATAAGTGACAGTGGTCATGAAAAACTCCCGATAACAATAAGATGGGGGCGCAGGCCCGCGCGCGTCAAGGCCGCTACTCAACACCCGGCCGGTTAATATTACCTTAGAACAAGCGGGGCGGTTTTGCAGCGCGCGGTTTAAGCAGGCGGGCGCGCAGCAAACGGGCGGCCTCCATAGCGCCCATCAGATAAACAACCGGGTAGCGGCTGGCGCGGCTTACCATTTTAAAAGCAGCTTGTATGGGCTGGTTTTGGCGGGTGGTGCGTTGACGCATGGTAAAATCTCCACTTCCTGCGCATTAGGCCATGCCGCCCAAAAATAACAAGCCCCAAGGCGCATGAAAGAACAGAAGCGCCAAAGAAAAAGGGCGCCGGATATATCCAGCGCCCTGATCTGAACAGGTGGTTGGCTTAGTAGGCGAAATTCTCGCCCAGCCCCAGACGCAGCTGATCGCGCAGGCTGTCGATCGGTACCAGCGACTTCTTCTCGTTATAGTGCCAGAACGTCCAGCCATTGCACGAGGGCAGGCCTTGCACCATGGCGCCCACCTTGTGAATGGAGCCGATGAAATTGCCTTCTTTGGTTTCGGCAAACAGGTTGGCATCGGCGCGGACGCGGGCCGCATGCTTCTTGCCCGGGCTGTAGAGTGTAGCGCCCGGCTTGAGCAGGCCATGCTCGAGCACCCAGCCAAAGGGCACGCGCGGCTGCTGTTTCTTGACGCTGACCAGACCTTCCATCATGCCGCCTTCGGCAAACGGCGTGACGTTCTCCAGCCGCTCGCGTGAATATTTGGCATAGGTCTCATCGCGTTCCAGGCCGATGTAACGGCGGCCCAGCTTCTTGGCCATGGCGGCGGTGGTGCCGGTGCCGCTAAAGGGGTCGAGCACAACATCGCCCGGTTCGGTGCTGGCCATCAGCACCCTGTAGAGCAGGGCTTCCGGCTTTTGTGTGGGGTGGGCTTTCTTGCCATCGGCGCCCTTGAGGCGCTCGCCGCCCGAGCAGATCGGCAGCGTCCAGTCCGAACGCATCTGCAGATCTTCGTTCAGCGTCTTCATGCCTTCATAGGCAAAATGATACTTGGCCTTTGGGCCCTTGCTGGCCCAGATCATGGTTTCGTGCGCGTTGGTAAAGCGCTTGCCCTTGAAATTGGGCATGGGGTTGCTCTTGCGCCAGACAATGTCGTTGAGCACCCAAAAGCCCAGATCCTGCAGGGCGGTGCCCACGCGGAAAATGTTGTGATAGCTGCCAATCACCCAGATCGCGCCGTCATCCTTGAGCAGGCGGTAGGCGGCGGCCAGCCACTCACGGGTGAATTTGTCATAGGTGGCAAAGTCGGCGAACTTGTCCCACTCATCGGTCACGCCATCGACCACGCTCTGGTCCGGGCGGGTGAGGCCGCCACCAAGCTGCAGGTTGTAGGGCGGGTCGGCAAAAATCAGATCGACTGACTTGGCCGGCAGCTTGTTCATTTCGGCGATGCAATCGCCCACGATGATTTGGTCGAGGTAGCGCATGGCCTTAGACTGCCGAATCAGCCCCGAAAAGGCAATGTGGATAACCATTTCGACTCGTTAAGATTCAAGAGGTTATGGCAAAACTATCATACTTGACATGAGGATTCGCAGCCGCTCCACCCCGCAAATGTCGGCCTTGCTGGCCTCTCGCAGCTGCGTTGGCGGTTTCATAAAAACCCCCGGAATCCCGGCATATTTGCCCAAATCTTAACCATGCTGACTCTAGAATGAAGCATGTGCCGCAAGGTGATCCTCGCTCTGGCTCTGCTGCTGCCGTCTCTGACCGTGACGCCGCGCGCGCCAGCATGGGCTGATGTGACCGCGTCTCCTTCAATCCAGACGCATGCGCCCGGCTTTGCCGCTGACTTTCTGATTGCCCGCGCGGCTGAGCGGCGGGGCGACTGGGTGCTGGCCGCACAGGGCTATGGCCAGCTAGCGGCTACCGAGGCCGATAATCAGGATTTTTTGCTGCGCCAATCCATTCTGCTCCTCAATGGTGGGGCATTTGAACCGGCGTTGGAGATTGCCCGTCAGCTTGATGTGCAGCCAGACAGCCCGCATCTGGCGCGGTTGATGGTGTTTGTGGATGCCGCTCGCCGCCAGGATCTGACCTCTGCCGATGCTGCGCTGTCCCGCATCAGCGATGACGGTCTGGGCCAATATATCAAACCGTTTTTTGCCGCGTGGCTGATGCAGGCCAATGGCAATCAGGCGCACGCCTACCGGCTGCTGGAGAAACTGCAATCCAACTCATCGCTCAAGCCGCTGGCCCATTTCCATATTGCCTTGATGGCCGAGCAGGCGGGTGATCTGGCGCGGGCCCGCACCAATTATGCGCAGCTGCTGCTACGCAATCCCACCTACCGGGCGCAGACATTGACCAATGCGTTTTTCTTGCGCCATGGCCTGACTGACCGCCACACGGCCTTGCTGCGCGCCGCGCGGCAGGGCGGCCTTGACCTGACCGAGCTGGACCAGCTCAGCGCGCATACAGGCCAAGAGCCTGCCTTGCAGGTAAGTAGCCTGCGTGAGGGTGCAGCCGAGATCATGTTTGATATTGCCATGTTGCTGCGGGGTGAAGGCGCCAATGATGTAGCGCTGCCCTATCTGCGCTTGGTTCTGGCCCTGCGGCCGGATTTTGCGCAAGCCAATCTTGCGCTCAATGACTTGTTGGTGCGCTTTGGCCAGTATGATCAGGCGCAGCAGGGTTATGCTGCGCTGGCTGGTGCGTCGGATGTGGCGCGTCAGGCCCGGTTGCGGCTGGTGGAGCTGCAGCGCCAGACCGGCCAGCTGACCGCTGCCCGTACCGCTTTAGGGCAGATGATGAGTGAGGCGCAGAATTGGTCAGCCGCGCGCCAGCAGATGGGTGAGCTTGAAGTGCAAAGCGGAAATCTGGATGCGGCGGTAGAGGCGTTTTCAGCCGGGCTTGATGTGCTGACGGCTGACCCGCCCTCTGCTTTGCAGAGCGACCTGCTGTTTGCGCGCGCGCAAACCTATCATCAACTCAGCCAGTTTGACGCGGCGGTGCTTGACCTGCAGGCGGCGCTCAAGGCCAATCCGAATGATCCGGCACTGCTCAATTATCTGGGCTATCTATGGGCCGAGCGCGGCGAGCGTTTGCCGGAGGCCGAGCAGCTGGTAAGCTTGGCCCTGCAGCAGCGCGGGGATGACCCCTTTATCATGGATAGCATGGGGTGGGTTTACTACCGGCAAGGGCAGCTGGATAAAGCCGTTTATTGGCTTGAGAAGGCGAGCGAGCTGAAAGCTTATGATCCTGTTATCAACGATCATCTGGGCGATGTGTATTGGGCGCAAGGCCGGCAGATGGAAGCGCGCTATCAGTGGCAGCGGGCCTTGTTGTATCGGGGAGAAGAAAAGCAGCCCCTCATTTCCATTGAAGAGCTGCGCCAGAAAATCGCTACCGGGCCGCTCTTTCAGCAGCTCTCGGCTGATCGGCATTAAAATAAATGCGTTAGTGCGTGGCCAGATGGCCGAGCCGTTCAATCGCATCAGCCGTGATATCGGCCAGCTGGTTGAGTGAGGCAACATCACCCGTGCCTGCCTTGTGGGGCTGTGACCAATAGGTGCCAATCGCGCCAATCGGGTCATGTTGGCGGATGGGGACCATCAGCAGGCTTTTGACAAAGGTGGGGCGGTAAACGGCGTGCGGCACGCGCGGGTCTTTAAAAATGTCCTCAATCGCCGCCGCTTTTTTGTTGAGCATCACCCAGCCGCTCACACATTCCGACATGGGGAAACGGTGTCCCTTCCACAGCGGGGCTATCGCCAGTTCGTCAACATAATGACATTGATCGCCCGCGCGCAGCACAATGGTGGCGCCATCAGACTGCATCAGGCGGCGGGCGGCAACGCGCACAATGGCGGTCACAACTTCCAGATTGGCAGCACGCGCCAGATCCAGCCGGCTGGTCGCCAATATCTGGCTGTTGCTGTAGGCGTCATGTGTTTGCGTTGTGTCGCTCAGAGTTGGGTTAGGCATGGTCACGTTTTCTCCCGTAGTCGTTGTGTTCTAGTGCCAGTTCTATTGCCAGCGTGACAGAAAGCGGATGACACATGCTTATCGGCAAGGGCACACTTGTATGGAATAGGCGCGGGCCTAACTGGTTGGGAGTTGAACCAGCATGCTGCATATTTCAACGCCTGCATCAGCGGATATGCGGCCTGTTTTGGGAAATGCGCGGCAGTATTTATGGGCAGGAAATTGGCTGCGCGCAGGCATAAAGCCGTATCTGACTGGAAACTCAGCCCGATTTGGAAAAACTGGCGTAAATTTAGGCTATTCTGCCCGTTGATATTTTCTGCCAAAGCCAGTATTCAGGAGCGAGTGTTGGGGCATCGCCAAGCGGTAAGGCAGCGGTTTTTGGTACCGCCATTCCTAGGTTCGAATCCTAGTGCCCCAGCCAATCAGTCACCCATTCCCCGAACTCAGAGAATATTCGCAGCGAAAGCCCGCCAATGCGGGCGGTTTACTCATAAGCCGCTATCAGCAGATACATTTAGTGACGCCCAGCAAGTTTTTGATAAATGGAGAATGCTGGCCAGCGCTAGATTTGATCAGTCAGAACTTGAGCGTTACAAGAAAAAAGACGACGCCTACACATCAATTTCTGCTTCTAGAGAAAGCGATGATATCTCCTTTGTTACGTACTTAGAGGGGAATCCCTGCGGTGTTTGTGTTGCCGGATATAGCCACAAGACTGCATCGGTCGTAATATCCAAAGCTCTGACTGGCCAGACCATAGCTGGCATAAAATACGGTGAGCGCGGGCTAACGGAAATGATCTTCTATATCGCCGCAATTCAAGCGCAAGCCCGGGGAGTTAAGTGGATAAATGATGGGGATAGTCCACCGGGTTCTGGTGCTGAGGCAAGAAAACTTCAATTCCAGCCGGTTTCAAGAATCTCAAGCTTCACTATAAATATTTAGGATTCACTACTTATGAAACCTTTATTCATAGATGCTGCTACCGACACACGAGATCAACTAGGACTAGGCAGGATTGTTTGCTCCACTTATAGGCACGCAGATTACGCAGATAGCTCTCGATTGCTTACAGGGCGTATAATTGAGGACGCTATACACTATGCACTTGATGAGCAAGTGACACTTGAGAGAACAGTGTATGAGCCGAATTCAGTAGGTCACGGTGTAACTGCAACATTTAATTTAGATCCATTTTGTTCATATGTGTGTAGCTATGAATCTGAATTTAAATATATACCGTGGTGGCTGCCTGTAACCCCAGAAAATCATCTTCAGTATTTGGATAATTACAATAATTGGACCCAGGATACTTTAAGCAATGCGAGGCAGAGTTGTGCGATTGATGACATCAATGATTCCATTGACCGTACACGAACCGCTCTAAGCCAGTCGTCACCTCAGGATGCTTCTATTGGATTGGCTTTGGCAGCGACATCAGCCCGACTGGTTGAGGATATATTGGATTTAAAACCTTCCCAATTAGTGTCGTATGCCTCGTCCAAATCTAATGAAGCTTATTTGAAATTCACATTCAATGCCATTAAGCGTGCACCAAATGATTATAGACTATCCTTGAGCAATTTATTCAACTCAATTGGCTGGTGCTTTCTTGTCCGTGAGGCACCAGAATCTACCAGTGTGGTTTCTTTAGAAAATGGGAAGTGGATAACTAGAAGCATCAAGGAGAAAACAGGTCGCAAGTCGCACGGTAGAGAGATTAGCGATATGGAACTTTGTGAAGCAATTGAACACTCATTCAATGGTGGTTCAAGATTTGTCGCTACCGGTTTCTATACAGATGTAGCAAGAGTGCTGCTATCGCCTGAAATTAAAGTATTCCATCTAGGAAACGATCGTGGGGGAACTGAATATGCCGCGGGGAAAATAGGATGCCCACAAGCATCTTCCCTCCAGCTAATCTCGGGAAAAGGAGAAAGCTACGATCCCTTTGAAACCCAATTAGGTAGAAAATTCAGTCTTTTGGAAGCCAGCGTATTACGCAGGCATCTTTCAGCCCTTGAATGTGCTTCAGTTCACAAATGGAAATTTGATAACGCAGAGAAAATTGATATGGCTGTGACCTGCTCCCCGAAAATGTCGCCAGTATGAGGTAGAGTCTGCAACCCGAAGGCCCTAGGATTGGGGCAAGGAGCAGACGATGAAGAAGCGGTTTAGTGAAGAGCAGATTATTGCGGTGC